>VFQN01000187.1_pt1 | contig 127553 bp, 115 predicted proteins | sample 3512371 | NCBI WGS metagenome assembly VFQN01 (sample SAMN10412370, study PRJNA504923) | tailings metagenome | isolation source: Replicate 2 from Balatoc abandoned mine | place: Philippines: Itogon, Benguet | collected 2017-08-28 | reverse complement strand
ATGCTTTGGCAAGTGCATTGGATCTGATCAATGTGGTTCCGAACCCTTACTATGCATTCTCTGAATACGAGCGTAATAAAGTGGATACGCGGGTGAAATTCACCAATCTGCCGGAAGTTTGTACGATTACGATTTATACCAGCTCGGGAAAAATGGTGAACCAATTCAAGAAAGACAATGCTCAGACTTACCTGGATTGGACACTTACGAACAAGATCGGGATTCCCGTTGCTTCAGGAGTTTACCTGGTTCATGTGGATGTTCCGGGAGTGGGAGAACGCGTATTGAAATCGTTTGTTTCAATGAGAAAGCTGGATATCGAAGGATTTTAAGATTCTAAAAAGACCAATAAAAACATCAGTCCGATAATCAGTAAGAGTAAAAACAATTTCGGATCCTTGTATAAGGGCTTTTTAGGTCGCTTCGCTAAACGCTCATATTTATGAGAAAGCGAGGCAAAATCCTTGTAACGTACCATTTGTTCCTTGGTAGGTTCCTGTGATTTTTCGTTCGTTTTTCGTTCAAATTTTCTCATGATTCGCGTTTCCAATGGGTGTTTATCTTTTCCAGCAAACGGTAAATCCTCATTTTGGCATTTGCTTCTGATATGTTATAGATATCGGCAATTTCTTTAAAGCTGAGTTGTTGGAAAAATCGTAATTCTAATAAATCTGCTTGCGTTTCATCTAAGTTATTGATTATTTCGATCAATTGATCCAAATCTTCCTGCTGAAACGAATGCTCGCCACTTTCTTCCAGGATATCATATAACTGACGATCAGAAATTTCCACGGAGTAGTTCTTCTTTTGCGAGCGGAAAAACATGTTGACTTCATTCTGCGCAATGCGATACAGCCAGGCACTGAATGGAAATCCACGGTCTTCGTATTTGTGAATGTTTGCCATCGCTTTGATAAAGCATTGCTGAACCAAATCTCCTGCAACTTCTTCGTTTCCGCCTAATCGTTTAAAAATGAAACGGAAGATCTGTTCAAAATAGCGCTCATACAAAGGTCCAAAATGCCGGTGATCTTTTTTTGCAAGATCAATTTGCTGGGCTTCGTCGAATGTAGTATGTGTTTTCTTCTTAAACAAAGTTCCGGGTTTTGAAGAGGTAATGCTGCGCTTTTAAAAAGTAACAGGCTAAATTACGAATTCCTAATGCCTAATTATGAATTGTTTGATAATTAAGTAATTCGTAATTCGCAATTCGCAATTAATCTAAGTATTTACTCGCCTCTCTCAAGGCAAGCCCTTTAATCGGATTCTTCGCAAGAATTTCAGCCACGTCGTCGGGTTTGTATTTTGATAGTTGTCTGAGTGACCAGCCAATGGCTTTCTGAATGAAAAATTCCTTGTTGGAGTTGAATTGCCGGATCAAATCTTCCAGGTAAGCAACATCTGCTTCGTCTTTGTATTTCAACTGGTAGATCAAACAGGAGCGCTGCAACCAGAAAGATTCGTTGTGCCGCCATTGTTCGAACGTTTCCCTGGCTTTTTCAGGAAAGAGAAGTGCCCATTTTCCCAAGTAATTCGATGCGATTGCATCTACGCTGTCCCACCAGGAATGTTGATCAAGCAGCCATTCCAGTTCGGATGCATCTTCTTCGGAGTAGTATTTTTTCGGCCAGGAATTGAGGTAATCGATGGCTACGTAATGATAATCGCGCTCTTCTTTTTCCCAAAGAGCGCGAATTACCGACCATCTTATTGTTCGATCTTCGATCGATTTGAGTGAATCAAGCCATCCTTTCTGAGCAGTTCTTCGAATTTCCGTCCGCATCCCGATAAATGAAAAATGGTTTTTCATATAAGCTGCGGCAGTTTGCGCCCGCTTCGGATTCCGGAATGGTTCGAATAACTCCTCTAAGTGACGGATTGTTTCCCCGATCATTCTTTTTAGAACTGGTTAATCTGGAAAACTGGCTTCAAATCATTGGAGTTGTTGAATGTCATCTCCAAATCACGCAATCTTCCGTCTTTCAGGCTGTAAACCATTGCATGAATCTCAAGCTGATTTCCATTCTGCCACTCTTCCTGGATGAAAGAAATTTTCGCCATGTTTCGTGCCTGTTCGATAGAGTTTAATTCGACCAAACGGTCTACACGCAATTGTTCGTCCTGGATAGCATCCAATTCCTGCTGGTATTTCATGTAAACGTTTTTGATGCTTACCAACCAGTTGTCAAGGAAGCCGTAGCTTTTGTTGCTCATTGCTGCGGCTACCCCACCACAACCGTAATGTCCTACTACCAGGATGTGTCTAACTTTCAGGTATTTTACTGCGTAATACACAACGCTCAACAGGTTCATATCGGAATTGATTACCTGGTTTGCAATGTTTCGCTGCACGAAAATACTTCCCGGAGGAAGGTTTACGATCTCGTTTGCAGGTACACGGCTGTCCGAACATCCGATCCATAAATATTCCGGTGTTTGTCCTTTGGACAAGTTGTCAAAAAATGTGGGGTCTTTTGCTAATGTTTCTTCAACCCATGCTTTGTTACCTTCAAAAATCTCTTTCATATTCTGCTTTTTTTGGTGTTATTATTTCTATTTGAATGTTTTTGTCTACTGCGCGAATTTTGAAGTCTTCGATAGACTCCACGATATCGTTCGCTAAAAATTTTGCTTCACTTTGATCAATGATCACTTTGACATTATTTGGAATTTTCAAAAGTGTTTCAATCAATGAAGCCTTGTTTAAAAATGTCATATGCTCTGTTAACCGAATGCGGTAAACTCCCTCATCTACCGAAAGGTAGTGAGATAATTTATAATTATAGTATAGGATTACTAAAAAAGAAACTCCCAATCCGATTCCGATTCCAATCAGCAAATCTGTGAAGAGAATCCCCACGATGGTTGAAATAAACGGGAGGAATTGAAGCCATCCTTCTTTGTAAACTTTTTTGAACAGACTCGGTTTTGCCAGTTTGAATCCAACCTGGATCAAAATAGCCGCTAAAGACGCATATGGTACATAGCTAAACACTCCGGGAATTGACAGTACTGCAACTGCAATCAAAACTCCGTGTAGAATCGTTGCCAGTTTATTTGTTCCCCCGGAATTGACATTGGCGGAAGTACGGACAACCACCTGTGTAACCGGTAATCCACCGATTAACCCCGAAGTCAAATTTCCGAATCCCTGTGCCAATAACTCCCTGTTTCCGGAGGTAATCCGCTTTTTGTTATCCAATTTATCAGAAGCGTCCAAACTTAACAATGTTTCCAGACTTGCTACTACGGCTAAAGTTGCCGCAACAACGTAAATCTTGTAGTTCCCCAGTTGACTGAAGTCCGGGAAAGTGAACAGCTCCTGAAACGCTTTTCCGTTGATTCCCAAATCTACGCGGTGTTTCGGAATTAAACTCCAGGATGTGTTTTCCAGGAAAATGGTCGCCAGGATTCCCAATACAACAACTACTAAAGGTCCAGGTACGAATTTCAGAAATGTTTTCTGGATCCGCTTCTGTTCCCAAAGAATCAATACAAGGATGGAAACGGCACAAATAACAAGCGCCTGAACCGTAATGTAATTGAAACTGTAGAAGAGTTCGGAAAAGGTGTTGTGCCCGTCGGCCTGTAAGAATGCTTCATCACCTTCAAAATCGGCGTCATAACCCACGGCGTGAGGAATTTGCTTGAAGATAATCAGCAAGCCGATTGCGGCTAACATTCCTTTAATGACCACGTTAGGGAAGTAAAAAGAAATGAATCCGGCTCTGATCAGCCCTAAAATGATTTGAAAGATTCCTGCAAAAACAACTGCTGCGAGGAACAATTCGAAAGAACCTAAATCACCGATTGCTGTGGCTACAATGGCCGTTAAACCGGCAGCCGGACCGGATACGCCGATAGCTGATCCTGAGATCGCTCCGACTACAACACCACCGATAATACCGGCGATCAACCCTGAGAATACTGGTGCCTCAGAGGCTAGGGCAATTCCTAAACACAAAGGAACGGCCACTAGAAAAACAACAAGACCCGCAGGAACATCCTGCTTCCAGGTCTGAAATAAATTTTTCATGGAAAATTGTTAAGAAAATAAACTAATAACGTGAGTGCTTAGCTGAGTTCAGTAACAATTTCGGGTGGAATTTCTAATGGGACTTTTTCAGATCCGTTTGTTTTGTCGGAAATGATCGAAAAAGATGCTTTTTCAATCAAGGTGAAATCCATTTTCATTGGAGAAAGAGGAGTGTGCTCTGCAAGATGAAGTTCTTCCTCCATCATATTGAGACCTCTTTTGCTGCTGTTATTCTTTTTACCGGAATCCGAATCTCTTTCCGTTTCGTCTTCTTCGGATGACATGTTGATAGAAACTTTTCGATCCAGGCAAGTCCATACGAAATTACCCACCAGGTTGCTTCCTAATGCGAGTAAACAGACGAATGAAAAGAATCGAATACTTTTATACACGGTGTAAATATAGTTACTTAAAGACAAGTAGTTGGGGAAAATATGCTGGTTTTTTTGTTAAAAAAACCATATTGGGTTCGTGAATGACGGTGCTTAATTATTGTCTTTCAACTAATTTAGCTGAAATTAAAGGGGGCTTTAAAACACGGTTTTTTTATTCTGAATGAAAGCAGTGAAATGTGTGGAAATAGAATAGAAAATGATTAATTTAATAGAATTGAGACTCGTTGTTTTAAAAAGTGCAGAACAAAAAAGAATCTATGACAAAAGCAGATTTGCGTCAAAAATATAAAGAGATGAGGTTGCGGCTTTCTCCGGGAGAATTAGAACGTCTTTCGGAAATAATCGTTGAGCAGACTTTGACCCATTTTCAATTGTCCGAAAAAACCATTTCCCTGTTTTTACCTATCGAAAGGCAGCGGGAAGTAAATACGTACCTGCTTTGGGAAAGAGCAATGGGGGTTGGTGCAACGGTGGCTATTCCCAAAACAAACTTTGAAACCATGGAAATGCGTCACTTTTTGTTTGAATCTACAGATCAGCTGGAGATCAACCAAAAAGGAATTCCCGAGCCTAAAAAAGGAAAAGTTGTTGCTTCGGATCGTTTCGATATTGTTTTCGTTCCGCTTTTGGCTGCCGATGCAAAAGGCAACAGAGTGGGTTATGGAAAAGGATTTTACGACCGTTTCCTGAGAAAGTGCTCGCCGGGCTGCTTGTTTGTCGGGCTGCATTATTTCGATGTCGAAAGTAAAATCGATGATGTGTTGCCGACGGATATCCGTTTGAATGCCCTGGTTACGCCAACAAAGGTGCTGCGCTTTGACTGATTGAATTGAAACGGACTTTGTCCGCGGAAATACGGAATATATTCAAAACCACTGAAGTTGTTTCCACAAGCCGAAACAATTTTGGTAGAATGTGCGTTTAAGAACTGTGAAACATTGGATACTATTCATAGTGATGATTTTTGGTTGTTCATTTTCAGAAGTGAAACAGCCCGCTTCCAAGGTGGTTTTCGGTGTGAAGATTTCCACGGGAGCGAATTCCGGTTTGGTCAGTTTTGTCGCCATGAGGTATTCCGATGACGGTGTGTTACGAGCAAAACGCATTTACACCAGTAAAGATGAATTCATTAAAGTACTGAGCGGTTACTGGCCGAGTCCGTTCAATCCGCAGAAAATCGACTATTTCAAAGAGAATAATGTCATGGGCGGTGTTTTTGTGAACGATACGATCCGGATGGAAGTCGGTTATTGTCCGGCTTTGGACAGCTTATGGAAAATCCGCTTTTCCGATTGGCCCTACAAAGGCTGGAATCAGGCAGGCTGGAGTTTGAATAAATCGCGGCCAAGCCTGAAGCAGGAGGAATACCTTTCAAAAAGATACAATATCAAACAACTGGATTTTGATTATATTGTAGATACTAATTTCTGGAATTTGTTGTATGATGTGACGGATTCCACATGGATCAGCAATTACAAATTTATAAACTGAGGTGGAGAATAACGAAAGTGAGTTGTTGCATGAGCGACTGAAAGAATTGAGTTGTTTGTATGATATTGCCAAGATTACATTGGATGCGTCGAAAGATTTTGATGAGGTAATCGGAGAAATTGTGCAGCGGATTCCGAAAGCCTGGCAGTTTGAAGCAGATGCCGTTTGTCATATCCAGATTCGCACGGTTTGGTATAAATCCTCCGAAGCACCGGAAGAACACGTTTTCCAGGAACAATTGATCCGCATTGAAGGGCAGGGAATCGGCCGGCTGCGTATTTTTTATCCTTCACCGAAATACAAGGAAACGGATTTCCTGGAAGAAGAATACCGCTTGCTGGAAAAACTGGCACTTGATTTATCCTTGTTCATTGAACGGCAGGAAATCAAATCCCGGGAATTGAGATACCTGGAAAGCCTGCGACATCATGACCGCTTGAAAGTGCTCGGGGAAATTACCGGAGGAATTGCACACGAATTGAATACTCCGCTGGGAAGTATTTTGGGATTCTCGCAATTGATCATGGACGATTCGAAAGACGAAGCAACGTTGTCTGACGCACAAAAGATCATGAATGCAGCGATGCATGCACGTGAAGTGGTGAAAAAACTGATGTATTTTTCCTGTGAACTGCCCCAGCGTTTGGAGTTTATTTCCTTCAATCAATTGATCAAAGATACCTTGGTTTTGATCCGGCCTTACCTGGAAAGCAAGAAAATTCAACTGGAAACCCGCTTGTCAGAAAAACCGATTTCAATTCAATTGGATACGGTTCAAATTACGCAAGTTGTGTTCAACCTGATCAATAATGCCTTGCATGCGTCGGATATAAATGGCAGAATTTTAATTGAAACTTGCGATAAAGGAGAAAATGCGGAGTTGATTGTGCAGGATTTCGGAACCGGAATGTCGGAAGAAACCGTAGCGCAGATTTTCGAGCCGTTTTTTACCACCAAAGAAGTCGGAGAAGGAATGGGTTTGGGGCTGAGTGTGGTTCATGGAATTGTAAAATCCCATAAAGGAAGTATTTTTGTAAAGTCGAAACCCGGTGAAGGAACCGTATTTCGAATTGTTCTGCCCAAAAAGCAATCATCATGAAAGGAGAAAGTGTTTTAGTTGTTGACGATTCATTGGAAATGTTGGAATTGCTCCAACGACAACTAAAAGCAATGCACTTTATTACTTTCCAGGCAAGCAATGTGCACGATGCCATTGAGGTTCTGAAACACACTTCTGTTGATTTACTGATCACCGATTTGCAAATGCCGGAAGTAAACGGAATGCAGCTCGTTCATTATGTGAAAGAACATTATCCCGAACTGCCGGTTTTGGTTGTAACAGGTTATCCATCGATTTCGGGAGCTGTAGAAGCTTTGAAATCCGGAGTGATCGATTATTTGGTGAAACCTTTCACGCAGTTAGAGCTGAGTCAATCGGTGGAAAATTGTCTTTTGAAGAACCGGAAAGAAAAACGCCAGGTCAAAACAGAGGAAAAACTGGATAACCCAAGTCCCTTTGCAGTTTTGGGCATGATCGGTCGTTCGGAATCCATGAAACGTTTGGCAGAAGTCATTCAGCTGATCAAAAATAATACGGCAACCGTCTTGATTGAAGGAGAAAGCGGAACCGGGAAAGAATTGGTTGCCCGCGCAATTCATTACAGCGGACAGCGTTCCAAAGCGCCTTTTATCAGCGTAAACTGCGGGGCAATTCCTGAAAACTTACTGGAAAGTGAATTATTCGGTTTCCTCAAAGGCTCTTTTACCGGTGCAATGGAAAACCGTGTTGGATTTTTCCAGGCGGCAAATACCGGAACCATTTTCCTGGATGAGATCGGAAATGCATCACACAATGTACAAAGTCGCTTGTTGCGCGTATTACAGGAAAAGGAAATAACGATGATCGGTTCCTCGAAAGCACAGAAAATCGATGTGCGGATCATCGCAGCCACCAATGCTGGTTTACAACAGATGGTTCGACAGGGAACTTTCCGGGAAGACCTCTACTACCGCCTGAATGTGGTAAACATCGAAATGCCGCCTTTGCGGGAGCGAAAGGATGATATTCCTTTACTGGTTCATTTTTTTCTGCGCAAACATGGTGCGGAATTCGACCGGACACCCGAAATTTCACAACAAGCTTTAGATATTTTAATTCGTCACAGTTGGCCGGGGAATGTCCGCGAACTCGAAAATGTGATCCAACGATCCTTAATTATGGGTCGGGGAAGCATCGATGTTAAAAATTTATCAGATTATTTGAAAGTTCAGGCACCTAAAAATGCAGTGAATCATCACAGCGAATTTCTCACTTTGAAGGAACAGGAAAAAGAGTACATTCTGAAGGTACTCGAATCGGTTGATCAGAACAAAACGAAGGCAGCCGAAATTTTGGGAATCGACCGAAAAACCCTGGGTCAAAAGATCAAATAATTCCCGGGTAATTTTTACCCGGTGGGTAATTTTGCCCCGCTTCAAATCTCTTCGATTTTTATTTTAAATTCCATAAAATCATTGGTAAACAATCTGTTGCGTACCAACTGTTCCCTTTTTTTGTTTTTCTGGCACGCTTTCTGAAAACAGCCTGTCAACGATTTTAAGTTGAATAATGAATCGATATGGGAAAGGAATTTGCGAGTCCTGTCATTTCGCAAAAAACTGCACTTTGCATGCTCCGGGAGAAACAACCTGGGAGTGTTCTGAGTACGAACCGTTGGTCGTTTTTTCAGAAATTCAGAGTATGTTTTTGAAGGCTCCGGCCTATCGGGATGTGGCGGCAAATGATAGTACTTTATGTAATCATTGCGATCAGAAGAATTCTTGTTGTTATTATTCACCGGAAATCTTCATCTTTACCTGCGAAAATTATCAATAATTAAATTATATGATGACAAAAGAACAAAAATCACCTCGAATGATTGATAGCGTTCGTCAGCAATTTGAGAAAGCTGCGGATGCAATGAATTTGAATGCAGACATTCGCAAGATTTTGGGGCAAACAAACAATGAATTAGTAGTTCATTTTCCCGTACGTTTGGATAATGGATCTGTAGAAGTGTTTACAGGTTACCGCGTACAGCACAACAATGCATTAGGTCCGTACAAAGGTGGACTTCGCTATCATCCTGAAATCGAATTGGATGATGCAAAAGCTTTGGCAATTTGGATGACATGGAAAACTTCATTGGCAGGATTGCCATACGGTGGAGGAAAAGGTGGAATTCAAATTGATCCGTCAAAATACTCGAAGGCGGAATTAGAGCGTATTACACGTCGTTTTACGCATGCTTTAGGAGATAACATCGGGCCGGAATACGATATTCCTGCACCGGATGTGAATACCAATTCACAAATCATGGCTTGGATCGCAGATACGTACATGTCGACGAAACAGCCGAATGAGCGTTCCAAGTATTCTCACGTAGTTACCGGAAAACCGGTGAATTCGGGAGGTCTTCGCGGACGTGACCGTGCAACAGGTTTCGGAGTAGTTGTTACTTTGAAAGCTTGGGCAAACTGGAGAAACACTTCATTGGAAGGAAAAAAATACATCGTTCAGGGATTTGGAAACGTAGGGCAGTGGGCTTCTGTTTTCATGCAGGAGAACGGAGCAATTTTAACTGCAGTTCAGGATGCTTCCGGTTCTATTTACAATGCAAGCGGAATTGATCCGTTGGATTTGTTGGACTACATGAAAAACAATAACGGAGCAATTGCAAATTACCCGAAAGCGGTTGCTATGCCGAATGAAGAGTTCTTCTCAGTGGATTGTGATGTATGTATTCCTGCAGCGTTAGGAAACCAGATCACAAACCTGAATGCTGATTCTATCAAAGCGAAAGTTATCGCAGAAGGAGCAAACGGCCCTACAACGCCGGAAGGAGAAGCGGTTTTGCGTGAGAAAGGAGTTGATATCATCCCGGATATTCTATGTAATTCCGGAGGTGTAATCGGAAGTTATTTTGAATGGCTTCAGAACCGAAGCGGTGAGATCTGGGAATTTGAAGACGTAATCACACGTTTGGAGAAAAAAATGTTGGATTCTTTCAATCGTGTTGTTCGCACAGCAGAAGAATACAAGGCAGATTTCCGCACGGCAGCTTATATCGAAGCAATCAAGCGCATCGAATTAACGTATAACGAGCGTGGGGTTTTCCCATAATTTTTAACAAAAAGAATGAAAATAGGAATTCTGAAAGAACAGGGTGCAGAAACAAGAACAGCAATTGTTCCATCCATCGTTCAAAGATTAATAAAAGAATTGTCTTTCGAAGTTTACTTCGAAAGCGGTACTGGTGAGAAAGCGGGGTTTTCAAATGACGACTACATCAAAGCGGGAGCGGTTTTGATGGGACGTGATGAAATGATACAATTACTTGACATAATTACATTCATCAATCCATTTGATTCCCCCTTTCAATCAGACTCTAAAAAGATGTTTGTGACGATGATGAATCCCCTGTTTCGGACAGATGAGGTAGAAAAATTAAAGAAACCAAATCTGGCTGTTTACAGTCTGGATTTGGTTCCAAGAAGTACGAAAGCGCAGTCTATGGATGTTTTATCATCCATAGCCTCCCTTTCGGGTTACAAAGCTGTCATCAAAGCTGCTGAATTGTATGGTTCGGTGCTGCCAATGTTTACAACTGCTGCCGGAACAATCCGTCCCGCAAAAGTTTTAATCCTTGGAGCAGGTGTTGCCGGATTACAAGCCATTGCAACAGCGAGAAGATTGGGAGCTATTGTACATGTTTTTGATGTAAGAAGTTCTGCAAAAGAAGAAGTAAAAAGTTTGGGTGCCAATTTCATCGAGGTGGAAGGAGCAGCTGAAAGTGCAAATGCAGGAGGATATGCGATCGAGCAATCCGAAGCATACCTGGAAAAACAGCGTGCGTTGATTGATCAATACGTTTCCGAATCGTCTATTGTCATTACAACGGCAAATATTCCGGGAAGAAAAGCTCCTTTGCTGATTGAAAAAACAAGTGTGGAGAAAATGAAGAAAGGTTCGGTAATCATCGATCTGGCTTCGGAACAAGGAGGAAATTGCGAATTGACAGAAGACGGGAAACTGATCTCACACAACGGTGTAAGCATCCTCGGAAACTCTTATTTGTCGAGAGAATTGGCTCAAACAGCTTCTCAGTTACTTGCAACGAATTACTTCAACTTCTTAAAACATTATCAGCAAGTGGATTCCATTTCACGTTCGGATGATCCGATTCTGAAAGGAAGCCGATTGATCGAAGACGGAGAAATTGTGAACGAACGATTAGTATCATTAGTTAAAGAAATAGTATGTTAGACTTTATTACTGGAAACCAGGCTCCGCTTTATTTTATCCTGTTGTGTATCTTTTTGGGAATCGAAATCATTTCGAATGTTCCGGCAATTTTACACACGCCATTGATGTCGGGAGCGAATGCAATCCACGGAGTGATTTTGGCAGGAGCAATTATCACGATGTATCACGTGCCTTCTGACGATTATCTGAATCTCACTTTAGGATTCATCGCAGTTCTTTTAGGAACCCTCAATATCTCGGGAGGTTTCTTCGTAACAGGCCGCATTTTATCGATGTTCTCTAAAAAGAAATAAGCGCCTAACCACCTTCATTCACCCTTTTTCAAAATAAAACATATGACAATTTTACTGGAAGTAAGCTACTTCCTGGCGATGATCTCATTCATTGTCGGGCTGAAATTTCTGAGTTCGCCTCAGTTTGCCAAACGAGGAAATATTATCGCCGGATTGGGAATGACCCTGGCAATTGTTGCGACCGTCATTCACGCGTTTTACGGTGGCCCTGTGACGATTAACCTGATTTTGATTATCGTTGCGATTCTCCTGGGAACTGTTCTCGGAAAGCGTATGTCCGATAAGGCTGAAATGACAAAAATGCCGCAGTTGGTTTCGTATTTCAACGCGATGGGTGGAGGTTGTGCCTTGTTGCTTGGAATTATCGAAGGACAGCAATTGGCTCACGGACCTGAAGTGAATCGCACGGCAGCAGTGATCCTGATGACGGCTATGATGATCGGTGCAACTTCTTTTTCGGGAAGTATTGTGGCTTACCTGAAGTTGTCCGGAAAATTGAAAGATATCCGCACATCGTTGGTGTCCATTTCATCACGCGTTTTATTGCTTGCAATGATCGTGCTTCCTTTCCTGGTTTCATTTGACATCGTGCATTTGACTTTGATCCAGGAAATTGCGGTTTTGGGTGTGTTGGCAACCATTTACGGATTGGTTTTCGTGTTCCCGATCGGTGGAGCGGATATGCCGGTTGTGATTTCCCTGTTGAACTCATTGACGGGAGTTGCTACGGCATTGGCAGGAATTATGTTCCACAACCTGTTGATGATCTCAGGAGGTATTTTCGTGGGGTCTGCGGGTGTTTTACTGACATTGTTGATGTGTAAGGCCATGAACCGTTCTTTGTGGAATGTATTGGCCGGAAATTTCAAAGGAGCTTCTATCGGATCACAATCTTCGGAAGTTGAAATGGAAATTAAGCGCACTTCCATCGGTGAATTGGCAACGAATCTTGCTTTTGCGAATAAAGTTGCGATCATTCCTGGATACGGTTTGGCGGTTGCACAGGCGCAGCACCTTTGCACGCAGTTGGAACAGGTTCTGGAATCCAAGGGAATTGAAGTAGATTATATTATTCACCCGGTTGCAGGAAGAATGCCGGGGCACATGAACGTACTTCTTGCAGAGGCAGATGTTCACTACGACAAATTGAAAGAAATGGAAGAAGTGAACGACCAGATGTCGAGCTACGATATTTCCATTGTGATTGGAGCGAATGATGTGGTGAATCCTGCAGCAGAAAACGATTCTTCCAGTCCGATCTACGGAATGCCGATTATCAAGGCATATGATTCGAGACAGGTGGTTGTGATCAAGCGGGGAATGAGTAAAGGATATGCGGGAGTTGAAAACCACTTGTTCGGTGAGGACAATTGCACACTTCTTTTTGCAGATGCGAAAGACGCATTATCCGGAATTATTGGAGAATTAAAAACAGTGAGCTTTTAGCTATGAAGTATTCTAGTATTGTTTTAGATAAAAAGGAGTATGAACTCATTTCCGAGTTGATCCATCCGATTACAGAATCAGCCAATTTGATGAACAGTTGTATTTCGCGCTTGAAACAAGAGTTGAAAACAGCCAAATTGATTGATGAAACAGAATCATTTCCGGAAGATGTGATTCGTTTGAACAGCATCGTGGATGTCAATACGCCGTTTGGAATCATGAAGATTCAATTGGTATTGCCTGAAAATTCCAATTCGGAGCAAAAACGCATTTCGATTCTGACTCCTATGGGTTCAGCTTTGATCGGCTATGCCGAAACAGACCGGATCATGTGGGAATTTCCCAATGGAATTCAGGAAGTAGAGATTTTAAAGGTTTCTCACTCTCAATTTTGATTAATTATGGTTGGTGGTAAGGAAATGAGTTTCCGTTAGTTAGTTTTTGAGATTTAAGAGCTACCATAATTAACAAAAAAGCCCCGGGTTGTATGTGCAAGCCGGGGCTTTGAATTTTAGGAAAACCTGGATTTTGCTTATTCTTGATGTTGTCGTATACCTCGGAAAGTATTCAATCGGGCTATTTATTGATTTCCAAACGATAAATAATACTGTTGTTTTGTCCATTATCCGGGTCTTCACAAAGGAGGAAGATATCTTTTCGCTTAGTGGATTGATAAAGGGTTATTCCTTCGAATTTATGGCTATAAGAGATGATTTCGACTTTCTCCGGTTTCAGGCCAACCGGATTGATTATACCGAATTGTGTTCCACTTATTTTTCCATCGGAGTAGTTGGAATCTCCGTCCTCTGCGGCAGCCAAAAAATAGATTTTATCATTCACCAATATGGCATCCGTGAAACCGGTAGCCTGGCCATTGATTTCGGGAAGCTTTATGGGGAAAAATACGGGGCTGATGTCAATACGATCCTTTTCATTCGGTATTTTGATAACACCATTGATTTTTCCCGGACCATTTCCACGATTGAACAGCAAAAGAGTATCCTGGTAGAAAAGAGCCCCTTCAATATTAAAATCCTCAGTAGGAATCTGTAGAAAATCTCGAATCTGAAGATACATTTTACTGAGATCTTGTCTGTTGATAGAAGACAAATCATCAGATTTGAGATCAAATGACATGGCCCGGTTTATTTCGGAGCCTGAGGGAAATAAGGTGTAATTGCCATGGTGAAAAGTGATGGATTCAAGATCCATTTTGTCTTTTTTCTCGACCTGCTCATTTTTCCCGGCGCTGTTTAAAAGCAAGTGCTTGTTCAGGACTTTCGAGCCGATATGATATTCGTAAAGGTAATTGCTGTTATCTGAAACGATGAATAACCTGCCGTCATGATAATGAAGACCCGATGCTGCGCCGATGCCGGTAATCAGCGCAAAGAAGTCTAAGATGAATTTCATGTTTACAAGGTAATAAGAACCCTCATAATGGAATTTACTTTTAACGATTCTTTAATAGTTTCCCAGACTAAATTGCCATGCTGTGGATTGGTCTGCGACCATAAAAAAAATCCATTTCCTCATGAAGCGAAGAAATGGATTCAGTTTTTTTGTTCGTTCGATTTAAGCTCCTCTTCTTAATTCTTTCAATGAGCTGAAGAATACGATTCCATACCCTACAGTCAGCATCAAATGAAAAGGAACCATTCCTAAATCTCCGTAAATGGATCTGTTTACCACTGTAAATCCGAAAACACACATCAGGATTCCTTCACCGATTGTAATCAGGGAAATGCTCTTTTTATCGTATTTGTTTCCTTTGAATTCGGTCTTTTTATTCACGTTGAATTTCGGAGTTCTTACAAAAGAACTTTTGATTCCCATAAATCCTTCCAGAACGGCAATGGTGTTCGCTAATGAAAGTCCAAGGGAAACGGTCAGGAATAAGAAGAAACGACCCACAAAACGAATAAAAGAAGTGAATTTATTATCCGTTTTATCGCGGTAAGCCAACCAGTAATAATACATCAGGAAAACCGTACTTAAAATGAAGATAGAACCGTACTGGATTACGTAATTCAAATCAGAGAAACTGTCCTTGATTTGAAGAACCACCAAACTCAATAAAGACATGGTCAAAATGAACATGAAAACAGATGAGTTGAACAAATGCGATAATCCGTGGATTCGATCTGTCAAACGCACGTTTTTGTATGTCAGAATAGTCTTCCACATTTTCACGAAACATTCAGCTCCACCTTTCATCCAGCGGTGCTGCTGTGCTTTCAATGCAGACATTGTAATCGGTAATTCAGCCGGAGCAACAACGTCTTCCAAATACTTGAATTTCCAACCTCTTAATTGTGCGCGGTAGCTCAAATCCAAATCTTCCGTCAATGTATCGTGTTCCCATCCACCTGCACTTTCGATACATTTTTTGCGCCATATACCGCCCGTACCGTTAAAGTTGATGAAATGTCCTGCAGCGTTACGACCACCTTGTTCTGCTGCGAAATGTCCGTTCAGACCGAAGGCCTGTAATTCTGTTAATAAGGAATAAGATTTGTTCAAATGTCCCCAACGGGTTTGAACTACTCCGATATTGTCGTCCGTTTCGAAATAAGGCATGGTTTGTTGCAACCAGTCTTTTTCCGGAACGAAATCCGCATCAAAAATAGCGATGAATTCACCTTTCACCTTGTTCATTGCCGAATCCAAAGCTCCTGCTTTATATCCTGTTCTGTCCGTACGGTGAATGTGCTCAATCTGGATTCCTCTTGCAGCTACTTCCGCTACTTTTTTAGCAATCAGATCTTTGGTTTCATCTGTGGAATCATCCAATACCTGGATGTCGAATTTATCCAGCGGGTAATCAAAGTTTGCGGCTGCTTCAATGATTCGGTCCGCAACATACATTTCGTTGTACATCGGTAACTGAACCGTTACTGTTCTTGCTGTTTCAGGGTTGTAAACCGGTTTTACTTCCAGGGCTTTACGCTTACGGCTTCTTGCATAGGCAATAGACAATGAAAGTTGTAATAAGGAATAGATAAATACCAAAACCAAACAAGCTCCGTAAATCACTAATACTGCTTTTGCTGTGAAATGCGACCAGTAATTTTCCTTCCCGTTCCAGGTTCCCCAATCAAACATCCAGGTAACTTTCGTGGATGTTTTGAACGGATTTTTCCGGTCCATCTGGTACTCGCTCGTATGGTCGGAGTCAATCTTGATTAAAAAGTTTTCCTGCTTGTATTTCTTGTCAGCAACTGATAAGTCAAAAAGAGATGTATCAATGTTTGCATTCAACTCAACACCCTTGAACAAAAACTTTCCGTTTTCATCCGTAATGGCCTGATAAGTCTTACCTGTTTCTTTATTGATCAACTGAACCGGAACATCCTCAGAAGGACCTTTTGTCCGGTAGTCCTGATAATAACCTGAGACATCGCGTTTGATCTGTCCGAATGCGGAAAACGTGAATACCGCACAAAATAAAACAAGTAATGACCTTGTCATAAATTCTCTATGTTAATGAATCAACATCCAATACAACCCGAAGCATTGGAATTTTTAGGGCACAAAGATAGTTTTTATTCTAACTTCCTGTGTCCAACCGGCATGAGTTTAATCATTTATCGGAAATATTCTTGTAATGCCCAGTATTTACTAAAGATTATGATTTTATTATCTGTTGAATTATAGGTTTTTAGAATCATTTGCGCCAGTATTTTTGACTCGTAAACAATTCTATTAAGTACTGTGAATGCTGTCCTGTTTCTTGCTTATTTTCTGCTCCGGTTTTTAGCTTCTGTGCTGTTGTTTTCAATCGTTCTGATCGGGATTCAATACCTGACAACGACCATTTATGATTTTGAGAAGCCGAAGCCTTTTTCAGGCACAAAATGGTTGAATCCGTACCAATCGGCCGGAGAAGAACGGATCAAGGCAAATTTTCATGCACATTCCTGTGCCTGGAAGTCGCTCACATATGGAAAGAACACGCCCGGAAACATGCGGAACGGGTACAAGAAAAGAGGATATGATATTGCGGCTATTTCGAATTACTTTTCATTGGATACAACAGGGAAGCAAAACGATCCGTTGTATATTCCGGTTTACGAACACGGATTGAATGTGTTTAAATCACATTGCCTGGTGTTGAACCCGCGGGATATTTCGTACTGTGATTATTTCCTGTTTCAATCCACTTCCCACCAACAAAAAGTCATCGAAAAAATCAAAGCGCAAAAAGGAATTGTAGCCCTGGCGCATCCGGAATTTAACAACGGAAGAAGTTTGGAAGATATGAAATACCTGCAACATTATGATTTGATCGAAGTGCTGAATCATTTCCGGATTTCTGATGCACATTGGGATATGGCGCTTTCGAACGGAAAATTGGCATACCTGCTTGCAAATGATGATTCGCACAGCACGGATGCAGATGAAATGGGAAGGGTTTGGACAGTCATTCTTTCTCCGGAAAAAACAAAAACTCAGGTTTTGAATTCTTTGCTGCATGGAAAAGCCTTCGGTGTGTATACGGAATACAATGAATGCGAAAATGATTTTGTGAGCTGCAATCTGAAAAATGATTCCATTTACGTGCAGTTTGCGCTTCCTGCCGATACGATTTTGTTTATCGGGCAGGGTGGAAGTGTGAAACAGAAAGCGGTGAATGCAGATCATGCGGTTTACAAGCTCCGGAAAGCGGATACGTACATTCGGGTGATTGCCAAAAACCGGGAAAGCCGCATTTACCTGAATCCGATTGTGCGATCTGATACAAATGCAAACGAAACCCTTTTGGCTTCAACGCAGGTCCCAAAAGAAAACAAGCTCCAAACATGGTTGTTCAGAGCTTGTGATCTTGGATTGATGTATTTTCCTTTGCAGGGAATCCGGCTTCTGTGGAGATCGAAAAAACGAAAACGCCGGCCCCGGAGAATTAATTTTTCAAAACGCCCAATTCTTTTCCAACCTTGATGAAAGCTGCAATGGCTTTGTCCAGGTCTTCGATGCTGTGAGCCGCGGAAATTTGTGTCCGGATGCGTGCAGCACCTTTTGCTACAACCGGATAGAAGAACCCGATCGCATACACACCTTCCTGCAATAATTTATCTGCAAATTGCTGAGACAAAGCTGCATCGTACAACATGATCGGAACAATCGGGGAATCTCCCGGTTTGATATCAAATCCTGCTGCAATGATTTTTTCTTTGAAATATTTGGTATTGCTTTCCAATTTATCACGAAGTTCTGTTGAGCTTCCTAAAATGTCGAATACTTTGTTTGCCGCTCCAACGATAGAAGGTGCCAATGAATTGGAGAACAAATACGGTCTTGAACGCTGACGCAGCATTTCGATCACCTCTTTCTTCCCGGTTGTATATCCACCCATCGCGCCACCAAGCGCTTTTCCTAAAGTCCCGGTAATGATATCGACGCGATCCATGCAATTGTGGTATTCCGGAACACCACGACCGGTTTTCCCGATAAATCCGGCACTGTGACATTCGTCCGTCATTACCAATGCATCGTATTTGTCTGCCAGGTCACAGATCTCATTCATTTTTGCAATGTCACCGTCCATGGAGAACACACCGTCCGTAACGATGATTCTGTGACGCTGAGCCTGCGCTTTTTTCAATTGCTCTTCCAAATCAGCCATGTCAGAATGCTTGTAACGGTAACGAGCCGCTTTACACAAACGGATTCCGTCGATAATGGAAGCATGGTTCAATTCATCAGAAATAATTGCATCTTCTTCCCCGAACAACGGTTCGAAAACACCACCGTTCGCATCGAATGCAGCAGCGTAAAGAATCGTATCTTCCGTTCCGTAAAAATTCGCAATTTTCGCTTCCAGTTCTTTGTGAATATCCTGTGTTCCGCAAATAAAACGCACGGACGACATTCCGAAACCATGTGTGTCCAGGGCGTCTTTTGCCGCATGGATCACCTCCGGATGAGATGAAAGACCCAGGTAGTTGTTTGCACACATAATCACTACTTCATCTCCTGAACTTACGTTCACACGAGCTCCCTGCGGAGAAGTAATAATTCGTTCTTTTTTGAAGATACCGCCTTCTTTAATTGCTGTCAACTCAGCAGATAAATGATCTTTCAGTTTTCCGTACATGACTTTGTTTTATTTTCCCCGTAAAGATAGAATAATTAAAAATTCAAAATTGAAAAGTCAAAATGTGAAAGTTGAAAACGTTTCAAATTCGCTTAACTATTTTCTGAAATTTTAATGATACAGATGTATTAAGTTTCTCTTTTCAGATACTACTTTATTCGTATCATTCTTTTAAAATTAAAGCCCCAACTGGCTAATCACGATTTTGAATTTTGAATTTTTCATTTTGAATTCGTAATTACTCCACCCACACTTTCGCGCCTTCCGAGCAATTCGTGCAAATATCAATCGAATTCCGATCCTGGAGAACAGTATTTCTGAAAGAACGGTAAGCGGGACTTTTCCAGATCGATTCGAAGGATTTTTCCTGCAAACTTCCCAACGTATGCTGTGCGTCTTTGTCAAAACAGCAGGGAACGACTTGTCCGTCCCAGGTGAGAACGCTCGACGACCACATTCTCCAGCAGCTGTTTCCGCCCTTGTATTTGAAGCGGTACGTTCCGTCTTTTTGTTTCACATAGCGTGAATAAGCTTCGTTCTCCGGAATCAATTCGTTTCCGTTTTTATAATCGTATATCTGAGCAGTTTTGAAACGGACTTCATCAATCCCGATTTCATCTGCCAATTCCTGAACTTGCGGAATCTGGTGTTCGTTTGCTTTTACAACCAAAAACTGGAAAATCAGGTGCGGAGTAGCACTCTGTGCTTCCTTTTTTGCTTCGACCATCGCTTTTGCGCCGGAAATGACTTTTTCCAGTTGGCCGTGAATGCGGTACGATTCATAGGTTTCCTGCGTAAGCCCGTCAATGGAAATGATTAAGCGGTCCAAACCGGAATTCACAATGTCGCGGGCTTTTTTCTGATCGATGAAATGCGCATTGGTTGATGTCGCCGTATAGATTTTATGTCGTTTGGCTTCCCGGATCAGTTCCAGGAACTGCGGATGAAGAAAAGGTTCTCCCTGGAAGTAGTAATTGACGTAAAAAACAGAATCCGAAAGCTGGGAAAGCCATTGTTTGTGTTGTTCGAGATCCAGTTTTCCGGTCGGTCTGCTGAAAGCTTTCAAACCACTCGGGCAAGCCGGGCAGCCTAAATTACAGGCAGTTGTCGGTTCGATACTCAGGGCAAAAGGCTTCCCCCAATTTTTTTCAAGTTTGAAAACACGTGCAGAGAAGTACGAGGAGCGAAGCAATAGAAGATTCCAAACTCGCTGAAAGCTAAGATGTTTGATAATGTTTCGCTGATCTTTGAAGGTACTCATTTCGTCCAACGAATTTACGGAACAAGAAGGAAACTTCTTGTTTTTTTTAATTAACTGTAACTTTTTTTGACTTAGTTTGTCTTAAGAACAAGACAATTAAACTATGAGATACTTTTTACAAAGCTTATTACTACTATTACTGCCGCAAGCATTTTACGCCCAGGAAATTCAAATCCAGGAAGACGTTTCGAAAGCTCCGATTCCCTTTGTAAAAGTATATCCGAAAGAAGGAAAAGCCTTCTTAGCTGATTTGGACGGAAGATTCACGAATCCTCCGGGAAATACGCGGGTGACTTTGAAAATGATGAGTTTCCGTGATACCACGGTGGAAATTACGGGTGATATGATCATCTACATGAAGGAAGAAGCAAGCGTGATCGACGAAGTTGTGATTCTTCCGGGAGTGAATCCTGCAGAAAGAATCATGGAAAATGCGATTGCGAACCGGAAGAAAAATCACCCGAAATCAGACATGGCATTTAAATACGACAGCTACAGTAAATTCGTATTCACGATCAACCAGGATGCATTGGCTCAGATTTCGGATACAGTGAAGGATACTAACCTGTTGGATTTGAGAAAGTTCTTTGATCAGCAGCATATTTTCCTGTTGGAAAGTACCTCTACGAAATTCTTCAAACCTCCTTTCAAGGAAAAAGAAGTGATCAGCGCTTACCGTGTTTCGGGGTTCTCGGATCCGATGTTCTCGACCTTTGCAAATGAATTGCAATCTTTTAATTTCTACGACAATCAATTCGATATCCTTGGTCGTTCGTATCTGAATCCGCTGGCTTTGGGTTCGATCCGCCGCTACTTGTTCATTTTGGAGGATACGACGATTACTGCTCCGGGAGATACGACGTATACCATTCGTTTCCAGCCGAGAAGAGATAAGAACTTTGAGGGGATGAAAGGAACTTTGTACATCAATACGAAAGGGTTTGCAGTTGAGAAAGTGATTGTTGAACCTGCTGAAAACAAAGGCGGTATTCATCCGAAGATTATCCAGGAATATGCATTTCTGGAAGGAAGGAAATGGTTTCCGTATAAATTGTCTACGGAAGTTACGGCTCCGGGCCTGACTTTGAGTTCCCAGATTAAAGATGCTTACCTGGTCGGAAAAGGAAATACCTATATTGACAAAGTGGTTCTGAATGCCGATTTGCGGGATGAACGTTTCAATGCCGTCTTTGTGGAAACCGCCCGGGATGCGAATTCGAAAGACAGCAGTCATTGGGATGGAAAACGAAAGTATGAGCTGGATCAGAAAGATTTGAGAACCTATGAGTTTGTGGACAGTCTTTCCGAAAAGGAAAACCTGGAAGGAAAATTGAAATTGCTTCAATCATTGATGCAGGGAAAAATTCCTTTAGGGCCTTTACAGGCAGATATCCTGCGTTTGGTAAATTACCGTGATTACGAAGGTTTCCGTTTGGGTGCCGGTTTGGAAACAAGTGATAAGTTGTCTACACGTTTTCGTGTGGGAGGATACTTTGCTTACGGATTTAAAGATAAAATGTGGAAATACGGTGGTTACGGAAGAGTAACCCTTGTTCCGAAATACTTCCTGGATTTTGAAGCGCGTTATCAACAGGATATCATTGAGCGTGGTGGAACTGGATTGAGCACCGAACCGGTGATTACAAGATTGAATTCCTTCTATCGGGATATTTACATTCGCCAGATGGACAAACAGCGTATCGGTGAAGTGGCTTTTTCCGGATATATTTTCCCGAGAATGAAATTCCGCCTTTCCGGGTCATACCAACGCATTGAATTTACGGAAGGATACAAATATCAGTGGTCGAATTCCGAAATGGGTGCGGCCGATCATTATGATATCGCAGAAAGTTCATTGGAATTGATCTGGGCGATCAGGGATAAAGTAATGTCTTTGGGAACGAAGCGTGTTTCCTTAGGTTCGAAATGGCCGATTTTGACTTTGAAAGTAACGAAAAGTCTTCCGGGAGTAACTGCAGCGAAAATCGATTATACACGTTTGACAGGAGGTGTTCAGCAAATCGTGCCGATTCGTGCAACAGGTAAATTGACCTATGTTTTGATGGGAACGATTCTCGAAGGTGATGCGCCTTTGTTGTTGCAGCAAGTAGGTCAGGGAACCGGTGGAATGTGGAAACTTTCTGCTGCAAATTCTTTTGAAACAATGATTGCGTCGACTTATTATTCTTCCCGAATGGCAGCTTTGTTCACCCGTTTCGATTTCAAAGCGATTAAGACCAATAAAAAATGGACAAAACCGCAGTTTGCAATTCATCATGCAATCGGATACGGAAGCAAAGAAGATTTCAACCGTCATTCTATCGAATTCCATTCTTTGGACAAAGGATATGCTGAAGCAGGTTTGCTGGCAAACAGCGTGATCGTTCTGAGCCGGATCGGATTCGGAATAGGCGGATTCTACCACTATGCGGGAGGAGTGATTTCTCCGAAGGTCGCGAACAACATTACGGCGAAGTTCAGTGTAAATTTTGCATTCTAGCAGAATTCCGGAAATTCAACAGGTATTTGCGGTTTTTCACCGGATTTTTATAAATGGAAGAATCCGGTGGAATCGCTTGCTGTTACTGGGCTAATCCCGCACATGCGGGATCCGTCTTTTTACATGTCTAGCGACTGGCAGCAAGTGCCTCGGTAATCAGGATAGAAACTCCGATTAACAGAACAAAAAATCCGAACCCTTTTTTGAGGTTTTTAGATTGAATCTTGTGATTGATCTTCAAGCCGAGAATTAACCCTCCGGTTGCGATCAGCGTGAATCCGAGAAGCAGGATCCAATCCAGTTGCAGGTTGGGTTTAAATAGTTCGGCTGTAAAACCGCTCAAAGAATTGATTGCAATAATGACGATAGAAGTAGCAATGGCATTTTTGATCGGAACTTTCATAAAGATGGACAAAGAGGGGATGATCATAAATCCGCCTCCGGCTCCGACCAATCCACTGATCAATCCGATGATTCCTCCGAAAATAACCAGTATGACCGGCCGGTTCTTTTTGGTTGAAGGAAGTTCTTTCTGACCTTTGATCATCGGGATGGATGCAAGAACCATCAATATTCCGAACAAAGACATGATGAAGGTGTTTCGTTCGAAGACAATGTGTTCTCCGAATTGAATAATCGGAGGTAAGGCCGGAACGACAATCAGTCGCGTCAAAGAAATACTGATTACTGCCGGAATTCCGAACAAAAGGGCATTTTTGGGATGAATCAGTTTCGATTTGAAATGCTGAACCGCCCCGAACAAAGAAGTCACTCCTACGATAAACAAGGAATAAACCGTTGCATTTTGAGGTTCAAGCTGGAAAAAAACAACCAGGATCGGAACGGCAAGAATGGAGCCTCCTCCTCCCAGGGTTCCGAGTACGAGCCCAACAAACAGGGCTAAAAAATATCCGATTATTTCGAGAGCCAAAATAAACTGTTTTTAATGTAAGGTAAGATGTTCTGCCACAATCTCATCATTCATCAAAGCAGAAGCCTTTTCATTGAAGATTCGTGCACTTTCGGTAGTTAAATAGGTTACAGTGCCGTTTTTAGTGCATTTTTCGACCATTTCCGGATGTCTTTCAAGATATCCAGCCAAACTCTCAGCAACAATTTTTCCCTGCGCCAGAACTTCTACTTTTGGAGGAAGCAAGTTGCGAAGCTGTTCGATCAAAATAGGGTAGTGCGTACACGCCAATAAAATGGTGTCGATTTTCGGATCCTTACTGAGAATTTGCAGCAAGTCGTTCTGAATGAAGTAAATTCCTCCGGGCGTGTCAAATTGATTGTTCTCAATCAGCGGAACCCACATGGGGCAGGCATGTTGATTGACAACCAGGTCCGGAGCAAATTTTGCCAATTCGATCTCATAACTGTTTGAACGGATGGTTCCTTCCGTAGCAAGTACTCCGACGTGCTTGGTTTTGGTGTGTTTATCCAATTCTTCCGTGCTTGGACGAATAACTCCCAAAACGCGTTTATCCGGATGAAGTTCCGGAAGTTTTAAGCGCTGAATATTGCGAAGGGCTTTGGCAGAAGCTGTATTACAGGCAAGAATAACCAAAGAACAACCTCTTTCAAACAAAGCCTGAACGGCTTGCCAGGTATAATCATAAATAACGTCGAAACTCCGTGAACCGTATGGCGCACGCGCATTGTCTCCCAAATACAGAAAATCATATTCAGGAAGCTTTTCCCGAATTTCTTTTAGAACGGTTAAACCGCCGTACCCGGAATCAAAAACACCGATTGGACCTTTCACTGACATGAGTCAAAAGTACACAACGTTTCTGTTTTACCCAAATCGGACAGAAGTCATGTTGAGAGAACCGCCAACCAACTCGTTGTTGAACAATGCAATGTCCTCTTTTTCATCGGATAAACCTAAGGTGTAAATCATCGGGTAATAGTGATCCGGAGTTGGAATTGCCAGTTTGGCAAACTGTCCGAGTTTCTCGTAATTGATCAATGCCTGGTGATTTCTGTCGAGGATCAGTTTATTGAATGTTTCGTTTGCTTCGATGGCCCAATCGAAACCGTAATTCGCGGCATTGAGTTTATCCCAGGCCACCATTCGCAGGTTGTGAACCATGTTTCCGCTCCCGATAATCAAGACGCCTTTTTTGCGTAGCGATTTCAATTCCTGCGCCAAGGCGTAATGATAAGCTGCCGGTTTTCCGTAATCGATTGAAAGCTGAATCACCGGAATTTCTGCATCGGGATACATGTGACGCACAACCGTCCAGGTTCCGTGATCCAATCCCCATTCGTGATCCAGGCCAACCTGAGTGCTTGTGACCAGTTCTTTGGTTTGTTTCGCCCATTCCGGACTTCCGGGTGCCGGATACTGAACGGCAAATAATTCATCCGGAAAACCACCGAAATCATGAATGGTCTGTGGATTTTCCATCGCGGTAACATAGGTTCCGTTGGTGAGCCAGTGTGCTGAAACAACCAATACCAGTTTCGGATCGGGGAGATGCTCCACTTCACTTTTCCACTGTTTGGAAAAGTGGTTGTCTTCGATTCCATTCATAGGAGATCCGTGTCCGATAAACAAAACAGGATAGGTGTAATCTTCTTCACCTAATAATTTTCCAAGTGATACGGCAGAAGTCAATCCGCCGAGTGCTGCAAATCCTAACATACCTTTTACAAATGATTGGCGTTTCATAAAACAAATATACGGCAATTTAATTACCTTGGTAAATAAATGATGTTAATAAACGTTTTACTCTAAAATTTATCAATGTCGGACGTAATTCCGCAATATTACGTCCAATGTAATCAAACAAAAAGTCGGGGTGAAAAATTTTTCACCCCGACTTTTTTCTTTCTGTATAAAGTATTCCTTACTTCGTTTTCTTAACTTCTGCTTCAAGCTTTAATAACTCAACGATTACTTCGTTTGTTACATCAATTCCTCCAGCTGAATAAAGCGTTGTGCTCTCATCAATGATGTAGTTGAACTTCTTCGCAGTTGCTACAATATTTACAGCCTTCTTAACGCGATCCAGGATAACACCATTCATTTCTTGTGTCATTACCTGCAATTGCTGGTCGATTTGATTCTGACGTTCTTCCAATGCTTGCTGCATACGCTGAATACGTTGTTGTTCGTATTGATCAACTGTTGCAGAATATGCGCCTTCATTTTTCTTTTTTAAATAGGTGCTGTAAGCAACTTGAACAGCACTGTCCATATCTCTTAACTCTTTCAATCCGGCAGCTTCGATTTCTTTGATCTCTTTAATAGCGGCTTTTCTCGAAGGCATTGTATCTAACAATGTCTGAGATTTCACATGACCAATTTTTGTTTGAGCCTGTGTAGTTGCGATTGCACATACGGTAAGTGCCAGGGCAAATAGGATTTTTTTCATTTTTGTTTTTGTTTCGTTTTGTTTTTTACAACGGCACTGCCGCTTGTTGTACTATCACAAGCAGTGCTTGTTCTTACTTGGTGCTTACACCCATTTCTCTTAAAACCTCGTCGCTAATGTCAAATTTACTATCGGCGTACACCAGGTTACTTTGATTCGATTTGTCAAAGATAAAACTATAATTTCGTTTTGAGGCAACTGCTTGCATTGCTTCGTAAACACGATCCTGAATCGGTTTGATTAACTCCTGTCTTTTCTGGAAGTAATCACCGGCTACTCCAAAACGTGTTTGTTGCATTTGCATTGCTTCAGACTCCAGGGTTTTAATTTCTTCTTCCCGTTTCGTTTTTTCTTCGGCAGGTAGTAAACTCTCTTCTCTCAGAAAGTTTTCCTTTTTCTTCTTGATCATCTCATAGCGCTCCTCGATTTCTTTAGTCCAACGTTCTGCTAACTTGTCCAAGCGTTCTTTCGCTTCTTTGTATTCCGGCATCTTCCCCAAAATGAATTCAGAGTCAATGTAGCCGTACTTTTGAGCAGAACTGACAAAGGTCATGCCAAAGACCATTAGGAAGCATAAAACAAGAGTTTTCATAGGCGAAATTTGAAAGAACGACGAAGATAACATTTTTATTGTTTAAAGTTCACCAAGATTCATACCGATGGTGAAAGTGAATTTAGGGAAGTAACCTTTTGAGTCAATGGATTGATCGATAGCGCCTCCGTATCCGGAAGAATGTTTATCCAGTTTGTCGAAGCCCCAACCGTAATCCAGACCCAACATACCGAACATCGGAAGGAAGATACGTACTCCGGCACCAACACTTCGTTTTACATTGAACGGATTGAATGTTTTGAAACCGGTATACGTGTTTCCTGCTTCAGCAAATGCCAATACGAAGAACGTAGCTTGTGGATTCAATGAAATCGGGTAACGAAGTTCCATCGTATATTTTGCAACAATCGGGTCACCTCCGCTTGAAGACAACGCATTATCTTCATAACCGCGAAGAGCAATGATTTCACGACCTCCGAACTGGTTTACACCGGAAAGACCACTACCTCCAAGTGAGAAACGCTCAAACGGAGTCAATCCTTTCGCACGGTTGTAAGCTCCCATGTATCCGAAACCGATACGCGGCATCAATACTAACTTTTTATCCGGTGTAAGCGGTAAATAGTATTCGAACGTGAATTTCAATTTATAGTACTCCAGGTATTTGAATGTTTCCTGTGCAGACATGGAGCTGTAATCTTTCCCTTTTTCAAACAGGGAATAAGGAAGTGTTCCTTTGGCTGTGAAGGAGATTTTGGATCCTTCCGTAGGATAAATCGGTGAATTGATTGAGTTACGCTGTAACGCATACTTCAAACTGATGTCATTTGCATATCCGTCGTAGAAACTAGGGAAGAGGTTTTTGTAGTTTTGTACATCGTAATATTGGTAAGCCAATTCGTAATATGCACTAAAGTAATCATCCGGGAATTTTTTACGTCTTCCCAAACCGATTCCGGCCCCTGTAATAGCAACTCCCGAGTAATTCGGAGCGCGTTTTTTCAGTGTCAAACTCGATGAGAATGAGGTGTGATTCAGATAGAATGTAAATGAATTCGGTCTTTTACCACCCAACCACGGCTCGGTGAATGAGAAGTTATATCCCTGGTAGATTCTTCCGTTTGTTTGTGCACGGATGGAAAGTCTTTGCCCGTCACCGGTTGGAAGCGGACTCCATGCATTTGGTTTGAAAAAATTCTTTATTGAGAAGTTACTGAATGTCAATCCAAGTGTCCCGATGATACGACCGGCACCGTAACCTCCGGAAAGCTCAATCTGATCGGCACTTTTCTCTTCTACGACGTATTCGATGTCAACCGTTCCGTCCGTTGGATTCGGAATCGGGTTCACCTGGAATCCTTGTTCGTTGAAATATCCCAACTGAGCTAATTCGCGCTGCGTACGAATGATGTCGTTTTTACTGAAAAGATCTCCCGGTTTGGTGCGGATCTCACGACGGATTACGTGCTCATTGGTTTTGTAATTTCCTTTGATGATAATGTTTTTTACACGGGCTTCTTTCCCCTCAACCATGCGCATTTCATAGTTGATGTGGTTGTCTTTTACTCCTGTTTCAACTGGTTCCAAATGGTAGAATAAATACCCTCTGTCCATGTAAAGCGAACTAATGTCTCTTCCGTCCTGGCTTTGCTTCAAGCGTTGATCCAAAAGAGGTTTGTCGTAAATATCTCCGTATTTGATCCCCAAAACAGTATCCAGAAGTCCGGAGCTGAATTTGGTATTCCCGATCCAGGTAATATCCCCGAAATAATACTTCTGACCTTCTTCAACCTTGAAGTAGATCCCTAAATTTCGGCTGTTTATTTTATAAACGGAATCAACGGCAAATCGAACGTCTCTCAATCCGGCTCCTCTGAATTTATCCAAAACAGCTTCTTTATCCCTGATAAAAGCCGTTGAGTTGAACTTGGAACGTTTGAAGACACGCATGATTGAACGTCTCTTGGTATCCTTCATTGCTTTGCGAAGTTTCCACGGTTTGATCGTCGTGTTTCCGTCAAAAATGATTTCCTTGATCTTCACCTTTTTTCCTTTATCGATATCAATGAAGAAAATCTCGGAATTGTTGATCAGAGTATCCTGAACCTGTGTAATGTTTACGACAATATTGTTATATCCTTTCTCAAGGAAATGACCTCGGATTTTATTTTTGGTAATGAATAGCAAGTTTTCCGTAATGGTTTGTCCGGATGACAAATCTACTTCTTCACGGATTTTATCTACTTCCCGTTTGGTAACACCGGTAAATCTGAAACGGGATAGTTTCGGGCGCGGAGCCAGTTTAATCACCAGGTAAATAACTCCAGCGATTTCTTTTTCAGCTTCAATGGAAATGCGGGAAAACAACCCTTCATTCCACAGGTTTTTAATGGCATTACTGATTCTATCTGATGGAATGGTAATCTCGTCACCCTGTTTTAGTCCGGCAATCAATTTAATCGCCTGTGGGTCGAAATTATCAGCTCCTTCAATACGAATAGGACCAAGGATATATTTTTCGGTATTTGAGTAATCGAAATTCATTCCTCCACCGATGGTTGTGGAAGATCTCGTCGAATCAATTTTATTTCCAAGGGTTTTTACGGTTGTTGTGTCCACTTGCCCAAAGGACTGAAACACACACGTAATAAATAAAATCGATAGTATTTTTTTCATAGAATCAGTTATAATTGCTCGGATACCATTCCGAAACGTCTTTCACGCGATTGATAATCAAGAACTGCTTTGTACAGATCATCCTCGCGGAAATCGGGCCAAAGAACAGGGGTGAAGTGAAATTCACTGTATGCAGCCTGCCAAAGTAAGAAGTTGCTCAAACGGTGTTCCCCACTTGTTCGAATCAGTAATTCAGGATCAGGAATGTTTTTGGTGAATAGCGTCTCGGAAATCAGTTCGGGTGTTAAATCTGAAGGCTCCAGTAAACCATTTTTGATTTGTGTTGCAAGACCTCTAAATGCTTCTGTGATTTCCTGACGGGAACTGTAATTCAGTGCAATCACCAAATGAACTCCGGTATTGTTTTTTGTTGCTTCAATGGCATTAAACAACTCGTTCTGGCAATCTTCCGGCAAGCCGGCAGTATCTCCGATACTTAAAAGACGCACGTTTTGAGCATTCAATTCATTGACTTCGTTTGCAATGGTATATACAAGCAGGTTCATGAGTCCTTCTACTTCATCGTGGGGTCTGCTCCAGTTTTCAGTAGAAAAGGCGTACATGGTTGTATATTTCACTCCAATATTTTTGCACGCGGTTAAAGCAGCACGAACTGAGTCAACTCCGAAGGAATGACCATATAAGCGCTCTTGCCCCTGTTTTTTTGCCCATCGCCCGTTGCCATCCATAATGATGGCTATGTGCTTGGGTACGTTTGTTAAATCTATTTGATCCTGTAGATTCATGATTACAGAACGAAAATAATTAAAGAATCTTATGTACTAATGCAAAAATACGTTTTATAACAGACCTTAACAAAAAGAGGGATGTGATTCCACACCCCTCTTTATCTGTTTATTAACACGTATTATTCTGCTAACACGATGATTTTATTGTTTTGCATTTCCACAACACCACCTTTGATCTTCACATGGATGATTTTTCCATTGTTCTCAGCCGTAATGTTCGGATTTGTTTTTCCGGTAACCTTGATAGCTTCAGATAAATCTGCTTTGATTGTTCCGGCAGCTAGTCCGGAGATAATCGGTGCGTGATTATTCAATACCTGAAAAGAACCATCCAGTCCCGGAAATTGAACAGCCGTTGCTTCACCTTTGAAGATTAAAGTTTCCGGAGTGATAATTTCTAATTGCATACTTATTAGATTAAAGACTGAAGACTAAAGACAAAAGACTGAAAACAGTGTCTTTTGTCTCGTTGTCTTTCGTCTAATGTCTTTATATTAAGCTTCAGCTAACATTTTTTCACCTGCTGCGATAACGTCTTCGATACCACCTTTCAGGTTGAATGCTGCTTCAGGGTATTTATCCATTTCACCGTCAAGGATCATGTTAAATCCTTTGATTGTTTCATTGATGTCTACCAATACTCCAGGGATTCCTGTAAACTGCTCAGCAACGTGGAACGGCTGAGACAAGAAACGTTGTACACGACGAGCTCTCAATACGACTAATTTATCTTCTTCAGACAATTCGTCCATACCCAAGATCGCGATGATATCCTGAAGTTCTTTGTAACGTTGTAATGTGATTTTCACACGGGAAGCACAATCGTAATGCGCATCACCCAAAATTGTCGGAGTAAGGATACGGGATGTAGAATCCAATGGATCTACAGCAGGGTAGATACCCAACTCGGAAATTTTACGGGATAATACGGTTGTTGCATCCAAGTGAGCAAAGGTATTTGCCGGAGCCGGATCCGTTAAGTCATCCGCAGGTACGTAAACCGCCTGTACGGAAGTAATAGATCCTTTTTTCGTTGAAGTAATACGCTCTTGCATCGCACCCATCTCAGTTGCCAACGTTGGTTGGTAACCTACTGCTGATGGCATACGTCCAAGAAGTGCAGATACCTCAGAACCAGCCTGCGTGAATCGGAAGATGTTATCTACGAAGAAAAGGATATCTTTTCCTTGACCTTCGCCATCACCGTCACGGTAATATTCTGCCATTGTTAATCCGGAAAGTGCTACACGTGCACGAGCTCCAGGAGGCTCATTCATCTGACCGAATACGAAAGTAGCTTTAGACTCTTTCATTTCGTTCAAATCAACTTTGGAAAGATCCCATCCTCCTTCTTCCATAGAATGAAGGAAAGCCTCACCATATTTAATAATTCCTGATTCCAACATCTCGCGCAATAAGTCGTTCCCCTCACGAGTACGCTCACCTACACCAGCGAATACAGATAAACCTCCGTGTCCTTTTGCGATGTTGTTAATCAATTCCTGGATCAATACTGTTTTTCCTACACCGGCACCACCGAAAAGACCAATTTTACCTCCTTTTGCGTAAGGCTCAATCAAGTCAATTACTTTGATTCCTGTAAATAACACTTCAGTTGCAGTGGATAAATCTTCAAATTTCGGTGCCTCACGGTGAATCGGTAAACCATTTGCATTGTCAACCTGGTTGATTCCGTCAATTGCTTCTCCAACTACGTTGAACAAACGACCTTTGATTTGATCTCCTGTAGGCATTTTGATCGCGCTTCCAGTTGAAACAACATCCATTCCACGACGGAAACCATCGGTAGAGTCCATAGAAATTGTACGAACTGAGTTTTCTCCAACGTGAGATTGTACCTCTAGTACTACTTTAGTTCCATCTGTTTTGAACACTTCTAATGCGTCATAGATGTTTGGAAGTGACATGCCTTTGTCGAATGTTACATCGACAACCGGTCCGATAACCTGTGATATTTTACCTTGAATTTTGGACATTTTGTTGCCTTTTAAGTGTATTCCTTAATTTGGGCGCAAAGTTACGTTTTTTATTTTTCTATCCAATTTTTATTGAAAAATACTTGCTAAAATTTTAGAATTAAAGCAGTTCACCGTTTAAAACAAAAAAGGTGTCTGACTTCTGTCGGACACCTTCAAACATGAAAAAAAGATTTTATGGTGTTTATTGAATATTAATCGGAAGCCTGTAATAGCTTTTTACTGCCTGTCCGTTCACTTTACCCGGAGTCCAACGTTGCATTGCTTTCACAACTTTAATAGCTGCTTTTTCACAAGTCGGACAATCGTCGCTTGACTTAGTAACGACTACGGAAGAAATACTTCCATCCGTATCCACAACGAATTTCAGGTAAACTTTTGCGCTTCCGTCGATGGAATTGATGTCGATGTTTTCTGCAATGAATTGACGTAACGCGCTCATCCCGCCCGGGTATAATGCCGGTTCTTCAACATATTCATGAATTTTTGGTTCCGGAGTTTTAGGTTCGATCCCGGTCCCACCTTCTCCGCCTCCGGATGTTGGAATTGTTGGGTTAGTCCAAATACTTCCGTCTCCGGTTTGAGCCTGTGTTCCAACTTGTGTTTCAGGAGTTACAATTGAAACTGGTGGAATATCAGGCAAGTCAGACGCAACCAGTTCCCGAAATTCAGTGATCTCTGCTAAGGATTGAGGAGCAGGTTGTTCAATTTCCGGTTTCGGGATTTCAGGAGTTTCTTCTTCCTTACTGAACAGATCCTCTGTCCAGTTTTCTGTTGTGATGACAATCTTCTTTTCTTCTTTTGCCGGTTTGAACAGGCTGGAAGCTGCCCATAATCCACCGATCCCGACAAAAAAGCCCAGGAAGATCAGTAACAAACGTTTGTCGTAATCCCGACGAATTTTATACGCACCGTATTCCTTGTTGCGGTTTTCGAATACGGTTTCATTTCTCTCTCTGGAGGTAACCATCTGCCACGATCTGGAAGAGAAGTAATCATAGAGCGAAAAAGCTACGATGATTGACATGATTGAAAGTGTAAGTACCATAATTTGGTTTTTTTAAGTTATTATCTAAAACGTAATTCCAAAAGGCCTTTTTGTGGTTTTACTATATTCTAATCTAAGTATTCTTTCAACTTGTTTTTTGAAAAGAATTTTAACTGTTGATATGTCTTATTTAATGGTAGTTTGAAGCAATCGTGTGAATTTAGATGCCTTGAAATGAGCTGTTTTCGAATTGAATGGAGCTTTTGCCAATTTAAAAGTTTTAAAAGTTCAAAGGTTTAAAACGGAATAGTTGAAAAATTGAGTCTTTTTGACTTTTGAAGATCTCGAACTGACTTTCTGCTCCGGGTATTTCAGATTGCTTGGATATCGGAACAAAGCATTGTCTTTATAAAGGAGGTTATTGTAAGAAATGATTGGCACGAATTTGGTAAGTTTGGCGAAAAATTTAAAATTGAATCTATGCGAGTATTAATTGTTGCCGGTTTTTTGGGAAGTATGGCGCTTTCCGGAAACACATTCGGACAATATGAAAAGGTATATTATAACGATACCACATTTGAAACTGAAAGCTACAAGGTTGAGATTGATAATGTTGTTGCTTTGCCGAAAGAAGTAAAATTCCGTATGACAATTACGAATAAGACAAGTGATTGGGTGTTGTATAATTCGGAAGAAAGCAAGATTGAGCTCGGGGGAAAAAGCCTGGATACAAAGGATAAATACATTTTGATTGCTCCGCACGACAGTAAGAAGAAAGTCATGCGCGCTGTGGGAGCCGGCTTGAACGATGCACGTTCTTTCAATTTTGTTTGTGAAGGATTTTATAAAGTGATTTTGAAAGAAGCTGTTGTGACACCGGAATTCCGTTTGCCAGCTTCCAATAATGAATTTGTTGCAGGAAATTTTAAAGTAACATTGGCGAATTCGTTGAAAGAAACGGGTAGAACGGATGTGAAGTTTAAAATAACGTATAACGGTGAAGGATTGGCTTTTATTTCCCCGGCAAAAATCTCGGTGAAAATGCCTGACGGAAATTTATACGCCACTTCCAGATCCAAAGCAGATGTGGTGACATTGAAAAAAGGAGAAACAGAATCCATCCAGGCTTCTTGGGAACGCATGGAAGGAGGATCTAAAATGGATATGCAGTTGGTTGAAATGCTGATTCAGTTTGCGGGAGTTTTCCAGGAAAGTTCTCAAACGAAAATGGAAAGAGTTGTTCTTCCGATGCGTTGGAATGACGCTTTGACAATTGGAAAGAAATAGGAATATCATTGGATTTTCATAGTAAGGGACGCGATGTATCGTGTCCCTTACTTTTTTATACTGCCCCGTATTTATTTCAGAATGGGCTATGTTTTGAATTCTGAATGCCTTTAATAGGATTGCATCTGTGGGAAAGATCATTTGAATCTTTGACAAAATTACCAGAAGAATCTCTGAAAGAGATCACATAACTTTCCTTACCAGTCGCCTCTTTATCCTATTCAAAAACGAGGATAGTCTATCCCGATTTTCACGAGTAGTCGAGCTGAAATTTAGGTGTTTGCGATGGAAGTTAAGTCTTGCATGATTACGGATAACTATCGGGACGAACTGATATGAAACAAAAAAGGTCGGGGCGAAAAATTTTTCGCCCCGACCTTTTTATAATGATTTTCAGAATTTACTTCTTGAAATATGCTTTTGCCTGAACATCGTTCGGATCCAATTCCAATACTTTGTTCCACATTTCGTCTGCTTTCACTTTATCCTTCGCAGGAGAGTTTACGTAGTAATCTCCCAAATATTTTGAAGCTTCGATGATGTAAGCTTTGTATGTTCCTGCAGCCAAATCTTCCGGGGAAAGAGAAGCAAGGAAGTTTTCATATTGCTGCTTCGCTAAGTAAGTCTTCGCTTTCGGATTGTTGTCCAATTGAACGCGCGCTCTTGCTTGCCAGAAGTGTCCACCAGGGAAAGTCGGTGAAGTAGCAACCAAACATCCGAAGATAGAATCAGCCATTTTGAAATCTTTTGGTCCGAAGTAGTAAGCACGACCGAAATCATAGTATTCGATAGCCTGCATTTTCGACGGATATTGATTCATCTTCGCTGTGTAAACTTCGATCAGTTTCGGATAGTTCTTCTTCTCTGCATACAATTTCGCGATATCAGAAAGGTATTCAGCAGCTTTCGCCGTGTCGATAGAGGCAGCTAAATAGTATTGCTCGATTGTTTTATCTTCTTGTCCTAATTTGTCGTAAATCAAACCACGGTATTTGTAGTCGATAGAAATCACTTTGTCTTTCGGAACAATTTTCAGGAAGTTGTCGCTTTCTTTCAACGCCTGAACATAGCGTAAGCTGTCACCTTGTTCGTTGCACTCATACAAGGAGTAGAATAACATACGTTTCGTGTACAGGTTCGTAAATCCGTCTTTCTCGATACGCTCGATCTGAGGCAATACGTTGCAGTATTGTTTCGCTCCGAATAATGAACTTGCATAACGGTAACGAGCTTCATCCGTATCGTTCAATTTCAAATACTTTTCCCAGCATTCGATTGCCGCAGCATATTGGTCGAACAAAATGTTTAACTCTGCATTCTCACGGTACGCCGGTGCGTAGTTCGGATCAGCAGCCTGAGCTTTTTTGTACTCTTCGTTTGCCAGTTTATAGTTCTGAACGCGTTGGTAGATCTGGGCTTTGCGAACGATTACTTTTGCAGAGTTCGGATCAATCGCCAATGCGTTGTTGTATTGTTCTGTTGCTGCAGAAGCATTGGAACCGCTCTGAGCAAGTAAAACATCCCCTAACAAGACATAAGCATCCAAATTTTTAGGATCCAGTTTAATGGCATCGCGTAAATAAATTTCAGCCAACTTCAGGTTTTTCAAAGGTCCTGTTGCATATGTCTCAGCAATACGGTGAAGTACTACCGGGTTTTTGCGTTTTGTTTTTTTGATCAATTCACAAAATTGTGAGCTTGCTGTTGCAGTGTCTCCGGAGAAATAGATTGCTTTTGAAGCAGCAACCATTCCCAGCTTATCTTCTAAATTGATAGAACCTGCTTTTTTCCACATTTGGATTGCCTGGTCTTTCTCATCAACAATAGCGTAAAAATTTCCGAAAAAGAAAGCATTCTCTACACTGCTTGGATCAGCCTGAACTAATTTCTCATAATCCTTGCGCGCTAAATCGTAACGCTCATTTTCCGTCTTCTTGTTTGCGTCTTGCAATGTTTGAGCCTGTACGGCTGTTCCTAAACCAAATGCAAAAACGAATAGTTTTAACTTGTTCATGTTATTTTGTCTTTTCAACGTATGGATGCATTATACAATTCCTTTGCCAAATTAGTATAAACTGATCAAATCGAAGTATTTCTTAACGATTATTTCATATAAATCGACTTGTGTGTGTCGTTTATTGATTGAAATGAAGTGAATCAGAATTGTATGATAATTTTCTGAAAATCAACTCGTAATTCTTGATTGTAAAAAGCTCCTGCATTCGTAATTCGGTATTCGCAATTCGTAATTATTCTGTTACAAAGTTGATTTCTCTCGGAGTTCCTTTTCCCGGCCCCAATTCGCATTTCTCCAAAAGCAACTGACCTTGTCTTCCGGTGAGAAAATGAATAAATCCGGTGTTTAATCCGTCCGGAGCTCCCGAATTGATATACCAGATCGGCCTGTAGAACGGATATTTTTTCTCAGTGATCGTTGCTTTGTCTGCTCTCCAATAATTTCCTTCCTGGTCTTCGATTCCAACGGTGCGGAATTGCTTCAGGCGTTTTTTGACAACCGGATCATCGAAATCACTGATCGTGTTGTATCCGATTACTCCAAGTGTTAAAGGATGTTCCTGAACATATTTGATCAATTCTTCAGTTGATTTGGTAGCATGGACTTCCTTTCCGTAAGAAGCGCTGCCCAGCCAGTTCAGCATGTAATTGAAATTGGCAGATTGTACACGGTCAAATACCACTTCGACCGGCTTTTGGGAAAGTGGCCAGACAGCCTTTTTCCCAGTTAACATATCTTTCAGTTGTGCCTGAGTCAAAAGTGTGTCATTATTCCCCAAATTGACGATGAAAACAACGCCGTCATGGGCAAAGATTTCGCTTTCAACCTGGATATTGGATGTACGCAGACTTTTCTTCTCTTTGTCCGTGAAATCTCTCGAAACAAAAATTGTCCGTGTTTTTCCGTGAGCCATGGCATTCATGGCGTCTGTTTCACTGGTATAAACAAAATCGAGTTCTGCATCCGGGAACATTCCCATGAAGGTATAGCTCGCCGTTTCCATCAAGGGCTGATAGGATTCGTCTGCGTAGAATGTTTTTTGCCCTCGTCGCGGAGTATCTTTTGGTTTGGATTGATTGTCGCATGCTGCAAGCAACATGCTCGTTCCGATAATCACTAAAAATGGTCTGAGCTGTCTCATCTTTTCTCTCTTCTGTCGTTTCGAACACCAATATACAAACGATAACCGCGATAGAATGCATAAAGCAGCAACATGGCGATCATGATTTGTCTTTTAGCTCCGAATAATGTCTGTAAAATCAAATCGGTGAAAAGCAGGTAGCCTGCAAAGATCAAGCACATGATGATCATGAAACCGGAAATAAAATACGTGATGTTTTTGTACATATCGGATGAAAAAAAATCCCCCTCGGCAGAGCCAGAGGGGGATGAATTTTGAATAACTGTATTAATTCAATTTGAAGGATACCGGAAGTGAGAAAGTAGAGTTTACTGCTTTACCATTCACTTTACCAGGAGCCCATTTCGGCATTCCTTTTACAACCCGGATCGCTTCCTGGTCACACTCAGGACAATCAGTTACACCTTTCTTCACTTTTACGTTAGAGATGAAACCGTTTTCACTGACTACGAATTGTAAGTAACATTTACCTTGTAATCCCATTTCAACTGCTGTTTGCGGGTACTTGATATTTTCACTCAAATACTTCAACAATGCAGCACGACCTCCAGGGAAATCAGCAGCCTCATCTACGATATCGTAAATGATTTCTTCTTTTTTCTCTACTTTTTCCTCTTTCGGTTTCGGAGGAGTCGGGTCTACTTTTGCAAACGGGTCACCTTCGTTTTCGTTTGTTGTCGTGGAAGCTTTTGTGTCTTCCAATTCCGATTGAAGAGGAGGAGGATTTGTTACTTCATCATCCGTTACTACAGGAGGTAAGAACTGGATGGTTTTCTCCATAGGCGGAATTTCCGGCTCAAGAGGTTCGATAATGTCTTCCTTGTCCATCGGAGCGTCCACAGCGAAAGCTGTCAAATCCAAAGGTGTTTCTTTGGGTTTTTCTTCCGGAAGAGTCATAATGAACTTATAAATCCCGAAAGTTGTCCCAATGAACAGAATTACACCAGCCATTACAAGTAACAAGTTTCTGCTGTAATTTCTTCGAATCTGATACGCACCATATTCGTGGTTACGATCTTCAAATACGATGTCATTACGCTCAGTAGATGTAACCTGCTGCCAGCTTCTAGAGCTTAAGTATTCGTATAACGAAATACCTGCTACTAATAGAATTACGATTGCTATTAACATATTATTTCTTTAATGTTTTATCTAACAATGCCTGTTCGCTGTTCATGATATCAACCGGAGCAATTACCCCGATAGATGCAATGTACAACTCATCAATCACGTCAATGAAGTTACGTGTTTTCGCTTTCATATCCGTTTTTACCAGTACTTTCAACGCTTTAGGATTCTTCTTCGCTTCATTCAAGTCTTTTTTATAAACCGAATCATTGATCTGCTTGCGTTGCAGTTTTCCGTCCAGTTCCAGTTTCTTGTTCAAAACGAACTTGTTTTCATCTGCAAGAAGCTTACGGATTCCTGTCGGTCCAAAGTCCGTTTCAGTCAATACTGTTGCCGGCCTTCCTTTGGTGTTTCCTTCCGGGTAAAATTCCCCTTTGTAATAGAACAAACGATCATCAGAAACAATGAAGGTAACAGCGTTGTTTACCAATTGATCTTCTTTCGGTTGTTCTGGTTTGTCAGGATCTTTAGCCGGGTAAACCAAGCTCATTACTTTTGGTTTCGCAAATGTTGAAGTCAATACGAAGAATGTCAACAACAAGAAACCTAAATCCACCATGGGAGTCATATCGATGCGCGCAGGACCTCTCTTAGGACGCTTTTTGCCTCCTTTTTTGCCTCCGCCGTCATCTTGTGCTAATTCTGCCATTTTTTCTTGTTATTTTATTTATGTCGTACTGGTGCTGCTTCTTGCGAAGTCACAAAGTTCAGGTTATTCAGGTTCAGATCGCGGAATGTTTCAATTGCGCTTTTCACACGCACATATTCCGCATCCATTGCTGCTTTCAATACAAACTTCGGTTTGTAATCATCTGCCTTCAATGGCTCTGCATTCTTACCTTGTTTCGCACTTTCTTCTTCAAACATTTTCTTTCCGTAATCCAGCATTTCGCGGTTAGCGAAATTAACCCAGTCTTTCAATTCATTGTGAGTACTGTCTGAAGGAATTCCCGTTTCAGTAGGGAAATTCTTTCTTCCTTCACCATCCAATGAAAGGTATTGCGGAAGTTGGCTCATCGAGCATCCAATACTGGTAATTCTTGCGAACTCCTTCACATTGTCTTCACTCAACGGAACCTTGTACTTAGCTGCCATTTGGGCAAGTACTTTTTTACGAACTTCTTCACCTGTACAGGAAAAGAAAATACGCCCTCCTTTATCAACAGTTACCAACACCAAGGTCTTTTCCGGAATTTCTTTGTCTCCGATAGACGATGGAATAGAAACTTCAACTGGCTCATCAGTACGGAATGTTGCTGCAAGCATGAAGAAAGTAACCAATAGGAACGCCAAGTCAACCATCGGCGTCATGTCGATGGATGGGGATCCTTTGGGTGTTTTAATTTCTGCCATTCCTTAGTATTTTATACCGTTTAACGGATATTAGTTATTAGCATTGAAGTTTTGAACGATAGCAAATCCAGCCTCATCCATTGCATGTGTCATTTGGTCAATCTTCGTGTTGAAGAAGTTGTACATTACAGTCGCAACAGTAGAAGCGAAGATACCAAAGAACGTGTTGATCAAGGCCTCAGAGATACCGATAGATAATTTAGTTGTATCCGGAGTACCAGCACCCATCGCCTGGAATGATTTGATCATCCCCAATACCGTTCCGATCAAACCGATCAATGTACCAACAGATACACACGTAGAGATGATAACCAAGTTCTTAGACATCATCGGAAGCTCCAATGAAATTGCTTCTTCGATCTCAGCTTTGATGATTTCTGATTTTTGCTCTTTATCCAAAGAAGCATCTTTGCTTACAGACTCATATTTCTCCAATCCTGCACGAATTACATTCGCCAAAGATCCTTTTTGCTTGTCACACTCTTCCAAAGCGCCCTGGATATCGTTTGATTCCATCAAATCTTTGATGTTTTCAACGAATTTGTTGATGTTTCCACGACCTTTAGTCTTAGAAATGCTGATGAAACGCTCAACAGAGAAAATGATAACGATCAAGTTAACCGCCATCAAGAAAGGTACGATAATACCACCTTTGTAAATCGTTCCAAGGGTGTTTCCATCGATCGGATGCTCATTTACATCACCGTTAACGAAGTTTGATGGATCTCCTAAAATGAAATAATAGATCAGAAATCCAATTCCTAATGCAATTGCAATAGATAATGAGGCAACTAATGATGAAAAACCTCCTCCTGTTTTTGTCTTGCTCATAATTTAGTCTTTATTGAAACTTTTTTACATGTTTAAGGGTCAAACATACTAAAAAGGTTTTAATTAGTTCCAATCCTTTTAGTGAAATGCATTGCCTTTTTTATCAAAATGTTTCAAATTTCATGTTAAGTACCTTAATTATCAATTAAACGAAAGAAATGATTGATTTTGTGGAATGTTATCGTAGAATCAATCGAATATTAAGTTAATATGAATAATTTTTGTTCTGGTCTAAGTACAACTATCCTCTCAATTGGTTCAACTAAAAAATCATTTTATGAAAGATTTTGTACGGATTTGCAACGGTGCTGATTGAGCGTTGTATATTTGGGAAATTGAAATTCGAACACAAACCATTAAACAAATGATACAGGTTAAAAACTACATATGCGGCCAATGGGTAGCAGGTGAAGGTGAGGAACAAAAAATCTACAATGCAATTACAGGAGATCAGATCGGTGCTGTTTCCAGCAAAGGATTGGATTTTGATGCGATTTTAAAGTACGGACGAACAACCGGAGGTTCCAAATTGCGAAAGATGACTTTCCAGGAACGCGGAAGAATGCTGAAAGCGTTGGCGCTTCATTTGTTGTCAAACAAAGAAAAATATTACCAGGTCAGCGCTTTGACCGGTGCAACCAGAGTAGATTCCTGGATTGATATTGAAGGTGGAATCGGAAACTTGTTTGCGAATGCTTCCCTGAGAAGACAATTCCCGGATTTACCTTATTACATTGACGGAGTTGCTGCTCCATTGTCGAAGAACGGAACCTTTATCGGACATCACATCATGGTTCCGAAAGAAGGTGTTGCGGTTCATATCAATGCATTCAATTTCCCGGTTTGGGGAATGCTGGAGAAAATCGCGGTGAACCTGATGGCCGGTGTTCCGGCGGTGGTAAAACCTTCCAGTTCGACAGGGTTTTTGACGGAAGTAGTTGTGCAGGATATCGTTGCATCCGGAATTTTACCGGAAGGCTCGCTTCAATTGATCAGCGGTTCTGCGCGAAACCTGATTGATTATGTGAAATCTTCAGATGTCGTTACATTTACAGGAAGTGCTTCAACCGGTTTGATGTTGAAATCAAATCCTGTAATTACCCGCGAAAATGTGCCGTTCAACCTGGAAGCAGATTCTTTGAATGCATCCATTCTTGGAGAAAAAGCGGTTCCGGGGACAGAAGAGTTTGACTTGTTCGTAAAAGAAGTAGTTCGTGAAATCACGGTGAAATCCGGGCAAAAATGTACTGCAGTTCGAAGAATCATTGTTCCTGAAAACCTGATTGAAGAAGTTCAGTCGGCTGTGGCTTCCCGTTTGGCAAGTGTCAAAATCGGAGATCCGGCTGTTGAAGGAGTTCGAATGGGATCATTGGCATCGATGAGCCAGGTGGAAGCAGTGAAATCAAGCGTATTGGAATTGCAGAAATCACAAGCGATTGTTTACGGTGATTTAGAAAATTTTGAAGTGATTGGAGCGGATAAGAATAAAGGAGCATTTTTCTCCCCGATTTTGTTCCGAAACGATGATCCTTTCCAACAAACTGCGGTACACGACATTGAAGCGTTCGGACCGGTTGCAACTTTGATGCCATACAAATCATTGGACAATGCAATCGAGCTGGCGAAAATGGGGAAAGGTTCGTTGGTTTCTTCGATTGTTACGCCTTGTAACAAAGAAGCAGCAGAATACGTAATTGGCGCGGCAAGTATGCACGGTCGAATCCTGGTTTTGAACAAGGATTGTGCGAAAGAAAGTACAGGTCACGGTTCTCCGATGCCGTTGTTAACGCATGGTGGACCGGGAAGAGCCGGAGGCGGAGAAGAAATGGGAGGAAAACGCGGAGTCTTGCATTATTTGCAGCGCACAGCGATTCAAGGACATCCGACAACCATTACTGCAATTACACAACAATTCCAGGTTGGAGCCGAAATGCCGGAAGCAAATCCGCACGTGTTCAGACAGCATTTTGAAGAATTGGTAGTCGGTGAAACGGTTTTCACTGCAAAACATACGGTAACGGATGCGGATATCGTGAACTTCGCCAATGTTTCCGGTGATAACTTCTATGCACACATGGACGCAACATCATTGGAAGGAACGATTTTCGAGCGCAGAGTGGCACATGGATATTTTGTCCTGTCGAAAGCTGCTGGATTATTCGTTGATCCGAAAAAAGGACCGGTGTTGTTGAATTACGGAATTGATGAAGCACGCTTTACGAAACCGGTTTACCCGGGAGCAACCATCGGAGTGCGTTTTACGGTGAAAGAAAAGATTGACCAGGAAAAACGTTCGGAAGACGATATCGCAAAAGGAATTGTGAAATTCCTGGTAGATGTTTACGACGAAACAGGAGAAACAGTTGCTTTGGCAACGATCCTGACCATGGTTCGCAAATTGGATCAGTCGAAATAATAATTTGTTTATTGAGTATATAGGAAAGTACAATGCGATTATGAATTGATCGCAAACGTTTGTCAATTAGCCGGGGTGAAATGGTTTTCGCTCCGGCTATTTTCATTTAATTTGAACCTGAATTATCCCCGACAAGAATGAAAATCTATTCAATCCTTCTTTTTTTGATTCTCCATTGTTTTGCTTTCGGACAATCCGCTGAAAAATTAAATAAACAGCTTCAGGCTGATTTATTGGTTGAGGAGCAGAAACTGGATTCGGTCTATCATACGTTTATGGAGAAAAGAAGAGTTTTGGATGAGCATCGGAAAAAGTTGAGAAATCGTATGAACAATGAGTTTGATTCAATGGCTCAAAATTTAATCGGAAAGGCAACTGTAATAGCTAATTATCGTGAAGCTTTCGGCGAAATGAAGATTGATGAGAAAGGGACTCTTCCGGATGGATTTGAAGACGCAGACTCGTTTCCGTATTACAGGAGTTTTGTTGAACCTTATGACGATCCTTTGAGAAAATTAGTGATGTTTAAATTTCCGTCTCCGGATGTTTTTATAACGAATGATCAAGAGCTTGCTGAAAAGAATGAAGTACTAAAGAAGTTCCTTCAGAAGTATCATACCATTGGAAAAGAAAACGCACCCCAATTTCTGAAATTGGATGACTTTGAACGGAAACTTGCTGAATTGGAGCCCCGACTGGATTCCTTAGCCCTGGTTTACCAATCCTGGAGTAATCAATTAGAGAAAGAGGAGAAACTCCTGTTCAAGAGATACCTGGAAGCACGCGAAAATTACCGTCTGCATGGGCCTATAGGTTTTCCGGAATCTTATCGGAACTATTTCGGAGATATTCACCCGTTTCCAGGCGAAGAGCAGACTGTCAGTAGCGAAAATGGTTTTGAGCCGGTTTGGGTTGTTGATGCCGGACCGGGAGATGAGATTTATTCGAAGGTAGATGAATCGGCAGCTTATCCGGATGGTCACCTCGGAATGATGAGTTATTTGCGTCATAACTTGGTTTATCCGGCTGAGGCAAAGGAAAAAGGAATTACCGGAAGAGTATGTGTTGATTTTGTGGTTTCAGAAACCGGTGAAATTACGGATGTAAGAATTGATCGAAGAGTAGTGAATATCGTTTGCCAGGAATGCGAAGAAGAAGCTGTTCGTTTGATCGAATCAATGCCCCGATGGATTCCTGCGGTAAAAAATGGATATTATGTAAAATCCCGTCATTATGAAGTGGTTTGGTTTATGCTTTGAGAGAAAGCTAAAGTCAATAAGAGTGGTTAAAGCACAAATAAGAACAAAATGAAATTCATTGGATTTACGTTGATACTGTTTTTAAATGCAGTTGCTTTTGGGCAATCTGCCAAAAAAATGAATAAACAACTTCAGGCAAGTTTACTAATCGAAGAACAGAAGCAGGATTCATCTTACAGCAATTTTATCCGGGAACGAAAAGTGTTGGATCAAAGCCGAAAACGTGTGGAAGACCGGATGAAAGAAGTTTTTTACTTTGAGCATTGGAGATTAAGAGAAAAAGGAAGGGTGATCAAGCGGTATCTGAAAACCCTGGAGGAATTGCAAGTGAGCACGAAAGATCTTTTTCCAATTGGTTTTCAATCCGCTGACTCCTTTCCCGACTACAAGCTGTTTATCAAACCATATGATGATCCGTTGAGAAGATTCGTCACTTTTACGTTTACATCCAACGATGTGCGGATGTCTAAAGAGCAAAAAACAGCGGAGAATAATGAAGATTTAAAGAAGTTGATTGAGCAGTATCGGGAATCTGAAGCAGAGAACCTGGTGAAATTTCATGAGTTGAAACAATTTACCGGTGAACTGGCTGAATTGGAGCCGCGATTGGATTCGTTACTGGGAGCTTACGAATCCTGGAACAGTGAAATGCAGAAGAAAGAAAACCGTTTGTCAGAGAAGTATAAGGAAGCGAGGGAAAACTACCGTTTGAAAGGACCGAAAGGTTTTCCTGCTGCATATGCGGAATACTTCTGGGACGTACATCCGAATCCAGCTGATAGAGAGATTGCCGGATTAGAAACCAATATTGATCCGGGAGTTTCTGTCGGCGAGGTGATTTCGGAACCTTCTCCAAATTGGGTGGTGGACGAACAGGCGTACTACCCGGATGGAATTCCTGCGTTGAAAAGTTACATCCGGAAAAACCTGGTTTATCCGCTTTCAGCCAAGGAAAACGGAATTATTGATCGGATAACGATGCGCTTTGTGGTTTCCGAAACAGGAGAAATTTCAGACGTGAGAGTTATGGATGGAATTCCCGATTGCCCGGAGTGCGAAGAAGAAGCCATTCGTTTTGTAAAATCCATGCCGCGGTGGTTTCCTGCCAGAAAAAGCGGATGGTATGTGAAATCTTATTGCAATCTGCCACTTTGGTTCGAACCGAAATAAATTGCTGAAAGGACTGTTTGCAAAGTCTGGTTGATGTTGAAGGAATTGATCGTGCTTTAGTGTAAATTTGGTATAATATTTGTTAAAACGCACCAATCAATAATACATAAATAGGATGAAACTTGCCGGATTTACATTGATGCTGTTTTTGAGTGTGTTCACATTCGGGCAGTCTGCCAAAAAAATGAATGCCAAATTGCGGGCAGAGCTGGCGATTGAGCAGCAAAAACACGATTCGATTCACCAGGTTTTTTCCCAGTTGAATAATCAAGTGACGGCTTTGCAAACTGAATTTGGAAAGCAAAAAGAGCGGTTTATTACGGAATCGAGCAATACGCTCTTTTACCGGGATTCGATCAGTCGTGTGAAATACGATTTGAAACGTTTGGGGCAAGCTCCGGATCTGAAAGATGTTGAATCTTATTTGGAGATGTCAAATGGCTGGTATTTTTTACAATCCATGATCAGTAAGAAAAAGAAATTGGAACCCTTGGAAAGTGTTTCCGGAATTGAGGGCTTGAATGATTTGGAATTGAAGAAACAGAATGAACTTCTGAAACTAAAAATTGCGCAATACCAGGAGAAGACAGCATTCAATAAAGTACATATGCGGGAGAATGAATCCGGAGTGAAAGAGTTGAAATCGGCCATTGCTCTTTTGGATTCGGCGTCGTTGGGATATGAAAATGCTACAAAAATCCTTCTCACCAAAAAGAGAAGCCTGGATAAGCAGCTAACTGATTTACGCGAAAATTTTCGTTTGAAAGGACCGGCAGGTTTCCCGGATGCATATCGAACTGTTTTTCCTGACATCCATCCGCTTCCTAAAGTAGAAGTAACGAATGAGCCTTATTATAGAGATGAAAGTTTTATAGATGTGCCTCCACCGGCAGAATCATCACGGATTGTGGCGAAGGAACCTGAAATTTATACGGTTGTTGATGAAGCGGCTGAATTTCCAGGTGGAATGGGTGCTTTGAAAAAATATATGACTGATAATCTTCGCTACCCTGAAAAAGCAAAGGAAATCGCAATTTCAGGGAAAGTATACCTGCAATTTATTGTTTCCAAAACAGGTGATATCTCCAATGTGAAATTACTGAGAGGACTTCCGGATTGTCATGAATGTGATGCAGAAGCCATCCGTTTGATAAAAGCAATGCCTGACTGGAAACCAGGCAAGCAGAATGGGAAACCGGTAGATTCCTATTTCAATTTGCCTGTGGAGTTTAAGATAAAGTGATTTATCTCAACAAAAACTCCAGAACAGTATTCATAAACTCTTCCGGCTGTTCAGCATGAACCCAGTGGCCGGCATTGGCAATGGTGATAAATGTTGAGTCCGGGAATTGTTCCTCAATTTCAGGGATATCTTCATCCAGGATGTAAGCCGATAATTCACCCCGGATGAATAAGGTTTGTACCATGACTTCTGCTTCCGGAAGAGCAAGCAGGATCTGATCCATTTCTTTTTCCAAAACGGCTACATTCATTCTCCAGGCTAGTTTTCCTTTTTCAATCCAATACAGGTTCTTCAATAAAAACTGCCGGGTTCCGATTTCTGGAATAAAAGGTAGCAAGATTTCTTCCGCCTGGGATCTTGAATCCATTGCTGTTTGATTTACAGCGTGAATTCCGGCTAAAATCTGTTGGTGATGAAGCGGGTATTGTTTGATTCCCATATCCACAACGATCATTTTTTCAATCGTTTCGGGATAAAGCTGTGCATAGCGCATGACCGTTTTTCCACCCATGGAATGACCCAATAAATGCACTTTGTCAAACCCCAGGTCAGAGATTAATTCGTGCAAATCTGCTGCAAGAAGATCATAGCTGAAATCATCGCTCCAATCGGTATGACCATGATTGCGCTGATCCACTAAAATAACCTGGAAATACTCAGAGAAACGTTTGGCATGAGTTTGCCAATTGTCAGAAGATCCGAAAAGTCCGTGAAGGATAATTAAAGGTTTTCCCTCTCCAATAATGCGGTGCTGCAGTTTCATAGTACAAAACTACAAATAGCGATTGTTTTTAATTCAGTAAACGTGCAAAAAACTTGAAAAGGTTTGGCATTTCCCAGGAAGTTTCCGTCACCTTCACGTTGATTTTGCTTGTTTTGGTTTCCGTTTCAACAGTTGTTGAAGGGCTGCCTGATTTCGTTTCTTCTTCCAGGTCTGTTGAGTGTAACTTGCCTGTTTTGAACTGCTTGTCATTAACGGTTTCAATGATGGAAACGATTTTATCTGCAGAAATTTTTGATTTGTCAAAAGTGATGTAAGCCACGTTGGATTTTCTTCCCGATTCGAAATCGTAGGAAACGCGATCCACGGCTCCGGTTTCTTTTAAAGCCATGCGGATTGAACCTCCACAAGCATGTTCACAGCTCATTCCTGAAACTTCAACTGCTAATTTACGGTCGGCATGAACCGGATCCAGTTTTTTGTAAACTACTTTTTTCTCAACCGAGATGATTTTTTTCTCCCCGGATGAACAAGAACCGAGAGCAAATACTGTTACCAGTCCAATAAATAGTGCGTGTTTCATGGCTTCTTTTTTTATGGACGTAAATTTAAATGAAAGGAAAGCAACGTTTCACCAATTTTTGTTAAAATGAAGCACATAAGACCCGATTTTAACAACTTCAGAATCCGGAAGAAGAGAATTCCGTAAATTTGTGTTATGTCTGAAATTGTAAATCGAGTAGAGCAAAGCGGATTGATCGCGGTGGATTTGGCGGATTATTGCCCGAAGAATTCTGAGTTTTTGGGATTTGATTTCGAACCTTCTCTTTGGAATGGTTTGGTTCTGAAAGAAAAGGATTTCCGGGAGTATGTGAAAAATTTTGACTGGAATCAATTTACCGGAAAACATGCTTATCTCTATTGTTCGGTTGATGCTATTCTGCCTTCCTGGGCATTTATGCTGGTAAGCTCGAAGCTGGTTGGACTTGCTGAATCGGTAAGTATCGGAACGTTGGCTGATGCACGGCAAAAAGCACTCGAATTGAATATCGAAAAATTGGATATGGAACAATTCCGGGATGGAAAAATGATTGTGAAAGGTTGTTCGGATATTCCACAACCGGAAGCTGCAATGTCACAATTTTTGGTGAAAGTGCAACCGGTTTGTTCCAGCATTATGTACGGGGAAGCTTGTTCAAGCGTTCCGATTTACAAAAAGCCTAAACAGAGATAATTTCCGATCGGAATCCTTTTTTTTGCAACAATTCAAATAACTGCGGAAGCAAAACTTTTTGTCTTTCCGTTATTTTGGCATTATCGTGCAGCACGAGAATGTCACCCGGTTTGATGCGTTTCGCTTCATCGAGAATACGCTCATCGCTGACGTTTAAATCATAATCATACGATAACCACGACCACATAATGATCTGGTGCGTTTTGCCAATCTCTTTTGCCACGCTTGGTTTAATTCTTCCATACGGCGGTCTGAAAAGTCTGCTTGAATATGTACGTTCAAATTCCCGGAAAGAATCCAGGTAGGTTTCATTATTCGTTTTGATGGAATTCAGATGTTTCATCGTGTGATTCCCGACCCTATGACCTTCTGCAAGAACGCGCTGAAACAGTTCGGGATTTTTCTCGATGTTCTGCCCGACACAAAAAAACGTCGCTTTCCAGTGATACTGTTTCAATAAATCCAATACGAAAGGGGTGATTTCCAAATTCGGACCGTCATCAAACGTAAGGAAAACGACCGGTTCAGAAACAGAAAACCTCCACCTTAACCTTGGAAGAACCCAATCTGCTAAGCGTGGAGGTTTGAATAATTTCATTTCTGATTTTCTACATGGAATCGTCTGAAGGCTGAACATTGTTCAGTACTTCTTCATTCAATACAGCGTCACTTCCTGCAGGCATTCCAGCCGGAGCCGGTTTTGGTGCAGTCGGAACCTGGGTTCCTGTTAGCTGGAACGTGAAGTCGATTGCATTCATTGATCCTTGCAGATTTTGCTTCCCTGAGATCAGTCCGCTATCGTCATTCGCAAGAGCCAATTGATCCAATTCGTCATAGATACGCTTCAGATCAAGATTGTAAAGCTCTTCCAATCCTTTCGTTGTTCTGCTTACAAGTGCTCCACCAGGATTTCCTAATTCAGGGTCTCCGGCAGCTTTATGGATCGTGGCATAATTAATTACCGCAGCAACATAATCGGAATGATTGGAAACTGCAAAATTTGCTTTGCTGTGTTTGAAGTAACCCATAATGCTTTCCAATTGACGGGCAACTTCTGCTCCCAATTTTTCAGCACCTTCCTTGTCGTTTGCACGGTACAATAAAGTCACATAATCCTGTAAAACGCCATCGCGGTATTGTTGGTACTCAGCTCCGTTTGCGTCTTTCATTGCACCACCTCCGCTTGGCTTTTCACCGTAATCCAAAACCAAATCAGCTGGCATTACTTCCAATGATTTATGAATCAATTGAGACGCTTTTTTACGTAATTCAGCCGGAGACATTCCCAATCTTCCTTTGAAGGAGTTTTCCAATGAATCCGCAACACGCGCCTGTCCGTTTGCTCTTAAATTTTTCAGCATCGGGCCGTATTGTTTTTTGCCCATTTCCATTTGCTCCGCTTCCGTTACATAGTTTTCGGCCAATTGAGCGAACATCGTTCTGAATTGAACCGTTTGGCGACGAGCATAGTAATCCGTTAATACCTTCGGATCATTCATCTTGCCATAATGGTACGTTTCCATCAAATGCTTGTACATCAATTTCTCGTTTGCAGGAGTTCTTCCCTGGGCCATGATCGGAGTAATTTCCCAAGCCATACCGTTGGTGCGTAAATGTCCGCTTTGGTACATTGCTGTAGAAACTTCCGTATTCCCCGGTGATGTAAAATACATCGGTCTTTTCCAGTCGTTGTTTGCCAACATATCCAAAATCATGATATCTGATTTCGAAATACCCTGAACAGCTTTTGAATTGAAACGGAAACGGATATCGTTTTCACAGTCTTCTGCTTCTTCCGGAGAAATGATTTTAGAAGCCAATGCATTTTTCTTGTTAACAGATAAAATGAATCCTGTACTCGGAATAACACGCAGATACGCTGACCCGTACTTGATCATATTGTCATCATCTTTCATGAATTCCATCGCGTCTTTGATCGGAAGGAATGACCAGGTATCTTCCCATGAAGACATTAGCTGCTGAAGTTGTTCTAATCCGCTTACATCAGCATCGATGATTTGGTTTCTGTATCCTTCGAAAATTTCAAGAATTCCGTTTTCCATGTTCTCAATCACATCCAGGTTTGCTGAATCAGCTGAGTAACCGAAAGCCTCACGGATTTGTGCAATTCGCGGATCGAATGACGGATCTTTTGCTTTAACCGTTGCAAGAATGCTTGAAGCAGTATTGGAGAAAGAAGTAAACGCTTGTTTGAATTCGCGCGGACTGTTTTTAACCTTCAAGTCAAAGATCTTCTCAACAGCTTCGCGTTTGATTCCTTGGTTTAATAATTGAGTCGTCGACATAAAGAATGCCTGATCCGTTCCTCCTGCCCACATCAAAATCTGATCTTCTCTGAAAGAGATAGGAAGCGGCTCGGATTTATACATCTTCATTTTCATTTGATTGGTATACCAATCCGTGTCGAATAAGCTGGTGTTACAAACGCGTACGTCTGTTCTTTCACCTTCTACCTCCTGTAAATACCACAATGGGAATGTATCGTTATCACCAACTGAGAAGATAATTCCGTTTTTCTCACAGGATTGCAGGTAATTGTATGCTAAATCATGTGCAGAAGTTTTGTTTGAACGGTCGTGATCATCCCATCCTTGTTGTCCCATCAGGTATGGAACAAACAACGCCAGGATCGTAAATGCCATTGCGCCCACATTGTGATTCGGAAGTGCTTTTCGTAATCCGAAGGCAATACCGAGAAGTGCTAAAGAGATTGCAGCAACGACTACCCAGGTTAGCAGAATAAATCCACTTCCACCAAAAAGAACTAAGATCAACAGTAACCCGGTTAAAGAACCGAAACCAATCATCATGTTCTTCCAGTCGGCTTTGTTGAAGTTTTTATATGCATCATACAAAGCCAGAACACTTAATCCGATCCAGAATGCAAAGGCGTAGAAGGACGCGGCATATGCGTAGTCACGTTCCCGCGGTTCAAACGGTTTTTGATTCAGGTAAATGACAATTGCAATTCCCGTAAAGAAGAAAGTCAGGAATACGATGAATGCATCTTTCGGTGCGCGGTAGAAATGGAAGATCAATCCGACAATTCCCAAAACAAGCGGAAGCATCCAGAAATTGTTGTGAGCTTTGTTTTCAAGGGTGTAGTAAGGAGCATTTTCCTGGCTTCCTAAACGTGCATCATCAATGAACGAATATCCGGAAATCCAGTTTCCGCGCATATCGTCACCGTGTCCCTGGAAGTCATTCTGACGGCCTGAAAAGTTCCACATGAAGTAACGCCAATACATCCAGTTCATCTGGTAGCTGAACATGTATTCCATGTTTTCACCGAAACGAGGCAGACGCAATCCGTCTGTTCCTATTTCATCGGCATCCGAAACATCTTTCGGATCATAGCCCGACCAGCTTTTATAAGCAAGAATTTTCTGATCGTTCGGATTGTTGGATGTGTAATACATCCGCGGTAAGAAAGTTGTTTGTTTGAAGACCTGCTTGGAACTACTGTTCTTTCTCACGCTTTCATTACTGGAGAAATATTTTTCTTTTACGGAATAACTTCCGCTTTTGCCTTTGATCCATTCCTGGGCGTCTTTCTCGGAAACAAATGCTTTTGCATCCAATCCAGTAGTGTTATTTTCTACAACAAAACGTCTTAGGAAGAAAGGGCTTACGTCACCGAATTTACTTGGATCTTCCGATTCGGAATTCCAGTAGGGTCCGTTCAAAATCGGCCATGAACCGTATTGCTCACGTTTCAGGTAAGCGTGAAGTGTTACTAAGTTTTCAGGGTCATTTTCATCCAACGGTGTATTCGCATTGGAGCGAATAACGATCACTGCAAAAGAACCGTAACCGATTAATAAGAAAGCCAAACTCCACAAAGCTGTGTTCAGAATCGGTTTTACTTTTTTCTTTGCATATCTGAATCCCCAGATAAATCCTGCAATCAACAGGATGAAGAAGAAGAACGTTCCTGAGAAGAACGGTAAACCGAATGAATTCACGAAAGTAACCTCAAACCAGGATGCCATTGCGACACTTCCCGGGATAATTCCTTCCTGAACAAAACCAAGAACGAAGATCGAGATCAAACCTGTGATGATAATTCCTTTCAGATTGGTTTTCTCCCACAAGTTGAAGTAAATCACATATGCAATTGCCGGTACAGCCAATAGTCCCAATAAATGGACACCAATCGCCAAACCAAACATGAACCAAATCAAAACCATCCAGCGCATCGGAGATCTTCCGTCTTTGATTTCACCGTGTTTGATGCTGATCATTTCCGCATCCCACTTCAAAATCATCCAGAAAATCGCTGCTGTAAACAAAGACGACATCGCATAAACCTCACCTTCTACAGCTGAGAACCAGAATGAATCAGAGAAAGTGTAAGCCAAAGCCCCGATAATTCCCGCACCCAATGTTGCAATCTGATCACCTTTCGACCAGTTTCTGTCCTTGCGTTGCATGATTTTCTTCGCAAACATGGTAATCGACCAGAACAGGAATAAAATCGTGAAAGAACTACAAAGAGCAGAAAGCCTGTTGATCCAAACTGCGACCATTTGAGGCTCTGCAAAGAAGGAGAACAAACGTCCCAAAACCATGAATAAAGGCGCACCCGGAGGGTGACCAACTTCTAATTTATTTGCTGCTGTGATATATTCCCCGCAATCCCAAAGTGAAACGGTGTCTTCAATGGTTAGGAAATAAACAATCGTTGCGATTAAAAAAACGAACCAGCCTGTAAGGTTATTCAGTTTGTTGTAATTCATGATTTACTTTGAAAGTTTGACTCGCGAAGTTATAAATATATTGTCACGATTCCTCATAGAAATGTTGAAAAATGCTAATTGAATGAATTTCAATGTTTTTTCACTTTTTTGCATGAAATTTTCAAGTTTTTTTGTCGGATTCCTTGTATGAAAAGAATTTAGTATTAACTTTGCCACCGCAATTGACCCATGGTGTAACTGGCAACACGTCTGATTTTGGTTCAGAAGAGTCTAGGTTCGAGCCCTAGTGGGTCAACAAAAAAAGCTTCATCGAAAGATGGAGCTTTTTTGTTTTCACCCACTTGTGGCGAGAAGTTTATCCTGACAATTGCACTGCAATTCGTCGGGGAGCCCTAGTGGGTCAACAAAAAGAAAAGAGCATTACGAAGGTGATGCTCTTTTCTTTTTGTCCCTGTTCGCTCACTCCCGATAGCTATCGGGACAAACGCGTTTCTTTGAAGATCCTTCGGCTTTCTCGTCTTATGAGACGAGGCCTCAGTCTTCGCAAGCATTGCTTGCTCTTCTTTTTGCAGTGTGAGTTTTGAGAGTGAGACTTAGTTTTTTTATTCATTGGTTTAGGGTGAAATAATGGAAGTGGATATCGGAATAGTTAGAGAATTTGGCAAAGAAATTTTAGATTTTTGCAATATCAATTTTCTCAACTTTCTCGCCATCTTTTTTTAGCATTACACGAAGACATAATTTATATTTAGGATCAGAAAAAAAATACGAGTTTCCTTTTGGACTTTTTTTAATTATCGAATCTTGTTCACTAGCAAGTATAGCTAGATTTTGACTTGGGTTTATTGTGACATTTTTCGTCGACTCAGAGAATTCTGTCCGAATCAAATCTTCAATTTCCGTTAGTGTTATTTCGTTACCTCCAATTTTTCCCAAACAATACATTATTTGGTTTTTTCGCCCAACTTTTGTCGTTCTTGAATTCATCATCTGTTCTATTCGAGTATAGGAATGAGATAAAGAATCCCTTAGCCAAAGAATATCCGCATGTTCGAGTAAGTTAGGATTTAATTTTCTGTCGCTTTCACCTTGGTGACCAAGAATCTCACAATATTCTTGAAGCCTTTGAGGGATTCGGTCAGTTATCCAAAGTATGTGTTGTATAATTTGTTCATAATCATTTATTTGGAATTTTAATTCTTGGATAAATCCTTTCTCAATAAGGTTTTTGGCTTCCTCCACGGTCATTCTAGAAATTTGTGGTAGCTCATGTAGTCTATTAGAAACAGAAGCCGTGTCATTTATCTTTGAAAAATAATACATGATGTCATTTGGAGTGCCAACGATTAGAAGTTTTACATTATACTGACCATATCTTTCATCATCAAGAAGCAGAATTAAATCGGATAGTTCTTTTTGAATATTTGCATTATTCAGAACACTTTCAAGATTGTCTAATACTAGGACACTTGTTTTGTTTGATATTGCGTTTTTGAATAGAACCTGTAAACACCGTTCGAACGGTTCTTTTGTGGCAGTTCTGAATTCATTGGTCTTATTTCTTTTTGTATTTATGCTTGCTTTAATTTTTGCAAATAATTTTGTAAACCAATTGCCTTCTACTTCAAATGTGCCAGCGATTTCGTTTGATGTTTTTTTTCCAATTTGGATATATTCTTCTTGGCGTTCAAAGACATTTTCTAGCTCTTTATTTAAAGTTCCCAATCTTGAGGCATTTGCAAGGTTCGCGGTCAGGTATGTTATTTTTTTGTCGGAAAAGTACTTCTTATACAGCCATGATTTTCCTGTACCGCTTTCGCCATGAATTATAATGTTTTTTGATCCATTAAACGCTCTGTCGAGCTCTTTCATTATTTCTTCACGTTTAACATAACTGTGGTTATTAACATTTTGTGATCTAGGAGTAAAGACGTCTTGTACTTTTTTATTCATATAGTGGTTTTTTTGATGAAGATAAACATTTAATTAATCTCTTCACATTAAGAACTAAATGGCTTTGTACAAGTAGGTGTCCAAAAACACAAAAAAAATCGGTAGAAAAATTGTAAACTCAACCGTGTGTCTTTCGCTTACTGTTTTTCTTCTTTTTCTCATACACACTAACTCCATACGATTCTTTCAGGATCAATTCTCCTGAAGCGCTGTATACGATCAAGGGGGAGATCGAATTTACTGCTGAACCGTCAGCTCGTATTAGAACCCAGTTTCCTTTTTGAAGAGCCATTCGAATTTTCAAAGGATGCTTCGGATCGCGGGTAGTCCATTCGGCATGAAAGGTCGTAACGGGATCTACTGGTAAAGGTGTTTCATAGATTTTGTTTCCCGAATAAATGACCAGTTTGTTTTCAATTGAGTCATTATTCCGGTCAACCTGCATTTTCAGAATCGAATCATTTATCGTTGAAAAATCCACTTTTTGATTAGAAACATAGATTGAATCTGCGGAAAGATTGGTTGTTATGATCAATGAATCCTGCTGAGAGAAAACAGTCAGATTTGATAGCAGGAAAATGAATATTAATCGGTAATTCATGATGTTGTTTTTTGATGGTATAGATGATGTATCCGGGCAAAATGAATTGTCTGAATGTTTGGATAACGATTGCGACATAGAATAGTTGTTCGTTCAACCGGAAATTCTCTTAATTTTAATACAACGCTTAACAAATGCCCCCAGATGCTTAAAAGTACCCGCAACAGGCTGAAATTTTTGTCGGTTTTTCTATCGATCGGGTTTCTGTTGCTGATTCTGGGGCTTGTTGCATATCTGTTTATTTATCCTGTGGGCTTTGCATTTCTTTTTCTCCTGTTGGTTTTGTTGCTTGCCATTGTGTTCCTGGTGTTTAGTTTGTTGACCAGGAAAAATTTGAAACAGGAAGATCTGGTGGAAATTCGATCCATGTTTGTTTTTACACTGATTGCAGTTGGTTTTCAATGTTTGTATTTGAATGACGGGACATTCGAGTGGCTCGGATTTTTGTTACTGCTGGTGATTATCGGAGTGGGAATAAAAGTGTGTAATGCGGCTGTGATGCTGGAAATTGTGAATTGGGTTGCCTTGTCTTTCCTGTGCACGTTGCTTTGGTTTTTTGCGAACCTTCTGATCTTTTGATCATCGGATCAGGTTCGGGGGTTTTGATTTCTCTTTTTAATTCTTCCTGCACGGATCATTCGCAAACGCTGTATTCCGAGATAACGAACCTTTTCCTTGTAAAGAATCCATCCGCCAATTGCTCCGAGAATACTTCCGACGGTAATATCCCAAAATCGCATATAAATAAGAGTGTCGATACTGCCGGAAGTCGGGTTGGCTGTTTCGGTCAGGAGAATTGTGAGAGGAGTAATGAAAATTACCGCAAGGGCATATTGTCGCACAACAAGAAACTCAATAATGCACTGAAGTACAATAATCGTGATGCAAACACTAAAAGGAGTTTTGACAAATAATAGAATGATCCAGCAAAATCCCAATCCGATAAAAGTTCCCAAAATCCGGTGAAATGTCCGCTGACGGATGTGGTAAAGAGAAGCTCCTTGCATGACTGCGGCACAGGAAATTGGAATCCAGTAAGGATTTTGAAGATTTAAAAGTTGTCCTGTTGCCCATGAAGCGGTCATGAAAATTCCTGTTACAATAGCTTCCCAAATGTCCGGAGATTCAATTTTAGTGAAACCGGTTTCGGCTTCAGTTTTTGGGTGGAGAAGCATTTTTGACCGGGTAATCAAGATGTAAATGAATGCGATTGAACACGTGAATAATGCTCCCAGCCCAAGTAATCCGATTTTTAGAGGAATTGCATTCAGATCAAAAGGCTGACTGATGGACATGGCAGCAATCAGGATAAAGAAAAAACTTTTAGGTGGAGGAATCCGGTAATAAAGAATGATCCAATGAGCGGAAAATGCAAACAAGCCCAATGCAAATGCAGGAATCAGTGGGTGTAAGCTGAAAACGAGCCCGAATAAGGAAGAGAGTATAAAACCAATCGAACAGGCAAAAATGGTTTTCATTCGGTGAATCGTAGCTCCGGAAGTGGGAAGGTAGAGAATTGCCATTCCACTCAAACATGCGGTGATTCCAAAGCGAATGTTTCCGAAATACAAGCCTGTCAGAAGCGGAGTCCCGACACAAAGAGCTGCAAGAAAAGGAATTTCCCATTTCCTGTTGGTCTGCTTGAATGTAAATAACGAACGAACTTCCTGTTGTATGATTTTACCTGGAAACATGGACTTTTGTATTCTTCAAAACCCGGTAATTGAGGTTTGCTGACTTTAGATACAAAATTAATGATTAATCAGCTTAGTCTTTCACGAATCGCTGTATGCGTTTTGAAGACTCAGATTGATAATGAAACCAGTATAATCCCGAAGATAGAAAAGACAAATCCAGGTTTAAAAACGCTGTTTCATTTTTTATTTCGGTGATTTTTGCCCCTTTTGAATCGATAATCTGAATCGTGTAAGGGGTGTTTTCAGGCAGCTGAAGCTGAATCATTCCGGAAGACGGATTGGGACTGACTTTCAAACCAAGATCAGGATAAACGGACGGATCAGAATCCTCCACATAGGTGTAAACCGTTATTTTATGCGTATTTGCAGTTCCTCCGCCATTGTTGATCAGGTAAATTTTCTTTCCGTTGGGAGAAACCGCTATATCTCTCAATCTTCCGTTTTGCTGCTGATCTTCTCCGAAAAATCGTTTTGGATTCGGGTTTTGAGCGGTAGACGGAACAATTGTTCCTTGCGGAGTGAGTTTGAGCTGATACACCTCCATGTCTGTATTGTCTCCATTTTTAAGTGTAACGAGCAAAATGCTGTTCGTCCATGCCGGAATTGCAGTGCTGTTGTAATAAATTCCGTCAGATGGGGCAATGGTGCACCAGGAATTTCCGTTTGAACTGGTCGGAGTCGGTTCTGCGCAAAAGGAATAGAACGCTTCTACGAGGTGATCATTCGGAATCAAGCTATTTGGAACGTAATTGGCAATGTAAGCAGCTTCTCCGGCAAAATTATTGTCGTTATGATAGCCGCGTACATTTTTCCAGCCATAATTCATTCCTTTTTCCAGGATGTTGATTTCATCATCTGTGCGGTCTCCGTGTTCAATGTCATAAAGAATGCCCAGGTTAGAATTGTAAACAAGGCCTTGCGGATTCCGGTGTCCGCGTGTATAAAAAGAGTTCCCGGGAATCGGGTTGTCTGCCGGAATACTTCCGTCCATGTTGTAACGATGAATTTTCCCGTTATCTTTTGTCGGATCTTGTGCGAAATTATTCGGATTGTCAGATTGCGGATTGTAGCATTGCGGACTGTTTGCTTCGGATGCGCCGTGATCACCGACAGATACAAATAAATACGGAATGTTATTTTGTTTGATACTTAATAGCCTTCCGCCCAAATGATCATATCCGTTCGAAATACCGGAAACGATGTCCAGATGGTCAATAACCATCGCTGTAGTTAGATCCCATTCCAATCTCCTGATTTTATAACGTGTGTCCGGATTTGCAGTTGTTCCGGCATTGTAGGAATACATGAAATAGATAAAAGAAGATCCGGGAGTATTGAAATCAGGATGCAACGCCAGCCCCATTGTGCCGCTTCCGATAGAAAGCGAGGGACAAAGAACGGAAGTTTCCAGCGGGCTTCCTCCGAAATAATCGCCGGCTGTATAAGTGTATGTTTTTGCACCTGTCTGCGGATCAACCCTGGAAACCGTTCCGCCGCTTTCGGTGATCCACAGCATACCGTCCGGTCCGTAAACAATTTCCCATGGCAAAGAAACCGGTGTGGGAAGTTCCGACCGCGTAAATGTTTGCGAAATACTTTCAAAGGAAGATAAGATCAGAAAAAGGAAGAGGTACTGTTTCATGATGAGGTTGTTTCAGCAATGGTCTAAAAAATAATTTGGCTGTGTTCTGGCTTTTTGGGGTTGTATCTCACTCGGATTTTACGCTGCTTGTCTAAGCGGTCAAGGGATTTTTGAATGCGAATGGTGTTGGGAACCTGCTCTGATACTACATATGTTTTGGATTTTACCCGGAATGAGTAACGGATGGTGTAGAAGTAAGTCACGCCTTTATTTCCTGTTTCCGTCATGCTGATCTGTTCGGCTGATTCAATGGAAAGAATTGTTCCGGTGGTATTTCCGGTGTATTCTTTGATTTGTTGATCTCTGCTCCAATCAGGAAAAAGAAATGCGAAGGCAAGAAGCAATAATAAGGCAAAAAAGAGAAGGCTGGCTCTGAAAATGGAACCCCAATCCCAAAATAACCAATTAGATGTTTTCTTCATGAGACGAATGACCGATTCAAGGTTTTAGTTTGATGAAAGGTAGGAATTAAATGGCTGAAAATAGAAAGTTAGCTGATCTAAGTTCATCCTTCTTATCTTTGCGACATATTTTTGAATAGATGTCGGAAGAAAAAAGAACAGACCTGGAATCCTTAGGGGAATTCGGTACCATAGATTTATTGACGAAAAACTTTCTGATTACGAGAGAATCAACAGCTTTCGGGATCGGAGATGATGCAGCGGTTCTTGAACGCAATGAGGAGCAATATACCTTGGTTTCCACGGATATGTTGGTCGAAGGAGTTCACTTCAACCTGATGTATGTCCCGTTCAAGCATTTGGGGTATAAATCGGTAGCGGTAAATTTGTCCGATATTGCAGCGATGAACGGAACTCCGGAGCAAATCACTGTTTCTATCGCAGTTTCAAACCGGTTTCCTTTGGAAGCTTTGGAGGAATTGTACGAAGGAATCCGTTTGGCTTGTCAGCATTACAAAGTGGACCTGATCGGTGGAGATACGACTTCTTCCCGTTCCGGTTTGGTGATTTCTGTAACGGCAATCGGAGTGGTGGATAAATCCAAAATAGTTTACCGTTCCGGGGCGCAGACAAGTGATTTGTTGGTTGTTTCAGGCGATTTAGGAGCTGCTTATGTAGGATTGCAGGTTTTGGAACGCGAAAAAAGTGTTTTTGAAGCAAATCCGGACATTCAGCCTGACCTGGATGGAAAAGATTACATCATTGAAAGACAATTAAAGCCGGAGGCACGATTGGATATTATTCAGTACTTAAAAGAGCTGGAAGTTGTTCCTACTGCCATGATTGACGTATCGGACGGTTTGGCTTCCGAAGTGATGCATGTGTGCAAAGCAAGTGAAAAAGGAGTAATGGTGTATAATGCTAAACTTCCGATTGATTCGTTGACCTCTACAACGGCAATTGATTTCAACCTGGATCCTGCGACCTGCGTTTTGAACGGTGGTGAAGATTATGAGTTATTGTTTACGATTTCCCAGAATGATTATGATAAGATCAAAGGAAATCCGCACATGACAGTGATTGGTTATATGACAGATGCCAGCGAAGGAATGTACCTGGTTGATACGAATGATTCACTGATTCCTTTGAAAGCTCAGGGATGGAATCATTTCAATGCAAAATAGTCTGAGTAGTAAAAAATAAGGCACAAAAAAATCCCGATTCAACGAATCGGGATTTTTTTATTTATTGTCTTTCTGATCTTTCTTTCTGATTGGATCTGTAATTTCTCCTCCGACTGGATCCGGATTAGCACCGGGACCAGCAGTAGAGCTTGCTCCATTTAAAGAACCTGCATCACCACCACCTGAATTAGTACTCGGGTCAGCAGCAGATCGACCAGCCTGAGTTGGTCTGCTTAATTGAGCAGCTCTCGTTGTCTCAACCGTAGATTCTGTAGATTCTGAACTTCTTGGTGTGTTTGGACGGATATCCGCCTTCTCACACGCTGTGAACAAAATAAATAAGGATGCTATTACTGTTATCTTTTTCATATCGCACAAATGCATACTGAACAAATATAAACTATTTATTCATTCATTTCCAAATTTTCATATGGAATTTTGATTAAAACACGCGTTCCCTTGATTGAACGGTCAGGATTCGTCATTTGAAAGGGCCCGATTAGCTCGTAATCTTTGTTCCACATTTGCCGGATCAGGTCAATTCGTTTAGACGTTATTTCCATTCCCTGTGACTTGTGATCGCCTTTAAATTTGGCCTTTTTGTTCAAACTGAAATCAATTCCGATTCCATTATCATCGATGCAAATTTCCAATTGATCACCGATTGCTTTGATAGTCACCAGGATTTCACCTTTTTTCGTTTCATCCGGAAGAATTCCATGAATAATACTGTTTTCCACAAAAGGCTGCAAAAGCATCGCCGGAACATTTACCTGTTCGGTATCAATGTTTTGATTCCGGATTTCATAGGTGAAGCGATCCTTAAAGCGCATAGCTTCCAATGAAAGATACAACTCAAGCCGTTCAAGTTCCTGCTGAAGCGTCACGACATTATCTCCTTCTGCTGCGCTGTCGAGGTTTTTCCGGATCAATTTCGCAAAATTCGTCAGATACCTGTTCGCTGAAATACGATCCTGTGTATTGATGAAATACTGAATGGAATTCAAGGAGTTGAAGATGAAATGCCGGTTCATACTTGCGTTCAGGGATTGCTGCTCCAAAGCCAGTAAGCGGGATTTGTTCTCCAGGTTAATCTTGTAGTTTCGCTCGCGTTCCCGTTTGATCTGTAACCTGAAATAGTAACGGATTCCAAGTGCAATGAGCACAAAAACAATGATGTAAAACCACCAGGTTCTCCAGAAAGGAGGAGTAATGGTGATGGGTAAGGAACGGACTTCGGAAATTTTCTTCGTGCCGGAAATAGCCCGGATTCGAAGCGTGTAATTTCCTGCGTCTAAGTTCGAAAGAATGATGGTCGGATTGAGAGTAGGAGGAGACCATTTGTCTGATTCGCCCTCGATCCAATACTGAAAAGTAACCGATTCAGGATCTTCCATGGAAATTCCATCCAGGTCGATGATCAGGTTGTTTTTGGAATAAGTCAATTGCAGGCCGCTGAGTAATTCTGCGGGACTCAACTCACGGTAATTCACCAAAACGCGTGCAATATTCAACTTCGGCGGAAAATCCGTGAAGCTGCTGTTGTCGTTTCCGATATGCAATTTTGCAAGTCCGTCGCTGGTTCCGAACCAGAAGTTACCGTCTTCGAACATCGCGGAATTGATGTTGGATTCCAGGTTGATCAAACCGTTATTGGTACCGATGTGTTTTACCAATACCTGGGAGCCTTCCACATTTTCAAAAACGTACAATCCATCGTTGGTTCCTACGAAAATGTGCTTGTCTACCCGGTGAATGAAATTGATGAACCGGGCACCACTTTTCGAGCTGTATGAAATCGTTTTGTACTTGATTCCGTCAAAAATGATCAGCCCGTTCTCTGTCCCGATCCAAACCCGGTTTTCATTGTCGATTTCAATGGATGAAATACTGGCTTTGAAACTTTTTAGAAGGGTTTGTTTGTTCTTGGTCGGATTGATCTCATATAAGCCTTTGGATGTGGCAACTAGGATGCTTGAAAAGTAAAAGGCGATATCGCGAATGTTCCCGTTTTTGGTAAGGTTGAACTTGAATTTTGTGTATTCATGCAAGACACCGTTTTCGATGTAACCGATCTGTTCTTCGCCGGCAACAATCAGTTTGTTGCGGAAAGGTCTCACGACCCGGTAAGGACCAACAGCTTTGTCGAAGGTATAACTTTTCGGTTCACCTTTCATGTCCCAGCTGAAAACACCGAGATCTGTTGCAAACCACGCATTCCCGTTGAAATAATCAATATCCCAGACAGTTGTTGCAGGAATCGGAATTTTCTCACAGGTTCCGCCCAGGTTCATTTTGAATGCTCCTTTGTCGTAAGAGCCGAATAAATACGTCTTTGAATTGAGTTTTTTTCCGCTCAGGATCAGATCGGAAGGCATGCCAGTTCTGGTGGAATACATCTGGAGATTCTGATTCGCAAAACGGATCAATCCCTTTCCGTCACTTCCGAACCACATGTTTCCTTCATTATCCTGGAAAGAACAGTTAATGGCATTTACGGGTAATCCTTTGCTTTCGTTCAGGTCGAGTTGCTTGAGCTCGGCAGACATGCGAATTACTCCTTCCGGCGAAACAAGCCATAACTGATTGGAAGCATCGCTGTTGATGGCGCCGATGTACAAATCGTCTGCTTTAACGGGAATGGAATCGAAGTGATTGAAGTTGAAATCGGATCTGAAAAGACCTTTGAAAAAAGTGGAGATAAACACCTTGTTTTTCGTCATCGCAATTCCGGAAATACTTCGGTCTTTAAACGCTTCAACCCGTTTGAAATTGGTCAGATCTTTGGTGAAATACAATCCGTCCCGGGTTCCGATATACAACTGGTTGTTGATGATTTCAAGATCCCGGCAGGTCGAAGCATCTTCGTTCCGGAGAGTCACTTTGGTGATCCGTTTGTTCGAAATAATGTAAAGTCCGCTTCCTTCGGTTGAAACAACGATTTTCCCCTGGTAGAGAATAAAATCGGTGACGGTGACGGTTCGGTCATTGTCTCCCAGCGAATAAGTTTGAGCCTTGTTGTCTGTAATTTCCGTTATTCCGCCTTCATGACCGACCCAAATGGTGTTTTTGATGTGTTGAAGACAGGAAATACGGTTATTGAACAAGCCGTTTTCAAGCGGAAAGGTGGTAAACGTTTTTCCATTGAATTTTGCCAACCCTCCAAGCGTTCCTACCCACAGATAACCGTTGTCATCCTGCGTGATACATTGAACTTGTGATTGAGGTAATCCCTGGCTGTTGGAATAGGTTATAAATGAATAATCCTGAGCCATTCCAGCGACTGAAATGGCTGCAAAGATTATCGAAATGAATAATTTCATCCTTCTTTCAACATTTTTACAAAATCAGTTACGCGGTTTCTTGCAACCGGAATCCGCAATCCGTTTTTCAAAACGGCATAATGTCCGTCTTCGTTGATATATTCCGCGAGGTTGTTCAGATTAATGATATGAGATTTGTGAATCCTGAAAAACTTAGCAGGATTTAAAATGTTCTCGTAAATTTTTAATGTCCGGGTATCCAGGTAGCGGGTTCCGTCATTGAAATAAATTGTCGTACAGTTTCCACTTGCTTCCAGGTGTGAAATCGTGTTGTCTTCCACAATTTTCAATCCTTTGGTATGACTGATTGCAATGCGGTTATTCGGCTTGTTTCTTAATAGCTGATCGGACAAGTTGCGCAAACTTCTGAAATACGTTACATAATTCTCCGGATCCTGCCCGAAGACATTATTGGCTTCAACCAGTTTTTCAACGGCTACCCGTAAGTCGTCAATGTCGATTGGTTTCAACAGGTAGTAAACGGCACTTGCATTAAATGCGCGAATCGCATAATCTTTAAATGCTGTAACGAAGACTACCAGGAAATTCTTTTCTTCGACCTCTTCCAACAGTTCAAACCCTTCCGCACCACTCGGCATTCGGATATCCAAAAAAACCACATCAGGCTTACTGGCTGTAATCAAGGCTTTCGCTTGTTCTTTTCCGGAAGCTTCACCGATTACTTCGATTTCAGGACAAAAATCGTCCAGCATCATAATTAAATTTTTGCGTGCGTATTCCTCATCATCAATGATCAATGCGCGAAGTCTTTTCGGTTCCATAATGTAGTTCTTTCTTGTTCTTTATCGAATTTACAAGATTTCATAAACTACGGATTCATTTTGCTGCAGAACACATTAAAAATTCAACCGTTAAAAAATCTTGGTCAGGGTTATAATCAAAAGTTTATACCGTTAAAATTATTTATTTTTTGCATAATATCCGTATCAAAAAATGGTATTTAGCAAATTGATCACTTCATCCCTGTTTTCTTCGTGAGCCATGTGTCCCACATTTGGAAGTACGACAGAAGAAATGTGCTGTTGTCTGCAGAAATCGTTTAAGGCTTTGACCTGGATCAATTTATCCCGTTCTCCGCTGATTACCGAAAATTTTTCCGGATGCTGTTCCATCAGGTAAGCGAGGTCTTTCCGGTTTCTCATGGCCAAAGATGCCCAGCCGATTGCATCGGGTTTCATGTGGTCTGCGATGTGGACGTAATGTGCAATGGCACTTTCCATTTTCGCCGGGTTGCTGAATAAATTCGGAATAGCCTCACGGATGAAAACGGCTGCTTTGGTCTGAACGAGTTCCGCAACGCGCTGCCGGTCGTTTTTCTTGCTTTCCGGATCGCTCCACGGGTGCGAGTGAAAAAGTACGATATGTTCCAGGCTCGGAATCAGTCTCAACAATTCCAATGCCGTATAACCACCCATCGAATGGCCGATAACCAACGCATGATCGATTTTTTCGAATTCAATGATTTTCTGCACTTCCTTGGCCATGTATTCGACAGAAGGAGTGATGTGGGTGTCGATTTTGCTTTTTCCGTGTCCGGGCAAATCAATGCAATAAGCTCTCACCGGAAGATGAGGAATGAGCTCGTCCCACATGCTCAGATCTTCCATGAAGCCGTGTAAAAAAACAACAGGACTTCCGTTTCCGGAAATCCTGTAATTCAATAATTTTTCGTCCATAAACTTAGTATGTTTTGCCCTCAAAGTGTAAGTTGTTTGAAGACAGGTTCAAGTCGTTCAAAAGGTTAAAAGAGTTCAATTGAATTTTGAACCTTTTCAACTCATTGAACTTTTGAACGAGTGAACAACATTATTTCGGTTTGAAAACCATCACCAATTCTTTGGATGGCACTTCTTATTTTTGATTCATCAATGTTTCTATTTCGTCTGCTTCAATAGGAATATTGCGCATCAGGTTGAACGGCTGTCCGCTTGCCTGAACAACCAGGTTGTCTTCGATACGGATTCCCAATCCTTCTTCCTGGATATAAATTCCCGGTTCGCAGGTAAATACCATTCCAGCCTGGATCGGAACATTCCAAAGACCTACATCGTGTGTGTCAAGTCCTAAGTAATGAGAAGTTCCGTGCATGAAATACTTTTTATATGCCGGCCAGTTCGGATCCTGGTTTTTGATATCTGTTTGATCCAAAAGCTTCAATCCGATCAATTCCGCTTCCATCATTTTACCAACTTCTTTGTGGTATTCAGCCAGCATCGTTCCCGGAATCAAAAGCTGTTCTGCTTGTTTCTTCACACGGAGAACCGCATTGTAAACATCTTTCTGTCTTGGGGAAAAACGACCGTTTACAGGAATGCTGCGTGACATGTCGGAAGAATAGTTTGCATATTCCGCACCAACATCCAAAAGGATTACATCACCGTCCTGGCATTGTAAATTGTTTTCAATGTAGTGAAGCACGCATGCATTTTTTCCGGAAGCTACAATCGGAGTGTAAGCCCATCCTTTGGAACGGTTGCGTAAAAATTCGTGAGAAAATTCCGCTTCGATTTCGTATTCCCAAACGCCCGGTTTCACAAAACCAAGTACTCTGCGGAATCCTTTCTCGGTAATATCACATGCTTTTTGCATCAAATCCAACTCGATTTGTTCTTTGATGGAACGAATCTGGTGCATGATCGGAGCGCTTTTGTGAACCTGGTGAGCAGGATAATCCTGTTTTACCTGGATAATGAAACGGTCTTCACGCGTTTGCACGGTGGTGTCTGCACGTAAATGTTCGTTCGTGTTCAGGTAAATTCCTTCCGCTTCCGCCATCAATTGTTTGAAGATCGTTGGGAATTGCTGCAACCAATAAACTGTTTTGATCCCTGAAGTTTCGAAGGCCTGGTCTTTATCGAGTTTTGCACCTTCCCAAATCGCGATGTGTTCGTTTGTTTCCTTTAAGAAAAGAACTTCGCGCTGAGCTTCATTACTAGCCCCAGGGAAAAGAACCAAAATACTTTCTTCCTGATCCACTCCGGAGAGATAAAAAATATCGCGGTGCTGAGCAAAAGGTAAAGTTCCGTCGGCACTTACCGGGTAAATATCATTGGAATTAAAAACCGCAAGGGTATTCGGCTTCATTTTTATCGTAAACTTCTTTCTGTTCTCAATAAAAAGCGCTTTGTCTATTGGAAGATATTTCATGTTTTTTCAAAATGTGTAAAGAGTTGTGAAATTACGAAAATTCAAAATTCAAAAGGCAAAATTCAGGAATAAACTATGAAGGGAATAGGTTGTTTGTTTTGAACCTTTTGGTTTTGAATTTTACTTTTTGAATTTTTATTAGGTCGGAAAGTAGATCGTAAGTACTTTACGAACTACGGGATGCAAATTTGTATCATCAAAGTCAAACAATATGAAAACAATATTCGACAGCATCCTGGTAAACCGCATCCAATTCGAGAGTTCATCAACAGAAGTTCAATTGGATTGTTGTGTATATGAGAACGGTAGTTCTTATGACAGCCAAATCTTTGTAAGCATGAGTGCTTTTAATCAGTTGTTATGCGAATTGAGTGTTCGCGGGATTGATCTGAACATGGATGAAGACCTGGACACGATCGTATTGTCAACTGACGAGATTGTTTACTCGATGGATCTGACAAAAGATGATGAGAAACCTGTTTTCTTACCTTATTACTGCTTCCCTGAACAAAATAAGTTGTTGAGAGCGTAGATTCGTGAGAATTTTGCAAATATCTTGGGCATATTAAAAAAAGTTGTATTTTCGAATTGTGTTCTGCGTAGAACACATTGGTTTGAAAAACATTATCTATGAAAAAAGTTATTGCGCTTTTTGTATTTGGCTCGCTGTTTTTAGCTGGTTGCCCGAAACATGAAATCATTCCTGCACCGACACCAAAGGTGGAATTGGAATCACATTTTATTGGAATTGTCAACGGAACTCAGATAGAATTAACTCAAAATGTGGACGGATATTATCTGGATGCCACAAAAGTTAAATATATTCTTCCTTCACCAACACCATCCAAAGCAATCTATTATGCTGACATGAAATCTTCCCAAACCCTGGTTTCAATCAGAGTAGGTTTGGGATCTGCAACATTTGACGGAAGTGCTTCAGGAGGTGATCCGAGCTTGTCCGTATTCAATACATTCTTTACTTCAAACACAACTCCGGCTTATGCTGCTATGGCAGATGCAGGATTTGAAGTAGTGTACAGAGACGGATCCGGTGCGGTTTGGACTTCTGATCCTGCTCAGACACCTCAGGATGTAATCTTTACAAATATTGTTCAGGAATCTGACGGATCAGGTGATTACTCAAAATTCACGTGTACGTTTAACTGCAATGTATACCGCGAAATACCGGATACAAGCACGCCTAACCCGAATGATTCGATAACGCTTTCATTACCGATCCAGAACGCAGTTCTAAAGGCTTGGTTCAAACGATAATTTAGAAAAGCCATCCATTTCTGTGGGTGGCTTTTTAGTTTATGTTTATGCAGCAACTGAAGATTGGCATTATTGGGGATTTTAATTTTACCTTCAATACACATCATGCGACAAATATGGCTTTGGATCATGCGGGTCGCTTCCTGGAGGTAGAATTGTCCTATTATTGGATCAAGGTTAATGAAGTCATTAACATGAAACCGCAGCAGCTGTCAAATTTTGACGGCTTTTGGTTTGCTCCCGGACCTTATTTGAATTTGTTTTATCTCAATGGAGTAGTGGATATGCTCCTTCAGCAGGAAGCCCCTGTTTTCATTACCGGAGAAGGCTACAAAGCATTGATCGATGTGTTGATCCATCGAAATAATTTGAGCGCAAACGGAGAAAAACTCATCTCGGATAACCTGGTTGAAGGAAATCACTTCGAACGTGTTTACGTGGTTCCTCATTCAACAGCTTTGATTCATTTGTATGAAACGAGAAACCCGGAAGAACTTACGGCTACGCGCTATAGTTTGTATCCGCAGTTGATCGGAAGTTTAACGGCGACCGACCTGGATATTGAAGCTTATAACCAGTTTGAAGAACCGGAAATCATCAGTTTGAAAAACCGGAAATTCTTTTTGGCGTGCGGGTTCTGTCCGCAGGTCAGTTCTACCAGGGAGTTACCTCATCCCTTGGTATATACGTTCGTAAAATCGTGTTTCTTCTCGAATTAATCTTCGTGCTGCTGCACTTCTTCGAAGTATTGATCGATTAGCAAATTTTTTCCTAAAGCAGCTTCAACTGCCAATACATCGCAGCGTTCATTTTCAGGATGCCCATTGTGTCCTTTTACCCAAATGAGTTCGATCTTGAAAGACTTTGCCAGGCCAAGGTATCTCATCCAGAGATCTTTGTTCTTTTTCTTGCTAAAGCCTTTTGCCTGCCAGCTGTTTACCCAGCGTTTCTGAATGGCATCGATGACATATTTGGAGTCGGAATGAATCCGGACAGGAATTTGATTGGTTTTCAGACTTTCCAGTGCCACAACAACTGCCAGGAGCTCCATCCGGTTGTTTGTCGTTAATCTGTATCCTTGCGAAATCTCTTTAACGGACTGTTTGTATTTCAGAACGATTCCGTATCCTCCGGGCCCCGGATTGCCACGGGCAGAGCCGTCTGTGTATATATTGATGTATTCTGACACTCCGCAAAGTTATAAAAATATGTCGTTTTGGTTTTTTATTCTGAAACTCGAAAAAAAACCGTTTTATCGTAAATAGTTGTTAAAAATTCACCATGGTTACTATTTTAGGATTCCAATAATAAGAACAGATGGAATGAGTGTAAAATCAGCTAAACAGTGAGTTTTAGGCGATAAAACCCTTGTTTTTAAATTGGTAATCGTGGGTTAACTTTCAAGAAATGTTGAAAATGTGGGGAATTGAGTTTTGAATTACATAATTATTTGAGCAATTTTGTAATCGAAAAGGAGCTGATATCTTCAGTTTCTGATTCAGTGAATAGTGGTTAGGTTAGGTTAACGAAAAGCGGTCAGCAATGATCGCTTTTTGTTTTTTACTCATTTTTTATTTTGGCTTCAAATGGGTTTAATGTCTTGAAAATTTGATTCTTGCGAAGGTTGTTTACTAAACTTTTAACGCGTATACAACAAAAAAAGCAGCCGGAAATTTCCAACTGCTTTTCATAAAATCAGGACTAAACAACCCGTTTATTTACCGAACCAGCTCTAAAAATCCGGTTTTTTCGATAGTGGAGTTGTCTTTCAGGATTCCGTTCAGCTTGTAGAAGTAAACACCTTCACTGCAAGGATCGCCACCTTGGGTCTTTCCATCCCAGAAGATGGTCCCCGTAACATTTTTACCCTCATGAACGACATTTCCCCATCTGTTTGCGATGATGATGTCAAAGGACTTGAAAATGTCGTATTTAAACGAAAAGAACTCATTCATTCCGTCGCCGTTCGGAGTAATGATATTCGGCATCTGGAAATCTCCCGTTACTTCCACAACGGTTGTATACGTGTCAAAACAGCCGTTTGCATCTTCAATGGTCAGCGTAACGACATAGGAACCCGGCGTGTAATAATTGGTGTAAATGGAGGTTCCCGTATTATTCACAATTTGCGGATTCGGATTCATGTCCCAAACCCATTCGATGATTCCACCGACTCCTGTCGATTGGTCGTCAAATTCTACAACCGTACCTAAATCGATTAAGCTTGGGTTTACAACGAAGAACGCATTCAAACCGACATCTGGTATCGTAATAGGATTCATAGGATAAATGACCTCACAATTATTGCTGTCGGTAACTGTCAGAGTCGGATTAAATGTATTCACATCGTGATACGTGTGATTAAAGTTTAAAGAGTCATTTACAATTGTTCCGTCTCCGGTGTTCCAGACAATGCTTTCAAGGAAGCTGGTATTTCCGATGTGGAAAGTTACATCCTGGCCACAACCGTTGAGATCCTGGGTCCATGTCGGATTGGCAACAGGGCCGAAAATCGTTAAGTAATCAATGTAGGTAGTGTCGGAAGTACATCCGAATTCATCCGTAATAGACAAAGTCAGGCTATAAGTTCCCGGGAAAACGTAGGTATTGTTCGGGTTTTCGAGCACAGAAGTTTTTCCGTCTCCGAAAATCCAGCTGTAACCGGCAATGTTTCCGTAGCTAAGCGATTGGTCCGTTAAAGCCGCAAATACCGGGGGGCATAAATAATCTCCGTTTGCGTTTGTAGCCGCTCCGCTGAACGTGTAATCCGGAATGGCAACCGGTGTAGAGATCGTCAATAATTTGGAAAGTGTGTCTTTACAGCCGTTCGCATCCGTAACAATCAATAGGTATCCGTGGGTGAAACTCGAAGTGGAATTATTTAAACTCTCGCTGTAGGCGTGTGCATAATCGGTTCCTGTTCCCACTTGTGATCCGTCTACAAACCATTGGTAAGTTAAGGGCGCTAAGCCGGAAGATGTATTCACAGTACTTACATTCTCCAGGTTACAAACAACAGAATCGATCGTGAAAACAGCCGTTGGTTTTGTAATGGAAACCGAAGTACTTGCCGGAGCAGAAACGCATCCGAATAAATCTGTTGCCACAAGCGTTACGGTGAAAGTTCCTTCTGTATTGTAGGTGTGATTGACTGTCGTATTCACATTGTTTGTTGTCTGCGTAGTATTGTTGTCGTTGAATGTAAATACGAAGGAAGAAAGATTCACGCCATTGTTTTGTGGCGTTGAATTATTGGTGAAAGTGACCAGGAACGGAGCGCAACCGGCATTATCGTTCGGAGTCAGTTGGGCAAGAGGAAGTGCCAATGCGGTCATCGGGCTGAAAACTTCATTGTCTCCGCATCCGACGCTGTTTATTGCTGTTAAAACAATGGAAAAAGTTCCGAAACCCGGGTAGGAATAGGTCGGATTCGATCCGGTAACAAATTGCCCGTTCCCCATATTCCATTGGTATGTTCCGAAAGGATGGGAAGACGTGGAATTGTCCAAAAGTGTAATCGGGGAATTGACACACACACTGTCGTTCGAAATTCCTGTAATGCCTGCGGTCGTGGTGGAAATGTGAACGACTTGAGTCGTACTGTCCGCACAACCGGTGGTGTAATTGTAAATGACCTGTTTGATCGTATACGTTCCGTAGGCGGAATAATTATGAGAAGTACTTCCTAGGTTGGCATCGTCGAAATCCGGATCGTCAAAAGTTGTAGTTGTTCCGTCTCCCCAGCGCCAGATCATCAAACAATCGTCGGAAAGCTTCCCGATTTTGGATTGATCGTTTACGACAACATTCACAGGCAAACTGGCCGGATTGCAATAAAGTGTCTGAGCCGGACTGAACAAACTGATCGGTGCTTTGATGTAAACTGCATCCGGAATGGTTAGAGTATCTTTGCAGCCTCTGAAATTTACAATTAAGCTCACATCGAAATAACCGGTATCCTGCGAATAAGAGTAACTCGGATTTTCTGCCGTGGATGTTCCACCGTCACCGAAATTCCAGAAGTAAGTAACCTCATTGGAAGTATGCGGCGCCAGGATCACTGATTCATTCGTGAATTGAATGGAACGCTTGGCGCATTCCGGGCTTTGAACCAAAGAGAAATCAACCAAATCCACTTTTCCGACTTCGATGTAAGCAGGAATGGTTACTGTTCCCTGGCATCCCGTTTGGGTGGTGATGGTCAGTGAAACGGTGTAAACTCCTAAGTTGTATGTATGCGGTGGCGGATTTTGCCCGTTGAAAGTCGTTCCGTCTCCGAAATTCCACAACCAGCTTGTAATCGGAATGATGGCAGATGAAGTATCGATGAATGTAACGGTAAGCGGTTCGCATCCGCTGGTGTCCGTACTGGTGAAACCGGCAACCGGCGGACTCAATGTTACGGCTGGTAAACTGATTGTTCCCGGACATCCGTTTGCGCCTGTCATGGTTAATGTAACAGTGTAAGATCCGTTATTCTGGTACGTATGTGCCGGTGGATTTTGCCCGTTAAAAGTAGTTCCGTCGCCAAAGTTCCATTGGAAGTTTGTTCCTGCCGGACTAGTATTGGTGAATGCAACGGATTGCGGAGCACAGCCGGTTGCGGGATTAGCTGTGAACGCCGGAACCGGAGTAGGAAGAATCGTAATTTGTTTGGTAGTCGATCCGGAACATCCAAGATTGGTGTTCTGAGAACTCAGGCTGATTGTGTATGTTCCGGGAGTGGAGTAGGTCACTGAATTGTTCTGTGACGTCGAACTTGCCGGAGATCCGCCGGGGAAAGTCCAGTTCCAGGAATTTGCTCCCACAGTTGAACTGCTTGTGATCGAAACCGGTGTGTTCTGACAGGCAGTTGCAGGAGCGGTTATTCCTGCCTGGAAGTTGGAAACAACAATCGGTTTGATCATGGTGTCTTTGCAACCGAAGCTGTTGGTGGCAATGAGCGTAACATTATACGTTCCGGCAGAAGTATAATTCACAGCAGCCGGGTTCTGCAGTGTCGAGGTCTGCGTATTCCCGAAATTCCAGGCGTAGGAAGTTGCTCCGGTAGTTGTATTGTTGAAACTGACACTAACCGGAAGGCTGCAGCCGTTTGCTGTAACCGTGAAGTTCGGATTGGGCTTGGGATTCACTTTGACATATGCCGCTTTTAACTCGAAGTCTGCCTGGCCGTTTGCTGCCTGAACGGTCAATGTAACGGTGTACGTTCCCGGAGCACTGTAAACATGCGTCGGGTTTTGAGTTGTTGATGCATTTCCGTCACCGAAATCCCAGGAATAGGAAGTGATCGGGGAAGAGCCTGCTGTCGACTGGTTGGTGAAATGGATACCTTGCTCTAAACAAACAACTAATGGTGATGCAGTGAATTGGGCATTCGGGGGCGTTTGGGAAAATCCGTAAACGGATACCAAAAGGCATAGAAGTAGTAATCGCATATTAGCTAGTTTCAAGGTTCATATTGTTTGAGACCGCAAAATTAGCCATGAGATGTTAAGCCCGGTGAACTAATCTATTAATTAATCTCTCATTAAAGATGCGAAATTAATCCATTAAGTTGCTTGAAAGCCAGCGTTTCATTTGCTCCAAATCCATATTTTTTCGTCCAGCTAGACTCTCAACCTGATCAAGGGTCACTTTTCCCAGTCCAAAATACTTGGAATCAGGATGAGCAAAGTACCAGCCCGATACGGAAGCAGCCGGCCACATCGCCAATGTTTCGGTTAAGGAAACGCCGCTCAATTGTTCTGCATTCAATAGCTTGAATAAGTTTGGTTTCTCCGTATGATCCGGACAAGCAGGATATCCCGGAGCCGGACGGATTCCGTCGTATTTTTCGGCAATCAAAGCATCGTTGTCGAGTGTTTCATCACTGGCGTAGCCCCAGGCTTCTTTTCGCACTTTGGCGTGCAGGTATTCAGCAAAAGCTTCAGCAAAACGATCAGCCAGCGCTTTGATCATGATCGAATTGTAATCGTCGTGATCTGCTTCGAAACGTTTCACGTGTTCATCAATTCCATGACCTGCCGTAACCACAAATGCCCCGACATAATCAATGAGTCCGCTGTCTTTCGGCGCGATAAAATCTGCCAAAGAAAGATTGGGCTGACCTGCCGCTTTTTTGGTTTGTTGTCTCAGTGAATGCTGAACTCCCAAAACGGAAGAACGGTTTTCATCTGCATAAATTTCAATATCATCATCGATGCTGTTCGCGGGGAAAATCCCAAAAACAGCTTTGGCGGTCAACCATTTTTCAGCTACCACTTGCTTCAGCATGGCCTGGGCATCTTCAAACAATTTGGTCGCTTCTTTCCCAACTACCTCATCGGTTAGAATTCGCGGGAATTTTCCGTGAAGTTCCCAGGTCTGGAAAAACGGTGTCCAATCGATATAATCAACCAATTCCGAAAGATCTTGTTGTTCGATCACCTGAACACCCAATTGATTCGGTTTCCGGATGGTTTCGTTATTGAAATCGAGAACCAGTTTGTTTTTCAATGCGTCAGCGTAAGTCAACAGCTGTTTCGCTCCGCGATGCTTTTCGTGGTGTTCACGCACTCTGGCATAATCTGCCTGCACGTCTTTCACAAACTGCTCTTTCTTTTGTCCGAGTAATTGTTCCACAACCGTTACGGAACGGGAAGCATCCAGCACGTGAACGGTTTGTCCTTTCTGATAATTCTGTTCGATTTTTACGGCTGTGTGTACTTTGGAAGTCGTTGCGCCACCGATTAGCAAAGGAATCGAAAGATTGGCGCGTTCCATTTCTTTGGCTACGTAAACCATTTCGTCCAAAGAGGGAGTAATCAAACCGCTTAGTCCGATAACGTGCGCCTTTTCGTCAATTGCGGCCTGGATAATCTTTTCGGCCGGAACCATTACTCCAAGGTCTACAATTTCGTAATTGTTACAACTTAAAACCACCGAAACGATGTTTTTACCGATATCGTGTACGTCACCTTTCACAGTTGCCATGATGACTTTCCCGGCAGAGCTGGAAGCTCCGTCTTTTTCAGCATCAATGAACGGCAATAAATAGGCAACCGCTTTTTTCATTACGCGGGCAGATTTCACTACTTGGGGAAGGAACATTTTTCCGCTTCCAAATAAATCTCCAACAATGTTCATTCCATCCATTAACGGGCCTTCAATCACCATGATCGGACGAGGGAATTGGTGTCTGCATTCTTCCACATCTTCGTCAATGAAATCAACAATTCCTTTTACCAATGCATGCGCGAGGCGATCATTCACCGGAGCGTTTCGCCATTCCTGGGAAACTTCCTTTTTCTTGTCTTCGCCCTTGAAGCTTTCTGCAAAATCCAGTAATCTTTCCGTTGCATCTGGTCGTCTGTTTAAAAGAACGTCTTCAACGTGTTCAAGTAATTGCTTGTCAATGTCATCATAAACTTCCAACATGGAAGGATTCACGATTCCCATGTCCATTCCGTGTTTAATTGCATGGAACAGGAATGCCGAGTGCATGGCTTCACGTACCGGGTTATTTCCACGGAATGAGAAGGAAACGTTTGAAACTCCACCTGAAACATGCGCTCCGGGAAGGTTTTCACGAATCCATTTGGTAGCCCGGAAGAAATCCAGGGCGTTGTTGTTATGTTCTTCCATTCCTGTTGCAACAGGGAAGATATTCGGGTCGAAAATAATGTCTTCGGGTGCGAATTTGACAACGTCGACCAAAATGCGGTACGAGCGTTCGCAAATTTCGATGCGTCTTTCATAGCTGTCTGCCTGACCTTGTTCGTCAAATGCCATGACTACGGAAGCAGCGCCGTATCGTTTGATCAGCTTTGCCTGGTGGATGAAGTTTTCCTCACCTTCTTTCAGGGAAATCGAGTTGACGATTCCTTTTCCCTGGATGCATTGCAATCCGGCTTCGATGATTTCCCATTTGGAACTGTCGACCATGATCGGAACGCTGGAAATATCCGGTTCGGAAGCAATCAGGTTGAGGAATTTTACCATGGCTTCTTTTCCATCGATCATTCCTTCATCCATATTGATGTCGATGACTTGTGCACCTCCCTCCACTTGTTCACGGGCAACGGAAAGCGCAGACTCGTAATCATTTTCCTTGATCATTCGAAGGAAAGCGCGCGACCCGGTCACATTGGTCCGCTCACCGATATTGGTAAAATTACTTTCCGGGGTAATGGTGATGGCTTCTAAGCCTGATAAACGTAGGAATTTCATGCGTTTGTCGTTTCGCTGATTTTTCTTGGTGAATATTTAGCTGCAATTTCAGCCATGGTTCGAATGTGTTCAGGAGTTGTTCCGCAGCAACCGCCGATAATATTGATTAATCCTTGCTGAAGGAATTCTTCGATTTGTGTTCCCATCATTTCCGGAGTTTCGTCGTATTGTCCGAATTCATTCGGTAAACCTGCATTCGGATGGGCGCTGACTGCAAAAGGAGCCTGGTTTGCTAAAACCTGTAAATACGGACGCATGGCATCGGCGCCCAATGCACAGTTCAAACCGATGCTTAAAAGCGGCATGTGTGAAACGGAAACTAAAAAGGCTTCGGTTGTTTGTCCTGTCAGGGTTCTTCCACTTTGATCGGTAATCGTTCCGGAAATCATGATCGGAATTTGAATTCCACGTTCTTCGGATAATTCATCAATAGCAAACATCGCTGCTTTTGAATTCAATGTGTCGGTAATGGTTTCTACTAACAGGAAATCTGCTCCGCCATCCATCAATCCGGTTGCCTGTTCTTTAAAGGCAACAACCAACTCATTGAAAGTAATGGCCCGGAATCCCGGATCGTTTACGTCGGGAGACATGGAAGCCAGTTTAGTTGTTGGTCCCATGGATCCGGCTACAAAACGTGGTTTATCCGGATTTTTTGCTGTGAATTCATCGCAGACTTCACGGGCAATTTTCGCTCCGTGATAATTGATGTCGTAAACCGCTTTTTCCAAATGGTAATCGGCCTGGGCAACCGTTGTAGCACCGAAGGTATTCGTTTCGATAATGTCGGCTCCTGCTTCCAGGTATTGTGCGTGAATTTCTTTGATAACATCCGGACGAGTCAGCACAAGAATATCGTTATCGCCTTTCAATTTGTGCGGATGATCTTCAAACCAGCCTTTGCGGAAGTCGTCTTCTTCCAGGTTATAGCGTTGAATCATGGTTCCCATTGCTCCGTCGAGAATGAGAATTCGTTCGTTCAGTAATTGCTTGATGTCTTTCATAGCTTTTATAGTTGCTTTGCAAACTATGAAGTAGGGAAGTAGTTCCAAAAAACTACATGCAACTTATCTCTTCCCGACAGATTTGTCCGGATCGGATTTGGCACCTTCTCGTTTTCGATCGTAACCGAAACGGCAGGTTGCCAAGGTTTCACAGGGCCTGTCCCTCCACCTTTCTTCATAAGTTATATCAAAGATCTGGTGCAAAGATAAGTAGTAGATTTGACTTTGAAAAGGAATTGGAGGAATTACCGGAAAATATTCGTTTTATCGGGATGTTTGATTGGTGGAAAGAGCTTTGGAGTTGGGTTTTCAATAATAAAGGGGGCTAATTAACAATATTGTAATATGGTTTTTTTGTCAAAATTCAAGCCTGCGAAATAGCCTTTAGTAACAGCAATAGAAAGCGATTGAGTCATTGTGAAAGATTGTGATTTCCTAACTCAAAACACTCTCAAAAATCCCACCTTCAAAAAACAGGAATTCAACCATTTTAAAAATTGAACTTCATATTCCGGTCATCCAAAACCGCAAAGGATATCTTTCCGGTCCAGCGCGGTGTGATATGATTTCCATCCGAGAAAACGCCATAAATCCCGATCCGCAACCTTCTTTTCGAAAATTTGAAATTCCGTTCGATGCCGGCTAGTACTTCGTAATGTTTCCAATTGTATTGGGCAACATACAGCGCTCCAAAACCGAATACCAAACCGATTCCCGTTTTTTTCATGAAAGGAATTTTGTTCATGATCGAACCATTGTCGTGGTGAATGAAGTGCGCTTCGATATAATAATCTCTGGATGGAAGGGAAGAATCCTGGTCCTGGAAAGAATACAGCGGATTGGAAAACCAGATCGGATCACTTCTTCGCTGGTATTTGAAATCGGCGTCCTTCAGGTTTTTGGAACTGAGGAATTTCCCCGATTTGATGTGGTAAGAAGAAGTTCCCAAAGTTCCCAATTGGAAATTCTGGTAAATCCCGAGTAAGCCGTATTCGTGGTCGACATCACTTCCGAACAATTTCGGAATACCTCGTTGATAATACGCATAAACGGAAGGCCATTTAGATCCGAGAACCACTTTTCGATGCGGTTCGCGCATGTATTTTTGTCCGGGAGTGTATGTGATTGTGATATCTCCGAGTAAGGCCTGGTAACCCTGGAACGGTTTGAAATCGTCGTTGGGAATGACTTTGTCCAGGAATCCCATTTTTTTGTACCCGTTGATAGATCTTCGTTCGCAGAATTCAAAATTCACATCAACATACAATCCATTGAGATATTCCTGGGTTTGCCCGATAGTCAGTTTCGTTGCTTCGATGAAATTACTCCGCTTATAGATTTGCGTAATGGCATCATAAGAAACAATGGCGTCGAAATCGTGATCAAATCCAAGTTTCAGATGGGACTGTTTAAAGGGATTGTAGAGGTAATTCAGGTTGATGTTTCCTTTGATGTCGTGATTCAGGAATCCGTAAGAAATCTCCGTATTTGCATCCAGTGTCCGCTGGTCGTTCCATTTCTTAAAATAGTTGAAACCGGGTGCAACGCGAGGTCCGGCAGGATACAAAGGTCTGAGAATTGCGGCTAATGAATTAATGGACCACTGCACTTTTTTCGGACGATTCCGGTGTTCTACACCAAACCAGACAACTTTCAGGAAAGTGACCCTGTTGAAGACCTTGTCAATCGAATCCAGGTATTCTTTCCGGTTCAATGCGTCGTGAATGCTGTCTCGAACCAGGATGAAGCGCTGCTCTTCCGGGGTGAGTGAAACGGTTCGTTGCTCTTTCCAGAAAGTCGAATCACGTTCATAGGCTTCTTCCGTGGTTACAGCCACTTCATTATTGAAGAATTTCGGAGGAAAGTTGGGGTTGAAATTGTAATTTGAAAACTGGGCCAGTGTTTTACAAACGGAAGACTGATTTTTGTATTTGACGCCGTAATCGAGTACTTGTTCGCGGAGTACGCACATAGAATCTCCCGGCAGATCGAATTCCTGGTGAATGGAAAAATAATCGTATAGGAATAAGTTTCCTTTTTCCATGGTCAGATCCAGTTTCTGAATCAGCCAAAGCGAATCGACGACGTAAATATAACCGGTGAGCGTGGAAGTGGAGCTCATCCGTGGAATGATCTTGATCTTGTGGATTTTTCGACCGTTTTCTATATATTGCTCTTCCAACCGGTAGCGATAGGAGAGAATTCCGGGAGTGGATACCGGGCTCATGACCGGCGTACTGTGCAGATCTTCCAGGTGAAGCAGGTTTTCGAAAAAGTTGAAATTCGACTTGACGGTGGTGGTGTAATAAAGCGTTTTGTCGTTTCCTCTTAGCTCGTAAGCATTCCGGACTTCTTTGATTTTATTGGCGGATGCATAATTTCGAGTCAGCTGGATTTCCGCAATATTCATGTTTCCGGCCAACTGCGCCATTTTGCGTTTTTCTTCTTCAAACGGATCGGAATATTGCTGCTCGTTTTTGTTGGTGGATTCCTTTTCTTTTTTGGTGATTGTTTCTGTGGCTTTGATATACACGTCCGTGCTGTGAGGATAAGACCATGGATTGATCTGATCCCGCTTTTTCACCACTTCAAGCATGATTTCTCTTCCCGGATTCGTTCGTTTGACGGAGATCTCCGCTTCTTCCAGTTCATTAATCCGGATCGGGAAAAGTTGAATGTCCTTGACGGCTCCTTTGTTCGAAATCACCACATACACTTCGCGTTCCACATACCCGGTGGCATTGACAATGATGAAGTATTCCCCGTCGAATAATTGCAGGGAATATTTTCCGTTTTCATCCGTTTGAGTGCGCAGATCCGTGTTGTTTTTAACATACACATTTGCGAAAGGAATGGGAAGCTTCTTTTCATCCAATACTTTTCCGCTCAAATTCCATTGAGAACTGGCAAAGATTGGTGAAAAGATTAAAAACAGTAGGTAAAAAACCTTCAAGAGCTTCATTTTAACCTGGAGTGTATTGGTCAAACGAAAATACGAAATAAGAGGTTCTAATTAACTGAAAATTAGTTGAAAGACACGTTCTTTAGGTTGAACGGTTATTTCTGTTTCTGACTTTCAAGAAATGCCTGGTGTTTTTCCATGCGTTTTCTCATCCAGCGTCTCATGAAATAAGTTCCGAGAGCCATTAATGCGAAGACGTAGTAAACAGCCCAGCTGCTGAAACTTTCTTTTAAGCACATAACGGTAACCATGATAATGATGATGATTCCTACTGATAACCAAAACAATTCCATGATGCGATTATATGTTTTCATGCTTCTTTTTTATTTATTGATTGAAATACGGCCCTGAGGTTCCAGGAATTCATAATAGGAAAAATCTTGCTTGGCGCGGATTCCTTTCCCATAGATCAATTCCTTCGGACTTTTGATCATGACCATTTTGTCTGTAAAGATAAGACTATCTTTTTGATCCCAGTAAAGGGCTTCGGTATACATTGTTTGCTGGCGGGCTGGATTGTGTAATTGAACGGAGTCCAGGACACGCATATTGCCCTTCGTTTCATTAATCTCGCCATATTGTCCGGTAAGAATGGATTCCAGTTCTCCTTCCGAATCGAAGAATTCGACTTTCACACCTTCACGGAATTTCGTGATGTGCTCCGGATTGGAATATGCTTCAGCCAAAGGAGCGTACAGTTTGAACTGTGGAAATCCGGCTTCGGTTTGAAGAATGAAAAGTTCCTCGGTTTTTTGCTCGGGATCTGTCGATTTGAAGGTAATCTGTTTGATTTCATCCAGATCATTGACACAGGAACCAAACACCATCCAGCATGCCAGGGACAGATAAACGAATGTCCGGTTCTTTTTCATTAGTCGAGTTTGTACTTTTTGAACCATCTTTCGTAGGAAGAAGGTGCAATAATAATCCCGAAGTTAATGGAATAGAATTGTTCTTTCAAATCTGCAGCGTTTCCGGTTCCGTTACTACCGTATTGGAAACTGATGTTGATCGAAGAGTTTGTTTTCTGGCTCAGGAACGGAAATCCGAATCCTGCAGTTACAGCAGTCGTTTTCAGCTGTCTTCCGTTCATAGTGTTTGGTAAGTATCCGTATTGTCCGCCAATTCTGTATTTAATTCTGGAGAAATACTGAGTTCCTTTTGATTTCTTGGTAATGTCGGTATTCGGTATGAACTGAACGCCTAGTTTGGATACAAACGTATTTGAAAAGTCGTTGGTACCGTGAACTGCGAAATTTTCAGCGTATGATTTCCACTGCATCATAGTTACTTCTGCAAAAATCCCGACCTGGTATTTCATTTTTTCAGGGTGCTTTGCAAGATTCGGTGAGAAGGAATAGCCAGCTCCGAAGGTTTGTTTACTTGGAAAAACAATCTTTCCCTTGTTGTTGTCAATGTAAGTAACTGTGTCTGTATATGACAGCTGATTGTTGACGTCCACAGCGTAGTAAAGTCCGTAATCCAGGAACGAATTAATGGAAATCTGGGGAGTATAAACTGCAGAAATAAATAATTGCTGACGTTTGTCAAAATCCAGGAAACGCTGATAATTTGCACCGAAGGAATAATGAAGTGATTTTAATCGGTAAGTAGAAAGATCCACTCCGCCCGCCGGACTGTTTGCGTCAAAGATGCTGCTTCGCTGGTTGGTAACCGATCCGAACAGGTAGCCGATATTCGCTCCGACACTCAAGGTCGATTTTTCGGATTTGATGATCGAATAGGCTAAACCTACAAATAAGAGGTTTGTAGAACCGTAACCCTGGTAATTGAATGTAACGGAATCATCATAGGCATATGCGCGCTGACTCAGATTATATCCTTTTCGGGTAAAAGGTTTTAAACCCAACCCGATTCCAAAACGCTTCCCGATCGGAATAGCCATTGAAATAGTTGAAATACCGGTTGTTTTTCCCTTGAAGCTTCCCTGGTCATTGGAGTAAGTGGAAAGTCTTGAGGCAACTCCTACGGAAAATAACGGCTGCCCGAAAGAAAGAAGCGAATAACTTGCCGGATTATAAGTGTTAATCAACGTGGAGTCAAAAACAACACTGGAAATATTTCCCATTCCTCCGAATTGAGCCTCGGGAAGAGCACCTTCCTCACCAATACCTGAAGTACTGTATGGAGATGATGAGGTGGTTTGTGTCCACGATGTATAGCACAGAATAGTACTAAATACTAGAAGAAAAAGTTGTTTGAGCATGTAAGAGTGCTATTAATAATCCTTTTAAGGTCAAATTCTCGTCGGCAAATATGCCATATTTATTACCTAATTCAAAATGTTGGCTGTCGCCCCCCGTGAGAAAAATTGTTAATTCGGGATAAAGACGCCGGTATTCTTCAATAAAACCGACCATTTCCAGGTGCATACCGTTCATCACACCGCTTCTCATTGCGTCGTGCGTGTTTTTTCCGATAAACGGCCCCTGGATCCGGTCCTCGATAAGCGGTAATTTTCCGGTAAATTGATGCATGGCTTTATAGCGCAGTTCAATTCCCGGAGAAATACTTCCGCCCTCATAAATCTTTGGGTAACGGACAAAATCATATTTGATGCAGGTTCCAACATCGATGATTAACGCATTTTTCTCAGAAATATTGGCAGCGGCAATCGCATTTGCCAGTCGATCGATTCCCAAAGTTTGCGGTGATTCATAATTGTTGACCAACGGAACTTCCAGCTGATGATTGAACAAAATAGCATTCGGAAGTAGTCCTTTGATCCATTTGGTGTTTTTATCCGACCGCACAGAGCTGATAATTCCCAAAGAATTTTTGTGCCGGAGTAAATAGGATTTCAGTTTGTCCAGCTCGTCATTGGAGAAAGCATGAACTTCCTGTAAATCATTATTTTGAAATAAACCAACCTTGATGCGGGTGTTTCCGGCATCTACAACAACTGATTTGATTTCCTGTTCCATTTCGACAAAGATAGAATTGATTTTACAAAAAAAATCACTTTTTCTTAGGAGGAATAAATTCTATTACTATCTTTGCACCCACAATTGAGGCGGTGATGTAGCTCAGTCGGTAGAGCAAAGGACTGAAAATCCTTGTGTCGGGGGTTCGATTCCCTCCATCACCACAAAAAGAAAAAAGCATTCAGCGGTAGTTGGATGCTTTTTCTTTTTGTCCCTCTGTACTCGCTCTCACACTCACTCTTTCCGGGCTTTTTTCTTTTAATGTGAGTGTGAGAACTGAGCGTGGAATCCCGGTGCGAAGTTGATATTTAATCTCCCTCTTTGGAGAGGGATTAAGGGAGAGGATAAACCCAAATTTTCCACAGATGCTGATTTTATTCGACTTCCTGAAATCTATTGTGATTTGATCCATTTTTGCTCTTAAACTGTTGTTTTTCAGTTTTTTTGTATATTATTGTAATAATAAAAACAATACTATTCACAATACAAAGCCATTGATTTTATCAACTCTAAGTAACAAATAACTTGGTGTCATCAAATCAGTATTCATTTTGAAACAACCTTTAATAATTATATAACATGACAAAGAAGCGTATAAAAGCTCTTAAGATCGGTTTTATTATCGTTGTTATTGCATTTATGATAATAGTCACTTTATTGAAATACATATCTAGTAATCAGAAAGATGTTGGTACTTTTCTTGAAAAACTATTTATTGAAGACCTGGCTACAGAATATCTTGGAGCTTTAATTAGTGTTTTAATATTTTATGGATTTTTGTTTGCAATAGGAAAATCACTAGACAGTCTAATGAATAATGAAAGTGAGAGTGAGCTTTCAGACCTAAAGAATGAAATTGGACAATTCAGAAATCAAATCCAGAACGAGATTTCAATGTTATCAGGAAAAATCGATAGTATAGCTCATGAAATCAAAATTATACGCCCACAAAATATAGAGAGTATTTTAGAAAAAGGTAGACAAGATACAGACTTTTGGTATTTCAATGGAGGTACAGGGACGTATACAAAAGCTGTAACACTACCAAGCCTTTCACAACGAGCGAGTAATTTGGGAAAGAATATATCAATAGAATTATTAATAATTAATCCATTTAATAATGATATATGTTCTTTATATGCTCAATTAAGAGCATCACTTAGACAGAATGATAAAGATAGTCAAAAATGGACATCATCTTATGTGAGAAACCATAGTTTGGCTACAATTGTTTTATGTTATTCATTATGTTCTCAGAATACATTTTTGAATATTTCAATTGGACTAAAAAATCATTTTTCTCTTTTCAGATTCGATATCTCATCAAATAAAGTTCTTATTACAAAAGAAGATCCTAAAGAACTTGCAATGCTGTTTGACAGAGGTTCATTTACTTATGATTCTTATAAAAGTGATTTTAAACAAATATTTGAACAATCACAAAAAGTTATACGTTTAAATAGCTTGAAAAAAAGAATAATTATAGATAGTCTTGATGTGGAAAAAGTCAAATTCATAATGAAAGAACTTTCTCTAAATCCAGAAATATCCGAATCAGATTACAGTGTTATTGTCGAATTATGCAAAAACTATAAAAGTCCATATGTTCCATCAGCAAATTGAAAATATAAAAGCTTCAATAAAAACGGGGGTTATAAATAGGGACTTCTATTTTTCTTTGATTTCACTTATTGAAAATCAGATGATTGAAAATAAAATATTTGGAGTCTGGCACCCTCTGGGATTCATAGTAATTACCCTTCAAGATTGGACGGAAGAGGAACGTCTTAGGATTCATATTTGGCCAGAATCAAAAAGAGAATTTAATCAAGGAGTAAATTGGATACACAATCATGCATATGACATAATTAGTTTGGTTCTTATTGGGAATATAACTAATCAAAAGTTTCAACTTGTGAATCAAGGAATTAATTCTGCCTTACCTACATTTTCTGTTGAATATAATGGAAATAATTCTGATTTAAAAATGCTTAACTATCGTTCTGACATAGAATCAATATCACAAGAAATAATATCAAATGGAAACATATATTCAATAAAAAAGTGGGACTTTCATTTGTCAGAAACAAATATAAATGAAATGACAGCAACTATTGTTTTGAATACAAATAGGGATAAAGAATCCCCTATAATCATAGGTGGTTCTAAGCAAAATGATACTTCGATTAAATTTGCAAGAGACGAATACAACGATGATATTTTATACGCAATGTTAAACAAGGTGCTTAAAAAGCTCAAACAGAATAGTTTAAATCACTAAATAAAACAACCCTAAAACGAATTTTTTAAAAACACTCCTTTAACTGGGGTAATATCATTTCCGGTTCCATTTCCGTTCGCTCTTCTCCACAAAAAGAAAAAAGCATTCAGCGCAAGTTGGATGCTTTTTTCTTTTTGTCACTCTGTACTCGCTCTCACACTCACTCTTTCCGGCTTTTTCCTTTTTGCAGTGCGAGAGCGGAGAGTGAGAGATGAGGGTGGGATCCCGGTTCGAAGAATGATTCAAGCTTTCTCCTTTGGAGGAGGACCGGGGAGGATGGCAAAGACCAAATCTTCCACAAACAACCAATTTCATTCAGTTTCTGAAAAATTCCTAGTGGTTCGATTCCCTTTTGCTCGAATCCCTTATTATTTCGGTATTTTTGAATAATTCTTACCAAAAATGAAAAAAGAGAACTTAACCAACATGCAACTTCATTCAGCTGGAGCGACAGTACAGCATATAAGTCCATTTGAAAATCTTATTTCTTATGTGAATGAGACCGAGATTTCGCAGACATTTAGGGAAGAATGGGTTATTCCATTTTACTTTGAATTGAATAATCAATCTGATGAATGGATTGAAAAAATGATCCAATTGAAACCTCTGATTAGTGAAGATGTTATTCTTCAGAATTTGGGTGACTTTGATTGGAGAACACGATCAACGGGAAGTTATTTTGCAGGCATCAAAAACGCTGTTCAATTTCAAGATATTATCGGAATTCACTTATTAAAAAGTGAAGTTTGCTATGCAGGTTCTGAGTATGCAATAACTCTTGCTTCATTTAATACGGAACGTTCTGTGTATTATTTGAATCTATATTTAGAGTACTATTTAACAAAGCCAGAGTTCTATTTTGATCAAGGTTCAGTAATAACGGCTCTTAAATATCTGGATGAAATTAATAATACGAACCATACTGAAAAACACTTGAAGAACTGGGAGAATTTTGTAATCTGGCGTAACGAAAAACAAATTGAAAATCTAAACGATTTAAGACCCCTTATCCTGGATAAAAGTCCGGAACTACAACAACGATTTCAGGAAATAAAACCAATGAATTCAAATATTGATATTTCAGATTTTCATAAATCGATTGAATCATTGAAGGGGATAATAAATGGGTAATTACCCGTTCCATTTCCGTTCACTCTTCTCCACAAAAGCAAAAAAGCATTCAGCGGTAGTTGGATGCTTTTTTGCTTTTTGTCCCTCTTTGCCCACACTCCACACTCACACTGAGTTATAGCTTTTTCTTTTTGAGCAACGAGTGTGAAATCCCGGTTCGAAGTTGCAATACCCCGCTTTCATGTCGAGTTTTCGCCTGTGTTCTCGATACGCTTCGCACTTGAATTCACAGGCGAAAGTATCGAGACGACAGCACGGTGTTGTTAGGATTGATTCCATCCGTTTCCCAACCCACCACCTCACTCCAAAAAACAGACACATCAATTAATCATCCCGACAGAACAATCAAGAACTCCCTTTCAAAACCAACCATGTAGTTAATTTCTGTGTTTAGTAATAAAAGACTGGAATTCTCCTTATGAAAAAATGGATCGTGTTAGTGGTAGTTTTTACCTTGTTCTCGCAGATGATATCAGCGCAGATGACTGCTACATTTACTAAAAGCATCAATACGAATTGTAATGGAACTTCTTGTAGTTATTCCGGTCCCACAATCCTGATTAATGAAATGATGGTTACGCCCGATTCTTTTGATGGGTGTATGTCTAGTTTTGGAGTGAGCCGGAATTGCGGTGAATGGATAGAGCTTTATAATCCAAACCTGTGCCAGTCGATCAATATTTCATGTTATTATATTGCAAACAGTACGGTTGAAGGTGGAGGAGCCGTTCGTTTACCGGTTGGTACGCTGATTCCTCCGGGTGGATTTTGTGTGCTTCGGGGGCCGGATGCGACGGCTGTCCCCTCGAATTTACTGGTTCAGAACGGTGGGAAAGTTGTTGAAGTGGTTACCAATCCGACAAATCCCGGGATGTGTGGTTCGGCAGGGCGATTTTGGCTTCCTAACCAGGGGAGTTGGTTAGGAGTTTACAATGCTCAGGGAGTGGCCCAGGATGCAATTGCCTGGGGCGATTTAGGGAACATAGCAGATGCACCTTGTGTGCCGCCGGCTGGAAATGGTTGTAACCCGGCTCCGGTTTTAAGCTCCTTTGTGAATATTCCTGCAAATCGTAAAAATCAGGTGGTTATACCTTCGCCTGTGACGGGTAGTGTGTATACGAGAATTTCGGATGGAGGAGCCTGGAGTAATTCGGTGATGTCTCAAACGTATGGATTGTGTAATGCAGCTTGTCAGCAAATTCCGGTGGTGACCTGCACGGGAACGGCGACCATTAATGTTACTGGTGGAACGGCGCCGTATGTCTTTGAATGGAATACTCCGACCTTACAAACAACACAAACTGCCGTCCAGCTTTGTGCCGGGACGTATACTTGCCAGGTAACGGACGCAACAGGAGCTGTTCAGGTGTTTACAGTAACAATTGATGATTTTGTCCCGGCTGTGACTTTGACCGTTCCGGATGAGTTGTGTCTGAATAATCCGGTAGTAATCCTTGGAGGAACGCCGGTTCCTACCGGACAGGCTACAGGAGTGTTTTCCGGAAACGGAGTGCAGGGAAATAATTTCAATCCGCAGACAGCAGGAGCAGGTGTTTCGGGAATTACCTATACGTATACCGATGCAATGGGTTGTACCAATTCCGTTACCGATGCAATTACCGTTCACCCGGTTCCGGTGGTGAGCCTCACCAACATCGAATCACCCTATTGTGTGATGATCCAGGATGCGGCTATCCAGGGAATCCCAGCAGGTGGGCAGTTAACGGGCCCGGGAGTGGCTTTGAATCAATTTCACCCGAACCAGGCAGGTGTGGGAACCTTTAATTTGACCTATCAATTCCAGGATGCCAATGGTTGTTCCAGTTCGGTAACGGCAGTTGTTGAAGTTACTTCAGAAGCTCCGGATCCTGTTATTACAGCTCCCACAGATTTGTGTATTGATGGAAATGCGGTGGATATTCAGGTAAGTCCCCCTGGTGGACAAATGCTGGTAAACGGGAATAATGCCGGTTTGAATTTTTTACCGCAGACTTATGGTGTCGGGGTGCACGACCTGGTTTATTCCTATGTGGATGATGACGGATGTACCGGAAGCGGAAATACAACCATTGAAGTACACGCATTACCGGTTTTGACAATGAATCTGCAAAATGTCTATTGTTTCGGAGCAGAATTTATCCCTTTGGTGCCGCAGCCGGCAGGAGGAATTCTTTCGGGCGACAATGTGATCGGAGGACAGTTGAACCTGGATCAGGCACAACCGGGAACCTACGAAATCAGGTATGAATTTACGGATCAATTCGGGTGTTTCAACTTCCTGGAAGGGACTTATATCTTATCAGAAGAAATCATTCCCGTTTTTGATTTTGAACTGGATTGTACCCGGAAATTAACAGTTGATGCAGATCCGGAAAATACAACGTATACCTACGGATGGGATTTTGACGGAGCCCAGGTAATGGGTGGTCCTGCTAATTCCTTTCAATTCGGAAATCCGGGATCTTACCCGGTTGTGCTGACAATAACAGATACAGTGGGTTGTAGTCACAGCGTGACAAATACAGTTGAAATTCCGTATAGTGATTTGCTCGGCTTTCTGATCGTGACAAACCCGGTATTATATGGCTTACCGGTTACTTTTCAGAATTTGCTGCAAATGGAAAATGTGACCTATGAATGGGATTTTGGAGATGGAACCGTCTTGCAGAATGTCTTGCATCCGAATCATACGTACACTGAGCCGGGAACCTATATGGTGTTGTTGACTGCCACAGATGAAGAAGGTTGTAAATACACAACCTGGAGAATCATCGTTATTCCCGAAGAGGTATATATCTATGTTCCGAATGCCTTTACTCCCGATGGAAATGAGCATAATAACTATTTTGAAGCTGCTACAACCGGGATTTATGAGCTGGAAATCCGGATTTTCAATCGCTGGGGGGAACAGTTTTTCTTCTCAACAGATCCGCATTTCAAATGGGATGGAACCTATAAAGGAGAAAAATGCCCGGATGGAATGTATAATTATGTAATCACGTATACCCCGCTCACCGGTCCGAGGAACAGCATTGTCGGACATGTGAACCTGTTGAGATAAGATAAAACCGAATATCTTCTATAAATCAGGAATATTATTCCGTTTACTGGAAAATGAGCATGCCAATGGAAACTTGTTAAAGAATGCAAGGTGCGCAAATCCGGAGTCTTGTAATTAAATCCGGCTCTTCTCAAAAATGCGCATAAAAGAATCTCTTTCGAAAACCAAAAAACAGTCAGTTGGAAAGAGATTTCTATCCTCGTGTATAGGTCAAGTATGGATCATGTATGGATCAAGTATGGATATAGTATGAAAAAGTTAAGAGTTTAACACTTGTTCCACACCGTTTAGGCCTCATTTTTCATACGAAAGAATCCTTTTTTGCAGTGTTTTTTATTTCCGGAAAAGACTAAGTCACTGGATTCGGAAGTCATGAGCTTTGGTTTCCGGATCTTCTTGTTTTCTCAAAAGTGTAAAAGATAATTCCTTAAAAGAAGTGAAAAACTGATTCACCCTTCAAATTCCTTCGGATATTGAACCGTTCCGCTTGCATGTTGAAGCGCATTTTCACTCAATTCAATAGCCATACAGTTTTCATCCGGAACATCGAAAGGCAGTTTGATTCCATACTTTTTAGTCATTTCGTATCCGAAACGCGGATAATAGTGTTGGTGTCCCAGCAAAATGACAGAATGAAATCCAAGTTCTTTCGCCCTTTCGTGAGCCGTCCGAATCAATTGTCCGCCGATTCCTTTTCCCTGGAATTCGGGTAAAACCGCCACCGGAGCCAAAGCCAACGATTCCGTTTCTTTCAGATCGTCCGCAATAATTTTCAATTTGGTGAGCAGGATATATCCGGCAATTTTCCCGTCAATTTCCGCAACCAGGGATAATTCAGGTATGAAAGCTTCTGAATCTCTTAGTCTTTCTACCAAAAATTGTTCCTGGTGATCAGTGAATTGCTCATTTTCAAAAGCACGTTGAATAAGGTGGAAAACAGTTTCGAAATCTTCCTTTTTCTCTTGACGGATATGGATCGTTGTATTCATTCTTTAAAACTACTAAAACTTCGCATTTGGAACCAGTGATTTAATAAATGATTCATGAGCGGTTAACTGCATCGAAAAGACCTTGATCTAACTTTGCAGAGTCAGGAAAAGAAAGAATAAACAAAGAGAAACCATGAAAGAATACAAATTGAGAATAATGACTTTTGTTGACCGTACATTTTGGGGCTTGGTGGCAATCGGATCATTAATTATCTACCTGAGTTTTCGATAAACGAAGTAAAACTTAATCGCATTTTTTCCACTTTTCCAGTCGTCGAAAAGTGGAGTAAAAGATTTGTCTCATTCCAAGCCGTTCACTAAAAAATTCTATTCCCTTATTTTAATTCAAAAAGAACGGATTGCGCTGCGCTCCATCCAAACGACAAGCGCTTTTTGTTAAAATGACGGCACATCTTCGAAAGCAGTGCTTTCTCTTCTTTACGCTCCCTTCCGGGAATGAGATGGAAATCCGCCTTCGGATAAAAAATTAACCCCTGGAAATTTTCCAAAGTTGGAAGCAGAATAGTCTAAATATGGGGGAAAACGGCCCTTACGCTGAAAACCGTTGTAAGCAAGCAAATGAAGCGAAAAAAAGCATTCGGTGTTTGAGTCCGTAGGACGAGTTTTGAATGCTTTCGCGTAATGCCGCGTAGTTTACAGGTTTTTGAGTAGAGGCCTAGCCTTTTTGCTTACTACCTCAGCATTTAGCTTTTCCAAAGCTATGCTTCGTCTTCACCAGCAAAACTGGCTCTTTTGGCAATGAAAAAAGGATGATAAACCGAGGAATAGCGTCAGATGTGCGCATCACTAGTCAATCACCCTTTCGGGTGGATGTATCGATAACCCGATGCATTGATTCTGTTTCAAAAGAATGTGGAAATCCGAAACAGAAATTTGTGGTAAATACCTTTGGTTTTATTCCGGCGTCTTACTTATATTTATCATTTTGCTCTGAAAATGAGCTGAATAATATGAATTAAAGCCACGACACATGAATTCCTACGTTCCAAATAAAAATCAATCTGTTACAGATACCGCTTCAAAGAAACAGGCCGGAGGTCAATCTGCTTTTGAAGATAATCGTCCTGAGGCCATGATACAAAGGAGATTCCAGGAAATGGCAGATGCTAGTGAGGTAGGAAAAAATCTGGCAAATTTTAATACTAATGCAGCGCCTGTTCAGAGACGGATTCATGTAGGAAAAGAACCGACGAATCCGGATGCCTGGAGAACAGTTACACGCAGAACCGGTTCAACAACCGCTCATTATGGAGGAGGGGACTTCAACATTCATGCTGGTGTTGGAAATAGCAACCTGGCAAACGGACCGGGAGTTGTTCCCAATGCGCTTCCTAATTTAGCAGCCGGATTAATCTCCGATCATTCAAACAATCGCTTGCTTGATCGTGCTGCTGCAAGCAATTATGAGCCCGAAGTTGATCATATTGTAGAAGCACAGAATTTGGGTTCCAATTCATACAGCAATGCCCGGATTCTGAGTAAAAGTGAAAATACAAATGGCACTGCGGCGCGTCCGGGAGCAGGAGCAATCAGTACAGTGGCTCATCACAGTATCCGAATCAGGAATACGAATACCGGGTATGATCATACGGTGGCGCAGGGTGGTGCTTTAAATGTGGCTGATAATGCTGAGATTACTACTTTTGGGGGATTGGCGGCTGTTATCGGAGCGAATAGCGGGGATGCTCAAAATAATGTACAAATTGATGAGGTTTAATTCCTTGAAAAATTCGAAAGATCAGTTCCTTTTTTATCGAAAAATGAGCTCGTAACATTTTTTAATAGCCAAAAACTAACGTTCGTTAGCTTTTTTGTTTTTTCTTTTCTACCTTAGCAGAACGGAAACGAAAACAACTTGCAAAAAAAATGGCCGGACACTCTAAGAAGAAGGTTAGTAAAAGAGATGTGATCATCAAAGAAGCAGCGCTTTTGTTCAAAGAAAAAGGCTATGGCAGTGCTTCGATGCGGGATCTTGCCGAACGCGTTGGCGTGGAGGCTGCAAGTATTTACAGCCACATCAAATCGAAAGATGAGATTTTGGAAGAAATCTGTTTCCGGATTGCCGGAGAATACGTCTCGCATATTTCCAGGATCGAAAATGAAAAGATCTCCTACACGGATAAAATCAAAGCAGTGATCAATCTGCACATTCGCCTGATGGTGGAAGATGCAGCTTCAGTAGCTGTTACAAATAACGACTGGAAATCCCTGCCAGAACCAAAACTGTCCATTTTCAAAACACTTCGCAAAGGATACGAAGCACGTTTCGCAAAGTTGATCGAAGACGGAATTGCCAAAAAAGAATTTGTTCCCATCAATGTTTCAGTAGCCATGTTTACCATTCTTTCCTCCATTCGCTGGGTGGAATTGTGGTACAATCCGGATCGGAATATCACTGAAAAAGAATTGGAAAACGATATTACAAACCTCTTATTAAAAGGACTTAAAAAATAATCATGTTACACTTTCATCCATTAAAAGTAAAAGCATTAAAAAAGGAAACAACAGAATGTATCTCCGTGCATTTTGATATTCCGGAAGACAAAAAAGAACTGTTCGAATACAAGCATGGGCAATACCTGACTTTGAAAACAATCATCGACGGGGAAGAAGTGCGCCGATCCTATTCCATTTGTACAAGTCCGCTGGATAATCAATTGGGAGTAGCGATCAAAACCATTCCGGACGGAAAATTCTCCAATTATGCGTATTCAAGTTTGCAGGTCGGAGATGTAGTGGAAGTCATGCCGCCGTTAGGGAAGTTTACCACGGATTTGCAGCCGGAAAACAAAAAGAACTACTTCTTCGTTGCGGCGGGAAGTGGAATTACCCCCGTGATGTCGATCGTGAAAACCATCCTGATGACCGAACCGGGAAGTAAGATTACCCTGCTTTACGGAAACAAAAATAAAGGCTCGATCATTTTCAAAGAAGAATTTGAAGCATTGAAGAATAAATACATGAATCGCATGAGCGTGTATTATATTCTGAGTAAGGAAACGGCAGATGCAGAGATTTTGAGTGGAAGAATCGACACTGCAAAATTGAACTATTTCCTGGATAAAATCATCGATCCGCAAATCCTGGACGAATGCTTTTTATGTGGTCCGGAAGAATTGATCCTGGGAGCAAAAGAATCCTTGCTGAACGCAGGAGTTGATTTGAAAAAGATTCATTTCGAATTGTTCACGACAGCAGGGGCGCAGCTGGCGAAGAAAGAAATTGCAGCGAAAGCAGCTGTTTCGGATGGCCCGGTAAGTAAAGTAACAATCAAACTGGATGGAGTTTCCACGCAGATGGATGTTCCTTTCGACGGAGAAACCGTTTTGGATATTGCGATTAAACACGGTTCCGATTTACCGTATGCATGTAAAGGCGGAGTTTGTTGCGCATGTAAAGCCAAATTGGAAAAAGGAAAAGTAAAAATGGATGTAAATTACGGACTGGAACAGGATGAAATCGACGCAGGATTTATTCTGACGTGTCAGGCACATCCCGAAACAGAAGAAGTAGTCATCAATTTTGATGAAAAGTAATATCAACGATAAGATTTAAAAACAAAGAATATGGAAAATATAGTTGATTTGGAAAAGCATTTTCAGGATCGTGTAGATGCTGAACAACGCATCGAGCCGAAAGAATGGATGCCGGATGCGTACAGAAAGACCTTGATCAGACAGATCTCCCAGCATGCACATTCTGAAATTGTTGGGATGTTGCCGGAGCGAAACTGGCTGACACGTGCCCCTTCACTGAACCGAAAAGCAGTATTGCTTGCGAAGATTCAGGATGAAGCAGGTCATGGATTGTATCTCTACAGCGCAGCTGAAACCCTGGGTGCGGCAAGAGAAGATTTATTAGACGATTTACATTCCGGAAAGGCAAAGTATTCTTCCATTTTCAATTACCCGACATTGACATGGGCGGATATGGGAGCAATCGGTTGGTTGGTCGACGGAGCTGCAATCCTGAACCAGGTTCCTTTATGCAGAACGTCCTACGGACCGTATGCGCGTGCCATGGTGCGTGTGTGTAAGGAAGAAAGTTTTCACCAGCGCCAGGGATACGAAATCATGATGGCTTTGTGTGCCGGAAGTGAAGATCAGAAACAAATGGCACAAGACGCTTTAAACCGTTGGTGGTGGCCTACTTTGATGATGTTCGGGCCGAAAGATGAGGTTTCTTCCAACAGTGAAATGTCCATGAAATGGAAAATCAAGCGTTTCTCGAACGACGAATTGCGTCAGCGCTTTGTCGATATGAGCATGCCGCAGGTTGAATACCTTGGATTGACCATTCCGGATCCTGAATTGAAATGGAATGCGGAAAGAGGTCACTACGATTTCGGTGAAATCAATTGGGATGAATTCTGGGAAGTAGTAAAAGGAAACGGACCGTGCAATCACCAGCGTTTGGAAACCCGCAAGAAAGCTTACGAAGAAGGCGAGTGGGTACGTGAAGCGGCAATGGCATACGCGGACAAACAACAAGCATTAAAAGAAAACAGCCAGAACGTGGCATAAATATATTGGATGTCAGGATTTCAAGACATCAGGACATTAAGACGAGTTTTTGGTCCTGTAGTCCTAAAATCCTGCAGTCTTAAAATCTAAAAAGAAATGGAAAAGAATAAAAGAGATTGGCCTTTGTGGGAAGTATTCATCCGCAGCAAACAAGGATTGGATCACAAACACGTAGGAAGTTTACATGCTTCTGATGCACAAATGGCAGTTGAAAATGCACGCGATGTATACACACGCCGCATGGAAGGTGTAAGTATCTGGGTAGTGGAATCTACAAATATTCACGCATCCAACCCGGATGAAGATGGAACCTTGTACGAATCTGCAAAAAGCAAAATTTACAGACATCCTACATTTTATAACATTCCCGAGAGTATCGGACACATGTAAACCGGAATATGGAAACAGAAAAAAATAAAGTAGATCAAGCGCTTTTCAATACGGTATTGTCGTTGGCAGATTCTACCTTGATTCTCAGTCACCGGCTTTCGGAATGGTGTGGCCACGGACCGATTATCGAACAGGATATCGCGATGAGTAACATTGCGTTGGACTTGATCGGGGAAGCGCGTAATTTCTACGATTATGCAGCGAAATTGGAAGGCGCAGGTAAAACGGAAGACGATTACGCTTATTTCCGCGAAAGCAAGGAATACAAAAATGCATTGATTTGTGAGCAGCCAAATGGTGATTTCGCCTACACGGTTGTGCGTCAGTTTTTGTTTGATTCCTGGCACGTACATTTCCTGGAAGCATTGAAGAAAAGTTCTGATAAAACCCTGGCAGCTATTGCCGAAAAATCATTCATGGAAGTGAGTTACCACATCAAATGGAGTTCAGAATGGATGATTCGTTTGGGAGACGGAACAGAAACAAGCAAGCAGAAGATTGAAGCGGCACTGAAAGTAATGTGGTCATTCGGCGGCGAATTGCTGGAAGCAACGGAAGACGAAAAGATCTTGATTGCAGCAGGAATTCTTCCTGATTTCGAATCCTTAAAAGAATTGTGGGCGAAACAGGTGGAAATGGTTCTGACGCAAGCAACATTGGAAGTTCCGACGACAAGAAATACAGTTCAAACCGGTGGAAAAACAGGAAGACATTCCGAACATTTGAGCTATTTATTAGCTGAAATGCAAAGTGTTCAAAGAGCCTACCCGGGATTAAAATGGTAAACATGACAACACTCGATAAATCTGCAATTTGGAAAATCCTGGAACGCGTTTGCGATCCGGAAATTCCTGTTATTACAATCGCCGATTTGGGAGTGTTACGCGATGTGATTGTCCACGAAAACGACGAAGTCGAAGTGGTGATTACACCAACGTATTCCGGTTGTCCGGCAATGAACATGATTGCAGTCGAAATTCGTTTGGCATTAAAAGCAGAAGGAATCGACAAGGTGAAAATCACCACGCAATTGAGCCCGGCCTGGACCACCGACTGGTTTTCGGAAGAAGGAAAACAAAAACTGAAAGAATACGGAATTGCACCACCGGTCAATTCCTCTCCGCATGTTTTGCAACTTTTCGGACAGGAAACAGGCATTCAGTGCCCGCAATGCGGATCCACACACACACAATTACTCAGTCAATTCGGTTCCACATCCTGCAAGGCTTTGTACCAATGCCAGGATTGCCGCGAACCGTTCGATTATTTTAAATGTCACAGATAGAATTTAATGGAAAACGCATATATCATTGATGGTGTGAGAACACCAATCGGAAATTTCGGAGGAACATTATCAGCTGTTCGTCCGGATGATTTAGCAACCCTGGTGATCCGGGAATTAATGAAAAGAAACCCGACGATCGATCCCGAAAAAATCTACGATGTAGTGATCGGATGCGCCAACCAGGCGGGTGAAGACAATAGAAACGTAGCTCGAATGGCTTTATTGATGGCCGGACTTCCGTTGACTGTTCCGGGAGAAACCGTGAACCGTTTATGTGCTTCCGGTTTATCAGCTGCGATTAGTGCAGCAAGAGCAATTCAAACCGGAGATGCAGATTTGATGATTGCCGGCGGGGTGGAGAATATGACCCGCGGACCTTGGGTAATCTCAAAAACGAGTTCGGCATTCGGTCGTGATGCACAGATGTTTGACAGTAGCTTCGGCTGGCGTTTCATCAACCCGAAATTGAAAGAGCTCTACGGAGTGGATTCGATGGGAGAAACTGCTGAAAACGTAGCTGAAAAATACCAGATCAATCGCGAGGATCAGGATGCTTTCGGAATGCGCTCGCACTTAAAAGCGGCAAAATCTCAGAGCGAAGGCCGTTTCGAAAAAGAAATCGTTCCGGTTTCCATTCCGCAGAAAAAAGGCGATCCGATTGTTTTTGCGAAAGACGAATTCATCAAACCGAATACAAACCTGGAAGTGCTGGCAAAATTGCGTCCTGCATTTATCAAGGATGGAACAGTGACTGCAGGAAATGCAGCCGGATTGAACGACGGTGCAGCGGCTTTGTTGCTGGCATCCGAAAAAGCAGTGAAAGAATACAACCTGAAACCGTTGGCGCGAATCGTGTCGAGTGGTGCAGCAGGTGTTGAACCGCGAATCATGGGAATCGGGCCGGTTCCGGCAGCAGAAATTGCTTTGAAAAAAGCAGGTTTGACGATGGAAGATATGGACATTATTGAGTTGAATGAAGCGTTTGCAGCGCAAAGTTTGGCAGTTATCCGTGCCTGGGGATTGAAAGATGATGATGAGCGAATCAACCCGAATGGTGGAGCAATTGCTTTGGGACATCCGCTTGGAATGTCCGGAGCGCGTATTTTGACAACAGCGGCAATGGAATTGCAAATCCGGCAAAAACGCTACGCTTTGGTAACCATGTGTATCGGAGTTGGTCAGGGTTTTGCAGTGGTGATAGAACGCGCATAAATAGGATTGATACCTACCTGGGTAAAAAAGAAGCGCTTTTAAGTTTTTTTGGAGCAAATCCGGATGAATTTTAAAAGAAAAACACGTATATTAGAAGCAACCTTTCTGTTTTGGAGGTTGCTTTTTTTTGGAAAAAGAATAAACAAAAAAACGCTTCGGACGTAATTCCGCATCCCGATAGCTATCGGGGTTACGTCCGGTATGGAAACCGATTACCAATTCACTATTTTTAAGGGTACGACGAACAAACGATTATTAATTGTCTTTTTCGGTATGATTCAAAAAACGAAAGAAAATAGACCAGGATTGTCTCTGATAGAGAACAAACGGAGTCCTTTGGTGGAGATTCCTACCGTATTTACGTTTGATCATTGCGAGTTGACCTTATACGAAACGCTGGAAGAAGCACACAATATCGGTTTTCAGTTCGACTATCCGACCGTTGCGATCATGTTGAGCGGAAAAAAGACCATGCATGTTGAAGGGAAATCATTCGAATTTCTTCCGGGAGCAGTATTCATCGTTTCACCGGATGTTCCCATGCTAATTGATCTTCCGGGAGCATCGGCGGAGAATCCGACACTTTGCCTGACCTTGACCATCAATCGGAATGTGATTCTGAAACAAATTGAAATCCTGCTTAAAAATAACGGATCAAATCCTGCAGATAAACAGATCGATTATTTACAGGATCACAAAGATTTTTTGTTGTTTGAGGAAAACGGTCTTTACCGCCTGGCTCAGCGCATTGCAGATTTGGCGCAGGAAAAAAATCCGGATTACGAAAGCATTATGCAGATTGCAACCAGTGAATTGATCATTCGTTTAAGCCGAACCAATTCCTGCGAGTTATTGTTGAAAAGTGCGAAAGTTCAGAAGGTTTCGGACAGTTTTTCCAAGGCGGTAAATTACATTCATGCCAATTACGCCGTTCCGATCAGTATCGATAAATTGTGTTCTATTGCCTGTATGAGTAAAGCGGTTTTGTTCCGGAAATTCAAAACAGCTTTCGGCCTCACCCCAGTCGAATTCATCCTGAAAAAGAAGATTGATGCTGCCAAGGAATTATTGGATTCGGAAGAATTTCAGAGTGTCAAATACATTTCCATAAACTGTGGATTCAATAGTGAAAGTTACTTTAACCAAATGTTTAAACGACAAGTAGGCACTACGCCCCAGGCCTATAGAAACAGAATATAAAAATCCCGATGATAGCCCCGATCATCATTAAATAGTTTAAAGCAGCGCATGAAAATTTAGGTGAGGATGGATGTTATTAAAAAAGTTCAAATTGAACCTTTGAACAAATTCAAATCTTCCGGAATTCTCATACAAAGCAGAGTTTAATACGACAACCAAATGTTACACGAACAATTTAAAACGATTCGAGGCTATATCAGTAATCGGCAATTTGCGGAATTGGAGCAGTTTTCTTTTTCCGTTCCCAAAACCTTTAATTGGGTCAAAGAGGTATTTGAAGAAATCAACTGTGCTGAATTTCCGGACAGAGAAGCGCTGATCTGGACGAATGGTTCAGAAGTGAAAACGTATTCGTACGATGAATTGCGGAAAAGAACCAATCAATTGCTCAATTTTCTCCGGAAACACGGCGTAGAAGCCGGAGAAGTGATCCTGTCACAGATGCCGCAGCTTCCACCGATCTGGTTCACCATTTTGGCTTCCATCAAAGGCGGATACCGCCTGATTCCTGCTGCAACCATTCTGAGTGTTAATGACATTGTTTACCGCTTCGAAACCCTCATGCCGAAAGTGGTCATTGCCGATCCGGAAAATGCACAGAAAATTGATGAAGCCGAAAAAATCTCCGGAAAACAGGTTTTGCTCAAAATCCTGGCGGAAGGAACCAAAGAAGGCTGGATTTCTTATGATGAAATCGAACGGGAAAGTGATGAAGCAGGAGCTGCTGAAACGCGTTCGAACGATGCTTTATTCTTGTTTTTCACCTCCGGAACTACCGGAATGCCGAAAGTAGTTACGCATACGCATGTCAGCTATCCGCTGGGACATTTGACAACGGCTTCCTGGATCGGGCTGAAACCGGGAGATGTTCACTACAATGTTTCGCAACCCGGTTGGGCTAAATTTGCATGGAGCAGTGTGTTCGCACCCTGGAATATGGGAGCAACGATTTTCGCCTTCAATCAGCCAGGAAGATTCAACGCTGCACAACAGCTCGAACACATCGAAAAATTCAAGATCACGACTTTTTGTGCTCCACCGACCGTTTTGCGCATGTTGATCCAGGAAGACCTGAAAGCCTACAAACTCAGTTTAAAAGAATGTGTTGCTGCCGGAGAACCGCTGAATCCGGAAATCATCGATGTGTGGCAGAAAGGAACGGGATTGCTGATTCGAGACGGATACGGGCAAACGGAAAGCACCTGCATTATCGGAAACTTGCCGGGAGCGGAAGTTAAATTCGGAAGCATGGGAAAACCGACTTTCCTCTACGATGTGGTGATTGCAAACGAAGCCGGGGAAATTCTGCCGGTTCACGAAGAAGGAAATATTACCGTTCGAACCGATTCGGATACTTTAACCGGAATTTTCGATGAATACCTGGGTGATCCCGAAAAGAAAAAAGCTGTTTTCAAGCACGATTTGTACTATACGGGCGACAAAGCCTACATGGATGAAGACGGGTATTACTGGTTTGTAGGTCGTGATGACGATGTGATCAAATCCTCTGATTACCGGGTCGGACCGTTCGAAGTAGAAAGTATTTTGCTGGAACACGGTGCAATCATTGAATCGGCAGTAGTGGGAAGTCCGCATCCGATCAAGGGATTTGAGATTAAGGCCTTTGTCATTCTCGGGCCGGAATACCAATCGTCACAAGCACTTGCCGATGAAATCTTTCTCTTTTCAAGAGAAAAGCTTGCTCCGTATAAAATGCCGCGAATCATAGAGTTTGTAACGGAACTTCCGAAAACGATCAGCGGCAAGATCCGCCGGGTTGAATTGAGAGCTTTGGAGGCAGAAGCCAAATTGAAAAACGAACCAAACGATTTCGAATTTGTATATACGAAATGAACTAACTGAGTATTCGTTTGACATCCTTTCAATAATTTGTAATTATTCTGCGTTCTCGTTCGAAGCTATCGGTACGGCGGGCAATTATTCTGTGATGTTCTGCGTTCCTCTGCGAACTTCTGCGGGAAACATGGACCTGTAGGACACTCTGTTAAAAGCGAGTCCGTTAGGCGAGCAGTCGATGAAATCGACAATTTGTGCAACTTGGATATTCGTAAAGCATCTTTATATAATCAATCAAAAAAGTAACCGTCTGTGTTTTAGATACTATTCTGATATAATCTACAACAATCGTGTTAGAATCCCGGAAACGTTCTCGCCTACATTTGTTTTTATGCTAACTATTAAAAAAACAAATATGGCAACCTATAAGTTTATGATTGACGGGAAGTTGATTGATTCGGAGAAGTCATTCGAAGTTCGAAATCCTGCAACCGGAGAGGTGATCGGTTCAGTAGCTGTTTCATCACCGGCTGATGTGGAAAATGCAGTGCAATCCGCGAAAAAAGCACAGCGTTCCTGGGCCGCAAAAAGCGATGAAGAGCGTAAGAAAATCCTCATGGATGTAGCACAGGTGTTGAACGATAACGCGCCTTACCTGGCAGAATGGATTACCAAAGAACAGGGAAAACCATTGGCTGGTCCGGGTTCATTATTTGAAATGCAGGCGTGCGTTGGTTGGACACAAGTTCCGGCTTCATTGGATCTTCCGGTTGAAGTGGTATTCGAAGACGATACGAGAAGAGATGAATTACACCGGAAACCGCTTGGAGTAGTCGGAGCGATTACACCCTGGAATTGGCCTTTGATGATCGCAATCTGGCAAATTTCCCCTTCGTTACGCGCCGGAAATACGGTTGTGTTGAAACCATCGGAATACACCACGATCGGAACACTGGAAATGATCCGTTTGATGAATACGGTGCTTCCGGCCGGAGTATTGAATGTTGTTACGGGCGACGGAAGTATCGGAGCTTTACTGATCGAAAACAAAGACGTAAACAAAATCATGTTTACGGGATCCACAAAAACAGGTCGTAAAATCATTGATGCATCGAAAGGAAATATGGCGCGTTTGACACTGGAATGCGGTGGAAACGACCCGGCGATAGTTTTACCGGGAACAGATGCAGCGAAAATTGCGGGAGATTTGTTCTGGGGAGCATTCATCAACATGGGGCAAACATGTGCTTGTGCGAAACGTTTGTATGTGCATGAAAACGATTACGAAGCAGTGATCAGCGCCTTGGATGCGGTTTCAGCTCAAATGCCGATGGGGAACGGAATGGATGACGGAATTGTATTGGGTCCGATCCAAAATAAAATGCAGTTTGATATCGTGAAAAGTTTGGTCGATGATGCAAAAGCAAACGGTGCACGCATTGTTCGCGGTGGTGAACCATTGGGCGGAGACGGATATTTCTACCCGATTACTTTGGTCGCAGATATTGACAATGGAACGCGTTTGGTGGATGAAGAGCAATTCGGTCCGGTATTACCGATCATCAAATACAAAACGATTGAAGAAGCAATCGAAAAAGCAAATGACAGTGATTCAGGTTTGGGAGCTTCCGTTTGGGGAACTGATTTGAATGAGGCGGCTCGTGTAGCGAAACAGATTGTTTCAGGAACAGTTTGGATCAATCAGCATGGAGCAATTCACCCGATGGTGCCGTTTGGCGGTGCGAAGGATTCCGGTTACGGAGTAGAATTCGGCGTGGAAGGCTTGAAAGCAGTGACACAACCTCAGATTATCAGTATTAAAAAATAAGTTCTTTTCTGTCAGTTCGAGTCCCGGACATCCGGGGTATCGAGAACGACAGAAAACACAAATTAAACCCTCAACAAAAAAACAAAACTGGCATTATGAATTACGATTATATCATTATCGGCTCCGGTTCCGCAGGAAGCGTAATCGCAGGCCGTTTAACGGAAAACCCAAATATCAATGTGTTACTATTGGAAGCAGGAAGTCCGGACAACGATCCGAATATCCATGCTCCGGCAGGTTGGCCTGCAATCTGGCAAAGCGAACGCGATTGGGTTTACATGACCGAACCGCAGAAAAAAGCAGGAAATACACCACGCTATTGGCCGCGCGGAAAAACATTGGGCGGAAGTAGTTCCATCAACGGAATGATCTATGTTCGCGGACATCACACGGATTACGACCATTGGGCATATTTGGGCTGCGACGGCTGGGATTACAAAAGCATTCTTCCTTATTTCAAGAAATCTGAGAACTATGAAAAAGGTGAAAGCGAAACACATGGCGTAGGCGGGCCCTTGCACGTTACAACGATCAAAAATCCCAATCCGATCTCAATCGTTTCTTTGGCGGCATGCGAAGAAATCGGTTTGCCGCTTTCCGTTGATTGCAACACGGAAATCTGGGGAGCAGGTTTGTGTGAATTAACCGTTACACCGGAAGGAGAACGCTGTTCTACGGCGAAAGCCTTTTTGGTTCCGGCATTATCGCGTAAAAATCTGACGGTAATTACCGGTGCAGCAGCTCAAAAACTAACTTTTGACGGAACAACATGCACGGGAGTTGTCTACAAAAAAGACGGGGAAAACGTAACGGTGAACGCAGCCAAAGAAGTGATTCTTTCAGCAGGAACAATCGGTTCGGCACAGTTGCTACTACTTTCCGGAATCGGTGACGAAGCAGATTTGAACGAATTGGGAATTGAGGTGGTGAAACACCTTCCCGGAGTGGGTAAAAACCTGCATGATCACTTGCTGGTAAGTGTCATTTTTGAAGCAGAACAGCAAATTCCACCACCACAGGCAAATTTATTGGAAGCACAATTATTCTGGAAAAGCCGCCCGGATATGATCGTTCCGGATTTACAGCCTTTGTTCATGGGCTTACCGTATTATTCTCCCGGTTTCACTGGACCTGAAAATGCCTTTACCTTATGCGCAGGATTGATCCGTCCGGCAAGTCGCGGAGAAATGAAACTGAAAACGACAAATGCAGCCGACGCACCATCTATCGATCCGAACTATTTGGGAGATGATGCCGATTTGGATGCATTGTACGAAGCCGTGGAATTGTGTCGCAAATTAGGTTATACCGATGCCATGAAAGACTGGATGAAAGAAGAAGTTTATCCCGGAAAAGGCAAATCGAAAGAAGAAGTCATCAAGTATATTCGCGAGTCTTGCGGAACCTATCATCACATGGTCGGAACCTGCAAAATGGGAATCGACGCCATGGCGGTTGTTGATCCGCAATTAAAGGTTCGTGGTGTGCAGGGATTGCGTGTTGCAGATGCATCGGTTATGCCAGCTGTGACTTCCGGAAACACCAATGCTCCGGCAATTATGATCGGAGAAAAAGCTGCAGATATGATTCAGGCAGATTATTAAGAAAAAATAACAGCAATTGTAAAAACTGTCCATGAAGTTGGGCAGTTTTTTTGCGTAAATATTCATTACTTGCAATACAGAAAATAGTTATCATGAGTTACTTTAATAAAGACATTGAAACCTTGCCTCTCGATAAACTCCGAAAACTGCAAAACGAACGGTTGCAGCAGCAATTGAAGAACGTGTATGCGAAAGTACCTTTCTACAAACAACTGTTCGACGAGAAAGGACTAACTCCGGCAGATATCAAAGGTGTGGAAGATTTGTACAAGTTACCGTTTACCAAGAAAAGCGCCCTGAGAGACAATTATCCTTTCGGATTGTTTACAGTCCCGGTTTCGGAAACCGCGCGTCTGCATTGTTCGAGCGGGACTACCGGAAAACCGATTGTGGTCGGTTATACGAAAAATGATCTCGAAATCTTTTCAGAAGTGATTGCGCGTTCTTTAACCGCTGCGGGTTGCACTCCGGGAATGAAATTGCAGAATGCTTACGGTTACGGATTGTTTACAGGAGGTTTGGGTTTACATTACGGCGCTGAAAAATTGGGAATGACGGTCATTCCGATTTCGGGAGGTGGAACGGAGAAACAAATTATGCTGCTCCAGGATTTCCAAAGCGAAGCCATTTGCTGTACACCGTCGTATGCGCTGACCATTGCAGAAACAATCGAACGCAAAGGAATTGATCTGAAATCGATGAACCTGAAATATGCCATCTTGGGTGCTGAACCCTGGACGGAAAGTGTGCGCATGGAAGTAGAAGCAAAATTGGGTGTTACGGCAACCAATATCTACGGACTTTCTGAAATTATCGGGCCGGGAGTTTCCCAGGAAGATTTCGAAGAAAAAGGAACCGGAAGTTACATCTGGGAAGATCATTTTTACCCCGAAATTGTGGACAAAGATACCGGGGAACCGCTTCCGGAAGGAGAAAACGGAGTTCTGGTCTTCACCACGCTCACGAAAGAGGCTATGCCGATGATCCGTTACTGGACAAACGATATCACGAGTTTATATTACGACAAAAGTTCCAAGCGGACACATGTCAAAATGGGACAAATCCTTGGTCGATCCGACGATATGCTGATCATCCGTGGAGTGAATCTGTTTCACACACAAGTGGAATCCGTATTGGAGAATTTCGGCGAATTCAGCGCAAATTACCAATTGGTTGTCAGAAGATCCGGAACGATGGATGAGGTCGAAGTGAATATCGAGATCAACCACGAATTGTTTGAAGGTTTGAAACGTGAAACCTCACAAAGCGATGAAGAAGTGTTGCAGCACGATAAAATTCAATATGCGCACAAAGGACTCGGAAAGAAAATCAAAGACGATATCGGTTTGTCGATGAAAATTCACCTGGCTTGCCCCGGAACGATTCCGCGCAGTGAAGGAGGGAAGTTGAACCGTATTTTAGATTTAAGAGACAAGTAAGATGACGCCACAGGAAGTTTATGATATCATGATCGAACGCGACCGCTTCAGTAAATGGTTAGGGCTGGAGTTTGATGAAATCCGGGAAGGATATTGCCGTTTGCATTATACCGTCAGAGAAGAAATGCTGAATGGTTTTGAACGGATTCACGGCGGAGTATTGTTCTCTGCATCCGATTCAGCCTTTGCGTTTGCCTGCAATTCCCACGGAATAATCACCGTTGCACTGGATGTTTCCATCACGTTTACCAATCCGGCGAAAGCAGGAGATGTACTTTATGTAGAAGCAGAGGAATTACATTTGGGTAATAAAACCGGCTTGTACGATATCCGCACAACGAACGAAGAAGGAAAACTGGTCTGTTTGTTCAAAGGAACAGCCTACAGAACCGGGAAAGAAGTTCAGTAATTGTTTAAACATGAAATTATCAGAAGCTTCGGAACGATCCGGAGCTTTTGTGTTTAAAATGCACTTTTTCAGTAAAAATACAAGCTGATAAAATTTGTGTAGAATTAGCCTGTATCCCTTACTGTGACTGGGCTAATAGATACATGTCTATTTGTCTTTTTCACACCCAATAGATTACTACATTTTTCTATGCGAAATCTCAAATTCAATCCTGATCGCAATCTGGATCCAAAGAATTTAAAGGATGGAAAAAAATGCTCATACAAAACCGTAAAACAAGATCTGCGTTCCTCTGCGGCCCTCCGCGGGAAACAATTATAAATTCGTAATTATGCATTCGCAATTACTTACTCAGTTTCCCCAACGTCAACTCAAACATCACTTTATACGAATAGGCAAGCGTTTTTACGCCATGACCGACATCACCGGTCAAGCCGTTTCGCGCTTCGTTCGGAGTGTTGAAATTCACCGTATAATCTGTTGTTTTTGGAAGTGAGAACCCGAATTCAAAAGCCAATGCAACGCGTTTTCCACTTTTCAGCGTGTAATTTCCCCCGATGGAAGTAACTAATCGGTCATATTGTGAAGCCCGGATAGTTTGCCGTGAAAAATTGTATACCGGGTTTTTGTTGTAATTGAAATCCGTGTGTGCACCGCATTGCAGTGTAAATCGCTCGGCAGCCTGGAAATCCAATCCGAAACCGACATTGGTCACAGGTTTGTATTCTTCACCGTAAGAAAGGAAAGCTTGGTTTCCGAAAATGGTCGTAATCAGCGAATCATTGATGATTTCAGGATAATGCTGCGTTTCATCCAGATCGTTGTGAATCAGGTAGTATTTCTGCCTGAAAAAAGTTTCTGCACTTAGGTACAACCAGCATTTGGGAGTGATTTGTGCGCTAATTCCCAAACTGATGGAAGTAGTTCCCCGGTGTTTTACTTTGCTTTTTTTTGCTTGTGAAATAACTGCAAAATCAATTGGCAGCACATCAGTCATATTCAAAGTTGAAAATTCCCGGTAGAAATTTCCTTTCCCGATAATATTGATGGATGGCAGCAGAGCAGTTAAACCGACCCGGAACTTCGGATAATGAATCAGGACGGAAGGTTTGAAAATCGCTTTGATATCCCAGTAATTAAACGAGATGGTGGAAGATAACCGCGTGATTTCCGAAGAAGAAGTATCCGGAGGAAGAACTGTAAAGGAATAATCGTTGTAATACTTGAGATTTTTGTAAATCCCCATGTGGGAAACTCCGAAGGCCAGGTGCGGATTGGCTTCGTAAGACAAACTCAGTCCCGACCAGTATTCGCTGTTGTGAATTTCGTAGGCGAAAGAAGAAACAAAACTTTCATTCCCGGGAAGATTGGTCACATCGTATTGATTGGCATAAAATAAATCCAGTTTGTTGTTGTAAACACTTTTGGACATGACATTGTAACCAATTCGCCATTGAGGGTGTTTTTTGAAAACAAGAACTCCTGCCATCATATTGGGAATGGTTGCAAAATCAGAGCTTTCCAGGTTTTGATCCGGTCCAAGCGCATTGTTTTGTTTGAATGTCCGGTATTGATACGCGTTGATGGAAAACGACAAACTTGGATTTTCAAGCAGACACATCGCAGCCGCATTGTAATATCCCATCGAATGATCATCCAGTCCGGCGGTAACAGCTCCTCCCAATGCCGTAGCCTTGATTCCGAATTGATCGGTCCAGTAATGATAATCCTGGCCAAATGAAACGAAACTGATGACACAAGTCAGCAGGAGTGAGAGTCTGCATGTTGCTTTCATGTTCCGAAGTTATAAATTATCTTTATTTGACCTAACTGTCAAATTGACAGAATAATGAGTTCGGACTAGTTGTTGATGCAAGGAGGTGTGAATCAGATGAAACATTTTTCAGGAAGGTCTGCGGAAGCCCTTGTCTATCCCTTGCTTTTGGTGCTTGTTTGCTGGACTATCTGGCTTCTCGAACGAACCACCGGAGGCAGCGATTTGATCGAATGGGGAATCCGCCCGAGACATTGGAGCAGTTGGAAAGGACTCTTCTTTATGCCATTATTACATGATCCGAGTAATGTCAAGCATATTTTGAATAACTCACTTCCAACCTATTTACTGCTTGCCGCAGTGATTTATTACTACCGTGAAATCGCTTTACGGGTTTTTCTCATTTCCTGGCTTGGAACCGGGTTAATTGTTTGGTGGGTAGCCCAGGACAACGGCGCATACCACATCGGGATGAGTGGTGTCATTTATGCATTGTTCGGATTCCTGTTCATTTCCGGATTTTTCAGAAGAGTCAGAGCCCTTCAGGGACTTTCACTGGCCGTTATTTTTGTGTACGGAAGTATGATTTGGGGAATTTTCCCGACAGAACCATCCATTTCCTGGGAAGGGCATTTCGGTGGTTTTGCCGTAGGAGTTTGTTTGGCAGTTGCTTACCGGAAACATGGCCCGGTTCGACCGAAATACCAATACGAGATCGAAAAAGAAATGGGAATTGAACCTCCGGATCTGGAAGGAATGTGGCGGCAGAACCAGGAAGAAATTGCTTACAGACAGTATTTGGAGCAGTTATACCGGGACCAGGCAAATCAATACGGGCCGCATCCGCCGGTACAGATTATTTATCACATCAACCCTTCGACGAAACCGGGAGAGGCAGAAAAACCTCAGGACGGTACTGAAAAATAATCACACCCGTTCCGCTGATGAGGTGATCCCAGGATTCGAATGGAAACGTCAGGGAAATCATTTCGGAAGTACGCAAATGAATGGATTCTCCGGAAAGATAGCTGGCAAGTTGGGAAATTCCTTCGTTGTGCCCGATAATGGTAACGGTTTGTTCGTCTTTGCCCAGGTTCTCAATGACGTCAAGAATTTGCCCTGCAGAAGACAGGTACAACTTTTTGCTGAGCTCAGAGCGGCATTGTTCTACCAGGTGCTGACAAATAACGGATCTCGTTTGCTGTGTTCTCGCCGCGCTGGAACAAATGATTTTCCCAAGCGTAATGTGATGCGTTTGCAAGTAATTACCGAGAACATTTGCCTGAGACACACCTTTGTCGAGTAATGTGCGATCAAAATCATCACCGGAAGGTGAGACCTGATTGGTCTTTGCATGCCGAATAAGGTGTAGTGTTAACATTTTTACGTAATTTCCAACCAATGGTAAAGATATGACGTTATGAATAAAAAACAAGCTTGAAGTTTCAACATTTTATGTTGTTAGTGAATAATTTGAACCCGGGTAAATGCAAGTAACCAAACAGATATTATTGGGATCTGCAGAGAACGATAGACGCTCGCAAAAGCTGCTCTACGAGTATTGCTATAGGCAGTTTATTCGTCTCTGTATGAGATATTATACCAATCATGAAGATGCCAGACATGCTTTGAACAACGGGTTTTTGAAAATTGTGAACGGCTTACAGAATGTAGATCTGGATGAACTGAATTTTCCGGCGTGGGCAAAACGGATTATCGTAAATACCCTGATTGATGAATATCGGAAGAATAAAAATCACAATCAGGCAATTGTAGCGAAGGAGACAGAAAGTGAATTGGCATTTGCTGCCGAAAAAGTGGAAAATGAAGGTGCTCAGGAATTGAGTTACCAGGAAGTACTCGATTTATTGAAAACCATTCCGCCGATTTCAGCTCACGTGTTCACGCTGTATATCATTGACGGGTATAGCCACAAAGAAATTGGCGACCTGCTTGAAATTACGGAAGGAACATCTAAATGGCATCTTTCAACTGCGAGAAAATTGCTCAGAGAACGGCTTGAAATGATGGAAAACAGACATGAAAAACGCTTTGTGATATGAAATATTCAAATCGACATATTAGCGACGACGAACTGGATCAATTGTTCAGGAATGCGCATGCTGCCGAAGGACAGGAGTCGCTTTTCGTTCCGGAATTCTGGACGGAGATGGAAGCGATGCTGCCTGCAGAGAAGAAGCGTAGTGCATTTATTCCCTGGATTTCTGTTTCAGCGGTGATCTTGCTGGTGCTTGGTTTGATCTTTTATCCGACCGGAAAAGCCAGGATTTCAGACCTTCATACAAAATCAACTACTGTTTTAGCAAAAGATCACCAGGAAGATAAAGAGAATACTACATCGGTTAATACGACAGAAACAACAAAACCGGAAACGGTTATTGAAAACGGACAGATAACTTCAACTGTTGAGCCTTCGTTGCCGGTAAACAGAACGCGAGTGAATACAAGAACGCGAATCCGTACCGGTAACAAAACCATTCGACCGGCTCAAAACGAGGTGTTGACCAATGAGGAAAACCCGGTTTTAGAAAAAGAAGCACCGGTTCAGAATGAATGGTTGGTGAATCATCCGGGGACTTCAGAAACCTTAGAAGCAGGTTCTGTTGATTCTACGAGTGAAGATGCTGCATTCAAACGCTTGGGAACGAAAGAATTTATAGCTGGAAACAGCAAAGATATTGACCCGATTCAGAAAACGAAAGGCGGTCGGGGAGACAACTCCTGGTATGTAGAACTTGGGGCAACGATGGGGCAATCGCCTTATTTATCTCCTGATAAAAAGCGGAATCTTGTTGGCGGAGTGGTACTTGGCGGTGGTTATACGAAAAAGATCGACAGAACATTCATCAGCTTCGGATTGCAGGCCCGAATGGAAGGTTTCGGCGGTTTGAGTTACCAGGAAAGTAATTTCTCTCAGAACATGGTTCGTACCGTTTCTGTAAAACAATTGTACTCTTTGGAATTACCACTGCGCTTCGGCTTTAGCTTCAAACGTTCTGAAATATCCTTGAGTGCCGTTCCGGGTGTTCAGTTATTTATTCATGGAAAAGAACAAATTACCCAAAATCAGATGGTTCAGCGTCAGGGAAATTATACCGGAAAAGTGGAGCATTCCAACACTTTGAGCATGGAATTCGGCATTCAGTATTACTATCATTTGTCGCCAAAATACAGTATCGGTGCGAAACTGCAGGCGGATGTGTTGAGACCGTTCCACACGGATTACTATCTGGGTACATTATCTGCGCTTCCGTTAAACGGTCAGTTGGTATTGCGAAGAACATTTTAGATGCGATATGCACGTTACGCTGTATTTTGATACCAGTCTTTCGGTGAGAAAACAAGTTGCAATCCTGGATAGCTGGCTCGAAAAAATGGGATGTGATGAGCATGAAAAACACTACCATATTTACCAGGATGTTGCCCGTCACTACTATGCTGAATACCCCAACGGTGTGAAAATAGATCTGTTGCAAAATCCGACCTACCTTGAAAGCTGGATGGATTACGATATCTTTCACAACATGCTGGAATACAACGATGATGCTTTGGGTTTGCCGGAAACGGAAAGTGAGAAAAACATTACGGAAGTATTGAGGATACTTTGGGAAGCTGGAATCCCCACTTTTGTTGCCGGATATGAAGAATACACCTTGCCCTTTAACGGAGGAATTGACGGGCCCGTTGCCTGGCCGCAGTCCGACAATAGTTCTCCGGAATGAATCTTTTCCGTTCGCACAAATGATCTTCAGGAAAAGATTCCCGGAACAAGTTTGCAAAGTATTTCTATATTTGTTGAAACTACTTTAAAATGAAACATTTGCTACTTCCTTTTTTGGCTTTAAGTACTTTTTCTTTTGGCCAGGTTACCCTAACTGATCAACATTTCGCCGGAGCCGGAGAATCATATGTTTTCAGTACGTTGACTGACCCTACCATTGACTATGCAACAACGGGAACAAATCATACCTGGGATTTTTCAGCATTGGTCGCTCAGGATCAGCGCAGTTTGATTACCAACCCGATGAGTCAGGTAACAGGACTTTCATTGTTGATGTTCGGAAATTTTGCCCCGGCAGCTTACAAAGCAACTTATTTTAACGCAACCACTGATTTGCCGATTGCACAGGCTTCAGCTGTTTTACCGGTTTCAATTGACGAATTGAACCAGTTTACCAAAAAGACGAGTTCAGCTGTTACTTCCATCGGTTATGAAATCGTGAGCAGCGGACAGAGAGTTGGATTCCGTTCCGACACGATCGAAACGCGCTATGAACTTCCGTTAACATATGGAGATAATTACGAATCAAGAGGATATACGAACATTGATCTGAACCCGATTTACGATGCAAAATGGAGACAACACCGCCATCGGGTGAGCAGCGTTGACGGTTGGGGAACGGTAAAAACTCCGTTCGGGCAGTTTGATGCGATTCGTATTCACCATGTCATTGACGAACTGGATTCGATCTATATTTCATTCAATGGATTTACGATGTGGCTGCCAGTTCCTATTCCGTTGACACATGAATACGAATGGAGATCAACTGCAGATAAAGAAGCGGTGATGCGTATTCGTACCAACGAAATCGCAGGAAACGAAACGGTAACAGCAATCGAATACCGGGATAACTTCAATGGACTGGGTTTAACGGAAAGCACTGTTTCTGTTCAGTTCTACCCGAATCCGGTTTTGAATGAATTGCATGTTTCAACAGCAGAATTGGCACAAAACTTCTTCGTTGTGGATCATTCCGGACGTATCTGGAAACAAATTCCTGCAAGCTCAAAAGAACAGGTTTTAGATCTTTCGGAACTGGCATCCGGTTCTTATTCATTGGTGGTTGTATTTCCTTCCGTGTATACCACGCAGAAATTCGTGAAATAAACGTAACTTTGCATCAGCAAGCCGACTGTCGCTCCCGGTTTCGATCGGGGGAGGAAAGTCCGGGCAGCATAGAGTAACCGTGCTTCCTAACAGGAAGGATTCGTTCGTCTTTGGCGGGCGGGTACAGAAAGTGCAGCAGAAAATAAACCGCCATGACGAATGTCTGTGACATTATCAGGGTAAGGGTGAAAAGGTGAGGTAAGAGCTCACCGTTCCGGTGGTGACATTCGGAAGCTAGGTAAACCTCACGGGCTGAAAGATCATGTAAACCAGGCGAGTAGGGCTGCTCGTTCTCTTTCGTCATTTGACGGATGCCTGGAGGGTAGATCGATTGACGCTGACGGTGACGTCAGTGCAAGATAAATGACAGTCAGTTTCGAAGATGAATTCTTCGGAATGTACAGAACCCGGCTTATGCCTTGCTTTTTTGAAGATCGTTTTTGTAAGCTCTTTTGTGCTCCATAATAACGGTTTCAATGGTTCCGCCCTGCATGGGCTTCCCGCACAAAATCGTGTGATATTGAATCCCGTCAAACTTAAACTTGAGAAAAGTAACCGATAAGCCCAACAGGGAAAAAGAACGTGCTTTTTTGATGCAGATAAATTCGAGAACGAAAGAACGTTCGGATAGTAATTTGAGAATCACCACATCGTTTTTGATATAACCGGTAGCAAGCGTTACACGGATAATCTTCACCCAAATGGTGAAAATAATTGCAAGACCAATACTTGTTCCCAAAGGAAAAGAGAAATGATTACTCATTTGGATTGAAATCCCGACAAAAAAAGCACTCAATAGCAAGTACAGAATGACCAGTAAACTGAATGTTTGTTTTCTGTTGTCCGGGTTTAGTAGTATTCGATCCGCATTGATTAGTACGGTAGAATTCATAATAGTAGCGTGAAGTTTGCTTAAATGTAAGACAAAATTAATTTAACAATCAAAAATTTAACAAATTAATTTTGAGATACTTAGTTCAACTCACTGAATTTCAAGCGTACGGATTAAGAAATTGGGCTGAATTGTTTTGAAAGTAGACAGTTGATTCCGGTTGGATGCGATCTGGTATTGGAACCGGCTGTAAAACTCAATAAATTGCTCGGAAGCGACTTTATTTCGGCTGTATTTGTATAAACTGACGCTGGTGAAATTGGTCATGAACCGTTGTTTTTCAACGAGGTAATAAAAACAATTATCCTGGTTGAAATGGATGTCTTTTTCAGAAAGCTTGGCAAGCTGATCCAAGGTATAGATTCCGTATTTGGAGACAGGAGTGTGATTCTTTTTGGTGATCCGAACAAATTTCTCCGTCTTCGAAAGTTTCGCCAGGTAAGAATTCAGATTCGATTTGACCTCGATTTTCGGACGAATACTGTCTTTGTTGAATTGATTCCAATTGAGAGGAAGACAAGTTGCATTGGAATCTTTTTTCGTCGTCAGAATAAGCGGATTGTGGCAAAGCGGAACCCACAAATGATGGTTGTTGTTAAACTGGCGATCCATATTCCGGAAATAAGTATGGCCTTTCAGTTGACTGAATAAGCTCTGATTGTACAAATCTTCCCGCAAACTGTCTGATGAAAGCAAAAGCACATCAATCCCGGTATTGAACTTGTTTTTCTGAATGGATTTCGCAATCTCCTCCTGGGTTTGGTATACAACCTGCACGGAAATGTGTTTGGATTGCTCAAACTCCTGGATGATCGAACTGTCGGCCGGACAATATGTATCTGTGTACACAATAATCTTTTCGTGGACACTCGGTTTTGCCTCGTCGAGAACACATGAGTTTAAGGCTAAAAAAAAGCCCGAAAAAAGGATGCAAATCTTCCAATTCATAATGGGTCAAAGATAGTGGTATTTTGTACTTTTGTAAAAAAATAATCTCGTGGCCAAAAGCAATTTAAATAAGCAGGAAAAACTAAAGATCAATCAACTCATAGGTGATTTGCAAAGCAAGGATGAATTAAAAATTGCTGCTGCAATCAAGGCTTTTGCCATTCACGGACACGCAACGGTGATCGAACCCTTAATTATTGTCTGGAGAAACGGTTTGTCTGCTGATAATGAAGCATTGGTCATTGATTTGTTACAAAGCTTAAAAGATACTTCTGCAATCGAACCTTTGATGGAAGCATTCAATGATTCTGAAAATCGTCCGTTGCAGCGAAAATTGCTCAGTACATTCTGGAATTCCAAACTGGATTTCTCAGATTACCTGGCAGATTTTGTGCTTTTCGGAATTGAGGGAGACTTCCTGGATGCATTGGAAACCATTACGGTTGTAGAAAACTTCGAAACAGTTGCTCCCGAATCCGCTATTTTGGAATCACAGTTGTTGCTGACCGAATATTTCGGGCAAACAGAAGGCCGGGATGAGCAAAAAGATGCGATCCTGACTGATTTGGCTATGCTTTTGAAAGATTTCTCTGACCTGGACGGAACAGACGATCTGTATTTAGAATAATCCGTTTATTTCGGCATCGATTGCCTGGATAATTTTCCCCAAATCTTCCTGGTTTTCAGGGAAACGGTTATTGTCTACGTCAATGATCAATAGTTTTCCGTTGTCGTAAGTAGAGATCCACGCTTCGTAACGCTCATTCAAACGCTTCAGATAATCCAAACGGATACTTTCTTCGTAATCTCTTCCGCGCTGCTGAATCTGGTTTACCAAAGTAGGAACAGAAGCTCTGAGGTAAATCAGAAGATCCGGAGCAGAAACAAACGAATCCATCAGGTTGAACAATGAAAAGTAATTTTCAAAGTCACGCGTGGTCATTAAGCCCATGGAATGTAAATTCGGAGCGAAAATGAAGGCATCTTCATAAATCGTGCGATCCTGGATCACATGATTCTGACTGTTTTTGATTTCCTGGATTTGAGTAAAACGGGAATTCAAATAGTAAATCTGCAAATTGAAAGACCAACGCTGCATGTCTTCGTAGAAGTCGTTGAGATAGGCATTGTGTTCAACATCCTCAAAATGAGTCTCCCAACCGTAATGTTTTGCCAACATTTTAGTAAGAGTTGTCTTTCCTGAACCTATATTTCCTGCTACTGCGATATGCATAATTATTGAGTTTTTTGGGGCTGACTAAATTACAAAATATGCCTACATAATCCGCGGATTGTTCAAAAAATAATTGCCCTTGTGTAATTACCTGAATTAGATTGATGGATGGGTCTTTTTTAATTATGAATGCCGTTCTGATAGTTATTGAATTGCGAATTGCGAATTGCGAATGATTGAACTTTTTAACCTTTTGAACTATTGAACTTCTTTTAATTAGGAATTCTATTTAACCATCCTGAAGCACCACAATTTCTTTTGTGTCTGAATATACAGGCGGTCACCCGCAACTTCCATTTTGACAATGTCCGAATCGATCAGAGAATCTCCGGTGAAAAACACCGAAACAACTTCGGAATTAATGTCAAGCGTTTGAATGTTCTTTCCTTCTGCGACCAGGAAGTAATCCTGGATCGGATAAATCGGTTTATTCGGAGGAAGTGTTGCCACATCAATAAAATTCCCGAACTGGTCAAACCAGGCAACCTGGTTGATTTCATCAAATAAATACAACCGATTATCAATTTCCTGCATGTTGACAATCGATTTCATATCCAGCAAACCTTTCACGTTTTGTACCAATTGTCCCTGGCCGTTTCGAAGCGTGATGAGTTCAATTTTGGAATTCGGTTCGTCGTAGATCCAGATGCGATCCGTTTGAATGGAAGCGCTCATGCTTGCGGCTAAACTAACATTCAAATCACTCAGGTTGATACAGGTTCCCTGCAAAGCAAGTGCATTGTCCAAAAAGCAAATCCGTTGTTGATCTTCTGAAAACAAGGCGATTTTAAGCGGATTCTGGGCATCGATTTTCTGAATCGTTCCCAATGATTTGAAACTTTCCTGCAGCATCATTTGTCCTTTGGCATCGCGTTTCTGAATGCTTTGATTCTGATAAATAATACTTTGCTGGATCGGGTCAATATCCCAGATTGCCATCGGATCAATTTCCAAAGACCACAATTCCCTCCAGTTTTGCTGCTGTGAATAAGCGAAAGAAAAATGAAGTAAACAGAAGAAACTAAAAATGAATCTAAGCATATTGAATGGTTTCAAAATCAGTTTCCTGCAAGATCTGTTCCACGATTTCACGGGAATTCATCAAACGGGGAACTTTGTGTTGTCCACCTAATTTACCCTTTTTTTGCAACCATTGATCAAAACTCCCTGATTTTAAGATGTGGAGCAGCGGTTTACCCAAAGCCATGTTGTTGGTTCTTTTCGCATCGTAATCGGAATTGATGCTGCGCAATGATTCGTCCAGCAAATACATGAAACGGTTGATATCGTTTGGTCTTCGTTCAAACTCAATCAGCCATTCGTGTTTCCCCTGCGTATTTCCGTCCATGTAGATTGGTGCAACGGTATATTCCCGGATAATCGCATTGGTTTTCAGACAGGCTTCCGTCACGGCAAAATCGCTGTTATTGACAATCAGTTCTTCACCGAAAGCGTTGATGAAATGTTTGGTACGTCCGGTCAGTTTGAAACGGTAAGGATTTTTTGAAGTGAAACGGATCGTATCTCCGATAATGTATCTCCAAAGCCCGGCATTTGTGGAAATGACCATGGCATATTCTTCGTCCAGTTCTACCTCATCGAGTTTGTAAATCGTGGTCGATTCCGTATCGTTGAAAGCATGCATCGGGATAAATTCATAGAAAATTCCGTAATCGAGCATCAGGAGCAATTCGTTGGATGCGTCTACATCCTGGATTCCGAAAAAACCTTCCGAAGCATTGTAAGTTTCCACATAATGCATGTCGTCAAAAGGAATCAGTTCCCGGAACGCTTCTTTGTATGGTTCAAAACTGACACCGCCGTGCATAAACAATTCCAGGTTCGGCCATACTTCGCGCAGGTTCTTTTTACCGGTAATTTCCAATACTTTTCGAGCGAGAATCAAAGTCCAGCTGGGAACGCCGGCAATGATGTAAACATCTTCTTCGATGGTGCTTCGGGCCATTTTCTCGACTTTCTCTTCCCATTCGCTCATCAACGCGATTTCCTTGGAAGGAGTACGTCGTATTTCCGCCCACCAAGGCAGGTTTTTGAGAATAATGGCCGATAAATCTCCTTGATAACTGTCTTCCGAAACAGGCAATACCTGTGCACTTCCGCCTACAATCAGGTGTTTTCCTTTGTAGAGTTTTCTATTGGGGAAATTCTCGTAATACAAAGCCAACAAATCTTTTCCGCCTTTGTAATGACAATCTTCCAAAGATTCCCGGGTAACAGGAATAAACTTGCTGCGGTCGGAAGTAGTTCCTGAACTTTTGGCAAACCATTTGGTTTCCTGCGACCAAAGGACGTGTTGTTCGCCGGCCATGAGTTTGTCAATCCATGGTTTCAGCGTCTCATAATTGTTCAGGGGAACCAATTGTTTGAAATCGGAATAGGAAGCGATTTGATGGAAATGGTATTCTTTTCCGTATTTGCTCTGACTGCCTTGTTCGATCAGTTTTTCAAACAATTCCCGTTGAACATCTTCCGGGTATTTCCGGAAAAGCTCAATTTGGTGCAGGCGTTTTTTTATCACCCACGCGAAAATGGAATTAAAAGGCATAAGCGATATTCAGTGAAATAAAAAAGGAGGATTAACTTTCCTCCTTATACTATCCGAATGCGTAAATTGATCCTATGATTGCTAATAGGATTACAGTATACACAAATCCAATTCCTACTGTTGAACTCTCAAAGAAAGTATCATTTTTATCGTGGTGTTCTGAATGGTGTTCTGACATAACTTCAAATTTTCCTCAAATTTAAGATTTTGTTTGAAAAACGAAAAGAAATTAGTCGTCGTTTACACCAATTAATCGCAAAATATAGTAAATCATTGTTACGATTGCACCGAGAGCAGCTACAACATAGGTAGTTGCGGCTAAATTCAAAGCTGTCTTCGAACGCTCATATTCGTCCCTGGTTGCCGTTCCTGAGCGCTCAATCCAGTTCAAAGCCCGTTTTGAAGCGTCCAATTCGACCGGTAAAGTCACAATACTGAACAAAGCGATGAAACCGTAAGCGATCACAATGGCCCAAAGAACCCATTTGATCGGGAAAGATTCGAATAAAACAGCACCACCGATAAAAGTCAGCATCATCAGGATGTTGAGGAACATTCCGGAAACGTGTTGCAGCGGAACCAGTTTGGAACGCCATTGAAGCGGCGCGTAAGCTTTAGCGTGCTGAACCGCGTGACCACATTCGTGTGCTGCAACTGCAGCGGATGCGGCATTGGTTCCGTGGTAAACTTCTTCGGAAAGATTGACAGTTTTGTCGGCTGGATTGTAATGGTCGGTTAATTGTCCGGGAACGCAGGTTACACGTACATCGTAAATGCCGTAATCACGTAACATGCGTTCAGCTACTTCGCGACCGCTCAAACCGCTTTTGGAGGGAATTTTACTGAATTCCTGGAATTTGCTTCTTAAACGCCAGCTCACTAATAGTCCAATTCCCATAAAGACTAAACCTATGAGCATAGCGGGGCCAAAAGATATCATTAGTTGTAAAATTTGTTCTCTCAAAGTTAAGCACAAAAAAACCTGCTATACTTGAATTTTAGCAGGTTTTAACTTAAAGAATGTTATGCTGAAACTAGTTTCTGTTTCCGAATAAACGAAGCAATGAAAGGAACAAATTCACGAATAAAACATACAATGTAAATCCTCCCAAAAGAGCCAGTTTGTTTTTATCATCCGCTGAAATTTCAGAATCGTGTGCGAACTTTTTCAATTGCTGCATGTGGTAAGCAGTCAACCCGGTGAAAACAACTACTCCGATAATCGAAATCAGGTAGCCCAAACCATCACTTTTCAAGAAGAAATTAACGATCCCAGCAATGAAAATTCCCCAGAAAGCCATCATCAGGATACTTCCGAATTTGGTCAAATCTACTTTCGTTACATATCCCATAATTGCCATTACTCCGAATGTTCCTGCAGTTACACCGAATGTAATTGCGATGGAAGACATCGAATAAACGATAAAAATGGTCGATAATGAAAACCCGATCAGAATGCTGTAAAGTGAAAACAATCCGAATAATAACGGGAATGATAAGCGATTGATCATGGTTTGGAATAGCAATGCAACACCGATCGGTGAGAATACCACCACATAGAATAAAGGCGAAAGCTTAGCTCCTCCCTCCGGAGTTGCAACGATGAAATATTTACTGATGAATTCTACGGTTCCGTATTGGTAAGCAATTGCTCCGGATACGATCAATGCAAAGAACATAAATCCGTAAACTTTTGCAAAGAATTGTCTTGCAGCTGCTTGTTTTTCAGCGGTGTCAAAGCTGTAATTGTCGATTATTTCACTCATGTTGTATGATTTTAGAACTCTAAATTTAATAAAAAATGTTGGGCTTACCGAAATGAGGGCTGTTTGAGGAAGGTTTAAATGTTAAAAGGTTCAAAAGTTAAAAAGGTTCAAACAGGGGTCAATGAAGACGGTAGTAATCATTGAACTTTTTGAACTCTTGAACTTTTCAACTGTCTGCTATCCCTCACGAATCACCCATTTTTTAATGACGATTTCGGCCCATTCCTTCACCAGGTCAAGGTATTCCTTGCTTTCCGCCGCATTGGAAAGAATGCGTTTTTCCAACTTGATCTCGTAATTGATTTTGATTTTGTTCGGATCTGTCTGGATGATTTCTGTTTTGACCATTCCTACCGAATTCGATTTCAGCAGTGTGGTTACATTGTCTGCAACTTTGATCGGGTTGGGCGACTCAATGTAAATAGAGTATTTCTGCTGTTTGCTGAAAGGAATAATACTGTAATCTGCAACCGGTTCGTTGGTTTCGCCTTCAAAGAAAATGAAATTCGGAATCAGTTTTTCTGCGTTAAAAGCATACAAATTCTCATCAAAATTGGAAAAATAAGTATCTAAAGTGTCTTCCTGTTTGAAGCTGATCTGATACGGATAAATGTATTTCACATCCGAAGGTTTGAGAATGGTATCGGATACGTTCGTAATTTGAAAGTGACGCGAAGTAGAAGGATTCCTGAAAAACATGGAATACTGCCCGCTGAACGCATCGCGCCGGTTCAGCATCACTGTGTGATCTGAAAGATGTCCGGTTTTGAGAATGATGGTCGCGGTGTGTTTGTTGTTGCTGTGATCGCTTTGAGGCAATAAAACTCCGCTCGTTGCTACTTTGTCACGGTCTCCGGTAAACAGGATCGATTGATTTCCTTCACATTCTGCCGGAATTTCATCCAAATAGTAGAACCGGCCTTTGCCAGATGGTTCAAACAAAAAATGCTGTTCCCCGATGTTGTTTTCAATGATCAGGTAGCGGTAATCCAATTGGTAAAGTGCCACAAACCCGTGTTCGAAAACACCTTCATTCAAATCGCGCGTGAAACCGACATGGTATTTTACATCGTTTTCATCCAGGTATTGCTGAATCAGGCGAAAAAAAATCTTTGTGTCGATGATTCTTCGCCGGTAGCATTCCGCAGTTTTAATACTTTCAGGCCTGTTTTCATCCTCGTTCCATTCAAAGTTTGTTTCAAGGAAATGAATGATGGCATTTAAATTTTCAATCGGACCGAGCTGATCGTTCAGAATTCCTTCCTGTTCGAATACCGGACCCACTTTTTTGAAACCGGTGTTCATGTGGAACCGGTCATAATCACCGGAATAAATGAGGTTGTACGAAAACTGCTCATTGGGTCTCCACAGGGTGTAAGCTACTTTAGAAGCATTTGCCGGATGAGCGGAGAATTCATTCTGAGAGTTTTTTCGAACTCCCTGGATATTCCAATAAAACGTAGGGGAACTGGTTTTGTTTTGAACCACGTAATTAGTCAGGTTTTTAGACGGATAAACAGTCAGTTCGAGGGGGCTGAAGTTTCTCAAAGACAAGCGTGAATTCAAAGAATACAAATCATCTTCGAGGTACACACAGTTCGAAAGACTGGCGCTTCTGTAATCAATTTGATAAACGACATCAATCACATCTCCTACTTCGAGGTTCGGAAAAATGAACTGAATACGTTTGATGTAATTCGATTCGTATTTGTTCTTGTTGTCCATGAAGGTTTCTTTGACGTTATCGTCTCCAAGTTCTTTAATGGAACCGTCAGCCTTGATGATCCGCGCTTTTTTGAGCATAATGGTTCCGCTGCTGAACTGAAACAAATCGTGATTGATGAATTTCTCCACTCCCTTTTTGGAAAGCAGTTTGATCCGCTTGAAATGGACAACGGAAGTTGCATAATCGCCCATGAAATCAATGGTGGTGCGGTTATCCAGGTAAATGGCATCTTCTGATTTCAGGGAATCCGGAACAGGAGTGTTTGTAAATTCCGGCCACACATATTTATCACCTGCCAGGGTGGTGTGAGCGAGTAGTAGTAAAAGGACTGATAAAGTGAATTGTTTCATTCTACAATGATTGCGGGTTTTAAGAGATATGTTTTCCAATAGTTGACCAAAAGGCCTTTTTTGCCGGAGTTTTCCGGTGTAAGATGCAGGATATAGGTGTTTTCTGCGTTGTTTGTCTGTAAATCGATTCCTTTTGAAGGATCAAATGCCTGCTTGAATTTCAATTGTTTGAACGTCAGTTGGAAATCAGCATTGAAGCGCGCACTGTCATTGTTGTACGTAACATCCATCATTTTGCTGATCTCTGGAAGACATTTCATGTCGATGTAGTATTGATTGTTGATCAGGTTGAAATACGAAGCCGGCAGATCTGAACTGATCAGGAAAGACGTTTCGTGTTCCGTGCTTTGCATACTGTCGACCGTGTGGACGTAAGGAATCAGGTAATCGATGATCTTAGCGGTTTTTTCCTGTACATTTCCATATTGGTTCATGTGACGGAATACCAGGCTGAATTTCTCCTGGAAGACCATTTTTAATTGGTAAGCGGGTTTGTGAGTTTGAGGATTTAAGAAGAACCGGTATTCAAACGATAATTTGGGCTGAAACTGAAGCGTTGCCGGAACCGCTTGATATGGTTGTTCCTTCTTACCCAGCAGGAAAGTTTCTGTTCCCAGGATCTGCATGCTCGGATCTCCGAATAAACATTCTCGTTCCGTACAATCCAGGAAGTACAATTTGTTTTCCCATACAAGCGAAACAATCATGTGATTGGCCATGGCGATCGATGGAAAATCGTAGGTATCCGTTTTTGTGGAAGTTTTCGAGATGCTCATGTATGACTCAAAACCAAAGGTTTTCAAAAGTTGGTGCAACAACATGGACATGTCTTTACAATCGCCGTATTTGTTCTGTAAGGTCTGATTGGCTTGTCGTGGAACCAATGCATTCAATCCGTTTTCGATATCCAGGTATTGAATGTTGTCCTTTACAAAGGAAAAACAGGCTTTTGCCAACTCAAGTGATTTCCCTTTTTTAGAAAGATCAATCAGATTCTGAGGAAGGGCAGTGGTGTTTAAAGCTTCGTGATTTTCCGTTTTTTTGGTGAACCAATTGGTAAAGTAAGCATTCGGATCGCTTCCTTTCGGGTGAATCAAAAAGTACATGCGATCCTCATTTTCCTTGAAATCCTGGTTGGTAATCACAAAACGTCCTGATTTCTTCTCCGGACGGTGTCTGAAAGAAGCTTCCAGGTTTGCGGGAAGTGTGACTTCATAGTAGAAATCTTCTGCTTCATGAACTCCGCTTTTTTCGATGTCGGACAAGAAAATAGTTTCCTGCGCGGAAGTCTGGTACTCCACTTTGAAAATGCAATGCGGCGGAATAGTGAAACTGTATGTTCGGATTCCGTTAAAAACAGAGCCCCAGTTGATTGTTGACACCGTGAAATTGGATTCCAGGTTGATCTTTTTCGTTTTTCCGTCTACGATAACCGAAGCTTGTTTGGATACCAGTTTTTCCGTTTCGATGACCGAAAAGTAAAAGCGCTGCTGCACATCGGTTTCGTTAGCTCCTTCAAAATAATTGGAAGTCTGGTACGAATCGATTGAATTTACCAGGACAACTGTCTTTTCAAGAGAAAATTTCAATCCTTTCGCCCCGAAAACCGATTGGGTGCAAAAAAATGAAACAGTGAAGAGGATCCAGAAAGTAGTATTTCTAATCATGCGATCGGTGTTTAAGTTGATTGTGTTTTATCTAGTGTAGTTTCGCTTGTACTAAGTTAATAAACTCTTTTCTTGTTGAATCGTTACTTAAAAACAACCCGGTGAAAGCACTGGAAGTCGTTACTGAGTTTTGTTTCTGAACGCCGCGCATCTGCATACACATGTGCTGGCATTCCATCACAACGGCAACTCCTTTTGGTTTCAAGGTTTCCTGGATACAATCACGGATTTCAATTGTCAATCGCTCCTGAACCTGCAATCTGCGGCTGAAAGCATCCACCACGCGTGGGATTTTGCTCAAACCAACAATTGTTCCGTTCGGAATATAAGCAATGTGTGCTTTCCCGAAAAATGGTAACATGTGGTGTTCGCACATCGAGTAAACTTCAATATCTTTCACGATCACCATTTCCGAATATTCCTCGTGAAACAGGGCGCTTTTCAGGATTTCCTCCGGTTTGATTTCATATCCTTGTGTCAGGAATTGCAGTGCTTTTGCAACGCGTTCCGGAGTTTTCAATAAGCCCTCACGATCGGGATTTTCACCGATTTGGGAAAGAATGGATTTGTAAACGTTTGAAATGTTTTGTGTCGTGTCGTCGTTGTACTGAAATTCGCTCATGCTCAAAATTTGTTTTGCTTAAAAATGTTCAAATGTTCAAATGTTCAAATGTTCAAATTGAACTTTTATACTTTTTGAACCCTATTGAACTTGTCTAATAAGGTTCTTTTCCTCCGAAATATTCAACGTAATTATTTTCCGTTTCGACTAATTTGATCTTGCACAACTGTCCGCCGGCTTGCTGAATCGGAGCGTCAATAATCTTCCAGATTTCAATTGCCAGGTTTTCGGTCGAAGCCAGTTTTCCTTTTAAAAATGGAACATCCAGGTTCAGATTTTTGTGATCCAATTCTTCGATTACGAGGTCCTTGATAATGGTACTCAAATCTTTCAGATTAATCACAAATCCAGTTTCCGGATTGGGTTCTCCCTTAACAGTTACGAACAATTCGAAATTGTGCCCGTGCCAGTTTTTGTTGCTGCATTTGCCGAAAACGGCTTCGTTTTTTTCATCCGACCATTCCTCGCGCCACAATTTGTGTGCTGCGTTGAAATGCTCTCTTCGTGTAATGTATACTGTTTCCAAGTCTTGAAAATTGGGTACAAAGATAGAATATTGGGACGAGAAGTGAAAAGGTAAAAGTTAAAAAGGGACAGTGAATTGTTAATTATCATGGATAGATTTTCTTCTTGATAATTAAATCGTTCATAATTGAGAATTGAATTTGCAACCGGGAGTCCGCAATTCTCACTTTTACCTTTTCACTTTTACCTTTTCACTTTTACCTTTTCACTTTTACCTTTTTCAATTACTTTGACTTACTTTTGTGTCAAATTCATTTAGTATGATCGTCATTACAGGAGCGGCAGGTTTTATTGGAAGCTGCATCGCAGGAACATTGAACAGCAAAGGAATCAACAACCTGGTTTTGGTGGATGATTTCTCCAAAACAGAAAAAGCGTCCAACCTGGACGGAAAGTTGTTTGTTGCAATGGTTCAGCGAAATGACTTTGATCAGTGGATGCAGGAATTCGGTTCGGAAGTAACTTGTGTGTTGCACATCGGTGCGCGAACAGACACAACCGAGTTCGACAAAGCAATCTTTGATGAATTGAATGTGGAATATTCCAAAATGGTTTGGAAACATTGTACGCATTTCAACATTCCGTTGGTGTATGCAAGTTCTGCTGCAACTTACGGATTAGGAGAATTCGGTTACGACGATAACGAAGCAAACATGCCGAAATTACAGCCTTTGAATCCTTATGGATGGTCCAAACAATGGTTCGATATGTGGGCTTTGGAGCAAATGGAAACTCCGCCGCATTGGTACGGATTGAAGTTCTTCAACGTTTACGGACCGAACGAATATCATAAGTCGCGAATGGCTTCTGTGATTTTTCATACCTTCAACCAGGTGAAAGAACACGGAGCAATGAAATTATTCCGTTCTCACAATCCGGATTACACGGATGGTGGACAAATGCGCGATTTTGTTTACGTAAAAGACGTGGTTTCCGTGATCGAATTTTTGATGAAAGGAACCGCAAAATCCGGAATTTACAACTTAGGATCCGGTAAAGCGCGTACATTCCTTGATTTGGCAACGAATACATTTAAAGCCTTAGGAAAAGAAGCTCAAATCTCATTCATCGATACGCCGGAAGATATCCGCGATAAGTACCAGTATTTCACAGAAGCAAACATGGCGAAACTGGTTGCTCAGGGTTACGATATTCCGTTCCATACGCTGGAAGAAGGAATTGCGGATTATGTGAAGAACTACTTAGTGACCAGCGAGTACATTTGATTTTAAAAGGTTTTCCGAAATTCGGATAAAGTGAAAAGTGAAAAGTGAAAAGTGAAAAGTTTTTTATTAATTGAACTATTGAACTATTGAACTATTGAACTATTGAACTATTGAACTATTGAAC
>VFQN01000186.1_pt1 | contig 127946 bp, 115 predicted proteins | sample 3512371 | NCBI WGS metagenome assembly VFQN01 (sample SAMN10412370, study PRJNA504923) | tailings metagenome | isolation source: Replicate 2 from Balatoc abandoned mine | place: Philippines: Itogon, Benguet | collected 2017-08-28 | reverse complement strand
TGATGAAGGGCCAGCCGCTGGCCTACAACAAGGACAACCAGGAAGACAAGGAACCGCTGTTCGACACCGCCGACACGGTGATCGACACGCTGCGCATCTACGCTGACATGATGGGCAGCACGACCGCCGCCGACGGCACGAAAGTGTTCAACGTGCGGGTCAAGGCCGAAGCGATGAAGAGCGCGCTGCGGCAGGGCTACGCCACCGCCACCGACCTCGCCGACTGGCTGGTCAAGCGCGGCCTGCCCTTCCGCGACGCGCACGAGGCGGTGGCCCGCGCGGTGCGTCTGGCCGAACAGAAGGGCTGTGACGTGTCGGACCTCACGCTGGACGAGCTCAAGTCCTTCTCGCCGCTGGTCGATGAATCGGTGTTCGCGGTGCTGACGGTCGAAGGTTCGCTGTCCGCCCGCAACCACATCGGCGGCACCGCACCGGAGCAGGTGCGCGCCGCCATCGGCCGCGCCCGCGCGCGGCTGGCGACCGGCTGAACGGGAGAAACCGCTTGAAACCGACAGGCATCACACGCACCGGAGCGACCGCGCGACGCCTGTCACCGGCCCCACGCTGACATGGACCTGCTCGGCAAGTACCGCATCCAGCGCCTGCTCGGCGAAGGCGCCACGTCCAAGGTGTTCCTCGCGCACGACCCTTTCGGCCGGCGCGACGTGGCGATCAAGATCGTCGCCCGCGGCGACGATACCGGCGCCAGCGGCAGCAAGTCCGAGCGCTATCAGCGCAAGTTCTTCGTCGCCGAGGCCTCGCTGGCGGGCAAGCTCACGCACCCGCACATCGTGCAGATCTACGACGCGGTGGCCGACGCCGACCCGGCCTACATCGTGATGGAATACGTGCCGGGCGGTACGCTGGAACCCTACATCTCGCCCGACCGGCTGCTGCCGGTCGGCGACGTGCTCGAAATCATCTTCAAGTGCTCGCGCGCGCTCGACTTCGCGTGGCGGCTGGGCGTCATCCACCGCGACCTGAAGCCAGCCAACATCATGCGGGTCGAGGACGGCGCCGCCGTCGGCGGCACCAATGTGAAGGTGTCGGACTTCGGCGCCGCGATGTCGGTATCGGCCACCGAAACCCAGGTGTCTGGCGTCGGTTCGCCGGCCTACATGAGCCCGCAGCAGATCAAGGAACACCCGCTCAATCACCAGACCGACATCTTTTCGCTGGGCGTGGTGATGTACCAGCTGCTGACCGGCCAGCTGCCGTTCCAGGGCAGCAACAATTTCAGCATGATGTACCAGATCACGCACGCCGATCCGGTGCCGCCGTCAGCGCTGCGGCCCGAATTGCCGCCGGTGCTGGACGACATCGTGATGCGTGCGCTACAGAAATCGCTGGACGACCGCTACCCGAGCTGGGACGCCTTCTCCTTCGACCTCGCCGAGGCCTTCCGCACCGAGGCGCAGCGCGACCACGGCAACCGCATCGCCGACAGCGAGAAATTCAATTCGCTGCGCCGGCTCGCCTTCTTCCGCGATTTTTCCGACGTCGAGCTGTGGGAGGTGGTGCGTCTGGGCGAATGGCACCGCGTGGCCGGCGGCCAGATGCTGCTGCGCGAAGGCGACCCGGGCGACGGCTTCTTCATCATCGCCGAGGGCGAAGTGAAGGTGACCAAGGGACGCAAGCTGCTCAACGTGCTGTCGGCCGGCGAATGCGTCGGCGAGATGGCCTGGCTGACGCCCGAGCGCGGCACCCGCGGCGCCGACGTATCCACCCTGTCCGAGGCAGTGGTGATCCACCTCGCCAACGCGGCGCTCGAACACGCGTCGGAAGCGTGCCGCCACCGCTTCGACCGCGCCTTCCTGCGCATCCTGGTCGAGCGGCTGTCGCTGGCCAACCAGCGCCTGACCGGTGTCTGAGCGGATGCAGACAGCTGCGCCGCCGCCGCCCGATGCACCGACACCCGGCAGTTCGCTGGGCCGCTATCAACTCAGACGCATCATCGGCCGCGGCAGCACCAGCACCGTCTGGCTGGCCTGGGATCCGCAGGCGCAGCGCGAAGTGGCGATCAAGTGCATCGACCCCGACGTGCTGAACGACCACGCGCGCGGCCGGCTGCACCGCAATCTGCTGATCAACGAAGCGTCGCTGGCCGACAAGCTGCAGCATCCGCACATCGTCGCCATCCACGACGCCGTGGTGACCGGCGATCAGGCCTACATCGTGATGGAGTACGTCGCCGGCGGCACGCTGGAGGCGCACGTGCAGCGGCCCGGTCTGCTGCCGGTGGAGCGCATCGTCGAACTGATGTTCAAGTGCACGCGCGCACTCGACTACGCCTGCCAGCTGGGCATCACGCACCGCGACATCAAGCCGGCCAATATCCTGCTCACCCGCGACGGCGAACTGAAGCTGACCGATTTCGGCGCGGCGCTGTTTACTGCCAACGAACGTACCCAGGTCGAGGGCGTTGGCTCGCCGGCCTACATGAGCCCGCAGCAGGTGCGCGAGATGCCGTTGAACCACCAGACGGACATCTATTCGCTGGGCGTCGTGCTCTACCAGCTGCTGGCCGGCGAGCTGCCCTTTCAGGCGAGCAACAAGTACAGCCTCGTCTACCAGATCATCCACGTCGAACCGCCTCCGCCCTCGGTACTCCGTCCGGGCCTGCCGCCTGCGCTCGACGCCGTCGTGGCGCGCGCGATGCAGAAGGACATCGCGCTGCGCTACGCGACCTGGGCCGAGTTCACGCACGACCTCGCTCAGGCTTTCCGCAATCGCCGGCTCAAGCCGCGCGAGGACGAATCCGGCGCAGCGGAGCACTTCCGTTTGCTGCGCACGCTGACTTTCTTCAATGACTTCAGCGACGTCGAACTGTGGGAGGTCGCCCACTTCGCCCGCCAGGAGCGCGTCGCTGCCGGCACGCTGCTGATGAAGGACGGCGAACAGGGTGACCGCCTCTACGTGCTGGTCGAGGGCGAACTGGCAGTGTGCAAGTCGGGCCGCACGCTGAACATACTGACCAGCGGCGAATGCTGCGGCGAAATGTCGGTGATCGCCCGTCGCGACCGCAAGCTGCGCGCCAACGACGTGCAGGCGAACACCGACAGCCTGCTGTTCGCGATCGACGGCGAACGCATCCGCCGCGCCTCGGAAACCTGCCGCATGCGCTTCTACGAAGCCTTCCTGCAGGTGCTGGCCGCACGCCTGTCGTCGGCCAATATGCGTCTGGCCGACAGCTGGGGCGGCGGCGAATGAACGCGGTTGCGACACGGATTGCCGCTGCGCTCGGCGTCGGCTGCAGCGCAGTGGCCGAGCTGGCGCCCGGTCGTACGCGCCGTGCGCTGAGGATCGACACTGGCGACGCTCCCCTTTTCGTCAAGCTGCTGCCGGCCGATCGGGCGGAGGTGTTCGCCGCCGAGATGGAGGAACTGGCGCTGCTGCGCGATACAGGCTGTTTCCGGGTGCCGGCCGCGCGCGGCAGCGGCACCGCCGACGACGTTGCCTGGCTGGCGCTCGAATGGCTGGACCTGAAACCGGTGTCCACCGACGACGACGGGCGCGCCTTCGGCAAGGCGCTGGCAGCGCTGCACGAAGTGCACGGTGACCTGTATGGCCTGCCGCGCGACAACTGGCTCGGCGACAGCCGTCAGGAGAACGGCACGTCCACCACCTGGCCACTCTTCTATGCGCAGAAGCGCCTGCGGCCTCAACTCGAACGACTGATCGCCGGAGGCATGCGCGGCGAGCTGATACGCAACCTGCAGGGCATCGTCGAACGCGTACCGGCCCTGTTCCTCGAATATCGCCCGGCCGCCTCGCTATTGCATGGCGACCTGTGGCACGGCAATGCCGGCATGGTCGGGGACCAGCCCGCCGTGTTCGACCCGGCTGTGCATTACGGCGATCGCGAGGCGGACTACGCGATGACGGAACTGTTCGGAGGCTTCCCGATCTCGATGTACGCCGCCTATCAGAAGAGTGCCCCGCTGGACGCTGGCGCTGCATCCCGACGCGGTCTTTACCGGCTGTATCACCTGCTGAACCACACCTTGCTGTTCGGCAGCGCCTACCTGCGGGAAACCGAACGCACCGCAGCACGACTGCTGTCGGAACTGCGCTGAGAGCGCCCTTGCGCGGCATCTGACGCAGCGCACTGCGACCCCTGCCGTTTTATGAACGTACGTTCACATCTCATTGTTTAGGCGAAGAAATAATCCGGAAAAGTTTTTGTGTGCAGTGCAACAAAAACATGTTGACATCACGTCGACCATCCCTATAATCGTGTTCATGGTGCAGCGCAATACGAACCCTTGGGGCAAGTATTGAGTCGCACGATTTAGGTGACCTCGTGGGTGTTCCCGGTTTTACCGCCCGGTCGTGGTCGCTCTTTCAACTAAATGTACGGAGATAACCACCATGGCCTTCACCCCTGAACATTTCGCCGCCGCCAACAAGAACGGCATCGAAGCCCTGCTGACCCTGGCCAACACCGCCTTTGCCAGCACCGAGCGCCTCGCCGCTCTGAACCTGAACACCGCCCGTTCGCTGCTGGAAGACAGCGTCGCGAACGCCAAGACCCTGATGGGCGCCAAGGACGTGCAAGAGATCGTGTCGCTGCAGAGCGGCCTGGTCCAGCCGGCGATCGAGAAGGTCGTTGCCTACTCGCGCAGCGTCTATGAAATCGTTTCGCAGACCCAGGAAGAGCTGAGCAAGGTTGTCGAAGCTCAGGTCGGTGAAGTCAACAAGGCTGTCACCTCGACCCTGGATCAGGCCGCCAAGCAAGCCCCGGCCGGTTCCGATGTCGCCGTCGCCGCTGTCAAGTCGGCCATCGCCGCCGCCAACAGCGCCTACGACAGCATGGCCAAGGCTGCCAAGCAGGCCGTCGAAATGGCTGAAGCGAACGTGAACGCCGCCACCTCGGCGACCGTGCGTGCCGTCGGCGCCGCCAGCACGACCGCGAAGAAGAAGGCTGCTGCCTAAGTCTTCACGAGCAGTCTGAAAAGAGCCCCGCCTTGTGCGGGGCTCTTTTCGTTTACGCGACTGCAGCGCGTTTCAGTCGGGAGTCATCACGAAACCGCTCACGTCGCCCGCCACATTGACGCCGTAGCCGGCGATCTGACCTCTGTCATTGATCGCTCGCGCCAGCGCCAGGCGACGCCACCCCGCCCGCCGTACCTCCGGCAGGTCCTCGAGCACCGTCAGCCTCTCCGTGCCAAGGTCATAGAGCACCGCGCGCCCGCCCTGTACGCCGACCACCTGCCCACGATTGTTGATGTCATAGGGCTCGAACGGAATCTCTATCGTCGTGCCCTGCACCTCTCCCGGTCCGGCCGGCGTCCATACGAAGCCCCGCCCGTCGAACACGCCAACGACCTGTCGCTGGTCGTTGATGCCGCGTGCCTCGCCGCTCGTACTGGCCGGCGCCGACAACTCGCCAACCCGATGACCACGTCCGGTGGCCGGATTCCATAACCAGGGCGGATGCGGCGTGACGTATGCGTGCCCCGCTACCCAGCCCAGCGGTCCGACGGCGCGCGCCATGCCCGAGCCGGCAAGATCAGACGGCAGAGGCGTAATACCTCGTAAGGGCTGCGAACTGCCGTACTGCCAGCTGAAGGCAATGTCGACCACGAAGGAGCGACCCACTTCCTCGCGGAAACCGCCGACAACGTCGCCGGCCTGATTCACGGCGAGCAGTTCGCTGCTGAGCACGCGCCGGCCCGGAAACTGCACAGCCTCGACCTCGCTGCCGGACCACACGACGGCGATCTTCCGGCCGCCACCGCTCGTCTGGCAGTGTCCGACGACGAGACCCGCGTCATTGATGCCGGCGGCAGTGCACGCCTTCGTGCCCGAGTGCAGCGGCAGAGGCGTCAGACCGGCGCCCCGCCGCCAGACGAAAGCGCGATTACCGTCGGCGTCGCTGCCGTAGCCGACCACGTCCCCGCCTTCGTTGATGGCGTACGCCTCGCTGAAGTGCGGACCACCGGGCAGGTCACCGAGATCGTCGATCTGCCAGCACCCTGCCAGCAAAACCGCAAGCGTGAGCACTGCACAGGCTCGCGTCGCCGACACGCGATTCATCGAACACTCTCCACACGAAAATTCCGCGAGAATAGTGAATCGTCGTATCGACGGTGTCGACCGGTTCTGCTCCCCGGCCGTGACAGGCGTCTTGATCAGGGGTACGACAGCCCGCCTGGCGCCGGTCAGATCGGGTCGGCGTCGACCTCCAGGCCGCGCTGGATCACCTCGGTACGCATGGCTGCCAGCGCCGGGGCGACCTTGTCCGGATCGCCCTTGGCGCCCAGTTCGATGTGCGGGCGTGCCCGCTTCGCGTTGCCAAAGCTCGGCAGACTGAACACGGTGACACCGTAGTCGCGCTCGATCGCCTGCATCAGATCGAGCAGCCGGCTCTCGTGTGCGTCGAACACGAAGAAGGAGGCCTCAGTCCAGTTGCGGGTGTGATGCAGCTGCCGGTACTTCGTGTCGAGCACCCACTGCATCATCGGCCAGGCCATCTCAGGAAAGCCCGGCACGAAATGGTGGTCGCCACAGCTGAAGCCGGGAATGCGATTGAACGGATTGGGAATGATGTCGCAACCTGCCGGAAACTCGCCGAGACGCAGACGGTTTTCCGTCACCTCGGCGCCGAAGCGCGCACGGATCTCGACCTCGGCCGCCGGATGCAGCACGCAGTCGACACCGAGCGCCGCCGCGGCGGCCTGCCGCGTGTGGTCGTCCGGCGTGACGCCTATGCCGCCGCAGGAGAACACGATGTCGGTCGTCGCAAGCGAACGACTGAAGGCGTCGATCAGACGTGGACGTTCGTCGCCCAGATAGCTCACCCACGACAGCTGCAGGCCGCGCTCGGCGAGCAGTTCGCGCACTTTGGCGAAGTGCCCGTCCTGCCGGCGGCCGGACAGGATTTCATCGCCGATGATGTAGAGGCCGATGGCCATGATCGCAACTCCTGTTCAGCGCGGAGGGCGCTGAATGTCGTGAAAAAAAGACCGACGCGTGATCTAGGCGCGTGCGTCAGAGTCCGAGTTCGGACCACATCGCATCGACGCGCCTCTTTACGTCGGCATCCATCTCTATCGTGCGCCCCCACTCGCGGCTGGTTTCGCCCGGCCACTTGTTGGTCGCGTCCAGCCCCATCTTCGACCCGAGGCCAGCGACCGGGCTGGCGAAATCGAGGTAGTCGATCGGCGTGTTGTCGACGATGACGGTATCGCGCTTCGCGTCCATGCGCGTCGTCATCGCCCAGATCACCTCCTGCCAGCTGCGGATGTCGATGTCCTCGTCCACGACGATGATGGTCTTCGTGTACATGAACTGGCGCAGGAAGCTCCATACGCCGAACATGACCCGCTTGGCGTGCCCCGGGTACTGCTTGCGCATGGACACCACCGCCAGCCGGTAGGAACAGCCCTCGGGCGGCAAATAGAAGTCGGTGATTTCCGGAAACTGCTTCTGCAGCAGCGGCACGAACACCTCGTTCAGCGCCACGCCAAGCATGGCCGGTTCGTCCGGCGGCTTGCCGGTATAGGTCGAGTGGTAGATCGGATTGCGGCGCATGGTCATGCGCGTGATCGTGAACACCGGAAACTCGGCCACTTCGTTGTAGTAACCGGTGTGGTCACCGAACGGCCCTTCCGGCGCGTGCTCATAGCCGGACGGATGGCTCGCGTCCGGCCGCAGTTCGCCTTCGAGCACGATTTCGGCGCTGGCCGGCACGTCGAGATCGTTGCCGATGCACTTCACCAGTTCGGTGCGGCTGCCACGCAGCAAGCCGGCGAACTGGTACTCGGACAGCGTGTCCGGCACCGGCGTCACCGCGCCCAGTATCGTCGCCGGATCGCAGCCCAGCACCACCGAAACCGGGAAGGGCGTGCCCGCAAACCTGCGCGCGTGGTCGCGGAAATCGAGCGCACCGCCGCGGTGGGCCAGCCAGCGCATGATCACCTTGTCCTGCGCGATCACCTGCTGGCGGTAGATGCCGAGGTTCTGTCGCTTCTTGTCCGGTCCGCGCGTCACCACCAGACCCCAGGTGATCAACGGTGCCGCATCACCGGGCCAGCAATGCTGAACCGGCAGGCGCGACAGATCGACCTGACTGCCTTCCCACACGACGTCCTGACACGGAGCCGACGACACCTTCTTCGGTGCCATCGAGAACACCTGCTTCAGCATCGGCAGCTTGTCCCAGGCATCCTTCAGGCCCTTGGGCGGCTCCGGCTCCTTCAGCATCGACAGCGTGCGACCGATGTCGCGCAGCGCTTCCGCCCACTTGTCGCCGCTGACGCCCATGCCGAGTGCCACGCGTCCCGGCGTGCCGAACAGGTTGCCGAGCACAGGCATCGTGTGACCGGTCGGCTGCTCGAACAGCACCGCTGGCCCCTGCGCGCGCAGCACGCGGTCGCAGATCTCGGTCATCTCCAGATGCGGCGATACCGGGCGCGCAACGCGCTTCAGTTCGCCCATCCGTTCGAGCTGCGCGATGAAGTCGCGCAAATCCGTGTATTTCATGTCGTGTTACGGCTCCAGTACTTCGCGCCTTGCTGAGTGCTGCACAGTGCGCGGCCGATGGTAAGCGATAGTGAAGGCCGCCGCACCCCGCACGCGGCCACAGACCGCGCGGCACTGCAGGCGTTCCGATACAGCTGTCGCAACCGCCGCCGGCAGTCGGCTGTCAGAATGCGCGACCGTCCCGCTCAAACGCCCGACATGCTTGCCTGGTACGCCGACCACTTCGTTCTGCCGCTGCCTGAAACCCATCGCTTCCCGATGGACAAATACCGCCGACTGCGGGAACGCGTGGCTGCCGAGCTGCCGGGCATCACGCTGAGCGAGCCGCCGGCCGCGACCGACGCCGAACTGTGCCGCGCGCACGACGCCGGCTACGTCGATCGCGCCAGCCGGGGCGAACTGAGCGTGAACGAAATCCGCATGATCGGCTTTCCGTGGTCGGCGCAGATGATAGAGCGCTCGCGCCGTTCCGCCGGCGCCACCATGGCCGCGTGTCGCAGCGCGCTGCGCGATGGCGTGTCGGTCAATCTGGCCGGCGGCACCCACCACGCCAAGCGCGCCAGCGGAGCCGGCTATTGCGTGTTCAACGACTCGGCGGTGGCCGCACGCATGCTGCAGGCCGAATGCGGCATCGAACGCGTGGCCATCGTCGACCTCGACGTGCACCAGGGCGACGGTACCGCGGAGATCCTTGGTCGGGCCGATGACGTATTCACGCTGTCGCTGCACGGCGACCGCAACTTCCCCTTCCGCAAGGAGCGCAGCCACCTCGACGTCGCGCTGCCTGACGGCTGCGGCGACGACGCCTACCTCGCCGCACTCGACGACGCGCTGACACGAATGAGCGCGCGCTTCGACCCGCAGTTCATCCTCTTCCTCGCCGGCGCCGATCCGTTCGAGGGCGACCGCCTCGGTCGGCTCAAGCTCACCAAGCCGGGCCTGGCCGCACGCGACGCCCGGGTGTTCGACTACTGCCGCCGGCGTGACCTGCCGCTGGCGGTGGCGATGGCCGGCGGCTACGCGGAGGACATCGCCGACATCGTCGACATCCACTTCGCCACCGTCGCCGCCGCGCTGCATCACGCCACGACCCGCTGACGCAGCGGTTGACGCAAGCCCGCCGTGTTCTGGTAGATTCCGCCCCGTATATGCTTTTTGCATATTCGTGGATTCAACCAACCGGGAGGTCAGACCGTCCGATGAACACCCGACACTTGGGCGCAGCCCTCGCCCTTGGCGCATTGCTCGGCGGCTGCGCCGCACCGCACAGCGAAACACCGCTCGCCACCAATTTCCCGACCACGAAGCAGCCAAAGGTACAGGCGGCCGGCCACTGGTCGGTCATCGCTCGTGACGTCGCGGCGCAGATCACGCGCGACCTGAAGGACGAACGTCCGCTGTTCGTACGCGAGAGCAGCGCGCGCACCCACTTCAATCTCGCCTTCGAAAAGCAGCTCATCTCGGCGCTGCTCGAACAGGGTCGCACCGTCAATCGCACGCCGCAGGGCGCGCTGGTGCTCGAGTTCGATACCCGCACGCTGCGCTTCTCGGCCGATCGTCCGCAGTACAAGCACACCGGCACGGCAACCATGCTGGCGGCCGGCCTGTGGGGCCTGGCCGTGGCCGACGCCAGCGCGGCCGGTGTGGCGACGGCCGGCGCAGTGGGCAGCGACGCCTACGGCTGGTTCCGCTCCGAATTCGCGTCGGGTGCCACGCCGCAGACGGAAATCATCGTCACCGCACAGGTCAGCGACGAGCAGCGCTTCCTCGCCCACCGCACGCACGTCTATTACGTCGCCGACGGCGACCGCGCGCTGTACGACGCCGGCAGCGGCACGCACACCATCCGTCTGAATGGAGACCAGTGACATGCGCTCTTCTGTTCTCACGCTGCTGTGCGCCGGCCTGTTGCCGCTGGCCGCCTGCACATCCTCGGTCAAGCCCGACCCCACTTATGAGCAGGCGGCCAGCGACCGCTTCGTTCCGGCGAACTACAAGGCGGCCGATGCGCTGCTCGGGCAGATCGACAATTCGATCGGCAGCGGCAATCCGCTCATCATCGCCACCGTGGTGAACATCGACGCGCTGGACCAGTCGTCCACGCTGGGCCGGCTGGTGTCGGAGCACGTGTCGTCGCGCTTCTCCCGCGCCGGCTACCACATGGTGGAAATGAAGTTCCGCAACAACGTCTATGTGCGCCAGCATCAGGGCGAAATGATGCTCACCCGGGAGATCAAGGATCTCGCACGTTCGCATCAGGCACGCGCCGTTATCGTAGGCACCTATGGCGCCGCGGAGGACATGGTGTTCATCAACCTGAAGGTGATCGACCCGGCCACCAATGTCGCGCTGGCCGCGCACGACTACGTGCTGCCTCGCGACGCGGCAATGAAGTCGCTGTTGCGCAGCACGCGCTGACGAAGACGTCCTTCGCCCCCGGATCAGCGGCTGCGGCGCCCGCGCAGCCACTTCAGGCCAAGCGGCCACAATGTGCGCTGCATGTCGGAGTGAAAGGGCGCGAAGTGGCCGATACGGTTCAGGCCGAAGCGAGCCGGCAGGAACTGCACCTGGCGGGTGTGCGCCTGGATGAACCAGCCAAGCAGCCGTTCCATCGCCGCCGGCGTCGCGTACGGGTCGTCGGCCGACGCGCAGGCCAGCACTTCGCCGTGATAGCCGGCAAAGGCGGCGCGCGCCGCATCGCCGTCCGGGGCGCCGCCGGCGCCGGGCAGCCAGCGGTACAGCCGGTCGAAATCCGGCCACAGCCGCAGCCCCCATTCGAGCGCGACGCCACGCGGCAGGTCCTCCAGCCAGCCCAGGCGCTTGCCCGGGAAATAGCCCATCACCAGTGCGAGCGCCGGCATCAGCAGATGCCAGCGCAGCAGGTAGCCGACACGCTGGCGCGGCGCGTAGTCCGGCCAGTAGGCGTATTGCGAGCCGACCAGAAGCAGCCGGGCGAGCCGCACATTCGACGGCGCCGACCCGAGGCAGAAGCCACCGATGCTGTGCCCGACGCCGACCAGCGTGCGTCCGGGAAAGCGGGTGGCGAGCGTGCGGATCGCTGCGTCGGTATCGAGCGCGCCCCAGTCGTGCTTGGTGGCACGCAGCCCGCGCAGGCTGCCGTAGCGGCTGTCACCGATGCCGCGATAGTCGAAGGTCATCGCCGGCAGCCCATGTGCGGACAGCCAGGCAGCGAATCGTCCGTAGTAACGCGCGGCCACGCCGGTGGCGCAGCAGACGATGACCGCCGGCCGGCTGCCGTCGTCCCTCTCCGGTCGCCAGAGCCGGCCGCGCAGCAGGTAGCCGTCCGTCGCCGCGAACTCGATGTCCTCTGGTGCGGGCACCTTGCTCCCGCTCACAGACCGCTCAGGCGAAGGAAGTAGACGAGGTCCATTTCCGGCGCCGGCTGCCCCAGGCGCGTGGCGACCGCCGACATCTGGCCGCGGTGATGGGTCGCGTGGTTGAACACGTGCAGCAGCGTGCCGGCCCACTGTGTGTCACACGCCTGACCCGCCATGTTCGCGTAGCGCAGCCGGCTCGCGAAGACGGTCTCGTCGGACGCCTCAACCAGTTCGATCCAGCGCTCGGCCTGCACGCGTGCCCGCTGCTGCAGCGCCGACCGGTCGAACTCGACTTCGTCAGCGAGCGAAGCGGCCGCATACGGCCGTCCGGTGAAGCGGCCGTACCAGATCAGGTCGGCAAGCAGCAGGTGATTCAGCGTGCCGTGCAGGCTCTTGAAGAACAGCCCGTAATCAGCACGCCAGTCGACGTCGCTGACCGCATCGAGCGATGCGAATAGGCGATCGCAGGCCCAGCCGTGATAGCGGGCCATGGTCAGACTGTGCGCTTTGATCATTGCAGGTCCGGAGTCAATGCAGGCGTTTCGCCTGCGCGCGAAACCCGTCCTCGAAACGTCCGCCGAGTACCGACGGCAGGTCCGAGCGACCGAGGCCGAGATCACGCAGTTCGAGATCGTTCATTGCCTGCAATTCTGCACGCGCGCGACGCTGCCGGCGGCCCTCACGCAGCCGGCGCGCCACTTCACTGAGCCAGGCGTGCGCGGACATGACGCACCTCCTGTGTCTCGCCGGCATAGCCCCAGGAATCCGCCGCCAGATCGCTGACCACGATGTAGCTGGCCGGGTGCAGCGGGCCGATCAGTTCGTCCAGCGCCTGCCAGACGGCGGAAACATAGTTCGCCTTCTCCGGCTTCGTGTTGGTGCCGGCGGTGATGCGCACGTCCAGATGGAAGGCGGTCAGCGCACCGCCAACCGCCTCCGCGCCGACAGACCAGTGTTCTACGTGACCCATCGCCAGCGCCGTCAGCTCGCGCTTCTTGCCGAGCACCTCGGCTGTCAGATCGGTGACGGCGCGGGTCACGGCGAGGCGTGTTTCGGCGTCGAGCGGGCGGGACAGGTGCAGCGTGATCATCGGCATGGCGGGGCTCCTTCACTGAATGACCGGATCATGCCGGCCGCAACTGTGACGGTCGATGCACAGGATTCGTTTTTTTGACCGACACAATTCCGGTTCTGACGGATCTGTACCGGCAACTGCGCACACAAACTGTACTGGTCCATGAACAAGGTCGCACAGTACAGTATCGATCGCCACCGCGAGAGGACGCCGCATGAACCGCTACGAACAACTCGCCGACCGGCTGCGCTCCGATATCCGCGCCGGTCTGTACCCGCCGGGCCAGCGCCTGCCGTCGGTGCGGCGCATCGCGCTGCAGCAGGGCCTCAGCATCGCCACCTGCATCTCCGCCTACCGCAAGCTCGAAGCCCAGGGCTGGCTGGAGGCGCGCCCGCAGTCCGGCTTCTACGCCCGTACGCCCGAGGCGCTGCCGCCCCGCGCCTGCCAGACCTGCGACGACGAATCGCCGGGCGAAGTGACGATGTCGGAACGGGTGGCCCAGGTCATGCGCGCCTCGCACCGCGACGACCTGCTGGTGTTCAGCACCGCGATTCCGCACGCCGACTTCCTTCCGGTGAAGGACATCCGGGCCAGCCTCGGCCGCGCCCTGCGCGCCGACGATGCCGGCAGCGCGCGCTACGGAGAATTCATTGGCGAAGAGGCGCTACGCGTGCAGATCGCCCGGCGCGCGGTCGATTCCGGCTGCCAGATCCATCCCGACGACATCGTCATCACCACCGGCTGCCAGGAAGCACTGACGCTGGCGCTGCGCGCCACCACGCAGCCGGGCGACGTGGTCGCCATCGAGTCGCCGGCCTTCTTCGGCACCCTGCAGCTGATCGAATCGCTGGGTCTGAAGGCGCTCGAAATCCCGACCGACGCGCAGACCGGCCTCAGCCCGGACGCGCTCGAACTGGCGCTGGAAAAGTGGCCGGTCAAGGCCTGCCTGGCGTGCACCAGCTTCAGCAACCCGAGCGGTGCGCTGATGCCGGACGCGCACAAGCGGCGCATCGTGCAGATGCTGTCGAGCCGCGGCATCGCGCTGATCGAGGACGACATCTACGGTGAACTGGCACACGACGGCGAACGCCCGCGCGTCGCCAAGGCCTGGGACCGCACCGGTCACGTGCTGCTGTGTTCGTCCTTCTCCAAGACGCTGGCGCCCGGCCTGCGCATCGGCTGGATTGTCGCCGGACGCTGGCGGCGCGAGGTCGAGCGTCTCAAGTACGGCAGCACGATGGCGACCGCGCTGCTTCCGCAGCGCGCGCTCGCCGACTACCTCACCAGCGGCCGGCCGGAGCGGCACATGGCGCGCATCCGCCGGCAGTACGCCGAGCAGATGGAAAGGATGCAGACCGCGATCGCGCGTCACTTCCCGCCCGGCACGCGCTGCACGCGTCCGGCCGGCGGCTTCATCCTGTGGGTCGAACTACCGGAGCACATCGACGCGCTGGCGCTGCAGTCGCGGGCACTGGCGGCCGGCATCAGCATCGCGCCCGGCCCGCTGTTCTCGCCGCAAGGCAAGTACCGCAACTGCATCCGCCTGATGTGCGCGGTGCGCTGGGACGCACGCGTCGACGCCGCACTCGCCAGCCTGGGTTCGCTCGCCAGCCGATAGTCCGACCGGACCATGCGCACCGGCCGAACGGCCTATGACTTCCCGCGTCGAACATTAACGGGAGATTAACTGGCGGGACATCGTCGCCGGCCAGACTTTCCGCGTCTCAACCCAGACCGGAGAGTCCCATGTTCACGCGTTCCACCCTTGCAGCCGCCCTGCTGGCCGGCCTGATGTCGGCCGGCGCCCAGGCGGCCGCCCCGACCATCAGCGGCCAGTTCGGCAGCGGCATCACGGCCGGCACCGTCGCCGCCGAAAGCTATTCCTTCATCGGCAGCGCCGAAAACTGGTCCTTCTGGACCTTCAAGGCCGATTTCCTGAGCGAAGTGTCGATCACCGTCACCCCGACGGATCCGACGCTCGACGTCATTTTCGGCATCTGGTACGGCGTCGAGAGCGACACCGCGAACTACTTCGACCTCGGCAGCGCCTCTGCGAACACGATGTTCGTCACCGGCGCCGACGGCACGCCGTCCATGCCCTCCGCCGGCGCCGGTGAAGCGGCCAGCGCGAGCTTCTTCAACGACTACGGCAACGGCCTGTTCGTGCTCGCCATCGCCGACTACAGCGACAACGTCGGCGTCGGCCAGCTCGGCTACACCATCACCGCCTCGGTGCCGGAGCCCGAAACCTACGCGCTGCTGCTGGCCGGCCTCGGCCTGATCGGTGCCGCCGCCCGCCGTCGCGCCTGATCCATCCGCACGGCCCCCACACACTCAAAACGGAGAGACAACAATGAACCATCAAGACGACCTGATCGACGTCCTGCGCGATTTCAGCAAGGCCGACGCCTCGAAGGACATGGACCCGCACTGGACCTATGGCCGCCGCGGCTTCCTGAAGAGCGGTGTCGCCGCCGCCGCCACCGTGGCGATGCCCTTCAGCATCCTCGGTTCGAAGAAGGCGCACGCCGTGCAGCTGCCGTTCAGCCCCGACTACGGCCCGCTCGCCCCGGTCGCCGATGAAGTGACCGGCCTGCCGCTGCTGCAACTGCCGGAAGGCTTCAAGTACTGGTCCTACGGCTGGACCGGCGACGTGATGACCGACGGCATCGCCACTCCGGGCGCGCACGACGGCATGGCCGTGGTCGCCGCCGACGCGAACAAGATCGTGCTGGTGCGCAACCACGAACAGGGCAGCCGCACCGCCGGTTCGTACGCCAACCCGAAGATCACCTACGACCCGCTGTGCAACGGCGGCACGACCAACCTCGTGTTCTCGCCGCGCACCAAGCAGTGGGTCGGCGCCTACGCGTCGATCTCCGGCACCATCCGCAACTGCGCCGGCGGCCCGACCCCGTGGAATTCGTGGATCACCTGTGAGGAAACGTCGGACGGCCCGCACAACGGTGCTTCCAAACAGCACGGCTACTGCTTCGACGTGCCGGCCACCGGCGCCGCCAAGCCGGTTCCGCTGGTCGACATGGGCTGTTTCAGCCATGAAGCCGTCGCCGTCGATCCGGTCACCGGCATCATCTACGAAACCGAAGACAGCACGCCGAGCGGCTTCTACCGCTTCATCCCGAACGTCATCGGTCGTCCGGAAATGGGCGGCAAGCTGCAGATGATGAAGCTGAAGACGGCCAACAACGCCACCCGCACCATCAACGGTGTCAGCTACGGCTACTACAACACCGGCGTGGCACAGGCTCCGGGCACCACCTTCGACGTCGAGTGGGTGAACATCGACGAGCCGAACAAGCCCTTCATCAGCGGCACCTCCTACGGCGGCGTGGTCGCCCAGGGCATCATGCAGGGTGCGTCGAGCATCGTCCGCGGCGAAGGCGTGTGGTACGGCAACGGCGTGATCTACGTGTGCTCGACCAGCGGCGGTGCCGCCGGCAAGGGCCAGATCTTCGCCTACGATCCGCGTCGCGAAACCTTCACGCTGGTGTACGAATCGTCCGGCGCCGACGTCTGCGACAACCCGGACAACATCGCCTGGAGCCCGCGCGGCAGCCTCATCCTGTGCGAAGACGGTGGCAACTCGGTCTCGCGCTGCCACGGTCTGACCACCGATGGCACCGTGTTCCCCTTCATCGCCAACAACGCCGACTTCCGCAGCGGCGCCATCGGCACCTACACCCGTCCGTCTGGCCGTTCCTTCAGCAGCAACTCGATGGGTTCCGAGTTCTGCGGCGCGACCTTCCACAACGAGTGGCTGTTCGTGAACACCCAGTCGCCGGGCATCACCTACGCGATCACCGGCCCGTGGGATAACGGCGCGCTGTAATCGCACTCCTGCAGTCCGCAGTTCCGGGCCGGCGCGCACGCGCCGGCCCTTTCCGATTCGAGAGGCTTCCCATGTTGAGCAAATCCCTGATCGCGGCCGCGCTGTTCGCGGCCGCACCGGCGTTCGCCGCGACCTATACCTTCCAGCAGGGCGCCGGCGGCTACGACGGCACGATGGACGTCACGATGTACAGCAGCGACCCCGATGCAAGCAGCGGCTACGAGCAGGAAGTAAGCATCGACGCGTCGGACAACGGTTCGCCGAACCACGTGCTGCTGCGCTTCGACAATCTGTTCGGCAGCGCCGCCAACCAGATCAAGACCGGCGAAACCGTGGTGTCGGCCACGCTGACGCTGCAGATCACCAGCGCCGGCAGCGGCATCCGCTTCTACGACATGCTGAGTGACTGGAACTCCGCATCCGCCACCTGGAACACGATGGGCGACGGCATCCAGACCGACGGCATCGAGGCCGCCGCGCTGCCCTTCCTGACTATAGGCAGCAACAACAGCGACCCCAACATCGACTCGGGCACGCTGGTGCTGGACTTCACCGACGCGCTGCGCCGCATGCAGGACGGCGGCGTGCCGGGCTACGGCTGGGCGCTGCTGCCCTTCATGCCGAACGGCACCAATGGCATCGATTTCTACAGCGCCGAGGGCTTCATGGTCAGCGATCGCCCGCTGCTGACCGTCGAGGTCGCACCGGTGCCGGAACCCGAAACCTACGCGCTGCTGCTGGCCGGGCTGGGCCTGATCGGTCTGCGCGCCCGTCGCCGCGACTGAAACAGGCACCACTGCGCAATGAAAACGCGGGGCTCCCGAACCCCGCGTTTTTTCATTTCAGCGCACCGATGTCGCGCAGGAAGGCATCGACCTGCCGCGTGTAGTCGCCGGGCAGACCCAGCTGTTCGTTGATGTCGCCGTGCGACAGATCGAGCGGCAGCTCGTCGATGCGGCCGCCAGTTTCGCGCACCCGCTGCGCGAACACCTTCACCTGGTCGCAGGCCTGGCGACGCCGGCTGGAGCACACCGCCAGCCACGGCGCGGTCGGCCCGCCAAGCTGGTGCAGTGGCGAGGTCGCACGCCAGAAGGCGGGGTCCTTGCCGAAGGCGTCGTCGAACAGGCCGGCGTGGCGTTCCTTCATCAGCCGTTCGACGTCGAGCGCGCCGCTGTCGAGCAGCACGCTGCCCAGCCAACGGCGTTCGCCCTGGGGCGCCGCGGCCAGCAAGGCCACCAGATGTGCCCCGGCCGAATGCCCCATCAGCACGAAGCGTGACGGATCGCCGCCCCAGGTCGGCGCCAGAGACTGCGCCTTTGCCAGCGCGGCAGCCACGTCGTCGCGCTGTGTCAGCACGTCGGCGTCGGGCAGCATGCGGTAATTGACCGACACGACGATGACGCCGGCCGGCAGCCAGTGCGCCAGCTTGTTGCCGATCAGCCGACCGTGCGCCTTGTCGCCGCGACGCCAGCCACCGCCGTGCACGAGGAAGAGCACCGGCGCGTCGCGGGCGCCGTCGGGAATATAGACGTCCATGCGCTGGTCGGCATGCTCGCCGTAGGCGATATTGCGTTGCGCGCGGCTGCCGGCGGGCAGGCGAACCTCGGCCCCGCTGTCGGCGCGCCGCTCCGCCAGACGCTCGCGCAGCGGCCCCGCCTGCGCCTCGAAAATGCACAGCAGTGCGGCCGCAGCAAGACCCACGGCGCTCATCCTCTTCATGTCGCTCTCCTGTTGCCGGGCCGAACGCGCCCCGCCGAGGTAGACGCGGGGCGGCGGCCCGTCTTACGTCGCTGCGTCAGCGCAGCGCGTAGTCGGCGACGATGCCGGCGAACACCGCGGCGCCCAGCCAGTTGTTGTGCAGGAAGGCGCGGAAACAGCGCGCGCGGTCGCGGCCGCGGATCAGCGTCCAGTGATAGCCGGCGATGCCGGCGGCAACGACCAGCCCGACGTAGTAGGGCCAGTGCAGCCCTTCGAGCCGGCCGTAGAGCGCCAGCAATGCCAGCGTGATCGCGTAGCAGGCCATCACCGCCGCAACGTCGAAGCGGCCGAAAGTGATGGCCGAGGTGCGGATGCCTATCTTCAGGTCGTCGTCGCGATCGACCATCGCGTACTCGGTGTCGTAGGCGACCGCCCAGAACACATTGGCCGCCAGCAGCAGCCAGGCTTCCATCGGCACCGTGTACAGCTGCGCCGCATAGGCCATCGGGATGCCGAAGCCGAAGGCGATGCCGAGGTAGGCCTGCGGAATCGCGAAGAAGCGCTTCGTGAAGGGGTAGCTGGCGGCCAGGAACAGCGCGGCGAACGACAGCAGGATGACCAGTCGGTGCAGCGGCAGGATGAGGATGAAGGCGAACAGCGCCAGCGCTGCGGCCAGCAGCAGCGCCTCGCGCGTGCCGACCTCGCCGGTCGCCAGCGGGCGGTTCTTCGTGCGCTCGACGTGACCGTCGAAATTGCGGTCGGCGTAGTCGTTGATGACGCAGCCGGCGCTGCGCATCAGCACCGTGCCGAGCATGAATATCCACACGATGAAGGCGGAGGGCTTGCCGCCGCCCGCCACCCACAGCGCCCACAGTGTGGGCCAGGCAAGCAGCAGGATGCCGATCGGCTTATCCAGCCGCATCAGGCGTTCCCAGGCGTTCAGGCGGGCGAGCAGATTCATGGCGCGAGTTCCGAAATGGCCGGCAGGAAGACTTCGGTCACCAGCAGCGGCCGGCCGCGGCGCACGAACAGCGAACGGCGCGCCCACAGCGGGCCACTCACCGCGATGCCTTCGGCCAGCACCCGCCGGTACAGCGGGTGGCGGGCGTCGAGTCGGCGCGCCGCCAGCGGCGAGCGGGCGATGCGCGCGTCGGCGAACAGCAGCGCGCCGAGCGGCCGCGTGCCGACGCCGGCGAACATGTGCCAGACGCCGCGCACGTCACGCATGTTGACCACGCTGTGCGCGAACACCACCGGCACGCCATCGGCGTGCAGCAGCACCTCGCGCGACAGCGCCTGCGCCCGGCCGCAGCCGAGCAGACAGGCCTCGTCGGCCGCCAGCGCGGCACGACCGGTGCGCAGCGGCTGCACCGCGAAGTGCCGGCAGCGCGCCCTGATGCGTGAAGTCAGCGAATGAGGATCGGTCAGCCAGCCGCGCAGTGCCGCCGGCATGAATAGCGCCGGCGAACGCCACGCGTCGCCGGCTCGATGAAAGGACATTTATTGCGACGCAGTCTTCAAGCCCGGCCTGCATGATAGCCGCGGCAGACGGCGCCGGCGCGTCAGGCGATCTGCAGCGGACCGTGGTCGTCGCAGTGATCGCCGTGCGGATGGTGCAGATGACCGTCGACCAGGTAATCCAGGTGGTCGCCGTGCGGCACCGCTTCATGCCCGCAGCCAGGCCCATGCACATGACCGGCGCCATGGCCGGCACAGTGGTGCTGCGGCGTGCAGCCGTCCGGGTTGGCGGCGCTGACGGCGATCACGTGCTCGTCGACATGGTCGCCATGCACGTGATGCAGGTGGCCGTCATGCAGGAAATCGACGTGGCCTTCGTGGCGCACCGCGGTGTGACCGCATTGCGGGCCGTGCTGGTGGTCGTGATGGGCGTGCTGGGTGCAACGGGTCATCGGCGCTCTCCGGTCGGTGGGTGCATCCGCACTATAGACAGGAAATGACGCTTCGGCCGCCTCGGGCGTCACACCTTGCGCTCGTCCCTGCCGGTCTCCGGCGCCTCGTCGATGGTCTGCGCGCGGTCGTCGTCCATCAGCATGCGATGGGCCGGGCCTTCGAGATCGTCGAACTGGCCGCTGCGCGCCGACCAGATGAACACCGCGCCGATGCCCAGCGCGATCAGTACCGACATCGGTACCAGCAGCCACAGTATGTCCATCAGTTCCGCTCCTTTGCCCGCCGCTGCAGACGCAGTGCGTTGAGCACCACCATCAGCGAACTGAGCGACATGCCGATGCCGGCCATCCACGGCGTGATCCAGCCCAGCATCGCCGGCGGGATGGCCAGCAGGTTGTAGGCAAAGGCCCAGCGCAGGTTCTGCCGCACGATGGCCAGCGTCGCCTGGGCGGTGTCGAGCCCGCGGGTGAGCGCGTCGAAACGTTCGGACAGCAGTACCAGGTCGCCCTGGGCGCGCGCCAGTTCGGTGCCGCCGCCCATCGCGACCGACACCTGGGCCTGCGCCAGCACCGGCGCGTCATTGACGCCGTCACCCAGCATGGCGACGACGGCGCCGCGCTGCTGTAACGCTTCTATATAGGCGCGCTTGCCCTCCGGCGTCATCCGCGCATGCGCGTCGGCGATGCCCAGTTCCTGCGCCAGCACCTCGACCGGTGCGTGTGCGTCGCCCGACAGCAGGCTGACCGCGATGCCGCGCTCGCGCAGGTGTGCCAGCAATTCGGGTGCCCCGGATCGTACGGCATCGCTGAGATCGAAGCGCGCAAGCAGCCCCTGTTCGTCGCCCAGCCACACCGGCGTCGCGATGCCCGACGGCGAGGCCGGAAGCGGTGCCCGGGACAGCGCGCAGACGTAGTCCGCGCTGCCCAGCCGCAGGCGGCGGCCGGCGATGACGCCCTGAACGCCCTGCCCGGTCACCGCAGACAACTGATCGACGACCGGTCGCACCTGCTCACCGGCAGCGGCGCGCAAGGCGCGCGCGATCGGGTGAGTCGACGGCCCTTCCAGCGCCGCGGCCAGCGCGGTGGCCCGTGCCGCGTCGACGTCGCCCATCAGTTCGACCGTCTGCAATGCCATGGCGCCGGTGGTGAGCGTGCCGGTCTTGTCGAACACAACGTGGGTGACGCGTGCCAGCGTTTCGATCGCGTGTGCGCGGGTGACCAGCAGACCGCTGCGCGACAGCACACCGGTGCCGACCGTCAGCGCCGCCGGTGTGGCCAGAGACAGCGCGCACGGGCAACTGACGACCAGCACCGCGACAAAGACGGACAGCGCCTGCGACGGATCCAGCCACAGCCAGACGCCAGCGGTGACCAGCGCCAGCACGATGAGCGCCTTGACGAAATGCACGGCGATGCGATCGGCGAACTGCACCACCTCGGGCCGGCTGGCCGAAGCACGGCCGATCAGCCGGCGGATCGCCGCCAGCCGCGTCGCCTCGCCGACCTGTTCGACCGCCAGCACCACCGGGGAGCCGATGTTCAGGCTGCCGCCGACCACGCGGTCGCCGGGGCCTCGACCCTGCGGCTTCGACTCGCCGGTGAGCAGGCTTTCATCGACCTCGCTGCGACCATCGACCAGGCGGCCGTCGGCCGGAAACACCTCGCCGGCGGCGACGACGACGTGGTCGCCGGCCAGCAGCCGCGCCACCGGCACCGCCTCGATGGCCGTTCCCGGCCAGGCGGTGAAGCGGTGCGCCAGCGCCGGCATCACGCGCGCCAGTTCCTCGACGCCGCGCACCGCACGCTGGCGCGCCAGCATTTCGAGGTAGCGCCCGCCGAGCAGCAGGAATACGAACATCGTGACCGAATCGAAATACACCTCGCCCGAATGCGTCACCGTGGCCCACAGGCTGGCGATGAAGGCGGCGCCGATGCCAAGCGCGACCGGCAGGTCCATGCCGACCCGCTTCGCCGCCAGATCGCGCAGCGCGCGCGAGAAGAAGGGAGCGGCCGAGTAGCACACCACTGGCGCGGTCAGCACCAGACTGGCCCAGCGCATCAGCGCGGCGATGCTGCCCGGCAGTTCGGCGTCGCCGGCGGTGTACTCCGGCCACGCGTACATCATCACCTGCATCATGCCCAGTCCGGCCACCGCCAGCCGCCACAGTGCGTCGCGCCGCTCGCTGCGGGCGACCGATTCGGCGTGTGCGCGGTCGTTCGGCCAGGCTTCGTAGCCGATCTCGGTCACCGCCCGCAGGATGGCCGACAGCTGCACGCGGGCCGGGTCCCACACCACGCGAGCGCGACGGGTGGCGTAGTTGATTTCCAGCACCAGCACGCCGGGCAGGCGGCCGACGTGCTGCTCGTTCAGCCATACGCAGGCCGCGCAGCGTATGCCTTCGATGATGAGCAGCGCCTCGCGCGCGTCGGCGCAGTCCGCGTGAACAACGGTGCGGACGAAATCGGCCTGCACTTCCGGCAGGTCGTACACTGACAGGTCGCGCGTACCGCCCTCCGGCGCCGCTTCCGGCAAGGCGTCGCGGTGGGCGTAGAAAGCGTCCAGACCGCCGCCGGAGATGGCTTCGGCGACTGCGGCGCAGCCGGCGCAGCACATTGGCCTGTCCTCGCCGGCGACGCGGACGCGATAGCGCACCGCGCCATCGACCGGCAGCCCGCAGTGATAGCAGGCCGTCGTCGCGGCGGCGCCATCCGGACTCAGGTTCAGCGGTGATTCCGGCGCGTTCATCACGGGGGCAGGGTTCGAATCATGGGCTCACATTCTAGGCGGCTGCGCACCCACCGCCCATGACGTGAGTCAAGCGCGCGCCGGCAAGCCATTTCAGGGTTTTCACGCCGGGCGAGCGGACGAAAGCTTGACCTGGGACATTGCGAAGACGCCTGCCTTGGACTACGTCTAAAACTTCAGGTGGCGACGCCGGCCGCCTGCTCACGGTCACTTTTTTCCTGCCTTCGCCCAGACGAGGAAGACCACGGATGAAAAGAGAAGCGTTCGAACAACCGGCCGCCTCGCCTGCGCCGGCCCCCTCGCCCCGCCTCCGGCTGCTGTCCGGCTTGCTCGCCGACGCCGGCATCACGCTCGACGGTGAAGCGCCGTGGGACCTGCAGATGCGCAATCCGCGCCTGCCCGAGCGGGTGTTCGCCTACGGCAGCCTCGGTCTGGGCGAGGCCTACATGGATGGCGACTGGGACGTCGCCCGGCTCGACGAATTCTTCGCCCGCCTGCTGCGTGCCCGGCTGGACACGCGGGTCAAGCCGGCATCGCTGCTGATGCATGCCTTCAGCGCCCGCCTGCTGAACCGGCAGACGCCGCGTCGCGCCTGGCAGGTCGGCGAACGCCACTACGACCTCGGCAACGATTTCTACGCGGCGATGCTTGACCCGCGCATGACCTACACGTGTGGCTACTGGCAGGACGCCGCCGACCTGGCGTCGGCGCAGGAGGCCAAGCTCGAACTGATCTGCCGGAAGCTGGACCTGCGTCCCGGCATGCACCTGCTGGACATCGGTTGCGGCTGGGGCAGCCTGCTCGGCTACGCCGCCGAGCACCACGGCGTGCGCGGCACCGGCGTCACCGTATCGCGCGAACAGGCGGAGTGGGCACAGCAGCGCTACGCCGGGCTGCCGGTCGAGTTCCGGCTGCAGGACTACCGCGAACTCGACGGCAGCGAAACCTTCGACCGCGTGGCCAGCGTCGGCATGTTCGAACACGTCGGCCGGCGCAACTTCCGCACCTTCATGCAGGTGGTGCGGCGCGCACTGGTTCCTGACGGGCTGGCGCTGCTGCATACGATAGGCAAGAACACGCGGCGCGGCGTCACCGACCCGTGGATAGACCGCTACATCTTCCCCAATGGAGAACTGCCGTCGATCGGCCAGATCGGCGATGCGGTCGATGATGTATTCGTGGTCGAGGACCTGCACAACTTCGGCGCCGATTACGATCGCACGCTGATGGCCTGGCACGAGAACTTCGAAGCGGCCTGGCCGCAGTTCGCCGACCGCCTCGGCGAGCGCTTTCGCCGCATGTGGCGCTACTACCTGCTGTCCTGCGCCGGCGCCTTCCGCGCGCGCGACATCCAGCTGTGGCAGTGGGTGCTGTCGCCGAGAGGCGTGGCAGGCGGCTACCGCAGCGTGCGCTGACGGCGGCTCAAAGCGACGCCAGCCGCGACTTGGCCAGCGGCGGGTTCTTCGCCAGATAGCGGCGGATGCCGCGCAGGATGGCGTCTGCCAGCTTGTCCTGGTAGGCGTCGTCGGTCAGCCGCTTTTCTTCTTCCGGATTGGAAATGAAGGCGGTCTCGACCAGGATGGACGGAATGTCCGGCGCCTTCAGCACGGCGAAGCCGGCCTGCTCGACATGCGGCTTGTGCAGCGTGTTCACGCCGCCCAGTTCGCCCAGCACGGCGCGGCCCAGCTTCATCGAGTCGTTCATCGTCGCCGTCTGCGACAGGTCGAGCAGCGTGCGCGCGAGATAGGGATCCTTGACGTCGAGATTGACGCCGCCGATCAGGTCGGCCGAGTTCTCGCGCTGCGCCAGCCAGCGCGCGGCGGAACTGGTGGCACCGCGGTCGGACAGCACGAACACCGAACTGCCGCGCGCGTCCGGCCGTACGAAGGCGTCGGCGTGGATGGACACGAACAGGTCGGCGCGCACGCGGCGCGCCTTGGCGACGCGAGTGCCCAGCGGCACGAAGAAATCGGCGTCGCGCGTCAGCACGGCGCGCATCGTCGGGTCGGCGTCTATCTTCTTCTGCAGGCGCTGCGCCACTTCCAGCGTCACGTTCTTTTCGTAGCTGCCGCCGCGGCCGACCGCGCCCGGGTCTTCGCCGCCGTGACCGGGGTCGAGCACGATGGTGACGAGGCGGCTCACGTCCACCTCCGCCTTCTTGCTGCCCGCATCGCGCGACGCGGTCTGGTTCGCCGGTTCGGGTGCCGGCTCGACCGCCTGCGACTGTGCCGGCGCGTCGGGCTGGTCGGGTGCGACGTCGCCCTGGTACTGGATGTCGCCCTGACGCGCGAGCTGCATCAGCGGATCGATGGGCATCGCCGGATAGATGTCCATCACCAGCCGGTGACCGTACTGGCCGACCGGCGCCAGCGTGAACACCTGCGGCTTCACCTCGGTCTTCAGTTCCATCACCAGCCGCACCACGCCCGGCTTGTTGCGGCCGGCGCGGATCAGCTTGATGTAGGGATCGGTATCGGCAATCTTGCCCGGCAGGCTGCCGAGCACGTTGTTCAGCTCCACGCCCTCGATGTCGATCACCAGCCGTTCCGGGTTCTGCACGGTGAAGTGCGCGAACTTCAGCGCGTCGCGGGATTCCAGCGTGATGCGGGTATATTCCAGCGAAGGCCACACGCGGACGGCCAGCAGCGAGGTGGCGGCGGCGCGCCCGACCGGGCTCACCGACAGCAGCAGCGCAGCACCGGAAAATCCGAGAAAATCGCGCCGGCTCAGGTCGCGGACGGACGGCCTTCCGCGGCGACGGACAAACGGCTTAAACATGCCCGACCTCCTTCGCTGCCGGCGGACAGCCGCGCACGGCGCGCCTCGCCGACCACGGCGAGCGCAATGCGCAGATCGGGCTGCGGCAGATGCGCGCCCGCCTTGTCCGGCCATTCGACCAGACAGACGCCCGCGCTTTCGCCGGTTTGCCCGAAGTATTCGTCCAGACCTGCTTCGATGAATTCATCAGGATCCGTGAAGCGATAAAAATCAAAGTGATACAACGGGAAGTTTAAGCTAGAAATAGCATACGATTCAAGCAAAGTGAAGGTCGGACTTTTTACCTTTCCCGTGTGGCCCAGCGCCCTGAGCAGTCCGCGCACCAGCGTGGTCTTGCCGGCGCCCAGGTCGCCGTCCAGAAACACGCACAGGCCGGGCGCCAGCGCGCGCGCCAGTCGCGCGCCCAGCGCCTCGGTGGCGGCGGTGTCGGCGAGGTCCATCGTCAGGGTTGAATCATTCATGGCGGTCTGCGTGAAATCGGAGCGGCCGCCATTATCCGCCCGCGCGGTCGCGCAATGAGCGACACCCTTCCCTGCAGCCCGGACGGACTGGTCGCGCGCATACGCGACTGGGGACGCGAGCTGGGCTTCGCGTCGATCGGCATTTCCGGTGTCGATCTGGGTGAAGCCGAAACCCGCCTGCTCGACTGGCTCGCCGCCGGCCGTCACGGCGAACTGGACTACATGGCGCGCCACGGCGCGATGCGCGCACGCCCGGCCGAACTGGTGCCGGGCACGCTGTCGGTCATCAGCGCACGCATGCCGTACTGGCCGGACGATGCGGCGGACGCGCAGGCGGTGCTCGACGACGGCGACCTCGGCTATGTGTCGCGTTACGCACTCGGCCGCGATTACCACAAGGTGCTGCGCAACCGGCTGCAGAAGCTGGCAGAACGGATCGAGAGCGTGGTCGGCCCCTTCGGCCACCGCGCGTTCACCGACTCGGCGCCGGTCCTCGAAGTCGAGATCGCCCGCCGCGCCGCACTCGGCTGGCGCGGCAAGCACACGCTGCTGATCCACCGCGACGCCGGCTCGATGTTCTTTCTCGGCGAACTGTTCACCACGCTGCCGCTGCCGCCCGACGAGCCCCAGGCCGACCACTGCGGCACCTGCACCCGCTGCATCGACATCTGCCCGACCGGCGCCATCGTCGCGCCCTACCAGCTGGACGCGCGGCTGTGCGTGTCCTACCTGACGATAGAACTGGACGGCCCGATCCCCGAGCCACTGCGCCCCCTGATCGGCAACCGCATCTACGGCTGCGACGACTGTCAGCTGGTGTGCCCGTGGAACCGCCATGCGGCCAAGGCCGTCGAGCCGGACTTCGCGGTGCGCAACGGGCTGGACCACGCACCACTGACCGCGCTGTTCGCCTGGTCGGAGGACGAATTCAACCGCCGCCTCGAAGGCAGCGCGATCCGGCGCATCGGCCACGAGCGCTGGCTGCGCAATATCGCGGTCGCGCTCGGCAACGCGCCATCCTCCGCCGCCCACATCGCCGCGCTGCAGGCGCGCGCCGACCACGCCTCACCGGTCGTGCGCGAACACGTCGCCTGGGCGCTGGCCCGACAACATTCTCCGGACACACCGACATGACCGACCGCCTGAACGACCTCGAAGCCCGCATCACGCTGATGGACGACATGCTGGACGCGCTGAACCGCACCGTGTTCGAGCAGCAGCGCGCGATCGAGTCACTGCAGCTGCAGCTCAAGCACGTCTATGCGCAGGTGCAGGGCATGCAGCCGGCCGAACGTGCCGACGCGCAGCAGGACATTCCGCCGCACTACTGAGTCCGTCTCCTACCGCGTCCCGGACAGCGCAGTCAGCGTCCATCGCTGCACCGCCCACGCCAGCAGATCCTCACGCCCGGACGCCACGACGTCGGCCGGCGGCGGATGGCGCAGGAAGGCGAGCGCCTCCGCCAGGTCGGTCAGCGCGTCGGCCGGCTCCAGCGCCGGCGCGCGTGTCTGCTTGGACAGCTTTTCGCCGTTCGCATCAAGCACCACCGGCACGTGTGCGTAGCGCGGCTGTGCCAGGCCAAGCGCGCGCTGCACCAGGATCTGCCGCGGCGTCGAGGTGAGCAGATCGGCACCGCGCACGATGTCGGTCACGCCCTGATCGGCGTCGTCTACCACCACCGCAAGCTGATAGGCACAGTAGCCGTCGGCACGCCACAGCACGAAGTCGCCGGAGTCCGCCGCCACATCGACCGCGATGCGACCGAGTACGCGGTCGTCGAACGCGACCTCACCTGCCGGCACGCGCAGCCGCCAGGCGCGTGGCGCGATGCCGGCGCGATCGCGGCAGGTGCCGGGGTAACGCCGTGCGCCATCGGAGGCCAGCGGCTGCGATTCGAGATCACGACGGGTGCAGGCGCACCCGTAGGCCGCGCCGCCAGCGATCAGTGTGGCCAGCGCAGCGCGATACAGCACGGTACGCCGGCTCTGCCACACCACCTCCCCGTCCCAGTGCAGGCCGAGCGCGTCGAGCTGGCGCAGTATGGTGTCGGTGGCCGCGACTGAGCAGCGCGGCTCGTCCACGTCCTCGATGCGCACCAGCCAGCGGCCGCCGGCGGCGCGTGCATCCAGCCAGCTGGCCAGCGCCGCCACCAGCGAACCCTTGTGCAGCGGGCCGGTCGGACTGGGTGCGAAACGGCCGACATATAGGCGACGCTCGGCTACCATGCCGGCTCGCCTCCGAGCGACTTACACCCAAGGACCCCCATGGCCACCATCGAACTTACTGAAGACAGCTTCAACAGCACGGTCGAGAACAATCCCTTCGTCATCATCGATTTCTGGGCACCCTGGTGCGGCCCCTGCCGCAATTTTGCCCCGGTCTACGAAGCGGCGTCGGAAAAGTATCCGGACATCGTGTTCGCCAAGGTGAATACCGAAGAGGAACAGGGCATCGCCGCCGCCTTCGGCATCCGCTCGATTCCGACCCTGATGGTGTTCCGCGACCAGATCGTGCTGTACGGACAGCCGGGCGCGCTGCCGGCCGGCCAGTTCGAACAGCTGATCGAACAGGCCAAGGCGCTGGACATGGACAAGGTGCGTGCCGAAGTAGCCGCCCAGCAGAGCGACGGCGCGACGTCCTGATCGCAACGCAACGCCGGCGGATCCGCCGGCTCAGCGATAGCCTTCTTCGGCCAGCACGCGGCGCACCACCGGCCGCTCGCGCATGCGCCGGTAGAACGCCAGGCAGCGTGAAGGCAGCGGCAGGCCGATGCGGTCGGCCCAGAAGGTGACGTAGAACAGCGCCGCGTCGGCGACCGTCAGGTCGTCGCCGAACAGCCGGCCGTCGTCGTCGATGCGCGCGTCGACCAGTGTGAGGGCCTCCTCCACCAGGGTCCGGCCCTGCGCCTTGATCGCCTCCAGCCACTGCGTGGCCGCCCCCTCGTCCACACCCGCCGGCAGGTAGCGCTCCGGCGTGAAGATGCGGGTGAAACCGGCGCCATGCACGGTGCCCACGACATGGGTCATCAGATCGACGGCGCGCGCCGCGTCGAACGGCGACGCCGGCAACAGCCGTGCCCGCGGGAACTGCCAGGCCAGCCACAGCGCGATGGACTGGAATTCGGTCAGCGCCGGATCGTCGTCGATCTGCAGCGCCGGAATCGTGCCCTTGGGGTTGATCGCCAGATATTCCGGCCGACGGTGATCGCCGGCAGGCAGGTTCACGACGTATGCCTCGAACGGCAGCTCCAGATGTTCGAGCAGGATGTGGATGCCGGTCGAGCACGAGCCCGGCGTCATGTGGAAGCGCAATCGCATGGTCTGCCTCTGTCGGTGTGTGGCCGGCGCGCATCGCGCGCCGCATCTCTCCCGCACCGGAAAAGCAAGATGCATGCAGCGCATGCACGGATCTTGCTGAGCGTCCCGCATCCGCCGGCCAGCGCGGATGCATGAGCCCGCTCGCCCGCCTGAATGTGGGCTTTGGCGTACGCGGCTGTCCTCATTGTCGCGTTCGCGCCGGCCGCACCCGCCGCCCGCGAAGGACATCCGATGAGCACCGACACCGCACTCGCACCGCGCAACCGACTGGCCGGTGAAGCGTCCCCCTATCTGCAGCAGCACGCCGGCGATCCGGTGCACTGGTATCCGTGGTGCGAGGAGGCCTTCGCCGAGGCGCGCCGGCTCGACCGGCCCATCCTGCTGTCGGTCGGCTACGCCTCCTGTCACTGGTGCCACGTGATGGCGCGCGAGTCCTTTGCCGATCCGGCCACGGCTGCCGCAGTGAACGAGGGCTTCGTCGCCATCAAGGTGGACCGCGAGGAGCGACCGGATATCGACGGCCTCTACCAGCAGGCGCTGCAGCTGCTGCGTCGCTGCAACGGCGGCTGGCCGCTCACCGTCTTCCTGTCGCCGCAGGGCGTGCCCTTCTACGGCGGCACCTATTTCCCGCGCGAAGCGTCCGGCGGGCAGATCGCACTGCGCGACGTACTGGCGTCGGTCAGCACCGTATGGACCGAAAGGCGCGCCGATCTGGCGCGCCAGGACGAGGCGCTGATTGCGGCACTGAGCGCCGCCCTGCCACAGCCCACCGGCGCGCCGCTGGACCCGTCGGTGCAGGAGCAGGCGATACAGCAGCTGGCGGTCGCCTTCGACGCCCGGAACGGCGGCTTCGGCGGCGCGCCGAAGTTTCCGCACCCGACCGACCTCGATTTCCTGCTGCAGCTGGACAGCGACATCGGCACACCGTCGCCGCGCACGATGGCGCTGGAGTCGCTGCGTCACATCGCCGAAGGCGGTCTGTTCGACCAGCTCGGCGGCGGCTTCTTCCGCTACAGCGTCGATCCGGCCTGGCATATCCCGCACTTCGAAAAGATGCTGTGCGACAGCGCCATGCTGCTGCCGCTCTACGCCAATGCCTGGCGGGCGAGCGGCGAAGCGCTGTTCCGGCGCGCGGCCGAACTCACCGTGGACTGGGCATTGCGCGAAATGCGCAGCGACGACGGACTGTTCTGCAGCGCCCTCGCCGCCGACGACGCCAGCGGCCGCGAGGGGGGCACATATCTGTGGGAAGCGTCGGCGCTGCGCGAAGTGCTGACACCGGTCGAATGGGATCTGTGCGCCGCACACTGGGGTCTGATCGACCCGCCCGGCTTCGAGGGGAAGTTCTGGCATCTGCGCGTTGCCCGCCCGGCGGAAAAGCTCGCCACGATGCTGGGCCAGCCGGTGGACGCTGTGCAGGCGGTGATAGACGAGGCGCGCAGTCGTCTGCTGGAGCGGCGCAACGAGCGCGGGCGCGCCGCACGTGACGGCAAGACACCGACTGCCTGGAACGCGCTGATGGTGAACGCGCTCGCCCACGCCGGCGCCGTACTCGGCCGCAGCGACTGGCTGGAGGCGGCGCGCACGACCTTCGACGCGCTGCGCGCGGCACGCTGGCGCGAGGACATCGACGGCGCCGACCGTCTGCAGTCGCTGCCCGGCATCGACGGCTTTCTCGACGACCACGCCTTCCTGCTGGACGCCGCACTGACGCTGCATGAAGCGAGGCCGCACGACGGCGACCTCGCCTTCGCCGCACGGCTGGCCGAGGTGATGCTGCTGCGTTTCGAAGACGACGCCAGAGGTGGCTTCTTCTTCACCGCACACGACGCGCTACCACTGTTCCACCGCAGCAAACCCGCCCTCGACGCTGCCACGCCCGGCGGCAACGGCGTCGCCGCGCTGGCCTTGATCAGACTGGCACGGCGTACCGGCAACACCCGCTACGTGAACGCGGCCGAACGCTGCGTGCGTCTGTTCGCCGCCACCGTGCGAGCCGACCCGGCCAGCCATACCCGCCTGCTCATGGCCGCGCGCTGGCTGGACGAGGGGCGTTGATCAGCGGAGAGGGCGCGTCGCTCAGGCGGCTCGCTGTCTCCGGTAGCGGATACGCATGATGGGCGACCAGTTGCCGTCGGCATCCTGCACGTGCGAAGACAGCGTCCGCTCGTCCGGACCATGGACCTCTATCGTGTCGCGGTAGCGCGCGGTGCCGCTGCCCGAGAAGGCCGGTCCTTCGCTGTACAGCGACAGCACGCGGCCGGCTGCGTCCAGTTCGCCCTCGTACTGCCACAGCGTCGTCATCATCGACCCTGCCCAGTTGCCGACGAAGCGGCCTCCGTCTCCGCGCGCGGGGTCGAAGCTCAGGGTCATCAGAGTGTAGCCCGCGCTGCCGTCCGGCATGTCACCGCGCCCCTCGAACAGCACCCACAGTTCGCCGAGCGCGCGCACGGTTTCGCTACCGCTCCAGCACGCGTCATCCGCGGCCCCGTCGGCCACCGGTTCGCTCTTTCCGCGCCATTCACCCTCGAACTGCCTCAGCCATCGATGCTGATCCTGCGGCTCTGTATTCATCATCTTCTCGCCCTCCATCCTGTCGTGACGCCTTTCGCGATGCCCGGCGTATACGAGGTAGACGAACCGGAGCGGAAAGATTCGACAGCGGACGAAAAAAAGCCCTGGCAACCACGGGTTGCCAGGGCTTCTGCGGCGGTGGAAATGCAGCTCAGACGTTGAACAGGAAGTTCAGCACGTCGCCGTCCTTGACCACGTATTCCTTGCCTTCGGCGCGCATCTTGCCGGCTTCCTTCGCGCCCTGTTCGCCCTTGAAGGCGATGAAGTCGTCGAAGGCGATGGTCTGGGCGCGGATGAAGCCGCGCTCGAAATCGGTGTGGATGACGCCGGCCGCCTGCGGTGCGGTGTCGCCCTTGTGGATGGTCCAGGCGCGCACTTCCTTCACACCCGCGGTGAAGTAGGTCTGCAGGCCCAGCAGGTCGTAGCCGGCGCGGATCAGCCGGTTCAGGCCCGGCTCTTCGAGGCCGAGATCGGCCAGGAAGGCCTTCTTGTCCTCGTCGTCGAGGTCGGCCAGCTCGGCTTCGATCTTCGCGCACACCGCCACCACCGGCGCACCTTCCTTCGCCGCGAATTCGCGCAGGCGGTCGAGGTAGGGGTTGTTGTCGAAACCGTCTTCGAGCACGTTGCCGACATACATGGCCGGCTTGATCGTCAGCAGGCACATCGGTTTCACGATGGCCTTGTCGTCGTCCGACAGGTTCAGCGTGCGCGCCGGCTTGCCTTCGTTCAGGTGCGGCAGCAGCTTTTCCAGCACGGCGACCAGCTTGGCGGCGTCCTTGTCGCCGGCGCGCGCCTTCTTGGTGTCGCGCGCAATGGTGCGTTCGACGGCGGCGAGGTCGGCCAGCGCCAGTTCGGTCACGATGGTTTCGATGTCGGCGATCGGATCGACGCGGCCATTCACGTGCACCACGTTCTCGTCGTCGAAGCAGCGCACCACGTTCACGATGGCGTCGGTTTCGCGGATATTGGCGAGGAACTGGTTACCCAGGCCTTCGCCCTTGCTGGCGCCGGCGACCAGACCGGCGATGTCGACGAATTCGACGATGGCCGGCTGTATCTTCTGCGGCTTCACGATCTCGGAAAGCTGGGCCAGACGCGGGTCCGGCACCTCGACGATGCCGACGTTGGGCTCGATCGTGCAGAACGGGTAGTTCTCGGCGGCGATGCCGGCCTTGGTGAGCGCATTGAAAAGCGTGGACTTGCCGACGTTGGGCAGGCCGACGATGCCGCATTTGAGGCTCATGTCTGGATTCCTTGATTAGGCACTCTTGGGCGCCTTGCCGGCGCCGGGCTTCGCATTGAGCAGGGTGGACACGCGCGTCCAGTCGCCAGCGGCAATCATCGGCCAGGCGTCGAGCGCACGCTCGATGGCGGCGTCGATGTCGCGCTGTTCCTCGATGCGCGGACGGTGCAGTACATAGTCGGCCACTTCCGACCCCGGCGCCAGCTGGCGCGGGTGACCGATGCCGATGCGCAGCCGCCAGTAGTCGTTGCTGGCCAGGTGGGCGCTGATGTCCTTCAGTCCGTTGTGACCGCCGAGGCCGCCGCCGAACTTCAGGCGCAGTTCGCCCGGCTGGATGTCGAGCTCATCGTGCACCACCAGTATTTCAGCCGGTGCGATGCGGAAGAAGCGGGCAAGCGCACCGACCGACTGGCCGGAGCGGTTCATGAAGGTCTGCGGCAGCAGTATTGTGATGCCGTCGGCACGCGACGAACCGGTGAAGCCGTTGAATCGCGCTTCACGGTTGAGCGTGACGCCCAGCTTGCGTGCCAGCCCCTCACAAAACCAAAACCCGGCGTTGTGCCGGGTTTCGGAATAGTCCGGACCGGGGTTGCCCAGTCCGACGACGAGCCGGGGCACGGCTTTGGAACCGTTCCCGGACATCGTCTGTACTTACTTCTCTTCGCCGCCTTCGGCCGCGGCAGCTTCGTCAGCCTTGGCGCCGCGCGGCAGCGTCACGGTGGCGATCACCGGATCGGTGCCGTGGGTCAGCGCTTCGACACCGGCCGGCAGCTTGATCTGCGACACGTGGACCGACTGGCCGACCGACAGGCCGGACAGATCGACTTCGATGAATTCCGGCAGCTGGCTGGGCAGGCACTGGACGTCGATCTCGTTCATCACGTGCGACACGATGCCACCCTGCAGCTTGACGCCCGGGGCCACGTCGGCATTGATGAAGTGGAACGGCACCTTGGTGTGCAGCTTGTGCGTGGCATCGACGCGCTGGAAGTCGACATGCAGCACCTGCAGCTTGTAGGCGTGCATCTGGGTGTCGCGCAGCAGCACGGTTTCCTTCGTGCCTTCGACGTTCAGCGTCAGCACGGATGCGTGGAAGGCTTCCTTGCGCAGGGCGTGGAAGATTTCGTTGTGGTCGAGCGTGATCGGCGTGGCGGGCTTGTCGCCGCCGTAGATGATGGCCGGGACCTGGTCGGCGCGACGCAGGCGGCGGCTCGCTCCGGTGCCCTGCGCATCGCGCTTCTTGACGTTCATTTCGATGGACATGATGACTCCTGGTGGATGAAGGGTCGCCCGCGACCAGGCGACCCGGGGTGTCCCGCTTCAATTACTCCATGAAGAGGGACGAAACGGATTCCTCGTTGCTGATGCGCAGCAGGGTTTCGGCCAGCAGCTCGGCGATGGACACGACACGGATGCGGCCGCAGGCCTGGGCGGCCGGCGACAGCGGGATGGTGTCGGTCACGACCAGCTGGTCGAGATCGGAATTCTGGATGCGATTGACGGCCTCGCCCGACAGCACGGCGTGCGTACAGTAGGCCAGCACGCGGGCGGCGCCGTGCTCCTTCAGCGCCTGCGCCGCCTTGCACAGCGTGCCGGCGGTGTCGACCATGTCGTCCATGATGACGCAGGTGCGACCGGTCACGTCGCCGATGATGTTCATCACCTCGGACACGTTCGCCTTCGGGCGACGCTTGTCGATGATGGCGAGATCGCACTCGAGACGCTTGGCAAAGGCACGTGCGCGCACCACGCCGCCGACGTCGGGCGAAACGGCCATCAGGTTCGGATATTCCTGCTTCCAGATGTCGCCAAGCAGGATGGGCGTGGCGTAGATGTTGTCGACCGGAATGTCGAAGAAGCCCTGGATCTGGTCGGCGTGGAGGTCCACCGTCAGCAGGCGCTGCACGCCCACGGCCTGCAGCATGTTGGCCACCACCTTGGCGGTGATCGGCACGCGCGCGCTGCGCGGGCGGCGATCCTGGCGGGCGTAGCCGAAATAGGGCATCGCCGCGGTGATGCGGCCGGCCGAGGCGCGCTTCAGCGCATCGACCAGGATGACCAGTTCCATCAGGCTGTCGTTGGTCGGCGCACAGGTCGATTGCAGCACGAACACGTCCTTGCCGCGGACGTTCTCGAGGATTTCGACGTTGACTTCGCCGTCGGAGAAACGGCCCACCTGCGCGCGGCCGAGCGACATGTTGAGCCGCTTGGCAACGTCCGCCGCCAGTTTGGGGTTGGCGTTGCCGGTAAAGATCATCAGGCTGTCGTAAGCCATGCTGCCTCGCGAAACTCGGTGATTGCTGAATTGAAACCGGGAGAACCGGTCCTGCTCTTTCCAGGCGGATGACCGGTTTCAACCCGTCGGCATGCCTGCTGCCCTGAAAACACATCGGGCAGGCCCGCACTCCCTGCGGGCCCGCCCGATCAAATTTGGCTGAGGAGGAAGGATTCGAACCTTCGAATGCCGGAATCAAAATCCGGTGCCTTGACCAACTTGGCGACTCCCCAAACTCTGCATCGACCGTGTCGCGCTCCTGCGCCACACGGCGTCAAACCTGTGCAGTCATCCGGTACAGTGGGTGCTCGTCCAGCCCCTGTGCAACGAATCCCTGCCAGCCCGCCGGCCACGATGCCGACGACGCCTTCATCAAATCCTGTGCTGCCTGCAGATCGGCGCATTGTACAAACACGCACGCGCCCGAACCGCTCATTCTTACCGCGCCGCGCCCGGCCAGTGCCGCCAGCATGTCGATGGCCTGTCTGACTTCCGGGTACAGCCTTGCTGCGACCGGCTCAAGATCGTTGCGCCCGAAAAGCGCCGCCGAGTCGGCTGCTGCAGCAAAGTCCGCTATTGTGCAAGCTTCAGTATTTCGTGTCAATTCCGGGTCGGCAAAAATCCGTGGCGTCGGTACCGACACGCCGGGCGCCACGACGAGGTAGGCCGCCGGCCGCAGTTCGAGCGGCTGCAACAGCTCGCCAACGCCCTCGGCAAAGGCGCTGCGACCGAACACGAAAACCGGCACGTCGGCCCCCAGCCGCAGCCCCAGCGCCTGCAGCCGCGCGCGCGGCAGATCAAGTTCCCACAGTCGATTCAAGGCCAGCAGCACGGTCGCGGCGTCGGAACTGCCGCCGCCGACGCCACCGCCCATCGGCAGGCGCTTGTCCAGTTCGATGTCCACGCCGCGCCGGCAGCCGGTTTCCGTCTGCAGCAGGCGGGCGGCACGCACGCACAGGTCGTCGGCCTCGGGCACGCCGGGCAGCGGGTTGACGCGCCTCACCTCGCCATCGTCCCGTGGCGAGAAGCGCAGGCGGTCGCCGAAATCGACGAAGCGGAAGGCGGTCTGCAGCAGATGGTAGCCATCCGGGCGGCGGCCGGTCACGTGCAGGAACAGATTGATCTTGGCCGGCGCGTCGAGCCAGACCTGCCAGTCGATACGCGCAGTCACGGCAACGGGTACCAAGCGTCGATGCGCAGACGGAAGCTGTGTTCGCCGTCGCTGGCGTCGATCTGTCGCGGCAGCGCGTCCGGGCCATCACCGTCGTACTCGGTGAATTCGACCCGCCAGGACTGTTCGGTCAGCACGGCGACACGGCCGGCGGCGTCGCGCGACCGCACGTCGGCACTCCCCGGCCGACCGGTCACCCAGTAGGCGGCCCGCGACAGCGGCAGTTCGGCGCCGAACACCGCACGCGACAGTTCGTCGAGCGTCGCCGCCTCGGTGACGCGCTGGCGCTCGTCGATCAGGCGCACCCCCTGCTCGTCGCGCACCAGCTGCGCCAATACCTTGCCGAGTGGTCCGTTGATCTGCAGCTCGTCGCGATCGCGGGCATGCTGCCAGTCCAGCGCCGCCGAGGCGGTCTGTTCGGGCCCTTTCACGACGAAGCGCCCGCTAAGCGAAAAAGCGGGATTGACCGCGTCACGCGCACGTTCGCGCAGCGCGAGCACCTGCGGATCTTCGACAGCCGGCGGCGGCAGCGCGGCACAACCGGCCAGCGCCAGAGCGCCCGCACACAGCAGCACCCGCATCACGGGATGTAGCGCTTGATGGTCGATTCCAGCGCGGCGTTGTCCGGATGCTGTGCAGCAACCGTGCGCCACAGCTTCTCGGCGTCCTCGCGACGACCGAGCAGCCACTGCACTTCGCCGAGGTGAGCGGCGATTTCCGGGTCGGGCCGGATCGCGAAAGCGCGCTCCAGATAGGTCAGGGCACCGTTCAGATCGCCGCGCCGGAACAGCACCCAGCCCATGCTGTCGAGAATGAAGGGGTCATCCGGCGCCAGTTCGAGCCCCTTGGCGATCAGCGCCTGTGCCTCGTCGAGGCGGATGTTGCGATCGGCGAGCGAATAGCCGAGCGCGTTGTAGGCATGGGCATGATCCGGTTTCACCTCGATCACCCGGCGCAGACGCTGTTCGGCGACCTCGATGCGGTTCTGCCGCTCGGCGATCATCGCCGTCTCATAAAGCAGTTCCGCATTGTCCGGCTGCGCCACCAGTGCCTCCTCGAGCACGGCGTAACCTTCCTCGACCCGGTTCGCATCGCGCAGCAGCTGGAATTCCATCAGCGCCGAACGCGCCTTGTCGCCCCCCGGCCGCGCGGCCAGTTCGCGCAGGTGGGCACGCGCTTCGTCGAGCCGCCCGGTGCGGCTGAGCAGCAGCACGTAACGCCCTTGCGCGCCGAGGTAGTGGTCGCCCTGCCCGACCTGGCGATACCAGTCGAGCGCTTCGTCCGGCTGCTTCAGCTCCTCGGCCAACTGACCGAGATAGAGCTTGATCAGGTTCATGTCCTGATAGCGCAGCGTCAGCAGCCGCTTGAAATAGGTCTGCGCGCCAGCGTAGTCCTGCATCTGCATCGCCAGCACGCCGACCGCGAACACGACGTCCGGATTGTTCGGCGCGCCGCCGAGGATGTTCTCGAACTGCTTGCGCGCCTCGGGGAAATTGCGTTCGGCGACCAGCGAACGTGCATATTGCAGCCGCACGTCGCGCGCCTGCGGATACTTCTTCAGGTAGTCACCCATCAGCCGGGTTGCCGCGTGCGGATCGCTTTCGGCGGTGGCCTGCGCCTTCAGCAGCAGGCCGGGCTCCCATTCCGGACGCATGTCGTGCGCCTTGGTCGCATCGGCCAGCGCACGCTTCGGCTCGCGCGCCTGCATCGCCGCCTGTGAGCGCGCGAACCATGCTTCCGGGTACTGCAGATAGGGCTCGGTCAGGCGATCGACCATGGCCAGCACCTCGGTCTTGTCCGACAGGCGCCCCAGCACACGGTTGAGCCGCAGCAGACTTTCGCCGATCTGGTTGCCCTCCTGCGCGAGCAGGCTGGCGAGTTGCGGTTCGAGTTCCTGCGGCCGGTTCGCATTGACCAGCAGGCCGGTCAGCATCTGCCGCGCCTGTACCGACTCGGGATCGAGTTCCAGCCAGAGCTGGGTGGCCTGCAGCGCGATGTCGTTCTGCCGGCTGAAGGCAGATATTTCGGCCGCGCGTTTGGCGATGCGCGGGTCGCGGGTCGACTGCGCCAGATCCATATAGGCGGATGCCGACAGACCCAGTTCGCCGCGCTGTGCCGCCACTTCGCCGAGCAGCAGCTGATAGGTGATCTGGCGCGTCAGTTCGATTTCGGGCAGCTGCGGTGCGCGTGGCGGCGCGGCCTCTGCCGGAGCCTCGGTCGGCGCAGCCGCCACCGGCGGCCGCTTGGCGGTCTGCGCGCAGGCGCCGAGCACGAGAGGAAGAAGGACAGCGAGCAGGAGGGGTCGGGTCGTCATGGGCATGATCGCCAGTGGCCAGGGTGATTTCGCAACGGACTGAAGCGCTTACGGCCTTTGAGTGTGACGGCTAGAATTCGTTGCAGCGCCCCCGGCGCACCGCCCTATGCGGCGCCAATGCCGGAAACGGCTTCGATCTTATTCCAAAACACGTCCCCGCCGCCGTGCCGCGGCTCACCTTTCCGATGCCTGAACTGCCAGAAGTCGAAGTGACACGCCGTGGCATTGCCGCGCCCCTGACCGGTCGCGTGGCGACCGCGGTCACGCTCCGCAACGCGCAGCTGCGCTGGCCGGTGCCCGCCGACCTGCCCGCCACGCTGCCCGGCCAGACGCTGCGCGACATCGACCGGCGTGCCAAATACCTGCTGCTGCGCTTCGACCGCGGCACGCTCATCCTGCACCTCGGCATGTCCGGCAGCCTGCGCGTGCTCGACCGCGACGTGCCGGCGGCCACGCACGATCATGTCGACATCGTTTTCGGCGACCGCGTGCTGCGGCTGCGCGATCCACGCCGCTTCGGCGCGGTGCTGTGGCACGAGGGCGCCGACGCGACCCACCCGCTGCTCGCCGGCCTCGGTCCCGAGCCGCTGGGCGAGGACTTCAGCGCCGCCGGGCTGCACGCCGCACTGACGCGGCGGCAGTGCGCGATCAAGCTGGCCATCATGGACAGCGCGGTGGTGGTCGGCGTCGGCAACATCTACGCGTCGGAGAGCCTGTTCCGTGCCCGCCTGCGCCCGGGCATGGCGGCCCGGCGCCTGACCCGGCCGCAGTGCGCGCGTCTGCACGACGAGATCCGCGCCACGCTGCGCGACGCGCTCGACGCCGGCGGCAGCACGCTGCGCGACTTCATGCATGCCGACGGCGAACCCGGCTATTTCCAGCAGTCCTATTTCGTCTACGGACGGGATGGCCAGCCCTGCCGCGTCTGCGGCACGGCGGTGCGCAACCGCCGGATGGGCGGACGTTCGACCTTCTTCTGTCCCACCTGCCAGCGATAGCGCGCAGCGCCTGTGCTAGATTGACATTTGCGTGGAGGAGACGGCGATGGGCATGCAGGAGGAATTGTCGGCATATGGCGCCTGGCGTACGCGGGTCGAACAGACCATCGTGCGTCTGCGCGGCTGGCTGTTCGAAAGCAACCTGAACGACAGCCACAACGATCTGTGCATCGAACAGCTGCTGCAGAAGCTGCGCGACGACCGCCTGGTCGTCGCCTTCGTCGCCGAGTTCTCGCGCGGCAAGTCCGAACTGATCAATGCCATCTTCTTCGGCGACCAGGGCGCGCGCGTGCTGCCGTCCAGCTCGGGCCGCACCACGATGTGCCCGACCGAACTGATGTACGACGGCTCTCGCCCGGCCTGCATAGACTTGCTGCCGATCGACACCCGGCGTGGCACCACCACGGTGTCCGACCTGAAATCACAGCCCGGCGCCTGGAAGCGCATCGAACTCGACACCACCTCGACGGCGGCGATGCAGCAGGCGCTCGGACGCGTCAGCGAACAGCGCAAGGTGGCCATAGGCGAAGCCGAAGCGTTGGGCTTCCGCATCGACCTGAGTGGCGAAAACGGCCTGCAGCCCGATTCGCAGGGCATGGTCGAGGTGCCGGCGTGGCGCCATGCCATCATCAACCTGCCGCACCCGCTGCTGCGCCAGGGGCTGGTCATCCTCGACACACCGGGCCTGAACGCGATCGGCGCCGAACCCGAACTGACGCTGTCGCTGCTGCCCTCGGCACACGCCGTGCTGTTCGTGCTCGGCATGGACACCGGCGTCACGCAGAGCGACCTCGGCGTCTGGAAGACGCATGTCACTGCAGCCGGCGGTTCGCGTCAGGGCCGCATCGCCGTACTGAACAAGATGGACAGCCTGTGGGACGGCCTGCGCTCGGAAACCCAGATCGAGTCGGAGATCGCGCGCCAGATCGCCTCCTGTGCGGCCACGCTGGACATCCCGGAGTCACGGGTGTTTCCGGTGTCGGCGCAGAAAGGGCTGCTGGCGCGCATCCAGCATGACGGCGCGCTGCTGTCGCGCAGCCGTCTGCCGCAGCTCGAACGCGCACTGGTCGAGGATCTGCTGCCGGCCAAGCGCGACATCGTCGGCGCCGCCGTCGACAAGGACGCGCGCGAGCTGATCGCCCGCACGCGCGAGGTGCTGGCCGGCCGCCGCCGCAGCATCGACGACCAGCTGGCCGAATTCTCCGACCTGCGCGGCAAGAACCGCGGCGTCATCCAGTACATGCTGAAGCGGGTGCGGGCGGAAAAGGAGGAGTTCGAACGCGGCCTCGAACGTTTCTACGCCACACGAAACGTGTTCTCGTCGCAGACCAACGTGCTGTTCGCCCACCTCGGCATGGACGCGCTGCGCGCGCGCACCAACCACACGCGCGAACAGATGGAGGCGGCCAACTTCTCGCTGCAGCTGCGCGACGCGATGAACGCCTTCTTCGACGACGTGCGTGACAGCCTGACCCGCTCGGCCGCCAGCGTGGATGAAATCTTCCGCATGATGGAAGCGATGTACCAGCGCTTCTCGACCGAACACGACCTGCGGCTGGGCGTGCCGGTGCCGTTCTCGGTCCATCGTTACGAGAAGGACATCACCCGGCTGGAAAAGGCCTTCCACCAGCAGTTCAATACCTGGCTGAACATGCTCACCACCGAGAAGCGCCAGCTCACGCAGCGCTTCTTCGAAACTGTCGCCGTGCAGGTGCGCAAGCACATGGAGGTGGTGAACCGCGACGTCGAGCACTGGCTGCGCGCCATCATGGCGCCGCTCGAGAACCAGGTGCGCGAGCACCAGAAACAGCTGAAACGCCGGTTGGAGAGCGTCAAGCGCATCCACGAGGCGACCGACACGCTGGAGGAGCGGATCGAGGAACTCCGGCAGAACGGCGCGGCGATCGATCAGCAGCTGGAGGAACTGGCACGCCTCGAAAGCGCGCTCGATTCGGCGCTCAAGGCGCCGGTGCTGCGGGTCATCTCGGCCGCGGCCGCCTGAGCACGCCGCGGCCGGCGAGCGTCAGGCCTTGGCGGTGAGGTGGTTGTACTTCTCCAGCAACTGTTCGCGGGTTTCCTTGTTGTTCGGATCCAGCGGAATGCAATCGACCGGGCAGACCTGCTGGCACTGCGGCTCGTCGAAATGGCCGACGCACTCGGTGCACTTGGACGGATCGATCACATAGATTTCCGGTCCCTGCGAAATCGCCCCGTTCGGGCACTCCGGCTCGCACACATCGCAGTTGATGCATTCGTCGGTGATTATCAAAGACACTTCATTTGCCTCCACGCATTGCTTCAACCTTGTCGCCTATCCGTGCCAGCACCGAAGGCTGCACGAACTTGCTGACGTCACCGCCCAGCGAGGCGATTTCCCGGACCATCGTCGCCGAGATGAACATGTACTGATCGGCCGGCGTCAGGAACACCGTTTCGACGTCAGGACGGAGCACCCGGTTCATGCCGGCCATCTGGAATTCGTATTCGAAGTCGGACACCGCGCGCAGACCGCGCACGATGATCCGCGCCTGGCACTCGCTCAGGAAGTCCATCAGCAGGCAGGAAAACCCGCGCACCTCGACGTTAGGATAGGCCGCGAGTATTTCGCGCGCCATGTCGACCCGTTCTTCGGTAGTGAAGAAGGGCCGTTTGGAACGGCTTTCGGCGACGCCGACGATGACGCGGTCGAACATCGCCGCTGCGCGCCGCACGAGGTCTTCGTGGCCGCGCGTGATCGGGTCGAAAGTGCCCGGATAGACCGCAATGGTGCCGTTCATGATCGTTCCAGCAGCTGGTAATGGACTTGCCCTGCCCGCCCCGCCCGCGTCGCCCGGTAATCGCCGAGCGCCGGCACGGGCTGTTCGGCCTCGCAGTAGATCACCGCGTCGTCGGTCAGCAGGTGCGGCAGATGCGGTACCACGCGATCGAGCAGACCCTTGCCGTAAGGCGGGTCGAGAAAGAGTACATCGAAGCGCTGCGGTGGCTGGGCGGCGAATTCTAGTGCATCGCCCCTGACCAGCCTGACCTGTGGTGCGGGCAGCAGTTCGACCGCTTCGCGCAGCTTGCCGAATGCGCGGGCATCGCGCTCGACCAGCGTGACCGAGGCGGCGCCGCGGGACGCGGCCTCGAAGCCGAGCACGCCGGTGCCGGCAAAGAGATCGAGGCAATGCAGCCCGTTCAGGTCCTGGCCCAGCCAGTTGAACAGGCGTTCGCGCACCGAATCCGGAGTGGGACGCAGCCCCGGCACCGCCGCGACCGGAAGGAGGCGGCTGCGCCACTGGCCGCCGATGATGCGTATGCGGGACATGCCGAGATTCTACCTGCGCGCCCGCAGGCACTTGTGGCGCCTTGTTTCGTGAAGCCGGGCGCCGCCGCAGGCCGCAGCCGGTCCTCAGTCGCCAGCGACGATCACCCGCACCATGTGGTCGGCGGACAGGCGGCGCTGGAAAGCCTCCTTCACCTGTGCCGCCGTCACCGCCTCGACCCGTTCCTGGAACTTGCTGAGCCAGTCCAGCGGCAGCCCGTAGAAACCGATGGTCGCGAGGCTGTCGAGCAGCTTGCGATTGCTGTCCAGGCGCAGCGAGAAGCCATCGACCAGATTGCGCTTGGCCGCCTTCAGCTCGTCAGCGGTCGGACCTTTGGCGATGAATGACGCCAGCGTTTCATCAACCACCTTCAGCGCATCCACCGCCTGGGCGCGCTGCGTCTGCAGACCGATCTGGAACGGACCGGGCTGGCGCTGCGGACTGAAATAGCTGTACACGCTATAGGCGTATCCGCGCTTCTCGCGCACCTCCTTGGTCAGCCGCGACACGAAGCCACCGCCGCCGAGGATGTAGTTGCCGACCTGCAGCGGGAAGAAATCCGGGTCACCGCGGCGGGTCACCGGCTGACCAACGAAGATGTGGCTCTGGTTGGCCGGATGCGCGACGCGCTCGGTCGCCGCCTTGGGCATCGTCACGTCGGCAATCGGCGGCAGCGGTTCGCCGGCCGGCAGGTCGCCGGTCAGCTGCAGCGCGATCGCTTCCGCCTGTTCGCGCGTCACGTCGCCGACGATGGACACCACCGCGCGCGAGGCGACGTAATGGCGGCGGTAGTGCGCCAGCACGTCGTCGCGGGTGATGGCGGCGATCGACTCGACGGTGGCGCTGCGGCCGTAGGGGTGGTCGCCGTACAGCGCTTTCGCGAAGCGCTTGGCGCCGATCTGGTCCGGTTTGGTGTCGGCTTCGCGCAGGCTGGCGATGGCACGCGCCTTCTCGCGTTCGAGCACGGCGGCCGGAAATTCGGGCGCCGTCAGCACGGTGCGCATCAGCGCCAGCGCGCCCTCGCGCTCACGTGCGCTGGCCAGTGTGCGCAGCGACAGCCCGGCGCGGTCGTTGTCGGCCGAACCGGACAGGCGGGCGCCCAGATCGCTGAGCTTTTCGGCCAGCGCGTCCTCGTCGAGGCCACCGGCACCGGAGTCGAGCAGGCCATGGGTCATGCCGGCGAGGCCGCTGCGTCCCTCGGGGTCACGCGCCGAGCCGGCGTCGAAATCGACCTGTACGTCGAGGATCGGCAGCACGTGGCTTTCGACGAAATAGACGCGTGCGCCGTTGGCGGCCGTCCAGTGCTGGATATCGACATTGGCCAGCGCCGGCGTTGCGAACGCCAGCACGCTGACTGCGCGCAGCAGCGCGCTGCGGAAGAATCGGATCATCGGAATCACCTGCAGGAAATCGTTGTGCGTACGCATCAGTGGCGCAGACCGGCCGGCTTGGCGCGGGGCTTCGCGTCCGGGTCGAGCGGCTGCGGATCGAGCACGGCGACAGTCAGCGTGTCGTCGCCGAAATACTTGCGCGCGACCGCCTGCACCTCGTCGGCGGTGACCGAGCGCAGCTTTTCCAGCATGCGGTCGGCGTCCTGCCAGCGGTAGCCGGACGCTTCAAGGCGACCGATCTCCATCGCCTGCACATAGGTGGAATCGAGCTTGTATATCTGCGAAGCAACGGTCAGCGTCTTGATGCGCTCGAGTTCAGCTGCCGACACGCCTTCATCGGCGATGCGCTTCACTTCTGCCCGCAGCGCGGTCTCCAGTTCCGCCACCGTGTGCCCCTTGGCTGGCGTCCCGCCGAGCATGAAGGTGACCTCGCCGCGCGCGGTCGAGTCGTAGTAGGCGCCCACCTCGACCGCGATCTGGCTGCTGCGCACCAGCGCACGCGGCAGGCGCGACGCCGCGTGACCGTCGAGAATGCCGGCCAGCACCTCCAGCGCGTACGGTTCGCGATCGTTCTCGACGTCGCTCAGCTTCGGCACCTTCCACGCCATCGCCAGTTGTGGCAGTTCGGCCGGCGCCTTGACGGTGATGCGGCGCTCGCCGGTCTGTGGCGGCTCGGCAGTCACCTTGCGCACCGGCTGCGCAACCGGCTTCATGTGTCCGTAGTGCTTCTTCACCAGTTCGAACACCTTCTTGTGGTCGACGTCGCCGACCACCACCACGTAGGCGTTGTTCGGCGCGTACCAGAGCCGGTACCAGTCGCGCGCGTCGTCCGGACGCATGTTCTCCAGATCGTTCATCCAGCCGATGACCGGACGGCGGTAGGGGTGGGCGATGAAGGCGCTGGCCATCAGCTGCTCGTGCATCTGCGACTGCGGCTGGTCGTCGGTGCGCAGCCGGCGCTCTTCCATCACCACCTTCAGCTCGCGCGCGAACTCGTCGTCACCGATGACCAGATTGCGCATGCGGTCCGCTTCCAGCTCGATCATCTTCGGCAACGCAGCTGCGGGTACGCGCTGAAAATAGGCGGTGTAGTCGTGGCTGGTGAAGGCGTTGTCGTTGCCGCCGGCGCGGGCGACGATGTCGTTGAACTCGCCCGGCCTCAGTTTCTTCGTGCCCTTGAACATCATGTGTTCGAGCAGGTGGGCGACACCGGTGGTGCCGTCCTTCTCGTCCATCGCGCCGACGCGGTACCACACCATGTGCATCGCCACCGGCGCCCGGCGATCTTCCTTGACGATGACGCGCAGGCCGTTGCTCAAGGTGGTTTCAAAGGGGTTGGCGCGGGCCGGTGACGCCACTGCAAGCGTCAGGGCCAGTGCGCCACACAGTGCGATGCCATTGGAAAAACGGCGCAAATCCATCTGATACACTCTCCGCCAAAGTACGCGATCCGGGCCAAACCCTTGATCGCGCCTGTATTTTCAAGCCGTGCGGCTGTCTGCACGGTGCTTCACTGACCGTCCCCCACATGTTTGGTTTCTTCAAGAAGGACAAGCCGGCCGCACCCGAAGCGGTCGCGCAGCCGGAAACTGCGCCGACTGCGGTCGCGCAGGATAGCGCGCCCGAGGCGGCCGCGCCGAAACTGTCCTGGGCGCAGCGCCTGCGTGCCGGGCTGTCGAAGACCCGTGCTCAGCTCGGCGGCCAGCTCAGCGCGCTGTTTTCGCGCACCAAGGTCGACGACGAACTGCTGGAAGAGCTGGAAACCCTGCTCATCACCTCCGACGTCGGCCTCGACGCCACCACCCACCTGCTGGACGTGCTGCGCGAGCGCGTGCGCCGCGAGCGGATCGAGGACCCGGCCAGGCTGCGTGACGTGCTGAAGGAAGAACTGACGAAGCTGATCGCACCGCTGGAAAAGCCGCTCGATCTGGACGCGCACAAGCCCTTCATCATCATGATCGCCGGCGTCAATGGCGCCGGAAAGACCACCTCGATCGGCAAGCTGGCCAAGCACTTCCAGGCCCAGGGCAAGAGCGTGCTGCTGGCTGCCGGTGACACCTTCCGTGCCGCCGCGCGCGAGCAGCTGGAAACCTGGGGCGCCCGCAACAATGTCGCGGTGATCGCGCAGGATTCCGGCGACCCCGCTGCGGTCGTGTTCGACGCCGTCAATGCCGCCCGCGCCCGCAATATCGACGTCGTGCTGGCGGATACCGCCGGCCGTCTGCCCACCCAGCTGCACCTGATGGACGAGATCGCCAAGGTGAAGCGGGTGATCGCCAAGGCCGACCCGACCGGCCCGCACGAGGTGCTGCTGGTACTGGACGGCAACATCGGCCAGAACGCGCTGGCGCAGGTGAAAGCCTTCGACGCCGCCATCGGTGTGACCGGCCTGGTCATGACCAAGCTGGACGGCACCGCGCGCGGCGGCGTCATCGCCGCCATCGCCAAGCAGCATGCGCCGTCGCGCCCGATCGCGCTGCGCTACATCGGCGTCGGCGAAGGCGTGGACGACCTGCAGCCCTTCCGCGCCGCCGAATTCGTCGACGCGCTGTTCGACTCTCCGCAAGGCGCCTGATCGACGCATGATCCGTTTCGAACAGGTCACCAAGCGTTACCCGGGCGGCCACACCGCACTCGAACGCGTCGACATCGACATCGCACGCGGCGAAATGGTGGTCGTGACTGGCCACTCCGGCGCCGGCAAGAGCACGCTGCTCAAGCTGCTGGCGGTACTCGAACGGCCGACCGAAGGCCAGGTGCTGGTCGGCGGCGAGAACGTATCGGCGCTCAAGCGCGCCGCCCTGCCCTACTGGCGCCGCTCGATCGGGCTCATCATGCAGGACCAGCGCCTGCTGTTCGATCGCAGCGCCTTCGACAACGTGATGCTGCCGCTGGCCATCAGCAGCCACCCGCCGCGCGAGGCGGCAAAGCGGGTCAGCGCCGCGCTGGAACGGGTCGGCCTGGCCGGTCGCGACAAGGCGATGCCGGTCGAACTGTCTGGCGGCGAACAGCAGCGCCTCACCATCGCCCGCGCCATCGTGAACCGGCCGCAGATCCTGCTCGCCGACGAACCGACCGCCCACCTCGACGACGCCTACGCGCGCGACATCGCCGACCTGTTCCGCTCGTTCAACGAAGCGGGCGTGACCGTGCTGCTGACCACGCACGACGGCGGGCTGTTCGAACGCTACGCACCGCGCCGGCTGTCGCTGGCACACGGGAAGCTGCAATGAACTGGCTGCGTCTACAGATGCGCGCAGGGCTGCGCGCCGCCCGGCAGATGGTCCGCCAGCCCTTCAACACGCTGCTGGCCGCACTGGTGGTCGGCATCGCCGCCGCACTGCCGGCCACCGGCTACATGCTGCTCGGCAATCTGCAGCGGCTGGCTGGCAATGTCAGCGCCGCGCCGGAAATATCGGTGTTCATGCAGCCGGGTGCGAGCGCCGACGTGGTGAAGGACAGCGAGAAGAAGATCCGCGCGCTGGCCAAGGAGGGCCGCGTCGAACTGATTTCGCGCGACGCGGCGCTGAAGCGCTTCCGCGACAACGACGCGCTGGCCGAAATCCTCGACGCGCTGCCGGACAACCCCTTCGCCGACGCCTTCGTCGTGCGGCTGAAGGACGCCGACGCCGAGCGCCTCGAAGCGCTGCGCGCCGACCTCGCGAAGCTGCCCGAGGTCGAACACGTACAGCTCGATTCCGACTGGGCCAAGCGGCTGGACGCGCTGATCGCGCTTGGCCGGCAGGCGCTGTCCATGCTGGCCGGCGTGCTCGGCCTCGGTCTGGTCGCGGTGACCTTCAACACGATACGGCTGCAGTTGCTGACCCAGCGCGACGAGATCGAAGTGAGCCGCCTGCTTGGCGCCACCGACGCCTGGATACGCCGCCCCTTCCACTGGTTCGGCGCGCTGCAGGGCCTGCTCGGCGGCGCGCTTGCCGGCCTGCTGACGCTGGTCGCCACCCGCATGCTGGCGCAGCCGATGAGCGAACTGGCCGGCCTCTACAGTCTGGAATTCGTGCTGCGTCCGCTGGCCGTGCTCGACTGGGCGGTGCTGCTGGCCCTCTGCGCACTGCTCGGCTGGCTGGGTGCCAGCGCCTCGGTGCGCCGCCACCTGTCGCGCATCGCCTGAGCCGATGCGTCTGCTGCTCGGTGCGCTGCTGACCCTGCTGTCGCCGCTCGCGCTGGCGGTGCTGCCGGCGCCGGTACTGCAGGCGCTGCGCTCGGCCGACATCCCGCCGTCGGCGATATCGGTGGTGGTGCAATCGGTCGAAGGCGGTCCGGCACGGATCAGCCACCGCGCGAAGCAGCCGATGAACCCGGCGTCGGTGATGAAGCTGGTCACCACCTACGCCGCGCTCGATACGCTGGGCCCGGCCTACAGCTGGCGCACCGAACTGCTCGCCACGGTGACGCCGCGCGACGGCGTACTCGACGGCGATCTCTACATCCGCGGCAGCGGCGACCCGGCGTTGTCGATGGAACAGTTCTGGCTGCTGCTGCGCGAATTGCGCAGCCGGGGCATCCGTGAAATCCGCGGCGACGTGATCACCGATCGCAGCCGCTACGCTCTGCTCGCGCACGACCCTGGCGCCTTCGACAACGAACCTCTGGCGCCCTACAACGTCGGCCCGGACGCGCTGCTGCTGGCTCACAACGCATTGCGCATCCGGCTGCAGCCCACCGAAGGTGGCGCCCCCGTACTGTGGTCGGAACCGCCGCTGGATGGCGTGCAGATCGACAACCGGGTACAGCTGGTGGCGGGCGACTGCGGCGACTGGAAGGACACGCTGTTCGCCGCCGTCCAACCGGCCGGCAATGGTGCGCTGACCTTGCAGATCAGCGGCCGCTACGCGCGCGATTGCGGCGAGCGCATCTGGAATGTCGCGCCGCTGCCGCATGCCGACTTCTTCGCCCGCGCGCTGCGCGCGATGTGGGCGGAACTGGGCGGACGCATCACCGGCCGCGTGCGCGAAGGGGTTGTGCCGATCAACGCAGCGGTGCTCGGCGGCATCGATTCGCCGCCGCTGGCCGAGGTGATCCGCGACATCAACAAGTACAGCAACAACGTGATGGCGCGGCAGCTCTTCCTCGCGCTGTCCCCGTCCGGTGTGCCGGCGGACACGGTCGGTGCGGCCGCTGGCGTGCGTGCCTGGGCGGCGCAGCGCAACCTGCCGCTGCCCAGCCTGGTGATGGACAACGGCTCGGGTCTGTCACGGACGGAGCGGCTTTCGGCCTATGACCTGGCGGCGCTGCTGCGCCGCGCCTGGGCCAGCCCGGTCATGCCCGAATTCGTGTCGTCGATGCCGGTGCTGGCGGTCGACGGCACGCTGCGCCGGCGGCTGAAAACATCGCCGCTGGCCGGCCAGGCCCACCTGAAGACCGGCTCGCTGGCCGATACGCGCTCGATCGCCGGCTATGTGCTGGACCGCAACGGTCAGCGCGTGCTGATGGTCGCCTGGCTTAACCACCCGAACGCGAAGCGCGCTCAGCCAGTGCTGGAGGCGCTGCTCGAATGGGTGTGGAACGGCAATCCGCAGCCCTTGCCGACTACGGACTGAAGCGCGCCGCAAGGAGCCCGCGCATGCGCGGGGGCGGGCTAGCCCGCTCCCGCGCACGACGGGCGCCGATCAGAGGCCTTCCAGTTCCTTCTGCAGTTCGCCCGACTGGAACATCTCCTTCATGATGTCGCAGCCGCCGATGAACTCGCCGCGGATGTAGAGCTGCGGGATGGTCGGCCAGTTGGCGTAATCCTTGATGCCCTGGCGGATTTCGGCGTCTTCGAGCACGTTCACGGTGTGCAGGTTCTGCACGCCGAGGTGCTTCAGGATCTGGATGGCAGTGGCGGAGAAGCCGCACTGCGGGAACTGCGGCGTGCCCTTCATGTACAGCACGACCGGGTTGCCGGTAACGGTTTCCTTGATGCGTTCCTGGGCGCTCATGTCTCTTTCCTTTGCGGATGTTTGAAAGTCAGCTGTCTGACCGCGCCTGCGCACGGACAGTGTGTAGGGACGCAGACGGGGCGCAAACGCCTCATCCACGTCGGATCATTCCGGGGCCAGCCGTCCTCCGCTGACCCGTTCGATGCCGGCAATATCGCGCCACGACGCGACGTCGGCAAGCCCGGCGCAACGCATCAGCGCGCGTACTGCCGGCGCCTGATCGTAACCGTGTTCGCACAGCAGCCAGCCGCCTTCGGCCAGTCGCTGCGGAGCCTGCCGGCACAGCGTGCGCAAGGCATCCAGCCCGTCCTCACCACTGGCCAGCGCTGCCGGTGGCTCGAAACGCAGGTCGCCCTGCGCCAGATGCGGATCGTCCGCCCGAATATACGGCGGATTCGACACGATGCAATCGAAGCCTTCGTCGACGATCGCTTCCAGCCAGTTTGAGGCGACGAAGCGGACTTCAAGCCCGAGCCGCTGCGCGTTGCCGCGGGCGATCGCCAGCGCCGCTTCGGAGCGGTCGAGCGCGGTCAGTTGCGCCTGCGGACACTGCGCCTTGATCGCCAGCGCGATGGCGCCGGAGCCGGTGCCGGCGTCAAGCACGCGCGGCGACGCGAGGCCGGCGATACGCGCCAGCGCCAGGTCCACCAGCCCCTCGGTTTCCGGCCGCGGAATCAGCACGCCGGGCGCGACCGCCAGATCCAGCCCGAAAAATTCACGCCGGCCGACCAGATAGGCCACCGGCTCGCCGGCCGCGCGCCGTTCAAGCAGGGCATCGAGAGTGGCCAGCGCGGCCTCGTCCAGCGCGTCGCGCCCGCGCGCGATCAGGCCGGCGCGGTCGCAGCCCAGCGCGTGCGCGGCCAGAACCTGGGCATCGCGACTGTCGATGCGGGCGCGCGCGGCGCGCAGCCAGTCGTCGAGCGTCATGCATGGGCGCCGGTCAGGCGCCCTCCTCCGCCAGCTGCGCGAGCTGTTCGGCCTGGTGCTCGTGCGCCAGCGCGTCCATCAGTTCGCCCAGGTCGCCGTCCATGATGGCGTCCAGCTTGTACAGCGTCAGGTTGATGCGGTGATCGGTCATCCGGCCCTGCGGGAAGTTGTAGGTGCGGATGCGTTCCGAACGGTCGCCGCTGCCGACCAGGCTCTTGCGGGTCGAGGCGATCTGGCTGTCGCGCGCGCGCACCTGTGCGTCGCGGATGCGCGCCGCCAGCACCGACATCGCCTGCGCCTTGTTGCGGTGCTGACTGCGGTCGTCCTGACACTCGACCACGATGCCGGTCGGAATGTGCGTGATGCGCACCGCCGAGTCGGTCTTGTTGATGTGCTGACCGCCGGCGCCGGAGGCGCGGAAGGTGTCGATGCGCAGGTCGGCCGGATTGATGTCGATCTCGGCCACCTCATCGACCTCGGCCATCACCGCAACGGTGCACGCCGAGGTGTGGATACGGCCCTGGGTTTCGGTCACCGGCACGCGCTGCACGCGATGGCCGCCGGATTCGAACTTGAGCCGCTGATAGACGCCGTCACCGGTCACCCGGGCGATGATTTCGCGGTAGCCGCCCAGATCCGACTCGCTGGCCGACACCACTTCGACCTTCCAGCGATTGCGCTCGGCGTAGCGCGAATACATGCGGAACAGGTCGGCCGCGAAAAGCGCCGATTCGTCGCCGCCCGTGCCGGCCCGGATTTCCAGGAACACGTTGCGACCGTCATCCGGGTCCTTCGGCAGCAGCGCACGCTGCAGCTCGCCCTCCAGCCGCTCCATGTCGGCGGCCGATTGCTCGATTTCGAGCTGGGCCAGTTCCTTCATGTCGGCGTCGGCCAGCAGGCCACGCGCCGCCTCACCGTCGTCGCGCGCCCGGCACCAGGCCTGGTACAGCGCGATGACCGGCGTCAGCTCGGCGTGTTCGCGCGTGAGCTTGCGGTAATGATCGATGTCGGCGGTGACGCCCGGATCGGCCAGCGCGGCGTCGAGATCGGCCAGACGGGTCGACAGCTGTTCGAGTTTTTCGGCGATGCGCGGCTTCATGCGGAGGAATTCGGGGAGAGGAACGAGCGCCGGACAGGCCGGCACGGCGGACGGACAGGCGCGCCGCTAGGCGTCCCGGTCGTGCTGCGGGAACAGGCGCTGGACCAGCCCTTCGATCTGCTCGCGCGCTTCCGGCGGCGCTTCGTTGAGCAAGCGCGTCGGCCCGTGCAGCAGCTTGTTGGTCAGATTGCGCGACAGCGTGTCGAGCACGCGGTCCGGCGCTTCGCCGCGGGCGATGGCGCGCAGCGCGCGTTCGAGTTCGGCGGCGCGCATTTCCTCGGCGTGACCGCGCAGCGCACGGATGGCCGGCACCGCCTCGCGTGCCTGCACCCACTGCAGGAAGTTGGACACCCGCGCATCGATGATGGCCTGCGCCTCGACCACGGCCGCCTGTCTCGATTCGAGGCCGGAATCGACGATCTGCGCCAGATCGTCGACGGTGTAGAGGAATACGTCGCCCAGCTTGTCGACTTCCGCTTCGATGTCGCGCGGCACGGCGAGATCGACCATCACCATCGGTCGATGCCGGCGCTGCTTCAGCGCCCGCTCGACCATGCCCAGACCGATGATGGGCAGCGGACTGGCCGTACAGGACAGCACGATGTCGAAGTCGGCCAGGCGCTCGCCCAGTTCGTCGAGGCGGATCGCACCGACCTTGAGATCGCTGCGCGCGAAGCGCTCGGCCAGCACCTGAGCGCGATCCAGCGTGCGGTTGGCAATCACCATGTCGCGCGGCGTACAGCCGGCGAAGTGCGCCGCACAGAGCTCCATCATTTCGCCGGCACCGACACAGAGCACGCGCTGGCCGGAAATGCTGCCGAAGATGCGCTCCGAAAGGTGCACGGCCGCCGCCGCCATCGACACGATGTTGGCGCCGATCGCAGTGGTCGAACGCACTTCCTTGGCGACGGCGAAACTGCGCTGGAACAGCGTGTGCAGCAACGCGCCCAGCGTGCCTGCGCCCTCTGCGAGGCGCACCGCCTGCTTCATCTGGCCAAGTATCTGCGGCTCGCCCAGCACCATCGAATCGAGGCCGCTGGCTACCCGGAACACGTGGCGCACCGCCTGCTGGTGTTCCAGCCTGTATATATAGGGGGCGATCTCGGATGGGCCGATGCGGTGGTACTCGGCCATCCAGTCGAGCGCGCTGTCCGGGTCGTTGGTCGCGCAGTACAGCTCGGTGCGATTACAGGTGGACAGGATGGCCGCCTCCTGCACCGGTCGCACGCGCGTCAACTGGCCGAGCGCATCGGGCAGCGCTTCCGGCAGGAAGGTCATGCGTTCGCGCACGGCAAGCGGTGCCGTGTGGTGGTTGAGACCGAGCGCAAACAGGGACATGGACGGGCGTTGGGGCAGCAGGTTCGGCAGGATTGATCGGCAGAATAAGCCGAAAGTGCCGCGAATTATAGCAGCCGCGGTTTTCGCGCCCGCGCCGCCTCAGCGCACGGTGGCGAGCAGGGCCGACAGATGGCTGGCCGGTATCGCGTAACTGACGCCGCTCGGCTGCGACAACACGCTTTCCTTGCCCGCCTTGACCAGCACCATATTGATCACGCCGATCACTTCGCCGCTGTCCGGATCGAACAGTGGACTGCCGCTGTTGCCCGGGTAGGCGGTGGCGTCGAGCTGGAACACGGTGAAGGTGCCTCGCGCCAGCCGGTTGCGGTTGGCCGCGTTGAGCTGGCTCACGTTATCGACCGGAATCACCATCGGGGTGATGGCCGACACGATGCCGCGATGGGTGACCGGGGTGAAGCCCAGTACGCTGCCGATCGGGAAACCGGTGAAGGCCACCGACTGGCCTTCACGCACGTTGGCCGAGTCGCCGATCTTCAGCGCCGGCAATGCGGCACCCTGGATCTTCAGGATCGCCAGATCATTCTCGGTGCTCGACGCGACGATACGCGCCTCGCGCAGTTGCTGACGGCCGTCGACGCTGGCGATCACCGCCAGCGTTTCGAAACGGTCGGCGTCGAGCGGCACGCTGGCCACGTGTGCATTGGTCGCGACCAGCGTGCCGTCACCGATGACGAAGCCGCTGCCCTTCAGTTCGAAGCTGGGCGCGCGCGATCGCATATTGGTGCCGACGATGACGATGGACGGCTTGACGCGCACGATGGTGTCGCTCAGCGCGGCGCGCGCCAGCAGCGGCGACGACAGCAGCGCTGCGCAGACGAGGCGGCGCCGGCGATCGTCCGGTGCGCGCTCAGCCACGACGGGACACGAGCGTGCGCAGCACCGGCGAAGGCGTGGTCACGTTCTGGTCGTAGCGATGCTCGGTCTTGCGGAACAGGGTCTGGATGCGCTTCACGTACTCGCGTGTCTCGCGGTAGGGCGGTACGCCCTTGTAGCGGTCAACCGCCCCTTCGCCGGCGTTGTAGCCGGCGGTTGCCAGCACGACGTCACCTTCGAAATAGGCGAGCAGCCAGCGCAGATAGGCCATGCCGCCGCGGATGTTCTGTACCGGGTCATACGTGTCGCGCACGTTGAAGCGCTGCGCGGTTTCCGGAATCAGCTGCATCAGGCCCTGCGCGTTCTTCGGTGAGCGCGCCTTGGGATTGAAGTTCGACTCGGTGCCGATCACGGCCAGCACCAGTTGCGGGTCGATGTCGAAATGCGGTGCCAGTTCGCGCACGATTTCGATCACGCGCTTGCGGTCGGCGGTAGTACCGAAGGCCGCTTCGAGATCGGGATCGATGTCGGCAACCATCACCGGTTCGGGCTCCGGTGGATCCTGCATGCACAGCGGCAGTTCGCGCGTCGGCGCACCGGTGAAGCGCAGCATGCGCTGCGCGTGTTCGTGACCCTGGCGGGCCGCCAGATCGAAGAAGGTCGCCGCCAGCGCGTCGTCGCGGTCCACACCGCGTCCGTTGGCGTACATCCAGGCCAGGTTGAACTGCGCCTCGGCGTCGCCGAGCTTGGCCGCCTGGCAGTAGAGCGCCGCCGCGCGGGCGGTGTCGCGTCGCACGCCCTCGCCGTGCTCGAAGGATCGCGCCTCGGCAAGCAGGCTGCGCGCAGCCGCTTCGGGCTCGAGCGCGTGCACCGGCGCGCTGGCGCAGCAGGCAATCAACAGGGCGAGTCGTACAGGCTTCATCGTCAGGCAAGCGTCGCCGGCGCAAAACGCGCCACATACCAGTTCATCGCCTCGGCCAGACCGCGCGACACGTCGTGTGTCGGCGCGTAGCCAAGAAGTGTTTGCGCGCGGGTGATGTCGGCCAGCGAATGGCGCACGTCACCAGCCCGGAAATCGCGATAGTGCGCCCGGGCGCCGGCAATGTCCGGGAATCGTTTCACGAGTTCGTCGCGCATCGCTACAAACAATTGATTCAGCGAGGTCTGACGGTGAGCGGCGACGTTGTAGACGGTGTTCACCGCGTCGGTACGCTCGGTCAGCCCGGCCAGCAGATTGGCCTGCACCGCGTTGTCGACGTAGCAGAAGTCGCGACTGGTTTCGCCGTCGCCGTTGATCTGCACGGTATCGCCGAGCAGCAGCGCGCGCGCCCAGCGCGGAATCACCGCGGCGTAGGCGCCTTCCGGGTCCTGCCGCGCGCCGAACACGTTGAAGTAGCGCAGGCCCACGCAGGGCAGGCCATAGCAGCGGCCGAACACGTCGGCGTACAGCTCGTTGATGTACTTAGTCACCGCGTAAGGCGACAGCGGCTTGCCGATCACGTCCTCGACCTTGGGCAGAGTGGGCGAATCGCCGTAGGTCGAACTCGACGCGGCATAGACGAAGCGACCGACGCCGGCGTCGCGCGCCGCGACCAGCATGTTCAGGAAGCCGTTTACGTTCGAATCGTGCGAGGTGATCGGGTCGGCCAGCGAACGCGGCACCGAGCCGAGCGCCGCCTGGTGCAGCACCACGTCGACACCGCTGCACACCCGGGCGCAGGTCGCCAGATCGCGGATGTCGCCCTCGACGAAATCGAGGCGTGCGGCGGCCTGCGACGGCAGGCCGCCGAGCACCTCGTCGAGGTTGCGCTGATGACCGGTCGAGAAGTTGTCCAGCGCCACCACGTTCTGGCCGGCGTGCAGCAGCACTTCGACCAGATGCGAACCGATGAAGCCAGCCGCACCGGTCACCAGCCAGCGGCGCGGGCGCGCGGCCAGCGCGGCGGACAGGGAGTCGGGCAGGGTTGCAGGCAGTGTCACGGGCGGCTCACAGGCGCCAGACGCTGACGCCCTGCGCCTCGAGCGCGGCCGTATCGAACTGGTACTTGATGTCGGCCAGCACGCCGCCAGCCTTCAGCTTGCCGACGTAATCGGACAGCGGACGGGCGGCAAACTCCTTGTGCGACACGGCGGCGACGATGGCCTCGACCTTGGGAATGTCGGCCCAGTCGGTCAGCGACACGCCGTATTCATGTTCGGCTTCCTTCGACTCGGCCACCGGGTCATGCACGATGACCTCGACGCCGTAGCTCTGCAGTTCGCGGATCACGTCGATCACGCGCGAATTGCGCAGGTCGGGACAGTTCTCCTTGAAGGTAAGGCCAAGCACCAGCGCCTTCGCGCCCTTGACCGACGCACCGCTCTGGATCAGCTTTTTAACCGTCTGTTCGGCGACGTACTTGCCCATGCCGTCGTTGATGCGGCGACCGGCCAGGATGACCTGCGGGTGATAGCCCAGCATGTCGGCCTTGTGGGTGAGGTAGTACGGATCGACGCCGATGCAGTGGCCGCCGACCAGGCCCGGACGGAAGGGCAGGAAGTTCCACTTGGTGCCCGCCGCCTTCAGCACCTCTTCGGTATCGATGCCGATCTTGCCGAAGATGATGGCCAGTTCGTTCACGAAGGCGATGTTGAGGTCGCGCTGCGTGTTCTCGATCACCTTGGCCGCTTCGGCCACCTTGATGCTCGAGGCCTCATAGACGCCGGCGGTGATGACCGCCTTGTAAAGGTCGGACACCTTCTTCAGCGTATCCGGCGTGTCGCCCGATACCACCTTCAGGATCTTGGTAACCGTGCGTTCCTTGTCGCCCGGGTTGATGCGTTCGGGCGAGTAGCCGACATTGAAGTCCTGCAGCCACTTCAGGCCGGAGAACTTCTCGATCACCGGAATGCACACCTCTTCGGTCGCGCCCGGATAGACGGTCGATTCGAACACGACGATGGCGCCGCGCTTCATGTACTTGCCGCAGGTTTCCGAAGCGCCGACCAGCGGCGAGAAATCCGGCTGGTGCGCGTCATCGACCGGGGTCGGCACGGCGACGATGATGTAGTCCGCTTCAGCCAGTGCCGCGCCGTCGGTGGTCACCGTCAGTTGGGTGGCGGCGCGCAGGTCCTCGCTGCTCACCTCGCCGGTCGGATCGACGAACTCGCGGTAGGCGGCCACCTTGGCGGCCGACATGTCCACACCGATGGTCGGCATCTTCTTGCCGAATTCGACAGCCAGGGGCAGGCCGACGTAGCCGAGGCCGATCACAGCAACTTTGGTCATGATTTTCTATCCGGATTCAGTTCAAAGAGTTTTCATCAGATCGGCCACCTCGGCGGCACGTTCGTACTTGCTGCCCAGCGCAACCAGCGGCTCCAGTTCCTTGCGCGCATCGTCCTTGCGTCCGGCGCCGGCAAGCCCACGCGCCAGATTCAGGCGAAGATCGTTGGCGAACGGCGCCGCCGAAACCGCCTGGCGCATCATCTGCAGGCCACGATCGGCGTCGCCGGCGGCAAGCAGAATGCCGCCGTAGGTGTCGAGCACGGCGGGATTGCGCGGCGCCAGCGCGTAGGCTTTTTCGGCGTAGCTGCGAGCCCGCGCATCCTTCTGCTGGGCGGCGATCCAGGCCAGGTTGTTCAGCGCGATCACATTGTTCGCGGAGCGCGCGAGCGCGGCTTCGTAACGCATCCGGGCCTCATCGAGCGACTTGCGGACCAGCGCGACGTCGCCCAGGTAGAGCAGCACCTCGACGTCCTTCGGATTGTCCTTGAGCCAGCCATCGACCAGCGTGCGCGCATCGGCTGCCTTGTCGTCCCGCTCGAGGGCCGCGTGCAGGCGGGTTACGTTGGTGGCCGTGCGCTCACGGCTCAAGGCCTCGCGATACGCCTTGATCGCCTGGTCCGCCTTCGACGAGGACATCATCAGCTCGCCTTCCATCACGTAACCCAGCGCCGCCTTGGGCCGCTGACGCTGGACGTCGCGCGCCACGCGGAGCGCTTCGTCGACCGCGTTCCGGCTGCGGTGGATGGTGATCAGCATGTTCTGAGCCTCGACCGTTTCCGGCTGCAACGCCAGCACCTTGCGCAGCGTCTGGATCGCCTCGGCATCCCGCTTGGCGGCAACCTGGGTCGCCGCGAGGTTCAGTTGGGCGCGGACCGATGTCGGGTCGCGCTCGACCAGCTTGGTACGCGTGGCGACCGATGCCTCCGTTTCGCCGGCACGTGCCTGCGCCAGCGCCAGTGCGTCGAGCACTCGCGGTTCGTCCGGCATCGCGTTGAGTGCCTCGTTTGCGGCCGCCAGCGCCTTGCCACGGTCGCCCGAAAGCTGGTGCAGCTCGATCAGCGCAAGCCGCGGATTCACCTGCTTCGGATTGGCGTCGATGGCCTGCCGCAGCAGTTTGAGCGACTCCGGCGTGCCCTCCGGCGTGCGTGCCTTGAGACCGGCGAGCGCCATCAGCGCGTCGGCGTTCTTCGGCGACTTGGCGACGAACTGCTGCAGCACCGCCTCCGCGTCGGCGATCTTGTCTTCGGTCACATACATGCGGGCGAGATTGTTGGCCGCGCTGAAATACGCCGGATCGACGTCGAGCGCACGCTTGAACTCGGCGCGCGCGCGGTCGGGGTCGTTCTTCAGCAGATAGGCGGTGCCACGCAGATTGATGCTGACCGGGTCGGTCTGGCGCTTCTTCTCCAGCGCATCGATCGCCGCCAGCGCGCGGTCGGCGTCGCGGTTGCGCAGATGCGCAACGATGAGCACCAGGTCCGGCCGGCCGCTTTCCGTATCAAGTCTGACCGCCTGCTCCAGCGCCGCGATACCGCCCTCGCGATCGCCTGCCGCCAGCCGGCTCAGGCCCAGCCGCGATTGCGCGTCGGCATCTTCGCTCTGCTTTTTCGCGGCGATCTCGAACGCTGCCTCGGCGCCCTTGGCGTCGCCACCCGTCAGATAGACCTGACCGGCGAGCGCCTGCACTTCAGGGTTCCCCGGGCTGGACTTGAGCAGCGGCGCCAGCGCCTGTCTCGCCTTGTCCAGCCGGCCGGTCCTCAGATAGGCACCGACCAGCACCTTACGGATGAACAGGGAGTCACCGCCATGCGCGATCACCTTTTCGGCGTGCTGTTCGGCCAGCGCATAGGATTGCAGCTCGAATTCGGTCAGCGCGGCCAGTCCGAGCGCCGGCACGTAGTTCGGCGCGACAGCGAGCGTCTTGTTCAGACGGTCCCGCGCCTCGATGAACTTGCGCTCCTTCACCAGCAGCAGGCCGTCCAGATAGTTGGCTTCCGGCGCCTTCGGCGACACCTTGCGCAGCGCCGTCAGTTCCTTGCGCGCTTCGTCGATCTTGCCTTCGTTCGCCAGCGCCGATACGACGACGAAGCGCGCCGTGACATTGCTCGGCTTGACCTCGTAGACCTTGCGATAGGACGCCATCGACTGCTCGAACTGCCCCTGCGCCGATCTCATCTCGGCATCGAGGAACCAGGCCTCGGCACTCTTCGGGTCGGCGGCCAGCACCTTGTCGAGCAGCGCGTGGGCACTGGCGAATTCGCGCTGCGTACCGAGCAGGCGCGCCTTGCCCAGTCCGGCGTAGAGATGGTTGGGGTCGGCCGCGAGCACCTCGTCGAAAGCCGCTTTCGCGCCGTCCTTGTTGCCCACCGCAAGCTGCGCATGACCGATCGCGGCCCTGAGGTCGGCGCTGGCGGCCGGCGTCGACAGCTTGGTCGTGCCCAGACGTTCGATCGCCTGCTTGCTCTCGCCGGCCTCGACCATGGCGCGCGCCAGCAGGGGGGCCACCTGTTCCGCCGGATGCCCGGCATCGAGCGCACGGGTCAGTTCCTTGACCGCCGACGGTGCGTCGCCAGTCAGCATGTGGAGACGTCCCAATTCGTAGCGGGCGGCGGCGTTCGAAGGATCCTTCTGCAGCAGGTTCTTCAGCTGGATCGCCGTCGTCTGCAGGTCATTGCGCTCGAACGCCGAACGCGCGTCCGCCAGCAATTCCTCGGGCGGCTTGCTGCGGTCGCACGCAGCCAGCGCAGATGCGCAGAGGAGTACGGCGAGCAGTCGGCTGACTCGCGGAAGGGTCGGGAATGTGGGGTTCAAGAGCGATGCTCCAGGTCGGTTTCAGCGCAGGCCGAAACGATTCATCAGGTCGTAAAGGGTCGGCCGGCTCACGCCGAGCATTTCGGCGGCCTTGACCATATTGCCGTCGACGCGCGCCAGCACGCTGACGACGGCCTTGCGCTCGGCTTCCTCGCGGATCTGGCGCAGATTGAAGAAGCTGCCGTTCTCTTCCGCCGGCTTCAGGCCTAGATCGGGCACCATGATCTGGTTGCCGTCGGCCATGATGGTGGCGCGCTTGATGCAGTTCTCCAGCTCGCGCACATTGCCCGGCCACTTGTGCGCCTCGATCGCCGCCACCGCCTCGCGCGACAGCGACATCGAACTGCGTCCCTGCTCGCCGGCGAAGCGCTTGACGAAGGAATGCGCCAGCAGCGCGGCGTCGCCCTCGCGCTCGCGCAGCGGCGGTATCGTGACGACGATTTCGGCGAGGCGGTAGTAAAGATCCTCGCGGAAGCGGCTTTCGCCGATCAGCGTCTGCAGGTTCTGGTGGGTGGCGCACACCACGCGCACGTCGATCGGAATCTCGTCGCGGCCGCCCAGTCGCTCGATCACCCGCTCCTGCAGGAAGCGCAGCAGCTTGGCCTGCAGCGGGCCCGGCAGATCGCCGATTTCGTCGAGGAAGAGCGTGCCCTTGTTGGCGACCTCGATCTTGCCCGGCGTCTGCTTGGTGGCGCCGGTGAACGCGCCCTTCTCGTAGCCGAACAGTTCGCTTTCGAGCAGGTTGTCGGGGATGGCCGCGCAATTGATCGCGACGAAGCGTTCGCCGGCACGCTCCGAACGGTCGTGCAGCGTCTTCGCCAGCACTTCCTTGCCGGTGCCGCTTTCGCCCAGCAGCAGCACGGTGGCGCGCGTTGCCGACACCTTCTCGATGGTGCGCAGCACGCGCAGCATGTTGGCGTCGCGCGTGATGAAGCGGCCTTCGACACCGAGGTTCTGGTTGGCCAGGCGCGTGTTCTCGGTCTGCAGGTCATGCAGGCGGAAGGCGCGCTCGATCAGCAGCGCCAGCAGTTCGGGTTCGAAGGGCTTGGCGTAGAAGTCGTAGGCGCCCATGCCGATCGCGCGCAAGGCGTTGGCGCGGTCGTTCTGTCCGGTCAGCACGATCACCTTGGACTGCGGCGCCAGCGCCATGATTTCGCCGAGCAGGGCCATGCCTTCGGTCACATCGTCCGGCGCCGGCGGCAGGCCCAGGTCCATCGTGATGACCGCCGGCTCGTGGCGCCGTATCTGCGCCAGCGCCGATTCGCGGTCACTGGCAAGCACCACTTCGTAATCGTCGAAGCTCCAGCGCATCTGCTTCTGCAGCGCAGGATCGTCCTCGACGATCAACAGCGTACGACCCTTGTCAGCCATGTCACTCCCGGTCAGGCGACGGCCGCCGCGGCCGTCTGCTGAGGAAACACGAGCCGGAACAGGCTGCCCCGCCCCGGCTCGCTGATTACTTCGATGCGTCCACCCAGATCCTGGATGTAGCGGAAACTTTCATAGGCGCCGATGCCCATGCCGTTCGCCTTGGTGGACTGGAACGGCTTGAACAAGCGCTCGCGCACGAACTCTTCGGTCATGCCGCAGCCGTTGTCCTCGACCTCGACCACGACGCCCTCCTGCCCACTGCGCGCCCTGATGCTGACTTTACCGTTTTGCGGCGTGGCATCCAGTGCATTCTGCACAAGATGCCCCACAACCCGCTCTATCCGGTCTTCATGAGCACGGATCACCAGTCCGCTCTCGACTTCGAGCGCCAGCGCGCAGCCACTGCGCGCACGTGACCGATGCAGCCTTTCGAGCAGCGGCGTCAGCGATACCGGCGCCGCCTGCTCGATCGGCTGGGTGCCGGAGCGCAGCTGCAGCAGCATGCTGTTCATGCGGCCGACCGCGTGCTCGATGGTGTCCAGCATGTCCTGCTGGAATTCCGGGTTGTCGCGATGCTTCTGTGCGTTGCGCAGCAGCAGCGTGAGCTGGGCAATGAGGTTCTTCAGGTCGTGCACGACGAAGGCGCTCATCTTCGAGAAGGCTTCGAACTTCTTCGCCTCGATCAGCGCCTCCATCGCCTGCGTCTGGTTCAGCACGCCCGCCACCTGGCGGCCCGCCGTCTTCAGCAGGTCGCGCACCTCCCAGTTCAGGTCGACCAGGGCGCGCGGGCGGCACAGCACGACGAAGCCGAGCGGCATGTCCTCGCTGCCGAGCGGGCAGATGAGCCACGCCTCGGGAATCTGCGCCACCCATTCAGGCAGGCGCATGTGGCCATAGACGCCGGGGCGCGAGCGGTGCTCCTCGATATTGACCACCCACATGCGACCGAGCAGCAGCGCGATCAGCGGACTGTCGGCCGGCTCGCGCGCGTCGATGGCCGGCAGGTTGAGCCGCGCCGCCGGCGCGTACACGCCCTGCTCGTTGCGCAGCCACAGCATGCCGCCCGGGCTTTCGACCAGATCGGCCATCACCCGTATCGACGCCTCGCGCAAGGTGTCGACGTTGGAGGCGCTGTACAGCGTGTCGGCCAGTTTCAGCCACTCCGCCCGGTAGTCGTAGCGCAGGCTGAAGAAGTGCTTGTTAACGAATACGCGCAGCCAGGCGCGCACGCTGCCGGAGGCGATGGACGCCACCAGCCCCAGCGCACCGGCTGCCAGCACCACGGTCTGCAGTGCCGCACCCCACTCTCCGCCGAAGAAACGGACGTAATAGCCGGCCAGCGCGATGATGAGCAGCGCTGCCCCGGTCATCACCAGCGCCGAAGTGTGGAACACCGCTTCGCGCGACACATTGAGCCGGATCGACCACTCGCGGATGCGCGCCGACGACGCGGCGAACAGCGGAATGGCGATGGCGTGCACCAGACCGCGCACCGCCCACAGGGTCGGATCCAGTTCGCGGAACATCAGCGCTTCGGAAAAGAAATAAAGGTCGAACACCAGCGTGAAGCCCAGACCCAGCGTCATCGGCTTGACGCCCCAGCGCCACTGCTGCGGCGTGTTGCGGTAGAACTGCTCGGTCATCACCGCGCCCAGCAGGCTCAGCGCCAGGCCGCACCCCATCAGCCAGACCAGCACCCCCGCGTCGCGCGGCAACACCCAGGACAGCACAGCGTAGGCGAGCGCACAGGGCAGGACCGTGATCAGGGCCAGCCGTATCAGCCAGGAAGGTTTGCGTACCAGCCCGCGCAGGGGCTGGCGCCCATCGGGGTCGACCACGCAGGCCGCCAGGAAGAACAGGAAGAGCAGGTAGTGCAGGGCATCGGCCGCGTGCGCGAGGGTCCACCACAGCGGATGGGGGCGCCACACGAATCCGGTCATCGCGGCACACCACAGGGCGCCGCCCACCATGCACCAGCCGAGCAGGCGGGCGCGCGGCGACCGGCTGGCGCTCATGAAAAGCTGCAGGCAGAAGGCGGCGAATCCGAGCGCGGCCGCAGCGTATGCGTAAAGCGCAAAGGCGGCGGGGAGGGAATCCATCAGGACGCGGCGTCAGGAGTGTTGCAATGAACCGCATTGTGCCCGTGACCCGCCGGGCGCGCAGCGCGCGGCCGACCGGACACGGGGGCGACGATCAGCGGGCGCCGTCGCCGGTCAGCACGACACGTACGGTCTGCAGCAGCACCAGGATGTCGAGGAAGAGGGTGTGGTTCTTCACGTAGTAGAGGTCGTACTGCAGCTTCTGCACCGCGTCGTCGACCGAAGCGCCGTAGCTGTAGCGTACCTGGGCCCAGCCGGTGATGCCCGGCTTGACGCTGTGACGGGCGGCGTAGAACGGGATCTGGTCGGTCAGCTGATCGACGAAGAAAGGACGCTCCGGGCGCGGACCCACGAAACTCATGTCGCCGTGCAGCACGTTGAAGATCTGCGGCAGTTCGTCGATGCGGGTCTTGCGGATGAAGTGGCCGACGCGGGTGATGCGGTCGTCGTTGCTGCCGGCCCAGCGCGGCTTGCCATCGGCTTCGGCATCCAGACGCATGCTGCGGAACTTGAGTACCTTGAAGGTACGGCCGCCCTGACCGACCCGCTCCTGGCGGTAGATGACCGGGAAGCCGGATTCGATCGCAATCGCGATGGCAGCCAGCAGCATGATGGGCGCGGTCACGACCAGCAGAACGCTGGCGGCGACGATGTCGAACACGCGCTTGACCGCGCTGCGGGCGAAACCCTGGCGGAAACCGTCGCCGTAGATGAGCCAGCTGGCACGCAGCGTGTCCAGACGGACCTGGCCGCGCATGCGCTCGAAGAAACTCGACAGGTCGTTCACGGTGACGCCCGCCAGCTTGCAGTCCAGCAGCTCGCGCAGCGGCAGCACGCCACCGCGGCGCTCGCGCACCGCCACGACGATCTCGTTGGCGCGGTGGTCGCGGGCCAGCTGCATCACACAGCTGCCTTCCGGCATCACCAGCGTGGCCGGCACTTCGACCGCCTCTTCGGCACCGACCGGCACGAACCCGACGATGGTGTGGGTGGCGCTGGCCGAGGTCGATACGCTGGCCCACACGGAAGCCGCCTCAGCGCCGGTACCGACGACCAGGATGCGCCGTGTGAACATGCCGGCACCGTCGGCCTGCAGGAAGGACGCCGCGCGCAGCAGCAGGATGCCGCCGAAACCCATGCACAGCGACACATCGAGTGCCGGCATCGCGACGCTGCCCTGCGGCAGCAGGCGGAACACCATGTAGGCAACCGGCAGGCCGAGCAGGAAGGCAAACAGCACGCGCCCGACCAGTTCGGACAGATTGCGCGGCTGTTCCCGCTGGTACAGGCCCAGCGCGCTCATCAGCAGCGTCATCAGGATGGCGAACACCGAAGCCGGCAGCAATGCGGGCAGCAACGATTCCATGCTGGCGGGCGCACTGATCCAGGCGGCGCCGAAACCGGCGATCAACAGCACGATCGCCTCGGCGATAAGTCTCATGAGCGTGACGGAAGGTACGTAGTGACTGAACAGTCTGACCACAATCAACCCCTTTTCGGCCGCCCGGACGATGCTTCGGACCAGCCGCAAATATTGTCCCGACGCGGGGGCGCCGGCTTGTTGAGCGCGAACGATATGGGCTGAACCGGGGATCACGCGTGAATCTGGTCACAAGAAGCCTCGGCGCACAGGGGCGGTGATAACTAACGCACGTTGCGACGCCGTTTCAGGGCTACTGGCCAGCCGGGGAGACACAAATTTCCACAATGAAAAAGCGCATTCCGGCGCCCGGCGGCGGCTTCAGGCAGCCAGCGCGGCCGCAAACACCGTCAGGAAACAGAGCAGCAGCAGCACCTTGCGCCGACGCCCCGTGGTGAGCAGGCGGGCCGGCAAGGCACGGAGTCTGGCCGGCAGACCGTGGTCGAGCAGTGCCGATCCGCCGGTCGCGTAGGCGTCGGCCAGCGCCTCGACCGACACGAAACACAGCGTCGGGTAGCGCTTGCAGGCCTCGGCGATCAGGCTGTCGATGGCTGCCAGACTGTCTTGGTGCCGGGCCTGCCGACCGACGAAGTTCGAGCGGTGCGTTTCCAGCAGCAGCGGGCGTCGCTGCGCCCACTTACGCGCCAGCGCCCCCAGCCCGCGCTCGGCACGGTGGCCGCGCACCGGTTCGTAATAGTCGTCGCGCACCAGCGCCGTCAGCCCGGAAGCACAGCGCTGGCCGTTCCGGTAGAGCCGGCCGCTATCGACCGGCAGGCCGTCGGCGCCGCGCCGCTCGTAGCGTTCGCCCGGCGTCACCAGCGCGCGCACGCCAGCCGCCGCCCAGGCGGTCTCGACCTCATCGTTCCAGACGAAGGTCGGTGGCACGGCCACCGCCGGCATCACGCCGAAGACGCGGGCAAAGGTCGACACCTCGGCCGTCGCGCGACTGACGATGTCGGCCCTGTCCAGCGCCTGCGAGGGCAGGCTGGACGCGTCGGTCCAGCGGCTCTGCAACGGCGACGGCAGGTCTTCGGTGGCTGGAAAGGGCTGGTTTCGCCACGCCCGCAGCGCCGGATCCTGCGCGCAGGCCCTGTCGAGCACAGCCGGGTGATAGTGCTGCATGCCATGCAGCTGCAGCGAGAACACGCCGCGCGCCACGCCAGCGCGCATTTCCGCCAGCACGGGCGCCAGCCGGGCGTCGTCCAGCGCGACGCAGGCTTCCGCCTCGTCCGGTCGGGCCGCGTCCGGTCCGGCCAGGATGACGCCCAGCGTCATCACCGGGTGACGGCCCTGCACATCGGCATGCGCCGACAGCACGCGCGCGATGTCGCGCAGCGCGTCGGCCTGTTCCAGCGGGCCGTAACCCCAGTCGTCCCCCTCGAACACCATGACAGGGTTGCGCAGACAGGGCTCGGCCCAGGCGCGCGCGAGATCGCGCCTGACGCAGTAAAGCGCGACCGCCCACAGCAGCAATGCCCCGTAAAGCCCGTACATCGTCCCCTCCTCCGGGTGCGCACTTTCGCACAGACCAGCTGCCGACTCCCGCTCCGGCCCGCGGCCGATCGTGACTGATGGCACTTCCGGCAGCGACAAGCCGCCACCACCCCCTATCGGCCGCCGGTGCCGGTCCGGATAATCGCCGCGCACGTCCTCTGTCAGTCAGCCCCTCGTCCCCGTCCATGCCCTTCGAAGCGCGCCACACCCGGAACGTCCTCGCGGCATGCGTCGTCTATACCGCGCTGATCCTGTGGGGCAGCCTCTACCCCTTCACCGGCTGGCGACCGACCGCCGATGCACTGGCCTTTCTCGGCGTGTGGAACACGAAGGCGCTGTCGGCGCCCGATCTGGTCGTCAATGCCCTCATATACATACCGCTGGGCATCGGACTGCGCTGGCTGACGCGAAGCTGGCCGGCGCTGCTGTCTATCGCGCTGGCGACGGCCTTCGCCGCCGCCCTCAGTTTCGGGGTCGAAGCTGCGCAGGCGCATCTGCCGCAGCGGGTGCCGTCGCTGGCCGACTTCATCCTGAACACCGGTGGCGGGTTGGTCGGCGCCACGATCGCCGCGCTGCTGACGCCGCGCTGGCGCCTGGTCGCCCGCCTGCAGGCCTGGCGCGCGCGCAGCTTCCAGCCGACGCGCGACGCCGATCTGGCCCTCGTCGCCATTGCCGGCTGGGCCCTGTCGCAGCTGTCACCCTTCGTGCCCTCACTCGACCTTGGCACCCTGCGCAACGGCCTCGCACCGCTGGCGGCCACGCTGGGCGACCCGGCCAGCTTCGATTTCGCACGGATGGCCGCTTACGCGCTGGAACTGTTCGCGCTCACACTGCTGGCGCGCGACGCCCGCCAGCGCACGGCGTCGCTGACGCGCTTTCTGTGGCTGTTCGTGCTGGCAGTGCTGCTGCTCAAGGTGGCGGTGATCAGTCGCCAGCTTTCGGCCGAAGCGCTGGCTGGCGCGGCGGCCGGCCTGCTGTTCGGGCTGGCACTGCCGCGCCGCCTCAAACCGGCACGCCCGGCGCTGGCGGCGCTGGCCATGGTGCTGGCGCTGTCCATCGGCGAACTGACACCGGAACCCGGCGCGCTGCGACAGCTGAACTGGACGCCCTTCGTCGCTCACCTGAACAATCCGATGCTGGGCCTGAGCGTGCTGATCGACACCTTCTGGCCCTATGTCGCACTGGCGGCAGCTCTGCACCGTCTGTCCGGCGCCGGGCGCGGCATCACTCCGGTCATCGTGCTGGTCTGCGGCGGCCTCGCCTTCGGGCTGGAATGGATGCAGCAGTACGTGCCTGGCCGCACGCCCGACATCACGACGGTGGTGATGGCGCTGGCCGGCGCCCTGCTGGCGGTCCGGCATCTGGCGCCGGCAGCCGGCGAAGCGCCGCGGCCGCGCTCGCAGGTGCGTCCGCGACTGGCATTCACGCTGGTCGCCGCACTGCTGCTGAGCAGCGCCAGCGCGGTGTGGTCGCTCGCACGCACGCCCCCTCCAACGGTACTCGCCTCGGCGCGCAGCAAACCGACGCTGCCACTGCCCGAGGAACTTCAACTGCCCGCCCTGCCCGGCTTCCGCCACGCGCATCCGCGGCTGCCCTACCCGTCGGCCGGCGACATCGTCCGCCTGCGCGCAGAAAACCCCGACTACATCGCTCAGCTCGTCAAGCGCGCCAAAGGCGGCAGCGGCGATCTGAGCGCGGCCATCGAGGCGGCGGTGCTGGCGCCGGAAACGCAGGACGTGCGTGTCATCGTCGAGCGCGTCGTCCGGATGAAGCCCAACTGGCGCGGCCACGCGCAGACCAAGCCGATCGCCCAGGTCTATGACTGGCTGCACGACCGCGTACCGCCGGAGCTGATGCCGAAGCTGAAGGACAAGGTGATCGAGGCCTGCAATCACCAGATCCGCGTCATCCGCCTGGAGGCGCTGTCGCCGTACAACGTCTATCTGTACAACGCGCCCTTCCAGGCGCTGATGGCCTGCGCGCTGTCCATCCACGGCGACGATCCGCGCGCGGCGCCGGTGATGGCCTTCACCTATGACTACTGGATCAACCGCGTGCTGCCGGTGTGGCGGCAGATCGGCGGACGCAACGGTGGCTGGCACGAGGGCAACGAGTACGTCGGCATCGGCATCGGCCAGGCCATCTACCAGGTGCCCGCCATGTGGCGATCGGCCACCGGCGAGGACCTGTTCCGGCAGGAGCCGGCGCTGCGCGGCTTCCTCGATTTTCTGGTCATGCGCCAGCTGCCGGACGGCAGCAGCGTCAAAATCGGCGACGGCCGTTTCGGCCGCCGCGCGGTGGACGACGCACAGGCGCTGGCGCTCGAATACCGCCACGCGGCCGCCTACACGCTGTACGGCAAGCCCGACCGCAAGCCGGTCCCGACCTCGTGGCCCTGGGGGCCGCTCACCGACACCACGCTGTACTCGCCGGCCGCGGTGCAGACACAGCCGCTCACCCATTACGCCGACGGCCTGGGCTGGCTGCTCGCCCGCAGCAGCTGGCGCGACGATGCCACCCACCTGAGCTTCAAGGCCGGCGACAACTACTGGTCGCACAGCCATCTCGACCAGGGCAGCTTCACGCTCTACAAGGGCGCGCCGCTGGCGCTGGACAGCGGCTGCTACTGCGGCTACGGCACCGACCACCATCTGAACTACCACTACCAGACCATCGCTCACAACACGCTGACGGTGACCGATCCGGCCGACACGCTGCCGATGCCGGCGCGCCAGAACAAGAAGCCGCGCACCATCGCCAACGACGGCGGCCAGCGCCGTGTCGGTTCCGGCTGGGACTTGCACGCCGCGCCGATGGACCTCGAAGACTGGCGCAGCAAGTACGACGACTTCCACACCGGCCGCATGGTGCGCGTGGTCGAACAGGACGGCCTGCTGATCGCGCTGGCCGACATCACCGCCGCCTACACCAGCGCGCAGACCGGGGCCCACAGCTTCCACCACCGCACACGGCGGGTCGAGCGCGCCTGGCGCATCTTCATCTACGACCGCGCGGCCGACATGCTGGTCGTGCAGGACACGCTGGAAGCCACGCGCGCCGAATTCACCAAGCGCTGGCTGCTGCACAGCGCCGAGGCGCCGCGCATCGACGGTCGGCGCTTCGTGATCGAACGCGCGCCGGTGATGCAGGTCGCCGGCCTGCCGCGGCTGGAGGGCGAGGTGCTCTACCCGCGCGACGCGCGCATCGTGCCGATCGGCGGCAAGGGCTTCGAGTTCTTCGTCGACGGGCTCAATTTCGATGAGAACGGCACGCTGGCCGCCAACATCGCGCGCGGCCCGTCCGACCTCGATCCGGGCGCCTGGCGGCTGGAAATCTCGCCCGCGGCGCCGGCGCTCGAAGACCGCTTCCTGGTCGTGCTGCGCCCGGGTCTGGGCGCACTGCCGCCGCTGGACGCCACGGTGGTCGAACAGGCGGATGGCATCGTCGCCGACATTTCGCTGCCCGGCCGCCGGCTGGCGCTGCGTTACCCGCACGACCGGCTGGCGGTCGAGGCGACCGTCACGCTGGCCGACGGCAGCCGCCGCACGCTCAGCGTCGAGGGCGAAGGCACGCGCGCGCCGGCCGCCGGATGGATAGATCAACTTCGCGCCTGGGTGTCCCGATGAACAGAGGATGGACTGCCGCGCTGGGCCCGGCAGCATGGATTGCGCTGGCCTTGCTGGCCTGCTTCGAACTGGCACTGCACAGCGACTCGGTGCTGCAGCGCTACCGCGCCGTGTTCGCGGTCGGCCGCGCCACCGACAAGGTCGATTTTGTCGAACACGCCCGGCCGTCGCTGCTGGTGCTCGGCAACAGCCGCGCCGACAACGGCATCGCGCCCGACGCCCTGCTCGCCGCGGCCGGATCGCCCGCCGGTGTGCGCGCCTTCAATCTCGGCATGCCGGGTGCCAACGCACTGGTGCTGCACGGCGTGGCCGACCGTCTGCTCGAAGCCGGCGCCCGACCCAGTGACGTACTGATCACGCTGGACGAAACGCTGTTCCAGCACGAGGACTCGCTCGGCTACTACGGCTTTCTGGCCGAGCGCGACGCGCTGCTCGACGGCGGCTTTCATGCCGAGCTGTTCGGTTCGCTGCTGCGTACCTGGTATTACAGCGGCAATCTGCGGCAACTGCGCGAACCGGACAAACTGCTGCGCTTCGCCGAGGCGACGGTCGGCGAGGTCGAGCCGGTGGGCGGCAGCGCCGCGCAGAACATGGGCTACCGCGCCGGTTTCAAGGGCCGCTTCCAGAACCGCGAACAGCTGATGGCGCAGGAGGCGGGCACACGTGCGCCACCCGATCCGCGCATGGTCGATGCGATGCACAAGCTGGTCGACCGCCTGGTCAGGGCAGGCGTACGCGTGCACCTGATCGCCACCCCGCTGTTCGGCCGCGAATCGGCCTTCGGCCCCGGCGCCGCGCCCGGCCCCTACGCCAGCGTCACACCGGCGCTGGAAGCGCTCGGCGCGCGCTGGCTCCAGGTCGATGTGCCGGCCCTCGAACCCGACCACTTCGCCGACCCCGGTCACCTGAACGACGGCGGCGCCCGCCTGTACAGCGCCGCCCTGGGCGACGCCTGGCGCAAGGACACCGCACGATGATCTTCAGCCAGCCCGTCTTCTTCGTCTTCCTTGCCGCGCTGCTGGCGATCTACGGCCTGTGCCGCACGCAGCCGCAGCGCGCGGTCGTGCTGCTGGCCGGCAGCCTCATCTTCTACGCGTCGTGGAAACCGGCCTACCTCATCCTGCTGGTGCTGTCGGTCAGCATCAACTACCTGTTCTACAGCGCACTGTCGCGCACACGCAGCAAGCGCACGCTGGTGATCGCGCTGGTGCTAAATCTGGCGCTGCTCGGCGGCATCAAGTACCTGGGCATGCTGATCGACACGGCGATCGCCGTCGCCGCCTTCGCCGGCCATACCGACACCGGCCTCGACAGCCACTGGACGCACTGGGCGCTGCCGCTGGGCATCAGCTTCTACACCTTCCACATGCTGTCGGTGATGATCGACGTGTACCGCGGCGAATGGACCACGCGCATTTCCTTCCGCTCGTGGTGGCTGTACATCAGCTTCTTCCCGCACATGGTGGCCGGCCCCATCCTGCGCGCCTCCGAACTGGTCGAGCAGCTGGAGCGCCTCGGGCCGCTGCAGGCGCGTGACCTCAAGGTGGGTGCGCTCATCTTCATGGGCGGGCTGATCAAGAAGATCCTGTTCGCCGACAACTTCGCCGGCCTGGCCGACGAACTGTGGGCCGACCCGTCGCGGCTGGACACTGCCACCGCGTGGCTGGCGGTCACCGCCTTCGCGCTGCAGATCTACTTCGACTTCTCCGGCTACAGCGAAATGGCGATCGGTCTGGCGCGCGGCTTCGGCGTCGATCTGCCGCGCAATTTCCGCTACCCCTACATCAGCCGCAGCCCGCAGGAATTCTGGCAGCGCTGGCACATCACGCTGTCGCGCTGGCTGCGCGATTACCTCTATGTGTCGCTCGGCGGCAACCGCGCCGGCTACGCGCGCACGCTGGCCAACCTGATGATCACCATGGTGCTCGGCGGCCTGTGGCACGGTGCCGCCTGGACCTTCGTCATCTGGGGTTTCCTGCACGGCGCCTGGCTGGTGGCGCACCGCGTCGTCCAGCCCTGGCTGCCGAAGCCGCAGGCGCCGGCAGGGCAGATCGCTTACGCCGTGCTCGCCTGGGGCTGCAGCATGGTCGTCGTCTGGGTCACCTGGGTGTTCTTCCGCGCCGGATCGACCATACAGGCCTTCGACATCTGCGCGCGCATGGCCGGGCTGGCCGGCAGCGACGCCAGTCCGCCGGCGGTGCGCAGTTACGTTTGGCTGCTGACCGCGCTCACCTGCATGCTGGTGCTGCTGGAGTCGCGCATCGTCAGCGCCTGCGCCAGCGGCCTCGACCGCTGGTCGCGGGTGACGCCGCTGCTGCGCGGTGGCGTCTATGCGGCCGCGATACTGTGTGTGGTAGTTTTCGGCGGCAGCACGCAGCGTTTCATCTATTTCGACTTCTGATCCGTGAGCGACATCCAGCGCTACCCCGATTCCCCGCGCAGCGAAATGCAGCGCTTCGTGCCCGCAGGCGCCCGCCGGCTGCTCGACGTCGGCTGCCACACCGGCGCCTTCGGCCACGCGCTGAAACAGGTACGCGACATCGAGGTATGGGGCATGGAGCCGGCCGCCGACGCCGCCACGCTGGCAGCGACCCGGCTCGACCGGGTGCTCGCCGAGCCGATGGCGGCCGGCTGCGCGCTGCCGGACGCCCACTTCGACGCCATCGTGTTCAACGACGTGCTCGAGCACATGGAAGCGCCGTGGCAGACGCTGGAACTGGCGCAGCGCTGGCTCACGCCGGACGGCGTCGTCATCATTTCGCTGCCCAATCTGCTGCACGTCGAGAACGTCGAGCACATGCTGTTCGAGCGCGATTTCCGCTACGAAGGCCGCGGCGTGCGCGACCGCACCCATCTGCGTTTCTTCACCCGCAAGAGCGCGCTGCGCATGATCGAGGACTGCGGCTACCGGGTGGACACAGCAGTGGGCATCAACGAATCGTGGTGGTCGCCGTCACCGCTGCGCCGCCTCACCTTCCGCCTGTTCGACCGCTGGCTGGCCGAATTCAAGCCGCAGCAGTTTGCCTTCGTGGCGCGACCGCAACGCTGAGCTGCCATGGAAGCGCCGTCGATCAGCGTCGTCATGCCGGTGTTCAACGGCGCAGCGCATCTGGCCGAAGCCCTCGATTCGGTGCTCGTGCAGAGCCTGCCGGCGGCGCGCGTCGTCGTCGTCGATGACGGCTCGACCGATGGCAGCGCTGCGCTGCTGCAGCACTACGGCGACCGGATCACGCTGGTATCGCAGACCAATCACGGACAGGCGCACGCGCGCCGCACCGGCGCTGCCGCTGCCGGCGGCGAACTGATCGCCTTCATCGACCAGGACGACGTGTGGGATGCCGACAAGCTGGCGCGCCAGGTCGATCTGATGCAGCGCTTTCCGGAAGCGGGTGCCACCTACTGCGATCACCGGCGCATCGACGCCGACGGCAAGGTGCTGGCCGCCACCGGCTCGGGCTATGGCCTGCGCGGCAGCGGTCGCATCCTCGACGCACTGCTGCGCGGCAACTTCATCCTCAGTGCCTCGCTGGTGATGATCCGCCGCAGCGCCTACGAAGCAGCCGGCGGCTTCCTGCCGCAGCGCGGCTTCTGGGCCGACGACTACAGCCTGTGGCTGCGCACGGCCGCACACGCCCCCATCCTCTATCAGGCGGAAACGCTGGTGAGTTACCGCCAGCATGCGAACAACACCTCGGGCGACCGCTATGAGCAGGCGCGCGGCGACATCCAGGCGCTGGAGGAACTGTGCGCCCATCTGCGCGCAGCAGACATGACCCAGGCACTGCCGGCGGCCCGGCGCGCCCTGCGCGACGCCTGCATCGGCACCGCGATGCTGGCGCGACAGCGTGGCGAGTGGCGGCAGGCACTGCGCCATCGCGTCGCCGCCTGGCGGACATGAGCGCGATCGCGGACAGCGCCGCGCCGCTCGTGTCGGTGGTGATACCGACGCACAACCGGCCCGGACTGCTGCGCGAGGCGCTCGCCTCGATCGCCGCGCAGACCTGCACCGACTGGGAAGTGGTGGTGGTCGACGACGGCTCGACGCCGCCGATCGACGCCGCCGAGCTGGAAACCATCGTCGGCCCGCGGCTGCGCCTGGTCCGTCACGAGCAGCCGCGCGGTGTCGCCGCCGCGCGCAACAGCGGCTTCGCCGCCGCCCGCGGCGAACTGATCGCGCAGCTTGACGACGACGACAGGCTGGCGCCGGAAGCCCTGTCCGCCGCCGCAGCGGCGCTGCGTGACGCCGACGTGGCCTTCATCGGGGTGGACGCGTTCGGCGACGAGGCGGACGACGTCAATCTGCGACAGCGGAGTGCGACACGACGAGCACTGCGCCTCGCGAGCGCCCGCGCCGGAGACGACAGAGGTGTCATCACCTTTGATGGTCGCTTGTTTGCGTCGCTGCTGCTCGGCGTGCCGGCTTCGTTCCAGCACCCGGTGTTCCGGCGCACTGCACTGGATTCCGTCAGCCCGATGGACAACGACCACTGGCCCGAATCGGCGTGGGCGATCGAGGCCGCCGCGCGTGGGCTGCGCTGCACGCTGGTCGATCAGCCGCTCTACCAGTGGCGGCGCGACGGTCAGAGCTATTTTTCACAGGCCGCGTTGGCCAGCCGCATGCACGAGCACGACGTAAGAATGAAACGCGCGCTGTTCGAGCGACTGCAGCCGGTGCTGCAAGCCGAACAGGGCCGGCTGCTCGGGCGCGCGCTCGGCAATGCCCTGTTCGACCGCTGCTGGGCGACGCAGGGTGCCGCGCCCGGCTTCTGGCAAGACTTCATTCGATCGCTGCGCCTGGCACCGCGGGCAGGCCATCTGGCGCTGCTGCTCAGGCGGCTGCGCGCCGACTGAGAACGCTTACTCGGCCGCTGCGGGCGCCGGATCAGCCGCGGGAGCAGGGGCCGCGCCCGGCTCCGCCGCGGGCGCTGACTCGGAGGTCGGCGCCGCTTCCGGCGCCGCTGCGTCTTCTGCGGCCGGCGGCGCTTCCGCCGGCTTGGGCTTGGGAACAGACACCACCTCGACCGCCGCCGGCTTGATTCCGGCCGCACGCATCTCGGCGATGCGCAGGTCTATCTTCTTGTTCTCGCCGCAGTACTCACTCGCCTGCAGCAGCACCGACAGCGCATCCGACTTCTTGCCCGCCTGGTAGTACATGTCGCTCATCGCGACCCAGGCGTCGACCAGCTTTGGATTGAGCTTGAGCGCCTCCACGAATTTCTGCCGCGCGATGTCGTACTCCCCGCGGAGCTGGTGGCCGCGGCCGAGGTTTACATAGGCTTCGGGCCGCAGGTAGAAGGTTCTTTCCGTGCTGTCGACGATGTAGTTGAAGTTGCCGACCACCGCATTGGCCATGAACTCGCGCTGCTGCTTGTTGTTCAGATTGGCGTAAGCCAGATTAAGCGCCTTCAGGCCGAAACAGAAGTGGTGGATGTGCAGGTAGTTCTTCGGGCCCAGCCGCTGGGTCCAGTAATCCACCAGTTCCTTCGGCTCGCGTTCGATGCGTGCGCGACAGAACGGCGGATACAGCGCAAAGTCCTGCTCCGTCCAGTTGGTGGTCTCATTTCTGCGCGCTGAGACATCTGCAGCGAACACGAACAGCGGAAGCATCCAGACGAGGTGCCGCCAGCGACGGGAGTTTGGGGATCGCAGGATCGACGGAAGCATGCAGGGTCTCTCCGGTGGGTCACAAGGTCGAACAGTAGACCACGCGAAGCGTGGCGCGAACAGCGACGCAGCTAACGCTTGGCTTCAGACCGGCAACGCTGGCCTGCGCCACGGCGTGACAGGGTGTGCAAGGCATCGACCCCGTCTGATGCGATACTTTCGTGCTCACTCCCGCCGCAGAGGCGGATCTTCCGGAACCTGCCCCTTCATTCGCCCGCATGGCCGCCAGTCACAGCTTCAGACACAGCGTCGGTTGGCTCTTCCTGGGCAACACCAGCATCCAGATACTCACCTTCGCCTTCGGCATCGTGCTGGCGCGCCTGCTCGCGCCGGCCGAGTTCGGCATGCTGGTGACGATACAGGTGTTCACCGGCCTGGCCGGTTTCGTGTCGGGCGGCGGCATGGGCCAGGCGCTGGTGCGCGCAAAGGAGGCCACGAAGCACGACTACGACGTGGTGTTCACGCTGCAGCTGCTGATCGGCATAGCGATCTACGCGGTGTTCTTCTGCGCCGCGCCCTGGTTCGCCCGCTGGTACGACACACCGCTGTATGAGCAGCTGCTGCGCGTGTCGGCGCTCACCTTCATCACGCGGCCGCTGGTCAATCTGCCGAACAGCATCCTGCACCGTGAAATGCGCTTCAAGGCGCAAACGGTCGCCCGCGTGCTCACGCTGTTCGTGGCCAGCGGCACCAGCATTGGGCTGGCCTTTGCCGGCTGGAGCGTGTGGAGTCTGGTGCTCGGCGGGCTCGCCGGCTCCTTCACCAACGCGCTGGCGCTGTCGCTGATCGCGCGCTGGCGGCCGGGCCTGAGCTTCGAGTTTTCGCGCGGGCGCGAACTCGCACGCTACGGCTTCCTGGTGTCGGTGAACGACATCGTGGTCTATCTGCGCAACCAGGCGTCGAACTTCGTGCTCGGCCGCACGCTGGGCATGAGCGCGGTCGGTCTGTTCAACAAGTCCGACAGTCTGGTGCGCATGCCCAATATGTTCATCGTCGGCTCGGTCTACCAGGTGCTGTTCCGGGCACTGGCACGCGAACAGCACGACGACGCGAAATCGCGCCACATGTTCCTGCACAGCATCCGTCTGGTCGCCGTCTATGCGGCGCCCTTCTATGTGCTGCTGCACCTGCTGGCCGCTCCGATGATGAACGTGCTGTACGGTGCCCGCTGGATCGAAGCCGCCGGTCCGCTGTCGCTGCTGGCCATTGCCAGCCCCTTCCTGATGATCGCCAACCTGTGCGGGGCCGTGCTGGCCGCGCGCAACTGGCTGCACCGTGAACTGAAGGTGCAGATCGCGTTGCTGCTGCTGACCGGGGGCGCCACGCTGGCGGGCCTCGAGTACGGACTGAACGGCGTCGCGGCGGCGCTGATCGTGGTCGCCGCCTACAACGCGACGCATATGTACTGGCTGGCGTCGCGCTGCCTGGGCACCCGCTGGCGCGAACTGCTCGGCGCGCTGACGCCGGCGCTGCTGTTGGCCGCATTGATGGTCGCCGTCGCTTTGCCGGTCGAGCACTACGCGCAGAACCTGCCGGAACTGCTGCACCTGATCGTCGTCGGCGGCTGCAGTGCGGCCGTCTACGGGCTGTGTTTCCTGTTCCTGCCGATCGCAGCGCTTGCTGGCGAGCAGCAGAAGTGGAAGGCAAAGATTCCCTTCCTGCGTGCGGAGCCGCGCAAATGAGCGATCCGGTCTCGCGCCTGCTGCTGCGCCGGGCCGGCGGGCACGGCCCCGTCATGCTGATGTACCACTCGGTGGCCGCGGGAAGCGGCCGGCCGGACTGGCCGTGGGCGGTGTCCATGCAGCAGTTCCGCGCGCAGATGGACATCCTGCAGGCAGGTGGCTGGGCGACGCCGACCATGGGCGAACTGCTGGCCGAGCCATCGCGCTGGCAGGGCCGGGTCGCCGTCATCACCTTCGACGACGGCTATGCGGACAATCTGGCCGCCTTCGATCTGCTGCGCGAACGGCAGATGCGTGCCACCTGCTTCATCGTGACCGGTTCGATCGGCGAAGCGCCACGCTGGAGCTCGACGAACCGCCCTCCGCTGACACTGCTCGACCGCGCGCAATTGCGTGCCCTCGCGGAATCGGGCATCGAGATCGGCTCGCACACGGTGAATCACCTCCGCCTGCCGGCGCTCGACGACGGCGCATTGGCGAACGAGTTGCGCGATTCACGCGCAGCGCTGGAAGACATCACCGGTGCGCAGGTGCGCAGCTTCGCCTACCCCTACGGCGCCTGGGATGCTCGCTGTGCCGCGGCCGTACGCGACGCGGGTTACGCCGGCGCCTGCACCACGCGCACCGGCTGGGCGCTGCGCGATGGAGATCCGTTCAGCCTGCGCCGCCTGACGGTTTACAACTCGGACAACAGCGGCAGCTTCATGCGCAAGCTGGCGGCCGGCACCAACGATGTGGACTGGCCGGCGACACTGCGCCGGCTTCTGCTCGGAAGAGGCTGAGCCGGGATGCTGTTCAACTCGTGGGAATTCCTGCTCGGCTTCCTGCCGCTCACCTTTGCCGGCTTCTTCCTGCTGGCACGCGTCAGCCGCGCAATCGCCGCCGGCTGGCTGTTCATCGCCTCGCTCGCCTTCTACGGCTGGTGGGAACCGATACACGTCCTGCTGCTGCTCGCCTCGATCACCTTCAATTTCATGATCGGTTCCGCCATCTCGTCGGCGCATGCGGTCGGCGCGATGGCACGCGCGAAGCGTCTGCTGTGGCTGGGCATCGTCGCCGACCTGGCGCTGCTGGGCTGGTTCAAGTACGCGAACTTCGTCGTGAACAGCGCGAACGCGGTCGGTGATTTCGGCTGGCAGATCGAACACGTCGTGCTGCCGCTGGGCGTGTCCTTCTTCACCTTCACCCAGATCGCCTTCCTGGTCGACGCCTTCCGCGGCGAAGTGAAGGAACGCAACCCCATCCACTACGGCCTGTTCGTGACCTGGTTTCCGCACCTGATCGCCGGGCCGGTACTGCATCACAAGGAAATGATGCCGCAGTTCGCCGCTGCGGCGACCTACCGCTTCAGCTGGGAGAACGTCGCAGTCGGCGGCACGATGTTCGTCATCGGGCTGTTCAAGAAAGTAGTGCTGGCCGACGGCGTTGCGGTGTACGTGGCGCCGGTTTTTTCGGCCGCCGGCAATGGCGTGCAGCCCGGCATCATCGAAGCCTGGTGCGGCGCACTGGCCTACACGCTGCAGCTCTACTTCGACTTCTCCGGCTACTCCGACATGGCGATCGGCCTGTCGCGCATGTTCGGCGTGCGCCTGCCGCTGAATTTCGATTCGCCCTACAAGGCGGCCAACATGATCGAGTTCTGGCGGCGCTGGCACATGACGCTGTCGCGCTTCCTGCGCGATTACCTGTACTTCGCGCTGGGCGGCAACCGGCGAGGGCCGCTGCGCCGCTACGTCAACCTGCTGCTCACCATGGTGCTGGGCGGTCTGTGGCATGGCGCCGGCTGGACCTTCGTCGTCTGGGGCGCGCTGCACGGGCTCTATCTGTGCGTGAACCACGGCTGGCGGGCACTGCGCGCGCGCCTGTCCAGCCGCCCGGCCGGCAGCGCTGAACGCCTCGCCGGCGCGGCACTCACCTTCGTCGCCGTGGTGCTGGCCTGGGTGTTCTTCCGCGCCAGCGACTTCGATGCCGCCTGGCGGATGATGGCCGCGATGCGCGGCGAGGCAGCCTTGCAGGTGCCCGCCAACTGGCCGCTGGCCTGGCAGCTGACCGCCGCGCTGAAGGCAATCGGACTGAGCGCGACACAGGGCGTGCCGGTGACTGCCTTCGATCCGTCCGGTCACGCGCCGTTCTGGATCGCCGGCCTGCTCGCCATCGTCTGGCTGGCGCCCAATTCACAGCAGATCATGGCGCGCTTCGAGCCCGCGCTCGAACACGCACAGGCATCGAGGATCGCCTGGCGGCCGACCCGGCTGACGGCGATCTGCGCCGGCTGCGCCTTCGGCTTCGCGCTGCTGCACCTGAATCGCGTCAGCGAATTTCTCTACTTCCAGTTCTGACGCGCATGAGCCGACCGCTGATTTCCTTCCGCCGCTACATGGCCCTGACGGCACTCAGCGCCGCGGCAGTCTGCGCCATCGCCTTCGCCATCAATGCGGCGGTCGACCCGCTGTGGCATTTCGGCGGCAACCGCTTCAGTGGCGTCAATCCGCATTTCAACGAGCGCCTGTCCAAGATCAACCTCCTGCAGCGCCGGATGGCCGATTACGACTGCCTGATCTTCGGCAGCTCACGCGGCACGCTGATGCCGGGTGACGCCTTCGCGCCGCACCGCTGCTTCAACCTGTCCTTCGCCAGTGGGCAGATCGAGGAATTCATCGCCTACGCCGACTACCTGCGCCATCTCGGCATGCGGCCGAAGCTCGTCGTGGTCGGCGTCGATGGCTTCAACTTCCTGCGCGAAGGGCGTGATCCGCCGTCGATTCCCGATTTCGTCCGCGAACTGCGCGCGCCGCCCGGCGTGCTGGCCGACTATCTGTCGGCCGGCAGCCTCGCGCTGTCCTGGCAGGCGCTGACCCAGCCCGGCACGCCGCGCTACTACGACCGCAATTTCGACTGCGTCATCCGCGCCGATGCCCCCGCCTTCGACCCGGCGCGCTTCCGCAGCGCGGAAGGCCTGCAGCGCAACGACGCCCGGCGCCGCCAGTCGATTCCGTTCGACAGCGCCAACTCGCGCCTGTACGGCGAACTGGCGAAGCGCTTTCCGGACGCCCGCGTGCTCGCCTACGTGCCGCCGGTCAGCGCCTGGCGCATCGACGAAATGGAGCGCAACGGCCTGCTGGACGGCTATCTCGACGCGCTGTACGCGACCGCCGGGCACTTCCCGCGCCTGATCGACTTTTCGCTGCCCGGCGAGCGGACAGCCCGAACCGACAACACCTACGACGGTTCGCACTACGCGGTAGCGGTGAACCGCGACATGGCCGCACAACTGATGTCGGAGCGGGCGCCCGCCTGGGGCGTCGAGGTCACCGGCGCGGGCCGTGACGTATACCAGCGCCGTTATCGGCAAGCGCTGCTAGCATTCCGGGACGCTCAAGAGTTTCGCGCATCCGCCCACCTACCGTGACCACCGCCGTCCGACCGTCCCTCGCCCCTTCCGCAACCCTGCCGCCTTCAGCCCAGCGGAGCAGCGCGGCGTGACGCCTGCCATCTCCATCGTCATGCCGTGCTACAACGGCGCCCGTCACCTCGCCCAGAGCGTGGCCAGCGTTCAGGCGCAGACGCGCGTCGACTGGGAACTGATCATCGTCGACGACGGCTCGCGCGACGACTCTTGGCAGGTCATGCAGGCGCTGGCCAACGCTGACCCGCGCATCGTGCCGCTGCAACAGACGAACGCCGGCGCCGCCGCCGCGCGCAATACCGGGCTGGCGCGGGCACGCGGTCGCCTGCTGGCCTTCCTCGACTCGGACGACACCTGGCACCCGGAATTCCTCGAACGCATGTCGGCCGCGCTGGCCGGCCGCGAAGACGAAGCACTCGCCTACTGCGGCTGGCAGAACATCGGCGTCGGCCGTGAGGGCAGCAAGCCCTTCGTGCCGCCCGACTACGAGACACCGGACAAGGTCGAAGCACTGCTCGGCGGCTGCCGCTGGCCCATCCATGGCGCCATGCTCGGCATGGCGGCGATACGCCGCCACGGCGCCTTCGACACCGCGCTCAGTTCGTGCATGGATTACGACCTGTGGCTGCGGCTGGGCAGCGTGCTGCCTCTGGTGCGTGTCCCCGAGGTGCTGGCCTTCTACCACTTCCACGACGGCGAGCAGATCACCAAGAACCGCTCGCGCATCGCCTTCAACCATCTGCGCGCGCAGCGCAAGTTCCTCGCCGCCAACCCGGACATTGCCGCCCGCCTGGGCCGGCACAAGGTACGCGACATCACCGACGGCGAACTGCTGCACCGCGCCTACACCAGCTACTGGAAGGGCGACCTGCTGACCGCGCGTCCGCTGTTCCGCGCCGTCATGAAGAGCGGCTATGGCGGCGCCAAGGACTGGCTCTACATGTTGCCCGCCCTGCTGCCGCTGCCGCTGCACCGCCTGTTGCTGAACACCCGGCGCCGCCCGAATGCGGCAGATACCCGGAGCAAGTCGTCATGATCAGTTTCGCCTTCTGTACCTACAACCGCTCGGACCGGCTGGAGGCGCTGGTTGCCGCGATGCGCGCGCAGCAGTGTGCCGAGCCGTTCGAGATCCTCGTCATCAACAACAACAGCAGCGACGACACGCTGGCCGTGCTCGAACGTCTGGCCGCCCAGCCGGGCGTGCCGCTGCGCTACGTGACCGAATCGACCCAGGGCATCGTGCCAGCGCGCAACCGCGGCCTGGCCGAAGCGATGAACAGTGACATCCTGATCTACATGGACGACGACGAACTGCCGCATCCCGGGCTGGTCGAGGCGGCGCGGCACGCCATCCGCGAAGAAGGCGCCCAGTGCGCCGGCGGCCGCGTCGAGGTGAGCTTCGCGCCGGGCCAGCGCCCGCGCTGGCTGGAGAACAATCTGCTCGGTTTCCTCGCCGAGGTGAATCACGGCCCGGATGCGTTCTGGATCAAGGACGACACGACGCCGGTGTGGACCGCCAACGTCGCCTACGACATGCGCATCTTCCGCGAGGATCCGACCCTGCGTTTCGACAAGCGCTTCGACCGCGTCGGCAACGTGATAGGTGGCGGATCCGACGCGGTCATGTTCCGCGCCCTGCTCGAACGCAAGCTGAAGCTGCGCTACCGGCCGGACATGGTGGTCGACCATTTCGTCGAAACATGGCGCCTGAAACGCAGCTACTTCCTGCGTCTGCATTACCGCGGCGGCCTGCGCTTCGGCGAACACCGGATGGAACGCGCGCCGAAGGAACTGTTCGGGGTGCCGCCCTTCCTGCTGCGGCAGCTGCTGTCGCACACGGCACGCTGGCTGCGCATGTGGGTGACCGCTCAACCCGGCGCGCTGCGCCAGGGCATGAACGCGGCGCACACCTTCGGCATGCTGCGCGGCTACCGCCGCCGCGGCCGTAGCGGCGCGCCGCAAGGCAGCGCCGCCTGAGGCTTCGCGCTGCGCAATGCCGTCACTGAGCATACTGATCTGCACGCATAACCGCCGCACGCTGCTGGCAAAGGCGCTGGCTTCGCTCGACGCGGCACGCCGGCCGGCGGGCTGGACGGTGCGCATCATGGTCATGGCAAACGCCTGCAGCGACGACACGCTGGACTGGCTGGAAACGCGCCAGCACGGCCTGCCACTGCTCGCCGACCACGAGCCAACGCCAGGCAAGTCGCACGCGCTGAACCGCGCGCTGACACGCATCGACAGCGACTGCATCGCCTTCGTCGACGACGACCACCGGGTCGATGCAGGCTATATCGAGGCGGTGTGCGCGGCGTTCGACCGCCATCCGGATGCCGCCCTGCTGTGCGGCCGCATCCTGCCCGACTGGGACGGCAGCGAGCCGGCATGGGCACGCGATACCGGGCCCTACCGCGTCTATCCGCTGCCGGTGCCGCGCTTCGATCTCGGCGACGAAGGCATGGAAGTGCCGGTTGGCAGGGCGGTGCCCGGTGGCGGCAATCTGGCGGTGCGAACCGAGTGGGCGACCCGCATCGGCCGTTTCTCGACCGAACTGGGCCCGCAAGGACACGACCTCGGTGGCGCCGAGGACTTCGACTGGGTGACCCGCGGGTTGGCGATGGGCGCACGTCTCGTGTACGTACCCGACATGATCCAGTACCACTATGTCGACGGCGCGCGACTGCGCACCGGCTATGTCGTGCGCAAGGCCTTCATCCGCTCGTCGTCGGTCGCCCACGTCGAAGGCATCCGGCCGGCCGCCTACATGCTGCGCAAGGCGCTGGGCTATCTCGGCGCACTGGCGACCTCGCTGTCGTCCGACCGCCGCCGTCACTATCTCGTGCGTCTGGCCGCCTCGCTCGGCGAGTTGCACGGCGCGCTGAAGAATCGCTGAACGGACCCCGATGCTGAACAAACTGGCCAAGCTGCGCGATCCCGACATCGTCGCCAAGAACATCGTCGAACTGCAGCGCGACGCGCGCGGCCTGTGGTGGGACGTGACCCGCCCGACGCCGCAGCCGCCGGTCTTCCTGGTCGGCTGTTCGCGTTCCGGCACCACGGTCACCTTCGAAACCATAGGCGCGTCGAAACAGCTGGTGAACCTCGGTTTCGAAATCCCGCAGTTCTGGAACGAGCTGTACGGTCCGCTCAACAACGGCTGGCATTCGGAAGCCGCTGGCGCCGAACACGCGAAGCCCGAACACCGCGACGCCGCGCTGCGCTTCTTCTACCGCCGGCTGGGCGGTGGCCGCGTGCTCGACAAGACCTGCATCAACGTGATGCGCATCGGCTATCTGCACGCGCTGTTCCCGGAAGCGAAGTTCGTGTTCATCCAGCGCGACGGCCGCGACAACATCAGTTCGATGATCGATGGCTGGCGGCTCGGCCGCACCGACGGCGACTTCCATCTGTCGCAGTTCCTCGGCGACTTCCCGGAGCCGGTGGCGATCAATGGCGGCGAGTACACCGACTGGGCCTTCTTCCTCGCGCCCGGCTGGCAGGCCTACAACCACGCGCCGATCGAGGAGGTGTGCGCCTTCCAGTGGATCAGCGCCAACCAGCTCGCGCTCGACGCCGCAGCCGCGCTGCCGGCCGACCGCTGGATACATCTGCGCTACGAGGACCTGTTCGAGCGGCCGGTCGACATGTTCCGCGACGTCTATGCGCGGCTCGACCTCGATTTCACGACGGACATCGAACAGCGCTGCCGCACGCTGGACCAGCGGCCGACCAGCATCGTCAAGGGCAAGCCGGCGAAGGCGAAGTGGAAGCAGCAGAACCCGGAACTGATCGAGCGCATCCTCGACCGCATCGCGCCGATGCAGACCCGCCTCGGCTACGACACCGGCGCATGAGCACGCCGCGCGTCAGCATCGTCATGCCGGCGTACAACTGCGCCTGGTGCATAGACCGCGCGATCGATTCGGTACAGGCGCAGACCTTCACCGATTTCGAACTCGTCGTCGTCGACGACGGCAGCACCGACGACACGCCCACCCTGCTCGCCCGCCGCGGCGACGCGCTGCGCGTAATCCGTCAGGACAACGCCGGCATGTCGGCCGCGCGCAACACCGGCATTGCCGCCGCACGCGGCGAATTCATCGCCTTTCTCGACAGCGACGACTGGTGGCGCCCGCACAAGCTCGCGCAGCAGGTTGCACTGCTCGACGCGGAACCCGACATCGGCTTCTGCTCGCACGCTACCGAACTGCAGTCGCCGGAGGGCGTCAAGGTCGGCGAATGGGGCTGTCCGCCGGATGCCGGGAACCTCGTGGCACGCATACTCGGCGGTCACTCGGCGGTGGCCGGCGGCGCGTCGTCGGTAATGGTCAGGCGCGCGCTGCTCGAGCGCACCGGCGGCTTCGACGCCCGTCTGCGCGGCGCCGAAGACACCGATCAGTGGGTGCGCCTCGCCGCCGCCGGCCGCTACGCCTGCCTGCCCGATCTGCAGGTCGTGGTGACGCGCAATCCCGGCAGCGTCAGCCGCAACCGCGAGGCGATGCGCCGCGGCGCCCTCGACTGCCTGGACAAGAACCGCGCGCTGCTGCCTGTGGCGCAGCAGTCCGCCTTCTGGCGCAGCTGCCGTGCCAGCGTGCTGGCCGACTATGCCAAGTGGCGCTACCGCGATGGCGAGCGCGCGGCCGCGCTGCGCGATCTCGCACAGGCTTTCGCACTGGCACCGCTGGCGCGCGGCCGCCTCATCCTGTCGCTGGCGCTGGCCATGCTGACCGGCCGCCCGGTCTGACGCTGCCATGCTGAGCGTCGTCATCCCGGCGCATAACGCGGCCCGCTGGATCGCCGACGCGGTCGCCAGCGTGCAGGCCCAGCCGCTGTCTTCCGCACCCGACATCATCGTCGTCGCCAACCACTGCAGCGACGACACCGCGGACATCGCCCGCGCAGCCGGTGCCCGCGTCATCGACAGCCCGGCGCCCGGACCCGCCGCCGCACGCAATGCCGGCGTAGCCGCGGGCAGCGGCGAGTTCGTCGCCTTCCTCGACGCCGACGACCTGTGGCCGGCCGACAGCCTGCCAGCGCGGCTCGCGCTGCTGGAAGCGACGCCCGATGCGGCGATGGTGTTCGGCGACTGCCGCCAGTTCGACGACGCCGGCGACGGCACGACTCGGCCGCACGCACGGACGCTGTTCGAGCAGGGCGGTCTGGGCACCAATTTCTTCGGCGACGCGGCGCGGGTGATCGATCCGCTCGACAAGCTGCTCGACGCCGACTTCGTCACCACCGGCAGCGTCGTGATGCGACGCCACGCCTTCGAGGCGCTCGGCGGTTTCGACAGCTCGCTCGCGCTGGTCGAGGATCTCGACCTGTGGCTGCGCTGCGCCGCACGTTTCCCGCTGCTGTGGCATCCGGGCCTGGCGCTGCTGCGCCGCCGTCATGACAGCAATCTGTCGCGCGACACCACGGCGATGCAGCATGCCTACATCGACGTGCTTGGCCGCCTCGCGCAATGGCCGCAGGCACAGCATCTCAAGGCGCGCATCGATGCGCTGCGCCGGCGCGAACTACGCTCGCTGGCGCGACAATCCCTGTCCGCCGGTCACCCGCTGAGCGCGCTGCGTCAGTGGCTCAGGGCGGTATCGACATGAACGCGACGGCGCACGGACGTTTCGATCCGCGCAGCGGCCAACTGACGCTGTCGCCGGAATGGTCCCGGCCGCCAGCGGCAGCGGCGGATCTGCATCTCGCCGGCGAGCTGTTCCGCGGCCAGACGCTGAACGACCCGCTGCGTGACGGCGTCGCTCCGGACGCCGACGGCCGTTACGCGCTGGCGGCCTGCGACCGCGCACAACGCCGCCTGCTGCTGGCGCGCGACCCGGCCGGCTCGGTGTCGCTGTTCTGGCACCGTGACGCGCAGGGCTGCCTGCATTTCGCCACCGGTCTCGACACCCTGCTCGCACAACTACCGACCCGGCCCGGCATGTCGCCGCGCGGACTCGACGAGTTCCTGCGCTTTCTCGACATCGCTGCGCCGAACACGATTCATGACGGCGTCTACGCCCTCGAAGCGGGTGCTGCGCTGTTGTTCGACAGCGACGGCGTACGCGCGCTGCCGCATGCGGCAGCGCCGCCCGTGCCGGCCAGCTACGACGCGGCCTGCGAAGACATCCACGACCGTCTGCTGGCCGCCATCGCTCGCCGGCTGGACGGCGCGCGCGCGCCAGCCGCCTTCCTCAGCGGCGGCGTCGATTCGGCCCTGCTGTGCGCACTGGCCCGGCAAGGCGGTCACGCGATCGAGGCGTGGTCGGTCGGCTTCGACGACGCAACGCTGGACGAATCCGCCACCGCGGCGCGCATCGCCGCCCACCTCGGCCTGCGCCACCACGTGCTGCGCCCCGACCTCGACGCACTGGAAGCCGTGTTCGAGCGGGCGCACGCGCAGGCCGAACAGCCCTACTGCGACCCCGCCGGCATGCCGACGCGGCTGCTGTACGAAGCATGCGTGCAGCAGTCCGACCGCGCGCTCGACGGCACCGGCGCCGAAGTGCTGGCGGGCCTGATGCCGGCGCGCTGGCGCCGCATCGCCCACGACCACGCGGCCCGCATCCCGGCGCCGCTGCGCCGCGCGATCGCCGGCACCTTGCAGGCATTGCCGCTGATCGGCGGCTACGCGCGGATGTTCCGCTTCGACGTGGCGCAGGACCTGTTCATTCGCTGGAACGGCTTCAACACCACCGACATCGCCCGCCTGACCGGTCGCGCGGCCGATCTGTCGGGCACCCGCTTCTACCGCGAGCACGCGGCGCTGGCCGGCAGTTCGCATCTGCAGCGCCTGTCGGTGCTGCAGGGCGAAGCGCAGCCGGACGACCGCATCCGTCAGGCCGCGCTGGCGACCGGCTTGCGTGTCGAGCACCCGTTCGGCGCCGCCGACGTCAGCCGCCTGCTGCAAGCGATGCCGGAGGCGTGGTGCTGGCAGGCAGGACGCGAAAAACGGCTGCTGCGCGACCTGCTGGCGCGGCACGTGCCCGAGGCGATCTGGGATACACCGAAGCGCGGCTTCAATATCGACCTCGTCGCGCTGCTGCGCGGCCACGACCATCGCATGGTGCGACGCCATCTGGGCGACGCGGGCGCCATCGAGCGAACCGGCCTCGATCCGGCAGAAGTGGTCCGCTGGCGCGATCGCTTCATCGCCGGAGACGTAGGCGCCGCCCACCGCGTATGGGGGCTGATCAACCTCGCGGCGTGGCGGGCGCGGCACGACAGCTGACCGGGCGAACACCCTGCAGTGCGGCATCTTCCCTCGTCGCCGGGGCACAGGCTCGGCTACAGTAGGCGCCCATTACGCACCCGACCGCCTCCGGCCCGCATGAGCCTGCACAGCGCATCGAGCACACCGTCCCAGCAGGACCTCACGCCCGCCAGTCTGGCTGCGGCGCGGCCGCTGCGCGTGCTCATGTACTCGACCTATTTCCCGCCCGAGTTCAGCGGCGCGGCGCAGCAGGCGCTGATGCTGGCGCGGCAGTTGCGGAGGATCGGCCATCATGTCGAATTCGTGACGGTACGCTGGCGCGACCTGCCCGAGCACGACACGGTGGATGGCTTCCCGGTCACCCGCCTGTATGCCGGGCGCGGCGTGAAGCATCGCGAACTGCGGCTGTGGGCCAATCTGTGCGCCTATGTATGGCGCCGCCGCCATGAGTTCGACGTGCTGCACAGCCACGGCGCCTATTACACGAACGCCATCGTCGGTCCGCTGGCCCGCGCCGCCGGTCTGAAGTCCATCGTCAAGGCCAGTCTGGCCAACGACGATCTGCACGACATCGGCCGCACGCTGAGCGGTCGGCTGCACCGAGCGCTGCTGCGGCAGGTCGACGCCTGCGTCGCGATCAGCCGCGATCTGGTACGCGAATTCAACGACTGCGGACTGCCGGCCGAGCGCATTCACTATCTGCCGAACGGCGTCGACACCGCACTCTTTCACCCGGCCGACGCCGACGCCCGCACGGCGCTGCGCAGTGAGCTCGGGCTGCCGGCCGACGTGCCGGTGGCGCTGTACGCCGGTGTGATGGACGCGCGCAAGAATATCGAATGGCTGGCCACGCAGTGGGTGCAGCAGGACGCCTTCGGCACTGGCGCGCTGCTGGTCGCCGTCGGCCCGCAGAGCCGTGAGGACCCGAACGGCGAACTGATCGCCCGCCTCAACGCACTCGGCAGGCAGGCACCACAGCGTTTCATGCTGCGGCCGCGCAGTGCCGACGTCGAGCGCTATCTGCGCGCCGCCGACCTGCTGGTGCTGCCGTCGCATCGCGAAGGCCTGCCCAACGTGGTACTGGAAGCGATGGCCAGCGGCTTGCCCTGCGTCGCGGCCGACGTGAGCGGCACCCGCGATCTGGTGCAGCATGGCCGCACCGGTTACACCTATTCGCCGGATGATCCGCAGGCGCTGGCGCTGGCCGTCTGCAGCGGCCTGTCACCGGCCGGCCGCGCCTTGGGCGAGAACGGCCGGCGCATCGCCGAAGAGCAGTTCTCGCTTAACAGCGTCGCACAGGGATACAGCCGGCTGTATGACCGCCTGGTTGGAGCACAACGATGAAGACGTACCGCGCAAACGGCACCGGCGAGTGCGTCCGCACTGAAAAGGAAGAACGATGAGCAAGATCTGCGGCTGGCTTGACGGCCCGAATCCGCCCAATGCACCGCTCGACGATCGCACCGGGCTGATCGGCAGCATGGCCGAGCGGCTGGGTGGTCTGTCCGATGCCGGCGTGCAGTTCCGTCTCGGCGGCCGCGCCGCGGTGGCGGTGCGCGCCCGTCCCGGCGATACGGAAGTGTGCAAGGACGGCGACCTGCTGCTGGCGCTGGCCGGCAAGCCGTCGTGGGCGGACGCCGACCTCGCCGCGCGCGCCGCGCACACTGGCATGGCGCAGTCCCTGCTGCAGGCCTGGCGCGAGCGCGGCCCGGCATTGCTCGAATCGCTGCACGGACGCTTCTCGCTCGCGCTGGTCGACGGCGCGCGGCACGAAGCATTGCTCGCCATCGATCGCGTCGGCGCGCAGGAGCTGTGCTACGCGCTGCGCGGCAGCACGCTGGTGTTCGGTGCAACGACCGACGCGGTGACCGCGCACCCGGCGGTGCGCCCGGCGATCGATCCGCAGTCGCTGTACGACTACCTCTACTGCCACATGGTGCCGGCGCCGGCCACCATCTACCGCGATGTGTTCAAGCTGCTGCCGGCGCAATACGTGCATCTGCGCGACGGCGCTCTGCGCACCGGCTTCTACTGGAGCATGCCCTACGCCGACGACACGCCCGACGACTACGCCCGCTACGCGGCGCAGTTTCGCGAACTGCTCGAAGCGTCGGTGCGTGACGCGACCACCCGCGACAGCGTCGGCGCCTTTCTCAGCGGCGGCACCGACAGTTCGACCGTCGCCGGCATGATGGCCCGTGTTGCCGGTCGCGGCCCCGACACCTATTCCATCGGCTTCGACGCCGACGGCTTCGACGAGATGGAATTTGCGCGCATCGCCGCCGGTCATTTCGGCTGCACCGCCCACGAGTACTACGTCACCCCGGCCGACGTTGCCGAAGCGATTCCGAAGATCGCCGCCATCTACGACGAGCCCTTCGGCAACGCTTCGGCGGTGCCGACCTATTTCTGCGCCCGCATGGCGCGCGCCGACGGCCGCACGCTGATGCTGGCCGGCGACGGTGGCGACGAGATCTTCGGCGGCAATGCGCGCTATGCAGATCAGGAAGTGTTCGAGCGCTACGGCCGTGTGCCGGCGCCGCTGCGCGCGCTGCTGAATGGCGTACTCGGCCATCTGCCCGACGCGCTGGCGGTCGGCGTGCTGCGCAAGGGTCGCAACTACGTGCAGCGCGCGAGCATTCCGCTGCCGGACCGGATGGAAGTGTTCAACCACGTCGAACGCGAGGGCGCATCGCGCATCCTGCCCGAGCGGCTGCTGCGCGGCATCGACCCGGATCACCCGCGCGCGATCGCGCGCGAGGTGTACGGCCGCACGCGATCGCAGGCGATGGTCAACCGCATGATGCATCTGGACCTGAAGCAGACGCTGGCCGACAGCGATCTGCGCAAGGTGTCGCGCATGTGCGAACTGGCCGACATCGAGGTGCATTACCCGCTGCTCGACGAGCGGCTGCTGGACTTCTCGGCCATGCTGCCGGCCGACTACAAGGTGCGCAATGGCCAGCTGCGCTGGTTCTTCAAGGACGCACTGAAGGACTTCCTGCCGCAGGCGACGATCACCAAATCCAAGCACGGCTTCGGTCTGCCCTTCGGCCTGTGGATGCAGCAGGACCCGCAGCTCAGCCGCATGGCACACGACGCGCTGGACGCGCTGGCGCAGCGCGGCGTCGTGCAGCCCGCCTTCGTCAAGCATCTGCTGGAGCGCCACCGCAGCGAACACGCCTCCTACTATGGCGTGATGATCTGGGTGCTGATGATGCTCGAACACTGGCTGGCCGCGCATCCGAATGCGCGACTGGACGGGTGAGGCGATGAACACGCCCGACGCACGATTCCTGGTCATCACCGAACTGTTCCAGCCCACCAAGGGCGGGACGGCGGTGTGGTTCGACGAGGTGTACCGCCGCATGGGCGGCGCCGGCACGCACATCCTGACCGCCGACGTGCCGGGTGCGGAAGAGCACGACCGCGCCAGCCCGAACACCATCCATCGTCTCGGACTCAAGCGCTATCCGTGGCTGAGGCCGGAATCCCTTCCGGTCTATCTGGAGTTCTTCCTGAAGACGCTGAGCGTGGGCTGGCGTCATCCGGTCACCCAGATTCACGCCGGCCGCGTGCTGCCCGAAGGTCTGGTCGCCGTGCGCGCAGGCAGATTGCTGCGTCTGCCGGTCGTCATCTACGCGCACGGCGAGGAAATCACCACCTGGCGCCAGCCGCGTCGGGTCAAGGCGATGCGAGAGGCGTATTGCGGCGCGCAGCTGGTAATCGCAAACAGCGAATTCACCCGCGGTCTTCTGCTCGACATGGGCGTGCAGCCTGAACGTGTGGTCATCATCAATCCGGGTGTGGACACCGAGCGCTTCCGCCCGGGGCTGGATGGCTCGAAGCTGCGCGCCTCGCTCGGCCTGAAGCCGGAAGCCAAACTCATCCTGTCGGTCGGCCGGCTGTCGCGGCGCAAGGGTTTCGACTACGTGATGCAGTCGGTGCCGGAACTGGTGCGCCGCGGGCTGGACGTGCATCACGCGGTGATCGGCAAGGGCGAGGACGCCGAGTATCTTGCCGGCATCCGCGCCGCGTCGGAAACGCCGGAACGCATCCACCTGCTCGGCGGCGTCAGCGCCGACGATCTGCCGCTGTGGTACGCGGCAAGCGACCTGTTCGCGATGCCCAACCGCGACATCGGTGCCGACACCGAAGGTTTCGGCATGGTCTATATCGAGGCGGCGGCCTGCGGCCGGACCTCGCTGACCGGCATGGCCGGCGGCACCGGCTCGGCCGTGCTCGACGGCGAAACCGGCCTGCGCTGCGACGGCAATTCACTGCCCGCGGTGACTGAAGCGCTGTTCACGCTGCTCGACCCGGCAACCGGCTTCGGTGCGGCCTGCGCCGCCCGTGCCGAAACGCGGGCACATCGGGATTTCTCTTGGGCGGCGGTGATGCGGCAGACGGTGGAACACACGCGCGACCTGAAACGCTGATACCGAGCCGCTGATCAGTTCGCCTGTTGCCAGAAGCGCCCGACGGTCAGGTCCCATTCGTCCGGGCGGAAACGCATGCGACCACCCAGCGGCGTGAAGGTCATTTCGCCGAAATAGACCTGTCCGTGCACGTTGTACAGATCGACGCGGACGAAATCGAAACCTTCGGCGAGACGGGCGCCCACTTCGAGCAGCCGGTCGAGATTGGCCGGGCGCGGCATGTCGAAGTCCTTCTGGTTGTCGCGGTAGCGGAAGGGCAGCAATGTCCAGTCGCGATCGTAGAAGGCGTTGATGCCATGCCGGCAGTCGTCGACCTGCACGAGCTGCGGCACGCCGTCGAAACACCACAGCTTGTAATCCAGAGGGCCGTTCTCCTGACCATCGTCGAGATAGGCCTCGATCACGACGCGCGGCTTGATCTTCGCGTAGTGATACTCGTGGTCGATCCAGTAGTAGTCCTTGCCCAGCCACTCCGTCAGCCGCGCGATGATTTCATCGCGGTCGAACGCGCCGTCGATCAGGATGTTGCCGCCGGAGCCATTGTTCGTCTTGATGACGCACTTCGGCGGCAGGCGGTCGAAAGGAATGCGCCGCGGGTCGGTGCCCGACCAGATCAGATCGACCAGATGAGCGTCGCCAACCTTCTCGCGCACATAGTCGCGCACCGCGAACTTGTCGCTGAGGCGTGAATAGAGTGCATTGCCGCGCCTGTTCACGACCAGCATGCGCTGCAGCACCTTTTCGGTGAAGCGCTCGACGCGTGCCGGGTCGAATGGGCGCCCGTGCACCTTCTGATAGCGCTTCATCAGTTGCGCTTCGCCGATCGCGCGTCTGTTCAGACGTCGGCGCAGGGTGCGCCAGGCCTCCATCAGATCCATGCAGGGACTCCCGTTCTCAACCCGGAGCACCGGGCTGGGCCGGTTGCGGTTTCGGCTTCCAGGGCCATAGCCGTGGAATGCGGCCACCGGCGAACAGACCGGCCGGCCGCGCGCGGGCCCAGTCGGCGTCGGGCAGGCCTGCGATGCGCCGGCGGATCAGCCAGGTCGTGGCGACGACGATCACGATGAGGGTGTAGTAGTAATCGAAATAGGCCAGACCGAGGAAGAGGCCGGCGGTCGCGTAGGCGATGAGACTCACCTGGACCATGCGCATCATGTCCGCCACCCAGGCGATGTCGGGCATCTTGCGCGCCCGGCGGGCGCTCCAGCCTGCACTGAGCCAGGTGCACAGCCCCAGGGCAAAGAACAGCCCGAGCCCGATGTAACCGTGTTCGCCCAGCACTTCGAACACGACGCTGTGAACGTCGCGCACGTTCGTCGGATCAGGTGCATACATCGCGAATACCTGTCGCTTCCAGCACTCGAAACCGCCGCCGAAGATGCGGTCGTTCGCCATGTTGAAGCTGGTCCACCAGGCGTTGACCCGCCCCTGTGCAGACTTGTCCTCCTCGTGCGTCTCGATCGTACCCATGCGGTCGTACCAGGACTGAGGCATGAAGTTGGCGATCGCGTAGCCGGTCACGGCCAGCAGGATGGCGGTTTGTATCTTCTTGCGACTGTTCAGCCAGATAAAGACCGTCATCGACGCCATGCCCAGCAGCGCGCCACGCGATTGCGTGCCGATCGCCGCAAAGGCGGTCAGCACCACCCAGGTAGTCAGGAAGGCCTTGAGCAGCGGATTGGCCGCCCGCGACCGCATGAAGTAAAGCAGCGGAACAGTCATCGCCAGCGCCAGACCGATCTCGTTATTGCCACCGATGAAGGTGCCGGGCGGTCCCTGCACGCGGAACACACCGCCGCGCAGGATGGTGAAGATGCCACCCTTGAAGCCGTAGAAGCCGATCGACGCGGCCGACACCCAGAGGAGCGCCTCGATGCGGTCGAAACTGCGCATGATCATCAAGGCCACGAAAATCATCAGCTGGATCTTCAGCACCTTGTCCAGCTGGATCTGCGCGTCGGCCGGGTAGATCGCCTGTGTCGTCGTAATGCACATCCAGATCACGAACAGCGCAAGGATGATGCTCTCGCGCGTCCAGATGATCTTCTTGATCTCCTTCGAGAACAGCAGCGCCACCAGCGTGGTCAGCGCAACGATCATTGCGAACGGAAAGCTCAGCGAAAAACCGTAGGCCAGCCGGTGCGGGTTCATCAGGCTGAGCCAGGTGAACACCAGGATGCCTATCCAGGGCGTACGCAGGATGAAGGGCAACATGCCGAATACGGCGATGGTGACGACGATGTCACGCACGGCGCGTCACCTCGATCATGCAGCCACCTTGCTGACGACGTAGCGGAACTTGCCCGAGCCTTCGGCCGCGATCTGCGCGACGTGCTCGACCACGACCTCGACCGATTCGCCGAGCCGCGCCTTCATGCCGGCGCGGATGCGTGCATCGCCGTCCGCCGGGAAGCCGGGCTCGGTGACCACCTTGACGCGGGTGAGATCGAGACTTTCCTGCTCGATGCGGAAGCCGGCCACGCCGGGCATGTCGCGCACGATGTAGATCAAGGCCAGACCGTGCATCACCGTGCCGTCCCGGGCAACGATGAAGTCGGTACTGCGGCCCTGCACTTCCTTCAGTACCGGCAGCGTGCGGCCGCAGGCACAGGGCGCATCGTCGGGCGCCGCCAGTACACCGACGTCGCCGGTGCGGTAGCGCACGAAGGGGAAATCACGGGTGGCCAGATGGGTGACGACAATCTCGCCGGACTCGCCCGGCGGCAGCACCCGACCTTCGCGGTCGACGATTTCTACGATCACGTCCTCGGCCGTGATGTGCAGCGAGCCGGACGGACACTGGTGGGCGATGAAGCCGGCGTCACGCCCGCCGTAGCCGTTGGCCACCGGCGCGCCGAAACTCTGCTCGATCAGCGTGCGCTGGTGGTCGTACAGCCGCTCCGACGTGACGAACACCACCTTGATGCCGAGATCGTCCATGCGCACACCCTGTCGTTGCGCGTGGCGGGCGATGTGGGCGAACGCCGACGGATAGCCGAACAGCATCCTCGGCCGCAGCGTGCGAATTTCGTCGATGAAGCCATCGACCTTCGCGTCGGACATTTCGAAAGCCGGCAGCAGCCGGGTACGCATCAGGCGATCGCGCAGCAGACGCACGCGGTCCTGCGCGCCCAGTTCGATCGGGCTGCCCCACAGCACGATCTCCGGGTCACCGATATCGACGCCCCACCAGCGGGTGGCCCGCCATTTGGCGGCGACGTCGCGGCTGACGCGTTCGAGACCGATGTAGAAGATGAGCGGCACGCCGCTCGACCCGCCGGTGTTGAAACGCGCCAGACCACGTGCGTCATCGGCCTTCAGCGCATCGGTGTGGGCGCGGATCAGCGGCTTGTCGAGGAAGGGCAGGCGCTGCAGATCGGTCAGGCTGGACACTTCAGCGGGATCGAAGCCGATGCGCGCGAACAGGTCGCGGTAGTACGGAACGTGTGAAGCCGCATGCGTCAGCAGCGCGCGCAGCCGCTGCACGCGCAGCGCTTCCAGCCGCTCGCGCGGCCACCACTGGCTGTCCTCCATCGCGCGGCGGTCAGCGACCGTGCTGTGCTTCTTCAGCCTTTCCTGCAGCGGAAAGACGAGGCCAGACACCAGACGGGTACGCAGATCAGGCATGCGTCCCCCGCACGGCGGCAAAGCGCGCCATCAGTTCGTCGCACAGCTGGGCAACAGCCGGTTCGACCGGCGGCGGCGCCTTCTTGCTGATCGAACTGGCGAACACCTTGCGCGTGATGAAGGGTGTGAACGGCAGGTCGATGAAGCGGAAGGCGGCTTCGCACTCCTCGACCGGACGGGTCACCAGCGATTCGTAGGACAGCAGCTTCACCCGCGGATTGCGGTCCAGCTTCATCTGGAAGAACAGCAGGTTGCGGAAATACCAGATCAGCGCGGCAGCGGTCGCCTCGTTCATGTCCGGACGCCACAGCTCGCGCACCAGACGCAGCGTGTCGTCGGACATGCCGCCGGCGAACCACTCGCCATCGGCCTTGCCGCGCACGATGCGGTCGATCTGCTGCGAAAAGCGGCCGAAGGACACCAGCGCCGAATTCACCGCGTCACGGTACTCGCGGACGATCCACAGGGCCTTCGACGGCTGGAACTCGCTCATCAGCGCCGGCAGACGATCGAGTTCGCACAGGCACTTGATGACGAAGTGCGGCGCGCGCGACTGCTCGACCAGCCGACGGATCACCGGCAGCTCGCGCATCATGTAGTTGTCGAAGGCGCGCGGGTCGCGCTCGTGATAGACGTCGGTCAGCATGCTGCGCTCGATCAGGTCCATCAGCATATTGGTGCCCGAACGCTGCATGCCGGCGACAAACACATGACGGCGCGCGCCCGCTGCGCGCGGCAGGCGCTGCACGCACCACTTGGACGCGAGCAGGGTCCGGTACTCGATCTGCTCGCGCACGTGCGCCCATTTCGATGCTTCAGCCAACTCGTCTGACTCCTTCGTTGGTGGCGGCGACCGCTCCGCTGCGGTAAAGCGCCCTGAACGCGGCGACCAGCGCGGCCACGCGTCCATCCCATTCATTGTCCCGCGCATAGGCCAGGATGGCATCCCGGTCCCAGTCGCGCGCGAGCGCGGCGGACAGCGCGGTCTGCAACGCGGCCGCGTCGCCGAAGGGTACGACGGTACCCAGTTCGTCGCGACAGACGACTTCGCGGTTGCCGCCGACATCGGTCGTCACGACCGGCAACCGGCAGGCCATCGCTTCGAGAAACACATTGGCCCAGCCTTCATTGCGCGTCGCCAGTACGAACACATCGGCCGCCGACAGCGGCTGCTTGAGCGCCGCCGGCGGCATCGTGCCGAGAAAGCGCACGCAGTCCTCCAGCCCGAGTTCGCGCACCTGTTGCCTGAGCTGCGGCCCCCAGTCACCTTCGGCGCTGGCGCCACCGATGACCAGCAACTGCAGCTTCGGCACTTCGCGACGCAGCGCCGGCAGCAGCTCGATCACACGGTGGAAGCCCTTGCGCTCGGTCAGGCCGCCGACGCTGATCAGCACCGTGGCGTCGGCCGGAATGCCCAGCGCGCGCCGCGCCTCGCCGCGGTCGACCGGATGGAACTTGCGCGTATCGACGCCATTGCCCACCACCTGCAGCTTGTCGCGGGCAATGCCCAGACCGGCGGCGATGTCGGCCAGCGACGAGGAGACCGAAAACACGCGGTCGGCGCGTTCGAGCGCGGCGTGCAGGCGTTCGCGCAGCCCCGGCGTACGTGCGTGTCGGGTTTCGGTTCCGCGCAGCGTGATCGTGAACGGCACGCGCAGCCAGCGCGCCAGCAGACTGGCCGCATGACCATCGGGATACCCGAAGTGGGCGTCGAGCACATCCAGCTTCCCTTCGCGCCGCAGACGCGCCAGCGTGCCGCGCGCGCCGAGCGCCAGCAGCACGCCGTCGAGATTCTTGAACAGGCCGGGCACCGACAGGAAGCGCGGATGCAGCACCGTGACGCCCTGCTGCACCTCGACCCGCGGCACGTCTGGCCGGAAGTGCGGCCGGATCAGACGCAGCAGCGACTGGAACGGAAACCAGGGCACCGGCGCGACCACGGTCAGCGGCAGCTGTGCGCCTACGCGGAACATGCGCTCACGGATGAACACGCCCGCCTGCGGCTGCGCACTGTTCGGGAACAGCGTCGAGAATACGACGATGTGCGGCCCGTCCTGCGTCATGCAGCGGCACGGCCGGTCAGCCGGCCATAGACGTCGCGATAGCGCGCGACCGAGTTCGTCCAGTTGCGTTCGGTTTCGACATAACGACGGCCCGCCTCACGCAACTGCGGCCAGCGGTCCTGCATGGACAGCAGACGCAGCACGCTGCGCGCCAGATCATCTGCGTCGCCGGCACGGAACAGCATGCCGGTCTCGCCGTCGCGGATCAGCTCCTTGTGACCGCCAACGTCGGACGCCACCAGCAGCAGGCCCTGGGCCATCGCTTCAAGCGGCTTGAGCGGCGTCACCAGATCGGTCAGACGCATCGAATGGCGCGGATAGACCAGCACGTCGACCAGGCTGTAGTAGCGCTGCACCTGGGCGTGCGGCACGCGACCGGTGAATTTCACGTGGTCCTGCAGGCCGAGTTCCTGTGTCATCTTCTTCAGGTTCTCTTCCTGCGGACCACCGCCGGTCAGCAGCAGAGCGACATCCGGTGCCTGCTGAAGGATGGCCGGCAGCGCGCGCAGCAGCAGGTCGAGACCTTCGTAGGCGTAGAAGGAGCCGATGAAGCCGAGCACCCGCTTGCCGGTCAGACCCAGTTCGGCGCGCAGCGCATCGTCGCCGGGCACGCCGAAGGCGAAATTGTCGATGTCCACCGCGTTCGGGATGACGGTGATCTTCGACTCCGGCACGCCGCGCGCGACCAGATCGCGGCGCAGGCCTTCGCAGATCGTGGTGACGGCATCGACCTGCTGCACCGCGCGCGTCTCCATCGCGCGCGTCGCGCGATAGCGCAGGCTGCCCTCGGTGGTGGTGCCGTGATCGACCGCGGCATCCTCCCAGAAGGCACGGATTTCGTAGACGACGGGAATGCCCAGCCGGCGCCCGACGTTCAGCGCCGGGAAGGCGTTCAGTACCGGCGAATGCGCGTGGATCACGTCCGGCTTCAGTTCGGTCGCCACCTCGAGTAGACGCTTTTCCAGCGCGCGCATCTGTGCGCGCTCGCGCAACACCGGCACACGGTCGATCGGGCCAGGCGTCCACGGCGTGCGGTGGAAGGTGAGGCCATCGACTTCCTCGACCAGCGGGCCGGGCGCGGTGTGCTTGACGCTGGTGACGTGGTGCGTGTCCCAGCCGAGCTTGCGCTGCTCGCGCAGGATGGCGGCGGTGCGGAAGGTGTAGCCGCTGTGCAGCGGAATCGAGTGATCCAGTACGTGCAGGATGCGCATCGGTATCGGTGTCTCTTTCAGGCGGCGGCACGGATGGCCGACGCTTCCTGGTTGCGCAGGAAGGCGTCGAACATGAGCAGGGTCCACAGCGACGCGCTGTAGTCGCGCAGGCCGGACTGGTGCGCGTCGATCAGGTGTTCGAGATAGGGGCGGTTGAACCAGCCGGTGTCGGCCAGACGGCTGCCGAGCACGGCATCGCGCACGCGCTGTTTCAGCGGGCCGCGGAACCAGCGTGCCAGCGGCACCGAAAAGCCCATCTTCGGCCGGTACATGATGTCGTGCGGCAGATGCGGTTCGAGCGATTTCTTCAGCAGGTACTTGCCTTCCTGCCCGCGTATCTTCAGCGAGGCCGGCAGCGTAGCCAGCCATTCGACCAGCGGATGGTCCATCAGCGGTTCGCGCACTTCGAGCGAATGCGCCATGCTGGCGCGATCGACCTTGGTGTTGATGTCGCCGACCAGATAGGTGTTCAGATCGAGGTACTGCACCAGCGACAGCGGTTCGTCCGAGGTATGGCGCGCCGCGTGGCGGTGGAACACCTCGACCGCGTTGTAGCCACCGAGCGCCGCCTTCATCCGCGGACTGAACAGCTGGGCGCGCATCGGGTCGCGCAGGATGGACACCGAGTGGAAATAGGCTTCCACCGAAGTGCGCGCCAGCGATTCGAAGGTGCTCTTGGCGCGGAACACACGCGGCGCCCAGTCGGCCTTCGGATAGATCTGGCCCAGCGTGCCGAACAGCGGCTTGCGCACGCCCAGCGGCAGGCGCGAACGCAGGCGCTCTTCCATCAGGTGCATGCGATAGCGGCGATAGCCGCCGAAGCTTTCGTCGCCGCCGTCGCCGGACAGCGCCACGGTCACGTGCTTGCGCGCCAGCTGGCACACGCGGTAGGTCGGCAGCGCCGAACTGTCGGCATAGGGCTCGTCATACAGCCAGGCCAGCGTGTCGATCAGGTCGAAGTCGTCGGACGCGACCATTTCGACGCGGTGGTTGGTGCGGTAGCGGTCGGCCACCTGCTGTGCGAACTTCGATTCGTCGAAGGCCGGATCGTCGAAGGCGATCGCACAGGTGTTCACCGGCGTGTCGGAGGACTGCGCCATCATCGCGACCACCGCCGACGAATCGACGCCGCCGGACAGGAAGGCGCCCAGCGGCACTTCGGAAATCATGCGCAGGCTGACCGATTCGCGCAGCCGGCGTATCAGCTCCTCTTCAGCCTGCACCTCGTCGATCTGTTCGACCTGGCCGAAGTCGACGTCCCAGTAGCGGCGCGGCGCCGGCGGCGTCTCGCCGCGGCGGATGCGCAGGCTGTGTGCCGGTTCCAGCTTGAAGGCGTGGCGGTAGATGGTGCGCGGGTCAGCCACGTAGCCGAGTGCGAAATACTCTTCGACCGCCAGCGGATCGAGATCGAGGTTCAGGCCGCCGTGCGCGGTCAGCGCCTTCAGCTCGGAGCCGAAGATGAGCTGGCCGTCGGGCAGCAGCGAATAGAACAGCGGCTTCACGCCGAGGCGGTCGCGCGCGAGGAAAAGCACGTCCTGATTGCGATCGAACAGCGCGAACGCGAACATGCCGCGGAAACGCTCGACGCAGGCTTCGCCCCACTGCTCCCAGGCGTGCACGATCACTTCGGTGTCGCTGCGCGTGCGGAAGGTGTGGCCGAGCGCGGTCAGCTCCGGAATCAGCGACTGGAAGTTGTAGATCTCGCCGTTGAACACGACGATGACCGAACCGTCCTCGTTGGCCAGCGGCTGCTGACCGCTCGCCACGTCGATGATGGACAGCCGGCGGTGACCGAGACCGACGCCGGGTTCGAGATGCAGATCGCCCTCGTCCGGACCGCGGTGATGCTGTGCCTCGTTCATCCGGTGCAGCACGTCGCGACCTACATCACGCCGGTTGCGCGTGTCGAAAATGCCAACGAAACCGCACATGCGGGAAATCCTGTCAGGTGGTGGAGCTGCCGGGGCGACCTTGCTTCGCGGACAGCGCAAGATAGGCGTCGCGATACGCGGCAACCATGGCTTCAATGCTAAAGGAGGCCTCGATTTTCTGCCGTGATGCACTTCCGTGCGCATCCCGCAGCGCCGCATCGGATGCGTATTCCTGCACGCAGGCCGACAGCGCCGCGACGTCGCCGGGCACGAACAGCCGACCGTTGATGCCGTCGTCCACCAGTTCCGGCGTGCCGCCGACCGCAGTGGACACGATGGGCAGACCACAGGCCATCGCTTCGAGGATGGTGTTGGAAATGCCTTCACCCAGCGACGGCAGCACGAACAGGTCGAAGGCCTGCATCAGCTCCGGAATGTCCTTGCGCTCGCCAGTGAGCCAGGCGCGGTCGGCCACACCGGCTTCGTCCAGCAGCGCCTGGCAGCCGGCGCGCTCGCCGCCGTCGCCGACGATGACCAGGCGCAGGCGCTCGCCACCCGGCTGCCGCGCAGCGTCGATGAAAGCGCGCACCAGGGTCGGGTAGTCCTTCACGCCGACCATGCGGCCGACGCTGCCGATCACGAATGCGTCACCGCGAAAGGTCTCGGGCAAGACACTGCGTGAGGCATCGACACGCGGCCGGAAGCGCTGCTTGTCCACCCCGTTGTAGATCTGCGTAACGCGCGCCGCGTCGACGCCGATGGCGTCGCGCAGCCAGTTCTGCAGATCGCGGCTGACCGTCAGATAGCGGTGGACGAAGGGACGCACCAGCCGGCGCAGCCGGTTGTAGCGCGTGTTGCTGCCGTCGAGGTCGAACACGTCGCGTCCGTGTTCGCCGTGGATGCGCACCGGCACGCCGGCCAGCCAGCCGATCAGCACCGCTTCCAGCGCCGACAGATTGCGCGTGTGCAGGATGTCGGGACGCAGCGCACGCAGCATCTTCCACAGCCGCAGGTAGTGCGCCGGGTCCTTGCCCGGTGCCTTCTTCACGTCGTGGAAGGTGACCCTGCCGTCGCGGATGCGCTCGACGAAGTGCGAGTAGCCCTGCAGACAGACCACGTGGTGTTCGAAATCACCTGGCGGAAAGTTGTTGAACAGGTTCACCATCCCGTTCTCCATGCCGCCGGTGCCGAAATGATGCACCACGTGAACGACCCGCTTCACGGCGCAGTCGCCTTGCCCAGGTGCGGTTCGATCACGGCGGCGAATGCGGCCAGCCGCGCGCGCGCCGCCGGATCCTCGCCCTGCTGCGGCGTCCACAGCACCACGGCGTAGCCGCTGTCCTCGCCGTCGAGCAGCAAGGACCGGGCGAACATGAGCTTGGCGCGCACGCTGCTGACGGTGGACTCACCGCCGACGACGAACCAGTCGTGAATCAGCAGGCGCAGCGCGGTCGAGCGCAGGCGCGTCTCGCGCACCGGGTGCGCCGACGTGTCGATCACGCGCTCGCCGACGTTGGACCACGTGTCGTGCTCCTGCCGGATCATGAAGTTGCGCGAATTGATCAGTTCGGCGTCCTGTCGCTGGCGGCCGTACCAGGCCAGGTGAACGGCCACGACCTCGTCGCCGCGACGGTACTGCACGGAGCGCTCGCGGTCCGGGTTCTGGAAGGTGGGCCGCCAGTCGGTCAACGCCGGCCCGGCATCGAGCGCCCAGCCATCGCCCGGTTCGGCCGGCAGCGCCAGTTGCGGCGACGCTGGCAGTTCGCGCTGCGCCAGTTGCGCCGCGTAGAGCGGCGGCAGCAGCAGCACGAGCGCCGCTGCAGCCGCCGTCAGCGCGGTGCGCAGCATAGATACCGGCCGCAGCGCGACCGAGCCGGCGTCGGGCGCGACATCGTCGGCTTCCTTCTCCTGCCAGAACGAACCGACCCAGAACAGCAGCAGCATGATGACGCCGAAGAACACCCAGCCGTAGATGATGTGGTCTACACCAGTCGCCAGCTTCATGTCCGAATAGTGCGCGAGCAGCACGATCATCAACGCGCGGAAGCCGTTGGCAATGATGGGCACGACGAAGGACGCGACGATGAAGGCGGCGCGACGCCACAGCGTGCGATAGCTCAGGTAGGCGAACAGCGCGCCGACGGTCAGCGACGCGATCAGGTAACGCAGCCCGCTGCAGGCCTCGATCACCGACCAGCTGCCGGACGGCAGTTCGAAGAAGGTACCTTCGCGATAGACCGGGAAGCCGAGCAGTTGCAGCGACGCGACGGTGAAGTCGGCCGTGTAGTTCATCAGCGGCACCATCAGGCCTTCGCCCATCGGTACGCCGAGGAAGAGGAAGGCCAGCGGGTAGGCGATGACCCAGGCGACACGCCAGCCGAGAACGGCGACGACCAGCGACGGAATGCTGGCGACGAAGGCCAGCTGGCGCACCACCTGCACGCCGGCGACGTCGGCCACCAGCCAGCCAGCCAGCGACGCGGCCAGCGCAGCCAGCCCCCACGCGCTGGGTTGCGGCACGTGTGCCGCCAGCGCCGCCCGCTTGCGCCAAACCAGCCAGAGGAAGATGGGCGGCACGATGAGGCCGTGCGCGAAGGTTTCCGATCGCCACCAGATTTCCGCCATCGATACGGCGGTACCCCAGTAGAGCCACAGCAGCAGTGCGAACAGCAGCAGGAATACCGGCCCGGCCGTCCGCCAGGACGCAGCACTGCGTCCGGTATCAGCCGCGGGCATGGAGGACGTCGGGTTGTACATCGGGTGTGCTTCCGTGTTGGGTTGAACGCGCCGGAGCAGGCGCATCGAGCCAGGCATCGAGCGCGGCCAGCGCGCTGTCCCAGCGGTAGACCAGTTCGATCCGGGCACGCGCCGCCTGGCCGATCGCCTGCGCGTAAGCAGGATCGAACAATGCCAGCACGCGCTCGGCGTAGCTGGCCGCGTCGGCGGCGAGGAAATCGCGCCCCGGCTGTGCGTCGAGGCTGGCCGACAGCGTATGCCAGACGACCACCGGCCGCGCCAGCGCCATCGCTTCCAGCACCTTGTTCTGGATGCCGCGTGCGACGCGCAGCGGCGCCACCGCGCAGGCGGCGTGGGCGACCCAGGGGCGCACGTCGTCGACGCGACCGGTCACCGTGACGAAGCCGGTCTTCTCCAGTTCGCGCACGGCAGGCGCCGGATTCATGCCGACGACGAAGAAATGCGCGGCCGGCTCGACGGCACGGATGCGCGATATCACCTCGTTGGCGAACCAGCAGGCGGCGTCGATATTGGGCCAGTAATCCATCGCACCGGTAAACACGACCGGCTTCACGCCCGAGGCGTAAGGGTTCGCGCCGGCGTTCGCCGGGTTGAAGAAGTCGACATCGACGCCATTGGGCAGCGCCTCGACGCGCCCCTTCAGCGCGGGCGCCAGCGATTCGAACAGCGCCACCTCGGCTGGCGTAACCAGCAGGCTGCGGTCGGCGGCGGCAACCACGCCCGCCTCGAAATCGAGCAGCGTGCGCGCTTCGCGCCGGTACAGCCAGGACATCGGCCAGCGGTGGCGCGGCGCGTACTCGGACCACTTGGCCGAATCGACATCGACCAGATCGACGATGCGGTGCACCTGCGGATGGCGGTCGAGGTACTGCGCCATGGTCGAGCAGAACACGACCGCCTTCGTGATGCGATGGCGGGCGATGGTGTCATCGACCCAGCGCTGCATCGCTGCCGATCGGTAGTAGACGACGCTGAGCGCTTCGCCGGTCGCCAGCGCTCGCAGCGACAGCAGCTTGCGGCTGCGCGGGGCGATGGTTTCGGTGTGCAGCTGAACGCACATCGCCGCCAGTTCGGGCAGGTGGGGCAGGTCGGCCGGGTCGTCGACGAAGGTGCCGACGTGCAGCGCATGGCGACGCGCCAGATGCTTCAGCAGGTGGAAGGAGCGGATCTTGTCGCCCTTGTTGGGCGGAAAGGGCAGCCGATGGGCGAGGAAGAGCAGCGGCTCCACGCCGGTCAGCCCAGATTGCGGACGATGAAGGGCCCGATCGTGTTCGCGAAGCTGCGCGGCATGCGGCGCCACACTTCGATCATCAGCCTGTACTTCGGGTTCGACGGGTTGTTGCGCGGCAGGCTGTCGCGCTTGTACAGGCAGTACTCGTAATGCAGCGGCGTCGGTTCGAAGCCCCAGTTCTTCTTGAACGAATAGGAACCGGTGCCCTGCTTGCTGCGACCGTAGTCGAACACGCGAATGCCGCGCTCGCAGGCGTGGCGCATCAGTTCCCAGTACTTGAAATCGTTCGCCGCGAGGTCGCGCGCCGCCACCGCGTCGCCGGCGTAGTAGGGCAGGATTTCGTCGCGGAAATAGAAGCTCATGACGCTGCTGAGCAGCGCGCCGTCCGGGCCTTCGACCGTCATGACCGAACAGCGCTCGCCGAAGGTGCGGCGCAGCGTGTCGAAGTAGCGGCGCGACATCGCCGGCGTGCCGTGGCGATGCACGTTGTCGGAATACAGCTCGAAGAAACGGCTGTTGTCGGCGTCGAACACCGCCTTCAGGCCGTTGTTGATGCCCTTGCGCACCATCGCGCGCTGCTTGCGCGGGATGGCCTTCATGTTCTCTTCGACGTCCGGCGAAATCTGCTTGCGGAAGGTGACGTACAGGTCTTCGGTCGGCCAGTCGGAATGGCGCGCCTCGACGTTGCGGAATTCGAGGTGATCGACGCCGAGCGACTGCGCGATGCGCTGCGCTTCGGCTTCGAGCGCCAGCGCCGCTTCGTCGTCATCCGCCGCGACACCGCCATAGACGCCGAAGGGCAGCGATACCAGCGAGTGGCCGAACAGCCGGCTCTTCACCTGGGCCAGCGGCAGCACGCCGCAGATGCGGCCGCCGCGCTCAGCCAGCAGGTAGTGTGTCGCGTGACCGAACACGTCGCGCATGATGTCGCGCCACTCGAACAGGTGAAAGAAGCTCGCCGTCGGGCAGGCTTCGACGAAGGCATTCCAGTTCGCGCGATCGGCGTCGGCCGGTGCGCGCACGGTGACTGCAGTCATGAACTCCGCCTCAGGCCGCACGGGCGATCTCCGGAAACACTTCGTCCATCCGGCCCCAGCGGAAATCACGCATCAGGCGGGCAAGACGGCCTTCGGTGCGGTGCAGGTTGATGTAGTGGCGGAAGCGCGACTTGGCATCGACGCCCTGCACGCGCGGCTGGTCGGCGTCGATTTCCCACGGATGGCAGTAGAACATCGCCGGCTTGCCGTCGCGCTTGTTCACCTGGCTCAGCAGCCAGCGCGAGGTGGCATAGGGCAGCAGGCGGAAGTAGCCGCCGCCGCCGGCCGGCAGGTTGCGGCTGCCCATGCGCACGGTGGTGACCGGCACTTCCATCAGACCGTCGCGCGACGCGAACGGGAAACGCGGCGCGTCCGGCATGCCGTAGTGGTCGTGCTTGACCGGATAGATGCTGGAGCTGTAGCGGTAGCCCGCCTGAGCGACGCAGTCGAGCGCCCACGGATTGGTGTGGCCGATCGAGAAACTGGGCGCACGGTAGCCGCGCACCTCGACACCGGTGATGTCTTCGAGCACCTTCTTGGCGCGGGTGATGTCGTCGAGAAATTCAGCCGGCGACTGTTCGGTCGCACGCAGATGGGCGGTGCCGTGGCTGGCAATCTCGTGCCCGGCAGCGGCGATGCGCCTGACCATGTCCGGATGACGCTCGGCGATCCAGCCCAACGTGAAGAAGGTGGCCCGGTTGCCGCTGTCAGCCAGCAGCGCAAGGATGCGCTCGACATTGCGCTCGACGCGGCATTCGATCGAATCCCAGCGGCTGCGCTCGATATAGGGCGCCAGCGCCGACACCTGGAAGTAATCCTCGACGTCGACGGTGAAGGCGTTGCGGATATCGGTCCGGGCGCTCATGTCAGTGCGCGCTCCGCTGCAGCAGCCAGTCGTGCAGGTCGGCGGCGATGCGCTGTGCGGCATTGCCGTCCCAGTATTCGGGCACGCGACCGCGCTTGCCGCCGGTGGCGAGGATGTCGTCGAGGCTGCGCACGAACAGCGCCTCGTCGGCGCCGATGACGGTGTTCGTGCCCTGCTCCACCGTGATCGGCCGCTCGGTGTTCTCGCGCAAGGTCAGGCAGGGCACCGACAGCGCCGTCGTCTCTTCCTGCAGACCGCCGGAGTCGGTGATCATGACGGTCGCACCACTCATCAGGCCGAGCATTTCGAGATAGCCGAGCGGCGGCAGCAATGCGATGCGCGGATTGTCGAGCAGCGCACCGAGGCCGAACTTCTCCAGATTGCCGCGCGTGCGCGGATGGATCGCGAACAGCAGCGGCAGCCGTGCCGCCGCCTGCGTCAGCATCGCGGCCAAACGCTTCAGTTGTTCGGGATCGTCCACATTGCTCGGACGATGCAGCGTCACGACACCGTAGCGGCCGTCGGCGATCAGCGCCGGGTCGATGTCGTGCTCGGCCAGTGTCTTCGCCGGCGGCACCGCCAGCGCGCGGCTGGACAGCAGCGAATCGATCATCACGTTGCCGGCGAAATGCACCCATGAGGCGTCGACGCCTTCGCCAGTCAGATTACCGAGCGCGCTGCGCTCGGTCGTGTAAAGACGGTCGGAAATACGATCGACGAGGATGCGATTGATTTCCTCCGGCATCGCGCGGTCGCCGCTGCGCAGTCCGGCTTCGACATGCACCACCGGCACGTGCTTTTTCACTGCGACCAGCGCGCAGGCCAGCGTCGAATTGACGTCGCCCACGACCAGCACGCAGGACGGCTTGAGTTCATCGACCAGCGGTTCGAAGCGTTTCATGATCTCGGCGGTCTGCACCGCGTGCGTACCGGAGCCGACTTCGAGATTGTGGTGTGGCGTCGGCAGACGAAGCCCGCTGAACAGTCGCTCGTTCATCGCGTGATCGTAGTGCTGGCCGGTATGCACCAGCACCCACGGAATCGTCGGCACGTGCTCGTCGAAGGCGCGCAGGATGGGCGCCATCTTCATGTAGTTCGGCCGCGCGCCGACGACGCACAGCACCGGAGCGATCACCTGGGCAGCGCTCATTCCGCCTCCTTGTCCGCCTGCTCGGTCGAGCGCTCGGCGATTTCATACAGCAGGGCCAGTGTCTGTTCGAGCGTACGCTCCATCCGTGACAGGCGTTCTTCGAGATTGCCCGCCTGATGCGCGTTCACGTAGTCGCGCACCCGCTGCGCCGAGTCGGCGTCGAGTCGGAACTGCGACATGTCGAGATCGAACAGCGCCGGCGAACCGCGCAGCCCGGCGCCGTTGAAAGCGGCGTGCGCCGCCGTGTCGGACGGCATCGGGCCGTCCGGCCGCTTGGCCATCGCGGCGGCCGCCGCGGCGTCGCCCGCTTCGTCCTTGATTTCGCTGACCACGCCGGCAACGTCCTGCGCAGTGAAGGCTGTCGCTCCGCCGAGGAAGCCGGCCAGCATCAGGCGGTCACACAAGGTGTTGATGCGTCGCGGCACGCCCTCGGTCGCCTTGAAGATCGCTTCGTGCGCCCCCGCCTGGAAGGCGGGGGACCCGCGCCAGCCGACGTGCTTCAGGCGGTGCTCGATATAGGCCTCGGTTTCGGCCGCGTCCATCGGCCCGAGGTGGTAGGACGCGATAACCCGCTGACGCAGCTGCTCCATGTGCGGGCTCTGCATCGTTTCACGGAATTCCGGCTGACCGACCAGGAAGCTCTGCAGCAGCGCGTGCTCGCCGAGCTGGAAGTTCGACAGCATGCGCAGTTCCTCGACCGCGCGCGGTGTCAGGTTCTGCGCCTCATCGACGATGAGCAGTGCGCGCTTGCCGGCAGCGGTCAGCGACAGCAGGAACATTTCGATCGACAGCAGCAGGTCGGCCTTCTTCAGCTGCTTGTTCGGCAGGCCGAAGGCCGCGGCCACGAGGCGCAGCGTGTCCTCGGCGTCGAGGTGGGTGCTGACCAGCTGCGCCGCCACCACCTTCTTCGAATCAAGCTTCTGCAGCAGGCTGCGCACCAGCGTGGTCTTGCCGGCGCCGATCTCGCCGGTGATGACGATGAAGCCCTCGCTCTGATGCAGCCCGTACTCGAGGTAGGCGAGCGCGCGCCGGTGGCCCTTGCTGCCGAAGAAGAACGACGGATCGGGATTGAGCTGGAAAGGCTTGCCGGAAAGACCGTAGAAAGACTCGTACATGGATCTCGATCGTTGGGTACCCGCCCCTCAGGGCTTCGGTGGCGCTGCACGGTTCGGCAGCCTGCGCATCACGGCGCCCGCGTCAGAAGAAGCGCGTACTCACCGTGGCGATCAGTGCATTTTCGTCTACATCGCCGGCGGCGACTGTGCCACGCATCATGCGCAGACCAATGGAGCCGCTGGTGTAGGCACCGAGCGCCGTGGAATAAGTCGCATTGAAGACGTTGCGCTCGGTCGTCGTGCGGGAGGTCACACGACCACTGGTGTCGAAAGAGTTCAGCGAAAAGTTCAGCGAGCTGACTGGCGAGAGCCGATGCGACAGACCGATGGTCCAGCCCTTCTGGACAATGACGGAAGCCTCGGCAAAATCGCCGACCAGGGATCCGCCGACGGAGCCGATTCCGCTGTCGTTGGTCGACTGGTACATCGTGAACGACAGCGTGTTGCGGGCACCGGTATGCACCACGCCGAGCGACCAGCGCGAGCGCCGGTATTCGCGGTCGGTCAGGATGGGCGAATCGAGCGAACCGTAGCCCGGGATACGCCCGGCCAGCGCATCGGCACGGATCGCATCGCGCCGCTCTTCCGGATCGGCGATGCTCGCGTAGGGCTCGACGAAGGCCAGCGTCTCGTACAGATCTTCGAGGCCCGAACCTTCGAGCAAGGTGTCGATCCGGCTCACGATGTTGCGCGTGTAGGCCGCGTTGAAAGCTGTCCTGGGCAGACGATGCGACAGCTTGTAGTTGGCGGTACTGCCGTACGGCCGCTCGTCGTAATCAAGCGACAGAGCCGTGCGCTGCGACGGACGCCAGTCCAGGCCGCCGCCATAGGTGGCGCCGTCCCGCCGATTGCCTATCGTCGACTTTTCGTAGCCGTAGCGGCCGGTCAATTCGATCTGGACATCCGGTTTGTAGATCAGCGAACCGACGATGCTCTCGCGTTCGCTGTTGTTGGCATTGCCCGAGTCGGTCACGCGCGAACTGAGCACGCCCTTCCAACTCAGCGTCGCCGGAGCGCCCTGCAGCGTGCCGGAGAACGTGCGGGTGGTCAGAGCGCCCTCGCGGCGCGACGATTCACTGCGCGCGATGGTGTAGCTGGATTTCCATGTCGCGATGTCGCCGAGCCGGACTGTGCCGCGCATCGACGGCGACAACGAGAACACCCGCGTCTCGGTCGAATCGCCCAGCGTGCTGTTCAGCAGGTTGGGCTGGGCGTTGAACACCGATCGCCGACGCTGCGTCTGACTCGCCTTGGCGTCGAGGAAGAAGAGGTCGTCGACGACCTCGAACGATCCGTTCGCGCTCATGTTGTTCGCGATGCGCGACGGGAAGGTGTCGTCCGCGTAATACATCATCCGCGGCGAGTAATTGGCATTGAGCTTCAGGCGCGGACTGCTGCGTCGCAGATCGACGGTCGGCGTGACTTCGGTCAGCACGTCGCTCGACGGCGCAACCGGCGAGAAGTTGATGTTGTCGGACACGATCATCTGTACCGACGCGCTGGTCGACAGGCGCCAGCCTTCGGCATGCGCCGAACCGAAACCGCTGGCGATGCCCAGGACGGCCAGGGAGATCGGGCGAAGCATCGGTCGTCCTGTCCTCATTCAACCCGCCTTGGCCGCATCGCGATAACCGGTTTCGGAGCCGTAGCCGTAACCGTAACCGTAGTAACCGTAGTAGCCATCGGTACGGGCGTAGCGCGCCTTGTTCAGCACCAGCATCTTGACCGGGCAGCCCTGTACCTTGGCCAGCGCCTGCTTCACCATCGCGTGCGTGGTGCGCCCTGCCTCGACCACCATCACCAGCTGGCCCATCGACTGCGCAAGCACCGGCGCCTCGGTCGTCACCATCAGCGGCGGCGAATCGAAAATGATGATGCGGTCCGGATAGCGGTGCGCCAGTTCGACCAGCAGCGAGCGCATCGCACCGCTGGCCAGCAGTTCGGTCGCGTTCTTGTGCGGCATGCCTGCCGGCAGCAGCGTGAGCTTCTCGACATTGGTACGGAGCAGCACGTCGGGCAGACCGACGTCCTCGTCGAGCAGCACGTCCATCAGGCCCTTAGCGGGCGGCAGGCCGAGCAGGTTCAGGATGGAGGGGCGCGCCACGTCGGCATCGACCAGCAAGACCCGGTTGTCCAGTTCCATCGCGATGCTCATCGCGAGGTTGATCGAATTGAAGCTCTTGCCCTCACCCGGCACCGAACTGGTCACCATGATGAGGTTGCCGTTATCGACCGGCGCGGCACCCTTGCCGTGGGCGTTGGCCAGAATGGGGCGCTTGATCACGCGGAATTCTTCGGCGATCTGCGAACGCGGCGCCGACGGCACGACCAGACCCATCCCGTCGAGCCGCGCCAGATCGAGTTCGACGTAGCGGGATGAATCAATGGACGTTCCGCTCGCCACCTGCACCGGCGCGGCGCCTTCACCCGCCGGCGGTACGGCGGCGACAGGTACCGCCGCAGGAGCGGGCGCGAGAACAGGCGCAGCCGCTGGCGGCGCCTCGGGCGCCGCTGCCGGTTCCTCGCCGATATCGACGCCCGCCCGCTTCAGGTGGGCCATTCGTTCGATTGCTTGTTCGATGATGCTCATGATCTATCCTCAGGCGCTGCGCATCACGAGCGACACGAAAGCCAGCATCGCCACATAGGCGGCCACCAGCCCGCCAAGACCGCCGAAGAACACGACGCTGCGGCGACGCTCGTAACGCTTGCGCTCGTTCGCGAGCAGCATGGACACCGAACCCAGCACCGGTACGCCGGCCACCTCGGCCAGCATCCTGCCGTCGTGGAACACCGGTCGCAGTTGCGATACGGCGAACGATGCTGCACCACCGACGACGATGGCCGCTGCCAGCACGACGGTCAGCAGGATGAGCCGGTTGGGCGCCGCCGGCTTGGGATCGACACGCGGCGGCTCGATCAGACGGAATTCCGCGACGCCGGTCGCGTCCATCTCTTCCGAAATCGAGGCCGATTCGCGGCGCGATACCAGGTTGTTGTAATTGGTCCGATGCACCTCGTAGTCGCGGTTGAGCTGGCTGAACTCCGCTTCCAGTTCCGGCACCAGTCGCGACGACTGCTTCAATGCGTCGAGACGCGTCTGATACTCGCCGACCCGCGCGCTCAGCGAGGCAACCGAGGCCTCGGCCGAAGCCAGTGCGACCTTGATCTGCTGGTAGACCGGATTGGGCATCTGCGCACCGCCAGTCGCCGCGGGCTTCGCTTCGGGCTTGGCGTCCGCCGGCTTGCTTGCGGCCTCCTTGGCCGCTTCGGCTGCGTGCTTTTCGATGATCTGCTTGCGCTCATCCTCGAGATTGCGGATGCGCGCGCGCAGTTGAAGAATGTCCGGGTGCTTGTCGGTGTAGCGCTGCAGCAGACCTTCGACCTCGTTCTTCATGCCGGAGATGCGCATGTCGATCTCGGCGGTCGACGGGCCACCCGGGCCGGAGGGCGCGAAGGTCATGGCCGAATTGTCGGCGCTGATGGTCGGTTCCTCGCCCAGCAGCTGGCGCTTCAGCGCATCCCGCGAATTGGTCGCCTCACGCAGGTCGAGCTGCGCCTGATTGAGCTGGGCCTGCACCTCGCCCAGGCTGCCGAAGTAGTCCTTCTGTCCGCCGCCCGGTCGCTCGAGGTTCTTGAGCTTGAACTCCTTCAGCCGGTTTTCCGCCTCCAGAAGCTTGGCCTCGTAGGCCTTGATCTGCTCTTCGATGAACTTGCGCGCCTGGTCCGCATCCTGTCGCTTGCTGCCGAGGCCGGATTCGACGAACAGTGTCACCATGGCCTGCACCACCTTCTGCGCCCGCGCCGGCTTCTGATCGCGATAGGACACGATGTAGAGGTTGTCGCGGCCGGAACTGGTGAGCTTCACGCTGGCGATCAGATCGTCGATCAGCTTTTCGCGCTCGGTCTTGGTCTTGGCCTCCAGATCGAGGTCAGCCATGCGGATCAGCTTCTCGATGTTCGGCCGGCTGATCAGCGTGCGGCTGAGCATGTTGATCTGCTGGTCGAGATTGGGCTGAACGGCGAGGCCTGACATCAGCGGACGCAGGATGGACTGGGTGTCGACATAGATCTTCGCCGACGCCTGGTATTGGTCCGGCAGCACGAGCACCACGCCCATGCCGATGATGCCGACCACCCAGGCGACCAGCAGCCCTATCCAGCGATAGCCCCACGCCGACCTGAGATAGCCAGAAAACTGGCGCAGAAAATCATCCACAGCTACACGATCCTTCCGGCGGACGCCTCATGACTGAGCTGCTCAGAACCAGCTCTGCGGAATGATGAGAATGTCACCCGGCTTGACGTCGACGTTGGCCGTCACGTCGCCGCGGCGGACCAGGTCCTTCAGGCGCACGTTGTACTGCTTGTCGCCCTCGGAGGTCCGCAGGATGGTGGCCGCGTTGCCGTCGGCGAATTCGGTAATGCCGCCAACCGCGATCATCACGTCGAGCAGCGTCATCTTCTGCTTGTAGGCCAGCGCCTGCGGCTTGGCCGCCTCGCCGATCACGCGGATCTGCTCGCTGTAGGGACCGATGCCGCCGGCGACGATGACCGTCACGATGGGGTCACGGATGTACTTCGACAGCACCTGCTCGATCTCTCGCGCCAGCGTCGTGGGATCGCGGCCGGCAGCCGGCAGATCCTCGAACAGGGTGCCGGTGATCTTGCCGTCCGGGCGGATGGTGACCGTGGACGAGATTTCGGGATTGCGCCAGACGACGATGTTCACCGAGTCACCGGGACCCAGGATGTAGTTGTAGTCGTCGCTGTAAGCCTGAGTCGGCGCGGCCGGATAGGGCGACGACGAGCAGGCCGTGAAGGCAAGCGGCACGAGCAGCAGCGCAAGCACGCGCAGTGCGGACATCAGACGGTCAGAACTCAACATTGCATCCTCCACAGGACAGCAGCCAGACAAGCCGCGAATCATAGCCAACGCATCCGGACGCGCGCTCTAATGCGTCACGACCGGTCAGATGTTGTACCGCAACGCATCGACGATGGGCGTACGCGAAACCTTGCGTGCCGGCAGCAAGGCCGCCACCACGGTCGCGCCCAATCCCACCGTGAAGGCCAGCAGCACGGTTTCGGGCAGCACACGTATCGACGCCGTGTACCCCACGTTCGAGTTCGGCGGCGGCGGCATCGGAATGCCCACCTCGCTGATCGCCAGCGCGACGAGCACACCCACCACCACGCCGATCGCCGCGCCGGTCAGACCAAGCAGGGCATTTTCGGCGAGCACGAGCCGGAATACGTATCCTCGCGAATTTCCGAGCGCCATCAGCGTTCCGAATTCACCGACGCGCTCGAAGACACTCATGTTTACAGTATTGAAGACGCTCAGCAGCACCATGATCAGCACGATCCATTGCAGCACGCCGAACTGGGTGCGGTAGAGCTCCACGGTCTTCGAATAGAAATCCGAAAGCTGCACCCAGTCGCGGATGTCGAATCCCAGCGACGCCAGCTTGGGCACCAGCAGATCCTTCACCCGCCAGGTGTCCGCCGTCCGGTGCAGCAGCAGCACGATGGCGTTGGAGCCATCGCGCGCAACCAGATTTCGAGCCGCCGCGATGGGAATCCTTACGGCACGGGCGTCGAAATCTTTCGAAAAGCTCTGGAAAACCCCGACCACCGCAAATTCGGTCGTGTTCAATGCGCCGTCGGCAGTGTTCATGATCAGCGTGACGGTGTCGCCCGGCGCCAGCGCCAGGGCCTTGGCGACGCCATCGCCAATCAGGATGCCGCCGGTGTCGCTGTCGCGCAGCGCCCGGCCAGCGGTGATCCGGACGAAGGTGCCGAGCCGGTTCTCCTTGTCCGGCTCCACACCCTCGCCCATGACCGCCCAGTCCGCCTTGCCGTTGTTCAGCAGGCCAGTGAAATTGACGCGCTGCAGCACCGCATCCGCCTCCGGCATGCGGGCAGCAAACTCGGCGACCTTGTCGGCGTCGTCGATCATGAACTTCTCGGGCGAACGCGCACCCTGCTCGTAGAAACCGCTGCGGAAGACCTGCACGTGGCCGAGCTGGCTGTGTATGGTCGCTTCGCCTAGCTGCGTCAGCACATCGGCGACGAAGCCGCCGCTCAGTATCAGTCCGGCAACGCCAAAGACGATGGCGGCCAGAGTCATCGCTGTCCGCGATTTCTGCCGGAGGATGTTGCGGAGCGCGAGCTTGAACATGGCGTTCAGCGACTCTGCCGCAGTGCGTCGACGATATTCATGCGCGACGCTCGCCAGGCGGGGTAAAGACTGGACACGAAGGCACTGACCACGGCAATCGCCAGTGCCTTGGCGACGATGCCGAAAGTCAGGCGGATCTCGCCGTCGAACCCCTGCTCCATGCCGGGCGGCGGCGGCAGCGGAATGCCGACCGCCGAGATGGCCAGCGCCAGCGCACAACCGATGACCACCCCGAGCCCGCCGCCGACCAGACCGAGCATCACGCCCTCCGACATGAAGATGCGCCGTATGCGCGCCCGCGTCAGGCCCAGCGCCATGCAGGTGCCGATCTCGCTGACGCGCTCCATCACGCTCATCGACAGCGTGTTGGAAATGCTGAGCACGATGATCATCAGAATGATGAACTGCACGACGTTGACCTGGCTGGCAAACAGATCGCGCGTCTTGTTGTAGAAGTCGGACAGGCGATACCAGGGCACCAGTTCGAAGTTCGCGGCCGGCAGCACCTTGCCCAGTTCGGTCAGCTTGGCGTCGGTCTTGTCGGTGTCGTCGAGCAGCACCAGCCACTGCTGCGCACCATTCACCCGCACCAGTTGCTGCGCCAGCGCCAGCGGCATGCGCAGCGCCGAATCATCGTATTCCTTGCTGACGGAGATGAAGATGCCGACGACGGGCGCCTCGACCGCATTGACGTTGCCGGCGGCGGTCGTCGTCATCAGCACCACGGTGTCGCCGACATTGACGCCCAGGTTGGCCGCCAGTCCCCGCCCCATGATCATTTCGTTGACGCCGTCGGGCGACAGATTGCGCCCGCGCGATATCGTGACCGAACTCGACAGCACTGCCTCCGCCTTTGCAGAGACGCCCTGGCCGAGGAAGGCCAGCGTGTTGTCGCCCTTGCTCGCGAGCCCGTTGAAGCTGAGTCGGGGCGCCACGACCTTGACGCCCGCGCCCTGCTCGACCTTGCGCTGCGCCGCGTCCTCACCATCGATGACGAAACCGAAGGGATCGGAGGTGCCCCGTTCCACATACCCCGGTCGCACCACCTGGACGTGGCCCAGCTGCGACTTGATGGTGGATTCGCGCATGCCCTCCATCAGCCACTCGATGAACCCGGCTGACAGGATCATCGCAATCACGCCGAAGCTCACCGCGCCAATGGCAATCAGCGTGCGTCGCCCCTGGCGGAGCACGCTGCGCATCGCAAGCCAAAGGTCGAGCAGCCAAAACTTCATGCGAATTCAAGACTTCAGATGCTAAGGTATTGCCAGCATAACAGTTTTTACCTCACCATCTGATGTCCCGGAAGCGTGCCCCGCAGCCAACGGACATACAAGGCGACGCCATGAGCTCTGCTTTCAATTACGACGAGGCCTTCAGCCGCAACCTCGGCTGGTTCACCGAGGCCGAACAGGCCACACTTCGGCGCAGCACGGTCGCCATCGCCGGCCTCGGCGGCGTCGGCGGCGCCCACCTGCTGACGCTGGCCCGGCTCGGCATCGGACGATTCCGCATCGCCGATTTCGACACCTTCGGTGTGCACAACTTCAACCGGCAGGTCGGGGCCATGTTGAGCACGGTCGACCGGCCCAAGATAGAGGTACTGGCCGAACAGGCGCGCGACATCAATCCCGAGGCCGACATAACGTGCTTTCCGGAAGGCGTGTCGCCGGAGCAGCCGGACGCCTTCCTGCAGGGCTGCGATGTCTATGTAGACGGCCTCGATTTCTTCGCCTTCTCCGCCCGCAGGTCCACCTTCGCAGCCTGCCATCGCCTGGGTATCCCGGCAGTGACGGCAGCCCCGCTCGGGATGGGCACCGGATTGCTCGTGTTTTCGCCGCGCGGCATGAGTTTCGAGGACTACTTCCAGCTGGAAGGCCACGACGAGACCGAACAGGCGCTGCGATTCCTGGTCGGTCTGGCACCCGCCGGACTGCATCGCCCCTATCTGGTGGAGCCCTGGCGCATCGATCTCGCGGCGCGCAAAGGCCCGTCGACGATGATCGGGTGCAATCTGTGCGCCGGCGTCGCCGCGGCGGAAACGGTCAAGCTTCTGCTCGGCCGCGGCGAAGTCCGGGCGGCGCCTTGGGCGCTGCAGTTCGACGCCTACCGCAACCGGATGGTGCGCACCTGGCGCCCGGGTGGAAACCGGCACCCGCTGCAGCGGCTCATCCTTGCGCTCGGTCGGCGCCAGTTGCTGAAACAGATCAACCCGCGCTGAACACGCCGCCCACCGGAGAACCGAATGCGCACGATAGACAAGGTCCTCGACCTCGCACGCTGGGCGCCGAGCGGCGACAACACCCAGATCTGGCGTTTCGAGGTGCTCGCCGACGATCACGTGCGGGTGCACGGTTTCGATACCCGGCACTGGTGCGTCTATGACCTTGAGGGGCACGCCAGCCAGATTGCGGTCGGCGCGATGCTGGAAACACTGTCCATTGCGGCAACTGCCCACGGCCTTCGCGCCGATATCGTTCGTCGGCCGCACACGCCGGACACTCATCTGCAGTTCGACATCAAGCTGGTCGCCGACCCGTCAGTCGCACCCGACCCGCTGCTCCCGTGCATAACGACGCGCTCGGTGCAGCGCCGTGCGATGGGCAGCCGACCGTTGACGGACGAGGAGCGGCAGGCGCTCGAAGCAGCCGTGCTTCCCTACCGCATCGTCTGGTTCGGCGCATTCCGGGATCGGCTGCGCATCGCCAAGCTGAATTTCGACAGCGCGCAGATCCGCCTGACCATTCCGGAAGCCTTCCAGACCCACAGCCGCGTGATCGAGTGGGGCGCGCGTTTCAGCGAGGACCGCATCCCCGAAGCAGCCGTCGGCGTCGACCCGCTCACCGGCAGGCTGATGCGTTTCGTCATGGCCAGCTGGAGCCGCGTCGAATTCTTTAACAGGTGGCTCTTCGGCACTTTCGCACCGCGGCTGCAACTCGATCTGATTCCGGGCATCGCCTGCTCGGCGCACGTCTTCATGATCGCCCCGACGCGCCCAGACCGCATCGACGATCACATCGCAACGGGCCGTGCCATGCAACGGCTCTGGCTGACGGTAGAAAAGCTGGGGCTCCAGTCACAGCCTGAGATGACGCCGCTCATCTTCAACCAGTACGCGCGGGCCGGGCGGCGATTCACGCAGAATGGCGACGCACTCGCCCGCGCCGACGATCTGGCGCAAAGACTGGGCAGCCTGCTACCGGGAGAGGATGTGGGACGAGCGGTCTGGGCGTGCCGCATCGGACGCAGCCGAAACATCCCCGGCCGCTCACTGCGCCTGCCTCGCGAACGACTGCAGAACCAGGAAGAGTCTTGAAGCCGGACTGTCGGTGGACTTTACACGCGGCGGCAGAGCGCATCCGACGACCGCCAGAAACCAGCCAGACACAGATTTTTTTTCTTTAAATTCAAATAATTAAAACGACACACAAAAACTGGCCCGCTGATTGCTTATAGCCAACCGTGGTTCTCCCAAGCCAACAAACGGAGTCAATGAAATGATCAAGTTCAAGCAAATTGCAGTTGCAGTGGCACTGGCAGGCTCTTTCGCTGCCGCGCACGCTGCCCCGGTTTCGATCACCACGCCGAATGGCGTCGTGAGCGGCATCACCGCCTTCGACTGGGCGCCGTCCCCGGTTCTGGCGCAAGGCGGCAACCAAGCCTTCGTCAACTTCATCAACAACCCCGCAGGTGGCACCGTCGAAGGTCTGAACGGTGGCAAGGGCTACGGTTTCAACGTGTTCTCGCAAGGCCGTCTGGCCGTGCTGCAGGGTGGCACCGGTGCCGCCAGCAGCCTGTACAACGGTTCGGGCTCGACTGCCAACAAGTACGAAATCACCTTCGAACTGGCTTACCAGGAAGTCGTGACCACCGCCGTGGCCGTGCCGGGCGCCAACATCGCCGTGTTCGACTTCGCCAAGGTCCAGACCAACAACTACTTCCGCGTCTATGTGAAGGATCTGGATTCCGACGCCGCTGCCAACTACGCAGCCGGCACTGGCTTCAACACCGGCACGCTGGTGTTCGACGGCACGATCGCTCCGGGCAGTGCCGGTTCGGTGTCGAACTTCAATGCCAACACCGGCGCCCTGGGCACGGTTGGTAGCGATGGTCAGCCGCTCAACGGCACTTCGCCGCTGTCCGGTACGCCGTCGGTGACGGGTTCGGGCGCCACGCCGGAATTCGACCTGCTGACCGTTCTGCCGAACTTCATCGACACGGATTTCTGGAATGAAGAGCTGATCTCCTTCCTGGTGACCAACATCAGCCAGAACCTGCCGTTCCAGTCGGTTGATCCGTCGGCCATCATCGCCGGTCAAGTGCCGAACATCGGTGCGGTGAATGGCGGTACGGTCTGCGGCCCGACGGGTTGCGTTGCAGCCGGCCCGGACATCATCTTCCAGACCGACTTCAACGGTCCGGTGCAGGGCATCCCCGAGCCGGGCACGCTGGCTCTGGCCGGTCTGGCACTCGGTGGTCTGGCTCTGGCCCGCCGCCGCAAGGCCTGATTCAGGTAGTCGAAGCAGCATGAAAAACGGGAGCGAAAGCTCCCGTTTTTCTTTTGTGCGTTCGAAAGCGCACGTTCCGAACCCGTTACTGCCCGGCCAGCCCCTCTATGCCGATGCAACCAGCCGGTTCAGAATAGAGCGGGTATTGAAACTGGCGAAGTCCTGCTGGACCGCCTCGGCAGCTCGCCTGAAGTCCGCAGCTTCATCCCCGACCATGCGCCTGAGTGCGGTCCGCAGCTGTTCGTAGCTCACGTTGCCCGCACGCAATGAAATCCCCGCACCGGCATCGACCACACGCGACATGGTGAGGAACTGATCCATGTTCGAACACAGACCGATGACCGGCGTGCCGGTCGACAAGGCCTGATAGACCGTCGCACTTCCGCCATTGCAGATGACGAAATCGGCGCGCGCAGCGGCTTCGAGCCCTGGCAGATAGTCGGCAACGAAACAATGCGGTCCGGGCGAAGCAACGTCCGAGCGCCCCGCCGTGGCCGTCATCGCATTGACCTGCACATCGGCCAGCGCGCGAAATACCTCCGGCAGCAGATCGACCCGCCCGGTGGAACCCAGCGTGACATAGGCAAGCGGCCCGGACGGCATCGACGTCCACCAGTCCGGCAGCGGCATCGAGGGCGACCAGATGATGGGCCCGATGAAATGGTGGTTGGGCGGACACTCCGGACGCACCGGCACCAGACCCGGCGTGTCGGCGTAAAGCGTCAGATCGCCGTCGGTGTAGGCATGGCGCACATCGGGAAAGCCGCTCAAGCCGTGCTTTCTGCGTACCGCGTTGAGCGGCCCGGCGTGCAGTCGGAAGGCGAGCGGCTGCGCCAGCCGGAAGATCGGCTCTGCCAGCGCGGGTCCGAGCACACGGGTCAGAGTGATGTCCGGCAAGGGAAAGCGAGAATGCGCCGACCACGGGCTCCAGTGTGCATTGCAGAGCGCGAAGTAAGGGATGCCGACCAGGCGCGCCGACACGCTCAGCGACAGGCGGAAGTCGCCGATGACCACGTCGGGACGTTCGCGCTGCAGCAACGCGATGTCGGCCTCGACATAGCGCTCGAGCTCGGTGCGGGTATAGAGCGGTGCGCCGGCAGCGAGGCGATCGAGAAAGAGCTTGGCCGGAATGCTCTCCAGCCCCAGCCTGCGAAGATCCGTTCCGCGGAAGCACAGATCGAAGGCCGGTGCGGAACCGACCGACACCTCATGATGCGCCGCAAGACCCGATGCCAGCACGACGGGCCGGGCGACATGCGCGAGGGATACCGCCTCCGCCACGAACAGAACGCGGCGGCGGGTCGACATCAGGCGCCCCCGGCGCGACCGAACAGGCCGAAGCGCGTCAGTTCGGCGACGGTCTGCTGATAGCGATCCTCCGATGGCTGCCCGCCCGCCCAAGCGGCGAACTCCGCCATGCCCTGATCAAGCGTACGCGCCGGCTCGTAACCGAGCACTGCGCGCGAGTGCGCCAGATCGGCAACGCACCCGAAGATGTCGCCGACACGGAACTCGCCCTTGTCCTCCATCGTCACCGGCTTGCCGACTGCACGTGCGAGCGCGTTGGCGATGTCGGCGATCGTGCTCGCCTCGCCGGCGCCGACATTGAAGACGGAGCCCGGCGCCACGTCGGCGACCAGCGCACGCATATTCGCCGCAACGACGTCGGACACATGTACGAAATCGCGCACCGGCAGGCCGCCCTCGTACACCGAGATCGGCTGACCGGCGCAGATGCGCGAATAGAAGATCGATACCACGCCGGTGTAGGGATTCTTCAGCGACTGACGCGAGCCGAAAACGTTGAAGTAACGCAGCACGACCGCCGGAATACCGAAGGTGTTCGCCGCGTAGCGAACGTAATCTTCCTGATGCTTCTTGGTGATCGCATAGACCGAGAACGGCTCTGACACCTTGTCTTCCGGCGTTGGTACCGCGTCGAGATCGTCGCCGCAAACCGGGCAGGGCATCGCGAACTTGCCCGCCTGCAGGCGCTCGCGCGAGCGAGCACCCGGAAACTGGGCGCCGTGCTCACGGCAGACATAGGCACCCTCGCCGTAGATCGCACGCGACGAAGACAGCACCAGCCGCTTCAGCACATGGCCACCCTTTACGATGCCCTCGATCAGGGTGGTCGTACCCAGCCCATTGACCCGCGCGTAATGGGTCATGTCGTACATGCTCTGGCCAACGCCGGTCAGTGCAGCAAAGTGGTAGACCGCGTCGATGCCGTCGAGCGCGCGCGCGACGTCGTCGGCATTGCAGACGTCACCGATCTGCAGTTCCACCTCGGGCGCGAGATAGGCCGGCCGCTGGCGGCTTTCGCCATGTATCTGCGGATCGAGAATGTCCAGCGCACGCACGCTGTGGCCGGCGGCCAGCAGCGCGTCCGCCGTGTGTGAGCCGATGAAGCCGGCACCGCCCGTGATCAGCACTCGCATGTGGCACCTCCGCCCGAATCAGAAGGAGTAGCGCAGCTCGCCGTAGTAGCGGTCCGAGTTGCCGAAACGCCCGAAATAGCCATTGGAATTTCCGCCGAACAGATCCGCACCGAACTGCGCGCGCCAGTTGGACTGCACGCGCCAGATCAGCTTGGGGCGGAACATGTAGTCGTTGCGTACCAGCGACTGCACCCACAGCAGTTCGCCTTCGAGCCGCTCGTCGAACTTGTGGTTGTACAGCACCGCCATGCCGTTCTCGCGCCGGCTCGCCAGCAGGTCTGGCGCCTTGTCCATGTGGGCGCGCTCGAAGTACTGGAGATTGAGCCGCGACTCCGACATGAAGGGAATATCGATGCCGATCGCGTAATCGACCATGTCCTGACGGACCAGTCCGTCGGGCCGTGCCGACAGCGGCGACACAGGGAGGTAGCGATCGTAGGTCAGCACCGCTTCGGCCTTCAACAGAAAGCTGCCGAAGTCCTTGGTCAGCGTTGCACCATACTGATGAATCCAGTCGTGTCGCGGCGTGTAGACCACCGCAGTCGGGGCGACGAATCGACGACTGAAGGTCGGATTCACGTCCAGGCTGCGGTAGTAGAAGGCAGCCAGATCCCAGCCCTGTACCAGGGTGCCGACTCGGAGGCCGTAGTTCGAGTTGCTGAGCTTGCGGTCCGGTCGCACCTGCGCGTCATAGGTCGCGCTGATGCCCTGCAGGTCGGGTTGCGTCAGGTAGAAATCGCCGCCGAAGCGGCCGATGTTGTCGACGCTCACGTAGGGCACCCAGATCAGCTCGGCGCGCCAGTCGTTCTTGAAGTACTCGGCGCGTGCCGCCCACTGCGGGATGCGCTGCTGATCGAATTCCTGCGTGAAGAATTCGCGCATGTCACGCGCCGACACCACGTCGGCGAAGAACAGGCCGACCATTTCGCCCCACACGATGTGCTGGCGACCAAGGCGCAGTTCGACGTCGCCGACCGGCATGTCGAGATAGACCTCGCGCCACGCGAATTCGCTGCGCCGGTCGTCCCGTACCGCGGCCGGGTAGAAGTCGCTCTCCCAACCGTAGGCGAAGTCGTAATCGACGCGGCCCACGGCCTTCCACTTGATGCCCTGACCGAAACTGCCGCTGCGGCCGAGCTCGTTGCGCCAGCGCGCCTTCGACCAGTGGCTGTTACCGGCCACCGTACGCGCCAGTTCGAACTGGCTGAAGCCGCGCCAGCCTGACATCGACGACGAGGCCTCCTCATCGGTCTTCGGTTTACCCTGCGCATCGCTGGCTGCTTCGGGCGCCGGTTCGACGAAAAGGTCATCGAGCGCATCGGCCGCCAGCGCGGGCCGGGCAACGAGCAGGATTGCCAGCGTCAGCGCTGCCAGGGGCAGGCGGCGCAAGGCGGAAAGTAAATCGAAGTGCGTCATGAAGCAGCCTGCAGAGTGGCGGATTTCGGGGGTTTGACGTAGGCCCATTCACCCGGTGATTTCTGTACGCCGAGCGCGGTCAGTTCGCCGTCCTCGATGCGTACCAGACGGTCGGCCATCGACATCACGCGCTTGTCGTGAGTGGAGAAGATGAAAGTGGTCTTCATCGTGCGGTTGATCTCGCGCATCAGCTCGAGTATCGAATCGCCGGTCTTGCGGTCGAGGTTGGCCGTCGGCTCGTCCGCCAGCACGATTGCCGGCTGCACCGCCAGCGCACGGGCAATCGCCACACGCTGGCGCTGTCCACCTGACAACTGGTTGGGTCGATGATGCATCTTCGGGCCCAGGCCGACGATGTCGAGAAAGTACTTCACCCGCTTCGCGCGCTCGTCCCTGCTGACCTCCGGCAACTGCAGCAGCGGATACTCGACGTTCTCGTAGGCCGACAGGACCGGCAGCAGATTGAAGGTCTGGAAGATGAAACCGATGGTGCGCGCGCGCAGACTGGCCAGTTCGTCCGGCGTCTGCCCCGACACGTCCTGACCGTTGATCAGGATCTGCCCCGAAGTCGGTGTATCGATGCAACCGATCAGGTTCAGCAGGGTCGACTTGCCACTGCCGGAGGGGCCGGCAATGGCAATGAACACGCCGTCCTCGATATCCAGCGTGATATTCTTCAACGCATTGACCTGCTGTCCGCCGAGCATGTAGCTGCGGCTCACATTCCGGATCTGGACGACGTTGTTCATCAGGAAGCCCGGTTCAGAAGACGGGTCATGCGCCCGGTGCTGGAGACAAAAAAATGAATGTTCCGAACACCCCGCTCGGCGTGCGCGAAGCCACCACCACCGGCCCATCGTCGCACCGGCGCAAGACGTTCGCGCGGATCCTTGCAACTGTTGCAGCTCTTGCGGCACCGTTCTGCATCGCGCCGTCCGCCTTTGCCCAAGATGCCGCGAGTATACTTGAAAAGGCCGACACCATCCGCTTCCCGCGGGAGCCCTTCCAGGTCGAGGTCAGCGTCACCTCGACCACGTCCAGCGGCGAAGAATTCCGCAAGTACCGCATCCTGTCCAAGGGCAACGAGAACACCATCGTGCAGACGGTCGAGCCGGCTTCCGAGCGCGGTCAGATCCTGCTGATGAAGGCGCGCGACCTGTGGGTGTTCCTGCCCACCGTGTCGCAGCCGGTACGCCTTTCGCTGGCCCAGCGTCTGACCGGCCAGGTCGCCAACGGTGACCTGGCTCGCGCCAACTTCTCCGGCGACTACACGCCCAAGCTGCTGCGTACCGAGAAGCTCGATGGTCATGATCACCACGTGCTCGAACTGACGGCGGTCGATCGCGGCGTCACCTACTCGCGCGTGCTGCTCTGGGTGCGCACATCGAACAACGCACCGCACAAGGCGGAGTTCTATTCCCTGTCGGACAAGCTGCTGAAGACCTGCATCTATGATGAATATAAGACGCTGGGCGGCAAACTCCGCCCGACCCGTCTGGTCATGCAGGACGCACTGAAACAGGGCGAACAGTCGACGCTCGAGTACGCGTCGATGCAGTTGCGCGACATACCCGACAAGGTGTTCGACAAGGAATACCTGAAGAAACTACAGTAAAGGTCAGCAGGCCACGCACGCGGGATGCACCCGCGGCGTCATACACGGTCGGACAACATCATGTTTCTGCTTGAAGTCGGAAACCTCAAGGAAAACTTCGCCAAGTACTTCGCGGTGGAAGCCGCGGTCGATGAGGCGATGAAGCACGAGGTCTATCGTGTCCGGCACGCGGTGTACTGCCAGGAACTCGGCTACGAAGCCACCAACCCCGACCACGAGGAAACCGACAGCTTCGACGCGCACGCGCTGCAGATCGCGTTGCGCGCCCAGGCAAGTGGCCGCATCGTCGGCTGTGTGCGGCTGGTGCAGACAGACCCGGACGACCTCGCGAAACCGCTCCCGTTCGAACATCTTTGCGAAACGGCAATCGACCGGAGCATCATCGACCCGGCCCGCGTCGACCGCCGGCGCATGGTGGAGATCTCCCGCCTCGCTGTACTGTCGGACTACCGCAAGCGTAAGGGCGACAGCAGCGGTCCGATCGCCATTTCGGAAGAGGACATGGGAACGCGGGACCAGCCCCGCTTCCCCTACATCCCGGTCGGCCTCTACCTCGGCCTGCTTGCCGCCGCGGAATTGCACGACATCGAACATCTTTTCACGCTGACCGAGGCGCGACTCGCCCGGCATCTGAGTGCGCTGGGCTTCCGCATCCACCTGATCGGCCAGGCGGTGGAGCACCGTGGCAAGCGCGTGCCGTCGGTCATCTACCGTAAGGAACTGATGGCGCATCTGCCGCCGTTCATGCAGCCGCTGTACGACCAGTTGCTTGAGGAGATGCGCGGAAAGTACAGGGCGCGGAACGCCGCATGAGCGCGTAACGTTTCTGGAGGGAGAAAAACAAAAAGGGCCGTCGGGCCCTTTTTGTTTGCGCGCAGAGAGCGCGTCATGAATTCTGGTGGCCAAGGGCGGAATCGAACCACCGACACGCGGATTTTCAAGCCAAATCAGCGGTCAGATTTACACGCACTCACTCGTAAAAACAGGCACTTAGGCGCACACCTCTGCACCTGATCGCACCTGCTCGCATGCGCTTGTGCCAGAAAAATGTCAGAAAATCTGGCGCACCACGCACCGTAAAAGAGTGCCACAGAGGCACGCTTCACGCCAGTTGTGCGGCGCGCGCCGGACACGCCCCAAGCACTCTTCCTCTGAACACTCTCGATGCGCTGGGCCTCGGGCCCCGCGCCAGAGTCCGCCCCCCCCCCCCCCCCTCTCCCCCACCCCCCCCCCCCCCCAACGACCCAGCAGCCTCCTAACCGCCGCCCCCGCCCAACCCGCGCTACAACAAGCCCCCCCC
>VFQN01000185.1_pt1 | contig 128202 bp, 115 predicted proteins | sample 3512371 | NCBI WGS metagenome assembly VFQN01 (sample SAMN10412370, study PRJNA504923) | tailings metagenome | isolation source: Replicate 2 from Balatoc abandoned mine | place: Philippines: Itogon, Benguet | collected 2017-08-28 | reverse complement strand
TCCTGATCGCGGAGTTCCTGAAGATCTCGTACCTCGACGTGATCCTGATGGCGAGGATCCCGACCCTCCTTTTCTATCTCGGGATTTTCGTGCTGGTCGAGATCGACGCCCGCAAGTTCAACATGCGCGCAGTGGCGCTGGAGAAGCATCACCGGCCGCTCGAACTGGCGAAAAAATACTGGTACCACTTCGTTTCGCTGGTGTCGATCGTCGTTTTCCTGCTGATGGGTTATTCGCCGGTGCTGTCGGTGTTCTACGCCACGGCCGTCACCGCGCTGTTTTCCTTCTTCCGCAGCGACTCGGCGCTGATTCCCTACGACTGGTTCCGCGGGCGCATGGCCTGGATCCGGGGATTCTGGGAGTCGGGTTTCGTCAAGGCGCTGGAGGCGGGTTCGGTGGGCGTGCTCAATGTCGCGATGACCTGCGCTTCCGCCGGCATCATCGTCGGCGTGGTGACGCTGACCGGGCTGGGGCTCAAGTTCAGCGCCATCGTGCTGGATTACGCCGATTCCGGAGCGCAGGGGATGGTGGGCCTGCTGACCATGCTCGGGGCGGCGAACACGCCGGAGCTGCTGCATGACATGAAGCTGCTGCTGACCGCCTTTTACACGGCGCTGATTGTATGGATTGTCGGCCTTGCGGTGCCGGTGACTGCCTCGTACATCATCTGCGCGGTGGTCGCGGCGCCGGCGATGATCAAGCTGGGCGTGCCGGACTTTGCCGCGCACATGTTCATTTTCTATTACGCGGTGCTGTCGGAGGTGTCGCCCCCCACCGCGCTGTCGCCGTTCGCTGCGGCCGCGATCACCGGCGGCGGGCCGTACCGCACGACGCTGCTGTCCTGGAAGTACTGCGCGCCGGCCTTCCTGGTGCCGTTCATGTTTGTGCTTGATCCGTCGGGCACCGGCCTGCTGCTGGGAGGCTCCTTCAAGAACCTGGCACAAGCCGACTGGGGCGCCATTGCGATCATTTCGGTGACTGCGGTCATCGGCATTGTCGCGCTGGCCGGCGGACTGCAGGGCTGGCTGCTGCGCAAGACCAACCTCGCCGAGCGCTGGATGCTGATCGTCGCTGGCCTTGCGCTGGTTTATCCGACCACGAACTCGGACCTGATCGGGGCTGCGCTGGTCGCGCTGGTGGTGGTGATGCAGAAACTGCGCCGGGGAACGGCGGCTGCGCCGGCATGACCGCGGGTCAGGCACGCGCCGAGACGCGTTTCCTGACGCCGTTTGCCGTTCTGGCGATTGCCACCGCCGAAGGGCATGTGACGGAAATCCGTTATCTGCCGCGGCACACGGCAGTGCGCGCTCCGCATGACCGCGTGGCCGAGCGCGCCTGCCGTGAAATCGAGCGTTATCTTGACGATCCGCAGCATCATTTCACGCTACCCTACCGCTTGCATGGCACCCCGTTCCGGCAACGCGTATGGCGCGAAATAGAAAAACTTTTTCCAGTAAAAACAGTTACTTATGGGGATATCGCGGCGCGCCTGCGGAGCAGTGCGCGGGCCGTGGGCGGGGCCTGCGGCGCAAACCCCGTGCCGCTGGTCGTGCCCTGCCATCGCGTGCTCGCCGCGGGCGGACGGCTGGGCGGCTTCATGGGCGGACGCGAGGATTTTCCGCTGACGGTCAAACGCTGGTTGCTGCGGCATGAAGGCATCCTCGCTGCAGCTGATTGACGAGTTCTGCGATGCGTTGTGGCTGGAGGATGGTCTTGCCCGCAACACGCTGGACAGTTATCGCCGCGACCTGAAGCAGTTTGCCGGCTGGCTGGAGCCGCAGGGCCTCGACCTGCTGGCGGTCGACCAGGCCGCCATCCAGGCTTATCTTGCCCACCGCTTCCGTGCCAGGGCGCGCGCTTCCACCGCCGCGCGGCTGCTGTCGGCACTGAAACGGTTTTACCGCAACGCCGTCCGCCAGAACACGATCAAGGCCGATCCGACGCTGCGCATCGATACGCCGAAGCTGCCGCGTCCGCTGCCGAAGACGCTGACCGAGACGGACGTCGAGAGCCTGCTCGCGGCGCCGGCGCCGGAACAGCCGCTGGGCCTGCGGGATCGCGCAATGCTGGAAGTGCTCTACGCGAGCGGGCTGCGCGTGTCCGAGCTGGTGACGCTGAAGGTGCCCCAGGTCAGCCGCGACATGGGCGTGGTGCGCGTGCTCGGCAAGGGTTCCAAGGAGCGGCTGGTGCCGCTGGGCGAGGAGGCGCTGTCCTGGCTCGAGCGCTACCTGCGTGACGCGCGGCCGCTGCTGCTCGGCACAAGGACCAGCGATGCGCTGTTCGTCACCGCGCGCGCCGAGGCGATGACGCGCCAGGCCTTCTGGCACCTGCTGCGGCGTTATGCGCTGCAGGCGGGTATCAGCAAACCGGTTTCGCCGCACACGCTGCGCCATGCCTTCGCCACCCACCTGCTCAACCACGGCGCCGACCTGCGCGTGGTGCAGCTGCTGCTCGGGCATTCCGACATCTCGACCACGCAGATCTACACCCATGTCGCGCGGGAGCGCATGAAGCAGCTGCATGCGAAGCACCACCCGCGCGGCTGAGGCCGCGCGGCGCTCAGTGCCTTTTGCCGCGTTCGATGCTGACGCCCAGCCTTTTCACGCCGGCCAGCGGCGACAGCTTGGCAATCGTGACGCGCAGCCACGGCGCCTTGAAGTCCCCGATCACCAGTTGCGCGATCGACTCCGCGGCATGTTCAAGGAGGTCGAAATGCTGCTGCGCGAACAGCTTGCGGATGGCGGCGACGACTTCGGCGTAGTCGATGGTGTCCTCGATGCGGTCGCTGTGCGCGGCGTGTTCGCCGCGCAGTCCGATCTCGAGGTCGAGCTGGATGGTCTGCGCCACCTGTTTTTCCTGCGCGTAGATGCCGATGCGGGTGTCGATGCGCAGTTCGCTGATGAATATGGTGTCCATGTGCCGGGCGGCGGGCCGCGTTGGGCTAAAATGTCCGGCGCCATTCTAGGGGAAATCACTTGGCACTACTAATCGCCGCTGTCGCGGCCTATCTGATCGGTTCGGTTTCTTTCGCCGTGGTCGTCAGCAAGGCCTTCCGCCTGCCCGATCCGCGCGAGTACGGCTCGGGCAATCCCGGCGCCACCAACGTGCTGCGCAGCGGACGCAAGTCGGCGGCCGCGCTGACGCTGCTCGGTGACTGTGCCAAGGGCTGGCTTGCGGTGTTTGCCGCCGGCCAGGCCTTGCCCGAAGCGGCGGTGACGGCATCGGCCGTGGCGGCGGTGGCGGCGATTCTGGGGCACATGTATCCGCTGTTTCACGCCTTCCGCGGCGGCAAGGGTGTGGCCACCGCGCTGGGGGTGCTGCTGGCACTGAACTGGATCCTCGCGCTGGGCACGCTGGCGACCTGGATCACGATCGCGGTGTTTTTCCGCTATTCATCGCTGGCCGCGCTGCTGTCGGCCCTGTTCGCGGTGTTTTTCGTGCTGATCCTGTTCAATGCCGCCCATCCGTTTTTTGCGGCGGTCGCGGTGATCGCCGCGCTGCTGATCTGGCGCCATCGCTCGAACATCCGCAATCTGCTTGCGGGCAAGGAGAGCCGGATCGGCGCGAAGGCTGGCAACGGCCAGACGGGCTGATTCAGGCTTTGGCCAGGCTGGCAAGTTCCCAGCGCGGCCGCACAGTGAATCCTGTTTTGCCGCCGAGGTTGCCGCCGCTGTGCTTCAGTCGCAGCGCGCCGGCGAAGGCGATCATCGCGCCGTTGTCGGTGCAGAACTCGAAGGGCGGGTAATACACCTCGCAGCCGAGGCGTGCGGCGGCAGCGGTCAGTTGTTCACGCAGCCGGCGATTGGCGCCGACGCCGCCCGCCACCACCAGGCGTGTCACTCCGGTCTGTTCGAGGGCCGCGACCGATTTTCCGACCAGCACATCGACTATGGCGGCCTGCAGTTCGGCGGCAAGATCCGCCCGGGCCCGGTTATCCGCCGGCAGGTCGCGGACGGCGGTCAGCACCGCGGTTTTCAGGCCGCTGAAGCTGAAATCAAGGTTGTCGCTGCGCAACATCGGGCGCGGCAGCGTGAACCGTCCGGGGCGGCCGGATGCCGCCAACTCGGCGATCGCCGGGCCGCCCGGATAACCCAGCCCGAGCAGCTTGGCCGATTTGTCAAAGGCTTCACCGGCGGCATCATCCAGGGTTTCCCCCAGAAGTGAGTAGTCACCAACACCGCCAACGCGCATCAACTGGGTATGCCCGCCCGAAACCAGCAGGGCAATGAACGGGAAGGCCGGCGCCGGATCCGCCAACAGCGGCGACAGGAGGTGGCCTTCAAGATGGTGAATGCCGATGGCGGGCACACCCAGCGCATGGGCGATGCTGGCGCCGATGCCGGCGCCAACCAGCAGGGCGCCGGCGAGCCCCGGCCCCGCGGTGTAGGCGATGGCGTCCAGTTCCGCCGGTGTCTTGCCGGCCTGTTGGAGAACTTCCCGGGTCAGCGGCAGCACCCGCCGGATATGGTCGCGGGAGGCCAGTTCAGGCACGACCCCGCCATAGTCGGCATGCAGGGCGATTTGGGAATGCAGGGCATGGGCGAGCAGCCCCCGGGCGCTGTCGTAGAGCGCGATGCCGGTTTCGTCGCAGGAGGTTTCGATGCCGAGTACGAGCACGGGATGTGGCTGGCGGGGGCGCTGGGAACGGGGATGGTCCAAACCCCTGTCCATGTACGGGGAACACGGTTATAATACGCGTTTTTCCGAATTCAGCCCCGAGGTTTCATGACCACCGTACGCGTTAAGGAAAACGAGCCGTTTGAAGTGGCCCTGCGCCGTTTCAAGCGCACTGTCGAAAAGACCGGCCTGCTGACTGAGCTGCGCGCCCGCGAGTTCTACGAGAAGCCCACCGCCGAGCGCAAGCGCAAGCTGGCCGCCGCCGTGAAGCGCACGCACAAGCGCCTGCGCTCGCAGCTGCTGCCGCCGAAACTGTACTGAGTTTCCGGCCTGTTCCGCCAAAGGGTGCCGAGGCCTGTCCTCGCACCCTTTTGTCGTTTCTGGAGAGCACACCATGGGATTGCGCGATCAGATCAATGACGACCTCAAGGCCGCGATGCGTGGCGGCGATGCCGCGCGCCGCGACACCATCCGCCTGCTGACCGCGGCGCTGAAGCAGCGCGAGGTTGATGAGCGCAAGGCGCTGACCGATGCCGACGTACTAGCCGTCATCGAAAAAATGATCAAGCAGCGCCGCGACTCGATCACCCAGTTCGAGCAGGGCGGACGCCAGGACCTGGCCGACAAGGAAAAGCAGGAACTCGTACTGCTGCAGGCCTACATGCCGCAGGCGATGGGTGATGACGAGATTGCGGCCGCAGTTGCGGCGGCGATTGCCGGGTCCGGGGCCGCGGGTCCGGCCGACATGGGCAAGGTGATGGCCGTGCTGAAGCCGAAGCTGGCCGGGCGCGCTGACATGGGCAAGGTGTCGGCCGCAGTCAAGGCGCATCTCGCCAAATCCTAACCTGCTGTTTTTGCTGGGTCTTTTTGCGGGGCGGCGGGTGCCCTGCGCTACCCTATAATTCCGTGGTTGCCGCGGCCTGTTGCAGGCTGCGGATTCCGGAATGGAGCCATCTGCAGCGCGCATGATTCCGCAGTCGTTCATCCAGGACCTGCTTGGCCGCGTCGATATCGTCGAGGTCATTGACCGGTACGTGAAACTCAAGCGCACCGGGTCGAACTACGCCGCCTGCTGTCCTTTCCACACCGAGAAATCGCCGTCATTCACGGTCAGTCCGACCAAGCAGTTCTATCACTGCTTCGGCTGCGGCGCCCACGGCACGGCCATCGGGTTCATGATGGAGTACGGCGGCCTGGGTTTTGTCGATGCGGTGAAGGATCTGGCCCAAAGCGTCGGCATGCAGGTGCCGGAAGAAGCGCGCTCCGAGCATGCACAGCGCCGCGCGGAGGAGGGGCCGGATCTGCTGGGTGTGCTGCTGCAGGCCGCGCAGTATTACCGGAACCAGCTGAAGGATGCGCCGCGCGCGATCGACTACCTGAAAAAGCGCGGACTCTCGGGCGAAATCGCCAAACGCTTCGGCATCGGCTATGCGCCTGACGGCTGGCAGAACCTGCAAACGGTGTTTGTGGACTATGCCGACAAGGCATTGAGCGCGGCCGGACTGGTCAAGCAGAACGAAGAGGGCCGGCGTTACGACGTATTCCGCGACCGCATCATGTTCCCGATCGTTGACGTCAAAGGCAACATCATCGGTTTTGGCGGGCGGGTGCTCGGCGAGGGTGAGCCGAAGTACCTGAATTCCCCGGAAACCCCGGTGTTCGAGAAGGGGCGTGAACTCTACGGCCTGTTCCAGGCGCGGCGTGCGATCCGGGATGCCGGATGCGTGGTCGTGGTCGAGGGGTACATGGACGTGGTGGCGCTGGCCCAGGCCGGCGTCGAATACGCGGTGGCGACGCTGGGCACGGCGACGACACCGGTGCATGTGCAGAAACTGATGCACCAGTCCGATGAAGTGGTGTTCTGTTTCGATGGTGATGCGGCCGGCCGGCGCGCGGCCTGGCGCGCGCTCGAGAACAGCCTTGCACACCTGGCCGATGGCAAGCAGCTGCGCTTCCTGTTTCTGCCCGACGGGGAAGACCCGGATACCTACGTCCGAAAAAACGGCAAGGCGGCGTTTGAGGAGCTGCTGGGCAGGGCGGATCCGCTGTCGCGGTTCCTGATCGACGAACTGAAGTCCCGGGTCGATGCGCAAACTTCCGAAGGGCGCGCAAAACTGCTGCAGCTGGCGAAGCCGCTGGTGAAGCAGATTGCCGCCCCGGTGCTGTCGCTGCTGATCCGCAAGGAACTGGCGCAACTGGCCGGCGTGATGCAGCAGGAGCTGGACGCACAGTTTGAAATCCGCGGACTACCGGCACCCGCGCCGCAGCGGCGCCCGACGGCAGTGAGGCCCTCCATCCTGCGCACCATGCTGGACCTGATCGTCTGCGATCCGGACCTCGGCAAGCTGATCGACCGCGCCGAATTGGCCAGCGGCATCGAGCTGTCGGTTCCGGAACTGGACAGGGATGACTGGGAAATGCTCGATGCCCTGCTGCAGGCACTGGACCGGCAGGCTGCAGGCGCGAATCTCGGCGAAGCATTCCGCGGCACGACGCTGGAATCGGCGATGCAGCTGGCAGAAGCACGGGCCCTGAAGATCATGGAGCAACTGCCGTCCGCCGCGGAACGCGAGGCCGAATTCCAGGATGCCTGGCAGCAGGTGCTGGGCCGGATCCGCCGGTTCCGTGCCGCACGTGCCGCCGGACCCGCAGTCAGGGCCTGATCCGCGGCCTTGGCCGGTGGTGAAAGTGGTTACAAAACAAAGGTTTGCCCCGGCATTTTGCGGGTGCCAGTGAGTGTTGTTTAAGGTATAATTTGTGGTTTTTCACCAAACCGTTGTCCGGCGGAGCCTAATCCCATGGCCAAGCAATCCAAAGCCCCCAAGTCCAAGGCAAAAAACGCCAAGGCAAAATCAGCCAAAGCGAAAAACGCCACACGCGCAAAAGCCGGCTCCGCCAAGGCTGCCGCCCGGGCGAAATCGCGCCCCGCGCCCAAAACCAAGGCGGTGAAGGCGAAAACGCCGCAGCGTGCGGCGAAGCCGCGTGTTGCAGCCAAGGGCAAGGGGAAGCCGGCTCCCAAGTCGGCGGCCAAATCGAAGGCGGTGCTGCGCAAGGAGCAGCGGCTTGCCAATTTCAAGGCGGTGGCCAAGCAGGCCCTGGCCAAGGTCAAGGCCGCGGCGCAGAAGCTCGACAAGGCGGCGCCCCAGCCTGCAGCGCCGGTGGCCAGCAAACCCGGTGGCAAGCAGCGCCCGACCCGCGGCCTGACGGCGCGTGAGCGGGCGCTGGTCAAGGAATTCGAGCGGCGCGAGCTGTCCCCCGCGGATGCGGAAGCGCGGCGCCTGCGGCTGAAGAACCTGGTGGTGCTCGGCAAGGAGCGCGGCTACCTGACCTACGCCGAGATCAACGACCACCTGCCGGACGACATGCTCGATGCTGAAGCCATCGAGAACATCATCGGCATGATCAACGACATGGGCATCCAGGTCTACGACGAGGCGCCGGACGCCGAGACGCTGCTGATGTCGGAATCCACGCCGGCAGTCGCCGACGAGGACGCCGTCGAGGAGGCCGAAGCCGCACTGTCCACCGTCGACTCCGAATTCGGCCGCACCACCGACCCGGTGCGCATGTACATGCGCGAGATGGGCTCGGTTGAGCTGCTGACCCGCGAGGGTGAAATCGAGATCGCCAAGCGCATCGAGGACGGCCTGCGCCACATGATCCTCGCCATTTCCGCCTGTCCGACGACCATCGCCGAGATTCTCGCGCTGGCCGAGAGGATCGAGAAGGAGGAGATCCGCGTTGATGACGTGGTCGACGGCCTGGCCGACCTTGAAATGAAGGAGGCGATTGTCGAGGAGGTGGCCGAAGAGGAGTCTTCCGACGAAGAGGAGGCGGATGGCGAGGACGACGAGGACGATGACGGCGCCGCGACTGCCGCCGCTGCAGCCGCGGACCTGGCGCGCCTGAAGGAGGCCTCGCTCAAGCACTTCGCCGACATCCGCAACAATTACCAGAAGATGATGCGCGCCCTGCAGAAACACGGCTCGCGCGGGCGCCCGTACATCCAGGCGCGCGAATCGATTTCGGAAGAGCTGATGAAAATCCGCTTCTCTGCCAAGCAGATCGAGACGCTCTGCGACGGCGTGCGCAAGCTCGTCGAGGAGGTGCGCACCTACGAACGCACGATCCTGGCGCTGTGCGTCGACAAGGCGCGCATGCCGCGCCAGCATTTCATCAAGGAGTTCCCGGGCAAGGAAACCAGCGCGCGCTGGATCCGCAGCGAAGTGGAGTCGGGAAAACCCTGGAGCGAGGCGCTGTCGCGCTTCGAGCCGGCGGTGATCGAGCAGCAGCAGAAGCTGATCGACCTGCAGGCGCGCATCGGCATCCCGATCAAGGAATTGAAGGAAATCAACCGGCAGATGACCTCGGGCGAGGCGCGGGCGCGCCGCGCCAAGCGCGAGATGACCGAGGCCAACCTGCGCCTGGTGATCTCGATCGCCAAAAAATACACCAACCGCGGACTGCAGTTCCTCGACCTGATCCAGGAAGGCAACATCGGCCTGATGAAGGCGGTGGACAAGTTCGAATACCGCCGCGGCTACAAGTTCTCGACCTACGCGACCTGGTGGATCCGCCAGGCGATCACCCGTTCCATCGCCGACCAGGCGCGGACGATCCGCATCCCGGTACACATGATCGAGACCATCAACAAGATGAACCGCATTTCGCGGCAGATCCTGCAGGAGACCGGTTCGGAGCCGGATCCGGCGACGCTGGCCGAGAAGATGGAAATGCCCGAGGAGAAGATCCGCAAGATCCTGAAGATCTCCAAGGAGCCGATCTCGATGGAGACGCCGATCGGCGACGACGACGATTCGCACCTGGGCGATTTCATCGAGGACCAGTCGACGATGGCGCCCAGCGACGCTGCGGTGTACGGCAGCCTGCGCGACGTCACCGGCGACGTGCTGGACACGCTGACGCCGCGCGAAGCCAAGGTGCTGCGCATGCGTTTCGGCATCGAGATGAACACCGATCACACGCTCGAGGAGGTCGGCAAGCAGTTCGACGTCACGCGCGAGCGCATACGCCAGATCGAGGCGAAGGCGCTGCGCAAGCTGCGCCATCCCTCGCGCTCCGAGCGGCTGCGCAGCTTCCTCGACAACGAGAGCTGAAATCGCGCCCGGTGCGTGCCGGGTGAAAACCGGAACGCGGGTCGTTAGCTCAGTCGGTTAGAGCAGGGGACTCATAATCCCTTGGTCGTTGGTTCGAGTCCAACACGACCCACCAGCAATGCCGCGGGCCGGCACGACCCCCACAACAACCGGGGGCGACCGGCTCCGGAGTTTGATGTCCGCGAGGAGGAGAGCAGCATGGCCGGAGCCGTTACGGCGGAAAATCCCGTAAAGACGATGATGCGTGCCGGCAGGGTTGCGCTGGGCATGAACGTCAGGCTTGCGCGCTCCGGCGACATCGCGCGGATCGCAAAATCCAGCGGCCATGATTTCATTTTCATCGACACCCAGCACTCGCTGTTCAACCTCGAGACCATAGGGCACATTGCGCAGGCCGCTCTCGGCTGCGGCATCGCGCCGCTGGTCAGGGTGCGCAGCTGCGATGATCCGGATGTGCCGGTGCTGCTCGACAATGGCGTCACCGGCATCGTGTTTCCCGACATCAGCACCGCCGAACAGGCCAGGCGCGCGGTGGACCGTGCCAGATTCCCCCCGGTGGGCCGCCGCTCGGTGGTCGGGGGTTATGCGATTTTTGATTACCGCACGGTGCCGGTGTCCGAGGCGGCTGCGGCGATCGACAGGGTGCTCACGGCGACGCTGCGGCATGGGAAAATTGCCGGGGTCGGCGGCGACCGCCACCTGCCGCGGCAGATGGAATACATCCGCCGCGGTGCGCGCTTCATTACCACCAACAGTGAAATTGCGTTCATCATGGCCGAGGCCTCGAGGGTTACCGGGGAGTTGCGTCAGGCGTTGCGGTCCGGCTCAGCGGATCTCAGCAAGTAGTTGTTTTTATTAAGAAAAGAGGAAATCATGGCAAAAATTCTGAAGCCGGCGGCAGCCGGCATGATTGCGGTGGCGCTGGCGCTGCCGGTGCTTGCACAGGCGCAGGCCAACTGGTCGCCGACCAAACCGGTACGGGTGATCGTGCCCTTCCCGCCCGGCGGCAGCAACGACATCGTCGGCCGCCTGGTTGCCAATGACCTGAGCCCGCTGCTGGGCCAGCAGGTGGTGGTCGACAACCGCGGCGGCGCCGGCGGCATCATCGGCACCGAAATCGCCGCCAACGCACAGCCGGACGGGCATACGCTGCTGATCGCTTCGGTGGCTTTTGCCTACAACCCGTCGATTTACAAGTCCCAGGTGCGCTTTGACCCGGAGAAATCCTTCACGCCGATCGCACTGATCGGCAGCGGCCCCAGCGCATTGACCGTCAATCCGAAGATGGCCGCGAAGACCACCAAGGAGCTGCTCGACATGGCGAAGGCCAAACCGGGCGCGCTGAACTATGCCACTGCTGGCATCGGCAGCTTCCAGCACCTGAGCACCGAACTGCTGAAGCTGCAGGCGAAAATCAACATCACCCACATTCCGTTCAAGGGTGGCGGCCCCGCGATGGCCGACGTGATTGCCGGCAATACCCAGATCACCATGGGCTCGCTGCTGCAGCTCGTTCCGCACATCCAGGGCAACCGGCTCAGGCTGCTGGCCGTGGGCAGTTCCAAGCGCAACAGTGCATTCCCCAATACCCCGACCGTCGCTGAAACCGTGCCGGGATATGAAGCCAACAACTGGTGGGGCATACTCGCGCCGGCCGGTGTTTCGCCGGCGATCGTCCGCGCGCTTGAAACCGCCGTCAAGAAGGTCGTGGACAATCCCGAGATGCAGAAAAAATTCGACACCCAGGGCGCCGAAGTCTCTTACATGAATTCGGCCACTTACGGGAAATACATCCGCACCGAGACCGCCAAGTGGTCGAAAGTCGTGCGCGACGCCGGCATCAAGGCGGAATGATCTGACGGGGCGGCCCTGCCGCCCCTTTTTTTTGGAGAGAGAAAATGCCTCATGTCGTTCGCATCCACCAGAACGGTGGCCCGGAACAGATGAAGTGGGAGGAAGTCGCGGTTGCCGCTCCGGGGCCGGGCGAAGTCCGCGTCCGCAATACCGCCGTGGGACTGAACTACATCGACACTTACCACCGTTCCGGCCTTTACCCGATGCCCTTGCCGCTGGTGCTGGGTTCCGAAGGCGCCGGCGTGGTGGAGGCGGTGGGTCCCAGGGTCAAGGAGTTCAAGGTCGGGGACCGCGTGGCCTACGCCCAGCCCATCGGTGCCTACGCGGAGGTGCTGATCCGGCCCGTCGCGCGGCTGGTGAAAATACCGGCGGGCATCAAGGATGAGACGGCGGCGGCGATGATGCTCAAGGGCATGACGGCCTGGTACCTCTGCCGTCGCACCTATCGAGTCAAGAAGGGCGACACCATCGTGGTTCATGCCGCCGCCGGCGGCGTGGGGCAGATCCTCTGCCAGTGGGCAAAACATCTCGGTGCCACGGTGATCGGCACGGTCGGCAGCGACGAGAAGGTGGCGCTGGCGAAAAAAGTCGGTTGCAGGCACGTGGTGGTGATGTCGCGGGAGAACCTGCCGGAACGGGTGAAGGCCATCACCAAGGGCAGGGGCGTGCCGGTGGTCTACGACGGTGTGGGCAAGGACACTTTCATGGCGTCGCTGGACTGCCTCTCGCCGCTCGGCCTGATGGTCAGCTTCGGCAATGCCTCCGGCGCGGTGTCCCCGGTCAACATCGGCATCCTGGCCCAGAAGGGCTCGCTGTTCCTGACCCGGCCGACGCTGGTGAATTACACGAGCAAACGCGAAGACCTGCTTGCCGCGGCGCGCGAACTGTTCGCAGTGGTGAAGAAGGGGGCGGTCAGGATCACCATCAACCAGCGTTATCCGCTGCGCGAGGCGGCCCAGGCGCATCGCGATCTAGAGTCGCGCAAAACCACCGGTTCCACGGTGTTGCTGCCGTAGTTCACGTCATGGCCGGGTGCGGCGTTATCATTGCCGCATGACGGATTCCGCACCCGCCGCCGAACACAAGGTGATGCCCGCGAAGCCTGACGCCGACGGCGATGCCGTCAATCGTCTGGCCCTGCGGCTGATCGCGGCCAATGCCAGGGTCAACGCGATTGCGCTGGTGGTCGCAATCGGGCTGATTCTGCTCGGCGCCTGGGCATACTCCGGCATCCAGCAGTCGCTGCGTGACATGCGGGCGGCCGGCCTGACGGCAGTGCTCGACGCCGAGGTGCAGGCGCTCAGCCTCTGGATCGAGGACCGCAAGGGTGATGTGCGGCACTGGGCCGCGGAACCGCGTATCCGTGCCGCCGCACTCGACCTGTCGTCCGGCGAAGCGCCGGACCGGGCGCGTGCCGCGCTTGCCGCCGCGCTTGAATCCGCCCTCAAGGAATCGGGGGCCGTCGCCTACAACCTGATTGACGCGCAGGGCACGGTGATCGCATCGACGGTGCCGGAGTATCTCGGGCGCCGTGTCAGCCCGGGCGAATATCTGGCCGCGGTGCGCGACGTGCTCGGCGGCGCCACACGTTTTGTCAGACCCTACCGGGAAAGCGACCGCATCGAGGGGGCGCCAAGCGCGGCGTATGCGAGGCCGATGGTCTGGTTCAAGACGCCGGTACTGGATGCCGGCGGACGCGCCGTGGCCGGCCTCGGCTTTGCGCACCATGCCGACAGCCGGTTCACCGGAATACTGGGCGCCGCCAGCCCGGGCGCAACCGGCGAGGTTTATGCGATGACCGCCGATGGCCTGATGCTGTCGGACAGTCGCCATGCCGCTGAACTGCGCGCGGCCGGCGCCCTGCAGCCGGACACCGGGAACGGTGCCTTGCAGGTTCAGATACGCGATCCCGGCGGTGCGTTTGCCGAGGGCCACCGCCTGCCCGCCGACTGGGCTGCGGCGCCGCTGACACGGCTGGCTGCGCTGGCCGGCGCCGCCCGTGGCCGCAGCGATCCGGCGCAATTGCGCGGCGTGGTTCTCGAGCCGTACCGCAACTACCGCGGCACCGAAGTGATCGGCGCCTGGCGGTGGCTGGATGAATACGACTTTGCGGTGGCCGTCGAAATGTCTCGGGATGAGGCTTATGCACCGCTGCGCTATCTCAATTCCGCGTTCGGCCTGCTTGGCTCCCTGCTCGGCGCCGGAGTGCTCGCCGTGTTGTGGTCGATGTGGAACGTGAGGCGTCTGCGCGATGCCGCAGGCCATGCCCGCACAATAGGGCAGTACCGGCTGGAGCGGCAGATCGGCGAAGGTGCGATGGGCACCGTATATCTGGCGACGCATGCGATGCTCAAGCGGCCGACCGCGATCAAGCTGCTGAAGGCGCACCTGGCGAGCGACGAAGTGGTCGGTCGCTTCGAGCGCGAGGCGCGGCTCGCCAGCCAGCTGGTGCACCCCAATACCATCAGCATCTACGATTACGGGCGCACGCCGGAGGGCACGCTGTATTACGTGATGGAATACCTGGAGGGGCGGTCACTGGACGAGATCGTCGCCACAGAAGGGCCGCTGCCGGCGGCGCGTGTCATCCACGTGCTGCGCCAGGTCTGCGCCGCATTGCGCGAGGCCCACGGCCGCGGCCTGGTGCATCGCGACATCAAGCCCCACAATCTGATGCTGTGCCAGCGTGGCGGCGAGCATGACGTGGTCAAGATCCTCGATTTCGGGCTGGTGAAGGACCTGACATCCGTCCAGTCGCGCAACATCACCCAGTTCCAGCGCGTTGTCGGCACACCGGCATACATGGCGCCGGAGCGCATCCGCAATGCCGCGGACGCCGACAACCGGTCGGACATCTATTCGGTGGGGGCGACGGCCTTTCACCTGCTCTCGGGCCATCCGCCGTACGAGGCGGCCGGCGAGCATGATCTGACCTATCGCATATTCCATGCGCCGCTGCCGTCATTGCAGGCCGTTGCGCCCGGTACACCCGCAAGGCTGGCCGAACTGGTGACCCGCTGCCTGGCGCGGGAGAGGAGCGAGCGCCCGCACGACATCGTGGTGCTGCTTGCGGCGCTGGAGGCGCTCGCCGTCGTGCATCCCTGGACCCAGCGCGACGCGGCAGCATGCCGGGTGCGTGATTCCTCGCGCGCGGCGTCATGAATCCACGGCAAGCGGCCGGCAGGGCATCACTATGAGTATCCGCATGAAAACACGCACATGGATTTTTACAGGCCTGCTGCTGGTGGCGGCATTCACGCAGGCGGGGGCCCAGGCTCCCGTCGAGGACCGCGGCCGCACCGTGCAGCAGGGACAGTACCGCGCCGGTATTGCCCACCGCGAGCTCGAGCAGGCGCGCCATGACGCAAAACTGGCGGAGCAGGATGTGCTGAATCTGCGCGATGCGCATGCAGCGGCACAGCAGCAGGCGGACCAGCGCAGGCGCGAGCTGGATGCGGCGCAGAAGGCGCTGGCTGCGGCGCGCTCACGCCTGTCGGCTGCCCAGCAGGCCTACGACAGGGAGGTTGGCGCCGTCGATGCGGCGCACCGCAAGGCCGCACCTCCCGGGAAGTGACCGCCTCCGGCCTTGTTTCCCCGCTCAGGCGCGACGGCTGCTGGCGCCGCCGTCGACGGTGATGATGGTGCCGGTGGTATAGCCTGACAGCGGCGAACACAGGAAGGCCACCAGCGCGCCGATCTCCTCGACCGTGGCCATGCGGCCGAACGGCGATTTGCTGACCAGTTCCTGCCAGCGGTCGGCGTTGCCGAGTTCCTTCGCGGCACGTTCGCGCAGCCGCTTCACGGCGCGATCGGTGGCGGTGCCGCCGGGATTGATGCCGACGACGCGCACGCCGAATGCCGGGCTTTCGGCACCGAGCGCGCGTGTCATGGCCATCAGCGCGGCGTTGCCCATGCTGCCGGCAATGTAGCTGGCCACCGGGCGTTCGCCGGCGGCGCCGATCACGTTGACGATCACGCCGCTCCCGTGTTCGCGCATCCGGGCGTAGATCCCGCGTGTAATGTCGATGAAGCCGAAGACCTTGAGGTCCCAGGCCCGTCTCCAGGTTTCGTCATCCACCGTGTCAAGCGTGCCCTGGGGTATCGAGCCCGCGTTATTGACCAGAAAATCGACATCGCGGCAGTCCCGCGCGAGCGCGACCGCGTTGCTTGCCACGGAAAGGTCGACGGCGTGGCAAAACACGCTGACTCGCTGTTCCGCGGTGATCTGCGCCCTGACGGCTTCAAGGTCGGCGGCGCTGCGGGCGGCGAGATGCAGGTCGCAGCCTTCCTGTGCCAGCAGCCGCGCGGCACCGAGGCCGATGCCGCGGGATCCCCCGGTGATCAACGCACTTTTGCCCTTCAGTCCCAGTTCCATGGTCTTCCCCTCCGCTGTCGTGAGTTGGCGACGGCTGGCGATGTTAACACCGCCGTCCGCCGCTACGGTCAACCGCACTGTGCGTCCCGCGTTACAGGCATACGACCCGAAGTGTTCGGGTTGCATCGCGATCAAGCGAGCCGATGTCCGTAATACTTGGAGGAATCATGACCAGACTGCTGACCACCCTGCTTGCTGCCGGCTTTGCCGCAGTGACTTTCAACGCCGCCGCCCAGACTGCGCCGGCACCTGCCAAGGCCGATCCGGCCAAGGCCACGCCGGCCACGCCGGCGGCACCTGCAAAAGCCGATGCCGCGAAGGCGACGCCTGCGACCCCGGCGACGCCGCACGCCGCCGAAACCAAGGCGGACAAGCCGAAAAAGGCCAAGGCATCGAGCAAGAAAAAAGCCAAGGCCAAGAGCACCAAGAAGAAGGCTGGCTGAGGATCCGCGGCACCGCGCGCCGCTGTCACAGGCGTCGCGTTACAATCTGGAAGGCAGGCGCGATGCGCCTGCCTTCTTTTTTGTACCAACAAAAATTTCAATATAATCAATGGTTTATATAGATTCCTCGAGTGGCGCACATTATCCTGCGGACACCGCGCGCTGGTGCGGCGATTCCGGGGCTTATCTGAATCTGGCGGCTGGCAAGGGCATGACCCGCGATGCCATCAACGGCGAACTGCATTCGGTGTGGCGTTATGCGCAGGCGATTGCGGTTGATCCCGCTGCCGCGGTGTCACTGGGAGAAGGCGGCACACCGCTGCTAAAACGTGACTGGAACGGCGTGCCGGTGCAATTCAAGCTCGAATTCATGATGCCGACCGGTTCGTTCAAGGACCGCGGCATGACGGTGATGGTCAGTTACCTGAAGAGCCGCGGCATTGATCACGTGCTCGAGGATTCATCCGGCAATGCCGGTGCGTCCCTGTCTGCTTATGCGGCGGCGGCCGGCATGCGCTGCCGCATCCTCGTGCCGGAAACGGCGTCCTATCCGAAGATCGCGCAGATTGCCGCCTGCGGCGCCGATGTCGTGACCGTGCGCGGTTCTCGCCAGGATGTCGCGGACGCGGCGCTGCGCATGAGCAGCGAGATTTTCTACGCCAGCCACAACTGGCAGCCGTTTTTCATCGAGGGCACCAAGACGCTGGCGTATGAACTCTGGGAGTCACTGGGTTTCCGTGCACCTGACAATGTGGTGACGCCGCTGGGTTACGGCAGCAATGTGCTGGGCCTGGATCGCGGTTTCGACGAGCTGCTGCGCAACGGTGAAATCACCCGGCGCCCGCGGATATTCGGCGTGCAGGCCGCGAATTGCGCGCCCTGCCATGCGGCATGGCAATCGGGCGGCGAAACGCCGGTCGCGGTGACGGTCACGCCGACGGTGGCCGAGGGCATCGCGTCGTCGCAGCCGACACGGCTGCGCGAGGTGTTGCGTGCAGTGCGCGGCTCCGGCGGTGCGATCGCCGCGGTCAGCGAGGACGAAATCGTCGCGGCGCTGCGGACGCTTGCGCGCATGGGCCTGTATGTCGAACCCACCTGCGCGGCCGCCGCCGCGGGGCTGACGCAATGGCTGGCGTCCGGCACGATCCGGCGTGACGAGACGACCGTCCTCGTGCTCACCGGCAGCGGTCTGAAAAGTTCGGAACGCATCGGCCAGTTGCTGAATCTGCAGCCGCGCGCGATGTGAAGGATGGCCGTGTCTTTTTCGCATGATGGACCGCGGAGCGCGTTTCTTGACAGGGCTTGCGGGCGGCGCCTAGATTCCTCACCTTTCGCGTTGTGCAACCTGTCCAGAATACAAAGGTCCCATCCATGAAAATCACCGCCGTAAAGAGCTACGCCGTGCATCCGGGCTGGCGCAAGAATCTCATCTTCGTCAAGGTCGAAACCGATGCCGGCATCCATGGCTGGGGCGAGGCCTATTCGCAGTACGACCGCGATACCGCGGTGATGGCCCAGCTCAATGCGCTCGGCCCCTACATGACCGGCCGCAGCCCCTTCGACATCAAGCACTTCACGCAATTCGCCTTCGATGACTACGCCGCCCGCCGCGGCTCCGTGGAGCTTTTCTGCGCGATCAGCGGCATCGAGCAGGCGCTGTGGGACATCGTCGGCAAGGCAACGAAGCAGCCGGTGTACAACCTGCTCGGCGGCAAGTACCGCGAGAAGATCCGCGTTTATGCCAACGGCTGGAGCTACGGCATGAAGGAACCGGATGACTACGCCCGGGCCGCGGAAAAAGTCGTGAAGATGGGGTTTACCGCGATGAAGTTCGATCCGCTGCCGTCGCCGTGGCGGACTTACATCCCGAAGGAGCATGAAAAGCGCGCGATCCGCATCGTCAAGGCGATCCGCGATGCGGTTGGTCCCGATGTCGACCTGCTGCTCGAGCAGCACCGCCGGCTGGCACCGATGCACGCGATCCGCCTCGACAGGCAGCTCGCAGAGTTCGACCTCTACTGGATGGAAGAGTCCTGCCAGGCGGAGTATCCCGACGAACTGGCACAGATCCGCCGCGAGATCGGCATTCCGGTGGTGATCGGTGAGGCGACCTACACCAAGACGGGTTTCCGTCCGCTGCTGGAAAAACGCTCCGCCGACATCCTCAATCCCGACGTCGCCTGCGTCGGCGGCATTCTGGAACTGAAGGAAATCGCGGCGATGGCGGAGCCCTTCCTGGTGGCGATGTCCCCGCACAACTACAACTCGACGCTGGTGGCACTGGCCTCCACCGTCCATGCCTCGGCGACGATGCCGAACTTCATCATCACCGAGTATTTCCTGCCCTTCGTCGATTTCTGCGACAAGATCTCGCCGAACCAGCTCAAGCCGAAGAACGGTTACATCGACCTGCCGACGGCGCCGGGGCTGGGCGTGGATGTCAACGAGGACGAACTGAAGAAGCATCCGGCCAAGGTCTATCCCGCGCGCAAGCTGCGCCACCCCGCGGACGAGCCCGGCGGTATCTGAGTTCCGGGTTCGAGAGCGGGCGCCGGCATCACTGTTCGGCGCGGAACACCACCGCGTTGCCGGAAACCTCAAGGCGGGTCCCGAAGGCGCCGCTGCGTTTGCGCAGCGCGTCGAGGCCCGCCTGTTCCTGCGTGATGTCGCAGATCACCGTCTCGTTGCGCTCGTTGTGGCGCACGAATTCGAAGGCGGCCTCGGCCGGCCTGCCGCCGTCGATCGTCACCCGGGCGATCATGCCCAGCCAGTTGCCGTGTTTGCGCCCGCCGTGGCCGGTGTGGAAGGAAAAGCTGCCCAGCCCGTAAAACACCGGCCTGCCTTTGTAGATTTCGACCGGCAGCGCGTAGTGCGGGCCGTGGCCGATGACGATGTCGGCGCCGGCATCGACCGCGGCGTGGGCGATTTCGGTCATGTATTCCAGCACGTCCTCCTTGAAGCCCCAGTGTTGCGAGGCCACCAGCACATCCACCTGTCCGCGCAGCGCCCGGATTTCAGCGACATACTCGGCCAGATATGCCGGATCGGCCCAGGTCACGACCACCGGCGGGACACCGGGTCGGTTGGCCGGCGGGATATCAGGGCTGATCCGGTGCAAGGGCAGCTGGTAGGCCGTGTGGCCGCGCAGCGCCGCGACACCGGGGCTCATTTCGCCGGCCTCATGGTTGGTTGGCCAGTAGACCGAGGTTCGTTGCAGGAAACCGTAACGCAGACCGTTGCGCTCGATGATGACCGGCTGGCGTGCCTGTTTGCGGTTGAGTCCGGCGCCGGTCGACGGAATGCCGAGCCGGGCGAGCTCCGCGAGGGAGGAACGGATGGCTTCTGCGCCGTAATTGACGTTGTTGGCGTTGCCGATGACGTCGAAACCCGCGAGCTGCAGCGCGTGGCCGGCGGCCGGCGAAGCATAGAATCCCTCGTCTGCCGCGGACCGGGCGCCGTCCGGTTCATAAAGGCAGCATTCCAGGTTGGCGAACCGCAGATCCGCATCGCGCAATGCATCAAGGACCCGGTTGAAAGGCAGTTGCGGGTCGGTGACATGCATCAGATTGATGTCGCCGGTGAACAGCAGTTTGCGGGTCAAGGCGGACACTCCTGCGCCCGGGGCGCGACGATGGACAAGCGCCCCATTCTTCATCACCGGTGATGTTTCGTGGGGGTCAAATCCGCGTTGTGGAGCCGGTGACTGTGATGCAGTTCACAGGCGGCAGCTGGGCATAGGATTCGATTAAGTATTTCTCATCATTTTGGTAAGAAAGTATATATTGCGAAGCAGCAAAATGGCTTGACTTCGCTGTCTGTACTGGCAGAATTGGAACTGTGTTGGGTGTCTTCTACAGACATCGGCACATATCCTCCAAAACCTCCTCCTTTGGTGGAACTTCAGCGCAACCCCCCGGGGTTGCGCTTTTTTTTGCCTGAACCGTGCTGCGAAGCAGCATGGTAGCAGAGAGCATCCCCGGCTGCCTGTTTTTCAATCAATCGAATGAACCCTTTCCCGAAGGGGTTTCCGGGTCGCTGCGCCATCGCGTTCGATGGCGGTTGAGGGGGGCGGCGCGAGGGTTGCCGGACCTGACCCGCGGAGTCCGTTTGATATACTCGCCTCAGTAACTTCTGGCGGTTCGCCACGGTCAGCAGCATTCCTTGCCCGAACGGGAACTGCGCGACGCAAATCCCGGGTTCGCCTGATGCCTTGGCGTGCCGGAATCGCGTTTCATCCAATCGTGAGTTTATTGACTGCGGTCAAGGCTGCTGCGGAGTTCGCTGTAATAGATTGGCGTCCCTGCAGTGCCCGGTGACGCTGTTCATCCATCACGCGGAACTACACATGAAAATCCACGAATATCAGGCAAAAGAACTCCTGCGCAAGTATGGCATGACCACGCCGCGCGGCATCCCGTGTTTCACGGTGGATGAGGCGGTGGGTGCGGCGTCAAAACTGGGCGGCAGCGTCTGGGTGGTCAAGGCGCAGATCCATGCCGGCGGCCGCGGCAAGGGGGGCGGCGTCAAAGTTGCGAAGTCCCCGGCTGAAGTGAAGTCGCATGCGTCGGCGATCCTCGGCATGCAGCTGAAGACCCACCAGACCGGTCCCGAAGGCCAGAAGGTCAGGCGCCTGCTGATCGAGGAAGGCGCAGACATCAAAAAGGAACTGTACGTCGGTCTGGTGATCGACCGTGGCAGCCAGCGCGCGGTGCTGATGGCGTCCAGCGAGGGCGGGATGGACATCGAGGAGGTTGCCGCGCACACCCCGGAGAAAATCCACAAGGTCGTGATCGATCCGGTGAAGGGCCTGGCCGATGCCGATGCCGATGATGTTGCCCGCAAGATCGGCGTGCCGGAAGCGTCGGTGCCGCAGGCGCGCGCGATCCTGCAGGCGCTCTACAAGGCTTTCGATGACACCGATGCCTCGCTTGCCGAAATCAATCCGCTGATCCTGACCGGCGACGGCAAGGTGGTGGCGCTGGACGCCAAGATTGATTTCGACAACAACGCGCTGTTCCGCCATCCCGACATCGTTGCGCTGCGCGACCTTGACGAGGAGGATCCGGCGGAGGTCGAGGCGTCCAAGCACGACCTCAACTACATCCAGCTCGACGGCAACATCGGCTGCCTGGTCAATGGCGCCGGCCTGGCGATGGCCTCGATGGACATCATCAAGCTCTATGGCGGCGCGCCGGCAAATTTCCTTGACGTCGGCGGCAGTGCCACCGCGGAAAAGGTCACCGAGGCCTTCAAGATCATGCTGCGCAACCCGCAGCTGAAGGCGATCCTGGTCAACATCTTCGGCGGCATCATGAAATGCGACGTGATTGCGCAGGGCGTGGTTGCCGCGGCGCGCCAGGTCAGCCTCAGCGTGCCCCTGGTGGTGCGTCTCGAGGGCACCAACGTCGAGCTCGGCAAGAAGATCCTCGCGGAATCGGGGTTGCCGATCATTTCCGGAAACAACATGGCCGACGCCGCGCAGAAAGTTGTCGCGGCCGCGAAGGGGAAAAACTGATGTCCATCCTGATCGACAAGAACACGCGGGTGATGACCCAGGGCATCACCGGCAAGACCGGGATGTTCCACACCAAGACCGGCAAGGAATACGCCAACGGGAAAAACTGCTATGTCGCCGGCGTGACGCCGAAGAAGGGCGGCCAGAGCTACGAAGGCATTCCCATTTTCAACAGCGTGCGCGAAGCCAAGGACGCCACCGGCGCCAATGTGTCCGTGATCTACGTGCCGCCCCCCTACGCTGCGGCGGCCATCGAGGAGGCGGTGGATGCCGATCTCGATCTGGTGATCTGCATCACCGAGGGCATCCCCGTGCGCGACATGGTGCGCCTCAAGTACAAGATGCAGCAGGAGAACAGCAGGACCATCCTGGTCGGTCCGAACTGCCCCGGTGTGATCACGCCGGATGAAATCAAGATCGGCATCATGCCCGGCCACATCCATAAAAAAGGCCCGATCGGCGTGGTGTCGCGCTCGGGCACGCTGACCTACGAGGCTGTCGGCCAGCTGATGGAACTGGGTCTCGGCCAGTCGTCCTGTGTCGGCATCGGCGGTGACCCCGTCAACGGCCTCAAGCACATCGATGTCATGAAAATGTTCAACGATGATCCGCAGACCGAGGCGGTGATCATGGTCGGCGAGATCGGCGGCTCCAACGAGGAGGAGTGCGCGCGCTGGGTCAAGGCCAACATGAAAAAGCCGGTGGTCGGTTTCATCGCCGGCGTCACCGCGCCGCCCGGGAAACGCATGGGCCATGCCGGAGCGATCATTTCCGGCGGCAAGGGCACGGCCGACGAAAAGCTCGCGGTGATGGAGGAATGCGGCATCCGCACCACGAAGAATCCGGCGGAAATGGGCAAATTGCTGAAGTCGGTGCTGAAGTAACCGGAAGGACGGCGCCCGCGCCGCCACAGGCATGGCCGGAGGAGGAATCATTTTGGAAGGTGGCATCGTAAAACGCGGCAAACGTTCCCGGAGCGCCCTCAAGGGGCGCACCGTGGACACGGCCGCCCTTGCAGACATTCAGGCGTTGCTCGACGCCGCGCAAACCAGGACCGGCGTCGACCCGCGGCGCCGTGACCTGCTGATCGAGAACCTGCACCTGATCCAGGACCGCTACGGCCACATTTCCGCGGCGCATGTCGTGGCGCTGGCGCGCGAGATGAAGCTGGCGATGACCGAGGTTTACGAGGTGGCGACCTTCTACCATCACTTCGACGTGGTGAAGGAAGGCGAAAAGGCGCCGCCGGCCCTGACCGTGCGCGTCTGCGATTCGCTGTCCTGTGAACTCTCGGGTGCCAATGCGCTGATCCAGGACCTGAAGAAGGCGCTGGGCGGGGGTGTGCGGGTGATCCCGGCGCCCTGCGTCGGCCGTTGCGACCAGGCCCCGGTGGCCGTGGTTGGCCAGAACCCGGTGGCGCAGGCCAGCGTCGACAAGGTCCAGCCGCTGGTGGCTGCAAAGAAGATGCAATGCGCGGTCGGCAAATACGTGAACTATGCCGAATACCGCAAGAGCGGCGGCTACGACCTGGCCATCGAATGCCTCAACGGTACTCGCGACGCCGAGTCGCTGATCAAGACCATGGAGAATTCCGGTCTGCGCGGTCTCGGCGGCGCGGGATTTCCGGCCGGCCGCAAGTGGCGCATCGTGCGCGGCGAGCAGGGGCCGCGGGTGATGGCGGTCAACATCGACGAAGGCGAGCCGGGCACCTTCAAGGATCGTTACTACCTCGAACGCGATCCGCACCGTTTCCTCGAAGGCGTGATCGTCGCCGCCTGGACGGTGCAGATTTCCGAGGTCTACATCTACCTGCGCGACGAATACGCAGGCATCCGCGCGATTCTCGAAAAGGAGATCAGGGCGCTGCAGGCCGATCCGCCCTGTCCGCTGCCGCCGATCTTCCTGCGCCGCGGCGCAGGCGCCTACATCTGCGGCGAGGAGTCGGCGATGATCGAATCGATCGAGGGCAAGCGCGGCATGCCGCGGCTGCGCCCGCCGTACGTGGCCCAGGTCGGCCTGTTCGGGCACCCGACGCTCGAGCACAACATGGAGACGCTGTACTGGGTGCGCGATATCATCCAGAAAGGCGCCGAATGGTTCTCCGGCCATGGCCGCAACGGCCGCAAGGGGCTGCGCTCGTTTTCGGTGTCGGGGCGCGTGAAGAAGCCGGGCGTGCACCTTGCGCCGGCGGGCATCACGGTGAAGGAACTGATCCAGGAGTACTGCGGCGGCATGCTGCCCGGTCACCAGTTCTACGGCTATCTGCCGGGCGGCGCCTCGGGCGGCATATTGCCGGCGTCGATGGGCGACATTCCGCTGGATTTCGACACGTTGCATCCTTACGGCTGTTTCATCGGCTCGGCGGCGGTCATCGTGTTTTCCGATCGGGACAAGGCGCGTGCCGCGGCCAGCAACGTGATGAAGTTCTTCGCCGAGGAATCCTGCGGTCAGTGCACGCCCTGCCGCGTCGGTACATCGAAGGCGCTCCAGTTGATGGAGGCGCCGCGCTGGGACCGGAGCCTGCTGGAGGAACTGTCGGGCGCGATGGCCGATGCCTCGATCTGCGGCCTGGGCCAGGCGGCGCCGAATCCGATCCGCACGGTCATGAAATATTTCCCCAAGGAAGTCGAGTAGTGCGGGCGGCCGGCCGCACCGCACCGGAGGTACAGCGATGACAGCAATGAGCAAGGACGAACTGGCGGCGATGCCGGTCGAGTTCAAACTGAACGGCAACAGCGTCGTCGCCGAAGCGGGTGAAACCATCATCCAGGCCGCCAAGCGCCACGGCGTCGAGATTCCCCACCTCTGCTACAAGGAGGGCCTGCGGCCCGACGGCAACTGCCGCGCCTGCGTGGTCGAGGTCAAGGGCGAGCGCGTGCTGGCCGCGTCCTGCTGCCGCAATCCGTCGCCGGGCATGGAAGTCACGACCGACAGCCCGCGCGCGGTCGCCTCGCAGAAGATGGTCATGGAACTGCTGCTCTCCGACATGCCCGAGAGCCGCCATACCCCGAACTCCGAGCTCGACCACTGGGCGGGCAAACTCAAGGTCGGCAAGCCGCGTTTCGCGAAACGCCACCAGCCGCAACCCGACCTGTCGCATTACGGCATTGCCGTCAATCTCGATTCCTGCATCCAGTGCACGCGTTGTGTCCGCGCCTGCCGCGAGGAACAGGTCAACGATGTCATTGGCTACGCCTTCCGCGGCGAGCATTCGAAGATCGTGTTCGACCTCGATGATCCGATGGGCGATTCGACCTGTGTCGCCTGCGGCGAATGCGTGCAGGCCTGCCCGACCGGCGCGCTGATGCCGGCGCGTGAAGCCGGCATGATCAAGCCCGACAAGCAGGTGCACTCGGTGTGTCCGTACTGCGGCGTCGGCTGCCAGCTGACCTACAACATCAAGGACAACAGGATCCTGTACGTCGACGGCCGCGACGGCCCGTCGAACCACGGCCGGCTGTGCGTCAAGGGCCGCTACGGTTTCGATTACGCCCATCACCCGCAGCGCCTGACCAAGCCGCTGATCCGCAAGCCGGGTGTTCCGAAGCATGCCGATTTCGCGATGGATCCCGCCAATCCGCTGGAGTATTTCCGCGAGGCCTCGTGGGAGGAGGCGCTGGACCTGGCGGCGGGCAAGCTGAAGGCGATCCGCGACCAGCACGGCAACAAGGCGCTGGCCGGTTTCGGCTCCGCCAAGGGCAGCAACGAAGAGGCTTACCTGTTCCAGAAGCTGGTGCGCACCGGCTTCGGCTCCAACAACGTCGACCACTGCACGCGCCTGTGCCATGCCTCGAGCGTCGCCGCGCTGATGGAAGCCGTGAGTTCCGGCGCGGTGTCGAACCAGGTCAATGACGTTGCCCGTGCCGAGGTGATTTTCCTGATCGGCGCCAACCCGCTGTCGAACCACCCGGTGGCGGCGACCTGGATCAAGAACGCGGTGAAGAACGGCGCCAAGCTGATCTACGCCGATCCGCGCCGCAACGAGCTGTCGCGCCACGCCTCATACTCGCTGCAGTTCAAGCCTGACACCGACGTCGCGCTGCTCAATGCGATGATGCACGTCATCGTCCACGAGGGCCTGGTCGACGAGGATTTCATCAAGGCGCGCACCATCGGCTACGAGGATCTGAGGAAAAACGTCGAGGGTTACAGCCCCGAGGCGATGGCGCCGGTCTGCGGCATCCCGGCACAGACCATCAGGGAAGTGGCGCGGCTTTACGCGACCTCGAAGGGCTCGATGATCCTCTGGGGCATGGGCATTTCCCAGCACGTCCACGGCACGGACAACGCGCGCTGCCTGATCGCGCTGTGCCTGATGACCGGCCAGATCGGCAAGCCGGGCTCCGGGCTGCATCCGCTGCGCGGCCAGAACAACGTGCAGGGCGCGTCCGACTCGGGCCTGATCCCGATGGTGTTTCCGGACTATCAGCGCGTCGACAACCCGCAGGCGCTGGCGCGGTTTGAAAAACTCTGGGGCACCAAGCTCGATCCCAAGCCCGGCCTGACCGTGGTCGAGATCGTGCACGCAATCCTCGACGGCGACATCCGCGGCATGTACGTGATGGGCGAGAACCCGGCGATGTCGGATCCCGACGCCAACCACGCGCGCGAGGCGCTGGCAAAACTCGACTGGCTGGTGGTGCAGGAGATTTTCCTGACCGAGACCTGTTATTACGCCGACGTCATCCTGCCGGCGACCGCCTGGCCCGAAAAGGACGGCACCGTCACCAACACCGACCGGATGGTGCAGCTGGGCCGCAAGGCGGTGGACGCTCCCGGCGAGGCCAGGGCCGACCTGTGGATCATCCAGGAACTGGCACGCCGCCTCGGCCTCGACTGGAACTACGGCGGGCCGAAGGATGTGTTCAACGAGATGCGCCAGGCGATGAACTCGATCGCCGGCATCACCTGGGAGCGGCTGGAAGCCGAGAGTTCGGTCACCTATCCCTGCGAGAACGAAGGCGATCCGGGCCAACCTGTTGTTTTCATTGATAAATTTCCGACACCTACGGGTCGCGCGAAATTCGTGCCGGCGGACATCATTCCGGCCAACGAGCGGCCCGACCGCGAATTCCCCTTCGTGCTGATCACCGGCCGCCAGCTCGAACACTGGCACACCGGCGCGATGACGCGCCGTGCCGGCGTGCTCGACGCGATCGAGCCGGAACCGACGGTGTCGATGCACCCGCTGGATCTCGATGCGATCGGCGCGAAGGTCGGCGATGTCATCACGGTCGAGTCGCGGCGCGGCATCATTTCCCTCTACGCGCGTCCTGACGACGGCACGCCGCGCGGCGCGGTGTTCATCCCGTTCTGTTTCTACGAGGCGGCAGCCAACCTGCTGACCAATGCCGCTCTGGATCCGTACGGCAAGATTCCCGAGTTCAAGTACTGCGCGGTCAAGGTGACGAAGGGCGGTGAGCTGATGCCGCGCTCCAGTTACGGCGGCGGACAGGTGTTGGCGAAAGTCGCAAAAGTCTAGGACCAGTCGGTAACCCCATGCGCCCGCGCGGCGGGCGCTGCATCATTCACGTTCAGGAGAGGAGCATCATGGCACTGTCGGACATCGAAATCGCCCAGGCGGCAAAAATGGAGCGCATCGTCAAGATTGCGCAGAAACTGGGCATCCCTGAAGAACACCTGGTGCCTTACGGCCATTACAAGGCCAAGGTGTCGCTCGACTACGTCGACAGCCTGAAGGACAAGAAGGACGGCAAGCTGATCCTGGTGACCGCGATCAACCCGACGCCTGCCGGTGAGGGCAAGACCACGACCACGGTCGGCCTTGGTGACGCGCTGAACCACATCGGCAAGAAGGCGATGATCTGCCTGCGCGAGCCTTCGCTGGGCCCGGTGTTCGGCGTCAAGGGCGGTGCGGCGGGCGGCGGCTATGCCCAGGTGGTGCCGATGGAGGACATCAACCTTCATTTCACCGGTGACTTCGGCGCGATCGCGCTGGCGAACAACCTGCTGTCGGCAATGATCGACAACCACATCTCCCACGGCAACGAACTGGGCATCGACCCGCGCCGCATCACCTGGAAACGGGTGATGGACATGAACGACCGCGCGCTGCGCGACATCGTCGTGTCGCTGGGCGGCACCGCCAACGGTTATCCCCGCGAAGACGGCTTCGACATCGTTGTCGCTTCCGAAGTGATGGCGATTTTCTGCCTCGCCACCTCGCTGAAGGACCTGAAGGAGCGCCTCGGCAACATCGTCTTCGGCTACACCCGCGACAACAAGCCGCTGCGCGCGCGCGACCTGAAGGCGCACGGCGCGATGACGGTGCTGCTGAAGGACCAGCTGGCGCCGAACCTGGTGCAGACGCTGGAGAACAACGCGGCCTTCATCCACGGCGGTCCCTTCGCCAACATCGCCCACGGCTGCAATTCGGTGATCGCGACCAAGGCCGCGCTGAAGCTGGTCGACTACGTGGTCACCGAAGCCGGATTCGGCGCCGACCTCGGTGCCGAGAAATTCCTCGACATCAAGTGCCGCAAGGCCGGATTGAAGCCGGCCGCCTCGGTGATCGTCGCCACCGTGCGCGCGCTGAAGCACCACGGCGGCGTCGGCAAGGAGGACCTCAACAAGGAAAACCTGGCGGCGCTGGAAAAGGGCCTGGTCAACCTCGAGCGTCACGTCAACAACGTCAAGAACGTCTACGGCATCCCCTGCGTGGTTTCGGTGAACCGCTTCACCGCCGACACCAAGGCCGAGATGGATCTGTTGACCGACCGCATCGCCAAGCTCGGGGCCAGGGTTGTTGTCGCCAACCACTGGGCCGAAGGCGGCAAGGGCGCGGCCGATCTGGCGAAGATCGTCGTCGAGATGTGCGAGCAGAAGTCGAATCCGACCTTCGTCTACGAGGACAGCGACCCGCTGTGGGACAAGATGAAGAAAATCGCCACCAAGGTGTACGGTGCGGCGGACATCACCGCCGATTCCAAGGTGCGCAACCGCATCAAGGAACTGCAGGAAGCCGGTTACGGCCACTACCCGGTATGCGTGGCGAAGACACAGTCCTCGTTCTCGACCGACGCCAGCGTGCGCGGCGCGCCCAGCGGGCACGTCGTGAATGTCCGCGAGGTGCGGCTTGCCGCCGGCGCGGAATTCATCGTCATGATCTGCGGCGACATCATGACCATGCCGGGCCTGCCGAAGGTGCCCTCCTCGGAGCGCATCGACCTCACCGATGACGGCAAGGTGGTCGGCCTGTTCTGATTGTTTGTATATAATCCGGGGCAGATGCTGTGGTCCGACCCGGGATCGCGGCGTTGCCCCGGGCCCGGCACGGAATCCGTTCCGTGCGGACCCGGACATAAAAGGGCGGGATACACGCCCGGGGTCAATCTTTTCCAACTGCGTGGACAAATCATATGGAATTCGGCTCACCGGCATTCTGGGTTGCGGTACTCCAGATCATCGCCATCGACATCGTTCTTGGCGGTGACAACGCGGTAGTTATCGCCCTTGCTTCGCGTCGCCTGCCGCTGCACCAGCGCAAACAGGCGATTTTCTGGGGCGTGTTCGGCGCGATTGCTTTGCGCGTCGTGCTCATATTCTTCGCCCTGCAACTGCTGCAGATCCCGTACCTGAAGATCGTCGGCGGCATCCTGCTGTTCTGGATCGGCCTCAAGTTGATGGCCCCTCATGACGACGGCGGACACGAGATTGACGCCAGCAGCAACCTGCTTGGCGCGATCAAGACCATCATCGTCGCCGACGCGGTGATGAGCCTGGACAACGTGATCGCAATCGCCGGCGCGGCCAAGGACAGCATCGGCCTCGTCATCTTTGGCCTGGTGGTCAGCGTGCCCATCATCGTCTGGGGCAGCAAGCTGGTGCTGATGCTGATGGACCGCTTCCCGATCGTGATTGTCGGCGGCGCTGCGCTGCTCGGCTGGATCGGCGGCGACATGCTGGTGCATGACATCGTGGTCAAGGACTGGATGATGGCCAACGCGGCCTGGCTCAAGTACGGCGGACCGATACTGGGGGCGGCCTTCGTGGTGGTTGTCGGCAAGATACTGGTCGCCCGCCGCAAGCCGGCGGCGGCCGCCGCGCCGGTTGACCTGGCGGAATCCAAGCCGAAACAGGACTGAGAGGAAGAAAATGCCGAAGATACTGGTAGCGGTTGATGGTTCCGAGAACTCCGGCCGCGTGGTCGACTTTCTGCTGAAGACAAAAGGCTGGTACAAGGATGCGGTTGAAGTCCAGCTGCTCAACGTGCAGATGCCCGTCGCCGGCGTCAACGTCAAGATGTTCATCAGCCAGGAGTCGCTGAACGAGTACTATCGCGACGAGGGCACCGCGGCGCTGCAGCAGGCCCGCGGCAAGCTGGATGGGGCGGGCCTGGCTTATGCCCACCATATCGGCGTCGGCGACCCGGCCGAAGTGATTGTCGAATACGCGAAGGCCAAGGGTTGCGACCAGATCATGATGGGCAGCCGGGGTCTGGGTTCGGTGTCGGGGCTGGTGCTGGGTTCGGTGGCGACCAAGGTCCTGCACCTGACCGGTGTTCCGGTGACGTTGATACGCTGATCACCGGGGCCACTGCGCGAAAGCAGTAATTATTTGTTTACAAAGTAGTTTTCGGGCCGCGTGCACGATCAGCATCGTGTACGCGGCGCCTGTCTCCGCCGCCCGCACCGCGGGCAGGTGTTGCAGTGCGGTCAGGCACGGGCTGCAGCACGTTCACCTCGGCAGCGGATATACTCGATTCTTGATTCCGGTCAATTCTTTTGTCATGACAAGACGGAAGAATGGGCCTTCACGACGTCCCTAATAAAGTTGGGCTGCGGCCACAATCGCAGATAGAACTCAGCACCCGTCGGTCAATTGATAAGGAGGAGTCACATGGGTATCCAACGCGTACTGTCCCGCGGCCTGTTGCCGCTCGTCGCAGCTTTCGGACTGGTTGCAGCATCCGCTCCAGCAGCAGCCTGGGAGCCGACCAAGCCCGTCGAGTTCGTCATTCCCGCCGGCACCGGCGGCGGTGCCGACCAGATGGCTCGCCTGATCCAGGGCATTGTCGCCAAGCACAACCTGATGAAGCAGCCGCTGATCCCCGTCAACAAATCGGGGGGGGCCGGCGCTGAAGGCTTCCTCGAGGTGAAGGCGGCCAAGGGCGACGCGCACAAGATCATCATCACGCTGTCGAACCTGTTCACGACGCCGATGGCGACCGGGGTGCCGTTCAACTGGAAAGACCTGACTCCGGTGGCGATGCTGTCGCTCGACAACTTCGTGCTGTGGGTGAATGCCGAGGATCCGTACAAGACGCCCAAGGAATACCTGGACGCGGTGAAGAAGGCCGGCCCGAATGCCTTCAAGATGGGCGGCACCGGCTCCAAGCAGGAAGACCAGATCATCACCGTGGCGATCGAGAAGGCCGCCGGCGTGAAGTTCACCTACATCCCGTTCAAGGGCGGCGGTGCGGTGGCGACCCAGCTGGTCGGCAAACACGTCAACTCCACCGTCAACAATCCGATCGAGGCGGTGGCGCAGTGGCGCGCCGGCAAGCTGCGTGCGCTGTGCGTGTTTGACGACCAGCGCATGCCGTACAAGAACAAGGTCACGGACACCCAGTCCTGGAATGACATTCCGACCTGCAAGGAAGCCGGCATTCCGATGGATTACGTGATGCTGCGCGGCATCTTCATGCCGGCCGGCGTCCCGGCGGATGCGGTGAACTTCTACGTTGACCTGTTCAACAAGGTTCGCGCGACCCCGGAGTGGAAAAAATTCATGGAGGATGGGGCGTTCAACCAGACCTTCCTGACCGGCAAGGCCTATGCCGACTGGGTGGCGAAAGCGGAGACGCTGCATCGCGACCTGATGAAGGAAGCGGGCTTCCTCGCCAAGCCCTGATGGTTTGCCCCGGCCCTGCGCATCACGCGGGGCCGGGGATCTGCAGTGCGGGTTTGCGCCCGCCCTTCCGTTCCACCCAATCCAGGCGAAGTTCATGGAAGAAAAAGACAGTTCTGTTGCCGCCGAACGTCCGTCAGGCTTGTCGACAAGGGCCGCGGAAATCGCCATTGCGCTGTTCCTGATGCTGATCGGCGGGCTGGTTGTGTATGACAGCGTCCGTCTGGGCGTGCGCTGGCTTTCGGATGGTCCGCAGGCGGGTTATTTCCCGTTCTACATCGGCCTGTTCATCTGCATTTCCAGCGCGGTGACGCTGGTGCAGGCGGTGCTCAACAAGGCGGCGGCGGAGAAGATTTTTGTCGAATGGGGTCAGCTGAAGCTGGTGCTGATGGTCCTGGTTCCCGCGGCACTGTTCGTGCTCGGCATCCAGCTGATCGGCATATACGTTGCATCCGCCGTTTACATCGCGGTGTTCATGGTCTGGCTGGGCAAATACAACTGGATCAAGAGCATTGTTCTTGGCATCGCCGTCAGCGCGGTGGTGTTCGTTGCATTCGAGATCTGGTTCAAGGTGCTGCTGTACAAGGGCTTGTACAACCCGCTGGCCCTGATCGGTTACTGAGCACACGCGAGCTTAAGGGGATACCCAATTGGAAGAAATCAATGCTTTGATGCACGGTTTTTCCGTGGCATTGACGCCGTTCAACCTGATGCTGATGGCCATCGGCATCATACTGGGCGTGCTGATCGGCGTGCTGCCCGGTCTCGGCGGTGCCAACGGCATCGCGATCCTGCTCCCGCTCACCTTCACGATGCCGCCGACCTCGGCGGTCATCATGCTGTCCTGCATCTACTGGGGGGCGCTGTTCGGCGGCGCCATCACCTCGATCCTGTTCAATATTCCCGGCGAGCCGTGGTCGGTGGCGACGACTTTTGACGGCTACCCGATGGCCCAGCAGGGCAAGGCGGGCGAGGCGCTGACCACGGCCTTCACGTCATCCTTCATCGGCGCGCTGTTTGCGGTGGTGATGATCACCTTCCTCGCACCCCTGGTCGCGAAATTCGCGCTGCAGTTCGGTCCGCCGGAGTTCTTCTCGGTGTTTTTCCTGACCTTTTGCAGCTTCATCGGCATGGGCAAGGAGCCGCCGTTCAAGATCATCGCGGCCATGATGCTCGGTTTCGGCCTTGCAGCCGTGGGCATTGACACGGTGACCGGCCAGCTGCGCCTCATCTTCGGCTGGCACGAGCTGATGCGCGGCTTCGATTTCCTGATCGCGGTGATCGGCCTGTTCGGCATCGGCGAGATACTGCTGTCGATGGAAGAGGGGCTGTCGTTCCAGGGACGCAGCGCCAAGATCAATACGCGCATCGTGTTCGAAACCTGGAAAAAGCTGCCGAAATTCTGGATGACCTCGCTGCGCAGCTGCATCATCGGCTGCTGGATGGGCATCACGCCGGGAGGCGCGACGCCGGCATCGTTCATGAGTTACGGCATTGCCAAGCGCATGTCGCCGGACGGCCCGAAATTCGGCAACGGCGTGCAGGAGGGCATCGTCGCACCGGAAACCGCGGCACATGCGGCCGGCACCGCGGCGCTGCTGCCGATGCTGTCCCTGGGCATACCGGGATCGCCCACCGCGGCGGTGCTGCTCGGCGGCCTGCTGATCTGGGGGCTGCAGCCCGGGCCGCTGCTGTTCGTCGAGCAGAAGGATTTTGTCTGGGGTCTCATTGCCAGCATGTACCTCGGCAACGTCGTCGGGCTGATCATTGTCCTGACCTGCGTGCCCCTGTTCGCGGCGATCCTGCGCATTCCCTTCTCGATCGTGGCGCCCGTGATCATCGTGATCTGCGCGATCGGCGCCTACACGGTCAACAACGCGATGCTCGACATCTGGTTCATGCTGTTCTTCGGCGTTCTCGGTTATGCCTTCAAGAAGCTGTCCTACCCGCTGGCGCCGCTGGTGCTGGCGCTGGTCCTGGGCGACCAGGCCGAAGACGCCTTCCGCCAGGCGATGCTGATTTCGCAGGGGGATGTGCGGATATTCTTCTCGAACTGGCTGGTGGGCAGCATCATGGGGCTGGGCGTGCTGATGCTGGTGTGGCCTTTCATCGGCAGAGGGATGGCGGCGCTGCGAAAGAGTATCGCCTGATTCCGGGCACCCTGAAAAAACCGCGGTCCGCAGGCCGCGGTTTTTTTGTGCCTGGCGCCGGCTTTTCCCGCGCTGCAGGCGGCCCCGCGATTGCCGAAAAATGAAAACGGCCGTCCGCGGAATCCGCGGGCGGCCGTGACCCGGCGAAGGGTTTGCCGGATTACTTCTTGGCGCTCTTCGGATTGAGGCTGGTGATGCGCCCGCTCTCGGTGCCGGCGGTCTCGTCGATGACGGCATTGATCAGCGTGGGTTTGCGCGAACGGACCGCCTCCTCCATCGCCTTGCGCAGTTCAGCCGGCGTCGTTGCGTGCACCCCGGCGCCGCCAAAGGCTTCCATCAGCATGTCGTAGCGTGCGCCCTTGACGAACACCGTGGGGGCGACGTCGGGTCCGCCGGACGGATTGACGTCGGTGCCCTTGTAGACGCCGTTGTTGTTGAACACGACCACGCAGACCGGCAGCTTGTAGCGGCAGATGGTTTCCACTTCCATGCCGGAGAAGCCGAAGGCGCTGTCCCCTTCGACCGCGATGACCGGCAGGCCGGTTTCCACGGCGGCAGCGACGGCAAAACCCATGCCGATGCCCATTACGCCCCAGGTGCCGACGTCAATGCGCTTGCGCGGCTTGTACATGTCGACAATGCTGCGGGTGAAGTCGAGCGCATTGGCGCCCTCGTTGACCAGCATCGCGTCGGGATTGGCCTTGATGATGTCGCGCACCACGTTCAGCGCGCTGTGGAAGTTCATCGGCACCGGATTCTTGGCCAGGGTCTCGGCCATCTTGGCGATGTTCTTGCTCTTGCGGTCCGAGATGGCGCCCAGCCAGTCGGCCGAAGGCTGCGGCCAGCCCGAGCCGGCGGCGTTGATGCCGTCGAGCATCGCGGCGACGCAGGAGCCGATGTCGCCGACCACCGGGGCGTCGATCGGCACATTGCTGTCGGCTTCCTGCGGGGAAATGTCGATCTGGATGAATTTCTGTCCGCCCCAGGCCTTGGCATCCTTGCCGCCCCAGGTCTTGCCCTTGCCGTGCGACAGCAGCCAGTTGAGCCTTGCGCCGATCATCAGGACCACGTCGGCTTCGGGCAGCACGTACGAGCGCGCCGCCGCCGCCGACTGTTCATGGGTGTCCGGCAGCAGGCCCTTGGCCATCGACATCGGCAGGTAGGGGATCCTGGTTTTTTCGATCAGGGTGCGAATCTCGGTGTCGGCCTGGGCGTAAGCGGCGCCCTTGCCGAGGATGATCAGCGGACGCTTGGCGCCGGCCAGCAGCTGGAGGGCGCGCTGCACGGCGTCGGGCGCCGGGATCTGGCGCGGCGCCGGATCAACAACCTTGATCAGCGATTTGCGGCCCGCTTCGGCTTCCATCGTCTGCGCGAAAACCTTGGCCGGCAGATCGAGGTAAACGCCGCCCGGGCGCCCGGAAACCGCAGCGCGGATCGCGCGCGCGACACCGACACCGATGTCCTCGGCATGCAGCACGCGGAACGCGGCCTTGCACAGCGGCCTGGCGATGGCGAGCTGGTCCATTTCCTCGTAATCGCCCTGCTGCAGATCGACCACCTCGCGCTCGCTCGATCCGCTGATCAGGATCATCGGAAAGCAGTTGGTCGTGGCATTGGCCAGCGCGGTCAGGCCGTTGAGGAAGCCGGGGGCCGAAACCGTCAGGCAGATGCCCGGTTTCTGGGTCAGGAAGCCGGCGATTGCCGCGGCATTGCCGGCATTCTGCTCGTGGCGGAAGGCGATCATGCGCATGCCTGCGGCCTGCGCGCGGCGCGTCAGGTCGGTGATCGGTATGCCCGGCAGGCCGTAGAGGTTGGTGATGCCGTTGAGCTTCAGCGCGTCGATGAGCAGGTCGACACCGTCGCTCAGTGCCTGCGTTTGTGTTTCAGTCGTCATGTCTGGATGCCTCGCGTTCTTGCCGTCTGTGGGACAGGAGTTGTGTGGATTGGATTGGGCTTGAAGTTGAACCCGCGCCGGCACCGGCAGGGACTGCCGTCCCGTGATCGTGGCTGATTCAACTGCATGGAATTGGCTGCTTTCGGGTGGAAAGCATCATAGGGGGAGGGGGGCTTTTTTGCTCTTGACCCCGGTCAATTTTGCAGCAGTCCGATGCATCCGCAGGCGCGGGTTCGCGGCAATCCGGCGACCGCTGCTGCGCCGCATCAAACGGGGCTGCGCGCCGCCGGTGGCGCTCAGACTCAGATTTTGCCGCGGCGTTTCAGCCGGCTGAGGGTTTCCGGGGACAGGTTGAGGTAGGACGCCAGCTCCTTTTTCGGCAGCCGGTTGCCGATCTCCGCGTTCTTGCGCATGAAGCGCTGAACGCGGCCGGGCGCGTCGAGCAGGTGCAGGGTGATGGTATGGGCCATGACTTCGCTCATCAGGCGCATGACTTCCAGCTCGAATTCCCCCTTGATCCTCGGGTGCCTCTCGAGGAATGCGGCCCATTGCAGCATCGACAGCTTGGCGGCCCGCACCTTGGTCACCGCCCGGATCGAGTACGGCATCGGCGTTTTGAGGCGCCATGCCGCGTAACTGGTGTCGATGTCGCTTTCCGCGGCGAAGCGCAGGATCATTTCCTTGCCCTGCGAGTTCGACACCGTGCGCTTGAGGATGCCGTCGATGATGAAATACTGTTCCATCGAGTGCGTGCCCTGGTGCTCGAGGGTTTCCCCCTTGGCGTAATCGGAAATCTCGAGCAGCGGTTCGAACTCGTTCCATTGCGCCGCGGTCAGGTTTTTCAGCACCAGATTCTGCCGAAGTTGCACGCGGATGATTCTGGACTGGGCGTGGAGTGCGAGCTGGGTCATGATGGATGATTGTAATGGTTTTATAACTGGTTGTTTATTCGGGGATATTCCAGAGGTGCGGAATCTTGACTGCGGTCAAGGCCACGACAGTGCGCATTTCCTATAGTGGCGCCCTCGCGCCCGGGGAAGCGTATTTCAGACCGGCGGCGTCATGGCCGTGACTGCAACGGCATAATCAGCGGGCAGGCGTTGTTCATCCGCCGCGGAATTATTGGAGATCAGAATGGAAGCATTGAAGGGTGTCCGGATTCTTGACATGACCCACGTGCAGGCAGGCCCGACCTGCTCGCAACTGCTGGCGTGGATGGGGGCTGACGTGATCAAGTTCGAGCCGCCGCAGGGGGATGCGACCCGCGGCCAGCTGCGCGACGTGCCGAACGCGGACAGCCTGTATTTCACGATGCTCAACTGCAACAAGCGCTCGATCACCGTCAACATGAAAAGTGCCGAGGGCAAGACGGTTTTCGTTGATTTACTGAAGCAGTGCGACATCATCATGGAAAACTTCGGCCCCGGCGTCCTCGACCGCTTCGGCTTCACCTGGGAAAAAATCCGCGAAATTAATCCGAAGATCGTCATGGGTTCGATCAAGGGTTTCGGCTCCAGCGGCCCGTATTCGGATTTCAAGGCCTATGAGAACGTCGCCCAGGCCATGGGCGGCGCGATGAGCACCACCGGCGTGCCGGACGGCCCGCCCTTCGTCACCGGCGCGCAGATCGGCGACTCGGGCACCGGGCTGCATCTTGCGCTCGGCCTGCTGGCGGCGCTGCACCAGGCCAATCGTACCGGCAAGGGCCAGTACGTCGAGGTGGCGATGATGGACGGCGTGATGAACCTCTGCCGCGTCAAGTGGCGCGACCACCAGCGCCTGACCCGCGGCGGACTGTCGGAGTATTCCGTGCCGACGCACCAGGGCATGGGCGCCACCCCGCGGGCCGGCAATGATTCCGGCGGCGGGCAGCTCGGCAATGCCATCCAGTGCAAGCCCGGCGGTCCCAATGACTTCATCTATGTCGTGGTGCAGGAGGCGGTGTGGGATGCGCTCGCCAAACGCATCGGCCCCGACCTCGGCATGCCCGATCTGGCCACCGATCCGAAATTCGCGACCATCGGCGAGCGGCGCAAGAACCAGGGCGAGATGTGGGCGCTGATCACGAAATTCGCCTCCAAGCACACCAAGCGCGAATTCATGGCCATCCTCAATCCCCTGGACGTGCCCTGCGGCCCGATCATGTCGACGGAAGACCTGGCCAACGACGAACACGTGCGCGGCCGCGACATGTATGTCGAGCTCGACCATCCCCAGCGCGGCAAGTGGTACAACGTCGGCATGCCGATCAAGCTCTCGGAGTCGCCGGCGGTGATCCGGCGTTCGCCGCTGCTCGGTGAGCACACCGACGAGGTGCTGAAGGAAGTGCTCGGCTACGATGCCGCGCAGATCGAAAAACTGAAGACCGCCGGTGCGTTCAGCGCACCGCCGAAAAAGAAATAATTCCGGCAGAGGATGCACATGAAAATCGCGATTATCGGCCAGCAGGACTTTGGCAAATCGGTGCTTGAGGCTTTCCTCGAGCGCAAGGACGAGGTGGCGGGCGTGTTCTGCGCGCCCGAGAAGCCGGGTGCAAAACCCGATCCGCTGCGCACTGCGGCGGAAGAGCGCGGCCTCAAGGTGTTCCAGTTCCCGTCGCTGCGGGTGCCGGAGGCGCATGACGCGCTGAAGGCGCTCAATGTCGACATCGGCGTGATGGCCTATGTGCTGCAGTTTGCCCCCGACACTTTTGTCCACCTGCCGCGGCTGGGCACCATCCAGTACCACCCGTCGCTGCTGCCGAAGTACCGCGGCCCGTCGTCGATCAACTGGCCGATCATCCGCGGCGACACGAAGACCGGCCTGACCATCTTCCGCCCCAACGAAGGCCTCGACGAAGGTCCGGTGATCCTGCAGAAAACCTGCGACATCGGCCCCGATGAAACCATCGGCGAGGTCTATTTCAACAAGCTGTTCCCGATGGGCGTGAAAGCGATGCTCGAGGCTGCCGACCTGGTGTATGCAGGCAAGCACAGCGAGACGGTGCAGGATGAATCGCAGGCCAGCTACGAAGGCTGGTGCCGTGCCGGCGAGGCGCATATCCAGTGGGCCAACCATGTCGATTTCGTCTACAACCTGATCCGCGGCACCAATCCGGCGCCGGGTGCGTGGACCACGCTCAACGGCAAGAAAGTGCAGATTTTCGATGCCCGCAAACACCTGTTCCGAAAGTTCGGCGACGTGGTGGGCAAGATCGGCGAAGTGGCCGAGGTGACCGAGGGCAGTTTCAAGGTCACGGCCCAGGGCGGTTTCATCGAAGTGCTGCGCGCGCGCGGCGAGGATGGCAAGAAGCTGTCGGGCGGCGATTTTGCGCGCGCCAACGGCCTGGCCAAGGGCGCCCTGCTCGGCAACTAGAACAGTCCCTCGCGACCCCGGAAAAGCCACGCACCCGCGTGGCTTTTTTGTTTTTACATAAGTATTTGTTTTTATTGATATTTTTTAATTTCCGGGCGAAGGAGGCTCCCAACTGCACACTGTCACTGCAGAGCTGCCGTACGCCGGTCGGTAATCCATGACCGATAGTCGGAAGCCCGGATTCGGGTTGTGACGTTTTGCACTAAGTCCTTAAAAAAAAGCAATTTTCAGGAACGGATATCGTAAAATCTGCGAAACACCGTCGTTAAGCCTTTCTCTACAAACATAAAAACGGCACGGAACGGGCGCAAAGGGATGACAAAGCTGGGTTTCTGGAAGGCGGACTGGTTTCTGGGGCTCGTCGTCGCCGTCGTGATGCTGGTTGCGGCACGCGGTGACCTGATCCAGAGCCTGGAGCGCAAGGCCTACGACCTCGGTGTCCAGGCTGCCACGCGCACGCCTTCCGATCGCATCGCCGTCATTGCCATCGACGATGCCAGCATTGCCAACATCGGCCGCTGGCCGTGGTCGCGGGACGTGCATGCCCGCATGATCGACCTGCTCGCCGGGGCCCAGGCCAAGGTGATTGCCAACACCACCTTCTTCTTCGAGCCGCAGCGTGACGCGGGGCTGGTATATGTCGAGAAACTGCTGAACCTGCACAACGAGGTGTCGGCGCAGGCTGCGGCTGATCCCAAGGCGGCCGCGACCGGCGAGGGACTTGCGCGGATCGGCGCCGTGCTGGCCGAGGCGGAGGATGCCCTCAATACCGACCGCAAACTGGCCGGCAGCATGAAAGCTGCCGGCAATGTGGTGCTGCCGATGGTGTTCCAGCAACTGGCCGAGCCGCAGGGCAACCCGGACAGGCCGCTGCCGACCTATGTACTGGACAGCGGCATGTCGGTGGCGAAGGGGGTTGATGCCCTGCCGCCGCCGGGCGTGTTTCCGCTGTACCCGGTGGCCGAACTCGGACCGGCGGTGGCGAGCATCGGGCACCTCAATGCCGACATCGATGTCGACGGCGCCGTGCGTGCGGAGCCGCTGCTCGTGCGCTACTACGATCAGGCATTTCCGGCGCTGTCGGTGATGGTCGCGGCGCGCAGCCTGAACCTGGGCGTTGCCGACATCAAGCCGGTCTGGGGCCAGGCGCTTCAGCTCGGCAAGCTCCGTGTGGCCACCGATCCCGAGCTGCGGATGCACACGTTTTTCTACGCCGACCGCGACGGCCGCCCTCCGTTTCCCGTGGATTCGTTCTTCGACGTGATCAGCGGCAAGGTGCCGGCGGCCAAGTACCGCGACAAGATCGTGCTGATCGGTCCCACGGCGGCCGGCCTGGGTTCCGCGCAGGTGACCCCGGTATCGCCGGCAACGGCCCCGGTGCTGACCCTGGCGCACACCGTGTCCAGCATCCTCGGCGAGCACTTTTTCGTCGCGCCGTCCTGGGGCATCTGGGTGCAGCTCGGCGTGTTCGTCGCCGTGGCGCTGTACCTGATCCTGGTGTTGCCGCGGCTGAAGGCCGGCATTGCCGCGGTGCTGAGCCTTGTCATCGGCGTCGCGCTGATCGGCGCGCATTTCGGGCTGATGGTGAGCCAGCTGATGTGGATACAGCTGATGGGCGCGGTGGCGCTGCTCGCCGTCGGTTACGCCGCACTGACCACCAAGCGTTTCCTGGTGACCGAACGCGGCAAGGAAAAATCGGACGCCGAGTCCGCGGAATCGAACCGGATGCTGGGCATCGCCTACCAGGCCCAGGGCCAGCTGGACCTGGCCTGGGACAAGTTCCGCCAGTGCCCGCTCAATGATCCGGTGATGGAAAACCTCTACAGCCTGGCCCTCGATTTCGAGCGCAAGCGCCAGTTCAACAAGGCCGAGTCGGTGTTCCGCTACATGGCCGAATTCAATCCGAAGTTCCGCGACCTCGAGCAGCGGCTGACCCGCGCCAAGGCGCTGTCGGAAACCGTGATCCTCGGCGGCGCGCAGAGACATCCCGGCGGCACCGTGATGCTCGAGGGTGGCGGCATGGAAAAGCCGATGCTCGGGCGTTACCAGGTGGAGAAGGAACTCGGCAAGGGCGCGATGGGCGTCGTCTACCTCGGCAAGGATCCGAAGATCGGCCGCGTGGTCGCGATCAAGACCATGGCCCTGTCGCAGGAGTTCGAGGGAGACGAGCTGGTCGAGGTCAAGGAGCGCTTTTTCCGCGAGGCGGAAACCGCGGGTCGCCTGACCCATCCGAACATCGTCACCATCTATGACGCGGGCGAGGAGCACGATCTCGCTTACATCGCGATGGAATTCCTGAAGGGGCGCGATCTCGTGCCGTTCACCAAGCCCGATGCGCTGCTGCCCGTGCCCCAAGTGTTGTCGATCATCGCACGCGTCGCCGAGGCGCTCGGGTACGCCCACCAGCAGAATGTCGTCCACCGCGACATCAAGCCCGCGAACATCATGTACGAGCCGGAGAGCGACACCCCGAAGGTCACCGACTTCGGCATTGCGCGGGTCACCGATTCGTCGAAGACCAAGACCGGCATGGTGCTCGGCACGCCGTCCTACATGTCGCCGGAGCAGCTGGCCGGCAAGAAGGTCGAGGGACGCTCCGACCTGTTCTCGCTGGGCGTCACGCTCTACCAGATGCTCAGCGGCAAGCTGCCTTTCCAGGGGGAGTCGATGGCGCAGCTGATGTTCAAGATTGCCAATGAACCGCATGCCGACATCCGCACGCTGAACCCGGCGCTGCCGGCCTGCGTGGCCGCGGTGACCAACAAGGCGCTGGCCAAGGATCCCGACCAGCGTTACCAGAACGGCGAGCAGATGGCGAAGGCGATCCGGCTTTGCCTCGGCACGCTGGCGGCCAAAAAACCCGCCGCAGCGGCGACGACCTGAGGACCGGCGATGGATCTTTCCGGCATCATCGAGATTGCGACGGCGACCCACCCCGGGATGGTGCGCTCCCACAACGAGGACAGCATCGCCGCCGACGCCGCCGCCGGGCTGGCGGTGCTGGCCGACGGCATGGGCGGATACAACGCCGGCGAAGTCGCCAGCGGCATCGCGGTGGCGATGATCAGCGCCGAACTGAAAAAGGCGCTTGCCGCCCGCGGCGAGGACTTTGACATCGCGGCCGCCGAGCGGCTGGTCGGCGAGCACGCGGTCCGGGCCAACAACGCGATTTACCAGGCATCCCAGAACCAGGCGCAATATGCGGGCATGGGCACCACGCTGGTGGTCGCGCTGCTGCACGACAACACGCTGGTGGTCGGGCACATCGGCGATTCGAGGCTGTACCGTTTCCGGGAGGGCCGGCTGGAACAGGTCACGCGCGATCATTCGCTTCTGCAGGAGCAGATCGACAGCGGCCTGATCACCAGGGAGCAGGCGCGCCATTCGCAGAACAAGAACCTGGTGACGCGGGCGGTGGGCATCGACCCGGATGTCGAGGCCGAGGTCCACAGCCATCCGGTGCTGCCGGGCGACATCTACCTGCTGTGCTCGGACGGGCTCAACGACATGGTGACAGACGAGGACATGGAGCTGACGCTGGGTTCGCTGCAGGCCAACCTGCCGCTGGCGGCCGAGCAGCTGGTGCAGCAGGCCAATGACAATGGCGGTCGTGACAATGTTTCGGTTATTCTGGTGCGCGTGCTGAAGGGCTTTCCGGCCCGCGCGGGGTTGGTTGACCGGCTGAAGTCCTGGTTCAGATAAGCAACGGGGATACTACTATGGCGAAGTTGATACTTTCTCTCGAAGGCTCGATGATCCGCGAGGTTCCGCTGGACAAGGAGCGGATCATGATCGGCCGCAAGCCCTCCAACGAGATCCAGATCGAGAACCTGGCCGTCAGCGGCGAGCACGCCTGCATCGTGACGATCCTCAACGATTCATTCCTCGAGGATCTGGGGTCCACCAACGGCACACTGGTCAACGGCAACCCGATCAAGAAGCACATCCTGCAGAACAACGATGTGATCGAGATCGGCAAATACAAGCTGAAATACGTGGCGGATGCGCCGGCAGCCGGACATGCCGCCGGCGAGGATTTCGAGAAAACGATGATCCTGCGCGCGCCACCCAAGCCCGCGCCTGCCCCTGCCGCCGCCAAACCCGCCAATGAAGCGGCGCCGCCGTCCAAACCTTCGACACCGCCGCCGACGCCGCGGCCGGTGCCTCCGCTGGCGAAACCCGCCGCACCGCCGCCGGCCGCCACACCGGCCGGCGCCCCCGCGGCAGTGCCGGCGCAGCAGGCGCTCGCTGCGGTGCAGATCCTGACCGGCCCCAGCGCCGGCAAGGAACTGGATCTGGTGAAGAACCTGACCACGCTCGGCAAGCCCGGCCTGCAGGTCGCGGTGATCACCCGCCGTCCCCAGGGATACTTCATCACGCATGTGGAGGGTGCGAAGTTCCCGGTGGTCAACGGCAAGATGATTGATGCCCAGGCACAGCCCCTGAAGGATCACGATGTCATCGAGCTGGCCGGCGTGAAGATGGAGTTTTTCATCAAAAAATAGGCATCCGCGCGCCTGCAGCGGCAATGCGGCGCGGGCGCTCAGGAGGCTGGCGGATTTCCGCGGGCGGCACGATTCCTGCTGCGACAGGACGGCATTAGGACGACAGGGTGAGAAAAAATCTGGCACGCATAGTGATCGGCATGGCGATCGTCGTCGTGTTCCTCGCCCATGCCGTGCATGTGCTGCGCATCCCCTTTCTCGAGAATCTCGAGGCCATCGTTTACGACACCCGGCTGCGGCTGACGATGCCGAACACCGTCGATCCGCGGGTGGTGATCCTCGACATCGACGAAAAAAGCCTGCAGGAAAAGGAAAAGGGCGGCGAGGGCCGCTGGCCTTGGCCGCGTGACCGGCTGGCGCTGCTGCTCGACAGGCTGTTCGACCAGTACGGCATCGCCGCGGTCGGCTTCGACGTGGTGTTTGCGGAGCGCGACGAGTCCTCCGGTATCCGCGTGCTCGAGCGCCTGGGACAGCGCGAGCTGAAGGGGGTGCCGCAATTCCAGTCGGTGCTCGACCAGGTGCGGCCGCAGCTCGAGTACGACGACATATTTGCCCGCAAGATGAAGGGGCGGGCCGTGGTGCTGGGGCATGTGTTCCTCAGCGACGATCCGGCCAGCGCCAGCAAGAAGGGCATGCTGCCGCCGCCGGTGCTGCCCGCCGGTGCCTTCGGCGATCGCCGGGTCGGCGTCACCTCATGGACCGGCTACACCGCGAACCTCGACCGCCTGCAGCGCGCCGCCAGCAGCGCGGGCCACATCAACCCGCTGCCGGACCCCGACGGCATCACCCGGCGCGTGCCGATGCTGGTCGAACACGCCGGGGCCTACTACGAGCCCCTGTCGCTGGCGATGGTGCGCGCGGTCACCGGCCAGCCGCCGGTGGTCCCTGTCGTGGGCGAGGGCGGTTCCGCGGATTACAGCGGGCTGGAATGGATCAAGGCCGGTCCTTTCGAGATCCCGGTCGACATGCAGGCTGCGGCGCTGGTGCCCTATCGCGGCGGCAAGGGCAGTTACCGCTATTACTCGCTGGTCGACGTGCTCAACGAGCGGGTGCCCGTCGGGGAACTCAAAGGCAAGATCGCGCTGGTCGGCACCACGGCGCCGGGGCTGCTCGATCTGCGCGCAACGCCGGTCGACCCGGTGTTTCCGGGGGTGGAGATCCATGCCAACCTGATCGGCGGCATCCTCGACGGCAACATCAAGCAGCGCCCGCCGTACGTGGTCGGCGCGGAGTTCGTCCTGCTGCTGCTTTCCGGCGCGGCGCTGGCCTTGCTGCTGCCGATGCTGACGCCGTTCAGGTCCATGCTGGTGACGGCGCTGGTGCTGCTGGCGGTGATCGGCACCAATCTGGTGGTGTTCCACTCCGGCAATCTCGTGCTGCCGCTGGCCTCGGGGATCCTGCTGATACTGGTGCTGTTCACCTTCAACATGGCCTACGGCTTCCTGGTCGAGGCGCGCGGCACCCGGCTGATTACCGGTCTGTTCGGGCAGTATGTGCCGCCGGAGCTGGTCGAGGAAATGGCGCGCAACCCGGAACAGTTCAACATGGCGCCGCGGGCCGAGGACCTGTCGGTGCTGTTTTCCGACGTGCGCGGTTTCACGACGATTTCCGAGAGCCTGTCGCCCGAGGATCTGTCGGTCTACATCAATGACTACCTGACCACGATGAGTCTGGTGATCCGCGAGGGCCACCGCGGCACGCTCGACAAGTACATCGGTGACGCGGTGATGGCCTTCTGGGGGGCACCGATGGCCGATCCCGACCATGCGCAGAACGCGGTGCTGGCGGCGCTGGACATGATGAAGCAGGCGAAGGTGCTCAACGAAAAATTCCACGCCAAGGGCTGGCCGCCCTTCGCCATCGGCATCGGCGTGAATTCCGGCGTGATGCGGGTCGGCGACATGGGCTCGCAGATCCGCAAGGCCTACACCGTGATGGGTGACGCGGTGAACCTCGGCTCGCGGCTGGAGGGCATCACCAAGCAGTACGGCGCGGACATCCTGATCGGGCAGGAAACCAAGGAGCGGATCTCGGGCATCGTGCTGCGCGAAATCGACATGGTGCAGGTCAAGGGCAAGGACGAACCCATCACCATCTACGAGCCGCTGGGTCTCGAGGGCGAAGTCGAGCAGAAGCGCCTGGACGAGATCAAGCTGTGGAACCAGGCCCTGCGCTACTACCGCGCCCAGGACTGGGACAAGGCGGAGCTGCAGCTGATCAACTTGAGGAAGGCCGCCGAAAAAACCTATCTCTACGACGTGTTCCTCGAGCGCATTGCCGGCTACCGTGCCAGCCCGCCGGAGCCGGGATGGAACGGTGTCCACAAATTCGAAACCAAATGACAGCCCTGCCTGCGAATGCGGACGCGGCGCCGGGGAAAGTCCATGATGGGCGTGAATTTTAAAAATATAAATAAAATCAATAACTTATGTATAATCCCTCCCGGAGCAGCCCGGCCTGACGCAAAACGCGAACTTGGGGTAGTCTCAGGACAGTGGCGCAGTGATTCTGCGGCGGCGGGCAGGACTGCGCGTCAGCTGAATCCGCGATGGATGTGACAGGCTTCAAACTGCGGGGCGCGGAAATTATCATCGACGTCACGGGATGTCGCGGCCCCGCGCGAAAAGGACTCAACAGGCCCGGAGATACGGATTCCGGGCCGTCCGGTGCGGGCCTTGAAGAAGGGCGCCGGGACAGGACGCAGCAGAAAGAAAAGGGGTGACCATGAGCACAGTACTCCAGCCCAAACCGGCGGCGGCAGCAGACAATCTGGCCGAGAAGCTGAATTTCCAGCAGAAGCTGCAGGCCGTCACCAACAAGATCCATGCGACCAAGAACATCGACGAGATCATCCTCGAGCTGTCGCAGGAACTGTGCAACCTGTTCAACGCCGACCGCCTGACCATCTACCTGCTGAGCGAGGACAAGGGCTCGATCATTTCGAAGGTCAAGACCGGGCTGAATTCCTTCAAGGACATCAAGCTGCCGATCAACGAGCAATCGGTGGCCGGTTATGTCGCGGCGAGCAAGCGCATCGTCAACATCCGCGACGTCTACGATGACGCCGAGCTCAAGTCCCACAGCGGCCAGCTCAACTTCCTGAAGGCCGTCGATGCGAAGACCGGCTACCGCACCAAGCAGATGCTGGTGGCGCCGGTGATCGAGGAGAAGTCGAAGGATCTCATCGGCGTCGTGCAGATCATCAACAACAAGTCAGGCACGCCGTTCCCGCCGATGATGGAGGAGGGCGTGCAGTCGCTGACCGAAACGCTGGCCATCGCCTTCCGCCAGCGCCAGGGCCCGATGATGCAGGTGCGCAGCAAGTACGACGGCCTGGTCACCAACGCGGTCATTTCCGGCGAGGAACTGGAACTGGCGCAGCGTTCGGCGCGGCGCAAGAACCTTGACGTCGAAGCGGTGCTGACCGGCGAATTCCAGGTCAAGCTGCAGGCGCTGGGCGACGCGCTGGGCAGCTACTTCGGCGTGCCCTACGAGCCGTTCAAGCAGGACCGCATCAAGCCGCCGGACCTGATGAAAAACATGAACCGCGAGTTCTGCCAGACCAACCAGTGGGTGCCGCTGGACGACACGAAGGACGGCATCGTCGTGATGACCACCGACCCCGAGCGGGTCAAGGCCTCGCGCATGGTGAACAACGTGTTCCCGAAGAGCAAGATCGTCTTCCGGGTGACCACCAACAGCGAGTTCATCAACACCCTGGACCAGCTGTTCGGCGCCAGCAGCGGGCTCGAGGATTCCGGCAACATCGAGGACATGCTCGGCACGCTCGACGACGAAACCGAGGGCGATGGCGGTGGTGGTGACGACGTGGCCTCCGCCGCGGCCGACAACGAGCTGGTCAAGCTCGTCAACAAGATCATCATCGATGCCTACCAGATGGGGGCGTCGGACATCCACATCGAACCCTATCCCGGCAAGTCGAAAACCGAAATCCGCTTCCGCCGCGACGGCTCGCTGCAGCCCTACATCCAGGTGCCGGCGAGTTACCGCAGCGCGCTCGCCGCGCGCCTGAAGATCATGTGCGACCTCGACATTTCCGAGCGCCGGCGGCCGCAGGACGGCAAGATCAAGTTCAAGAAGTTCGGGCCGCTGGACATCGAGCTGCGGGTGGCGACCATTCCGTCCGCGGGCGGAGTCGAAGACATCGTGATGCGGATTCTGGCCGCCGGCGAGCCGATTCCGCTGGACAAGCTGGGGCTGACCAAGCGCAACCTGGAGACACTGAAGGAGGTCGTGTCCAAGCCCTACGGCCTGTTTTTCGTCTGCGGCCCGACCGGTTCGGGCAAAACGACGACGCTGCACTCGGTACTGGGCTATCTGAACACCCCGGACACCAAGATCTGGACCGCGGAAGACCCGGTCGAGATCACGCAGAAGGGCCTGCGCCAGGTGCAGATGAACCCGAAGGCGGGCATGACCTTCGCGGTGGCGATGAAGGCCTTCCTGCGCGCCGATCCGGACATCATCATGGTCGGCGAGATGCGCGACAAGGAAACCACCGGCACCGGCATTGAAGCCTCGCTGACCGGCCACCTGGTGTTCGCCACGCTGCACACCAACAGCGCCCCGGAGTCGATCATCCGCCTGCTCGACATGGGCATGGATCCCTTCAACTTCGCCGATGCGCTGCTCGGCATCCTGGCGCAGCGCCTGGCCAAGCGGCTGTGCGGCAAATGCAAGAAGCCCCATGAGGCGACGCCGGAGGAAATCCAGGCGCTGATCACCGAGTTCTCGCTGGAGCTGAAAAACACCAACAGCTGGAAGAAGGATCCCAAGGCCGCCGAGGAGAAGGTGCTCGAGGACTGGGTCAAGGAATATGGCAACGAGAACGGCAAGCTGGTGATCCACGACCCGGTGGGCTGCGAGGTCTGCGGCGGCAGCGGCTACAAGGGCCGCGTCGGCCTGCACGAGCTGCTGGTCGGCACCGATCCGCTGAAGAAAAACATCCAGGAGCACGCGCGGGTCGCGGAAATGGTGGCCACCGCGCTGGAGGACGGCATGCGCACCCTGAAGCAGGACGGCATCGAGAAGGTGCTGATGGGCATCACCGACATGAAGCAGGTGCGCGCGGTCTGCATCAAGTAACAAATCCGCAGTTGCCGCAGCCATGAATTCCGTCCAAGCCCCGCCGGCCCGCGGCGACCTGTCGCACCGGCTGTCCGAACTGCTGCGCATTGGTGCCGCCCTGTCCAAGGAGCGCGACATCAACCGCCTGCTGGAGGCGATCCTGGTGGCGGCCAAGGACATCACCAACGCCGACGGCGGCACGCTCTACCGCATGACGGAGGACCGGCAGGCCCTGCGTTTCGAAATCATGCGCAACGACACGCTGGGCATCGCGATGGGCGGCACCAGCGGCGAGGACATCCCGTTTTATCCGGTCAACCTGTACGACCGGGAGGGTGGTGCGATCCACAGCATGGTTGCCGCCTACGCGGTCCACCACGATTGTTCCGTCAACATCGCCGATGCCTACACCGAGGCCGGGTTCGATTTCTCGGGCACCAAGAATTTCGACAAGAAGACGGGCTACCGTTCGACGTCGTTCCTGACGGTGCCGATGAAAAACCACGAGGACGAGATCATCGGTGTGCTGCAGCTGATCAATGCCAAGCGTCGCCCGACCGGGGAAGTGGTGCCGTTTTCGGACGATGACCAGAAACTGGCCGAGTCGCTGGCCTCGCAGGCGGCGATCGCGCTGACCAACCGGTTGCTGATCAACCACCTCGAAACCCTGTTTGAATCCTTCATCCAGATGATCAACGCGGCGATCGACGACAAGTCGCCGTATACCGGCGGGCATTGCGAACGCGTGCCGACGCTGACCATGCTGCTGGCGGAGGCGGTGAACAACTGCCGGGTTGGTCCGCTGCGCGACTTTTCGATGAGCGAGCGCGACCGCTACGAACTGAAGATCGCCGGCCTGCTGCACGACTGCGGCAAGGTGACGACGCCGGTCCATGTGGTCGACAAGGCGACCAAGCTGCAGACCATCCATGACCGCATCGAACTGATCGACACCCGCTTCGAGGTCGTGCGCCGCGATGCGGAACTGGCGCAGCTGAAAGGGGAGGCGTCAGCCGCGCAGACGACCGCCCGGCTGGAGGCGATTGACGCTGATCGCGAATTCCTGAGACGCAGCAACATCGGCGGCGAGGCGATGACCGATGCCGACATCGCGCGGGTGCGGGAAATCGCTGCGCGTTACCCCTGGCGCGGGCCGGACGGGCGCACCGGGCCCTTCCTGAGCGATGACGAGATCGAGAACCTGACCATCCGCGCCGGCACGCTGACCGCGGCCGAACGCCAGATCATCAACCACCATATCGACGTCACGATCCAGATGCTCGAGTCGCTGCCCTGGCCGCGGCACCTGAAGAACGTGCCGGAATATGCCGGCGGTCACCACGAACGCATGGACGGCAAGGGTTACCCGCGCGGACTGACACGGGAGCAGATGTCGGTGCAGGCGCGCTGCATGGGCATCGCCGACATTTTCGAGGCGCTGACGGCCAAGGACCGGCCCTACAAGAAGGGCAAGACCTTGACCGAGTCACTGACCATCCTCGGCAAGTTCAAGCTGAACGGCCATGTCGATCCGGACCTGTTCGACATTTTCATATGGGAAAAGGTCTACGAGAAATACGCCGCCGAGTTTCTTGATCCCGAACAGATCGACGCGGTGGATGTGTCGCAGATACCGGGATACCGGCCGCCGCCGGCCCAATAGCCGCGGGCGGTCAGTCCTTCTTCGACACGGCAACGACCAGTTTTTCGGTGATCATTTCGATGAATCCGTCGTCGTAGCCGCGTTCCTTCATTTCCCAGCGGAAGGTATTGGCGAGTCGTGCCTTCTTGTAGAGGCCCAGCTTGTGTTCCTTCCTGAAGGCTGTCGCGGTTTCAAACAGCGCATCCACTTTCGGCTCCAGTGTCTTGAGCGAAACGCCGGGATTTCCGGGGGACGCCTTGCCCTTCGGCGGACGCAGTGCCATGACTTTGTCTACGAGACCGCGCGCGAAATCGTCCACCTGTTTGCCAGAGACCGATCCAAAAAGACCCATGACAGCTTCCTTTGAGCGGTATGAAAGAACCGCCTGTGTAGAATGCGAGAATACCAAGCCTGTTCCTGCAGGTGTAGCCCCGCAATCCGCCGGGCTGCCTGCGGGACTTCCATTTGCGGTCAGAAGTACGGGACGAAACCGATGCGCATGTTGAAGAATCTGCTGACCGGACTGTGGCGGGCGCCTTCTGCGGCGGCCAGGGCGGTGCGCGAACAGGAGGAGGTGTCCGTCCTCGGCCCGGCGATCGAGGCATTCAATGCGGGGCGCCATGAAGAAGCGGTCCGGGCATGTGAGGCGGTGATTGCCGGGCGGCCTGACAGTGCGCAGGCCCGCCACCTCTGTGCCCGTGCCCTGATGGCGCTGAAGCGACCTGCCGAGGCCGAGCGCCTGCTGAAGACTGCACTGGAACTTGATCCCGGTCTATCCGATGCGCACGCGGATCTTGCGGTGATCGCGCTCACAGCGGGGGATTACGACGCGGCGGAGCGCCACGGCCGGGCCGCTTCCGATGCTAACCCCTTGGAGGCGCGTTACCACGAACTTCTGGCCGGCGTGCTGGAAGCGGCAGGCCGCAACCGCGATGCGCTGGTTGAATTGTCTGCGGCGCTGGATTGTGCGCCCGAGCGTACGGACCTGCTGCTTAGGCTGTGCTCCGGCCTGGACCTTGCAGGGCGTCACCGCGAAATGCTCCCCCTGGCCGAGCGGGCTGTTGCCGAAAGTGGCGAGAATTTCGAGACGTTGTGCTGTCTGGCGCTTGCACAGTTCGGCGTGGATGATCTTGATGCGGCTGTGGCAACGACGAGGAAGGCGCTGCGGCTGCGAACCGACAAATCAGCTCCCTATATTGTTCTTGGCAATGCACTTTTCGAACTGGGAAAACCCGAGGAGGCGCTGGCGGCACACCGCCGGGCGTTGAAACTTGAGCCCGATTCCGCTGCGGCGCGCTATGACATCGGCCTCATCAATCTGATGCGCTGGCGCTTTCGTGAGGGCTGGGAGGATTTTGAGCAGCGCCTGCATATCAAGCGATCCCGGGCATGGCGATCATGCGAGCCGCGCTGGAATGGCACTGCATTGAACGGGCGCACGATTCTGGTCATGCGGGAACAGGGATTGGGGGACGAAATCATGCATGCCTCCTGTTACCCGGATCTCCTGCGCCAGTCAGCACAGTGCCATATCGAATGCGACCCGCGTCTCGAGCGCCTGTTTGCCCGCTCTTTTCCCGGAGCCAGTTTCCATCCCCTGCGGGACCTGCAGACCCGGGAGCGCACTGATCCGGGCGTGCCGGTGGACGTTTACAGCTATGCCGGCAGCCTGCCCCGATACTTCCGCAATGGATTGCAGGAATTTCCCTCCCACGATGGTTACCTGACGCCCGATCGGCAGCAGGTCGAGCATTGGCGAAAGCAGCTCGCTGCGCTGGGCCCCGGATTAAAGGTCGGTATTTCCTGGCGCGGTGGTGTCGCGGTTACCCGGCGCTCGCGCAGATCGCTGGATCTGATGCAATTGTTGCCGGTCTTGTCGGTCCCCGGAGTGCATTGGATCAACCTGCAGTACGGCGAGCGCGCCCGGGAAATCTCGGAGTTCACCGCTGCTCAGGGGATTTCCATTGCCGATTGGCCGGAAGCCATTGATGGCGATTATGACAATACCGCCGCGCTGGTCAGCGCGCTGGATCTGGTCATCAGCGTCTGTACCTCGCTGGTTCATCTGACTGGTGCACTCGGTCGCCCGGCCTGGGTCATGACACCGCGGATCCCTGAATGGCGTTACGGTCTGGAGCACGACACCATGCCCTGGTATCCCTCGGTGCGTCTGTTTCGGCAGCCCGAACGGGGCGAATGGCAACCCGTCATCGCCAAGATCGGCGATGGTTTGCGGGCAAAAGTGACCGGACAAAATTGACAAATTTTGTCAGTTTGTGACGGTTCGAGAGTCATGGTGAATGGGGTTATTGAAATATGGAATCTGCAAGGCTCCAAGCAATAGTTTTATTCGTGATACAGGTCACGGGATTTTATGGGCTGCGATCCATTGCCTATTAAATTATAGAATAAAATCATATAGTTATGTTGAAAATGTTGGCCTTGCAGACAGGCTTGGTTCAAGTGGTACAGGACTTGCTCCAATGCGCTGGCGGGCTTGGCCCGGCACCACCTGTTCAACTTTTTTGGGAGCATCACATGAAAAACCTGCAAAAGGGCTTTACGCTGATCGAACTGATGATCGTCGTCGCGATCATCGGCATTCTGGCAGCGATTGCGATTCCGCAGTATCAGGACTACATCACCCGCGCCAAGTGGCAGGACAACCTGTCCCGTGTCCAGGCCTTCAAGACGGCAATCGCCGAATGCCTGCAGAACAATGCCGGTCAGATTGCCGAGTGCGACACGACGGACGAAGTGCGCAGTTCCACGGGCGCGCTGACCCTGCCGGCGGCTTCCGGCAACATCTCCGCGCTGGCGTATGACGCGACCGGTATCCTGATTACCGGCACAGCCGGTGTCGGCAGCTGCACGGTGCTGATTACCCCGAATAACACCAGCGGCTCTTCGGTCGCCTGGGGCTACACCAACGGTGGTGGCTGCAACAAGTCCAAGACCGGCGTGGGTACCTGACACATACTGGTTCTGAAAAAAACCCCGGGCAACCGGGGTTTTTTTTGTCCTGTAAAACTTGCTCCTGATGCCCGTTCGACTTCGTTTTGGCCGGCTGGTTTGCATTACGCGGAAATCCGGCTGTAATGCCCGTCGTAACTGCAGATTTTTTTGAGGGCACATGAGTCGTACTAGACTGCCGGACCGGACCGCGTTACGCAAGCTGCCGTGGATCACGGTGTGCCTTGCCGCCTTCGTCTTCCTTGCGCCCAACGTGGATCTGGTGCCCCGTTTGCAATGGCACGACGGACAGCGGCTGGGACAACTGTTCCTGCTGGCTGCTTTGCTCGGACTGATGCTGCGGCCGTCCCAATGGCGTGGTGTGACGGATGCCTGGTCATGCCTGCAGCCGTGGACGCGATGGTCCTGGTCGGCGGCATTTTTGCTGGGGCTGGCCGCGAGTGCGGCGGCGGCCTTGCCGCGCTGGGCCTTGCTGGAATGGGGACTGCACTGGTTGTTGTTGGTAGTGGTTTTTGCCGTGGCGGCCCAGCGCCGGACGTACGAAGAAAAATCCGACAACTGGCTGGTGCTGCTGTTTTTTGCAACTGCGGCAGCCTATGCGGTATCCAGTGCGGTCATTTATCTGACCATGCTGCTGGCCGGTCCGTCATACGAACAGGCATTCAATGTGCTGGAGCTGTATCACGGTTTCTCCAATGTCCGCTTTTTCGGTTATCTGCAGACCCTGCTGCTGCCCTTCCTGCTGTTGCCCGCGATGTGGTGGGGAATAACCCCGATGCGGCGCATGCTGCTGTGGAGTGTGCCGATAGTGTGGTGGATGCTGGTCGTTGGATCCGGGTCGCGCGGTACCTGGGTGGCACTGCTGGTCGGCATGATTGCGGTGTTGTTGTTTGCCGGCCGACCGGGCCGATTCTGGGTGCGTTGGCAACTCGCCGCGCTGGTCGGCGGGGGCGTTTGTTACGGGCTGTTTGTCTTGCTGGTGCCGCAGTGGTTGGCGCAACCCGCGGTGTACCTGCATCGTACCGGGGAAATCATGTCCCTGTCCCTGCGTGAAGTATTGTGGACCGAGGCACTTCAGTTTGCCTGGCAGCAGCCTTGGCTGGGCATCGGCCCGATGCATTACGCACAGACTGCTTCCCGGATTGCCGCGCATCCGCACAACGCGGTGCTGCAGTGGCTGGCGGAATGGGGTGTACCTGCGGCGCTACTGCTGACCGGACTCTGTGCCTTGGCCGGTCTGGCCTTTGCCAGGCATGTACGGCGGGTTACGCAGGCGGAAAATGGCAAGCGGGTGCCGGTGCAGGTGGCCTTGCTGGCGGCCCTGGCCGGTGCCGCGGCACAATCGATGGTGGATGGCATCCTGGTGATGCCGGTCAGCCAGACGCTGCTGGCTTTGCTCTGCGGCTGGGCGATGGGGCTTTATTTCGAAGAGCGTCGCTGTATGGTGCAGGCTGGAGCTCCCGGGCGCAGGGTGATGACGGTTACAGCCCTAACTGCAGCCCTGGTGGTGGCTTGGGGTGTTGCGCCGGAAATCGGCCATATTGCCGAACGCGAACAGGCCTATCTTGCGGCCCATCCCCCGGAAAATCCGGCGCTGCCGAACCTGATGCCGCGCTTCTGGACCCAGGGCCGGATCGAGTGACCGGCGCCGGTTTCCGGTTCAGCCGGCGATGCCGGGATTCCCGTCCACGCCGATGATCCGCGGCCGGTTGAGCAGCGGCGGCTTGATGACCTTCCGGCTGCGCAGGTAACGCGTCACGACATCCCACACCGGCTCTCCCGAAGCACCTTCGGCGACCGGCGCCCAGCTCGCCAGCTTGTAGCTCTTGCCGGCCTCGATTGCTTTGCCCTTCAACCGCATGTCACTGATGCGGCTGCCGATTTTCTGCGTCGGATTGCAGGCGTACTGCAGACCGCCGATGCGCACCATGTCGCCGCCCTGCTGATAATAAGGGTCGGGGTTGAACAGGTTGTCGCAGATGTCTTCCAGCAGGTTCTTCAGGTTTTCGCCGGTGATGTTGCTGGTGGTCACGAAGGGATAGGTGATGGCCGTCATGCTCATGACGTCCTCGGTGGTGATCGGCTCGCCGGGCAAGATCGAGGTGCCCCAGCGGAAACCCGGTGAAAACGCGATTTCCGCATCCTTCTCCGCCAGCAGCGCATCAAGGATCAGCTGGTCGAAGCTGCCGTTGAAATTGCCGCGGCGGAACAGCAGGCCTTCGCTGACCGCGAGCTTCTCGTTGAGCCTGGTCTCGTAGGGCGCGCGGTGCTTGCGGATGAGCTGGTTCATTTCTTCATCGGCGGGGAGCAGCTTGGCGAACACCGGCAGCAGGCGGTAACGCGAGGACTTGACGCCGCCGCCGCGCACATCGAGTTCGAGCACGCCGAGGAACTTGCCGTTGGAACCGGCGTTGGTGACCAGCGTCGTGCCGCCGCGGTTCTTCACCGGCACCGGCTGCGGCACCGCGTCGTGGGTGTGCCCGCCGAGGATGGCATCGATGCCGGAAACCCGCGATGCCAGCTTGAGGTCGGTGTCCATGCCGTTGTGCGACAGCAGCACGACCGCCTGCGCACCCTTCTTGCGCGCCTCGTCGACGACGCGCTGCAGGCGTTCTTCCTGGATGCCGAAGGTCCAGTCGGCGACGAGGTGGCGCGGGTTGGCGATAGGCGTGTAGGGGAAGGCCTGGCCGATGATGGCCACCGGTGCGCCGTTGATTTCGCGCATGGTCCACGCGCGGAACACCGGGTCGTCGAAGTCGGCGGTGCGGATGTTCTGGGCGAGGAATTCGATGCGGCCCTTGAAGTCCTTGTTGACGACCTCCTCCACGCGTTTCGCGCCGTAGGTGAATTCCCAGTGCCCGGTCATGATGTCCACGCCCAGCAGCTTCGCGGCATCGACCATGTCCTGGCCCTTGCTCCACAGCGCGGTGGCCGAACCCTGCCAGGTGTCGCCGCCGTCGAGCAGCAATGCGCCGGGGCGCTGCGCGCGCACCTGCTTCACCAGTGTCGCGAGGTGGGCGAAGCCGCCGACCTTGCCGTGGCTGCGTGCGGCCTCGACGTAATCGAGGTGGGTGTAGGCATGGGCTTCGCGGGTGCCGGGTCTGAGGCCGAAATGTTTCAGCAGCGCCTCGCCGACGAGATGGGGCGGGCGGCCGCGGGCTTCGCCGACGCCGATATTGACGTCGGGCTCGCGGAAATAGACCGGCAGCAGCTGTGCGTGGCAGTCCGTGATGTGCATCAGCGTGACGTTGGCGGCGGACTTGCCGAGGTCGTACAGCGTGCCGCTGCCTGCGGCGGCAAATGCCGGCCCGGCAGCCAGCGGCAGTCCCTGGGCGGCTGCGACCGCCATGATCTGCATGAATTCGCGGCGTGAGAGATGCATGGTGCGGGCTCCGAAAAAAAGAGGCTTGGTTGCCCAAGCCTCTGTCGTGTCGCGGAAACGGCGTTTACTTGTTGATCGGGGACTGCGGATCGAGCAGGTAAGCCACCATGTGCGTGATCTGCTCCGGGGTCAGGTGTTTCGTGGCACCCAGCCGTGGCATGTTGGAGCAGGGGAAGTAGGTCCAGGCGTTGTAGATTTTTTCGTAGGTGTATTTGACGACCGCCTCCGAATTGCCGCGCTGCTTGCCATACCCGGTCAGTGAAGGCCCGACATTGCCGACATTGATTTCCCCCGGGGCCAGCGCATGGCAGTTCTGGCACAGGCCGCCGTTTTCCTTGCGGTTCTCCAGCTTGCCGTTGCGGATGCGGTCTCCCGCGCCGTCATGCGCGAGCCGGTCGCCCATTTTCCAGTCGCCGTAGAGCTTGCCGGAGGCCGGATACTGGATCGATGCGCGGGCGAGCTTGACGACTTCCGCGGCCTCGGCCTGGGTCAGCTTGGCATCGCCGATCTTGCTGCAGATCTGCTGCGAGCGGTCCTGGTCGAGCCGGCCCTTGTGCGCCGGCGAATAGGCGAAGGCGTCATAAACCATTTTTTCCGCCATCTGGCGGGTGGTGGCTTCGTCAGGATAGCTGGCGCAGCCGGCGGTCATCGCGCCGGCCGCGGCAAGGGCGATCCACTTGAATACGGTGGTCTTTTTCATGTGTCCTCTCCCTTGTCAGCGTTTGAAGCCGGGCACCTGGATTACGGCGTCGTTGCCCTGGCGGTTGAGGTAGGTGGTCAGCGCGATCGAATAGTCCGTCGCATACTTGAGGTCCGGGAGGCGCATCTGCCAGACGCAGTCGTTCAGGCGCCACTGCATGGTGCGCACGACGAAATGCGATCCGCGGTAGGCCGGCCAGGTCGAGGCCACTTCCTGCGCGCCAGCCTTGCTGGTCATGTGGATCAGGTCCTGCAGGCGGATGCGCTTGTCCGGCTCTCCGTGGCATTGCACGCAGCCGAAATCGGTCTGACCGCTGCGCCGGAAGAACAGGTATTCGCCGGCCTTGTACATGTCGTACTCTTTCTGGTGGCTCAGCGAGACATTGACCTTCATGCCGTTGGAGCGCGAGGTGATGTACAGCGCCAGCGCCTCGATGTCGGAGCCCTTGCTGGCCGGCGAGCTGATGGCCTGCTTGATCAACTGGTTGCGGTCAAAGCCCTGCAACTGGGTCATGCAGGTCAGCAGCCGGGTTTCGAGGTCCTCGACGCGGTCGGTGTCCGCAAAATAACGCGGCAGGCGGGCGGCGGCACCTTCCAGCTTCCCGGGCCCCATGCCGAAATCGCACTGTTCCAGCGAGACGTTCTTGGGCCCGCGCTTCTGATGGAACAGGGCCTTGCCCTGGTCGATCCACAGCTCTCCGGGATTGTCCTCGACCAGCATCTTGCGGCCGACCGAGAGGTCGCCTTGTGCCATGGCCGACGCAGGCAGCGCCAGCGCGAGGCACAGCGAGGCGCATGCGGTAAAGCGGATTCCGCGCACATTCACCATGATCTCCTCCTTCTATTATTGGTTTTCTGCTTCGGGTACTGCGTGACGGCTGCTCCGTCAGGAGCCTGCTGCGACCGTTGCTTCGTCGGTGCGTTTGTCGCCCTTGTTGTCGGTCCAGGTGACGGTGATCTTGTCGCCGGCCTTGGCACCCTTCACGCGCACGCCCAGGAAGGGATCCCGGGAAATGGCCTGGCTCCACTGCGCATCCATCACGGTCTTGCCGTTGTGCTGGACGATGACGCTCTGGATGAAATGCAGCGGAACCACGCCGGACGCCGTCTTGCGGGTGCCGGTTTCCATCGGGTGCCGCATCAGGATGCGCACGTCCGCAGTGTCGCCCTGCAGCGTGGCACGGATTCTCATCGGGTCAGCCATTGCCGTCTCCTCTGTTTTTCTGGTTTGCCGGATCCGATCAGCCGCAGCCGCCGACCGTGACTTTGACTTCCTTGACGGCGGTGTAGAACTTTCCGTCGGCCTTGACGATTGCGCGCACGTCCGAGGTCTGCCCCATTTTCAGGCGCGTCGACACATAGCCTTCGCCGCCGCCGGAGAAATCCACGCTGGCGGCCAGCGGGAAGGGGTTTTTCTCGGCGATGATGGCAATGCTCTGGGTGTTGGGGATCTTGCTGGTCACAGCAACAGGCACGATCGCGCCGTTCTCGGCGATGTCGGGTGCCGTGATCGTGATGTCCTTGCTTTCGATCAGGTTGCCCGCGCCCAGGTTCTTGATGACATCGGCGGTCGCCTTGGATTCAAAGGCGTTCTTGTTCCAGGGGGCGGCCCAGGCGGCAACCGGCCTCAGCAGGCCGGCAGCGGCGAGGGCAACCAGCGCGGTACCGCCGCCTGCCAGTTTCAGAAATCCACGGCGTAGGTGTTTCATGACGACTCCTCCTGTTGCTGATTTTTCGTGTGAACCATGATGCGGGCGCCGTTGCCGGAGCGCGCGACCCGGATCGGCCTGCTCCTCATGTGTGAAAAGGAATATAAGCCGACGCTTAAGTTTTATCCTAGCCAAGGCCATCCGGATTGTCCATAAACAATTTACGCATTTGCAGGATCAATCGACCCATCGGGCCGGCTTATGGCGGCTGACGGATTTTAATGCCGCGCGTCATGCGCGGCAGCCGTAATCACCGCTTCCGGGGAGTGCTCGCCTTCCAGTCTCCGGATTTGCCGCCGCTTTTCTCCTCGAGGCGCAGCATGTCCACGCACATGCCGCGGTCCACGGCCTTGCACATGTCGTAAATGGTGAGCAGGGCGACGCTGGCGGCTGTCAGTGCCTCCATTTCCACACCGGTGCGCCCCACGGTTTCCGCTGTGGCGATGCAGTTCACCGCATGCTGCCGGCGATCGATTTCGAAGGCCACTTCGACGCGGGTCAGCGCCAGCGGATGGCACAGCGGAATCAGCGTGGAGGTTTGTTTGGCGGCCTGTATGCCGGCAATCCTGGCGATACCCAGCACATCCCCCTTTTTGGCGTTGCCGGCGATGATCAGGCGCAAGGTGGCCGCCTGCATCACAATCCTACCGCGTGCCTTGGCGATCCGCCGCGTCTCGGCTTTTTCCGCGACATCCACCATCCAGGCCTGGCCGCGCGCATCGAAGTGGCTGAGACCGCGCGTAACAGATTGTTTTTTCATTGGAACTCCGGCTGCCGCAAATTATCATAGGGAGATGTTTCAAAGACTGATTCTACTGCTGCTGCTGGGGTTCATGCCGGGCGTGCTGGCGCAGGCCCTGCCGGAACTCGGTGATGTGTCGGCCACGGCCATTTCGCCCATCGACGAATACCGGCTGGGCGAGAACATCATGCGCGAGATTCGCCGTGATCCCGCCTATCTTGATGATCCCGAGGTCGCCGATTATGCCAACAGCCTCGGCAACCGGCTGGTTGCGCGCAGCGATGCGTCCCGGCAGGAGTTCGAGTTCTTCGTGGTGCGCGACCCGCAGATCAACGCTTTTGCGCTGCCCGGCGGCTTCATTGGCATACACACCGGCCTGATACTGGCCGCGCAGAGCGAGTCGGAAGTGGCCGGCGTCGTTGCCCACGAGGTGGCCCACGTGACGCAGCGTCACATCGCCCGGATGATCAACCAGCAGAACCAGAACCAGCTGATCTCGATGGCGGCGATGGCGGTGGCCCTGCTGGCCGCGCGCTCGAGTTCCCAGGTCGGCGAGGCGGCTGCGGTGGTCGGCCAGGCGGGCGTCATGCAGAGCCAGCTGAATTTCTCGCGCGACAACGAACGCGAGGCGGACCGGGTGGGACTGCAGATGCTTGAAGCGGCCGGTTTTGATCCGCGGGGCATGGCCGTTTTTTTCGAGCGGCTGCAGCGGGCCACCCGGATTTACGAGGGCGGCGCGCCGTCCTACCTGCGCACCCACCCGCTGACCTTCGAGCGGATTGCCGACATCCAGAACCGGATCGAGGGCCTGCCCTACCGCCAGGTGCCGGACAGCCTGGATTTCCAGCTGATCCGGGCCAAACTGCGCGCCGAGTCCGGCACTCCCCGTGATGCCGTAGAGTTTTTCGAATCGAGCCTCGCCGAGCGCAAATTCCTCTCCGAAACGGCGGGACGTTACGGACTGGTGGCGAGCCTGCTGCGCGCCCGTGATTTCGGTCGCGCGCAGAGGGAAATGACGGCCCTGCGCAAAACGGCCAGCCCGATCATCGAGAGCCTGGCCTGCCGCCTTGCCGCCGCGGCCGGGGAGAGTGCCCGCGCCCTCCAGTGTTTCCAGGATGCGCGTCGCGCCTATCCCGGCAGCCGCGCGCTGTTTTACGGCCACGTCGAGCAGATGCTCGGCACGGGGCAGTCCGCTGCGGCGCTGCAGCTCCTGGCTGCGCGGGTCCGGACGCAGCCCGACGATGCGCGCCTCTACCGGCTCCAGGCGCAGGCCTACGCGGCCCAGGGCAACCGCCTGATGCAGCACCGGTCGCAGGGCGAGGCCTACGCCCGCAGCGGGCAGATCGGGGCCGCCATCGAGCAGTTGCAGATCGCGCTTAAAACCGGGGGTGGCGATTTTTACCAGCTCTCTGCCACCGAAGCGCGCCTGCGCGAACTGAAAAAGCAGCAGCTCGAGCTGGAGCGCAAGCGCTGATTTTCGCGCAGCGGCGGCATCCGGCGTTTAGTGATACTTTCCCGCAATGAGCACCGAGGCAGGCACGGAAACTGTCCCCCTTCCTCCGGAAACCCGGCGGATCGGCAAGTACGAAATCATCCGCGAAATCGGCCGCGGGGCGACCAGCGTCGTCTACAAGGCCTACGATCCTTTCCAGGACCGAGAGGTCGCCGTCAAGGCCGTATTTCCGGAGGTGCTCGGGGACCAGGAGCACGGACGGCGCTACCGCAAGCTGTTTGTCACGGAGGCCTCGCTGGCGGGCAGGCTGTCCCACCCCCACATCGTCGCCATCTACGATGCGGCGGCGGACGACGATGCGAGTTACATCGTCATGGAATATGTCGACGGATCCACGCTGGAGCAGTATGCCCGCGTGGACCACCTGCTGCCGCTGTCTCGCGTGCTGGAGATTGTCTACAAGTGCGCGCGGGCGCTGGACTATGCGGCACGCGAAGGGGTGATACACCGGGACATCAAGCCGGCCAACATCCTGCTCGCCGGCGAATCGGACATCAAGGTGTCCGACTTCGGCGCGGCCCTCAATGCCGCCAGCGACTCGACGCAGATCACCGGCGTGGGCTCGCCGGCCTACATGTCGCCCGAGCAGGTCCGGGAGCAGCAGCTGACCTACCAGACGGACATATTCTCCCTCGGCGTGGTGTTCTACCAGCTGCTGACCGGCCGCCTGCCGTTTCTCGGCACCAACAACTACAGCATCATCTACCAGATCATCAACGTCGACCCCGCGCCCCCCAGCCGCTTCCGCAGCGAGGTTCCGCCGAAGATCGATGCCATCGTCCTGCGCATGCTGCAGAAAAACACCGCCGACCGCTACCAGACCTGGGGCGACCTTGCCGGTGATCTCGTCGATGTGCTGGGGGGTGTCCGCGCCAGCTCCCGGGACGGCATGCCCGAGGCGGAAAAATTCGACAAGCTGCGGAAACTCGAGTTTTTCCGCAATTTCAGCGACGTGGAGCTGTGGGAGGTGCTGCGCCTGGCGACATGGAGGCATCTCGCGGCCAATGCCGTGCTGATCCAGGAAGGCGACATAGGGTCTTCATTTTTCATCCTCGCCGGCGGCGAAGTTCAGGTCCGCAAGCAGGGCCGGTTGCTGAACACGCTCGGCAGCGGCGAGTGTTTCGGGGAGATGGCCTATCTCGGCAAGCAGAAATTCCAGCGCTCGGCGAGCGTTGTGGCCAGCACCGATGTGGTGGCCATCGAAATTCGCGCGGAGAGCCTGCCGCGGGCGTCCGAATTGTGCAGGCATCATTTCAACGGCGCCTTTCTCGAGCTGCTGGTGGACCGGCTCGCGGCGGCCAATCTGCGCCTGTCCCAGCTGCTGACCGAAAGGAATATCAGCGTTTTTTGATGTACCGCGGTGCCTGCCGGCGCGATTTCCGCGCCGGGTGATTCTGCAGCCGCCTTTTCAGCGGAATTCTGCAACTGCACAGGGCTATTGTGCGGAAGGTTGTGCTAGGATTCTGCGCACTGTTCCGGAGTCCGAAACAGTCAGGGCTAACCACAATCCGCTGCTGCAGAAAAATTTACAAGGAGTCGCAAATGAATTCCATCTCCAATACGTCGGCGCTCATCAAGCAACGCGGTCAGGGCATGACCGAATACATCATCATCGTCGCACTGATCGCCATTGCCGCGATCGGCGTTTACAGCTTCTTCGGCCAGACCGTCCGCCAGCAGACCGCCGGCATGGCGCAGGAGCTGTCGGGCAAGAAGGCCACCAACGAAATCAAGGGTGCGCAGGACGCCTCCAAGGAAGCCTCCACCGATGCCGGCAAGAAAAAAGGCATGGGTGATTACGAGAACACGGTAAGCAAGTAAGCGCTTCCGGCAGTTCGGCAGGACAGGGCATGTGTGAGCCTCGCCCCGGGAGGGGGCGAAGTTTTCCATTGCTTTCACGCCAGCGCGGCCAGGCGCTGGCGTTCATTGGCGTAACGACTGTTGTGGTGTTGCTGGGCCTGTTGCTGCTGTACAACGTGGCCCAGCTCACGACACAGAAAATGAAGTTGCAGAACACGGCGGACGCCGCGGCTTACAGCGGCGCCCTGACCGAGGCGCGCGACTACAACTTCACGGCCTATGCCAACCGGGCGATGATTGCCAACCAGGTGGCGGTGGCCCAGATCGTCGGGCTGCGGTCCTGGGCGCGCAACCTCGACAGCGTCTACAAGTCGGGGCCCTTCACCTGGGTTCCCGACACCTTCGCCAGCCTCTCCGCGCTCAGCGCGATGTGGACCACGGTCTGGAATGTGGTGCGCACCGCGGCGGGCGGCATCGAATCGGTCATGAATGCCATCGCCGGACCGCTGGTGACGGTGCTGGACCTGCTGATCGACGCCCTCTACTACGGCTCCACGGCCTATCACATCGCGATGATCCTGACGGTGCCCGAAACCGTCGTCGAGGTCATCGAAAAGAATGATCCCCAGGCCTCCCTCAGCACCTCGCTGACCCAGATCGGCTTCGCCGCAAAACATGCGCTGGATGTTTACGATTTCACCAGCGACTACGATCCCACCAAGAGCGGAAACGACGACAACAAGTCGGGTTCCAGCAAGGACCGCCAGGCCAACGTCATTTTCAATTCGCAGGACGGGTTCTACAACTTCCGCAGCTTTCCGTGGCCGCTGCCGATCCTGATCGATCCGACCAAGGCGATCCCCGGCAATTTCGGCACGATGTTCATGATCATGTACCACAGCGGCGGCACCGAGCTGAAGAACAAGTCCGGGACTTACATGAAAAGCTGGACCGGCGCCGACGCCACCGGCCTGTTCACTATCCTGATGGTGTGGATTTTCGTGCCGTTTCCGGTGCCGATCCCGATTCCGATTCCGACGCCTCAGGGTTACGGCGCGGCGCTGGCCGGTTCGAACAACGACCTGCAGCCCGCCAGCGGCAACTTCAACCACAATTTCGCGCAGGCCTACGGCTCGACCTTCGTCAATCCGCTGACCATGATTCCGGGGTGGATCAACGTCGGCAACGGCACCGGTGCGACGCTCGACAGCAACGGCGGGCTGAAAAAATACTGGGATGTCAGCAACCGCGACCAGGCTTCGGCGACGGCGAACCAGAACACCAGCGGCCCAGAGCTGCTGATCGAAGTCGAAAAGCCGATGAACAACATCGCGATCAGCAGTTCGCCAAGCATGAACATCGGCGGTGGCGATACCGGCCAGCTGTGGCTCGCGGACGGCACGCAGGACAACAAGATCAAGGCGCTGTCGAAGGCGCAATCGTATTTCTCGCGGCCGACCAAGCTGTTCCCGCGCGGCGACGGCAAGACCGAATACGGCAGCCTCTACAATCCCTACTGGCAGGCGAGGCTGATGCCCAACAACCTGCTGGAGCAGGGGGCGTCGATACTTACCCAGAGTTTTCCGTGATGAACCGGCGCGCGACAGTTTCAGCACGGCCCTGTTCGGGGCAGGCGCTCACGGAATTCGTGATCGGCGCCGTGCTGTTCCTGATCCCGCTGTTCCTGATCATCCCCCTGCTCGGCAAGTACGCCGACATGAAGGCATCGACGATCCAGGCGGCGCGCTACAACGCCTGGGAGCGCACCGTTTGGTACGGCCAGACGGCATCGAGCAGCGGCGACTGGCAGGGCAACGACAAGAACGAATCGACCATCAAGTCGGAGATGGACAGCAAGTTCCTGACCAGCAACCTGTGGCATGACCGCGCGGGCACGTCGATGCTGGGCGGTTCCGCCAACTCGATCACCAACAACGATGCGCCGGGCACGGCCAACACCATCCTCGGGTTCGCGGTGTCGGTGGCCAACGCCATCGGCCCGTTCAATCTCGAATTCAAGGGGCTCTACGAAGGCACCGCGACGGTGACCGTCGCCAACACGGCCTCCGTGATCAGCGAGGTGCTGGGCAGCGGCGCCGGTGCTGATCCGGCGCGGCTCAACCTGTCGATTTCCGACAAAAACGTCATTCTGGCCAACGGCTGGGGTGCCAATGGCGCGGCGCATGTGAAATCCCAGGTGCAGGGCCTGACGCCGACCTCGATACTCAGCAATCCCGTGCTCGACGCGGTGCGCTGGATACTGGTGCCGTTCACCCCGGAGCTGGTGCCGACCGTGCTTGAGCTGGGCAAGATCGAGGTTGATCAGGTGCCGCCTGATCGCTTGGGGAACTGATGATGGCCGTCCGCAAAACCGTCATCGGCAACGTCATGGCTGCGGCCCGGCATCCGCTGTGTGCCGCGCTGGCAGTGCTGCTGTCTGCGGTTTCGCCACCGCTCGCCGCCCAGGAAAAGGCGATGCCGCCCTGTCCCGAGTTCCCGATTCCCCACGTCGGGCAGCTGCAATGGATCGCGGAGAACATCCGCATGAACGGCGTGCCGATGCAGATCAAGGAACTGACCACGGAGCAGACGCCGCAGCAGGTCATCGCCTTCTACAAGCGGCGCTGGGGCGACGTGCCCCCGTATTTCCACGAGTACGAGGTCGCGGGGATGCCCGTGGTCGCGACACTGCGCGGCGGATGTTTCTACACCGTGCAGGTGCAGCCCCACGGACGCGGCGCCAAGGCGCTGCTGGGCCTGACCACCAAACCTGGCCCGGGGGAGACAAAAACCGCCGGTGCCGGATTTCCCAACATGAACGGCAGCAGGATACTCAACGACATCGATCATTTCGATACCGGCAAGACAGGGCGCACGATACTGCTGACCAACAGCTACTCGCCGGATGCCAATCTCAATTTTTACCGCCGCGCGATGGCCGATGACGGCTGGACCGCACTGATTGACCGGCCGGTCGAGGGCAGCAAGGGCATTTCTCACGTTTTGGTGATGAAACGGGGTTATCATGAGGCCAACCTCACGATCACACCGGGGAAAGCCGGCACCAATGTGCTGGCCACATTCGTGGACAAACCATGAACATAAAAATATCAGGGGGCCGGAGCAGCCGGCACGACCTGCGGGGACGGGCGAGGGCGCTCGGCCAGGCCAGTGTCGAATACACCATCGTAGTCATGCTGGTCGTGATAGTCCTGATCAGCTATGAAGATGAATCCGGCGTGGTGCACTCTGCGATCGGAGATGTGGTAGCGGCGCTAAAGGATTTTTTCGGCGCCTATTCATGGGCGATTTCCTTTTCCAACAACATAACTCCGCTGTAACAGGTCCCCAATGGCTCTCCGACTCGATCGCATCAATCGCACCTGGCTCATGCTGTTCGTCGCCGTAATCATGGCGCTGGCGGCCGCCTGGCTCACCAAACAATACCTGGATGTCAGGGAAAAGCGGATCCAGGAAGAACTGGCCGAAAAGGCCAAGGGCGGACCGGTGGCGCGGGTCGTCGTTCCCGTGCGCAACCTGCCCGGTGGCAGCGTCATCAGCGGTGACGTGGTGGCCGGGCGCAGCATCCCGGCCGATCTCGTCAGCTCGGACATGCTGACGCCCGACATGTTCGAGAAATTCGACGGCGCCAAGCTGCTGCGCAACGTCGAGCGCGGACATCCCCTGCGGTCGTCGGACATCGAGGAGAAAGGCAAGGATTTCTCGTCGCTGATCGAAGAGGGGAGCCGGGCCATCACGATCGACATCGACGAGCTCAATTCGATCGCCCAGATGGTCAGGCCCGGCAACCTGGTCGACCTGTTCCTGATCATGCCGGACCTCTCGGACCTCAGCGGCAACAACCAGCAGATCACCCTGCTGATGCAGCGCGTGAAGGTCATCGCGACCGGACAGACCGTGCGCAAGGCCGACGCGTTCACCGCACCCCAGCCCGGCGTGCCGCAGGGCGTGGTGCGCTACTCGAACCTGACCTTCGAGGTTTCGCCGGAACAGGCCGCACGCATCGCACTGGCGCAGCAGTTGGGGCGGATACGCGCGGTCCTGCGCAAGGAGCCCGACGAGGAAATCGTGCGCCTCGGCAAGATCAACACCAAGAACCTGCTGAAAAAGGGCTTTGTGCTTGAAGGCCCGGACGAGGTTGACGGTTCTGCAGTCGAGTACATCATCGGCGGCAAGGGCGGCGGCGGTGTCGGCAACACCATCACCGTGAACGTTCCCGGACTGGCGCCTCCGGTACCGGGCGCACCCGGCGTGCCGGCCACCGCGGCGCCGGCGGCGGCAGCCGCTCCGGCGCTTCCGCCGGGCGTGCCCGCGATGGCGCAGCCCTATCTCCAGCCGCAGTCTGCAGCGAAGTAACCACGAGTTCCGGGACAATGACCATGTTCAAACACGCACTCATCAGCCTTCTTGCCCTGCTGTCCTTCGGCCTTGCCGCACCGCTCGCGGCGCAGAACAAGCCCGCAACCGATGCCGGCCTGCTCTCCATGTTTCACGGCGAAGTGCGCACCCTGCCGACCGGCAAGGTGGCGCGTGTCGCCGTCGGCAATGGCCGCCTGCTGACCACCAATGTTCTGGAAAACGAGATCGTGCTGCTTGCGGAGGCGGCGGGCGACACCAGCCTGTTCATCTGGCTCAAGGATGGCAGCCTGCGCAAGTATGCGGTGCGGATCGCTCCCGCCGATGTGGCCGAAACCGTAGCCCAGGTCCGGAAAATCCTCAGCTTCATTCCGGGGATGCGGGTCGAGCAGGTCGGCAGCCATGCCGTCGTCACCGGCGCAACGTCCAAGTCCAACCTCCAGCTGATCAGCAATGCCGTCGGCAAGTTTCCGCAGGTGCTGAACATGGCGCGGGAGGAAGACATCACGATGCGCAAGATGGTCTACCTCAAGGTGCAGCTGATCGAGTTCCGCCGCTCCGCATTCGAGAATCTCGGCATCCAGTGGCAGCAGTCGATCACCGGACCCACCGGCGGCTTCGCCTGGGACCTGGTGACGTCCAGCGGCTTTACCGCGCGCCAGTCCGACGCCGGGCTCGCGGCGGCCGTGCCGGGGCGCATCACGCCCAACGGCCCGCCGGGAACCGCGCCCCCGGTGCTGCCGGGGCTGCCGCCGCGGGTGAGCCCGCCGGTCGGCTATCTCGGCATCGCCACCAGCATCACCTCCCGCATCAACCTGGCCGTGACCAACGGTGACGCCTACATCCTGGCGACGCCCGAACTGTCCACGCGCAGTGGCGGCGAAGCCAAGTTCCTGGCGGGCGGCCAGATTCCGATCGTCATTCCGGCCTCGGGCCTGAACCCGCCGTCGGTGACCTACAAGGACTACGGCATCAAGCTGACGATCAAGCCGGTGGCCGATGCCGACAGCAACATCGTCGCCACGATCCAGACCGAGGTGAGTTCTGTTGATCCCGCGACCTCGGTCCAGGGCAATCCGGGTTTCCTGACCCGCCAGACCGACTCGGAAATCAACGTCAAGACCGGGCAGACCATCGTGATGTCGGGCCTGGTGAATGCCGACCTGTCGAACCAGGTGGACAAGCTGCCCTGGCTCGGCGACCTGCCGATCCTCGGCAACCTGTTCCGCTCCACCAATTTCCGCAACAACCGTAGTGATCTGGTGGTGTTCGTGACGCCGCAGGTATTCGATCCCGGCACCACACTGAACCGCGAACGCGTCGAAAAAGGCAAGGATCTGCGCGAGCGGTACGAGGGATTCATCGGCAAAAAAGGCATTGTTGACTGAAGGGGCGCAAGCGGCATGTTTTCGATCGAGGTTACGAGTCCCAAGGGGCAAAAAGAGAAGGTTGACTGCGCAATAGACTCCTGTTCCATCGGCAAGGGGGACGAAAACCTGGTGGTGGTGAGGGGCTGGTCGGTAGGCAAGAAGCACGCGACCATCCGCCAGCGGCCGGACGGGTTTTATCTGGAGGACCACGGCGCAATCGGCGGCACCGAAGTCAACGGCAAGAACATCGACGGCACCTACGGGCCGCTGAAGCCGGAAGACACGATCCTCATCGGCGGCTACAAGATCGCGGTGCTGAACGGCGCAGCCAATGGCGCCGCCCCAGTTGCCGAGGCACCCCCTGCCGCGACCTCCGTGCCGGCTGCGGCCGCCGCACCGGCGGCCACGCCAGCGCCGGCGGCGGCCGAGGCAAAAGCGCCCGCGGCGGAAGCGGCACCCACACCGACAGCGAAGGCGATCCAGGAAATCAACGCTGCGCGCAACATGGTGCACATGAAACTGATCCAGGCCATGGATCTGCGCCGGCTGGACGTGTCGCGGATGGCGGAGCAGGAACTGCGGGAAACCACGAAGGCGATGATCGACGAGATCATCGCCAACGACAAGGCTTTCCCCGCGCACCTCGACAAGGCGCGCATCGGCAAGGCGGTGCTCGACGAGGTGGTCGGCCTCGGGCCGCTGGAGGACCTGCTGGCCGATCCGGCGGTGACCGAGATCATGGTCAACCGTTATGACCAGATCTACATCGAGCGCGCTGGCAAGCTGACACTCTCGGAAATCACCTTCTCCGGGGAAAAGGCCGTCGTCGGCGCCATCGAGCGCATCGTTGCTCCCCTGGGCCGCCGCATCGACGAATCCTCGCCGATGGTGGACGCGCGCCTGAAGGACGGCTCCCGCGTCAATGCGGTGATTCCGCCGCTGGCGCTGAAGGGCGCCAACATCACGATCCGCAAGTTTTCCAAGGAAAAGCTGAAGGACAAGGACCTGATCAAGTTCGGGTCGATCACCGCCGACATGATGAAGTTCATGGAGCAGGCGGTGCTGCATGCCTGCAACATCGTCATTTCCGGCGGCACCGGCTCGGGCAAGACGACGCTGCTGAACGTGCTGTCGAACTACATCCCCGAGGACGAGCGCATCATCACCGTGGAGGACGCGGCGGAACTGCAGCTGTCGCAGCCGCACGTGATTTCACTGGAATCGCGCCCGCCCAACTCCGAGGGCAAGGGCGCGGTGCACATCCGCGACCTGGTCAAGAACTGCCTGCGGATGCGCCCCGACCGCATCGTCGTCGGCGAGTGCCGCGGCGGCGAGGCGCTGGACATGCTGCAGGCGATGAACACCGGCCACGACGGTTCGCTGACGACGGCCCATGCCAACACGCCGCGCGACTGTCTGGCCCGCCTCGAGGTGATGACGCTGATGTCGGGGCTGGACCTGCCGATCCGCGCCATCCGCGAGCAGATCGCCTCCGCCGTGCACGTCATCATCCAGCAGAGCCGCTTTCCCGACGGATCGCGCAAGGTCACGCACATTTCCGAGATCACCGGCATGGAGGGCGATGTCATCCAGATGCAGGACATCTTCCTGTTCAAGCAGGACGGTTATGACGAAAAGGGCAAGATCAAGGGCCGTTTTGTCGCCACCGGCAACATTCCCGAGCTCTACCAGGAACTGCAGCAGCGCGGCATCTCCGTCGATCTCAGCATCTTCAAGCCCGAGGGCCGGCACTGATGCTCGACAATCTCGACGCGCTGCTGGCGGTGCTCGCCTTCATCGGCATCGTCATCTTCTGGTCGATCATCCAGGTTGCCCGCGATCTGCTGGCTAAGCAGAAGCAGACCATCGCCCACCAGGCGGAGCAGGAGGGCGGCCTGCGGGACATGTTCATCTCGGTCGACCCGCAGAAACTGTTCTACTACAACGTCGCCGCGCTGTTCATCGTGCCGGCACTGCTGTGGGGCTTCACCGGCAACGCGGTGCTGGTGGTCGGCGCGGTGATCGTCATCATCATCCTGCCCAAGCTCGCGGTGAACTGGCTGAAAAAGCGCCGTTTCGAGAAGTTCGAGAAGCAGCTTCCGGATGCGCTGCTGATGGTTTCCGGCGCCATGCGCGCCGGCGCCAGCCTGACCGTGGCGATGGAGAGCATGGTCAAGGAGCAGAAGCCGCCGCTGGCGCAGGAGTTCGACCTGCTGCTGCGCGAACAGCGCGTCGGCGTCGATTTCGACACCGCGCTGAAGAACATGGAAAAACGGCTGCCGATCCAGGACTTCATCATGGTGGTCTCCGGCATGCGCATCTCGCGCGAGGTCGGCGGCAACCTGGCCGACATCCTTGAAACGCTGGCGGACACGCTGCGCATGAAGCACCAGATGGAAGGCAAGATCAAGGCGCTGACGGCACAGGGCAAGATGCAGGGCCTGGTGATGACCTGCCTGCCGCTGTTCCTGATGTTCATCCTGACCCACATGGAGCCGGAGGCGATGGCGCCGCTCTACAACACCTTCGTCGGATGGGGGACGCTCGCCGTCATCGCGGTGATGGAGGTCGTCGGCTACATGGCCATCCAGAAAATCGTCAGCATCGACGTATGAGCCTCGAAACCCTGCTCCCCATGTTCATCGCGCTGCTGATCGGCGGCGCGGTGCTGATATTCGCCATCGGCCTGCCCAAGCTCAAGAGCGAGGTGCCGGACGAGGACCGCGCCTACATGGACCCGCTGCCGCCGCTGCTGCGGCTGACCTGGCCGATCGTGCGCTTCCTCGAATACCACCTGTGCCAGTTCATTCCCGCCGACTCGCTGGAGAAGACCCACAAGCGGCTGGCGATGACCGGCGTCAGCTACCTGGTGAATGCCGAGCAGTTCTATGCGATCCGCCTGCTGTCGACGATCGGCGGTTTCAGCATGGTGTGGATCTCGCTGCGGCTGCTGGAAACGACCTCGACCAACATGATCCTGCTCGGCCTGGTGCTGGGTTATTTCTACCCGGACATCTGGCTTTCCGACGTGCGCGGCCGGCGCGCCAAGGCGGTGCAGAGGACGCTGCCTTCGTACCTGGATTTCATCACCATGGCGGTCGAGGCCGGCCTCAACATGACCGGCGCAATCAGCCAGGCGATGGACAAGGGGCCGCCCGGGCCGCTGAAGCACGAGTTCTACATGGTCGTGCGCGACCTGCGTTCGGGCCTGCCGCGCGCGGATGCGCTGCGGCGCATGGAGGCACGGCTGCAGATGGTCGAGATTTCCAGTTTTGTCGGCACCGTGATCCAGGCCGAAAAGATGGGCGCCAGCCTTGGCGCCGCGCTGCGCGGCCAGGCCGAACAGCGGCGCGTCGAGCGCTTCCAGCGCGCGGAAAAGCTGGCGATGGAAGCGCCGGTCAAGCTGATCGGCCCGCTGATGATGTTCATTTTCCCGGTGACGTTCATCGTGCTCGGCTTCCCGATCGTGATGAAATTCCTCAATTCCGGGGTGGTGTAGGCGGCGACGCGGTGCGGCTCGGCGCCTTGTTCGATGAGAGCGGAAAACGTTGCGTGCTCGGCCGGGTATGGAAAACCGGCAACGCCTGGGAGCGCGCCCGCGGACTGCTCGGCAGGCCGCGGCTCGCCGAGGGCGAGGGACTGCTGCTCGAGCCCTGTTCGTCGGTGCACTGCATCGGCATGAGCTACGCGCTTGACCTGGTGTACGTCGACCGCCGCGGCAGGGTCTGCAAGCTGGTGCACGGGCTCAAGCCCTGGCGTTTTTCGGCCAGCCTGCGCGGGCATGCGACGCTGGAGATGGCCGCTGGCGCGCTGCAGGCGACGGGAATCAGGCTGGGCGATGTGCTGGTCTGGCGGGAGGATGCGGAATGCGCGATGAATCGGTGAACATGATAGGGGCCGGGCTGGCGCTGCTGCTGGGTGTGCTGCTGTCCGGCTGTGCGGCCCTGTCCGGGCCCTCCGATCTGCCCCAGCGCAGCGACCTGTTCCAGCTGAGCAACGAGGCGCAGCTCGCCTATGAATCCGGAGAGGATGCCAAGGCCGAGCAGCTCTACATGGCGCTGCTGCGCAAGACCCCGAACGATCCGGAAATCTGGTTCCGCCTCGGCAATCTCTACGCCCGGGCACACCGGCCCGACGCCGCCGCCGACGCCTACCAGCGCGTGCTGTCGATCAACAACACCGAGCACCGCGCCTGGTACAACCTCGGCATCGTGCGCCTGCGCCAGGGCTGGGCCGCGATGATCCAGGCCTACGGGCATTCGGCCCCCGGCGACGTTGTCAACGGCGAAAGCGGACGCATGATCGGCCACCTCGAACGCATGCCGGGCCTGCCCCCGGTGACCCGCAATGATCCCGCACCGAAAAAATAACCCTGCTTCGCGCAACCGGCAGCGCCGCCGCGGCCAGGCGCTGGTCGAGTTCATCATCATCTATCCGACGCTGCTGCTGCTGGTGCTCGGCGCCTTCCAGTTCGCGCTGATCTACCAGGCCAAGACGACGCTGAACTATGCGACCTTCATGGCGGCGCGCCAGGGCGCGCTGAAAAATGCCAAGACCAATCCGATGAAGGATGCGCTGGCCGCCGGCATGACGCCGCTGTTCACCACCACCAAGGATGACTACCTCGACCTGGTCAAGGCGCGGGCGATTGCCGCCATCGAGGCCTTCAATCCGCTCAATACGCGCATCCGTGTGATCAGCCCGACCGCCGATGCCTACAACGCGCACAAAGGCGACTCCGAGTCCGGCACCGAGATCCCGAATGACAACCTGATGTACCGGCCGACGACGGTCAAGGGCGGCATGAGCGTGCAGGATGCCAACCTGCTCACCATCGAGGTCACCTACTGCACGCGGCTGATCGTGCCCATCGTCAACCGCGTGATCTATTCGCTGTATTTCGGTTTTGTCGGCGAGCAGGTGCTGGCCGCCGAATATTATTCCGGTGCAGCGACGCCGGGCGGGCTCGCCGGGCAACGCTGTGCCGACATCAACGACCAGATCGACAGCCTGATCAACCAGCTCGCGAGTTACGTGCCCGGTGGTTCGAGTTTCCTGTCCTCGTTTTCCTTCCCGGCGATTCCGACCACCATCCCCGGGATCGACTGGAACGTCGGCGGTTACCGCATTCCGATCACTTCGACGGCCACCGTGCGCATGCAGAGTCCGGTCACGCAGTCACCGTAAGTATTTATTTTTAATGAATATTTTTAACTTTCGCCAGCAGGCGGCAGTGGCGATGACCGGCTTGCTGCTGGCCGCACCGGCCGCCGCAATGAATTTCAATGACGGCAACTGGCATGTCACGGTGACCACCGAGATCACCGGCATGCAGGTCAGGCCGCCGCCGCCTTATTACTACACACGCTGTTTCACCAAGCGCAGCTTCCAGCCCCATCTCGCGCCGCCGGGCGCGCCCTGCCGCGCCACCAACCTGCGCACCCACAAGGATGTGATGACCTGGACCCTGAGCTGCGCGGAGAGTGTGGCGCAGATGAGCGGGCACGGACGGATGGTGTTCGCCGGCAACCGCGTGACAGGCACCGTGACCACGCTGTCGCAGTATCCCGCCGAGATGCAGGTCGTGCAGAAGATCAGCGGCAAACGCGTCGGCCCCTGCGACGTGCAGGGGGAGCCGATCGAAGGCAGGCCCTTGCGTCCGCCGCTGCGCGAATATCAGGAAACGCCGCGGTCCTGAATGATCAGCGGGCCGGCTTGCCGGCCGCGCTGCCGCCTTCCGCGCCGCGCAGGTTCACGCCTTCGCCCTGCACCGAAATGAGCCGGTTGCCGCCGACGAGGCGGATACGCTGCGCTTCACGCTCGTCCTCGAAGTAGCGGTCACGTTCGTCGGTTTTTCCGTCGCCGCGGCCGCTGTCTTCGCCGGCATCAGCCGCCGCGCGGCCGCCCTGTCCGCCGCCACGGAATTCGCCCGAAGTATCGGTGCCGCTGCGCGCCGTGGTGCTGCTGTCGCGTCCGGCACCGCTGCGATCGCCTTCACCGGCTTCGCCGGGTCCGACCGATGCACCGCCACCGGAAGCGCCGCCGCGGAAATCGCCTGACAGACCGGTGCCGTCGCGCGCGCTGCCGTCGCCGGCCGAAGCCACCGTGGTGGTCGAGCCGTCGCCGGTGCCTGCACCCGGGAATCCGCCACCGGCGTCACCGCTGCCGGCGCCCGCGCCTCCAGCCGTGCCGCCGCCGGCGATGCCGCTGCCGGCGGCACTGCCGGAGCCATCACCGAAAGCCGAGCCGTCGCCGCCGGCGAGGAAGCCGCCGCTGCCGCCGGCCAGTCCACCGTCGCCACCGGCGATGCCGCTGCCGGTGCCGCCACTGCCGCCGGCACCACCACCGCCGCCGAAGCCGCCGTCCGACAGTCCGCTGCCGTCACCGGTGATGAAGCCGCCGCTGCCGCCGGCCGTGCCATCAGTGCCACCGCCAAAACCGTCACCGGTCGCGCCACCGGCCACGCCGGTGCCCGCGCTGCCCGAACCCGAACCATCGGCCAGGCTGCCGCCGCCGGTCGCGCCGCCCGCAAAGCCGTCACCGCCCAGGCCTGAGCCGTCACCGCCGAAACCGCCACCGCCGCCAGCGCCGGCGAAACCGCCGTCGCCTGCGCCGCTGCCGCCATCACCCGCAAGTGCGCCGCCACCGGAGGCGCCGCCGCCGAAGCCGCCATCGCCGCTGCCGCCGGCCAGCCCGTCACCGATGCCGCCATCAGCGCCGGTGCCGCCGCCGATTCCGCCGCCGCCATCGCCGCCGGCCAGCGCGCCGCCACCCGAGGCGCTGTCACCGCCGAAGCCGCTGCCGCCGGAACCGTCCGCGAGGCCATCGCCGCCGGTGCCTGAAGTCGAATCGCCGGCGAGACTGCCTCCGCCCGAACCGCCGCCGCCAAAAGTGTCCGTGCCGTCGCCGCCGGGGCCCGTGCCGCTGCCGATGCCCGTGCCGTCGCCGCCGGGACCGCCCGGGCCATCGCCACCGCCCGCGAGTCCGGTGCCATCACCGCCGGGGGTGCTGCCGTCGGCCAGCGTGCCGCCGCCATCGGGACCGCCACCGGTGGTCGGATCGGTCGTGGTGCCACCGGGGTCGCCGCTGGGTGTGCCGCCGCCACCGCCGCCGCCGCTGAAGGGATCGCTGGGATCGCCGGCCAGCGTGGTGCCGTCGCCGGGGGTTGTGCCATCACCGGGGCCGGTCGTGCCGTCGCCCGCGAGGATGCCGCCGCCGTCTTCCACCGGTGTCGTGTCGGTGGAGGTGGTGGTCGTGCCGCCGCCATCGGCCGGGCCGGACAGTGTGCCGCCGCCGTCGGCCACTGCACCGCCGCCGGTGCCGTCGGTCGGCGTGCCGCCGGCTCCGCCGCCGTTTTCCGTGGTGTCCGCGGGGGTCGTCGAACCGCCGCCACCGGTGCCGCCGGTGCCTGCGGCTGTGCCGGTGCCGGTGCCGCCGGGGCCACCGAGGTCGGTGCCGCCGGAACTGGTGCCTCCGCCACCGCCGCCACCACCGCCGCCACCACCACCACCGCCGCCGCCACCGCCGCCGCCATCGGGGGAATCACCCGACACGTTGACGGTGCCCTGGCCGATGCTGCCGCCGGGGCAGGGCGCCGGGCAGGCGCCGTTGACGGTAACACCGGGGTTGGGCTGGAAATTGCCGGCTTCGATCAGCTGCACGCGGTCGGAAGTCAGCTGGCCGATGCCGTCGTTGACGTTGGGGCCGGGGTAACCGGGCACGCCGAACGCGATCGCCGGCTCGGGATGGTAAACGTTGCCGTTGCTCGAGAAGAAGTTACGGACAACCTTGCCGTTCGCGCCGGTCTCGAACACCAGGTGCATGTTGCCGAGGCGGAACAGGCCGTCGCCGCCGACGGTGACATCACCCTTGTGGTTCGGGCCGCCGATGATCAGCTTGGCGTCCGGATGGAACTGCTGCAGCAGGCCGAGCACCGGCGCCGCCGTGAACACCACGCCCGGCAGCGAGGGATCGAGGTTGTTGCGTACGAAGATTTCCGCGGTATCGGTGTACGGACGCAGAGTGATTTCCGCCCACTCCGGCGTCGTGATCGATCCCGGGAAAACCACGAAATTGTCGGACACCAGTTCCAGCTTCACCGGCACCTTGGGGCCGAAGATGCCGTTGCGGTCGTAACGCGCCTGGTTGTAGGCGTCGAGCGTCGCGATCTGCAGTGTGCCCGCGGTCTTCAGCGTCAGGTCGCCGATCGGCAGATCGGGGTTCGCCGGATCCTGGCTGCGGTCGATGAAACCCAGCGCGGCGATCAGCGTCGTGTTTGACAGGTTGTCGATCACCATCACGTCGCCGCCGAGCACGTTCAGGTTGCCGGTGCCGGTGATGCCGGCCGGCGGCTGGATGCGCGTGCGGACGTTGAAGTTGCCCTGGCTTTTCGGCGCCACGAGGTTGACGTTCTGCGCCTGGATGACGCCGGTGCCGGCGACCGTGCCGTTGCTGCCGGTGGTGATGCCGATGCCGCCGTTGGAGGTCGTGGTGATATTGGCGTTGATCGCAAGGTTGTTGCGCGTATTGATCGAGATGCCGTCCTGCGCCCGCGACACGCCGTCGAGATGGCGCGACTCGAGCGTTGCGCCGACGGTGATGTCGCGGCCGTCGATCGAGATGCCGCCGAGAACGCTGTCCCCCAGCGTGTTGACCGCGGTGCTCGAGGTCGAGATCACGGTGATCGGAGCGCCGATGCTCATCGCCGAGCTTGCGAGGATGTTGTCGTCGTTGTCCTCGGTCAGGGTGCTGAGCCGGATCAGCGGCCGTGTCTGGCCCTGGGCAGTGAGTGCGCCGACCACATTGACGCCGGTGGAATTGTCGCCCTGGCCGAAGACGTCGATCACCGCGCGGCCGTTGTTCGAGGTCGCCGTGATGTTGCGCATGGTGGCGTTGCAGGCGTCGAAGAACAGGCAGGTGAAGACCGTCGAGCTGCGCGAGCCGGCGGTGATGGTGACTTCGGCGCTGTGGGGGGCGCTGCCGGGCGGGGTTGCACCGCCGTTATCAGTGACGGCGATGGAACTGCCGGCGTTCATCGTTACCGGTCCGTTGGTGCTGGTCAGTGTGACGCCGGCATTGACTCCGCTGCCGCTGCCGCCGCCGGTCACGCTGATCGGACTGTTCAGGATTACGCCGTTGGTGCCGCTAAGGCTCACGGTGGCGGGGCTTCCCGTACCGGTGGCGGTTATGGACCCCGTGCCGGTCATGGTCAGGGTTCCAGCGGCCTGCATGTTGATGCTGACGGGCCCCACGTTGCTGATATTGACCGGACCTCTCAGCTCGACGTTGTCGGCTTCCCTGAAACTGAATGAGGATCCTGTGACGTTGACGTTATTCAGCGCGAGCAGGTTGTTGTTTGCGAGCCCGAGATTGACTGCTCCGCCCGGGCTGGAAATATTCAGAACATCGGCCGTGATCGGCGCAAAGGCAGACTGCGTGATGCCGCCAGTTGCAACACTAAGGTTTACTGTTCCTGTGCCAGCATCGATTTTTTCGTTCAGGCTCAGCTGACCCAAGACATTGTTAATGTTGAGATTTACATTGGAGTTATTGGTGGTGATGCCCTGCACACTGCCCGCATAACTGCTGGTGTTTATCAACCCCACATTCAGTGGCGCGGCATTTGTAAAATTGACCGTGGGGCTGCCATTAATGAACAGGAACCCAGTGTAGCTGCCGGAGGCGGCCAGCGTGGATACCGTGTTGGCCTGATTAAAATTGAAAACAGGGCTGCCTGTTTGACCAAGGAATATCAGTTCGCTGGCGTTTATCGTTCCGCCGGTCTGGTTGATGGTCGGACTGCCCGAGGATGACCAGATAACCACCCGGTTGGCTGTGATTGAGTCGGTGAAGTTGCCGCCGGCCAGTCCGGCGACGTCTATCCAGTACTCGCCGGTGACATTGGCCGAGACGTTGCTTCCGGACTCGGCCTGGGTGAACAGGTTGGTGGCATTGATGGTGGCGCCGCCCGCCTGAACGATGCTGTCGGCCGAAACCAGTCGTACCGTGGTGCCCGTGACTGCGTTGGGAGTCGCATTAAGTTCGATGTTGTCGTTGCCCGCGGCGGTCTCGAGAGTGGTCAGTGTCACATCGGCAGTGCCGGCATCGACATGCTGATTGACCAGCAGGCGGGTTCCGGTGACGGAAATGCTGCTGTTGTTCGAGGTGATGCCATTGGTGCCGCCTACGGAACCGACGGTCACCGTATTCAGGTCGGTGTAGGTCACGGCGCCACTGGCGCTGGCGGCGAAAGTGTTGACGTTGTTGCTGCTCTGGCCGAGGCTGGCGGCGCCCGCGCTGTTGACCTGCAGGGTGTTGCCGGTGATGCTGCCGCCGGTCTGGTTGATGCCGCCGGTGGTCGTGGTCAGGCTGATGGCGGCACCGGTTGTCGTGATGTTGCCGGTGATGCCCATGCTGCCACCGCTCAGCGTGACGTTGCCGCCGTTGGTGGTTATGCCGTTGACGCCATTGACCGCCGACACATTGAAGGCATTGGCATCGGTATAGCTCAGATTGCCCTTGATGTTGGCGGCGAGATTGGCGATATCGTTGACGCCGTTCAAGGTGTAAGTGCCCATCGGCGACGGGCCGCTGGTGTCGTTGTCGCGGATGGCCAGCCCGCCCGTCGTGATGCCGACGCCCCCGGCGGAAGACAGGCCGGCCGAGGTCAGGTCCACCGTCGCGCCGGACGCGGTAATTGACTGGTTCAGCGTAATCGTGCCGGGCGTGACCAGGGTCACCGCATTGCCGTTGGTGTTGATGCCGTTGACGGCGCTTACAGTATCCACATCGAAGGACGCGGAATTCACCAGAGTCAGCGGACCGCTGATGTTCGCCGCGATGTTGGCGAAGTTGTTGGTCGCACTGTTCAGCGTGAATGCGCCACTGCCGATGCCGCCGCGGCGGGCAAGCAGCAGGTTGGCCACCGCGCCACTGCCGCTGGCGACATTTGAGATCACGGAGCCCGACATGGTTACCGCACTGCTCGACAGCAGTGTCAGCGTTCCGGTTCCACCGGGGTTGATGTCCTGTGGCAGCGTCATCGCGCCGCCGGCGCTGAGCGTGACGTTGCTGTCGGTTGCGTGAGTTGTAACCAGACCGTTGGTCGACAGCGTGCCCGTGGTATCTATGGCGACGTTCTGTACGTTGTCATTGGTGCCGAGGCCAATGCCGTTGATGGTCAGGTTGCCGGTGTTGGAGAGTGTGACGTCGCCGCCGCCGGACTCGAAGGCGGAGAAGTTGCTGACCGCATTGTTGGCGGCGATGCCCAGTGTGGTGCCGCCCTTGGATTGGGTGGTCAGCGTATTTGCCACGAGGCCGCCGCTCGCGCCCTGGGTGATCGCGCCCCCGGTGGCGGTGGTCGGATCGTTGCCGTCGGCGACCAGGGTGATCGAGGAAGTGACGCCGCCGGCGGCCTGCAACGAGCTGTCGATGTTGATGCCGCCGTTGCGGTTGCGCAGCACGATGCCGCCGGTGGCGTTGCTCGGGTTGACGGTTTCCCCGGATACCGTGATGGCCCCTGTGTGGTCGTTGTCGCCGATGGTCAACTGTCCCGAGGTCACCACCCGTTCCAGCGTGGCATCGGTGAAGTTCAGTCCCGCCGTGCCTGTGCCAAGGTTGATCGCGATTGCGGCATCCGAGGAGGTGAGTTGGACGGAACCGGTGCCGGCATTGATGTTCTGGCTGAGCGCCATTTCGTCGGCAATCAGCGTGACCGCCGAGCCGCCGGTGGTGATGCCATTGGTGCCGCCGACGCTGGCCACGGTCAGCGTATTGGCGGCGCTCGCCGCGTTGCGGAAGGTCACGGAGCCATTGGTGCTGGCCGCAAGGTTGGCGACGTTGTTGTTCTGGTTGAGATTGAAGTTGTTGGTGTTGACCGGGTTGCCGATCAGGCGCACGCCGCCGGTGCCGGAGGTCGAAATGACGGCGCCGGGTCCCTGGGTGGCACCGTTCTGGGTCACGTCGAGGGTCAGGATGCCGTTGCCGACGGAGAAATTGCTGTTGAGCGTGACGGCGTCGCCGGTGGTCAGTGTTGCGTTGCCGTTATTCGTTGTGATGCCGCTGATGATCGGATTGCCCAAGGCATCGGTGCCCACGTTGCCGACCGTCAGGGCATTGGCTTCGCGGAACTGCATTGCGCTGCCGGCGCCGCTCAGATTCGCAGCAAAGGTCGTCACGGCATTGCCGGCATTGCTCAGGTTGACTGCGCCGCTCGATTCGACGCCGAGGTTGGTCACGGTCAGTGCTTGGGTCTGGCTGATGCCGCCGCTGCCGCTGCGCAGGATCAGGGTGCTCCAGTTGCTGCCGTTGGTGACCGCACCACTGCCGCCCACAGCAAGGCTGCCCGAGCCGGAGGTCTTGCCGACGATCAGCGTGCCGGTGGTGATCTGATTAAGTTCGGCCTGGGTCAGGCCGAAGCCGGTAGTGGCACCGCTGTTGACGATGTTGACGTTGGTGTTGCCCGAGGGCTGGAGCGTTACGGTACCGACGCCCGTGTTTGTCGTGATGCCTTGGCTGATGATGAGGTCGCCGGCAGTGATCGAAACCTGACCGGTGGCCGGGAGCGTGGGTATCGCCGTAATCCCGGATACTGCGTCTACCGTGCCGACGGTCAGCGTGTTGGCGCCGTTATTGAAGTTGAAATTGGATAATCCGCCAGATCCCGGGACGGTGTCACTTTTAGCCGCGGCGATGATGCCGACGTTATTGTTGCCACTGAGGTCGACAGTGTCATCGGTAGTGCCGGAAGCGGCCATGACCCGCAGCTGTCCCGCAGTGATGCCGCCAGCAGTCTGGGCGATCGCGTCGGCCGAGTTCAGCACAACTTTGTTTCCGCTGACATTGCCTGCAAGGTTGATGTTGGCGTCGGCGTTGAGCGCCTCGGTGGTTTTCAGCGTTGTCGTGCCGGCACCCGCAGTGATCGATCCTGCGGCGGCGACGGTCAGATGGCCATCGGCTGTAACGTTGACGGCGCCGCCACTGCTGTTCAGCGCACCGTTAAGGTTGACGTTGTTGAAGGCGGAGATGTTGATGGCACCGCCGGTGGTGCTGACGGCGCCGATGTTGAACACCCCGCTGTTGTCGTTCAGCGAGGGGTTGTTGTTGTTGTTGCCGGCCGCGATCGTGGCGGTGTTTGCCCCGGTGATAGCGGAGCCGGTGGCCATGAAAAACTGGGCCGCGCCGGGGTCGCGGTTGGCGGACAGAAAACCGGGGGCGTCGGTCGTGTTGACGTTGGTGGTGGCCGAAAAATCACCACCATTCATGGTGATCGTGATCGCGCCGCTGCTGTTGGTCGGTGTGGCAGTGTCGGGGGTGCTGGCCAGGATGATGTGCCGCCCGGCTTGCAGTGTCAGGTCCTGTCCGGCGGTGCCGGTGCCGCCGGCGACGTTGACATCGGTTTCAACGGTGATGTCGTTGTTGGCCTGCAGCACCAGGTTCGCACCGTTCATTGCGGCGACGACATTGGCCGCGCTCAGCTCCGAGGTGCCAGTCGCGTTTTCGGCGAAGGCATCGTTGGTCGCCACGGCATCGGCGCCGCCAGCGGTGATCCGGATGTTCTTCGGGTCCAGCAGCAGCGTGCCGGTGGTGCCCTGCGGCGCGCGCAAATCCGCCGTGCCGTTGAATACCAGCGATTCCTTGCCCGAAACTTCGGCAAATCCGCCGTTGCCGCCTTGTGATCCGCCGCGCGCCGAGATCGTGCCGTAATAACGCGTGACGTCGTCGGCCCAGACGATGACCTTGCCGCCATCGCCGCTCTGCGTTGCATCGGCGCGGATGGTCGCATCGGCGCCGACATAGCTGCGCTGCGCGTTCTGCACCGCGGTGTTGTTGCCCTGATAGTCGCCGCCGATCAGCACCGTGCCGCCGCCGCTGGCGCCCGAGGCGTCGATGACAGCATTACCGGTGACGCCGGCGTTCTGTCCGAGTACCTGCACACTGCCGCCGGTCCCGGTGCTGCCGGTGGCGTCGATGTTTCCCGACACCAGAGTGGTGCCGGTCTTCGACTGCACGGTGACCGCGCCGCCGCGGCTGCCGCCGGCATCGAGGCGGCCGCTGGAGGCGACGTCGCCGCCGTCGCCGACGAGGTAGATCGCGCCATCCTTCTCGACGGTGCCGCGGGCGCGGACCACGCCGCTGTTGTTGACCACGGTGCCGGCGAGGTCGCGGGCCACCGCCGCGGTCATCATCACGCGGCCGCCCTCGGCATTGAGTTCGCCGCTGTTGGCGACGCCGGCCAGTTCGGCGACGGTTTTTTCGTTGACGGCGAGGTTGATCAGGCTGTCGCCCTGCATGTCGAGGGTGACTTTGGCGCCGGAAGCGAGCGCCACGGTGCCGAGCCGCGCCTCGATCACGCCGCGGTTGGCCGCGTAATCGCCGGCGAGCACCACGTAGCCGTTGTCGCGGGCGCGGATCAGGCCTTCATTGATGACCGAGGCGTTGGCCGGCGAGCCGGGATCGCGGCTGAAGATGTAACGTCCGGCGAGGAAATCGTCGTTGCGGATGTTCAGCGTCGAGGCGACCAGTCCGCCGACGTCGAGGCTCGCGGTCGGGCTGAAGAAAATGCCCTGGGGGTTGACCAGGAACACGCGGCCGTTGGCGGAGAGGCTGCCGAAGATCGACGAAGGGTCGCCGCCGACGACGCGGTTGAGCACCACCGAGCCGCTGCCCGGCTGCAGGAACTGCACGCTGTGGCCCTGGCCGATCGAAAAGCCCTGCCAGTTGATGATCGCCTTGTCGCTGCCCTGGGTGATGACCTGCTGCGTCGGTGCGGGATTCTGGATCGTCGCGCTGCCGCTGACGACGCTGCCGCCGGTGGGCAGTTGCTGGGCCTGCACCGGCAGGCCGGGCAGCAGCAGACTGCAGAAACCGATGGCGGCCAGTGCGGCGGGCATCGGCGCGAGGCGCAACCCGCGCATCAGGCGTCCGGGGAAACGGCGTGTTCGGTGGGCAGTCACGGGTTGTTCGCATTCACATCCGGGCCGTGAGGGACTGTCCGAGTATATACAACAGAGGCGACCGGGACAGCCTTCGACGGCAATCTAAAAATATAAATAAAATCAAATACTTATATACGTCACTCAAAAGCTGGTCGACACCGTGAGCCACAGCCGGCCGCGTTTGCCGTCGCCCGAGATGCGATCGCTCATCGGGTAGGCATATTCAGCCTTGGCGCGCAGGTGTTTGTGCGGGAACACGCTGACGCCGAAACCGGCGCTGCGCAGCGTGTCGTAACGCGTGAAGCCGTCGGCCTTGATCGCGCCCCAGTCGTAGAACATGCTGAACACGCCGACCGTGTTGACGGCGACGAACTGCCGGCGCAGTTCGCCGGTGGCGACCCAGCCGGTTTCGCCGCGCAGATCGGAGGAACGGTAGCCGCGCACGCTGCCGGGGCCGCCCAGCGAGAATTTTTCGGTGTCGGGCAGCGCGCCGCTGGAAAAGACCATGTTGCCGCGCAGGTAGAGGTCCCAGTTTTTCGAGGCTGCGCGCAGGTGGCTGATGTCGATGTCGGCCTTGGCGCGCTGCGCATCCTGGCGGGTGCCAGGATTGTCCTTGCCGTTGCCCGAGAGGACGAGGGTGGTGCTGGTGGTGGCGGAGTCAGCATGCACCCAGTTGCCGAGCACCGTCAGGCTCAGCAGGTCGATGCTGCTGTCTGAGGTCGGGATGCCGAGCGTGGTCTGCTCGGTCTTGGTGTTTCGGAGACCGATGCCGAACACGATGTTGCGGGCGCGGCTGCGCACGTACGGGTGGGTCAGCACCAGCTCGGTGTTGGTGACTTCGCCGGAGATGCCCAGCGCGGCAAAATCGCCGCCGATGTCGTAGCGCACCTTGGAGTAGGTGGCGCCGAGGCGGGTGCCCTCGTTCGACACCGGCAGGCTGTAGCCGATGCGGCCGAAGCTCAGCAGGTCGTGCCGGGTGTTGATGATGCGCAGGTTCAGCTGGTCGCCGATGCCCAGCGGGTTGTTGAGGTCGAGCGCGGCATCGACGCGGGTTTGGCCGGTCTCGCGGCGGCCATGGTTGTCGAGGGAGACCGTGGCGGCGAAGGGCTTTTCCTCGGTGCGGATCACCATGTCGGTGGTGCCGTAGTCGGCGCCCGGCGCCAGCGTCGCCCGCGCCGAGAGGCCGGGCAGGTCGTTCATCAGCAGCAGGCTGCGCTCGAGCCGCGGCACGGTGATCAGTTCGTTTTTCGGCAGGCTGCCGGTGCGCGCGGCGATCAGCTCGGAGGAGTAGCGGTTGTTGCCGACGATGCTGATGTTGGCCAGCCGGCCCTCGATGACTTCGATGCGCACGATGCCGTTCTCGACCTTCTGCGCCGGGATGATCGCGCGCGAGATCGGGAAGCCGGTCTCGCGGTAGAGCTGGGTGACGGTATCCGCCGCGCGGTTCAGGTCATAGAGATTGAGCTCGAGATCGATGAAGCGCTCGGTGAGCTGCTTCAGCTGGCGCTCGGTGTAGACTGTGTTGCCGACGAAGGTGAAGGCATTGACCGTGAAGCGCGGCGCCGAGGGATCGTGCACCGCGTCCGGACGGCTGGCCGGGAATATGACTTCCGCCGGCGTCGGCGGCAGCACCGGCTTGCGGTCGGGCACGGTGTCGAGCACGGAGCCCGGTGTGATCGCGGCCTGGGCCAGCGCCTGCAGCGGCGCGCAGAATGCCGCCGCCAGCGCCGCGGCGCGCAGGACATGGGAACGGCGGATCAGGACGCGCTGCGGCAACAACTTGTTATCTTCCCCTTGTACCCCTGTGTGCCGCGCCTTCAGGGCGCTGCGGCACGAAGCGCCGTGCTCAGCGGTTGGCGACGAGCTTGGGTTTCCAGGCCTGCACGGTTTTTTGCGCCTGTTCGCGCTGTTCCGGTGTCAGCCGGCGGTCGGCGGCGTCGCGGTTGTTCGCGGCGTCGATGTTGCCCCGGGCCGCGGCCAGGCTGAACCAGACATAGGCCTGGGCCATGTCCGCCGGCACACCGCGGCCGCTGCCGTAGAGCACGCCGAGGTTGTTCTGGGCCTGCGCATGGCCCTGTTCGGCGGCGCTGCGGTACCAGTTGAGGGCGACACTCATGTCCTGCGGCACGCCCTGGCCTTTTTCATAGAGCACGCCGAGGTTGTTCTGCGCCTGCGGCTGGCCGCGCTCGGCGGCGCGCCGGTACCATTGCGCGGCTTCGGCGTAATTCTGGGCGACGCCGAGCCCGCGCTCGTAGAGCACGCCGATGTTGTTCATCGCGTTGGTGTTGTTCTGCGCCGCGGCGCGGCGGTACCACTGCATGGCCTGGCCATAGTCCTGGGACACGCCGCGGCCGCCGAAATAAAGCACGCCGAGATTGTTCTGGGCATTCGGGTTGTTGCGCTGGGCCGCTTTCAGGTACCAGGAGGCGGCCTCCTTGGCGTCGGGTTTGACCCCCAGGCCTTTTTCATACATGACGCCGACATTGTTCTGTGCCTGGGCATGACCCTGGTCCGCCGCCCGCCGGTACCAGTTCACGGACTCGACGAAGTTGCGTTCCACACCCTGGCCTTTTTCGTAGAGCACGCCGAGGTTGTTCTGGGCATCGGGGTTGCCCTTGGCGGCCAGCGGCTGCCAGAACTTCAGCGCCGCGACGTAATCTCCCTTGCGGTAGGCATTCAGGCCCTGTTCAAGCGTGGCATGCGCGGCCCCGGCGAATGCGAAGTAAAGGCCTGCCAGCAGCGAGACTACTGTCCGTTTCATGCGGAGTCCGGTAGTGGGTGAGGTTGTTCCGGATTTTATATCCCATTCCGGTGTCCGGTCGAGGGCGCGTGCTGTATTAGCGGACCATGAATTGACCTCGCGAAAGCGGCAGTTTATCATTATTCCGCAACGCGGTTGTATGGTAGGTTATCGGCGGTTGAAACATGATCGAGCGCAAGCGCTGTGGCGCCCGCAGGAGCACCTTCAGGCACGGGGACGCAGGCAATGAAAGAAGAATTCGAGAAACAGTTTTCGCAGTGGGCGCGGGCCCTTGGCCCGGAAAACGTCGACAAGCTGCTGGCGGTCACCACGCGGCTCGAGCTGCCCGCCAACCGGGTGATCATCCGTGACCGCATGCCGGTGGATTCGCTGTACCTGATCCTGGAAGGCGAAGTGTCGATCAGCGTCGAGGAGAACGGCAAGGCGATCAAGCTTGGCGTCATCGGCCCGGGGCAGGTGCTGGGCGAAGTGTCGGTGCTGAGCGGCGAGCAGAGCGCCAGTTCGACCGTGACCGCCCTGACGCCGGTGAAAATGCTGCGCCTGCGCCACCAGGCCTTCGAGGACCTGATCGCGACCAATTACGCGGTGGCCAGCGTGCTGCTGGAGCATTTCGTGGACATGCTGGCCGACCGCCTGCGCGCCTCGGCCAAGTCCTTTGCGGAACTCAAGGACGGCGCGCCGCCGCCCGACGAGCCGCCCGCCGACGATTCGCCGACGCTGCGCGGTAAAAACTGGATCAAATCCTTCTTTGATCGCGTGCCCGGAACCTAGAGACTGCCGCCGATGGACATCAAACAATTCCTCAAGACACTGCCGGCTTTCGAGAGCTTCACCGGCGCCCATGTTGACGTGCTGGCCGGGATGATGACGGTATCCTCGCATCCGGCGGGACACCGGCTGATTGCCCAGGGGCAACAGGGCGACGCCCTCTACCTGCTGATGGAGGGGACCATCCAGACTTCGCGCATCCACGAGGTGACGGGCGAGATGGACGAGGCGCGGGACCTGCATGCCGGCGAGATGTTCGGCCTCTTGTCGCTGATCGAGAACATGCCCGCGGGCTGGACTTCGGCGGCGGAAGGGGCGGTGACCGTGGCCGCGCTCACGCGCCCGGACTTCCTCAGGCTCTATGAGCTGGCGCCGCCGGTTGCGCACCACCTGCAGTACATGGTGGCCGTGCAGCTGGCGCGTGACCTGCAGGCGCGCAACAAGGAGCTGCGCGAGCTGCTGAAAAGACGGGCGGCCGCCACTCCGGCCTGAGCCGGGGTTACTTGCCCCGCGCCGGCGACGACGCGTAATGCGTCATCTCGCTGCGGTCGCGCCAGGTTTTCTCGTCGAGCAGCGCCGCAGGAATGCTGCGCTGCTGCTCCGGCGGAACGGCCTCCGAAGAGACGATCCGCAGCACTTCCGCATAAGCGATCTTGCGCAGCGCCGCGTCCGCGCCGGCGAAACGGACGATCATCGCGTTCTCGTGGAGCCGGTGCACATAGAAACTGGCGGGCACCGTCCGCCCGTCGGGCCGCTGCCAGGTGATGGTGTAGCGGGTGTCTGCCTGAAAATCGGATTTGTCCATGGATGCCCTTTGTCGGTCGCGTGCTGCGTTGCGCCATCGATATTCTGCGGACTGCGGTGCCGCGGACGCTGCACATCACGAGTCTATAATCGGCAGACGTGGCCGCGATGCCGGGTGGCAGCAATGACATTGCGGCACCCGTGAAATGCACGTATATTAGATTTCAATGTTACACTAATTTACATGGGGCAAAACCATCATGCAGTTTGACAAGGAACTCGATGCGCGCGGCCTGAACTGTCCGTTGCCGATCCTGCGCACGAAAAAAGCGCTGACCGACATGACCGCCGGCCAGGTGCTGAAAATCATGGCCACCGACCCCGGCTCGGTGAAGGATTTCCAGGCCTTCGCCCGGCAGACCGGCAACGACCTGCTGTCCTCGGACGAGGCCAACAAGGAATTCATCTTTTTCATGAAGAAGAAGTAAGCGGAAATCCGTTCAGCCATGGCGACCTACGCTGAAATGCGCGAAGTGTTCGAGGATATCAAGAGCGATATCCGCTACGACCATGAGCTGAACGGCTGCCTGAACTGCGGCATCTGTACCGCGACCTGCCCCTCGGCGCATTTCTACGACTACAGCCCGCGCGAAATCGTGCAGCTGCTGTGGACCGAGAACGTCGAGCAGATTTACGACGCGATGCAGGAGAAGATCTGGGCCTGTGCGCAGTGCATGACCTGCGCCGCGCGCTGCCCGTTCAAGAATTCCCCCGGCGGCCTGGTCGCGATCATGCGCGAAGTCGCGATCAAGCACGGTTTCCAGTCGGCGAAGGACGTGCTGCGGCCCTTCGGCCGGGTGATGCTGAAGCTGATCACCACCGGCAACCAGCTGTCGCCGGACATGATCCAGCCCGACCATTTTCCGGACTGGGGCCCCAACATCCAGAAGGTCAAGGGCAACCTTAAGACCCTGCGCAAGGCGATCCCGGTGCGCACGCTGCAGACCACCGACACCGCGTGGGAGGTGTCGCTGAAGACTTCGGTCGAGATGTACACGATCTGGGAAATGACCGGTGTTCTCGATTCGCTTGAAACGATGGACGAGAACCTGTTCGACGTGATCCAGGACTTCATCGACGAGAAGCGCGAGGAATACGAGGAAATGCTGGAAGACGCGTCGGACAAGGACTGAGTCCGGCGCGGCACAATGACCAGGCGGGGAAAACCCGCCGCATGCGGTACCCGAGGAGGCAGGCATGAGTTCGGAACAATATCCCAGCGACGGCAGCGGCATCGCCGGGCACGGCGCGTTTTTCCAGCCGACCAATCTTTCGCCCGAAGATGCGGCGAAAGCCACGGCCTGGGTGGAAAAACATGTCGACCGGCGCACGCTCGACCTCTCAGAGCGCATGGACGACGTGCGCGACCACATGTGGCAGCTGGAAAAGGAGGGCGAGATCATCGTCCACCGCATCAGTGATGCCCACCAGCCGGTCGACGTGCAGACGCTGTTCGGTTGGAACAAGAAGATCCCCACGGCGCAGCTGTGGCACCACAAGTCCTGCGGCCAGTGCGGCAACATCCCCGGATATCCGACGGCGCTGCTGTGGACCATGAACAAGCTGGGCATGGTGCCGGGCAGGGATTACCTCGATGAAACCGACCAGACCTCCTGCACGGCCTGGAACTACCACGGCTCGGGCATCGGCAACCTCGAATCGCTGGCGGCGGTGTTCCTGCGCAATTTCCACCAGGCCTATGTGTCCGGGAAAAACCACGGCCACGAGGCGGGGCATTTTTTCCCGCTGGTGCATTGCGGCACTTCGTACGGCAACTACAAGGAAGTGCGCAAGTACCTGATCGAATCGCCGCAGTTGCGCGAGAAGGTGCGCAAGATCCTCGGCAAGCTCGGCCGCCTGGTCGACGGCAAGCTGGTGATCCCCGAAGAGATCGTGCATTACTCGGAATGGGTGCACGTGATGCGCAAGCGCATCGCCTCCGAGCTGCAGACCATCGACGTGTCGAAGGTGAGGGTCACCGTGCACACCGCCTGCCACTATTACAAGATGGTGCACGAGGACGCGATCTATGATCCCTCGGTGCTCGGCGGCAACCGCACCGCGGTCGGCACCTCGGTGGCCGAGGCGCTGGGCGCGCAGGTGATCGACTACTCGACCTGGTACGACTGCTGCGGTTTCGGCTTCCGCCACATCATTTCCGAGCGCGAGTTCACCCGCTCGTTCACGATCGACCGCAAGATCAAGGTCGCGCGCGAGGAGGCCAACGCCGACGTGATGCTGGGCATCGATACCGGCTGCATCACGACCATGGACAAGAACCAGTGGATCGGCAAGGCGCACGACAAGAACTACTCGGTGCCGATCATGGCCGACATCCAGTTCGCCGCGCTCGCCTGCGGTGCCGATCCCTTCAAGATCGTGCAGCTGCAGTGGCATGCCAGCCCCTGCGAGGAAGTGGTCGAGAAGATGGGCATTTCCTGGGATGAATCCAAACGCAATTTCGAGGCCTACCTCAAGGAAGTCGAGGCCGGGCGCATCGAATACCTCTACAACCCCGAACTGGCCATCAGCCGCTGAGACATCATGAATGACACCCTGTTGATCGTGGGCGCCGGCCCGACCGGCCTTTCCGCCGCCGCTGCCGCCGCGTCGGTGGGCAAACGTGTGGTGCTGGTGGAGAAGGAAAACAGGCTCGGTGGTGCCCCCATCCTCTCCGGTTACGCGAAGCTGGTGCCTTCGGGCGAATGGGCGAAGGACGCCATCGGCCGCATGATCAAGCGTGTCGAGGACGATGCCCGCATCACCATCCACAAGGGCGTAAAAGTTGCGAAACTCGATGGTGATTTCGGCAACTTCACCGCGACGCTGTCGAACGGCCAGGCGGTGCAGGCCGGGGCGGTGATCCTCGGCACCGGCTTCACCCACTTCGATGCCATCAACAAGCCTGAATGGGGTTTCGGCACCTACGAGGACGTGGTGACCACGACCCAGGTCGAGCAGATGGTCACGGCCGGCAGGATCGCCTGTCCCTCGGACGGCCGCGTGCCGGAGCGGGTGTGCATCCTGCTCTGCGTCGGTTCGCGCGACCGCCAGATCGGCCGCGAGTGGTGCTCGAAAATCTGCTGCACCGTGTCGACCAACCTGGCGATGGAAATCAAGGAGCTGTCGCCGAAAACGGATGTGTTCATCTACTACATGGACATCCGCACCTTCGGCCTCTACGAGGACAAGTTCTACTGGCGCTCGCAGGAGGAGTTCCGCACCAAGTTCGTCAAGGCGCGCATCGCGGAAGTGACGAAGGCGCCGGACGGCCGCCTGCTGGTCAAGGGCGAGGACACGCTGGTCAAGCGCCCGATCGTGATCCCCTTCGACCTCGTGGTGCACGCGATCGGCATGGATCCCAACCTCGACAATCCGGAGATCGCGAAGGTTTTCGGCGTCGGCCTCGAGTCCCACGGCTTTCTGCAGCGCGGCGAACATTACACGGCGACCTTTTCGACCTCGCGCCGCGGTATCTATGCCGGCGGTTCCGCACTGGGTCCCGAGGACATCGACACCTGCATTGCCCACGGTCTCGGCATGGCCGTGCGCGCGGTGGGTGACCTTGCGGCATCCGGGCAGAAGGCGGCCTGACGTTTTGCCGATGTTCCGGTTCAAAAAAGCCGCCGTGCCCGCTGCCCCGGTAGCCGCCGAGGGGGTGTTGCCGGCGGCACTGCCGCTGCCGCTGGACGAGGCCGCTTTCCGGCGCCATTTCGATGCCCTGCTGGCCGGTGCGGAGCAGGACGGCGGGATCGAAGCCTACATCGCGGCGCTGGGCGCCAAGATTGCCGCAGTTGCCGCCTTGCGGGAGCGTGTCCGTGCCGCGCCGCCGGTGCTGAATGAACTGGAGGACGTGCTGGCGCTGGTGTTCACGGCGCGCCGTCGCCTGTACCCGGCGCTCGAAGCACTGGGCGCGGAGGCCGGCCTGCGGGTCAGGGCGCTGTGGTTCGGAACTGCCGCGCCGGCGCAGCGCCTGCAGGCGTTTGTCGATGTCATGCCCGGTGCCGGGACAACGGACCGCGCCGGCATCAAGGCGGCGGCGAAGCTGCGCCGTGCGGCCTGGGATTTTGCCGCCGAGTTGCTGCATTACGGCGACCCGCTGCGGTATCCGCTGATGACGCGCTGGGTCTGGGATGCGGCCACGCAGAGCGGCGCGCTGCGCGAGCTGGTGCGCGGCAGCGACAGCATCCGCGAGCTGCCTTTCGGCAACGACCCGGAACTGTTCGAGGGCGCCCGCTGCTGGCTGGCGGAGCAACTGGCGGCCCGGGGCATTTACCGCGACGAGGAGTTGTGGATCGACCTGCTGCAGGCACAGGCCTATCTTGCGTATTTCCGTTCGATGACCGAAGGCAGCCTGGGCGCCGATTTCGGCCGCAGCGTGCCGCCGCAGGAACAGCTGAAGCGCCTGCTCGGCATCGACGCCGCGCCCGGTGCGCGCCCCGACCGGGTCAAGAAGCCGGCCGCCGTACAGCACGCAGAAACCCACTGACACTCCCATGGCGATACACGAAAAATCCCTGATAGCCCCCGGTGACCTGATGACCGCCGACAAGCTGGTGGTCGACGGCGTCGATGTGTCCGGTCACTGGAACACGATGATGAAGCCGCGCTACATCAGCGACTATGACCCGGACTTCTACAAAACCATCGAGTCCTATCCCGGCGGCGAGAACGTCAGCCGCTGCTGGCAGTGCGGCTCCTGCACCAATTCCTGCACCATGTACGCGGTCAATACCGACTTCAACCCGCGCTACTGGATCTACCTGACCAACCTCGGGCTGAAGGACGAGATCCTCAAGGACCGCGACATCATCTGGCAGTGCGTGTCGTGTAACAAGTGCACCAACATCTGTCCCAAGGACGTCAAGCCCGAGGGCGTGATGAAGGCGCTGCAGCACTGGATGGAGGACGAGGGCCATGTGAAGCCGTCGCCTTCGACGCTGTTCGACGAGGAATTCACGCGACAGTGCATCGAACGCGGCCGCATCGAGGACACCGAGGTCATCCAGAACTTTTTCCGCAAGACCGGGCAGGACATCGTGCAACTGGTCAAGACCGGTTGGCTGGGCATCATGGTCGCGCGCATGAACAAGTGGCCGCTGCTGCAGCAGGGGCGCATCGGCGCCTTCCTCGCCCGCGTGCCGGTCCTGGGGCCGCTGAAAATGGGCCTGGCGATGGTGTTCAAGCCGCGCACGAAATCCTGGGGTCGCACCGGCGAGGTGCTGCGCGCCTATGTCGAGGAACAGAAAACCAGAATGGGGACGCACCGCAGATGAGCAAAGTGGCCTATTACCCGGGATGCGCGCTCGAAGGTTCGGGCGGGCCGTACGACCGTTCGACCCGCGCGCTGGTCGATGCGCTGGATCTCGAGATGGAGACGCTGAAGGACTGGAACTGCTGCGGCGCGATGGAAGTGAAGAACGTCCACCCGATGCTGCAGACCTATATGTCGGCGCGCAACATGGCGATTGCCGCGGAGCAGATGGGCCTCGACACGGTGATGGCGCCCTGCAACGGCTGTTATCACAACCTGAAGAAGGCGGAGTACGAGTGCTCGACCTCGCCGGAAACGCTGCAGACCGTGCAGGATCTCGCGAAGAAGGCCGATGATCCGGTCTACGACGGCAAGGTGCGCACGCTGCACCTGCTGGAATGGCTGATGGAGGAACTCGGCCCCGAGGGCATCAAGGCGCGGATCCGCAAAAATCTCAACGGCCTGAAGATCGCCAACTACTACGGCTGCATGTACACCCGGCCGCGGCAGATTTTCCCGGAGAAGGATCAGGGCCCGGGCTCGGAGTCGACGCACAAGCCGCATTTCATGGACGACCTGCTTCAGGCGGCTGGTGCCGAGAATGTGGATTTTCCTTTAAAAACAGCATGTTGCGGTGGTGCGCATACCTTGTCGGATTCCGACACTTCGACCCAGCTGGTGCTGAACCTGCTGCAGGCGGCGGAAGAGTCCGGTGCAGAAGTCATCGCCACCGAATGCCCGACCTGCCATTCCGGGCTGGAAATGCACCAGGTGCGCGCGGAGACGCGCTTTGGCATCCAGACCAAGGTGAAAATCGTCTATTTCACGCAATTGCTGGGGCTTGCGCTGGGCTTGTCGCCGCGAAAGCTCGCCATCCACGAAAATGTGTCGGACTCGCTGGATCTGCTGCACGACAAAGGCGTGATCTGAGCGCGTTGCCGCGCTGCGGTTAAACTGGCGGCATGGACTGCAATGGCTGCGAATTCCGCCCGGAGCTTTATTACGATGCCGAGTACCAGATCTGGGTGCGGGTCGAGGAAGGCGGTTTGCTGGCTGTGGGCATGACTGACATTTCCCAGACGATTGCCGGAAAAATACTCCATGTCCGCGTGCGCCGGCCCGGCACGCTGCGGCCGGCCGGCAAACCCGTGGCGACCATCGAAAGCGGAAAATGGGCGGGGCCCGTGCCCAACCTGTTCGACTGCAGCATCGCCGCTGCCAATACCGAAGTGCTGGAGCATCCGGATCTGCTGAACCGGCAGCCGTACGAGGCCTGGATCGCGAAGGTCGCGCCGGCGCAGCCGGTGGAGCAGGCGCTGTCGGTGCTGCTCACCGGAGAAGCCGCCCTCAACGGTTACCGCTCGCGTTGCGAGCGCGACGACATTCGCTGCAAGCGGCTGGACGCATGAGCGACGACCGGCATTATCTCGACCAGGACGGGAAGTCGGTGGTCATCGTGATGACCAGCGGGCCGTCGCAGCGCAGCCGCTGCGCAACCCCTTTCTACATGGCGGCGATCATGGCCTCGATGGATGCCGACGTGAAGGTGTTTTTCACGATGGAGGGTGTCCGCCTGTGCCAGAAGGGCGTGCCGGAACAATTGACGGCGATGGATGGCGGCAAGACAATCATCGAATTCATGCGCGACGCGAAGGCGGCCGGGGCAAAGTTCTACCTCTGCCGTCCGGCAATGCCCGGTTACGAGATCGAGGTGCCCGATGTCATCGCCGAGGTCGACGAGTTGTCGAGCGGCGGCGAACTGGCCGACCTGATCCTGAATTCGGACAAGGCGCTGTTTTTCTGATTACTGTTTAAAGAACCGGCTGGAGAGGAGAGGCAACATGGCATCAGTCAAAGGCTGCAATATTCCGGATGACCTCTATTACAACGTCGACAGCAATGTCTGGCTGCGCAAGGAGGCCGACGGCACGGTGACCATCGGCATGACGGCCTATGCCGCGGCGCTGGCCGGGCAGGTGGTGTCCTGCACGCCGAAGAAGGTCGGCCGCAGCGTCGAACAGAACAAGTCGGCGGCGACCGTCGAATCCGGCAAATGGGTGGGGCCGGTGAAGGCGCCGGTGTCGGGCGAGGTGGTGGCGATCAACGACGGCCTGTCCTCGGCGCCGGCGTCGATCAACAGCGATCCCTACGGTTCGGGCTGGATGGTGAAGCTCAAGCCGGCGAACTGGGATGCCGAATCGTCCGGGCTGGCCACCGGCGCGGCCGCGGCCGCGGCCTTCGAGGCCAAGATGAATGCCGAGGGTTTTGCCGGCTGCGGCGCCTGAGCGCGACCGGGGAACGGCATGAACAGCGGCTGGCTCGACATTGCCGACGCCATCGAGGCGCTGGACGGCGTTGCGCTGGACGCGGCGCTGGTCGGCGGCATCGAGCGTGATGCCCGCGCCGCTGCCGGAGGCATCAATTTCTACACCCCGACCTTCAAGTCCTACAGCACGTCCGAGCTTGCCGGCTGCGGCAAGAGCGCCTGGCCCGCCGTGTCGATCACCGGCGGCGACTGCGCGCTGGCCTGCGACCACTGCAAGGCGAAAATCCTCGAACCGATGATTCCGGCGCGCACGCCGGAAGACCTGTGGCGGGTGGTCAATGCGCAGATCGAGTCCGGCGCGCAGGGCATGCTGCTGACCGGCGGATCCAATCACCGCAATGAGGTCGAGTACGACGCGTTTTATCCGGTCGTGCGGCGGATCAAGGACGCCTTCCCGGCATTCAAAATCGCCCTGCACACGGCACTCGTCGACATGGACATCGCCAGGCGGATGGAGGATGCAGGCATCGATGCCGCGATGATGGATGTCATCGGCGCTCAGGACACGATTTCGCAGGTTTACCACCTGAAGCGCAGCGTCGCCGATTTCGAGCGTTCTCTGGAATGCTTAACCGCGACCTCGATGAAATGCGTGCCGCACATCGTCATCGGCCTGCACTACGGGCGCATGCTCGGCGAGTGGGAGGCGCTGGAAATCGTCGCCCGGCACCAGCCGGCGGCGCTGGTGCTGGTGGTGGTGATGCCTTTTTATGCTCCGGCGCAGCGCCCCTTCGTGACGCCGGACGCGCGACAGGTCGGACGCTTCTTCATGGATGCGCGGCTGCGCCTGCCGGACACGCCGCTGCTGCTCGGCTGCGCGCGGCCAGCGGGCCGGGTCAAGGCGGAAATCGACAGTTACGCGGTGATGGCGGGGTTGAACGGCATCGCGCATCCGGCCGACGGCGTGGTCGAACTGGCTGTGCGGCTGGGACGCGACGTGAGGGTGACGCCGGCCTGCTGTTCGATCGCGGTGGGCGACGAGGTGATGGCACTGGAGCGCGAAGCGGGCATCCGCGTCGACCTGCAGGACCTGATCGCGGAACAGCGGCAGCGCCGCCGCGGCGGCGCGCTGGCCGGCATTCCGGTGGTGGCGGCCTGAGATGGAACACTGGCGCGTCATCGACACCGGCCTGAGGCCCGCGGCGCAGAACATCGCGCTGAACCGTGCGCTGCTGGAGGCGCGGCAGGCCGAGGAGATCCCGAGCACGCTGCGTTTCCTGCGCTTCACGCCGTCTGCGCTGCTGGGTTACCACCAGAGCGCGGAGCAGGAGCTGAACCTCGATTACTGCCGCGAGCAGGGCATCACGGTGCAGCGCCGGATCACCGGCGGCGGCGCGATCTATTTTGACGAAACCCAGATCGGCTGGGAGCTCTACCTGCACAAGCGCGAGCTGGGCACGGCCGACATGCAGCTCATCTCGCAGCGCATCTGCCATGCCGCGGCGACCGCGATCAGCGCGCTGGGCATCGACGCGCGTTTCCGGCCGCGCAACGACATCGAGGTCGACGGGCGCAAGATCTCGGGCACCGGCGGTGCCTTCGACGGCGATGCGTTGATGTTCCAGGGCACGCTGCTGATCGAATTCGATGTCGAAAAAATGCTGCGCGTGCTGCGCATTCCGGCCGAGAAGCTGTCGGACAAGGCCATCGCATCGGCGCGCGAGCGGGTGGCCAACCTGAAAGACCTGCTCGGGCACCGTCCTGATGCCGCGCAGATCCGCGGCTACATGGTTGAAGCCTTCGAGAGCGAGTTCGGTGTCGAATTCAGCGAGGGTGACCTGACGCTGACCGAGCAGCAGCGTTACCGGGACGCGCTGCGCGAGATTGACCACCCGGATTGGGTCAATCTGGTCAACCGCCCGGCGGCCGACATGCCGATCCTCGAGGCGGCGCAGAAATTCGCAGGCGGTCTGCTGCGTGCCGCGGTCACCTGGGATCTGCATACCCGCACGATCCGCCAGGTCTGGTTCACCGGCGACATGTTCATCCAGCCGCGGCGCACGGTGGCCGACCTCGAGGCCGCGCTGCGCGACCTGCCCCTCGATCGCCTGGAGCAGCGGGTCAACGCGTTTTTTGCGGAGCGCCGGGTCGACATGCTGACCCTGACACCGGCGGATTTTGTCACCGTGGTGCGGCTGGCACTGAAACAGCCGCTGCTGGCATCCGCCCCGTGAACGGGCGTGTATGCGATGTGCTGGTGGTCGGCCTCGGGCCGGGGGGCGGTGCCGCCGCAGCCACTGCGGCGGCGTCCGGCCTGCGCGTGGTCGCGATTGATCGCAAGCGTGAAATCGGCTTGCCGGTGCAATGCGCGGAATTCATTCCGCTGCCGCTGTCACGCCATGCAATGGCGCCCGGCGTGCTGGCGCAGCGCATCTCCGGCATGACCAGCGTGCTGCCCTCCGGCGTGGCGGTGGACACGCCTTTCAGCGGACTGATGGTCGACCGTGCCGCCTTCGATCGCGCGCTGGCCGGTTCCGCCGAGGCCGCAGGTGCCACGGTACAGGCCGCGGCAAGCCTTGTTGCGCTGGATGCAGATGCAGGCATCGCGCACCTGCGCGGGCCCGGCGGCGAATCGGTGCTGCATTACCGTGTGCTGATCGCCGCCGACGGTCCGCATTCGACGGTGGCGCGGCTGCTGGGCCTGCCGCCCTTGCCGACGGTGAACACGCGGCAGTACACCGTGCCGCTGCTGCAGCCCTTCGCGGATACCGATATCTGGCTGTCGCCGGACTATCCCGGTGGTTATGCCTGGCTGTTTCCCAAGGGTGATCATGCCAACCTCGGTCTCGGCATGGATCCGCAAGCCGGCGGCGACATGAAGACGGCGCTGGACCGGCTGCATGGCGAACTGGTGAGGGAAGGGCGCGTGGGTGCTGATATTGTCGCGCGCACCGGCGGCGCGATTCCGGTTGGCGGATTGCGCGATGTGCTCGTCGCGGACGGCGTGTTGTTTGTCGGCGATGCGGCGGGGCTGACCCATCCGGTGACCGGCGCCGGCATTGCCGCTGCGGTGGCCAGCGGCGAGGCTGCGGCAGCCGCGGCTTCTGCCTGGATCGGCGGTGATGCCGCGGCGCTGGCAGCCTATGCCGAAGACATGGCGGACCAGTTCGGCGAATCATTGCAGCGTGCGGTCGCGCGCCGCGCGGAACTGATGCGCCTGCATCGCACGCCGGCCTTCGCCGAGGATGCGATGCATCGCCGCGGCTGGATCGCCTTCGATGAATACTACCGCACACCACTGACGGCATGAGTCAAAAATGTCAATAAAATCAAGTATTTACATACTATTCTTGGCTTCATTCGGCGCGCTGGCACCGGCATCGGCGCAGGACGCCACCTTTACCACCCGCTCGCTGACGCCGGACACCGCGCTGAAGGCGGCGCAGGCCGCGCTGAAAAAATGCCGCGACGACGGTTTCCAGGTGGCTGTCGCCGTCGTCGACCGTGGCGGGCTGCTGCAGGTGCTGTTGCGCGACCGTTACGCCGGCCCGCATACACCGCGCATGGCCACGGACAAGGCCTGGTCGGCGGTGACCTTCCGCACCAATACCGCGGACCTCGACCGCGTGACCCAGCCGGGCATGCCGCAGCACGGCATCCGCCTGCGTCCGCGTGTGGCGGCGGTGGCCGGCGGCATGATGATCGAAGGCGCCGGCGCATTGCTCGGCGGCATCGGTGTGTCGGGCGCACCCGGCGGCGACCGCGACGACGTCTGTGCTGCAGCCGGGATCGCGGCGATCCGCGACAGCATCGAATTCTGAAGATCGATAGAAAAAGGCACCGCCATGGACACCCCGATCGCCGACGACCTGCAGCCGATACGCTTTTACCGGCCCGACTACCACATCAAGACGCCGCAGATGCGTTCGCCCGAGTACGTGCAGATGAGCACTGCCGCGGCGATCACGCTGGGGCTGATCCCGGGCAGGATGCACCGCACCTCGTGCACGCACTGCCTGAACCTGCTGGTGACCTATCCCGAAGGCTGCCGCGCCAACTGCGCCTATTGCGGCCTGGCGCGCCACCGCGAGGAGGCGCGCGACTACGCCGACCGCAATTTCATCCGCGTCGACTGGCCGACCGCGCGCTACGACGAGGTCATCGAGCGGGTGAAGGCCGGTTCGGACAAGGGCCAGTTCGAGCGCATGTGCATTTCGATGATCACCCACCCGGATTCGAACGCCGACACCTTCGTGCTGCTCGAACGCTGGACGCGGGAAGTGCCGCAGGTGCCGGTATCCATCCTGTCCAATCCGACGACGCTGGAGAAGGACGACCTCGTGCGCATGCGTGAACTGGGGGCCGACATTTTCACGGTGGCGCTGGATGCGGTGACACCGGGGATTTTCGAGCGCACCCGCGGCAAGGGTGTCGACAGCCCGCACAAGTACGAACACTACTGGCGGGCGATCGAATGGGCCGCCGATGTCTATGGCCCGGAGAAGTTCGGCGCCCACCTGATCTGCGGCATGGGCGAGACCGAGCGCGAGATCCTGGAGGTCGCCCAGCGCATCCGCGACATGGGCGGCCACAACCACATGTTCGCGTTTTTCCCGGAGCGCGGCTCGCTGATGGAGGACTGGCCGGCGGTCGACCGCGGCCAGTGGCGCCGCGTTCAGCTTGCGCGCTACATCATCGATTACGCCGGCGGCCATGTCCGCGACATGCGTTTCGACGAGGACGGTCGGATCATCGATTTCGGTGTGCCGCAGGCGAAGCTGGAAGCCTTGATCAATGCCGGTACGCCCTTCCGCACTTCCGGCTGTCCCGGCAAGACCGACGACGTGTCGGCCTGCAACCGGCCCTACGGCGACTCCAGCCCGACCGACATCCTGTCCTTTCCCTTTGCGCTGAAAAAACGCGACATTGCAAAGGTGAGGCGGCAGATCAACGACGAGGATGTCAAGGCCGGGCTGTAAGGCCGCCCGCCGCCGGCCGACTGAATGCCATGAAAGACATCCGCATCGTCGATGCCGGCGCGCTGAAAAACGAACTGGCGAAGTACAAAAAGGGCAAAAAGCTCGACATCCGCCTGTTCAACCAGGTCGCGCGGCTGGCCTGGCTCGGGAAGATCGTGCTCTGTCCGCTCGACCCGGAAGACCCGGCGTGCAAGGCCTGGCTGCTGCACCTGCAGCCGCTGGAGGGACTGGCCGCGGAAATCATCCGCGTCGACGAGGACCTCAACGGCCTGCCCTTCGCGTCGCAGATCCACATCCTCGACGCGGAACAGGGGTCTCACCTGGCCGACATTTTCCGAGAGGGCATGGCGCAGCGTGCGCGCGATCTCGAGGGGCTGTCGCAGCGCGATTTTTATTTCGAGAAATATTTTTCCGCGGAAGGAAAGCCGCGTTGACCGCCGCGCGCCTTGTTGATGCCGGTTTGCTGACGCCGCAGCGCCTGCACGCAAGTTATGCCGGCATCGCGCAGGCAGCGGCTCCCGCCGCCGCACCGGTCCTGTTGTGGGCGCGCGCAACGGCGCACCTCTGCTTGGGGCAGTCACAGAGTGCCGCCTGCGAACTGGTGGCAAGCCCCGCGGTGCCGGTGGTGCGCCGGCTGCTGGGCGGCGGCACGGTGTGGATCGACGAGCAGCAGCAGGTTTACGTGTTCATCGTGCCGCTGTGCCTGGCGCCGCGGCGGCCCGCGGAGTGGGCGGCCTGGGGTTTGCAGCCGGCCATTGCCACTTTCCGCGCCTTCGGCTTCGACGTGGAGCGGCGTGGCGAGGACCTGTGGCTCGGCGGCCGCAAGATCGCGGGCAGCGGTTCGGCGACCCTCGGTGCCTGCGCCGTGTTCGCATCCAGCTTCCTGATGCGTTTTCCGCATGAACGGTTTGCCGGCTGCGTGGCGGGATCCGCCGGATTCCGCAGCTGGCTGTGCGCCGGGCTGGCCGCGACGTTGACCGACTGGTCATCGCATGGCGCCGTTCCCGCCGAAGCCCGGCTGCGTGCCGAATTCCTTGCGGCAACCGGACGGGTTTTCGGCTGGAGGCTGCAGGCGGACGCGGTCCGCGACGATGAATGTGCGGCGATCGCCGATGCGGAGAAGGACATGCGGGAAGATGACGATGACGGCTGCGGCGCGCGGGCGGTTCCGGGGGGAATCAAGCTCAACCGGGACTCACGGCTGGTCGAGCGGGAGCACAATGGGCGCCTGCTGCGCGAGCTGGTGGTGCGCGGCATGGTGGCGCGCCGCGCCGTGACGGCGATGGAACAGGGGGCGGGTTGATGATTGCGGGGAAATTCAGCAGGGGACGGCGGCGCTGGCTGTGTGATGCCGCGGCTGCGGCTGTTGCCGCCGCCGGCATGATGCGGCTGAGGACGGCGCTGGCTGCGGGCGCACTGCCGCCGGGCGTGGCGCGGTTCAAGGGGGATGTGCGCATCAATGGCAAACCTGCGGAGCCCGGCCAGCGGGTGGCGCCGGGCGACCTGATCGTCACCGGCCGCGGCGCCGAGCTGCTGTTCGTTGCCGAGCGCGATGCCTTCCTGGTGCGCGCGAACAGCCGCATCGAGTTCGGCTCTGCGGCGGCCCGCGGTGCGGCAACCGTGCTGCGCGTGATCACCGGCGGGCTGCTTTCGGTGTTCGAGTCCGGAGCACGCCGCGAGATCCGCACTGCGACGGCGACCATCGGCATCCGCGGCACCGGCATCTATGTCGAGATCGAGCCGCAGCGCACCTATGCCTGCACCTGTTACGGCGAGGCGCAGCTGACGCCCGTCGACGATCCGGCGTCAGCGGAGACGGTGCGCACCCGTTACCACGACGAGCCGCGCTATATCTACGGCAAGGGCATGCCCAACATGATGGAGGCGGCGCCTGTGATCAACCATACCGATGCCGAGCTCTACATGATAGAGGGGCTGGTGGGCCGCTCGCCGCCGTTCACCCAGGCGCGTTATTGAACGATGGCGCAGCCGACGGTGGCCTCGCGGCTCGAACGCCGCCTGGTCCTGATCAGCAGCGACGGGGACCTGGGCGCCGCGTTGCGCGCGGCCTGCCCGGAGGAGTGGAGGATGCTGCAGGCCGCCGATGTCGCCGAACTGGGCGGTTTTGCCGACATCCTGCAACACCGCTTCCTGCTGCTTGATCTCGACGATGCCGCATTTGACCCGCTTGATGTGATCGACACGCTGCGGCGGGAGTTGATGCTGAACATTCCCGTCATCTGTCTCGGCGGAGATGACGCGCTGCGCGATGCGGCGCGCCTCGCCCGTGCCGACCGGTTTTTCGGCCGCGATGAGGCCGCCGATGTGATGCTGCGTTTCTGTGCGCAATACGACTGGTAGCCGGTTCAGCGCTGTGGCGTGCCGGCAAGGCTGCGCAGCGCCGACAAGATGCGCTTCATGCCCCGCCACAGTTTCGGCAGCAGCCACAACGCGACGAGCACGAACAGCGCGAACAGGGTGAGAAACAGCAGCGGGTATTTGAACGCCATCCACAGTGCACCCAGCGCCAGCGTGTCCTCGGTGAACGAGGCCAGCCAGTTGCTGACCGGTTCGGGTGAGGTATTGATCAGCGCGCGGCTGCCGGCCTTGGTGAAATGCGCCCCGGCGGCCGCGGTGCCGCCGAGCAGGGCGGCGGCCCAGGCCAGTCCCGGATCGCCGCCGGCGACCGCAGCGGCTGCAAGCAGTGCGCCGCCGGGAATGCGGATGAAGGTATGCAGGGCATCCCACAGCGTATCGACGCCCGGAATCTTGTCGGCGAAAAATTCGGTGAGGAACAGCAATCCGGATACGGTGATGACCCAGGGATGGGCAAGGAGTTCGAGATCGCCCGGCAGCACATACATCCCCGAGCGGTGCAGCAGGCCGAGGCAGAACACGACGGCGTAAAAACGCAGGCCGCTGGTCCAGCCCAGGCCGGTGATCAGGGACAGGGTCAGAGGATCCATGCGGGCAGTCTAGCAGCGCCGGCCTGAAATCGAGGAATCCATGCAGGCATTTGTTTTTATTGGGATATGTTCAGCCTCTGATAAATCGATCGCAGTTCGGCGCGCAGCGCCGGCATGCGCCGCCACAGCAACAGTGCAGCCAGCGTGCAGATGCCGCCACCGATGGCCAGCGTCGCCGGCGCGCCGATGACTTCGGCCAGCGCGCCGCCGGCCAGGCTGCCCAGCGGGTACATGCCGAGGAAGGCGACCGAAAAAAGGCTCATCACGCGGCCGCGCATGCGGTCGTCGACGATGGTCTGGATCATTGTGCTGACCGACATGCCGTTGACGGAGATGCCGAAGCCGGTGACAGCGATGGCGACGAGCGACAGCGGCAGCCACGGCGACAGCGCGAACACGAAGACGCCGATGCCGGCCGACAGGGAGGCCGCGGTCACCCAGCGCGTGAGCCCGTGCACGCCCCTGCGCGAAGCCAGCGCGAGCATCCCGATGACGCCGCCGCTACCTGCGGCCGCCATCAGGAAACCGAGCAGGCCGGCGCCGCCCTCGAAGACCTCGGCGGCGAAAATCGGCATCAGGGTCTGGTACGGCGTCACCATGAAACTGACCGTGGCCACCATCGGCAGCAGCCAGCGCACCGGCACCAGGTCCCAGGCGTAACGCACACCTTCCTGCAGCTGCCGCCACGGCGAGGCGCCGGATGGCGGGCGATCCTGCGGCGCCACCGTCATGGCGAGCACCATGCCGACGATGAAGACCTTGCTCAGTGCGCTGATGATGAAGCAGAAGGCTTCGCTGTAGAGCGCGAGCAGTCCGCCTGCGACGGTGGGCCCGATCATGCGGCCGAGGTTCTGCATCAGCGCATTCATCGCGATCGCGCTCGGCAGGTCTTCGCGGGTGACCAGTCCCATCGTGAAGGTCAGCCGGATCGGCGTGTCGATGGCGTTGATGATGCCGGCGAGCAGGGCCATCACCACGACATGCCAGACTTCAAGCAGGCCGGTGTAGGCGAGCAGCGTCAGCGCCAGCGGCGGCACCGCCGACAGCGCCTGGGTCAGCAGCAGCAGCCGGTAGCGGTCGAAGCGGTCGGCCCACAGGCCGCCGAAGGGCGCGAGCACGAGCATGGCGATCTGCCCGGCAAAACCGGTGACGCCCAGCAGCCATGCCGACCCGGTGAGGCGGTAGACCAGCCAGGCCATGGCGATCTGCTGCACCCAGTTGCCGACGATCGACAGCGTCTGGCCGCAGAAGAAAAGCCGGTAGTTGCGGTGGCGCAGCGCGCGCAGCGTGTGTTTGTAGTCCATCCTGCCGCGGCCCGGCGCGGGTGGCGATCAGCCGCCGAGCTTGGCGAGCTGGGCGCGCATCTGTTCCAGCGTGGCGGAGAAACGCGCGAGCCTTTCCTTTTCCTGGGCCACGACCAGCGGCGGCGCCTTGGCGACAAAACTCTCGTTGGCGAGTTTGCCCTGCGCCTTTGCGGTTTCGGTTTCCAGTTTTGCGATTTCCTTCGCCAGCCGTTCGCGTTCCGCGGCAACGTCGATTTCGACCTTCAGCATCAGCCTGAATTCGCCGACGATGGACACCGGCGCATCGACTGACGGCAGTTCGGCGACGACCAGGACTTCCGACAGCCGCGCCAGCGCGACCAGGTACGGCGACCAGGCGCGCACCCGGGCGGCATCACCCTGCACCAGCAGCGGCAGTTTCTGCGCCGGCGAGACGTTCATTTCCCCGCGCAGCGTGCGGCAGGCGGACACCAGCTGCTTGAGCAGGTCAATCTCGGTTTCCGCCGCGGCGTCGATTTTCGCGGGCTCCGGCACCGGGTATTTCTGCAGCATGATGCTGGCGCCGCTTTTGCCGGCGAGCGGGCCGACGGTCTGCCACAGCTCCTCGGTGATGAAGGGGATCACCGGGTGGGCAAGGCGCAGGATGGTTTCCAGCACGCGCACCAGCGTGCGGCGTGTGCCGCGGCACTGTTCCTCGGAACCGCCGGCGAGCTGCACCTTGGCGAGTTCGAGGTACCAGTCGCAGTACTCGTCCCACACCAGTTCGTAGATCGTGCGGGCGAGGTTGTCGAAGCGGTAGTCGGCGTAGGCCTGCTGCGCCTCGCCTTCGGCGCGCTGCAGCCGGCTGACCATCCAGCGGTCGGCGACCGACAGTTCGACCGGCGCAGCGGCGTCGAGGCCGGTGTCCTTGCCTTCGCAGTTCATCAGCACGAAGCGCGTGGCGTTCCACAGCTTGTTGCAGAAGTTGCGGTAACCCTCGCAGCGCTTCTGGTCGAATTTGATGTCGCGGCCGAGGCTGGCGAGGCTGGCGAAGGTGAAGCGCAGGGCGTCGGTGCCGTAGGCCGGGATGCCGTCCGGGAACTCGGCGCGGGTGCGTTTGGCGATGGATTCGGCCTGTTTCGGATTCATCAGGCCGGCGGTGCGCTTGGCAACCAGGGCTTCGAGGCCGATGCCGTCGATCAGGTCCAGGGGATCCAGCGTGTTGCCCTTGGACTTCGACATCTTCTGGCCCTCGGCGTCGCGCACCAGGCCGTGCACATAGACGTGGCGGAAGGGCACCTTGCCGGTCATGTACTTGGTGATCATCACCATGCGCGCGACCCAGAAGAAGATGATGTCGAAGCCGGTGACCAGCACCGAGGAGGGCAGGTAGAGGTCGAGCGCCGGATTCGATTTCTGCGGCCATTCAGGCGTCCAGTCCAGCGTCGAGAAACACCACAGCTGTGACGAAAACCAGGTGTCGAGCACGTCCGGATCCTGCTTCAGCGCCTTGCCGCCGGCGAGTTCGCGCGCTTCCGCCTCGTCGTGGGCGACGTAGATGTTGCCGGCTTCGTCGTGCCAGGCCGGCACGCGGTGGCCCCACCACAGCTGGCGCGAGATGCACCAGTCCTGGATGTTGTTGAGCCAGTGGTTGTAGGTGTTGACCCACTGCTCAGGGAAGAGCTTCACTTCGCCCGTGGCGACGGCATCGAGGCCCATTTTTGCCAGCGGTTCCATCTTGACGAACCACTGGCTGGTCAGCATCGGCTCGATGACGACGCCGGTGCGGTCGCCGCGGGGCACCACCATGCGGTGCGGTTTTTCGGATTCGAGCAGGCCTTGCGCCTTCAGGTCGGCGACGATGCGTTCGCGTGCGACGTAACGGTCGAGGCCGCGGTACTTTTCCGGCGCGTTGTCGTTGACCGCGGCGTCGAGCGTGAAGATGTTGATCTGCGGCAGGTTGTGGCGCTGGCCAACCTGGTAGTCGTTGAAATCATGCGCTGGTGTGATTTTCACGCAGCCGGTGCCGAAGGTCTTGTCGACGTAGTCGTCGGCAATCACCGGGATCGTGCGGCCGGTCAGCGGCAGGATGACCTGGCGGCCGACCAGGCTGCGGTAGCGTTCGTCCTCGGGGTGCACCGCCACCGCGGCATCGCCGAGCATGGTTTCGGGGCGCGTGGTGGCGACCGTCAGATGGCCGCTGCCATCGGCCAGCGGGTAGCGGATCTGCCACAGCTTGCCGTCCTCCTCCTCCGCCTGCACTTCGAGGTCGGAGATCACCGTGTGCAGCACCGGGTCCCAGTTCGACAGGCGCACGCCGCGGTAGATCAGGCCGTCGCGGTAAAGTTTGACGAAGGTGTGGGTGACCAGTTTCGCCAGCGGTTCGTCCATTGTGAAACGCTCGCGCTCCCAGTCGCAGGAGGCGCCGAGGCGGCGCATCTGCCGCGTGATTGTTGAACCGGACTGTTCCTTCCACTGCCAGACCTTGTCGATGAAGGCTTCGCGGCCGAGTTCATTGCGCGACTGGCCCTGCTGTTCGAGCTGGCGCGTGACCACCATTTCGGTGGCGATGCCGGCGTGGTCGGTGCCCGGCTGCCACAGCGTGTTGTAGCCGCTCATCCGGTGATAGCGGGTCAGCCCGTCCATGATGGTCTGGTTGAAGGCATGGCCCATGTGCAGCACGCCGGTGACGTTGGGCGGCGGCAGCTGGATGCAGTAGGACTTGCTGTTCGCGGAATCGAGGCCGGCCCTGAAGTAGCCGTTGTTTTCCCAGATCGGATACCAGCGCGACTCGATGGTCGCAGGTTCAAAACTTTTCGGAAGTTCCATGGATGACGGTGCGGGCGGGGGTGAGGCGCCGGCGATTATACCGGAGGGTTGTGCAGCATCCGCTGCCGGCGCCTGCAGTTGCCGGAGCTGGGCCTGCAGGGTCTCCGCCACCGAGGTCCGCACCATGTCGGCGATGCCGGCCTTCAGTTCCCCGGTGACGCGGGACAGTGCCTGCTCCAGCGCCGCGCCGATTTCCGGCAGGTAGCGGTCGCGCACCACGCCGGCGATCTGGTCATCCAGGCTGCGTTTGAGCTTGAGGTAAACGGCATGTTCGATGTTCTGTGCCTGAACCCGGGACACGACTTCGCCGCCCCGGGGTTTCTCCGCTTCCGGTTTTTTTTCCGGCGCGCTGGGCGACAGCACTTCGCCCTCGATCACGACATCGGTCAGTGTCGGGATATCCGCCGCCTCCGCCGCGGCGGGCGGGGGGGCGGGACGGTGTTTTCGCAGCAGGGCGTCGGCACGCCGCAGCACGTCGGCGGCTTCGTCGTCCTGGGAGGGGTTGTCGGCCATGGCTGGGCTGATGTTAACGGAGGGGCGGCATCGTGCTCAACCCGGCGCCGCGGCGGCCGGTTATGTTCTTGCTGTCTGGCCGGACAGATCGTGGGTGCGTATCTCGTAACCCCGGTCCCGGTAGAAGCGGTAACGCTCGCGTGCCGATGCGCGATCATCGTCACCGGTGCTGACGATCTCCGCCAGGCGCCTGTAGCGGCTGAAGGACGCCGGGTGCCGGTCATGCAGGTTGATCAGCAGTTCGTCGTGCAGGTGCAGGTCTCCGCCGCCGTCGATCAGCACCGGGGTGACCGCGGCCAGCGGATCATCGGGAGCGCAGTGCGGCAGGAAGCCGGTGGCCGGAACCGCCCACAGCATGCGGTCGAGTTTTCCCGCCAGTTCGCGGTCCGGACAATAGACGGTGACGCGCATGCCCTGGCTGCGTGCCTTGGCGACCAGCCTGCACGCGGTATGCAGGCGGTCGGCGGCCTGGGTGTAGAAATCGATCTGCGTCATCGCGGGCGGCCGCGGCCGTTCAGCGCTTGCCGGCGCGGGCAATCAGGAACTGCGTCAGCAACGGCACCGGGCGCCCGGTGGAACCCTTGTCCTTGCCGGATTTCCAGGCGGTGCCGGCGACGTCAAGGTGCGCCCATTTGTACTTCTTGGTGAAGCGCGACAGGAAGCAGGCGGCGGTCACCGCGCCGGCGGGGCGGCCGCCGATGTTGGCGAAATCGGCGAAATTGCTGTTCAGCTGCTCCTGGTATTCGTCATGCAGCGGCAGTTGCCAGGCGCGGTCGCCGGCCGACTCGCCGGCCGCGAGCACTTCGCGCGCCAGCGCATCGTCGTTGGCGAACAATCCGCTGACGACATGACCCAGCGCGATCACGCAGGCTCCGGTCAGGGTAGCGATGTCGATCACGGCGGCGGGTTCATAGCGCTCGGCATAGGTCAGCGCGTCGCAGAGGATCAGCCGGCCCTCGGCGTCGGTGTTGAGGATTTCCACGGTCTGGCCGGACATGCTTGTGACGATGTCGCCGGGCTTGGTGGCACGGCCTCCGGGCATGTTTTCGGTGGCCGGGATGATGCCGATCACATTGACCGGCAGTTTCATCTCGGCAACTGCCTTCAGCGTGCCGAGTACGCTGCCGGCACCGCTCATGTCGAATTTCATCTCGTCCATTTCCGGCGCCGGCTTCAGCGAGATGCCGCCGGTGTCGAAGGTGACGCCCTTGCCGACCAGCACGACCGGTTTCCCGGACTTCGGGCCCGCGCGGTACTCGAGCACGATCAGTTTCGGCGGCTGGCTGCTGCCGGCTGCAACCGACAGCAGGGTGTTCATGCCGAGTTTCGCCATGTCGGCGCGCTCGAGCACCTGGACTTTCATGCGGTAGTGCTTCGCCAGTTCGCGTGCCCGGTCGGCGAGGTGGGACGGAGTGCAGACATTTCCGGGCAGGTTGCCGAGGTCGCGGGCCAGGCCGATGCCGTGCGCCAGCGCGAGGCCGCGTGCGAGGCCGCGGGCGGCGGCTTTTGCGTCTTTCGGTGACTTCACCGACAGCACCACGCGGCGCAGCGCGGGCGCGTCCTTGGCCGGCTTGCTTTTCATCTGTTCGAAACGGTACACCGCGACGCGTGCGGCGCAGGCCGCCTGCATCATCCGCCACTCGATGTCACGGCGGCCGGCGGCGAGTTCGGTGAGGTGCAACTCGGCATCGGTGGTGCCGGTGCCGGCGAGCGCAGCGACCGCCGACGATATTGCCCGGGTGAACTGCTTGTCCCCGAACTCGTCCTGCGGGCCGAGCCCGACCAGCAGGACCCGGGCACTGGCGAGACCGGGCACATCGTGCAGCAGCAGCGTGCTGCCGATGCGGCCTTCCATGTCGCCGCGTTCCAGCAGGCGTTTGAGATAACCCTTGGCGGCGCGGTCGAGCACATTCGCGGCATCGCTCGGTTTTCTGCCGGCGTACACGCCGACCACGGTACAGCCGCTGGCGTTGCGGCCCGGTGTGAGGGGTTTTATGCTAAATTCCACGCGTCAACTCCTGTAAGCATTGCGGGCTTGTCAGTTAACTGATCAGTCTGATGGATGGTCGCAGCAGTGCGGATCCGGCGGTCATGCCTGCGCTGGTGCCCGGCGCGGTGACCGGCGTGCAGGCTGGGCAACACACCGGCGTACGACATCGTTGATTGATTATCTGCGCGTTCCCCTCAAAAAGCAAAATGCCGGGATGATTTTCCGCCAGGCCTTGCTTCGCGAACTGGCGACCTCGGCCACCGCGATTTTCCTCGTGCTGCTTGGGATATCCGTCACCACGCAGCTGGTGCGCCTTCTCGGGCAGGCTGCCAGCGGGATGATCACCTCGACCGGTGTCGTCGCGCTGCTCGGGTTCACCCTCGTCGGCTATCTGCCGATCCTGCTTTCGGTGACGCTGTTCATCGCGGTGCTGATGACGCTCACGCGCAGTTACCGTGATTCGGAAATGGTGGTGTGGTTCTCCTGCGGACAGGGGCTGTCGCGCTGGATCGGCCCGGTGCTGGCGTTCGCCGCACCCCTGGTGCTGACCATCGGACTGCTGTCCCTGCTGCTGGCTCCCTGGGCGGTCGAGCGGGCCGAGGAATTCCGCCGGCAGATGGACAGCCGCGATGACGTGGCACAGGTCACCCCGGGCGTGTTTCACGAGTCGCGGCGGGCCGACCGGGTTTACCTGGTCGAAGAGATTCCCGGCAAGAGCAACCTGGTGGCCAACGTGTTTGTCAGCTCCACCCAGAACGGCAAGGAGGGCGTGATGGTCGCGCAGAGCGGATTCCAGGAAACCGCTCCCAATGGCGACCGTTTCCTGGTTCTGCTGAACGGCAGGCGTTACGAGGGCGAGCCCGGATCACCTGAATACAGGATCTTCGAATTCGGACGTTACGCGATGCGCATCGAGTCGGGGGAGGCCGTGGCGAGGGCGCCCACCACCAAGACGCTGTCGACGCTGGACCTGCTGCGTGATCCGGTGCCGCGCAACCTCGGGGAGCTGTCCTGGCGCATCGGCCTGCCTGCGAGCGCGTTGTTGCTGAGCCTGCTTGCGATCCCGCTGTCGTTCGTCAACCCCCGTGCCGGCCGTTCGATGAACATCGTGCTGGCGATACTGGCGTACATGGTCTACAGCAACCTGCTGTCGATCATGCAGGCGTCCATCGCCCAGTCCCGGGTGGACGTGGTCACCGGCATGTGGGGCGTGCATGCCGCGATGTTGCTGCTCCTGCTGGGCATGTTCTACCGGCGGCTTACGGTATTCTCGCTGTGGCGGTTTTTCCGGTGAGGATCCTCCGCAATTACATCGCGCGGGAGATTGCGGCCTCAACCCTGCTCGTTTTTGTCGCGCTGCTGCTGCTGTTCGCGTTTTTTGACCTGGTCGAGCAGATGAAGGATCTGGGCCGGGGTGCCTACCAGCTGCGGCACATCCTGCTTCATGTCCTGCTCTCGGCGCCCAACCATGTCTACGAACTGTTTCCGATCGCGGCGCTGATCGGCACGTTGTTTGCGGTCGCGCAGTTCGTCGCCAGTTCGGAATACACCGTCATGCGCGCTTCGGGCGTTTCGCTGGCGCGGATGACCGGGGTTCTGGCGCTGGTTGGCGCGGCCTTCGGTGCGGTGACGTTTGTCGTCGGCGAATTCCTGGCGCCGCCTGCTGAACAGTTCGCGCAGCGCCTGCGTTCGCAGGCCATCGCCGGCATCGTGGCGCAGGAGTTCCGCTCCGGCCTGTGGGTCAAGGACGGCACCGCATTCATCAACGTGGCCGAGGTCACGCCATCGGCGTCGCTGAAGGGTCTGCGCATTTACGAGTTCGATGACAAATACCGCTTGCGCAGCCTGCGCCACGCCGCCGGCGCGGAATACCTGGGGCAGAACCGCTGGCGGCTCCAGGATGTCGCCGAGACGATTTTCGACGGAATGAGCACCAGGGTCAGCCGCAGCGAAAGCACTGACTGGCAGTCGGTGCTGGAACCGGCGCTGCTCAGCGTGCTGCTGGTGAAGCCGGAAAAGATGTCGGCATGGAGCCTGTACTCGTATTCCCAGCACCTGAAGGAAAACCGGCAGAAGGCGCTGCGTTACGAAATCGCCCTGTGGGGCAAGCTGCTTTATCCGGTGGCGGTGCTGGTGATGATGATTCTCGCGCTGCCCTTTGCCTATTTCCAGAACCGTCAGGGCGGGGTCGGCGCAAAAATATTCGCCGGCATCATGCTCGGCCTCGGATTCCACTTCCTCAACCGCCTGTTCGGGCATCTGGGCCTGCTCAATGACTGGCCGCCGCTGGCCAGCGCGGCCGGTCCCATGCTGCTGTTCATGACCATCGCGGCGGCGATGATGTGGTGGCAGGAGCGCCGCTGAGCGTATTCAGCCGGCGGTGACGAGCCGCGTTCCGGCGAGCCGGTCATGGAGGAACTGCTTTTCCCGGTCCACCAGTGCCCATAAGACCGTGATTCCGAAAAGTCCGTAGCAGGGGACACTGAGAACGGCGCGCAGCAGCGCGCGTGCGACAGGCACGCGTTCACCATCCACGGTCTCCAGCCGGATTTTCCAGGTCTTCATCGGTAGGGTTTGCCCGCGCCCTTGCCATTGCCAGGCAAAATAGCCCAGGCAGGTGCCGGTTACGGTCAGCTGCGTTAGCCCGCGCAGATGGGCAAATCCCGTGGCGTGCGCCAGTGCCGTGGCGACACCCGCGGCCAGCAGGACCACCGCGGTCAGTAGCAGCATTTCGTAGATCAGGCTCAGCAGGCGCCTGCCGACGCCGGGAACAACCGGGACAGGGGACACTAGCGCTGTTCCGCCGGGGTGCCGGCCGGAGGCAGGGGGTCACCGACAGCCGGGTCGAACTGTGTTTCGGGCTGGGCCAGGGATTTGCGATAGGCCTGCCATTGCCTGGACATCTCCCGGCGCTGTTGCGTGGGCAGCTTCTTGAAGCCTTTGTATCGTTCCCGCGCCTGTTGCCGCTGTTCCGGGGTCAGGGCGGCCCAGTCCTGCATGCGCTTCTGCAGGCGCTGCTGTTCTGCGGGTTTCATTTTCGGATAACGGTCGGCAATCGCCACCCATCTTTTGCGCCGGGCGGAATCCATGCTGTTCCATTCGGAGGCGAGCGGCGCCAGGACGTGCTGCTGAGCCGCCGTCAGTTCCGTCCAGGCCGGACGGACGGGTTTAACGGATGGTTTGGCGGGTTGTGCGGCAGCGGCTGAAAGCGCGATGCATAACCAGACGATCAGCGCGGCTGCCGTTTTAGCCATGTATCGAAGCCCTTGTCGAGATAGGCGTCGATGGGGAGATCGTCGGTCAGCAGGCGCACGTCGAGATCGGCCAGTTCGTTGCCCGAACCATTGCCGGTTTGCCAGTAAACGATGCCCATCAGGCCCAAAAGCAGCACTGCCATCGGCAGCAGGTATCGCACGCCGGTCGTCCATCCGCCGATGCGGCCTGCCCACTGGCCGGCCCAGGCCGGTGCCCATGCCGGCGCACTGCGCGTGCCCGCCAACGCCCGTTCGCGGGCGGCGGCCAGCTGCGCCACGGTACCGCGATCGAGATCGCGGGCACCCTGATCGAGTGCCAGGGCGATTTTTCGCGCGAATTCCTGTTCCCGGGCATTCATAGCTCAATTCCCTGTTTTTTGAGCAGCAACGCCAAAGCATGCGTCGCCCGGGAGCAGTGCGTTTTCACGCTGCCCTCCGAACATCCCATGGCCTTTGCGGCTTCAGCGACATCAAGTTCCTCCCAGTAACGCAGCATGAAGGCCTGACGTTGACGCAGTGGCAGGGTTGCAATCGCTTTCTCAATGATATCAAGGACCTGCTTCTGTTCCAGCTGTTCCGCAGGACGGCTGGAAATCTTTGAATTTTCATCGATTTCCAGGGTGTCCAGGGGGTCATGGTCCTCGTCACTGTCCGCGCCGAAGAGGTTGCTCAGCGGCATGACCCACGCTGAACGCACTTTCTGGCGCCGGAAGAAGTCCCGGATGGCATTCTGCAGGATGCGCTGAAACAGCATCGGCAGTTCCCCCGGAGGGCGGCCCGCGTAGTTTTCGGCAAGCTTCATCATGGCTTCCTGCACGATGTCCAGGGCGAGATGCTCATCACGCACGGAAAACAGCGTTTGTTTGAACGCCCGGCGTTCGACTTCGGCCAGAAAAGCCGCGAGTTCTTTGTTTGTGGCCAGTGGTTTAGCCTTTTTTATGCCGGCGCTGCAGGGGGTGCTGGACCGGCGGGTGCCCGGAGTTGGCGGCATATTAACAAAACGCGCCGGCGAGGCAAGTTGCCCCGAATATCGTTGAAAACGTTTGTATCCTGCTGTTTAAAGGGATATTTGCTTGACCGGGGGGGCTCCGCCCGGTAATGTTTCGGGTTTCCTTCTCGCCGGAAGCCCGCACCCAGCGCCTGGGCGCTCGCGGGCCCTAAATCATGCAATTGTCGGGTGCAGAGATCGTTGTGCGCTGCCTTCAGGAAGAAGGCATTGATCATGTCTTCGGATATCCGGGCGGCGCGGTGTTGTTTCTTTATGATTAAGTGTGCAAGCAGGACAAGGTCAAGCACGTCCTTGTCCGCCACGAACAGGCGGCGGTGCATGCGGCCGATGCGTATGCGCGATCCACTGAAAAGGTCGGCGTCGCGCTGGTGACCTCGGGTCCGGGCGTGACCAATGCCATTACCGGCATCGCCACGGCGTACATGGATTCGATCCCGATGGTCATCCTCACCGGCCAGGTGCCGACGCACGCCATCGGCGAGGATGCATTCCAGGAGTGCGACACTGTCGGCATCACCCGGCCCTGCGTGAAGCACAACTTCCTGGTCAAGGATGTCAGGGATCTGGCGCTGACGATCAAGAAGGCTTTTTACATTGCATCGACCGGGCGTCCCGGTCCGGTGGTGGTTGACATTCCCAAGGACATCACCACGCTCAAGACCGAATTCGAGTATCCGAAAACGGTCACGATGCGTTCCTACAACCCGGTGGTGAAGGGGCATGCGGGGCAGATCAAAAAGGCGGTGAAACTGCTGCTCGAGGCCAAACGGCCGATGATCTACACCGGCGGCGGCGTCATCCTCGGCAATGCATCGGCCGAGCTCGCGCAGCTGGTGAAAATGCTCGGCTTTCCCTGCACCAACACCCTGATGGGGCTCGGCGGCTTCCCGTCAACCGACCGGCATTTCCTCGGCATGCTCGGCATGCACGGTACCTACGAGGCCAACATGGCCATGCAGCATTGCGATGTGCTGCTTGCCGTGGGTGCCCGCTTTGATGACCGGGTGATCGGCAACCCGAAACACTTTTTCGAACAGCCCCGGCAAATCGTGCATGTCGACATCGACCCGGCGTCGATATCGAAACGGGTCAAGGTGGATGTACCCGTCGTCGGAAACGTCCGCGAGGTGCTGAAGGAGCTGATCCGCCAGATCGAGGCTGCGCGCGGCAGCCCGGACAAGGAGGCCTTGAAGTCGTGGTGGTCGCAGATCGAGCAGTGGCGTGGCCGCGATTGCCTGAAGTACGATCGCGCGAGCGCGATCATCAAGCCCCAGTTTGTCATCGAAAAGCTGTACCAGGTGACCAAGGGAGACGCCTTCATCACTTCCGACGTCGGCCAGCACCAGATGTGGGCCGCGCAGTTCTACAAGTTCGACAAACCCCGGCGCTGGATCAATTCCGGCGGGCTGGGCACTATGGGTGTCGGCCTGCCCTACGCGATGGGCGTGCAGATGGCCAATCCCAAGGCGACTGTCGCCTGCGTCACCGGCGAGGCGTCGATCCAGATGTGCATCCAGGAGCTGTCGACCTGCAAGCAGTACCGTTTGCCGCTGAAGCTGGTCAATCTCAATAACCGCTACATGGGCATGGTGCGCCAGTGGCAGGAGTTTTTCCACGGCAACCGCTACTCGGAATCGTACATGGACGCGTTGCCGGATTTCGTGAAGCTTGCCGAGGCTTACGGCCATGTCGGCATGCGCATCGAGAAACCTGCGGACGTGGAGCCGGCGCTCAAGGAGGCTTTCGCCCGCAAGAAGGATCTGGTCTTCCTGGATTTCATCACTGACCAGACCGAAAACGTGTTCCCGATGGTGCCCGGCGGCAAGGGCCTGTCAGAGATGATCCTGGTCTGATCAAATGAGACACATCATTTCAGTTCTGCTGGAAAACGAGGCTGGCGCGCTGTCCCGGGTGGCTGGGCTGTTCTCGGCGCGCGGCTACAACATCGAATCGCTGACCGTGGCGCCCACCGAGGATGCCACGCTGTCGCGGATGACGATCGTCACCTCCGGCTCCGACGACATCATCGAGCAGATCAACAAGCAGCTGAACAAGCTGGTTGACGTGGTCAAGGTCGTGGACCTGTCGGAAGGCGAGCATATCGAGCGCGAACTGATGCTGGTCAAGGTACGCGCGATCGGCAAGGACCGCGAGGAGATGAAGCGCATGGCGGACATCTTCCGCGGGCGCATCATCGACGTCACCGACAAGGATTACACGGTCGAGTTGACGGGCCCGGGCTCCAAGCTGGACGCCTTCCTGAAGGCCATCGACCAAGCCGCGATCCTGGAAACCGTCCGCACCGGTGCTTCCGGCATCGGCCGCGGCGACCGCATTTTGAAAGTTTGAGGGTCGGCGGGGCGTTGACGCCCGTACCGGCTAACCGTTCACGTTTCATACAGAGGAAGACATGAAGATCTATTACGACAAAGACGCCGACCTTTCGCTGATCAAGCGCAAGCAGGTCGCCATCATCGGCTACGGATCGCAGGGCCACGCCCACGCCAACAACCTGAAGGAATCCGGGGTCAAGGTGACCGTCGGCCTGCGCAAGGACGGCGCCTCCTGGAACAAGGCGAAGAAGGCCGGCATCGCGGTCAAGGAGGTCGGCGACGCCGTCAAAGGTGCGGACCTGGTGATGATCCTGCTGCCGGACGAGCACCACGCCGACGTCTACCGTGACGAGATCGAGCCGAACCTGAAGAAGGGCGCGACGCTGGCTTTTGCCCATGGTTTCAACGTGCATTTCAAGCAGGTCGAGCCGCGCGCCGACCTTGACGTCATCATGATCGCGCCGAAGGGTCCCGGCCACCTGGTGCGTTCGACCTACACCCAGGGCGGCGGCGTTCCGGCGCTGATCGCGGTGGCGCAGAACCCCAGCAAGAAGGCGCGCGACATCGCGCTGTCCTACGCGGCGGCGATCGGTGCGGCGCGTGCCGGCGTGATCGAGACCACTTTCCGCGAGGAATGCGAGACTGACCTTTTCGGCGAGCAGGTCGTGCTGTGCGGCGGCCTGTCGGCGCTGATCCAGGCCGGTTTCGAGACGCTGGTGGATGCCGGCTACGCCCCCGAAATGGCCTATTTCGAGTGCCTGCACGAAGTGAAGCTGATCGTGGACCTGATCTACGAAGGCGGCATCGCCAACATGCGTTACTCGGTGTCCAACACCGCGGAATACGGCGACTTCACGCGCGGTCCGCGCATTGTCACCGAAGAAACCCGCGCCGAGATGCGCCGGATCCTTGCTGAGATCCAGACCGGACAGTTCGCGAAGGAGTTCATCCTCGAGAACAAGGCCGGCGCGCCCACGCTGAAAGCGCTGCGCCGCATCGGCCAGGCGCACCAGGTGGAGACTGTCGGCGCCAAGCTGCGCGACATGATGCCCTGGATCAAGAAGAACCGGCTGGTCGACCAGTCCAGGAACTGAAGACGCGTGAAGGGCGGTTTGTTCCGGGGTTGTCGTCCTGAGCGGCGGACCCCGTGCAAGCCGCCCTTTGCCATTTTTCATTGATGAAGACCTACCCTCATCCGATCATCGCCCGAGAGGGCTGGCCTTTTATCGCCATTGCCGTGATTCTGGCGGCCGGCATTCACGGCTACGCCGGATTTGGATGGGCGGCATTCCCGTGGCTGGTGGTGCTGTTCATGGTTCAGTTTTTCCGCGATCCGCCGCGTCGGATCCCGGAAGAGGCCGGTGCAGTCCTGTCGCCGGCGGACGGGCGCATCGTCTCGGTGGGGAAAGTGCGCGATCCCTATCTCGAGCGTGAAGCGCTGAAAATCAGCGTTTTCATGAATGTGTTCAACGCGCATTCGAACCGCAGCCCGGTGGATGGCACGGTGGAAAAAACCTGGTACTTCCCGGGCAGGTTCTTCAATGCCGATCTCGACAAGGCTTCAGCCGAAAACGAGCGTGCGGTGATCTACCTGCGCACCGCCGCCGGACACGATGTGACCTGTGTGCAGGTGGCGGGTCTGATCGCTCGGCGCATCCTGTGTTACGCGAAGGAAGGGCAGTCCATGAATCGGGGCGAGCGTTTCGGATTCATCCGTTTCGGATCGCGCGTGGATGTCTACCTGCCGCCGGAATCGGTCCCGAAGGTCTGTGTCGGCGACAAGGTTTACGCGACCGAAACCGTGCTGGCTGTGCTGGCCTGACACCCGGGCGGCGACTGGTTTAAGATTGCGGCCATGGCCGAACTCAAGGAACACAAGCTCTTCATCAAGTCGCGGTTCGCGCGCCGCGGCATCTACTGGCTCCCGAACCTGTTCACGATTGCCGCGCTTTTCGCCGGTTTTTATGCGATCGTCCAGGCTGTCAGCGGGCGCTTCGAGCACGCGGCGATCGCCATTTTCGTGGCGCTGGTGCTGGACGGCTTGGACGGGCGGGTGGCGCGGCTGACCCATACCCAGAGTGCATTTGGAGCCGAGCTCGACAGCCTCTCCGACATGGTGTCCTTCGGTGTCGCACCGGCGCTGGTGGTGTATGTCTGGGCGCTGAAGGATTTCGCGGCGATGCAGACCGTGCCGCTGCTCGGGCCCTGGCTGTCGACGAAACTGGGCTGGATTGCGGCCTTCGTCTATTGCGCCTGCGCGGCATTGCGGCTCGCCCGTTTCAACACCAACATCGACATCGTCGACAAGCGCTTCTTCCAGGGATTGCCCAGTCCTGCGGCCGCGGCGCTGGTGGCAGGCTTGGTGCTGGCGATGACCGAGTATCAGGTCAAGGGTGCGGAAGTGAAGTGGCTGGCCTGGGGGCTGACGCTGGTCGCCGGGTTGACGATGGTCAGCAACCTGCGGTTTTACAGCGGCAAGGACATCAATCTGCGCAAAAGCGTTCCTTTTTCGGCGGTGGTCGGCATTGCCCTGGGATTCGTTCTGCTGATCTCCTTTGCCAACACGCTTCCCGAACTGCTGTTTACGCTGTTTGCGCTTTACGGCCTGTCGGGTTATGCGCTCTGGGTGTACGACCGTTTTCGCCGGAAACCGCCCGCTGAGCCCGCGCCGTGACGGGCTTGCGGGTCCGGGAAAAAGCCGATATATTCATTTCATCATGTCCGGTTCAATGCAGACCCTGAAGTTTCTCCCGCTCGCCGCGCTTGCGCTGGCGGGTCTGCTGCTGCGCGGCCGCGCGCGCTAACCCTACTCCTCATTCCAATTGCAGTTCCCAGTCCGGCGCCAACATCGGGGCCGGAGAACCCGATTTACGGTCGTGCGCCGCGCGCAGACCGGCAACAGCTGAGGTATCCATCATGGCCAAGGAAAAATTGATCATATTTGACACCACGATGCGCGACGGTGAACAGAGTCCCGGCGCGTCGATGACCAGGGACGACAAGCTGCGCATTGCGCGGCAGCTGGAGCGCATGCGCGTCGACGTCATCGAGGCCGGATTTCCGGCTGCAAGCGACGGCGATTTCGAATCGGTGCAGGCGGTGGCCCGTGCGATCAAGGACAGCACGGTATGCGGCCTCGCCCGTGCCAACGAGAAGGATATCCGCCGCTGCGGCGAAGCCGTTCGTGTTGCGGCGCAGCCGCGCATCCACACCTTCATCGCCACTTCGCCGATCCACATGGAGAAGAAGCTGCGCATGGAGCCGTCCCAGGTCATCGACCAGGCGGTGCGGGCGATCAAGTGGGCGCGCGAGTACACCGACAACGTCGAGTTTTCCCCCGAGGACGCCGGCCGGTCCGACCTGGACTTCCTGTGCCGTATTCTCGAGCAGGTGATCAAGGCCGGCGCCCGGACCATCAACGTGCCGGATACCGTCGGCTACACCCTCCCTGACCAGTTCGGCCGCCTGATCAAGAACCTGCGCGAGCGCATCCCCAATTCCGATCAGGCGGTCTGGTCCGTGCACTGCCACAACGACCTCGGGCTTGCCGTCGCCAACTCGCTGTCTGCGGTGCTGAACGGCGCGCGCCAGGTGGAGTGCACGATCAACGGCCTCGGCGAGCGCGCGGGCAACGCGGCCCTCGAGGAAATCGTGATGGCCGTGCGGACACGCCAGGACATCTTCAATTGCGACACCGGCATCGACGCCACGCAGATCGTGCCGGCCTCGAAGCTGGTGTCCGGCATCACCGGTTACCCGGTGCAGCCGAACAAGGCCATCGTCGGCGCCAACGCCTTTGCCCACGAGTCCGGCATCCACCAAGACGGCGTGCTGAAGCATCGCGAGACCTATGAAATCATGAGCGCCGAATCAGTGGGCTGGACCACCAACCGGCTAACGCTCGGCAAGCTTTCCGGCCGCAATGCCTTCAAGACCCGCTTGCAGGAGATCGGCGTCGAGCTGGAGTCGGAGGAGGCGCTCAACGCGGCGTTCAAGCGTTTCAAGGAACTCGCGGACAAGAAGCGCGAAATTTTCGACGAAGACCTCCATGCGCTGATCAGCGAGGAAAACCTCGAGCACGTCGAAAACGAGCGCTTCAACCTGGTGTCGCTGACCGCGCATTCGGAGACCGGAGAGCAGCCCTATGCCCGCATCATGATGTCCGATGACGGCAGGGAACGTCCTTCCGAGGCCCAGGGCAGCGGCCCGGTCGATGCCGCATTCAAGGCGATCGAGGCACTGGTGCACAGCGGGGCCGAACTGCTGCTGTATTCGGTCAATGCCATCACCACCGGCACCGATGCCCAGGGCGAGGTCACGGTGCGGTTGTCGAAGGACGGGCGCATCGTCAACGGCCAGGGGGCGGATACCGACATCGTGGTGGCGTCCGCCAAGGCCTACATCAACGCCCTGAACAGGCTGTTTGCCAAGGTCGAGCGGCTGAATCCGCAGCTCTGAACATCGCGGATTCCGCCGGTGCCGTGCCGGCCGCGCTGAAGCGGCCTGTCAGTCAGGCCGTTGTTCCGGTTCTTGCGTGTCCGGAGCTGCGGCCGGCACGCAGGTGGGCGATGGCCGCGACATAAAATGCCACGGCCAGCGCGGTTTCCGCCAGCCCCAGCGTTGCGCTCAGCCCGCTGTCCGACCACCCTCGCACAACACCTTCCGTGAAGTAGGCGAGGATCAGCATGGTCGAGGCGCGGTAGGTGTAGTTGCGGCCGCGCGCGATGCCCGGGAGTATCCATAGCAGCGGCAGCGCTTTCAGTGCCAGCCAGGAGCCGCCGGGCCGCAGCGGCGCCAGCCACAGTTCCCAGGCCAGGCAAAGCAGCAGCAGTGCGGCGAGCAGGGCGGTCGCCGCTCCCTGCCAGCGCCGCGCCGCAGCCAGGCTCATGTCGACAGCTTCAACGCGGTTTCCGCGAGCCGGCGGCCGAGCAGCATGCAGAGTTTTTTCTCGTCCCCCGACACGGGCAGGTCGGCGTTTGCGCCGGCGAGGTGGCTGGCGCCGTACGGCGTTCCGCCGGTTGTTGTCGTCAGCAGTTCGGGCGCGGAATAGGGCAGGCCGACAATCAACATGCCGTGGTGCAGCAGCGGCAGCATCATCGACACCAGCGTGGTTTCCTGGCCGCCATGCAGGCTCGCCGTCGAAGTGAACACGGCGGCGGGTTTTCCGGCGAGCGCGCCTCTCAGCCACAGCGCCGAGGTGGAGTCCCAGAAATATTTCATCGGCGCCGCCATGTTGCCGAAACGGGTCGGCGAGCCCAGCGCCAGCCCCGCGCATTCCTCGAGGTCGCCCGCTTCGGCATAAGGCGCTCCCGCATCCGGCACGGCGGCGGCAGTGGCTTCGCTGACCGCGGATACAGGGGGCACCGTGCGCAGGCGCGCGACGGCGCCGGCCTGTTCGACGCCGCGCGCGACCAGTTGCGCCATTTCCCGCGTTGCGCCGTGACGGCTGTAGTAAAGGACCAGGATTTCCTGCATGGCGACGGCGCTTACTGCACTGTGCGGCTGCTGGCCGACGGCGTGTACCGCCAGTGGCCGTCCCAGGCACGCAGCACCAGGTTGGGATATTCGGCTTTGCCGAGGCTGCCGTTGTAGCGGCCCAGTGCGCGGAACAGGTTGCCCTTCTCGATATCGAGATAGTGGCGGAGGATGGTGCAGCCGTAGCGCAGGTTCGTGCGCAGGTGAAACAGGTTGTGGTCGGCAGAGCCGATCAGCTTGGCCCAGAACGGCATCACTTGCATGTAGCCGCGGGCGCCGGCGCTGGACACCGCATACTTGCGGAAGGCGCTCTCGACCTGGATCAGTCCCAGCACCAGCTGCGGATCGAGCCCGGCGCGCTTGGCCTCGTAATGCACGGTAACCAGGAATTCTTCCCGCGTGACGCGGTCCGGCATCCTTTTCGCGAGCCGCGAGGACATGGCTGCCAGCCAGGCCCGCGCCTCCCGTTCGTCATCGAAAGCCAGCACCGGCACCGCGTGGTCGGCGATGGCGCGGTGAAGGGAGGCCTTGACGCTGGCCGACAGCGGTTCGTATTTCTGCGCGCCGCCGTGGCCCGGCGCCGACGCCAGCGCCAGGCTGAAGGCGAGAATGGTGCTGATCAGTCTCCGCATACCATTGATTTTATTATATTTTTTGCGTCGGCTTGGGGCAGGTTTTGCGGCTGCGCGTCGCGCCGGCCCTTGTATTCGAACTGGCCCTCCTTGAGGCCGCGGTCACCGATGACAACGCGGTGGGGCACGCCGATCAGCTCCATGTCGGCAAACATCACACCCGGGCGCTCGTCGCGGTTGTCGAGCAGCACGTCGATGCCTGCCGCCGCGAGTTCGTCGTGCAGTTGGTCCGCCGCTGCCCTGACCTGCGCGTTCTTGTGGTAGCCGATGGGCGTGATCGCGACGTCGAAGGGCGCGATCGCCTGCGGGAAAATGATGCCGCGTTCGTCGTGGTTCTGTTCGATCGCGGCAGCGACGATGCGCGTGACACCGATGCCGTAGCAGCCCATTTCCATGATCTGCGTCTTGCCGGACTCGTCGAGGAAGCCGAGGTTCAGCGCCTGGGAGTACTTCGTGCGCAGCTGGAAGATGTGGCCGACTTCGATGCCGCGGCAGATCTCCAGCGTGCCCTTGCCGTCGGGTGAGGGATCGCCGGACACCACGTTGCGGATGTCGGCGAAAACCGGTTCAGGGAAATCGCGGCCGATGTTGGCGCCGGTGTAATGGTGGTCATCGGTGTTGGCGCCGATGGCGAAATCGGACAGCGCGCTGACGGCCCGGTCGGCAATCACGGTTCCCGCAAATCCGACCGGACCCAGTGATCCGGGGCTTGCGCCGAAGGCGGCGCGGATGTTTTCGGCGGAAGCAAACGCGACCGGCTGCTTCAGCTGCGGCAGCTTGCCTGCCTTGATCAGGTTCAGTTCATGGTCGCCGCGCAGCAGCAGCAGCACCGGCCGGCTGTCGGCACCGTCGACGACAATAGCCTTGACGGTGCGGTCGGCGGGCAGCTTGAGAAACTTGCACAGCTCCTCGATGGTTTTGACGCCCGGGGTGTGCACTTTCTGCAGGGGCTGCGAGGCTGCCGGACGCGCAGCAGCTGGAGCGACCGCCTCGGCCAGCTCGACGTTGGCGGCGTAATCCGACTGCGGGCAGTAGGCGATGGCGTCTTCGCCGGAATCGGCGAGCACGTGGAACTCATGCGAGCCGGTGCCGCCGATCGAGCCGGTGTCGGCGGCGACCGGACGGAACTTCAGTCCGAGCCGCGTGAAGATGCGGCTGTAGGTGTCGTGCATGTTGCGGTACTCGCGTACCAGATCGTCATAGTTGGCATGGAAGGAGTAGGCATCCTTCATGACGAACTCGCGGCCGCGCATCACGCCGAAGCGCGGCCGGATCTCGTCGCGGAACTTGGTCTGGATCTGGTAGAAGTTCAGCGGCAGCTGGCGGTAGCTCTTGACCTCGCGCCGCACCACGTCGCTGACGACTTCCTCGTGGGTGGGGCCGAAGCAGAAATCGCGCTGGTGGCGGTCCTTGATGCGCAGCAGCTCCGGTCCGTACTGCTCCCAGCGTGTCGATTCCTGCCACAGTTCGGCGGGCTGCACCGCCGGCATCAGCAGTTCGATCGCGCCGCCGCGGTTCATTTCCTCGCGGATGATGTTCTCGACCTTGCGCAGCACGCGCAGGCCGAGCGGCATCCAGGTGTAGACCCCGCTGGTCAGGCGCTTGATCAGCCCGGCGCGCAGCATCAGCTTGTGGCTGACGACCTCGGCTTCGGAGGGCGCCTCTTTCAGCGTGGAGATGAAAAACTGCGAAACGCGCATGCCTGTTCCCGGTTCGATAAAACCCTTATTCTACCGGACCTTACGCAACCCCCATGTATTGCAACCGATGAAATTCATGCCCAAATGGCGCCTGCGCAAGCCGGCGGAAGACGCCAAAACCGTCTATGTCAGCGAGAAATTCGGCGTACGCTCCCTGCACATCGGCAGCGACACCGTGCAGAGCGCGATGCGCATCGCGCGCCCCATGGATCTCGAACTGGCCTACACGCGTTCGATGATGGCCTGCCTGCTGTTTCTCGAAGAGCCGCGGGATGTGCTGATGGTGGGCCTGGGGGGAGGTTCGGTCGCCAAGTACGTGCGCCACCATTTTCCCTCGGCCCGGGTAAAGGTGCTGGAGTTGAATCCGCAGGTGGTGGCGATTGCCCGGCAGTGTTTCCTGGTGCCGCCGGACGATCCGCGTTTCGAGGTCATCATCGGAGACGGCGCGGAATACATGGCAAGGACGGACATCGCCGCCGACCTGATCATGGTCGACGGTTACGATGCGGAGTCCCATGTCGAGGAACTGGCGACGCGCGAGTTCTACGGCCACTGCCGGGAGCGGCTGGCGCCCGGCGGCATGCTGGTGGTGAATCTCTGGGGCGGCGACCGCCAGTTCAACGAAGTGCTCAAGCGGATCGAGTCCGCGTTCCCGGCCGGCAACCTGTGCCTGCCGGCGCGCAAGCCCGGAAACGTCATCGCTTTCGGTTTTCGCGATCCGCCGGGCCCGCTGCGCTGGTCCGACCTGCAGCGCAGGGCATCCGCTGTCGAGGCCCGTTACGGCCTGGAGTTTCCGCTGTTTGTCGATGGCCTGCGCACGATGAACCGCAGCGACGAGGACTTCCTGCATCCCTGAATTCCCTCGCCTTCACGGGCTTTCAATGCCCCGGAATTTGTGAAAAAATCGATTCCATATGTTCAATCAATCCGGGGATGACCATGATCGACCGAGATGGCTATCGCCCCAATGTCGGAATCGTCCTGTGCAACTCGAAAAACGAGGTGTTCTGGGGTAAGCGGGTGCGCGAGCACTCGTGGCAGTTCCCGCAGGGCGGCATCAAGGGCGGCGAACGCCCGGAAGCGGCGATGTACCGGGAACTGCACGAGGAAGTCGGACTCAAACCGGAACACGTGCAGGTTCTGGGGCGCACCCGGGACTGGCTGCGTTACGAAGTGCCGGAACGCTGGCTGCGGCGGGAGTGGCGCGGCAATTACCGGGGGCAGAAGCAGATCTGGTTCCTGCTGCGCCTGGTCGGCCGCGACTGCGATGTCTGCCTGCGTGCGACGGAGAAACCGGAATTCGATGCCTGGCGCTGGCATGAGTACTGGGCGCCGACGCAGGATGTCATCGAGTTCAAGCGTGCGGTCTACGAGCAGGCGCTGAACGAGTTGTCGCGTTATCTGGTGCGCCGTCCCGAGCAGCGCAGGGGCCTGCGTTCCCCGCTGGTCGGCGCCTAGAAGGCCATCCGGCGTCAAACGGGTGCGCATGTCCCGGTCCGGCAACGGGATGTTTTTCCATACTCGAAAGGCAGGCGGACATGACGCGGGATTATTCAGCCATCAAGCCGGTTTCGCTCGAAGACAACAGCGGCTACGCGCAACCGACGCAGGCGGTGCCCGAGCGCGTGCGGATCGACGGTCCCGCGGTGGACGCGATGACCGATCTGACCCGCGTGACCGCGGTCATCATCCTGCCCGGTGACAGTGTCGACGAGGCACATCGCCGAATGATTCAGCGCGGTGTCAGGCTGCTGCTGGTCGTCGATCAGGACCGGAGAGTGCACGGCATTGTCACCGCGAACGATGTGCTGGGCGAGAAGCCGGTGAAGGTGGCCGTGCAGCGCGGTGTTCCCCGCAGCGAGATCCAGGTGCGCGACATCATGACACCGCGCGACAGGCTGGAGGTCCTCGATCTGCGCGATGTGCAGGCTGCGACCGTGGGGCATATCGTTGCCACCCTGAAAGCCGCGGGCCGCCAGCACACACTGGTGGTGGATCGGGATGCCCGGGGGCGGCAGCGTGTGCGCGGCGTATTTTCCGCGACGCAGATCGCCCGCCAGCTGGGCATTGCCATCACCACGGAAGCGGTTGCGCGCACCTTTGCCGACATCGAGGCCAGCCTCGGGCATTGAAGTCCCTGTTGCGATCCGCCGCTGCAGGTTGACTCCGGTGTGAGCTTCGATTTACACTCCTTTCACAGATTAGATTAAGTCTAAATATCTGTGTGGTAGGTTGTTCCCGAGTATGCAAAGGCATACGAGGCATTAACGTAACCTATTGATTTTAAAGGAGTTTTTATGCAGCTCAAGAATTCGAAAACCCATGGCAACCTGAAAGCCGCGTTCGCCGGCGAATCACAAGCCAACCGCCGCTATCTGTACTTCGCAGCCAAGGCGGACGTTGAAGGCCAGAATGATGTGGCTGCGGTGTTCCGTTCCACTGCCGAAGGCGAGACCGGTCATGCCCACGGCCATCTCGAATACATGGAAGCCTGCGGTGATCCCGCCACCGATCTGCCGATCGGGCGCACCCGCGACAACCTGAAGGCCGCGATCGCCGGCGAGACCCACGAGTACACCGACATGTACCCGGGCATGGCGAAAACCGCGCGCGACGAGGGTTTCGGCGAGATCGCTGACTGGTTCGAGACCCTGGCGAAAGCCGAGCGCTCGCACGCCAACCGTTTCCAGAAAGCCCTGGACGGCCTGGCTGACTGATAGCGGCACAGCCGACAGGCAGGCAGAAAGGGGCGCGAGAAGCGCCTCTTTCTTTTCCCACCCACTCTGGCGAGTGACAACACCATGACCGTACGCGAAGGCAGTCTCGAGGCACCCACCCGGCACCCCCTGGACTGGAAATCCGGGGATTTCTACAACGAGGACAAGCTCAATCACGAACTCGAACGCGTGTTCGACATCTGCCACGGCTGCCGCCGCTGCGTGAACCTGTGCACCGCGTTTCCGAAGCTGTTCGATCTCGTCGATGAAAGCCCGACGCTCGAAGTCGACGGCATACCGAAGAAGGATTACTGGGAGGTCATCGATCGCTGTTATCTCTGCGACATGTGCTACATGACCAAGTGCCCGTACGTGCCGCCGCACGAGTGGAACGTCGATTTTCCGCACCTGATGCTGCGCGCCAAGGCGGTCAAGTTCCGCAAGGGCGAAACCAGTTTCCGCGACAGGCTGCTGTCGAGCACGGACGCCCTCGGCAAGCTGGCCTCGATCCCGGTCGTCGTGCAGATGGTCAATGCCGCGAACAAGGCGGCGCCGGTGCGCAAGGCCATGGACGGCATGCTCGGCATCCACAAGGACCGCGTGCTGCCGGAGTACGACAGCGCGAAGTTCCGCTCGACCGCGCGGCCCGACGACTCCTTCCCGGTGAAGGACGGCAAACAGACCCCGGGCAAGGTCGCGATCTTCTCGACCTGCTACGTGAATTACAACGAACCCGGCATCGGCCACGACCTGCTGAAGGTACTG